>Ga0306920_100000003_pt1 | contig 583590 bp, 460 predicted proteins | sample flu12Cox44000170_FD_204666 | JGI IMG/M metagenome (GOLD analysis project Ga0306920, IMG submission 204666) | Lab enrichment of tropical soil microbial communities from Luquillo Experimental Forest, Puerto Rico - flux4day.12C.oxic.44.000.170 (v2)... | ecosystem: Environmental > Terrestrial >... | reverse complement strand
TTACAGTGGTACGTGAGCTGGGTTCAAAACGTCGTGAGACAGTTTGGTCCCTATCTGCCGTGGGCGCTGGAGATTTGACGGGAGCTGCTCCTAGTACGAGAGGACCGGAGTGGACGTACCGCTGGTGTACCGGTTGTGACGCCAGTCGCATCGCCGGGTAGCTATGTACGGAAGCGATAACCGCTGAAAGCATCTAAGCGGGAAACGCGCCTGAAGATGAGATCTCCCGGGGACTTGATCCCCCTCAAGGGTCGTGGCAGACCACCACGTTGATAGGCCGGGTGTGGAAGCGCGGCAACGCGTTGAGCAGACCGGTACTAATTGCCCGTGCGGCTTGACTCCATAATCGTGGGTCCTGATCGGTAGACGATCAGCGATCGGAAATCGACAATCGATAATATGTTTGCGATTTTCTAAAGCGCCGCAACTCGATCCAAAAACTTGCCTTCCAACCTTCAATGCCTGACGACCACAGCCCGCTGGACCCACCCCTTCCCATCCCGAACAGGACCGTGAAACGGCGGCACGCCGATGATAGTACGGAGCTCCCGTGCGAAAGTAGGTCATTGTCAGGCACCCATAAAGCAAAAGGCCCACCCAATCGCGGTGGGCCTTTTGCTTTATTGCTCGACAATGACCTACTTCCGTGACCGCTAACTCGGCGGGCGTTGCCCGCCGAGTTAAGCGAGCGCATGCGCAGCGGCGGTCGCTCAAGTAGACAGCGGTGGCAGGTCGTGATGTTGATTCAACTCGGCGAACGTTGCCCGCCGACGTTAAGCGAGCGCATGCGCAGCGGCGGTCCCGCAAGTAGCGCGCCTTGCCCGCCCACGTCTGCCGAGCGTCAGCGTCACCTCACTCGGTGCAGCAACTTGTTGGCCGTCCGCGCTCCTCTGCGCCTGAGCGCCGCCGGCGCGCGAACGATAAGCCGCGCAAGGCGCATTGCGGGCATTCGATGGTATTCGACCGCCCAGTTCTCGACGAGCATCGCTTTGCGCACGTGTCGCTCGTGCGCTGCCGCGATCTCCACACCTTCGCTCGATTCCAGAAACGACCGTGGATATTTCCGGACGATCAATATGTCCTCTGAGAGAATCCCCTTGTAACGCGCGACATCGACGAGCGTCAGAGACTGCGGCGTATTGCTCGACACCCATGCGAGCGCCGTCATCAGGACCTCGCAGGTGAAGACGTGATGATGGATCTCCTGACCGCGATTCGCGAGCAGGCACTCGACGGCGGCGCGATTCCTTTCCCCGATTTTCTGCCAAAGGCCGTCGTCCAGCATCTCCTGGTGACGCGACCACATTTCGCGAAGCACGCCGCCGATCGCGTCGGGATCGGGAAACTGCTTCGGATTCCAGGCCCACGCAAACGCGAGGAGATCCTCGTCGATGCACTGGGCGGTGTTCTTCCGGTAGTCGTCGATCAAATGCTCGATCGTGCTGATCGGGCGCGGAGCGTCCAGGCAACGCTCGCGGACCGGAAACGCGATGTACATCGTGCCGAACGGCGCCAGCGCTCTGCCCCAGGTTTCGATCGCGCGCAACGGATTGGGCAGGTGCTCGATCACGTGGTTGGCGACGATGAAATCGAACGAATCCGGCTCGAGCTCGGAGAAATCCCTGGACTTGAGCAGGATGTCGACCGGAACGATCCCGCTTAGCGACGGGTAGGCCAGGCGCAGCTCCTCGGTCGAAAGATAATCCGCGTACGTGGTATGCGCACCGTCGGGAAGCGCGAGCGGCGTGTTCAACGCGCCGATCTCGACGCCGTGTCCGTGTAGATGGTGGGCGTACCACCTGCGGTGTTCTTCGATCGTCAACATCGGGCGCTCCGACGCCTCGCGATTACGGATGCTGGTGCTGGCGTCCGGCGATTATAGGCTTGGCTGCGGCTGCCACCGCAGCGTGCGCGGGTATCTCGGGTGCGAAGATCCGTGCGCTCGCGGCACCGCGTTACAATGATCGCCACCCCGGTCGAAGACCATGCCGATCAGCGCGAACGCCATGACGACACCTCCGCGCTGTTGCCGCTTGCCGCCCACGTTCGATGCCGCCTCGCTGCTGACCGAGGCCGCTACCCTGCCAGTCGAAGCATGGGCCGCGCACTTCAACGCGGGCTATCACAACGGCGGCTGGACCGGGATTGCGTGATCGACGGCCTGCGCTGCGAGCGGTACTGGGCCGATCGAACGGTAGTGGGTGGCGTCACGACGCAACCACCCGCCGTCAGCCTTGTATTGCAGATTCCGCACGATGCCGGTCCGGATGCGGGGTCTTCGATCGTCGACTCCGTGCTCGCTCAGAGTCACGGCGATTTCGAGCTCATCGTCGTCGACGATGGCTGCGCGCAATCGACGCAGCAGCGTCTCGCGGAGTTGCAGTCGCGGGATCCACGCGTAACGCTCGTTCTCCATCGCACGGTATCCGGGCTGCCGGCGCTGCGGCTGAACGAGGGCCTGACGCTCGCACGCGGCTCGATGATCGCGTATCCCGCGGTCGGCGCGCCATGGGAACGCGACGCGCTGGCAACGCTGATCGCAGAACTTTCGAGCGTGGCACCGCGACGTGGTGGTGCGCGTGCGGCCGCTCGCCCCTGGGCTACCGATCCGATCGCGCTCCTCGGCGGAGAGCGCATTCCTCTGTCGTCGATCCTGCACTGGCGCGACACACTGGAGAACGTCGGCGGCTTCGATCCGCACATCGTCGCGCGCAATGGCTACGACCGCGACTTCATCGTGCGGCTGGGACAGGTGGGTCCATTCGCGCACCTGACGCGAACGGCGGGTTCGGCCGCGGCGCCCACAGGGCCCGCCGATGCCAGCGTTCCGGGCGAGCTTCTTTCGCGACGGCGATTCATGATCAACAGGCGCGATGCCCTCGCCCTTGGTGCGATCGGCGGGCTCGCGATCGATGCCCTGGACTGGATCGGCGACCAGGACGAACGCGACAACGTTTACCACCGCCACATCGCTCCGTTTCTGGCCGTGTTTCACGGCGTGCTGCTCGCGCCGGAACCGGTGGTGACTTTGCCGCTCCTGCCTCGCCCGCGCACGGTGGCCGTCACCAAGACCGACTTCTCCACCTCGGTCGATGTGACGCTGGGCAATTTCTGTCGCGTGTTGCCGCCGTCGCTGTTTAACGCGGCCTTCATCGCGGAGCGCGAGCTCGCGCATGTGCCACTCGACGACGCGTCGACGTTGATTCTGTATCGAACCGTGTCCGGCGCGGCCTCGCAGGCGCTGGTCGACGCGCGTCGCGCCGGCATAACGACGCTGTACCTGATGGACGACAACATGCTGCGCTTCGGCACCGGCTACCTCGCCGCGGAGCATGGCTACCTCGCGCCCGGAACGCCGATGCATGACGAGATCCGGCGCCAGCTTTCGGACGTCGACCTCGTGGTCACGTACACGAAGCACCTGGCCGACCAGTGCCGCGAGATCACGCCGCGCGTCGTCACGCTCGAGACCAACATCCTCGATCATTACGTGCGCGGCGCGAGCGTTGCATCGCATTCGAAGGACGATCGCATTCGCATCGCGATGCTGTCCGGCAAGGCGCGTGCGCGCGAGCTCAAGCGGCTGTGGCCGGCGTTCGCGGAGTTTGCTTCCCGTCACGCCGATCAGATCGAATTCCATTTCTGGGGCATGGATCCGGAGGATTTCGGATCTCTCGCCTGTCCGGTGTCCTTTCGGCCCTTCGAGAACACGCTGTATGCGTATCTCGATGCGCTTTCCCGAACGCGATTCCATTTCGCCGTGTGCCCGCTCGACGACGATCACGAGACGAAGCTCGCGAAGTCGCCGGTCAAGTATCTCGAGATCACCGCTGCAGGTGGTGTCGGCGTCTATTCGAACGCGTCGGCGTATCGCGTCGTTCGGGACCGGGTTAGCGGCATCAAGGTCGAGGATGACGACTGGATCGATGCGCTCGAAGCCTGTCTGCGCATGCCCGATTCAAAGCGTCGCGAGATACACGCGACCGCCAAGGCGGACATTCTCGAGCGGTTCACCACGGAGTCGCAGGTTGCCGATTTCCTGACCGCCTTTGAGGCGGCTGACCTGCATCGCAAGCTCTCAAGTGTCGCGCCCGGCCCGCGGAATCCGGCGATCGGATACTTTGCCCACGAATCGTTGCTCGGCGGAGCGACGCTGCACTTGCTCATGCATGCGCGGATCGCCAAGCGCTGGGGATTCACGCCGTGCTTCTTCATGCGCGAAAAAGCGCCGGCGCCGGAGTTTCTCGAGATCGTCGAGCGCGAAGGCTTCGCACTGGAGACGGACGTTCCGTTCGTGGTCAGCGCGAAGCCGAGATCCGTCGACGATAACGACCGGTCGCGCGCGGCATTCATCCACACGCGACTCGAGGCCCGGCGCATCGCACTCGTGCATTCGACCACGGTGATCGAGGAGGTCGGGCTGGCGGCGAAGACGCTTGGCGTGCCGCTCGTGCGCTCTCTTCACAAACATCCTGATTCACCCCTCACGCCGCTGCCGCCTGCGACCGCATCGTCGGCAACAGAGGCAGCAAAGCCGTTTGGCGGCGACGTCGTCCATTCATCAAGCCTGCGATATGCACGCGAATGGTCGGCGACACTGAATGCGCCCGCGTACTGTCTCCGAGCGCCGATGCCGGCTGCGCATTTCGAGCGCTTCGCTGCGCGCGGGTCGCGATCGTGGCCTCGCGAGCCGCACTTCCTGATCTCGGGAACGATCCAGCGCCGCAAGCGGCAGCTGACCGCGATCGAGGCCGTGGGGATCCTGGCCCTTCGCGGCAAGACTGTGCGCCTAACCTGTCTCGGTTACGCGCACCTCGATCCCGAGTACGTGCTCGAATGCCGCAATGCCATCGCGACGCTGGGTCTTGCGGAGATCGTCAGCATCGAGGGGTTCGAGCGCGATCCACTCGATCGTTACGCCGACACGGATGCGCTGCTGTGTGCGAGCGTTGCCGAATCGATGCCGCAGTCGATCCTCAAATCGATGGCGATGGGGGTGCCGATCGTCACAACTGACGTGGGTGGTGTCGGCGAAGTGGTGAAAGACGGATACTCGGCGATCATCGCGCGAGGCGACGACGCGCACGCGCTGGCGGAGGCGATGGGGCGCTGCATGGACCTATCGAACGAGGAACGGCAGGCGATGTTGCTGCGCGCGTACCAGACCGCGTCGATGATCTGCCGCGAGGACGCCGTCGCGCTTGGCCTGATGCGGATCTATTCGGAAGCTGCGGATCGCGCCAAGATGCGCAGGTCGGTAGCGGGGCGCTTGGTATAATTGCCACCGTCGACGAACCATCCCCGGGTTCGAGCCGCTGCGCGACGGCGCTCTTCGTGCGGCACGTGTGCCACTCACCCCAAGTGCGCGTGGGTTTTCGTGCCTCCATCCACTGGTCAAGAAAAGCGATTCGAAAGCCATGCCGATCCAGCTGTTTGTTCCGACCTTCCGCATCGACGAATGCTTGGCGGCGATCCGTGAATGCCTGGAGAAGGGATGGACGGGTCTCGGCTTCAAGACCGTCGAGTTCGAGAAGGAGTGGAATGCCTACACCGGACTCAAACACTCGCATTACCTGAATTCCAATACCGTCGGCCTGCAGCTCGCGATCGAGGTGCTTGGCCGGAGACTCGGCTGGAAGCCGGACGACGAGATCATCACGACGCCGCTCACTTTCGTTTCCACGAATCATGCGATCCTGCACAACCGGATGCGGCCGGTCTTCGCGGACGTCGACGCGAGCCTGTGCCTCGATCCGGAAAGTGTGCGATCGCGCGTCACGCCCCGAACGCGCGCGGTGATCTTCGTCGGCATGGGCGGCAATACCGGCGCCTACGCCGAGGTCCTCAGACTTTGCCGCGAGCGCGGCATCGCGATGATTCTCGATGCCGCGCATATGGCGGGTACGCGCGTCAACGGCCGTCACGTCGGCGGCGATGCCGACGTCTCGGTGTTCAGCTTCCAGGCGGTCAAGAACCTGCCGACCGCCGACTCGGGCATGATCTGCTTTGCTGACGAAGCCGACGATGAGACCGTGCGCAAGCTCACCTGGCTCGGCATCAACAAGGACACGTATGCGCGCACTGCTTCGCAGGGTGCGTACAAGTGGATGTACGACGTCGAGTACGTGGGTTACAAGTTCCACGGCAACTCGATCATGGCGGCAATCGCGCTCGTGCAGCTCAAGTATCTCGACCTGGACAACGCCTACCGGCGCCAGCTCGTCACGTGGTATCGCGTGGGTCTGGCCGATGTACCGGCAGTCAAGCTGATTCCGCACACGCCCGGAGTCGAGAGCGCCACTCACCTCTTCCAGATTCGCGTCGCGAACCGCGACGAGCTGATGCTGGCGCTGAACAAGCACGAAGTGTTTCCCGGCGTGCACTATCGCGATAACACCGAATACACGATGTATCGCGACGCCCATGGGACCTGTCCCGAGGCCGCGCGTGCAAGCGCCGAGATCATCTCGCTCCCGCTGCACTTGCGGATGTCGAAAGCCGACGTCGAGCTCGTTGCCGATCTCGTGCGGAGATACGTACGGTGAGATGCGGGTCGGCCTGGCCGATCGAGCTCACGGGCACGCGCGTTCGGGTGAGATCGCTCACCGAGGCGGATCTCGGGCGGACGCTCGAGTGGCGCAATCATCCCCAGTCGCGGCAATGGTTCAAATCCTCGGCGCTCATCGACGAGGGAACGCATCGCGCCTGGTACCGGAGCTATAGCTCGAAGGCGACGGAGCTCATGTTCTTCGTCGAGACGTGGCCGGATCGGGAGCCCCTCGGCCAGGGCGGCATCTACGACGTCGATACCGCCGCGCGACGCGCTGAGGTCGGCCGCTTCGTTTCCGATCCGCGATCGCGCGGCCAGGGCCTGTTCCGCGAAGCGCTCGAATTGATGCTCGACCACGCGTTTGGCGCGATGCGACTCGACGAGGTCCACCTCGAGGTCGTGCCGGCGAACGAGCGCGCGATACGCCTCTACCGGTCGCTCGGCTTCGTCGACACAGGAGACGACGGTTCGATGCTGCACATGTCGCTCCGCGCACGGGATTTCGCCGCCCACCGACCGGCTGCACACGCCCAGCATGGCAAGTAATACGCGCCAGACGGGGCGCTTTCTCCCCGACCTCGTCTCGTCGCTGGCGTACTACCGCATCTGGACCTTCATGGCGGTCAACGACCTGCGCGCCCGCTTCGCGCGCTCGCGGCTGGGCTTTGCGTGGATCATCGTCAGCTTTGCGGTGTGGGCATTCGGCGTGGGTGTGGTCTATGCGCAGCTCTTCGAGCTGAAGGCCGTCGACTTCGTCCCCTTTCTTACCGTCGGTTTCGCGCTGTGGGGTTACATCGTCTCCAGCATCGTCGACTCGGGGGGCGCGTTCATCATCTCGGCGGGCTACGTCAAGCAGTTCAACCTCCCGAAGCAGGTCTATGTCTGGCGACTCATCCTGTCGCAGTTGATGACGCTCGGGATGACGCTCCTGATCTGCGCCATCGTCGTGATGTGGTTCCGTCCCTCGGCCTTCGCCAATGTCGCCTACATGCTGCCCGGGCTCGCGCTGCTGGTTTGCGCATGCATCCTGCAGGCGTTCCTGAGCGCGTATCTCACGCCCTACGTCCGCGACCTTCCGCACGCCGCGAGCAGCGCGCTCAACGTCATCTTCTTCCTGACACCGATCATCTTTCCGCCGCAGCTTCTGAAGACCCGGCACCTCGACTTCCTGATCGCGGTGAACCCCTTCTACTATCTGATCGAAGGCGTCCGCGAGCCACTTCTCTCCGGCGGCCTGGCCGATCCCTCGGTCTATGTCGGCGCGGGCGTGTACGTCCTCATCCTCCTCGCCATGGCGTGGACCATCTGCTCGGCGCTCGACCGCCGCGTCGTGTACGCGATATGACGCACGTCGCCGTCGATCTGGCCGGCGTGTGCGTCGACTATCCGCTGCGCACCGGACTTTCCGTCGCGTTCTCGCCCCGCCCGCGCGGTCCCGGCGACGCGAAGCGCGCGCTGGACGGCGTGAACCTGAAGGTCACCGAAGGCGAGCGCCTCGCGATCATCGGGGCGAATGGAGCGGGGAAAAGCACGCTGCTGCGCGTCATCGCCGGCATCCTGCCGCCGACCGAGGGCAGGATCGTGGTCGACGGCTCCGTCGCACCGCTGTTCGAGTTCGCAACCGGCTTCGAGATGGAGCGTACGGGCTACGAGAACATCCGCATCCGCGCGCTGCTCCAGGGGCTCACCGCGAAGGAAATCGAGGAGCGTCTGCCGCAGATCGCCGACTTTTCCGAGCTCGGCCCCGCGCTCGCGCAACCCGTCCGCACGTACTCGACCGGCATGTTTGTGCGCCTCGCGTTCTCGACGGCGACGGAAATCGATCCCGACATCCTGCTGATCGACGAAGCGTTCGGCGCAGGCGACGCGCATTTCGCGGACATCGCGCGCAAGCGCATGCTGGCGCTGATCGACAAGGGGCGGGTACTGATCTTCACTTCACACAACCTCGGGCTCGTGAACGAGCTCTGCACGCGCGCGCTGTGGCTGAACGAGGGCCACGTCATGGCCGACGGGCCGACGCACGAGGTGGTCGACGCCTACCTGCGTGCGGTGCGCGGCGGCTGACGAGAGCTTCGCGACGTGCGTCCTGCGTGCGTGGTTTCATGCCGCACCGCCTCCGCGTTCGTCGCTTCTCATGCACTGACGGCGCGTCCGCGAATGCGCTGCTCCCCGGCATAGTCTTGAACGGTGCTTCGCCCGGAGTCGAGCTCTTGCGAATCGACAAGTTGCCGCTTCGCCCGAACGCGTCGCGGATGTCTGCTAGCCTTGCGCCTTGTTCCACCAGCGCGGCGCGTCCTCCGCGGCATTGATGCATGCTCCAGGATAAGTCCAACCTTCCGCTGCGCGTTCTGGCAATCGCCGACGGCTGGATTCCGTCAGCCGAGCTCGTGCTGCGCGAGCCGCTCGAATATCTCGAGCGCGAGGGTGCGCTCACCGCGTCGATCCATCTCATCTCCGAGCCGCTGTTACGAGACAAGATCGGCGAGGTGTCGCTCGTGATCATGATGCGCGTCTACCAGCCCGAGGCGCTCGAGATGGCGAAATACGCGCGGGCGCTCGCGATCCCCGTGATCTATGCGATCGACGACGATCTGGAAGCGCTCTCACCGGACACGCCGCTCGGTCGTCACTATCAGGCAAGCGGAGCCTGGCCGCGAATCGAGGAAATCTGCCGGCTGGCAACGCAGGTCTGGGTGTTCTCCGACGTCATGAAGGCGAAGCTTGGTCGCATCCAGCCGCGGACCGTGAAGCTTCCCGCGATGGCCAGCATCGAGCTCATCGACGAGCTCAGGACGTCCCGCGAATCGTCGCCCCCGGAAAAGATCATCGGGTACGCCGGTTCGATCACACACGACGACGACTTCGAGGCGGTATCGGCGGCGCTCGGGGGCGTTCTCGAAACGCGACCCGACTTCGTGTTCGAGGTCATTGGCGTGGTTCCCGAGGGCCTCCGCGATCATCCCCGGGTCCGCCATTTCGACAGCCTGCCGACGCTCCACGACTACTACGACTTCGTGCTGTCGCGGAACTGGATGCTCGGCATAGCGCCGCTCAATCGCAATGCCGTCAACGACGCGAAGACGGACAACAAGTATCGAGAATACGCGGCGCTCGGGATCCCCGGCGTGTACGCCAACGTCCCCGCTTACTGGAGCTCCGTCGTCGACAACATCACGGGGGTCATGGTTCACTCGGACGGAGACTGGGGAGTGCGCATTCTCGAACTCATCGACGATGCGGAGCTCCGTGTGTCGATCAGCGCTGCCGCGCTGTCCGACGTACGCGCACGCTACGGGCTCGACCGCGTCGCGAGCCGGTACCTTGACTGTATGCTCGGTGCCGTCAGCCGGCCGATCCGCGTGCTGGTTGCAGGTCCGAAGGAAACAGCGAGCGTTGACATCGACGTCACCCGGCCGCTCAACGTGCTCGAGGCCGAGGGAACCATCGTCTGGAAGGTGAGGTCGCAGAACGAGGTCACCGAGAGCGACATTCGCGGCCAGGACGTCTTCGTCATCTATCGCTATACCGACCCGGAAACGGTTGCGCTCGCGCGGCTTGCGCGCAAGCTCGGGGTCGCTACGCTCTACGCCTATGACGATGATCTGCTGTTCATCCCCGACGGACTGGGCGCGTTGACCGAATATTATCGCCACCCGAGCGTGCGCCGTGCGCTCCAGGACCTGCTCCGCGAAGTGGACTACGTGAAGACGACGACCCCGGCGCTCGCGAAACGATCTCGTGCCTACGCGGCGAACGTCGTCGACGCGCGCGCCGGCTTCGACTTCGAGCAGATCGCCTTCGAGCGGCAGCGCGCGTCGAAGCCGAAAGGCGTGGTCATCGGCTTCTTCGGCAACCCGGCGCGCCTCGGCGACAATCCGGCGGTTGCACGCGCGCTCGCGCAGATCGCCACCGAGTTCGAGGATGTGCGCTTCGAGCTCTTCGGTTCGAAAGACAATACCGCCGTTGCCGCGTGGGCGTCAGGCGCGAACGTGACGCTGATCCCGTGGCACAGCTCGACCGCCGATGCGATCCGCGAGCTTCTGTCACGAAGCTGGGATATCGGGCTCGCGCCGCTCGAAATCAACGAATTCAATCGCTCGAAGACACCGGCGAAATATCGCGACTATGGGGCGTGCGCCATTGCCGGCATCTACACGCGCATCGATCCCTACGCCGATAGCGTACGAGATGGCGAGACCGGCCTGCTCGTCGACAACGACACCCAATCATGGGTCGCTGCGCTGCGCCTGCTCATCAAGGATTCGCGGCTTCGGGAACGGCTCGGTCGCGGCGCCTATCTCGATGTGCGCGAGCGCTTCTGTCTCGAGGTCGCCACCGATCACTGGCGGGAGCTGTTGCGCATAGCGGCTCGCACCAAGCGGACGGCGAGCGACGCCGCGGTGCTCACGGGCGCGCCCACCGATGGCGCCGATGAGCGACGTCGAGCAATCCACGACGATGTGTTGCGACAGCAGGCGCTCTCGATGTATGCGGAATACGAGCGTACGTGGCGCTGGTCCGGGGCACGCTTGCTGGACCTGATCAACCCCGGGGAGAGTGAGCGCCGCTGGCGATCGCGGCTGGGTGATGCCCGGGAAACCCTGCTCCGGTCGTTCGCGGCGCGCGGCATCGACTCGCCCGCGCAGCGTTTGCGTCCCAGCCGCAATCTGCAGCATTGCGCCTTCGTCGAGTATCCGTTTCTTCCGCACGCGGGTCATGGCCGCATCATCGAGGTCGCCGTGTGGACCCCGGTCGTCGGCGTGGACGGCGAGTTCGGTCTGGAGATCGTGTCTCCGGCGGACGAAATCGTTGCCCATCGGCGCGCGCCGCTAGGCGATCTCAAGCCCGGACAGCTGGCGCGCTTCGACGTCGACCCGCTCGACATCGACGATCCGACGCGGTGGCGCATCCGCTTCTTTGCGAACGGTTCGCCGACGCCGGTGCACGTGTTTCACTGGTCGCCGCCGGTGTTCATGAAGCGCACCCCGCGCCGGCTTGGATTCTTCCTCTTCCGCGACGAGTGACCGCGCACATACCGCCTCGTCGATCCGAACTCGATGCGATGCCTGCGTCGGTGTGTCGCTGGATCCAGCGCGCCGCACCCTCACTCTGGCGTGCTCTTCGTGGCGCGCGAGGCACGGCTTGAGTCCGAACCACCGCGCCGAGGCCGCAGCGAAAGACGCACACGGCGCTGCGCCGCGCATCACGGTATTCATGCCTACGTACGCGCGCTTTGCGTCAGGCATGCTCGCGCGCGCCGTCGAGAGCCTTGTCGGTCAGACCGAGCAGGACTGGGAATTGCTCGCGGTCGACGACGGGTCGCAGGACGGAACGCGCGAATACCTGGCCGATTGCGCGAAGAACGAGTCGCGCATCACGCATATCCGCATGGAGCGCAATTACGGGCTTCCGGCGTTCACGCTGGCTCAGGCGTGGCCGCGCGCCCGGGGACGCTATTACGCGTGGCTCTTCGATGACTGCGAGATGGCCCCGCAACATCTCGAGCGCCTCCGTGCGGCGCTGGAAGCGCATCCGGACGCCATGCTCGCATATGGCAAGGCGCGCGCGAAGCTCGCCGCCGGCGCGGACTTCGTGATCGGCCAGCCGCCCGACGTCGAGAAGCTTCTGCATGTGCACAACATCATGCCCAACATCTGCGTCATGTTGCGGCGAAAGGTAGTGGAGACGATCGGGTGGTATGACCCGCACGTGCTTCTGAAGCGCCTGTGCGACTGGGATCTGTGGCAGCGGATCGCCGTGCGGCACGAGATCGCGTTTGTCGACGAGGAGCTTGCGATCGAGCGTGGGACGAGTCTCCCGGGATCGATCGGCCGCTCGTTCGCCACCGATTTCAAGCTCGTGCGCCGCTACGCCGCCACCGATCGAAATGCGCGCCTCCACCCGGCGCGAATCCGCGAAGCCGATTGCTTTCGCGAGGACCTCGGCATCGAGCTTTCCGAAACGGATCGCGAAGCGCTCGACCTGATGCTCCTCGAACATACGCTACATACGGTGGACGTCGATCGCAGCCGGCGCATCGCGCGGCGCCTCGCGCAGGAGGGCAGTCTTCTCAAACCCTGGCTCGCGCGGTTTGCCAACGCGCACGGACGAGAGGCGAAACCCGGGGAAGTGGAATCGATCGCCGTTTCCGCGCTGATGGCGAAGCGGCTGTCCGATCTCACCGCATCGACGATCGACGCCGAGGCGAAATGGCAAGTCGCGCTTTCGGTCGCTGACGCCCGGGCCGCATTGCTCCAGCAGGGCGAAGAGCAACGAGAGTTGCTGGCCGCCGCGGCGTCCGAAGCGCGCAGCATCGGCGACGCGAGGCAGAAAACGATTCAGGAACTGAACGCCGAACGCGCGGGACTCTCGTACGAGCTCGCGCAGACGCGGAAGATGGCGGAGGCCCAGATCGTCGAGCTCGGAGCGCGGATCGAGAACCTCCAGCATGAGCTCACGCAGACGCGCAAGCTCGCTGAGACTCAGCTCGTCGAGCTTGCGGCGCGCATGGAGAATCTGCGGCGCGACTTCGCGATCGAAACTGAGGCAATCCACCGGGACGGTCAGGCAACGCTCGCAGACATCGCCGAACTGGATACAGCGCTTGTCGACGCACTGAACGCGCTCGCTGCGCGCGACAAGCAAGCGTCGGAGATGGAGGGAACGCTCGAAGCGCTGGTGCTGGAAACGCAGAAAGTGCGCAAGCTTGCGAACGAGCGTCAGGAGAAGATCGCACGCCTGCAGTGGGTCGTCCGCGAGATGCAGACGAGGGCGCGCGAGCATGCCGAGATCCAATCGAGCGCGCTCGGCCGCTCTGCCGTCGCATGGAACCGCTGGCGCCAGCGGCGGCGCTGAGCGCGACGATGCGGGATCTGCGCGCGGGGATTGCTTTGGCGAGCGCGAACGGACGTCCACGCTGACATGCGCCGGCGCTCCGATCGTCGTTCACTTCGAGACGATCGTGCGTAGAGCGCGCGAGCGGCTTTCGACCGCATGGCGGCTCCTGCGTCGTCATGCCCGCAATGCCGGTGGCTCGCCGACGCGGGTGGCCCATCTCGCGAAGCGCCTCGTCCAGGTCGGTGTCACCGGCGAAGCGTGGCGCATCCTGCGACGGCACGAGCTGCACGGCGACCTCTACGCGGATTACGAAAGCTGGACACGAGCACACGACCGGCTGGCCGATGAAGCGCGAGCGCCGGCGAAACAACTCGCGGCGCGTGACGACGCACCGCTCATCAGCGTATTGATGCCGGTCCATGATCCGGACGCGCGCTGGCTGCGGCGTGCGATCGAGTCGTTGCAGGCCCAGTACTACTCGCGCTGGCAACTCTGCGCGATCGACGACGCGTCGACGAACAAAGACGTGAGGTCGATCCTCGACGAGTACGCTGGAAACGACAGGCGCGTCTCGATGCGTCGACTCGACGCCAATGCAGGCATCTCCGTCGCGACGAACGAAGCCCTCGCGATGGCGCACGGCACCCACATCGCCTTCCTGGACCACGACGACGAGCTCGCGCCGGATGCGCTGTTCCTGATCGCGCGCGCATTCGTCGAGCATAGCGAGCTGCGCTTTGTCTACACCGACGAGGATCGTCTCGACATCGATGGACGGCGGTACTGGCCGGTGTTCAAGCCCGCATGGAATCCCGACCTGCTGCTGGCGAACAACTACATTACCCACCTGATGGCGGTCGATGCACAGCTCGCGCGAGACCTCGGCGGCATGCGCAGCGCACACGACGGTGCACAGGACTGGGACTTCGCGCTCCGCGCCACGGAACAACTGCCGCCCGCGGCGATCGGCCATCTGCCGCGCGTGCTTTATCACTGGCGCAGCACGCCGGGATCCACCGCGATCGACATCGCGAACAAGGGTTACGCGTTCGACGCTCAGCAGCGGACGGTCGAGTCGGCGCTCGTGCGTCGCGGAAGGGGCGAGACGGTTTCGCGCGAGCGGCATTGCTGGCGTGTGCATCCGCTCGCGCTTGCGAAGGATGTGCGAGTCAGCATCGTGATTCCGTCACGCGACCGGATGTCGATGCTGAAGCGTTGCGTCGACGATTTGCGCCGCACGACGGCGTCCATCGGTCCCGAGATCGTCATTGTGGACAACGGATCGACCGAAACCGACGCGGTCGAATATCTCGCAGCGCTGGTGCGGGAGCCGAAGGTCAGAATCATCCGCGATCCCGAGCCGTTCAACTACCCGCGACTCGTCAACGCCGGCGTGAACGCAGCGAACGGCGACGTCGTGGTGCTCCTGAACAACGACACGCATTCGTTTGCGCCCGGTTGGCTCGAGGAGCTTTGTGGCGAGGCGTCGCGGGACGGAGTTGGCGCAGTCGGTGCGCTTTTGCTCTACGCCGACGGGTCCATCCAGCACGCCGGCATGGTCCTTGGCGTCAACGAAACTGCAGAGCACGTGTTTCGCGGTTTTCCCGCCGACTGGTCCGGTATCAACGGCCGCGCGCAGTCGATCCAGGATTTTTCGGCGCTGACCGCGGCGTGTCTCGCGGTTCGGCGCGAGCTGTATCTGAGCATGAATGGAATGGACGAAACCTACGCGTTGTCGTGCAACGACGTCGACTTCTGCCTGCGACTTCGCGAGCGCGGCTGTCGGGTCGTGTTCACACCGTTCGCGTCACTCGTGCACGAGGAATCGGCGACCCGCGGCTACGGCCATTCACCCGAACAACAAGCGATCCTCGGGGCCGAGCTGAAACGATTGCGCGAGGACTGGAAGGCATGGTTCGACGACGATCCCGCGTACAACCCGAATCTCGCGCGGACGGGGAGGGCATTTGCACTCGGGACGCCTGTCGACATTCCGGAGTGCCGCCCGCGCATTGCACGATAAAGCGGCGGCTTTCACTCGAAAGCGAGTTCGACAATTGCGCCCCGCTTTCGAAAGGACGGCATGGCGGTCTTCGAAGGTCGAAGAGTGGCATCCAGCCCTTGGACGGGAACCTTAAGCGCTGAAAAGAAAAAAAGACCGCCGAAGCAGTCCTTGCTGAAAGGAAGAAACGCGGCTGTGTGAGAGTGTCGAAGGCCGCTCTTGTCGACGCTTAGGTAAGGCGGATCACGTGACAGCGTAGAAGCTGCGAATCAGTGTTGGCCAACCACCTGCCACCCCGTCCCTTGCACCGCGATCACCGTCACAATCGGGGTGGCATCGGGCGCGGGAACTTGCCAGCGCACTACGCTTCCGCCGGTGTTGAGCCAGATGATGTCCTCTCGACCGAAGCCGGCCGCGTCCAGCACCGCGACCGGTTGCCACGACGTATCGACCGTCGGCATCAGTCGCGTCGTGAGCGCCACCCCCGCCGCCATGAACCAGATCACGTTTGTCGCACCATTGCGCCAGAAGATGTCAGCTCGGCCGTCACCGTTGAAATCACCGACCAGCGCCGGCGTCCAGCCCGGACCGAGCGTGCCCAGGTTCCACACGTTGATCGGCGCGCTGGCGAACATCTCCCAGATGATGGCCGATCCGGTCGCGGGATCGAACCACAGGATGTCCTTGATGCCGTTGCCGTCGAAGTCGCCGAGCCACGCGAGTTGATAGTTGGTCGCCATCGAGCCGATGACTTCGACGGTGCGCACGGTGAAGCCGTCCATGATCCACGCGGCGACGACGCCGCTGTTCGAGCGAAAGATGAGATCGTCCTTGCCGTCGCCGTTGACATCGCCGACAGCAACGAGTGACCAGCCCGCGGGCACCGCACCGACGACCGCGCTGCTAGTGGTCGTCGTGCCGTTCATTTGCCAAACGACGATCGTGCCGCCGGCCTCGACCCAGACGATGTCGGCCTTGCCGTCGCCGTTCAAGTCACCCGTACCGGCAACGCTCCACGTCGGACCGACGCCGGCGATGGCTTGGTTGACGTTGACGGTATTGCCATTCAATCGCCACAGCGTGTTCGCGCCGACCGAAGGCAACCTCCACAGCAACCAGCCGTCGCCATTCGCGCCCGAGAAGTTGCTCTTGCGGCCGCCGTAATCGCCGAGGTTCAGAACGCCCGCGCCGCCGACTCCGAGAACGTTCGCAGCGACAGCGATGTCGCCTGCCGGCGTCGCCGTCGTTCCGGTCTCGCCCGGGCCGAAGGAATTCGATCCCCAGCCACGGACGATGCCGTCCTCACGGACGAGGTGCGACTGCAACCCGGCGGACGACGCCATCACCCGCTGGTTGTTGGAGGCCGGAAGCATTTGCGGGATCGAACTGTCGTTGAACGTCGTGTCGCCGAGCTGGCCGTATAAGTTGAACCCCCATTTCCACAACCGGCCGTCGATGCTGTGAGCGGACGGTGCCTGGCCGCGATCGCCGCCCGTGCCGAGCTTTATGGTCCGCGGCAGGAATCCCAGCACTCGGCCCGGCGTCGGCTGGCTCGCGGTAAAGACATCCATGTTTCCCAATTCGCTGCCGCCCTGCCCCCACGCAAGGACGCTCCCGTCGGCCAGCGCCGCGTACGAATCCGACACCGACGCGCAGATGTCAACGGCGGTAGCGATGCCCGCGACCTGAACCGGGACGAGGCTGTTGATCGTGCCTCCATTCCCGATCTGCCCTGCATCGTTGTTGCCCCATGCCCATACCGTTCCATCGCTGCGAAGCGCCAGCACGTGAGTATCGCTCGCGCTTACCGCGACAATGCCGGTGAGGCCCCCGACCTGCAGGGGCGAGCTCGAGGGGAAGTTGTCGCCCTTGCCGAGTTGCCCGTGGTCGTTCGCACCCCATGCCCACACCGTGCCGTCCTTCTTGAGCGCAACCGCGAATTGCAATCCTGCCGCGACCCTCAGGGCGCCGGAGAAGGCCGGGATCTGTGTGGGCGTCATCGGTCCGGGCGAGGTGTTGCCCAGGCCGAGTTGACCCGCATCGTTTGCGCCCCACGCGAATACGACGCCGTCGCTGCGGACGGCGAGCGAGAAGCCGGTTGGGGCATAGCCACCTGCGGCCACCGCCATGATCCCGCTCAAGGCGGCGACCGAGATCGGAACGTACGACGGATTCGTCGTGCCGTCGCCGAGTTGGCCCGAACCGTTGTTGCCCCATGTGTAGACCGCGCCGAGATGGTCGACGGCAATGGTATGGCCTGCTGCAGCGCTCACCATTGGCGCGGCGGCCCGCACGAGAGGTGCAAGCGCGAAGACTATGCAAGCGAAGGTCACCTCTAGCCACATTCTTGGTGTTGGTTGTCGCACTTGTTCTCCGGGGATGAGCTGACGAGCGAGACTGCGAGCAGGACCCGATCAGGATCAGTCCTGCATCGCGAGAATAAGCGGACAATGGTAACAAACCGCCGACGCAACCGGCGGAGCGCCCGACGTGCTTTGCCATGTGTGGTGTACGACTTTGGAAGCGCGCAAACCCGCAGAATGATGTTCGCGCGCAGGTCGCCCCGCTGCCTGGCATACAAGCAGGACAAGAATGTTGCCAGGCGACGGCTGAGGGGATCGTCGAGATCGAGCGCTTCGCAACCGCTCTCAGTGCTGTCCCACGACCTGCCATCCAGCCGCTTGCACGGCAATCACGGTTGCGAGTGGCGGCTGATCGATGATGCCCATCAACCAAAGCACCACACTTCCGCCCGTATTGAGCCAGATGATGTTGTCCACTCCGACTCCGAACGGATCGAGGACTGCCACGGGTTGCCATGAGGTGTCGACGGCTGGCATCAACTGCGTCTTTTGTGCGACTCCCGCGGCCATGTACCAAATCACACTCGTCGCGCCGATTCGCCACAGAATGTCCGCGCGACCATCGCCGTTGAAATCACCGACGAGGGCGGGCCTCCAGCCGGGACCGAGTGTTCCGAGATTCCACACATTGATCGGCGCGGTGGCGAACATCTGCCAGATGATCGCGGAGCCGGTGGCCGGATCAAACCAGAGAATGTCCTTGATGCCGTTGCCGTCGAAGTCGGCGAGCCACGCCAATTGATAGTTGGTCGCCATCGATCCGATGACTTCGACGCTGCGCACGCTGAAGCCGTCCATCATCCACGCCGCGACCACGCCGGTGTTGGAGCGGAACACGAGATCATCCTTGCCATCGCCGTTGATATCGCCGACAGCGACCAGCGACCAGCCGGGGGGCACGGCGCCGATCGTGGCGCTGCTGGTGATCGTCGTGCCGTTCATCTCCCAAACGACGATCGTGCCACCGGCTTCGACCCAGACGATGTCGGCCGTTCCATCGCCGTTCAAATCACCCGTGCCGGCGACACTCCATGTCGGGCCGACGGCGGTGATCGCTTGATTGATCACGACGTTGTTGCCATTGAGTCGCCATAGCGTGTTCGCGCCGACCGAGGGCAATCGCCACAATAACCACCCTTCGCCCCCCGCGCCGGAGAAATTGCTCTTGCGGCCCGCATAGTCACCGAGGTTGAACGTGCCTACGGCGCCGGGGCCCAGTACATATGCGGGCGTGGCGACGTCGCCAGCCGGGGTCGCCGTCGTTCCTAGCTCGCCCGGCCCTATCGAGTTGGAGCCCCAGCCCCTAACGAAGCCGCTGCTTCCAATGAGATGCGCCTGGGCTCCCGCCGACGATGCCATCGCGCCCTGGTTGAGCACGCCGGCCACCATCTGCGGCACGGGGCTGTAAAACATGCTGCCGTCGCCGAGCTGACCAGAATCATTGTTGCCCCACTTCCACAGGCGTCCGTCAAAGGCGTGCGCCGAGGGCGCCTCGCCATTAGGGCTTCCGTTGCCGAGCTTGACGACGCGCGGCAAGAAGCCCAGGGCGCGAACCGGTTGTGGGCGCATGGAGACGACGGTGAGGTCGCCCATTTCGCCGCCATCCGCGCGCCCCCATCCATAAACGCTTCCATCGGAAGTTGCGGCCCAGGATTCTTCGAGGCCCGCCGAAATGTCGATAACGTTCGCGGGCAGTGAGCCCACCTGCACCGGCACCAGGCTGTCCACCCCGGTGCCGTTTCCCACCTGCCCGAACGAGTTCCAGCCCCATGCGAACACGGCGCCGTCCGCACGCAGCGCAAGCACGTGCCTGAAGCCGGCGGCGATCTTGACGATGTTGGCGACCCCCGGAACTTGCACGGGTGACGAGCTCGAAAAGTTACTGCCCTGTCCCAGCTGCCCGTGACCGTTGTTGCCCCATGCCCAGACGGTGCCGTCCTTTTTCAGCGCCGCCGCGAAGAGCTGACCCGCGCTGACCTGCAGCACATTCGAGAAGCCCGGAATCGGTGTTGGGGTCATGGGTCCTGGGTTCGTATTTCCCAACCCCAGCTGACCCGCGTTGTTGCCGCCCCAAGCGAAGACGACGCCGTCACTGCGCACTGCAAACGAGAATCCGACGGGTGGGCCATCACCACCTGCGGCGACGTTCACGAAGCCGGTCAAGCCCACAACGAACTCCGGCACCGCCGACGGATTGGTGGTTCCGTCGCCCAGCTGCCCCGCGCTGTTGGCGCCCCACGCGAACACCTGCCCGGAATGATCGAGCGCGAGCGTATGTCCCCCCGCCGCAGCGATCATGGGCGCAGCTGCATTCGCGACGGCAGCGACGACAAACAGCACGGCGCCAAAAAGGGCTTGCTTGCATTGCCTGCGCTTTGAGGAATTCATCGGTGTTCCTTTCCAAACGCGGTTCACGATGCCCGGCCGTTCAAGGTCGGACGACCTCGTCGTTTCGATCTTTTCTTCGATCGCGCAAGCCAGTGCGCGACGAATTACCAGCGCGTGGCAGCGGCGGTGCGGGCGCACGCGCGGTCAGCGGAATGCCGCTTCTGTGCGAAGCACCGGAGGAGTGTCAACGCCTGCGATTGGATCGGCGTGCGACGCGCCCAGCATAAGACGAAGAACCTGACAAACCGGGCCGCCGAATCAATGCTGTCCCACAACTTGCCAGCCCACACCCTGAACCGCGATCACCGACGTGGCGACTGACGACTCGATTCCGAATAGGAACCAGCGCACGACGCTGCCGCTGGTGTTGAGCCAGATGATGTCGTCATGCCCGACGCCACTTGCGTCGAGCACCGCGACCGGTTGCCATGAACTGTCGACGGTCGGCATGACCTGAGTTTTCTTTGCCATGCCGGCGTTCATGTACCAGATCACGTTCGTCGCGCCGTTGCGCCACAAAATGTCGGTACGTCCATCACCATCGAAATCGCCGACGAGCGCCGGCGTCCATCCGGCGCCGAGCGTGCCGAGATTCCACACGTTGATCGGCGCGCTGGCGAACATCTCCCACATCACGGCCGTACCGGTTGCCGGATCGAACCACAGGATGTCCTTCACTCCGTTGCCGTCGAAGTCGCCGAGCCACGCGAGCTGATAGTTGGTCGCCATCGAGCCGAGCACTTCGACGCTGCGCACGCTCAGGCCGTCCATGATCCACGCCGCGACCACGCCCGTATTGGAGCGAAAGATGAGATCGTCCTTGCCGTCTCCGTTCACATCCCCGACTGCGACGAGGGACCATCCCGCGGGAACCGCGCCGATCGCAGCACTGGTCGTGATGGCAGTGCCATTCATCAGCCACACGACGATCGAGCCGCCGGCCTCGACCCAGACGATGTCGGCCTTGCCGTCGCCGTTCAAGTCGCCGGTGCCCGCAACGCTCCACGTTGTGCCGACCGCCATGATCGCGGTGTTGCCGACGACCGTGTTGCCCTGGAGGCGCCACAGCGTGTTTGCGCCGGCCGAAGGCAGGCGCCAGAGCAACCATCCATCGGCATTCGCGCCATTGAAATTGCTCTTGCGGCCCGCGTAATTGCCGAGATTGAGATTGCCGGTGCCACCGACGCCGAGCACCGCAGCGGGCGAAGGAACGTTTCCCGCCGGCGTCGTCGTTGTGCCGGTCTCGCCGGGTCCCTGCACGTTCGAGCCCCAGCCGCGCACGCTGCCGTCCGCGCGCACGAGATGCGCTTGCCACACTGCAGACGAAGCCATCACGGATTGGTTCGCTGCGCCGGGAAGCATCTGCGGGACCGCCTCGATCGCGCCCTCGAAGAGACCGTCGCCCAACGCGAACGTGTTGCCGTTGCCCCACTTCCACAGCCGCCCATCGAAGGCGTGGGCGGACGGCGCATCGCCCACCGAACCGCCGACCCCGAGCTTCACGACGCGTGGCATGTAGCCGAGTGCACGGACCGGCACGGTACGCGAACCCACATACGAGGAGTCATCGCCGAGCGTCCCGAAGTCCGCGCCCCAGCCATACACGCTGCCGTCTGCCAGCGCGGCGAAAGAGGACTCGTCCGTCGCGAAGATGTCGATGGCGAGCGCCGGCAGGCCGATCACTTGCGCGGGCAGCAGCGCATCGCCGTTCAGCTGGTTGCCGATCTGGCCGAAGTCGTTCCGTCCCCACGCGAAGACTTTTCCGTCGCTGCGCAACGCGAGTGCGTGTTCGGAAGCGGCAGCCACCGCGACGATGTTGGCGAGACCGGACACCTGCAACGGCGAGCTCGAGGGAGAGTTGTCGCCTTTGCCGAGTTGCCCGTGGGTGTTCGCGCCCCAGGCCCACACCGTTCCATCCCTCTTGAGCGCGACCACGAAGTCGACGCCGGCGGCAACCGACGACGCGCCGGAAAACGAAGGTACCTGCGTTGGCACGTGAGGACCCGGGTTCGTGTTGCCGAGGCCGAGCTCGCCTTCGTTGTTGTATCCCCAGCTGAAGACAACGCCGTCGCTACGCACCGCCAAGGAAAACGCGAACGCCGCGCCGCCGCCACCCGCGGCGACTGCCGTGATGCCGGTCAACCCGGGTACGACGATCGGCGTCGGCGACGGATTCGTTGTGCCGTCACCAAGCTGGCCGGCGTTGTTTCCGCCCCAGGTGTAAACGACACCCGAGCGGTCGACGGCGATCGTGTGGCCCACGGCGCCGGTGATCATCGGCGTCGCTGCGCCCGCGATCATTGGATGACACATGACAAACGTGCCCAGCGTGCAGACAGCAAGGATGCGGCGAGGGGTCATCATGAGGTGCCTCCTGGGTGCACTCGAATGTCGACGCGATTCAACGGTCGCCCGCGATGGCCGGGACGAGGTCCCATTGTTGACGTGAGCATAGCCATCCCGCAGGAAGAAAGATCGACCGCGCGTCGCCTGGTGGTGAGCTCGGGTTGTCGACCCTGGTCGACTGAAAAGGTCGAGGGCGGTGCTTGGGACGCCAGCGCGTTATCGAGCGGCTGCATTGCGTCCTCGCACCTTGCGAATGCCCAGCGATTCGCAGTGGCTGAGGGTGTTGTGCGCCGACGATGCGTGACTGCGCGCCTCGTCGCAATCACGCATCCTCGGAGCTTCAACCTAGTGTTGGCCGACCACCCACCAGCCGACGCCTTGCACGGCGATCGTCGGGTCGGCTTCTACTGCCCCACCACGGTCCACGTCGGATACACGACGCCGATACCGGTCGACGTCGGCGCCGCGCCGCGCGCGCCCATTTTCCATTCGTAGATCGGGCCCGTCTGGTAGCGCCACAGCAGATCGTACTTGCCGTCGCCGTCGTAATCACCACCGGCGATGATGTCCCAACCCACCGGTACGCCCGGCATCAGCGACACCTGCGAAACGCTCGCGCCGCTCATGTACCAGATGGCGTTGTTCGCGCCATTGCGGAAGAAGACGTCGGCCTTGCCGTCGCCGTCGAAGTCCGCGACCTTCACGATATCCCATCCGGCGCCGACAACGCCGACCGGTGAAATCGATTTCAGTCCCGACGGGGATGTGAGCCAGGCGTAGAGCGCGCCGGATTGATGGAGCCAGAGCACATCGGCGAGGCCGTCGCCGTCGAGGTCGCCGATCCCGGCCATAGTCCACGTGCTCCCGACGCCGCCGTACGTGCGCACGGTGTACGTGAAGCTCGTGCCGTTCCAGTGCATGAGCCAGGCAACGACGAGCCCGTTGGTGTGACGCCAGAGAATGTCGGCGTACCCGTCGCCGTTCAAATCACCGATGCCCTCGATATACCAGCCTGGTCCGACCGGTCCGAGCGTATAGCTGCCGAGCTTCAGGAAGCCGTTCATCCGCCAGATCGTCACGAGGTTCGTGCCGAAGTCGTAATAGACGATCGACGCGCGTCCTTCGCCGCTGACATCGCCGATGCCGGCCACGTAGGGCGTAACGCCCGGCGATCCGATAGCGGCCGCCGAGTACGTCGTGCCCGTCATGCGCCATATGACGCGCGTCCCCGTGACGTACTCCCACAGCACGTCGGACCGGCCGTCGCCGTCGAAGTCGAATTTGCGCTCGGCGCCCGGCGTGGAATTGACCGTTTGCTGCAGACTGCCGTTCGACGGCGCGTTGGCGATGTCGCCGCTGTACGCCGCCTCGATCGTGTGCGTTCCGAGGATGAGCGCTGACGTCGTGCACGTCGCGGTGCGAGAGCCACCGCTGCCCGAGAGCGCCTTGTTGATGCAGCCGCCGATCGGCACGCCGCCGTCGAAGAAATCGACGGTCCCGGTGAGACTCGTGCCGGTGATCGTGGCCGTGAAGGTGACGCTCACGCCGACGGTCGACGGATTGAGCGAGGTTGCGATCGTGGTCGTGGTCGCCGTGCCGCCCGGCGTGGTCACGCGCACCGTCACCGAGCCATTTGCGCCGGGAACGACGGAAATGACTTCGACGGTGACCCCTGTAGACGAATCCACGAAGGGCGGCAGCGACGGTGTCTGCGCGGCATCGCTCTCGTCGAAGGTCAGCGGCGTCATATCGAGGAGTTCGGTGTCGTCGAGGCCGGAGACCACTTCGAACGGCTTGGCGAGACGAATCTGCGCGCCGCCGTCCTGGTACGGATAGCCCGGGAAGTTGTCGAAGCCGATCTGCTGGCGGAACTCTACCCAGTACGTGCGCTTGGGATTCGACGTCGGGATCTTGACCGCATAGAGCGCCTGGCCCGCGGTTTCGATCGGCGATAGTGTGTACGTCGCGGTCGCGCTACCGTGCGTCTTGATCTGCGTCGCCGTGAACCAGCCGAGAAGGGATTTCTGCGCCGCGTCGAAGTGCCCGGGGTTCTGATAACCCATCGTGCTGTACGGGTCGCCGTACTCGTCGACGCCCACGCCGGGGTCCGACAAACCGCAGACCGGTACGCCGGAGCAGAACAGCGCGCCCGCGTGGCCGAGCCCGAAGTTGTGGCCCATCTCATGCGCGACGATCTGCGTTTCGAAGTTGGGCGGTCCGTCGATGAACGCGTATTTCGGCGAGCCGACGAAAGCGATCCCGGCGTACGGGCAACCCTGATAGGGGAACACGTAGACGACGTAGTTGTAGTTCGAGGCGTTGTAGCCGGCGCTCAAGGCCGCCGCGTTGGCCGCGGCGGCAAAGCTCATGAGGGTCGGCGTCGTGCTCGGGCAGCCCGCCGGATAGTTCGCGGTGATCCAGTTCGTCGTCACCGTGACCGAGAGCGTCTGCTGAGCGTAGGAAACCTCGTTGTAGTAGTTCGCAACGCTCTTCGTGTTCGTCACCATCACCTGCGTCGCGCCGGTGTTGAAATTGGGCGGCGCCGTCGTATTGTTGAAATTGGTCTGGATGACGAGCACCGTGTTGACGTTGCCGGACTTCGCCCGCACTTCCGGTTCCGATTCGCGCGCGGAAGGGCCGGTGATCGCGATGCGCTGCGGCACCAGTGTCGCACCGTCATTTGCAAAACGTCCGGCGACGCTCACGCGCATGCCAGCCTCGATCTCGTCCGGCAGAAAGGAAAGTGCGAGCTCGGTGACCACACCGTCATCGGCGATCACGGCATAGCGATAGGCGCCGACGCCGTGCTGGAAATCATCGAAGTGAGCGATCGTGAAGCGACCGGCAACTTCCGTTGTCGCCGCATCGGGCATCGGCGCCGCCGCGTTGACGATCGTCGCTTGCGCGACGTCGAGCACGCCGCCATTGCGGGTGCCCTGGACTTCGACGCTCGCGCCGTCGGGCAACCGCGAGGCGAGATCGCCGCGCAGGAGCAGGGTGGTGACGCCGCTGTCGTGCAGGACCGTGTAACGTGTGGTCGCGCCCGTCAGGCGGTTCTCGACCACGAGCGTGTCGACTACGCCGGCGAGCGCCGGCTGCACCGCGGGTGCGCTCGTCTCGGCACGCGTGTGAGCGAGCGAGAAGACCGACCAGGTGAGAAGACCCCAAAACAGAAGCAATGCGCTCGTCAGCGCGCGGGTGCTTTGCAGGCGCATTTGGCACTCCCCCTATTCTTGATGTCCGGTCGTCGCCCGGTGAAGCCGGGCGGGGCCGAGGCCAATGGCTCGATGTACGCGAGAGGCTACTCCTGCGGATGTGAAAATGCATGCGGAAAAATCCGCTCCGGCGGGCGCGAAAAAACAAAGGCCGCAAGCGCGGCCTTTGTAGGCGACATCGCGCGGCGAAGCGCCGCACCGGTGAGCTTCAGTGCTGGCCTACGACTTGCCAACCCGTCCCCTGCACCGCGATCACCGCAACGTTTGGTGTCTGATCGATCCCTTGCATTTGCCAGCGCACCACGCTTCCGCCGTTGCTCAACCAGATGATGTCGTCGCGACCGATTCCGGTCGCATCGAGCACCGCCACCGGTGTCCACGACACGTCCACCGTCGGCATCAACTGCGTCTTCTGTGCGACGCCGGCCGCCATGTACCAGATCACGTTGGTCGCGCCGTTGCGCCAGAGGATGTCCGCACGCCCGTCGCCGTTGAAGTCACCCACCAGTGCCGGCGTCCATCCGGGGCCGAGCGTACCGAGACTCCATACATTGATCGGCGCGCTCTGGAACAGCTCCCACATTACCGCCGATCCGGTCGCCGGATCGAACCACAGAAAGTCCTTGATGCCGTTGCCGTCGAAGTCGCCGAGCCACGCGAGTTGATAGTTGGTCGCCATCGAGCCGATCACTTCGACGATGCGCACCGAGAATCCGTCCATGATCCACGCCGCGACCACGCCGCCGTTGGAGCGAAAGATGAGATCGTCCTTGCCATCGCCGTTGACATCGCCGACGGCGACGAGGGACCAGCCTGTAGGAACGGCACCGACCACCGCACTGCTGCTAATCGTCGTGCCGTTCATCTGCCACACGACGATCGCACCGCCGGCCTCGACCCAGACGATGTCCGCCCTGCCGTCGCCGTTCAAGTCTCCCGTCCCGGCGACGCTCCATGTTGTGCCCACCGCGGTAATGGCCTGATTGGTGACCACTGAATTGCCCTGGATGCGCCACAGCGTGTTCGCGCCGAGCGATGGATAGCGCCAGAACAGCCAGCCATCCGCATTCGCGCCGTTGAAATTGCTCTTGCGGCCGTCGAAGTTGCCGAGGTTCAACTGGCCCACTGCTCCGACGCCGAGGACGAGCATCGGACTCACGACGTTGCCGCCGGCCACATTGCTCGTACCCGCTTCGCCGTTGCCGTTGTCACCCCACCCGCGGACGCTCCCATCGACGCGTATCAGGTGCGATTGCACACCATTCGTCGATTGCATCACGCCCTGGTTCACCGCGCCCGGCAGCATTTGAGGCACCGGGTTGGACGTACCGAAGTTCCCGTCGCCCATTTGCCCGCTGCCTCCGTAGCCCCATTTCCACAGTCGGCCGTCGAAGGCGTGCGCCGAGATCGCCTGGCCGCTCGTGGTGCTCGCACCGAGCTTTACGATGCGTGGTACGAAACCCAGCGCGCGGGAAGGGGTTCGGCGGGGATTCACAAGCGAGAGATCGCCCGCCTCGCCGAAGGCATTCTGCCCCCAACCGTAGACGCTGCCATCGGCGAGCAGGGCCCAGGATTCGATGTAGGTCGCCGCGATGTCGACCACCGTCGCGGGCAAGGCGGTCACCTGTTTGGGAACCAGACTGTCGATGTTGCCGCCGTCGCCCAATTGTCCGTGCCCGTCCAAGCCCCAGGCGAACAGGACGCCGTCCGCGCGAAGGGCAAGCACGTGAGTGCCGCCACACGCGACCTCTACGATATTCGAGACGCCCGGCACCTGCAGCGGCGAGCTGGACGGAAAGTTGTCGCCCTTGCCGAGTTGGCCGTGGGTGTTGTCTCCCCAGGCCCAAACCGTTCCGTCCTTCTTCAGGGCGACGGCAAACTGGCTGCCGGCCGAGATCGCGAGCACGTTGGCGAACGACGGGATCTGCGTGGGCGACATCGGTCCGGGATTGGTGTTTCCGAGACCGAGCTCGCCCGAGCCGTTCGCGCCCCACGCGAAGGCGACGCCGTCGCTACGGACTGCATACGACGCCCGTGTGCCACCCGCGACGGAGACAATCCCGCTCAAACCGGGCACGACAATCGGCACCGGCGACGGATTGGTCGTGCCGTCGCCGAGCTCGCCGGCTTGATTGTCACCCCACGCATAGACGCCGCCGAACCGGTCGACCGCCAGCGTGTGGGTGCTGGGACCGGCGGCGATCATTGGCGTGGCCGCACTCGCCATGAATGCGACGGCGCCGATCAAAATCCCCAAGGCGGGACGCCACCAGCGCGCGGTACGCAGAAGTCTCATGCTATCTCTCCCATCAGGTTGTGGAACACAGGACGGCAGGTACGAGGCCACAGTTCACGGGGTCGTCCGAGCTACGAAGGTTCCTTCCACGATCAGGATCACCGTGGCCGGTGGGTCCTCTCCGCGTTGTTTGCAGCACGCCTGCGGTCAGGGTCATCGGCGGTGGAAGCACGGTTTGCTCGGTAGCCCTATGAATTCGTGGGATTCCAGTCTAGCTGGCGAGACGGTGAAACCGGATATCCGCTCGGCGACTCGCTCAACTCCGTCCATTACGGCGGGTAGCTGCCAATGGGATCCACCGCGAAAGGGTCGGCGGACGGACGTTCGTCCGCGACCGCGCGGTGCGCGTAACGAGCGGGAGCAGGCCTGAACGTCACGTCGCGATGGTGGCGTGACATCAAGCGGGCGGCCCAGGGCCGCCCGCAAAGTGTTTGCTACAACCGGGACTGGTAGGAAAAAGGGACGCGTGACGCGGACGATCGCAATCGCCGATCAAGTATTCGTCAATGCTGTCCCACGACCTGCCAGCCCACCCCTTGCACGGCAATCACGGCAACGGCTGGTGTCTGATCGATCCCTTGCATCTGCCAGCGCACCACGCTGCCGCCGTTGTTCAGCCAGATGATGTCGTCCTGGCCGTTGCCGGTCGCATCAAGCACCGCGACCGGTTGCCATGACGTATCCACGGTCGGCATCAGCTGCGTCTTCTGCGCGACGCCTGCCGCCATGTACCAGATCACGTTCGTCGCGCTGTTGCGCCAGAGGATGTCGGTGCGACCATCGCCGTTGAAGTCACCGACGAGCGCTGGTGTCCATCCGGGGCCCAGCGTGCCGAGACTCCAGACGTTGATCGGCGCGGTTCGAAACAACTCCCACATCACCGCGGAGCCGGTCGCCGGATCGAACCAAAGAATGTCCTTGACGCCGTTGCCGTCGAAGTCGCCGAGCCACGCGAGTTGATAGCTGGTTGCCATCGAGCCGATGACTTCGACGTTGCGTACGCTGAAGCCGTCCATGATCCACGCGGCGACGACGCCGCCGTTCGAGCGGAAGATCAAATCGTCTTTGCCGTCGCCGTTGACGTCACCGACGGCAACCAGCGACCAGCCGGCGGGCACTGCGCCGACCACCGCGCTGCTGGTGATCGTGCTGCCATTCATTTGCCACACGACGATTGCACCGCCGGCCTCGACCCAGACGATGTCGGCTTTGCCATCGCCGTTCAGATCTCCGGTCCCCGCGACATTCCATGTCGTGCCGACCGCCGTGATCGCCTGATTGGTCAACACGCTGTTGCCCTGCAAGCGCCACAGCGTATTCGCGCCGAGCGAAGGCAAGCGCCAGAGCAGCCATCCGTCGTTGTTCACGCCGGAGAAGTTGCTCTTGCGACCGTCGAAGTTGCCGAGGTTCAGCTGTCCGGCGGCGCCGACACCCAGCACCGGCGCTGGCGTCAGAACGTCGACGGTGGGCGTCGCGGTCGTGCCGGTCTCTCCGGGTCCGATGGTGTTCGTTGCCCAGCCACGGACGTTGCCACTTGCGACGATCACATGATTCTGAAGCCCGTTTCCGGCCGCCATGATCCCCTGATTCGCGGTTCCCGAGACCATCTGCGGAACCGGATTGGTCTGAGGATTAACCCCATCCGCCAGCTGGCCGTGCTGATCCCACCCCGCCTTCCACTCGCGACCGTCGAAAGCGACGGCGCCGCTGGACTCGCCATAAGGCGCCGAGCTCGGCAACTGCACGGTACGTGGGAGGAATCCGAGCGCGCGAACGGGCGACAGCCGTCGGACAGTCGTGAGATCGCCCAGGTGTCCGACGCTGTTCCGTCCCCACGCCCAGACGGATCCGTCGGACGCCGCAGTCCACGAAAAGTGAAAATTCGCGGCGATGTCGATGACACCGCCCGGAAGCCCGGCCACCTGAGCGGGCACGAGGCTGTTGATCTGACTGCCGTTCCCGATTTCGCCGTCGTTGTTCGATCCCCACGCGAATACCGCGCCGTCGCCTCGCAAGGCGAGCGCGTGTTGATTGCCGGCGGCCACCTTCACAATATTCGATAGTCCGGGAATCTGCAGAGGGGAGCTGCTCGGGAAATTGTCCCCCTTGCCGAGTTGGCCGTTGGTGTTGTCACCCCACGCCCATACCGTGCCGTCCTTCTTCAGCGCCACGACGAAGTTGGTACCTGCGCTCGCCGCGAGCACACCCGAGAACGACGGGATCTGCGTCGGCGACATCGGGCCGGGATTGGTGTTGCCCAAGCCGAGCTGGCCCTCGTTGTTGTATCCCCACGCGAACACGACGCCGTCGCTTCGGACCGCAAGCGAAAAACCGGTTGTCGTACCAACTCCTCCGCCCGCGACGCCGACGATGCCGCTGAGCGCCGGGACGACGATCGGGGTTGGCGACGGATTGGTCGTCCCGTCCCCCAATTGACCTGCGCCGTTCGCGCCCCAGGCATAGACTCCACCGAATCGATCGACCGCCAGCGTGAATCCGATGGAATCGCTGACACTCGGGGCGGTGGCCCGCGCTCCGGATGCGATCAGCAACAAGGCGGCCGCGATGAAACCGCCGGCCCACCAACACCGATTCGATTTCGGCATGAGATCCTCCGTTTGTTGACTGCGGGTTTACACCTCGCGCCGAGCGGGTGTCGCGGGTGACCAGAATTTGCGGGCTTTGGAGCCGGCGCTGCACGCGAGGTGGCGCGCGCAGTCTAGCGCTTCGGTGCGCGATTGCGTGCGAGAAGATTCGCAGCCATGCGCGAGTCGTAGCCTACTGCGTGGACCAGCGCGATTCCGGCAGCGTCGACGCGATCGCCGGTGTGCGGCGCCGACCGTGACGCAAGATTGAAACGGGCGGCACGTGGCCGCCCGTTTCGTTGTCTCCGGCGTCGACCGCCTAATGCTGTCCCACGACCTGCCACCCGACGCCTTGCACCGCGATCACCGCGGCACTCGGTGTCTTGCCTATGCCTTGCATCATCCAGCGCACGACGGTCCCGCCGGTGTTCTGCCAGATGATGTCATCCTGACCTACACCACTCGCATCCATCACCGCGACCGGCGTCCATGATGTATCCACCGTCGGCATCAGCTGGGTCTTCTTCGCGACGCCCGCGTTCATGTACCAGATGACGCTCGTCGCACCGTTGCGCCACAGGATGTCCGCACGACCGTCGCCATCGAAATCGCCGACGAGCGCGGGCGTCCACCCCGCACCCAACGTGCCGAGATTCCACACATTGATCGGCGCGGTGGCGAACAGCTCCCAGATGATCGCGGAACCGGTTGCGGGATCGAACCACAGAATGTCCTTGATGCCGTTGCCGTCGAAGTCGGCAAGCCACGCGAATTGATAGTTCGTGGCCATGGAGCCGATGACTTCGACGTCGCGCACGCTCAAGCCATCCATGATCCACGCGGCGACCACGCCGGTATTCGAGCGGAACACGAGGTCGTCCTTGCCGTCACCGTTGACATCGCCCACCGCGACAAGCGTCCAACCGGCGGGCACCGCACCGACGACCGCGCTGCTGGTGATGGTGGTGCCGTTCATCTCCCACACGACGATGGCCCCTCCGGCTTCGACCCACACGATGTCGGCCTTGCCGTCGCCATTGAGATCACCGGTGCCTGCAACATGCCACGTCGTACCAACGGCAGTGATCGCTTGATTCGTGACCACCGAATTGGCATTCAATCGCCAGAGGGTATTCGCACCGAGGGGAGGCAAGCGCCAAAGCAGCCAGCCATCGTTGTTCGCTCCGGAGAAGTTGCTCTTGCGCCCGTCGAAGTTACCGAGATTCAGAAAACCACCACCGCCCACGCTGTACACCGGAGTTGGCGTCAGCACATAGGTGGGTGGTGACGCGGTCGAGGTGCCCGTCTCACCAGGCCCATCCAGGTTGTAGCCCCAGCCGTACACGCTGCCGTCGACGTGCACATGGTGTGCCTGCTCGCCCGCCGACGACACCGCTATGTTCTGATTGACCAAGCCGCTCAGCATCTGCGGCTCGGCGCTGAAATCAAGATAGCCTTCCCCGAGCTCACCGAATCCGCCGAAACCCCATTTCCACAGGCGCCCGTCGAGCGCATGGGCCTGCGCCGCTTGACCGAAGGCGCTCGCACGCCCGAGCTTGACGGTACGGGGCAGAAAGCCGAGCGCCTTGACCGGCGTGAGGCGCAGGGACACCGTCGTCAAGTCACCGGTCTCTCCGAAGAGATTCAGTCCCCATCCCCACACGCTGCCGTCGGCTAGCGCCGCCCAGGATTCGAAAAAGCTTGTCTGAATATCGATCGCTGACGTGGCGAGCCCGCTCACCTGCACCGGCACGAGGCTGTCGATCTGCGAATTGTTGCCGACCTGGCCGTTCCCGTTCGCGCCCCATGCGAACACCGCACCGTCGGCGCGCAGAGCGAGCACGTGGGCGCCGCCCGCCGCGAGCTTGACGATGTTTGAAAGACCGGGGACCTGCAAGGGTGAGCTCGAGGCAAAGTTGTCGCCCTTGCCGAGTTGGCCGTGGTTGTTGTTGCCCCACGCCCACACCGTACCATCTCTCTTGAGCGCGACTGCGAAGTTCGTTCCTGCCGAAATCGCGAGCACGCCCGAAAATGACGGCAGTTGCGTAGGCACCTTCGGGCCGGTGGAGGTGTTGCCCAACCCGAGCTCACCGTCGCCGTTAAAGCCCCAGCCGAACACCACGCCGTCGCTACGGACGGCCAGCGAAAAGCCGGTCGCGTTGCCGCCGCCTCCCGCACCGATGTCGACGACGCCGGACAAGCCCGGCACGACAATGGGGACCAGAGACGGATTGGTCGTGCCGTCGCCCAACTGCCCGCTGATGTTGCTACCCCACGCGTACACGGTGCCGAAGCGGTCGACGGCAAGCGTATGGCCGTCGGCCGCGGCGATGCCGGGCGTCGAGGCTCCGACCGCCTGCGCGATTACGAAAAGAAACAGCCCGATCGTAATGCGCAGCCCATTCCATCGGATCGCAGATTTCATGGCATCCCCTTTCCGGCCGTTGGACGAGACGGGCGAACGGCTCGAACGCGAGATCGCGTTTCCTGACGAGCAGGTGCCGGTCGACGGCCGCTCGATTGCGCGCCGCGAGGCCGCGGCGCGCTTAGCGTAGTCCGGGGGTGCTGACAACTCGGCGAATGCTTCGCGCGAATATTCACCGCGGTCGCAGCGATACGCGGAACGGTTTCGCCCAATTGCAATGCCGTACAACGGCCACAAAACAAACGGGCGGCCTCGAGCCGCCCGCGGATATCGAGAAGACGCGAAGTCAGTGCTGTCCCACCACTTGCCAGCCAACCCCTTGCACCGCGATCACCGCGACGTTTGGCGTCTGATCGATGCCTTGCATCTGCCAGCGCACGACGGTTCCCCCGGTGTTGAGCCAGATGATGTCGTCGAGTCCGTTGCCGGACGCATCGAGTACGGCCACCGGTTGCCATGACGTGTCGACAAACGGCATTACCTGCGTCTTCTGCGCTACGCCCGCCGCCATGTACCAGATCACGTTCGTCCCGCCGTTTCGCCACAGAATGTCGGCACGACCATCCCCATTGAAATCGCCAACCAGCGCCGGCGTCCATCCCGCACCGAGCGTGCCGAGGTTCCACACGTTGATCGGCGCGGTTTGAAACATCTCCCACATGATGGCGGAACCGGTTGCGGGATCGAACCACAGAATGTCCTTGATACCGTTGCCGTCGAAGTCGCCGAGCCACGCGAGTTGATAGTTGGTCGCCATCGAGCCGATCACTTCGACGGTGCGCACGCTGAAGCCGTCCATGATCCATGCGGCGACGACGCCCGTATTGGAGCGGAACACGAGATCGTCCTTGCCATCGCCGTTCACGTCACCGACCGCGACGAGCGACCAGCCGGCGGGTGCTGCGCCGACCACCGCGCTGTTTAGGATCGTGGTGCCGCCCATCTGCCAGACGACGATCGCGCCGCCGGCTTCGACCCAGACGATGTCGGCCTTGCCGTCACCATTCAGATCACCCGTGCCGGCAACATGCCAATTGGTGCCCACCGGCGTGATGGCGACGTTGACGCCGACGGTGTTGTCCTGGAGACGCCACAGTGTGTTGGCACCGAGCGAGGGCAGCCGCCATAACAACCAGCCATCGCCATTCTGCCCGGAGAAGTTGCTCTTACGCCCGTCGTAATCGCCGAGGTTGAGATTGCCGATGCCAAGCACGCCGAGCACCGGCGCAGGGAGGGGTACGTCAGCGGTCGGGGTGAGGGTGGTGCCAGTCTGGCCCGGCCCGAAAACGTTGCTGCCCCATCCGCGCACGAAGCCGTCGACGCGGATCAAATGCTGCTGAAATCCGGCGGACGATGCCATTACGTTCAGATTGGGAGCGCCGGCAAGCGTCTGCGGGACCGCCGTGGGCGCACCGCTTCCGTCGCCGAGCTGGCCGTAGTTGTTGGACCCCCACTTCCACAGCCGGCCATCCAGCGAGTGTGCCGATATCGATTGTCCGCCGCTACCGCTTCCGAGCTTGACCGTCCGGGGCAGGAACCCGAGCGCGCGGACCGGGGTGAGTCGGTTGCCCGGTGTGGCGAGGTCCCCCATCTGCCCGGTGTTGTCGTTTCCCCAACCATATACGCTGCCGTCGGCCAGCGCCGCATACGATTGTATGGTGGACGTGGCGATGTCGATGACGGTGGCCGGCAGGCTGCTCACATGATAGGGAACCAGGCGGTTGTTGGTGCTGCCGTCGCCGATCTCTCCAAAGAAATTATCACCCCAGGTGAAGACAGCACCATCGCTGCGCAACGCCATCACATGCGAGTTGCCGGCGCAGATCTTGACGATGTTGGCGAGTCCGGGTACCTGCTGCGGCGAATCGCTGGGAAAATTGTCTCCCTTGCCGAGCTGGCCGGAACCGTTGGCGCCCCAGGCCCAGACCGTTCCGTCCTTCTTGAGCGCGGCCGCGAAGTTGGTGCCCGCGACTACCATGAGAGCACCGGAGAATCCCGGGATTTGCGTCGGCGATGTCGGGCCGGGGTTGGTGTTGCCAAGCCCCAGTTGTCCCTGGCCGTTGTAGCCCCAAGCGAACGCGGTGCCATCGCTAGCCACCGCGAGCGAAAATTCGAGTGACGTGGAACCTCCCCCCGCCGCCACGGAAACGATGCCGCTCAAAGGGACGAAATTCGGCGTATACGAGGGGTTGTTGGTTCCGTCGCCAAGCTGGCCGGCGGTATTCGCGCCCCACGCATAGACGTTGCCGAAGCGGTCGACGGCGATGGTGTGGCCGTCTGAGCCATTGATCATCGGTGCCGTTGCTTGCGCGAGGACTGCCAGCATGAACAAGGCTGTCGCGACGGGACCGCGCATCCAATGACTCCATGACCCTGTCTTCATTTGTTCCTCCGCTCGAATGGTTCTTGATCCCTGATGCATGCCGGAACCCCGAGAAAGCGCAAGCGTTGCGGCAGCAAACCCAAGCTCACTGCGCATAGCGGCAGCTCGATCCAGCGCAAGTGAAATCCGCTAGCTAGCGGCCGCATGCTGTTTCGGCGACCCGCAACATGTGGATCAGCTGAAGTGCGTCGCGGGCTTCGGAAGCGTAGACCGGCCATTGTTCTCCGGTTCCGCAAGGTTTGAAAGCCGGCAAGAAAAAGCCCGTCGCGAGGACGGGCTTGTGCTCACGAGACGGCCCAACGATTCGGCCGACCGTCGATTCAATAGGGCTGGTTCAATGCTGACCCACGACCTGCCATCCCACGCCTTGCACCGCGATCACCGCAACGTTCGGCGGTTGATCGATCCCCGGTAGTTGCCAGCGCACCACACTTCCGCCGCTGCTGAGCCAGATGATATCGTCGCGACCCACGCCGCTTGCATCGAGTACCGCGACCGGTTGCCACGATGTATCGACGGTCGGCATCAACTGCGTTTTCTGCGCCACGCCCGCCGTCATGTACCAGATCACGCTGGTCGAGCCGTTGCGCCACAGGATATCGGTGCGACCGTCGCCGTCGAAGTCACCCACCACTGCCGGCGTCCAGCCCGGACCGAGCGTTCCGAGATTCCACACGTTGATAGGCCCGGTTCGAAATAGCTCCCACATCACCGCGGAGCCGGTCGCTGGATCAAACCACAGAAAATCCTTGATACCGTTGCCGTCGAAGTCGCCGAGCCACGCGAGCTGATAGTTGGTCGCCATCGAGCCGATCACTTCGACGGTGCGCACGGAAAAGCCGTCCATGATCCAGGCGGCGACCACGCCCGTGTTGGAACGGAAAATGAGATCGTCCTTGCCGTCGCCGTTGACATCGCCGACGCCAACGAGCGACCAGCCCGCGGGCACCGCACCGATTACCGCGCTGCTGGTCGTCGTCGTGCCGTTCATCTCCCATACGACGATCGCACCGCCGGCTTCGACCCAGACGATGTCCGCCTTGCCGTCGCCGTTCAGATCGCCGGTTCCGGCCACCGACCAAGTGGTGCCGACCGCAGTGATCGCGGTGTTGCCGACGACGGTGTTGTTCTGGATGCGCCACAACGTGTTCGCGCCGAGCGAAGGCAGACGCCAGAACAGCCACCCATCCGCATTCTGGCCATTGAAGTTGCTCTTCCGGCCGGCGTAGTTGCCGAGGTTGAGATTCCCGGCGCCGCCAACCGCGAGAACGGGTGCGGGCGTGAGAACGTTGCTGGCAGGCGCCGCCGTGGTACCCGCCTCGCCGGGTCCTAAGAGATTCGAGCCCCAGCCGCGCACATTGCCGTCCGCTCGCACGAGGTGCGCCTGGAGGCCCGCACCCGAAGTCATGACCCCCTCGTTGTCGAATCCCGGCAGCATCTGCGCACGAGGGACATCCGTGGCTGTGCCGTCACCGAGCTGGGCGGTCCCGTTATAGCCCCACTTCCACAACCGCCCGTCGAACGCCAGCGCCGAACCGCTGTTTCCGTTTCCGCTCTGCGCCAGGCGAACGATGCGCGGCATGTAGCCCTGCACCCGGACGGGGAGCGGTCGTGGCGTTACCTTCGTGAGATCACCGACTTCGCCCTCCAGGTTGTAGCCCCAGCCATAGACGGAACCATCTGCGGCGGCTGCGTAGGATTGCGAGTAGCTCGCGGCGATGTCGATGATGCTGGTCGGCAGCCCGCTCACCTGCACGGGGACGAGACTATCGATGGTTCCACCGTTGCCGATCTGGCCGAAACCGTTGAACCCCCACGCGAACACGGCACCGTCGGAACGCAACGCAAGCACGTGGCTTGCTCCGGCACTCACGTGAACGATGTTGGAAATGCCCGGCACCTGAAGCGGGGAACTCGACGGGAAATTGTCGCCCTTGCCGAGTTGCCCGTGCCCGTTGAAGCCCCACGCCCACACCGTGCCGTCCTTCTTGAGGGCCACCGCGAAGCTCACGCCGGCTGAAACTTCGAGCACGCCGGAGAACGTCGGGATTTGCGTCGGGCTCATCGGACCGGGGTTGGTGTTTCCCAAGCCTAGCTCGCCATCGTTGTTATAACCCCAGGCGAACACGACGCCGTCGCTCCTTACCGCCAGCGAGAAATCACCAGTAGAGCCACCCCCCCCGGCCGCCACGTTCACGATGCCGCTCAAGCCGGGAACGACGATCGGGGTAGGGGAAGGATTCGTCGTCCCGTCGCCCAATTGTCCCGCCGTGTTGGGTCCCCACGCATACACGGTCCCGAACCGATCGACGGCAAGGGTGAAGGAGCGCGCATCGCTCACCATCGGTACGGTCGCCCGCGCGAGCCCCGCTGCGCCGAGGATGCCCATAACGAGAGTCCACTTGAGCCAATCCCGTAACGACGTCGATCTCATGCGCCTCCTCCTGGTGTCGAGCTTGCCGGTTGGCGAAGGATACTCGTATCAGTGTTTTTCGGCTGAGTGCGAGCGACTGCCTGCGCTTTTTCTTTTCTCCTTACGAGTTGAACAAACGCACAGTTGTGATTCGACTCCTGAAACAGGGACGTGCGGCGTCTCGTATCAATGCGCGGTGGCGGCGTTCCCGAATTGCGGCGTGTGTCACAACAAAAGCGGGCGGCATTGGCGCCACCCGCGCTCGTTGGCCAGAATCGATGCTCGAGCTACAAGCGCGATTGCCGCATCGCGCTCGCGCATCGCGAGCGCCCCTTCAATGCTGTCCCACGACCTGCCACCCCACGCCTTGCACCGCGATCACCGCGACATTCGGCGGAAGACCGAGGCCCGTCATCTGCCAACGTACGACGCTGCCGCCGGTATTGAGCCAGATGATGTCGTCACGACCGACACCCGTCGCGTCGAGCACTGCCACAGGCGTCCACGACGTGTCCACGGTCGGCATCACTTGCGTCTGCTTCGCGATGCCGGCGTTCATGTACCAGATGACATTCGTCGCGCCGTTGCGCCACAGAATGTCTGTACGTCCGTCGCCGTCGAAATCACCCACCAGCGCGGGCGTCCAGCCAGGCCCCAGCGTGCCCAGATTCCAGACGTTGATCGGTGCCGTCTCGAACATCTCCCACATGATCGCCGATCCGGTGGCCGGATCGAACCAGAGAAGATCCTTCACGCCGTTGCCATCGAAGTCGCCCATCCAGGCGAGCTGATAGTTGGTCGCCATCGAGCCGATGGTTTCAACGTTGCGCACCGAGACTCCATCCATGATCCACGCCGCGACGACACCGCCGTTGGAGCGGAAGATCAAATCGTCCTTGCCATCGCCGTTCACATCGCCGACGGCGACCAGTGTCCATCCGGCAGGCACCGCGCCGATCGTCGTGCTGCTGGTGATCGCCGTGCCATTCATCAGATAAACGACGATCGCGCCGCCGGCCTCGACCCAGACGATGTCGGCTTTACCATCGCCATTCAGATCGCCGGTGCCGGCCACATGCCATGTCGGACCGACGCCATTGATCGCCTGATTGGTGACGACTGAATTACCGTTCAATCGCCACAGCGTATTCGCGCCAGCCGAAGGCAATCGCCACAATAACCAGCCGTCGTTATTCGCGCCGGAGAAGTTGCTCTTGCGTCCGTCGAAGTTGCCGAGGTTCAGCTGTCCGGTGCCGCCGACGCCGAGCACCGGCGCTGGCGAATAAACATTGACCGGGACCGTGAACGTGCCGGTTATGGCCAGGCCCCAACCGTACACGCTACCGTCGGCACGGACGTGGTGGGAGGCGAGACTGGCGGACGACGTCATGATGCGCTGGTTGAAGACGCCGCTCACCATTTGCGGGACGCCATTCGCATTGTTCCCGTAGCTGTCGCCGAGTTGCGCGTAATAGTCCGAGCCCCACTTCCACAGGCGCCCGTCGAACGCCAACGCTTGCCCCGCCTCGCCCTCGCTGCTCGAGTGCCCGAGCCTGACCGTTCGCGGCAGTAACCCCAGCGTCCGTACCGGCGTCAGTCGGGCGCTCACCGGTGTGAGATCGCCCGTTTGCCCAAAATAGTTCGCTCCCCATCCCCACACGCTGCCGTCCGCGAGGGCGGCCCACGATTCACGCGGGCTCGCCATGATGTCGATCGCCGTAGAAGGGAGACCCTGCACCTGCACCGGAGCCAGACTGTCGCTTTGCGAGTTGTTCCCGATCTCCCCGTCCCCATTCCATCCCCAGGCGAAGACGATACCGTCGGCGCGCAGAGCGAGTGCGTGCGAATGGCCGGCGGCGACCTTGACGATGTTCGAAAGGCCCGGCACCTGCAGCGGCGAGCTCGAGGGGGAGTTGTCGCCTTTGCCGAGTTGGCCATGGTTGTTGAAGCCCCACGCCCACACCGTTCCATCCTTCTTGAGCGCGAGCGCGAACTGATTGCCAGCCGACACGGCGAGCACTCCCGAGAACGACGGTATCTGCGTCGGTGTTTTCGGACCGGTCGACGTATTGCCAAGCCCGAGCTCGCCGTCGTTGTTGTTGCCCCACGCGAAGACCACGCCATCGGCGCGAACCGCCAGAGAGAATCCGTCAGCACCTGTCTCGCCACCGCCGGCGGCGACGTCGACGATGCCCGAGAGACCAGGCACGCTGATCGGCGGGTACGAGATGTTGTTCGTTCCGTCCCCCAGTTCGCCGGCCGTGTTTCCACCCCAGGCGTACACCGCGCCGAAGCGGTCGACAGCAAGCGTATGGAAACCGCCCGACGCCACACCCGGGGTCGCTGCGGTTGCTGCCTGCGTCAGCGTCAAAAGCATCCATCCCATCGTGGCGCAGTGCCGTATCGAGTGCGTCGCTGGTTTCACGCGTGGCCTCCCTTGGCGAGTCACATCGGATCGGGCAAGCATATAACGCGGGCCGACCGCCTATGAGTGCGCAGCGATAGCCGGTAACGCCGACGGATGCGGCGCCTTCAAAAAAAGGAAACGGGCGGTTTTGGAGGCCGCCCGCTGAAGCGGAACTCGATGGCGAGAAGCTACTGTCCCATCGAGTTCCAGCTCGTGCTCTGGTTGCCGAGGGCGTTCACCGTGGGCGCGGCCCCGCGTGCCCCCATCTTCCACTGGTAGACGTTGCCGCTGGCGTCGCGCCACATGAGGTCGTACTTGCCGTCACCGTCGTAATCGCCGACGCCGACAATCGACCAGGTCGACGCAACCGACGGCGGCGTGAACACCGATGCGACGCTCGCGCCGTTCATGTACCAGATCGCATTGCTCGAACCGTTGCGCCAGAAGAGATCGGCCTTGCCGTCACCATCGAAGTCGCCGACCTTCTGGATCGTCCAGCCCGGCGCGACCATCCCGATAGCGGACACGGCTTTCACGCCCGCACTGTTCATGAGCCACGTGTAGACGAGGCCCGAAGGCTGATAGAACCAGACGATATCGTCTACGCCGTCACCGTCGAGATCGCCGACGCCCGCGATCGACCAGCCCGCGCCGACGATGCCGTAGTCGCGCAGCGTGTAGCTCATCGTCGAGCCGTCCCAGGTCATGAGCCATGCGACGACCTGGCCGCTCGTGCTCTGCCAGACGATGTCCGCCTTGCCGTCGCCGTTGACGTCGCCGATGCCTTTGATCGTCCAGCCCGCAGCGACCGGGAATGAATACGAGCCGAGCGCAATCCAGCCGTTCATGCGCCAGACGATCACCTGACCGGCGCCGCCGTTGTACCACACGATCGACGCGCGGCCTTCACCGGTGACATCGCCGATCGCGGCGGCAGTGTAGTTGTTCGTGCCGAGACTCTGCGTGGTGTGCGCCGTGCCGTTCATCAGCCATTGGTTGTAGACGCCCGACGAGTTCGCCCACAGCACGTCTGAATGGCCGTCACCGTCGAAGTCGAGCTTGCGTCGTGCCGCGCCGGTCACGATGTTCACGACCTGCGACAACGCCGAGCTGGCCGACGGCGCGTTCGTCGGATCGCCACTGTACGACGCGACGATCGAGTGCGTGCCCGAGACGAGCGACGTCGTCGTGCACTGCGCGGTCCGCGAGTTGCCCGAGCCGGAAATCGTCAATCCCGAGCAGCCCGCGATCGCCGAGCCGCCATCGGTGAAATCGACGGTTCCGGTCGGCGCGTTACCCGTTACTGTCGCCGTGAACTTGACGCTCTGCTCGACGATGGAAGGATTGAGCGAGCTCGTGAGCGTCGTCGTGGTCGGCGCACCCGCCGGCGTGGACACCTGCACCGTCACCGAGCCGTTCGCGCCCGGCGTGACGGACAGCACCGAGATGCTGACGCCCGTCGTGGAATCGGTGAAAGGCGAGAGCGCCTGCGTGAGCGTCGCGTCGGTGTAGCTCGTCGTCCCCGGCGTCATGTCGAGAATCTCGGTGTCGTCACCTCCGGTCGTTTTCTCGAACGGCGACGAGATGCGGATCTGCGCGCCGTTGTTGGTGAACGCGAAGTTGTCGAACAGGCCGACCGGCTGCCGATATTCGATCCAGTAGGTACGCGTCGACATCGAGGTCGGGATCGTGACCGCATAGACGCTTTGCCCCGCGGTCTCGATCGGCGACAGCGTGTACGTCGCCGTGCCCGAGCCGTGCGTCTTCACGCCGCCCGCGGGGAAAAAGCCGAGGATCGACTTCTGATCGGAATTGAAATGGCCGGCGTGGATGTTGCCCATCGTGCTGAACGGATCGCCGTATTCGGCGACGGTGCCCGCCGAGCCGCAGCCGATCGGCGCGCCGGTGCAGCGCAGGCTCCCCGCATGCAACAGGCCGAAGTTGTGGCCCATCTCATGCGCGACTACCAGCGTGACGAAGGAACCGGTGCCGTTGATGTACGCCCAGTGCGGCCAGCCGATGTACGCGAGTCCCGACCATCCGCACTTGCCGTAGCTCGGGAACAGATGAACGATGTAATCGTAGTTCGCCGGATCCTGTCCCGCGGCCTTTGAAGCGGCCTGCGCGGCGGTGGTGAAGTTGCTGAGATCCTGGTCGATGCAGACGGCCGGCTGCGGATACGCCGCCATCGTCACCCAGTCCGCGTTGATGGCGACATTCAGCGTCTGCTGTCCGTACGAAACCTCGTTGTAGTACGCGGAGACGCTCGTCGTGTTGCTCACCATCACCTGCTGCGCCGTCGCATTGAAGTTGGCCGGCGGCGTGTTCAAGGTGAAGTTGGCCTGTATGACGAGCGTCTTGTTGACGGTCGAAGACTTCAGCATCGCCTTGCCTCCGGGGCCCTCGCCCGGCGGCGGTCCGACGATGGTGATCTGGGCGGGGTCGAAGCCCCAGCCGTCGGCGGACACGCGCCCGCTCACGACGACGCTCATGCCGCCGCGCAGACCCGCGGGAAGGAAGTTCATGTTGAGCCGCGTAACCGCGCCGCTGTCGGCGTGGAGCTCGTAGAGATAACCGCCGATGCCGCTCGCGAAGTCGTCGAAGTGCGCGACGGCGAAGCGACCGTTGAGATCCGAGGGAGCGGCTTTCGCGGCGGCACCGCTCGGCGGCCTCACGATCTGTGCCTGGGCGACTTCCATGCCGCCGCCAGAGGGCTCGCCGGCGAGCTCGACCGCCGCGCCGATCGGCAGCGATGCGACGATAGCGCCGCGAAGGAGCACGGTCGTGCCATCGGCAAGCCGCAGCAGCGGGTAGTGCGTGGTCTTGTTCGCGAGCCGATCCTCGACGACGAGCTCGCCGATCGTTCCCGACAGCGCGGATGGCGATCCGCTCCCGTTGCCGGAGGCGGGCGGCGCGCTCGTGTCGTGCGCGTGGACGTTAACCGAGGCGGCGAGAAAAAAGGTCGCGCCGATCAGTGCGCGCCGAAGGTGATGCAGCGTGTGAGTTCGCATGGTGATTCATCCGAAAAGGATCGAGAGCGAAAAGGGCGCCAGCGATCGCCCAGAGGCCGCGCGCGGGTGGCGGACGTTCCACGGCTTTCTTTGGCCGCGTCGTCGCTTCGGTTACGCGCGTCGAAAAAGGTGCAAGCGCGCGACGAGCGGAGTGGCCTCCGCCGTCGCGCGAATCTCATGCATTCCAATTTGCTGTCTTCTTTCACTGCCCGACACTGGTCCAAGTGCTGTCGATGAAGCCGACGCCGATCGGTGTGGGCGCCACCCCGCGCCCGTTCATCTTCCATTCGTACACGATCCCTCCGGCCTCGCGCCACATGAGATCGTACTTGTTATCGCTGTCCCAATCGCCCGCGCCGACGATCGACCACGTCGACCCGACGACCGGCGGCAAATCGACCTGTGCGACGGTCGCGCCGTTCATGTACCAGATCGCGTTCGATGCGCCGTTGCGCCAGAAGAGATCGGCGTGCCCGTCGCCGTCGAAGTCGGCGACCTTCTGGATCGTCCAGCCCGGCGAGACCGAGCCGATGCCCGCGACCTGTTTGATCCCGCCCGCGTTCATGAGCCACACGTACGCGGTGTTCGTCGGCGCGTAGAACCAAACGATGTCCTCGACGCCGTCGCCGTCGAGATCACCGACGCCGGCGATCGACCAGCCCGCGCCGACGACGCCGTAGTTGCGCACCGTGTAGGTGAAGGTCGTTCCTGTCCAATGCATGAGCCACGCAACGACAGTGCCGTTCGTGTGCTGCCAGATGATGTCCGCGAAACCGTCGCCGTTGACGTCGCCGATGCCCTTGATCGACCAGCCGGAGCCGACGCTCCCGAGCGAGTACACGCCGAGTGCGCCGCCGCCGCTCATGCGCCAGACGAACACCTGCGTCGTCGCAGCGTTGAAATAGACGATCGACGCGCGGCCTTCGCCGCTTACGTCGCCGAACCCGGCGACAGTCGAGCCCGGCACGCCGATCGAGACCGCGCTGTACGAAGCGCCGTTCATCAGCCATTCGTAGAGGAGACCGCCCGTGTTCATCCACAAGAGGTCCGACTTCGCGTCGCCGTTCAGGTCGCGCTTGCGCGTGCCCAGCGGGCTCCAGACGTTGGCAGTGAGCGGGAAGCTCGCTGATGTGTTGTTGTTGCTATCGCCCGAATATGTCGCGGTGATCACGTGCCCGCCGATGGGGAGCGAGCTGGTGGTGAACTGTGCGGTCGCGAGGTCGCCCATCGTCGCGACAGGAACCGAACCCAGCGTAGTGGAACCGTCCCTGAACGTGACCGAGCCGCCGGGAACGATGCCGGACGTCGCGGCCGTGAACGTGACCGTGTTCCCGAAAGACACCGGGTCCGGCACGATGGTGAGCGTCGTGACCGTCGGCGCACCGATGGTTGCTAGGACCGCGCGATACGCGTCGAGCATGCCGGCGCCGCAGGTCGCGGTCGTGCAGACGCAGGAGAACCACGTCGCGGAGTTGTTGGGATCCTGCATGCCGCAAGCGTTGCCCGCCGGAAACGCGCGCGATGTCACCTGCAGCTTGTTCAGCACCTGCGCGGGCGTGATCGACGGATTCACCGAGTACATGAGGGACACGACGCCGACGACGTGCGGCGTCGCCATGCTCGTGCCCTGGTAACCGACGTAGTTCCAGCCCGCGGGAGTCAGATCCGGGGACGTCGTGCCGCTGTTGAGCGTCGACAGGATGAGGTCATACGTCGCCTGGTTCGGCGGCGCGCGTTGACCTCCGCCGGGACCGGCAATCTCGACCGTGGAGCCGAAGTTGCTGTAATACGCCTTAAGACCTTGCCGCTGCGTGGCGGCGACGGTGATGACGCCGTTGCAGCTCGCCGGCGTGAACAGACTCGCATCGTTGTTGGAGTTGCCGGCCGCCACGACGACCGTCGCACCGGCGGCGAGCGCCGTGTTGATCGCATTCTGCGTGACCTTCGCGCACGAAGCCATGCCGCCGAGACTCATGTTCACGACCTTGGCCGGATTCGGATTCGCGGGGAGGCCCGGCACCGCGCCATTCACCGACCACGTGATCGCATCGGCGATATCCGACGTGTAGCCGCCGCACTTCCCGAGCACGCGCAGCGGAATCATCATGCTGTGCCAGTTGATGCCGGCGACGCCGATCGAGTTGTTCGTCGCGGCGCCGATTTCGCCCGCGACGTGCGTGCCGTGAAACGAGCTGTTGCTCACGCCGCAGTTCATCAGCCATCCGGAGAATGTCGTCCCGGCGTTGTCGGCCGAGGTGAGCCAGTCCCCCGGGTCGCTCGCATCGCCATCGCGACTGGAGACGCAGTTGGGATCGGTGAACGGGTTGAAAGGTCCCGGCACGCCGGTCATGCAGGCCACGGACTGAGGCGGCTGTCCGTCGTTCGCCACCACCCAGTCGACGATGAAATCGAGCCCGCCCGTGTATCGCCCGGCGAGATCCGGATGTGGGAGGATGCCCGTGTCGATGATGGCAATGTTGATGCTCGCCGAACCCGTCGTGATGTCCCACGCGGGCGGCAAGTTCGCGCCGCCGATTTCGACCGACGGAATCATCAGGTCCCATTGACTCGGCCATGCCGGATCGTTGGGGATCAGCAAGGGGAACATGAGCCGGTCGGGATCGGCGTACTCGATCGCGGGATCCGCTTGCAGTGCCTCGGCGATTACCTGCGCTTGCGCATCCGGAATTCGCTGCATGAACAGAAATAGACCGGCGCCGACGCCCAGCGTGCGTTGATACGCGACCGGCTGCTGTGCCAGGTTGCTGATTCGCGCGATCTCCTGCGCGGCCGTCGAACCGCCGCCGGAGAACGACGCTTGCACGCGCGCGTCCTTGTATTTGACGATGAGACCACGCACCGGAGGCAGCGCTTGAGCGCTTTTCTGTGTCGTCGAGTAGTCGGCGACCGGCGCCACGCGTGCGACATTCGCGTACAACACGTCGGCGTTCTCGCGCATGCGGTACAGGCCCGCGCGCGCCGCGTCGAGCGACGGGTTGTCGAGCGCGATCTGGAGCGCGCCATCGCGCGTGAAGCCGGTGACGGTGAATCCGGTGCCGAAGGCCACGCCCAACTCCTGCGTGACCGAAGGCGGAAGCGCGGTCGAGCCGGCAGCGATCACGCCGTCGCGGAACTTGACCACGACGGATGCTCCCGCAGTCGGACCGGCGTCCGCCGCACTGAACGTGAGAAACAGCCAGCCCGCAGCGAGCGCAAGCCAGCGGAAGATACGGCGGTGCGATGAATCAACAGTACTGCCGGCATTCTTGAACACGACAGGACTCCCTGAAACGATTGTTCTGGGCCCGGCGATCACCTGCCGGGGGTCTGAGGCCGCTTATGCTGGAACATTGGCGCCTGTCACACAAGCGCGACTCTAGCTTCCGCTCCCTCGGACAAGGGGGAACAGAAGCACGAATCGGGCGAGCCCGCCGATGGCCGATTTGTCAGCCGCCGAGCGGTCGTCCTGCGACGCCCGGGCACGGACCTTCGGGAGTTGTCGACCGCAAGGGGTCGCCGGCGTGCGGCTCACGAACGAACGTACGCGCACGCGTGCCTGACGGATGCGACGCCGGGCGTCACTTGAGCGACGATCTTGTCGATTTCCGTGCGTTCCCGACGCCCATCCCGCGCGGCGCGTCCCGCACGTGACGCTTTTCTCTATTCTTCGAAAGAGGCCGGGATGACGGCTTCAGTGCCCGTAGTCCGCGAACCGCGCAATCACACGTTCCATCTCGTCGTCGGGGAGGATGGGCGGCTCACCAAGCTGCAGCGCGCGCAAATACATTTCCGCGAGCGTCTCGACTTCGACCGAAAGCGCGAGCGCCGTCTTGAGCGTCGCGCCGACGGTGATCATCCCGTGATGCGCGAGCAGGCACGCGTTCCGTCCTTCCATTGCGCCAAGGGCAAGCGTCGAAAGCTCCTGCGTGCCGAACGTTGCATACGGCGCGCAGCGAATGTCGCGCCCGCCCGCGATCGCCACCATGTAATGAAACGGAGGAATCCCACGGCCGTGGCATGCGAGCGCCGTGGCGAAGGGCGGATGCGTATGCACGACCGCGCCGACGTCGTCGCGTGCGCGATAGAGATCGCGATGAAAGCGCCATTCGGAGGACGGCGTGCGCGCGCCGTGCGCTTCGCCGCCGAGCGTCATGAAGATGAGATCGTCCGGCGTCGTTTCGTCGTAGGGAAGGGCGCTCGGCGTGATGAGAAAACCATCCTGGTGTCGGGCGCTGACGTTGCCCGCCTTGCCACGGTTCAAGTCGAGGCGGTTCATCTCGAGCGCGGCCGCGATCACCTCGCCGCGCAGCGCGAGCTCGCGGTCGGCTGCGCCGCCGCCGGTCACGAACCCGCGGCGACGATCGCGTTCTGCCATGCGTCGGGAAACATTGCGGCGAGCCACGGTGCGGCGCGCGCGATGCCGCGTTCCGTGATGTAGCCCGAGATGTAGCGTGTCGGCGTGACATCGAAGCCGAAATTGACGGCGCGCGTTCCCGGCGGCGCGACGGCGACCTTCGTCGTGTGGCCGTAGTCGTCGCGACCCGTGACGGTGAGCACCTCGTCGGCATCGCGCGCTTCGATGGGAATCGCGTCTCCCGATGTCAGCCGCCAGTCGATCGTGGGCGACGGCAATGCGACGTACAGCGGCACGCTCGCATCGCGCGCCGCAAGCGCCTTCTCGTACGTGCCGATCTTGTTGCACACGTCGCCATTGCGCGCGACGCGGTCGGCGCCGACGATGACCACGTCGACATCGCCCCGGCGCAGCAGCATGCCGCCGGCCGCGTCGACGAACAGCGTGTGTGGAATGCCGCGTTGCGCAAGCTCCCACGCGGTGAGGTTGGAGCCCTGCAGGCGCGGCCGCGTCTCGCTTACATAGACGTGGAGCGCCAAACCGTCGGCGTGCGCGAGGAACAGCGGTGCCGTCGCGGTGCCCCAGCCGCATGTCGCCAGCGCGCCGGCATTGCAATGGGTCATGACGTTGACCGGTCCCGACTTGCGCCGGGCGATGTCACGCAGGATGTCGAGCCCGTGCTCGCCGATCGCATGATTGATCGCGACATCCTCGGCGCAGATCGCATCGGCCTCGCGCCACGCGGCCTCGGCACGTTCCGCAGGCGGTAGCGGCGTCACGACGGCGCGCACGCGATCGAGCGCCCAGCGCAGGTTGACTGCCGTGGGGCGCGTCGCATCGAGCGTGGTGTACGCCTTCGCGAGTGCGCGATCGCTGGGATCGCGCTGCAACGCCATCGCGAGTCCGTACGCGCCGACCGCGCCGATCAGCGGCGCGCCGCGAATCCACATGCTGCGAATCGCGAGCGCGGCGGCGTTCGCGTCGGCGATCTTCGCGGTGACGACCGCGTGCGGAAGCGCGCGCTGGTCGATGGCCTCGACATGATGCGCGTGCCGCGGGCGCTTCAGCGCCCGATACGGCGCCGGGTCCGCGACAGAGGTGGTGGTCGCACGGGCCATGCGTGATTGTAGCGCTGGTTTGCGGCTGTCAAGTCAAGTGCAGGGCGCCCCCCATCGGGGCTGCAGCTGCAAGTCGGGCCCACGTCGATTTCCGCACTGCAACGATGACTTGGTGCGCGAGTTGTATACGCGAAGCAACGCGTGAAATGTTTCAATCGCGTCTAAGCACCTGAAACAGGTTGTTGAAATCATCGGTCCACAGGCGCCAGTCGCGGTGTGGCGTGATCGGCTTCGCGGCCTCGGCGATGAGCGGCTTCTTGAGCACCGCCGGGTCACGCGCGACGAGCACCCAGTCGCTGCTGTTGGCGAGCGCCCCGAGCCCCGAGTCGTGGATCTCGACGGCCGCCAGGCCGTGCGCCGTCGCCAGTGCTTCGACGACGGGCGCAAGATCGAGGTAGCGATTCGTCACGTGAAACGCGATGATGCCAGTCGGCTTCATGTGATGCTCGTAGACGGAGAGCGCCTCCGATGTGATCAGGTGGACGGGAATCGCGTCGCTCGAGAAAGCATCGATCGCGAGCACATCGAAGTTCTGCGGCGGCTCGCGCTCGAGCGAGAGCCGCGCGTCGCCGAGCGCAATCTCGATCTTCGCATCGCTGTCTTTCAGGTACGTGAACACGTTCCTCGCGATGTTGACCACCGCAGGGTTGATGTCGTAGAAGCGGTAGACGTCACCCGGGGCACCGTAAGCCGCGATGGTCCCGGCGCCGAGGCCGATGATGCCGACCTTGAGCGGCGTGAGGCTCGGGTGCAGCGATTCGATCACGCGCCCGATGCCGGAATCGCGCGTGTAGTACGTCGACGGCTGCCGGCGGAAGTCCCGCTCGAGATACTGGCGGCCGTGCATGATCGTCCCGTGCATCAGCGTCAGGTGACGATTGACCTCGTCGGGCGAGAACTCCTGGACGCGCAGCACGCCGTAGAAATTGCGCGCGGTGAGCGTGGTCGAATCGTAGAACTCGCGCACGCTCCAGAAACCGCCGAGCAGTGTGACCGCGATCGCCGCAACCCCGAAGATGCGATAGATCCAGTGGTCCCGGCGCACCTGCCACAGGAACAGGAGTGCGCACAGCACGAGCCCGCCCTCGAGCTCGAAATGGGCAGGCAGCACGAGCGGCGCGACGATCGCGACCAGGGCCGCGCCGCCGGCGCCGCCCGCGGCGACCATCAGATAGAAGCGCGTCAGGTAGCGTGGCGCCGGCCGCAGGCGCGCGAGCTCGCCGTGGCAGAACATGCAAGTGAGCGCGAGGCCGACATTGAACACGCCAAGCTGCAGCGCGAGATCGTGCGTGAGCTTGGAGTCCCCCAGCGTCCACGCCATCGCAGCCAGCGCGGCCGCCGCCATGCCGAGGAACACGTCGCGGACGTACAAGCCACCGCGTCCGAAGGCGACGATGAACGTCAGCAAATAGATGGCCAGCGGCACGATCCACAGCAGCGGGACTGCAGCGATGTTCTGCGTAATGTGATTGGTGGTCGCAAGCAGGAGCAGCGACGCTGTTGCGGCGAGCACGCACCACAGGATCTGGCGCGAAATGGGCGGTGGTGCTTCCACGTCCGGCCCATCGATGGGCGCCGGCGCTGCGGCTGTCGCAGGTGCCCGCAGACTCGCGAACGCGGTCGCGCACGCGAGCCCGACGAACAGCGCGTAGCCGATCGACCAGCCGTACGCCTGCAGACGCGTCGGTACGAACGGTTCGAGCAGGAACGGATAGCCGAGCAGCGCCAGCATCGACGCGAGATTCGAAAGTGCGAACAAGCGATACGGGCTCGGCCCCGGATAGCTGCGCGCGAACCACGCCTGCAAGAGCGGGCTCGTCGTCGAGAGCACGAAATACGGGAGCCCGATCGTCGCGGCGAGCAGGCCGAGGATGCGCCACACCGGGTTCTCGGTGCCGAGCGGCTTCCACGCTTCGCCCGGAGTGATCGGAAGCGCGATCAGGCTGGCGACGAGGAGAACCGCGTGGAGTCGAACCTGCGCACGCGGCACGAGCTTGCGCACGACGGCATCGGCATACGCATAGCCGAGCAGGAGCGCCGACTGGAAGAAGACGAGGCAGGTCGTCCACACCGCCGCCGATCCGCCGAACCACGGCAGGATCTGCTTCGCGATGATCGGCTGCAGCAGAAAGAGCAGGAACGCGCTGGCGAAAATCGTCAGTGCGGTGAGGAGCATCGAGTAATGGTAAACGAGTTTCCAGGGCTCGCGAGCTAGGGGTAGACGAACTTCCGGCGATCGCGAGCGAACCGTCGCGATCGCCGCGGACAAAATCACAACGCAGAATGGCACTCGAGGAGCTTAGAAAGATGAAAAATGCCGGGCAAAGCCCGGCATTTTCTTCGACAAGCGCTGACAAAACCGGGCGCAAGATTTTCGCGCCGCGGCCGCGATTGCTGGCGTCGCCATCGTTCTGTCCTTACTGAAGAAAATCGACGGGTTCATCCCGGCGATTTTCATCTATCTAGGATTCTCGAACGCCCGTCTGCTTTGTGATTCTTCCGCAGGGGGTCGCGGGCGTTGCCTCGCGACCCCTGCAAAATCGTTTGCTCTCAAATGGTCGACCGTGGCTTGAAATACTGCGTGCGATCGATCGAGTGCACTTTCACATCCTTCACGTCGACGCCCTGCAGCACCTTGAGCGGGATATCGTCGCCGGCGCGCCCGCGGCCCCACACCTTCTTGTAGAACTCGGCCTGCGAGTGCACTGTCTCGTTGCCGACGCCGAGGATGATGTCGCCCACCTGGAGCCCGGCGCGATCGGCCGGGCCGTCGGGCGAGACGCGCGTCACGAGCAGACGGCCCTGCACTTCGTCCGCAGCAACGCCGAGCCACGGCCGCGCGGGTCCTGCGCGATGACCTTCGCGCACGAGGTCGTTGAGGATCGGCTTCAAGAGATCGATCGGCACGAACACGTTGCCGGGAAGCTTCGGATCTTCCTCGTTCGCCTCGCGCACGATCAGCGAGCCGACGCCGATCAGCTTGCCGTCCTTGTCGATCAGCGCGGCGCCGCTCCAGTTCGCGGTCGGCGGGCTCGTGTACAGAGCGCTCTCGAGCTGATATTCCCAGTTGCCGGTGAAGCCGCGCTTGGAGACGATCCACGCGAAGGCGGCGCCGTCATCCGACGCGCTCGCGATCAGCACTGGATCGCGCTCCGCCGATTTGGACGAATCGCCGAGCTGCACAGGCGTCGCGTCGAGCGGGACGAGCGTGCGCACGAGGCCGAAGCCGCTCGCATGATCGTAGCCCACCACCTGCGCGGGAAGCGTCCGACCTTTGGCATCCGTGATCTTCACTTCATCGGCCTCGACGATCAGGTAGCCGATCGTCAGTACGAGGCCGTTGTCGCCGATCAGGACGCCGCTGCCTTCGCGCTCGCTGCCGAGCGTCGCGGCGCTGCGCGCATCGGGGACCGCGCGCGTCGCGACCTTCACGATCGCCCCGAACAGCTTGTCGGCGTCGATCTTGCTCTCGTCGCCTTTCGTCGGCGTCACGACCGGCTTGCCGGACTTCGAGGCTTTCTCCGTGGCGGCCGATTTGTCACCCGCCGCGGATTGCGCCGGCGGTTTCGACGGCGGGTTCGCTGCGGACGCGGCGCGCGGCGCACACAAGGCGAGGATCACGAGCGCGCAGGCGAGGAACAGCACGCGCGCAAACAGGGGGAGACGGTGGCTCAGGCCGACCGGGTCCATGGCAGTCATGGCGGTCTCCGGCGATCAAGCGGCGGACCAATCAACGCCCGTCCGCACGCGGGCGCACAGACACGCGCTCTCCCAGGCGTCGCATCGGTGTCGTCACTATAACGCCGCGGCGGGCCGGTGCAAGCGGAAAATGTCCGACAGGTTCGTCCGACAAATGCGCCTTGCGCTCCGGCCCGTGTCATTGTTGCCGACGCTATAATCAAATTCCGGCCTCGAATCGGCCCTCGAGAGCTCAAACCGCCCCGCCAGACCCGCGCGAGTCGGACGTCGCACGCAACATCGAAACCTTCACTCGCATTCCGCTTCGAGGAAAATTCTTCATGACGACGCGCCGCAAACGACCCGAGGAACTGCGCTCGCATCGCTGGTACGGCAAGTCCGATATGCGCGGCTTCGGACATCTGTCGCGCACCGCGCAGATGGGCTACGCGCGGGAGGATTACCAGGGCAAGCCGGTGATCGCCCTCATCAACACGTGGAGCGACATCAATTCGTGTCATGCGCATTTCCGTCAGCGCGCAGAAGAAGTAAAGCGCGGCATCTGGCAGGCCGGCGGGTTTCCTGTCGAAATGCCGGCGATCACGCTTGCCGAGCCGTTCCAGAAGCCGACGACGATGCTGTATCGCAATCTGCTCGCAATGGAGACGGAAGAGCTCCTGCGTTCGTATCCTGCCGATGGCGCGGTGCTGATGGGCGGCTGCGACAAGACGACGCCGGCGCTGCTGATGGGTGCGATCAGCATGAATCTTCCGGCGATCTTCATGCCGGCGGGGCCGATGCTGCGCGGCGACTGGCGTGGCAAGTTCCTGGGCTCGGGGTCGGACGTCTGGAAATACTGGGCGGAAAAACGCGCGGGCAATCTTTCGGAGGAAGATTGGGAAGAAATCGAGAATGGCATCGCGCGCTCGTACGGCCACTGCATGACGATGGGAACGGCTTCGACGATGACGTCGGCCACCGAAGCGCTCGGAATGACGCTGCCCGGTGCCGCGTCGATTCCCGCGCCGGATTCGCGCCACGCGCGGATGGCGTCCGAGACCGGCCGGCGCGTCGTCGACATGGTGTGGGAGGACTTGAAGCCGCGCGACATCCTGACGGCCGCGAGTTTCGACAACGCGATCACCACGGTGCTGGCGATCGGCGGCTCGACGAATGCGCTCGTGCATCTGATCGCGCTCGCACGCCGCGCCGGCTTCGATCTGACACTCGATCGCTTCGATGAGCTCTCGCGCCGCACGCCGCTCATTGCGAACGTGCGTCCCGCCGGCAAGTACCTGATGGAGGATTTCTACTACGCGGGCGGACTGCGCGCGCTGATGTCGACAATCCAGTTGCTGCTCGACCTCGGTCAGCGCACGGTCAACGGCAAGACAATCGGCGAAAACCTGGAGGGCGTCGAAGTGTTCAACCCCGACGTGATCCTGCCGCACGACAAGGCGCTCGTCGCCTCAGGCAGTCTCGCCGTCTTGCGCGGCAATCTCGCGCCGAACGGCGCGGTCATCAAGCCCGCGGCGGCCGATCCTCGTTTGCACAAGCACACTGGTCCGGCGGTCGCCTTCGCGGATTACAACGACATGGCGGCGCGCATCGACGATCCCGCGCTTCCGGTGACTGCCGATTCGGTGATCGTTCTGAAGAACGCGGGTCCTTTGGGTGCGCCGGGCATGCCGGAGTGGGGTCAACTGCCGATCCCGAAGAAGCTGCTCGCGCAGGGCGTGCGCGACATGGTGCGCGTTTCCGATGCGCGGATGAGCGGCACGTCGTACGGCGCGTGCGTCCTGCACGTCGCACCCGAGTCGTACATCGGCGGTCCGCTCGCATTCGTCCAGGACGGTGACCTGATCGAGCTCGACGTCGCTAATCGCAAGCTCGAGCTCAAGGTCTCCGATGCGGAGCTTGCGAAGCGTCGCGCCGCATGGAAGATGCCCCCGCCACGGTTCCAGCGCGGCTTCGGCGCGCTCTACCAGCAGCACATCACGCAGGCGGACCAGGGCTGCGACTTCGACTTCCTCGAGGGCACGGCGCCGACGCCGGACCCCGAGATCCATTGAGCTTAGGCCGCGATGCGCAATCTGGCGCCGGGCGCGCTCGTGGACTTTGTCGCTGCGGTCATGCGTGGCGGCGGATCCAGTGCAGATGAGGCGCGCGCCGTTGCGCGGCGCCTGGTCGATGCCAATCTCGTCGGACACGATTCGCATGGTGTGATTCGCGTCGGCAAGTACCTCGAATGGGTGCGACTCGGATGGCTCGTGCCGAACGCGCGTCCTGCCTTCATCATCGAAACCGACGCGCTCGCGATCATCGATGGCAACCGCGGTTTCGGTCAGGTGATCGGCGAGATCGCGGCGCAGCGCGGGGTGGCCAAGGCGAAGCGGAGCGGCATCGCACTCATCGGGCTACGCAATTGCGGACACTTGGGCCGCGTCGGCGACTGGGCCGAGCTTGCGGCCGAGGCGGGCGTCGTGTCGCTGCACTTTCTGAACACCTCCGGCGCGCAGCGCGTCGCGCCGTTTGGCGGCAGCGACCGACGCTTTTCGACCAATCCAATCTCGATCGGCATTCCCGTGGAGGAGAGCGATCCGGTGATCGTCGATCTGACGACATCGATGGTCGCCGAGGGCAAGCTGATGGTCGCGAAGAACAAGGGCGAGCACGTGCCGGAAGGCTGGATCATCGATGCGAAAGGGCGCCCGACAACCGACCCCGGCGACTTCTACGACGGCGGTGCATTGTTGACCGTCGGTGGTCACAAGGGCTCGGCGCTGTCGATGGCAATCGATCTTCTGGCGGGCGCGCTGACGACGGGACGAAGCTCGGATCCCGACGACACGGTCCTGCGCAACAACATGCTGTCGATCTACATCGCGCCGCAGGTCTATGACCGGACCAGTGCGACCGCGCACGAGGCTCGGCGCTTCGTCGACTGGGTGAAAGCGTCGCCGCCGATCTCACCCGACGCACCGGTGCTCGCTCCCGGCGACATCGAACGCAGCACGCGGCTGCAGCGCGAGGTCGAAGGCGTGCCGATCGATGACAAGACGTGGAGCGATCTGTGCGCCGCCGCGGCGTCGGTTTCGGTGGACGTGCCGCCGCTCGAAACCCTGGAGGTCGTGCACGCGTGACTTCGACCGAACTCTTCCCCGGCTTCACCACGCATCGCATCCAGACGTCGGGCGCGGAAATTCGCTGCGTCGTTGGCGGCGAAGGACCGCCGCTGCTGATGCTGCACGGCTATCCGCAGACGCACGTCATCTGGCACAAGGTCGCGCCCGCGCTCGCGCACCAGTACACGGTCGTATGCGCGGACCTCCGCGGTTATGGCGATTCCTCGAAGCCCGCGAGCGACGCGGCGCATACGCCCTACTCGAAGCGCGCGATGGCGCTCGACATGGTCGAGCTGATGGGCGATCTCGGCTACGATCGCTTTCGACTCGTCGGTCACGATCGCGGCGGGCGCGTCGCGCATCGCTTGTGCCTCGATCATCCGCAGGCTGTCGAGCGCGTCGCGGTGCTCGACATCTCGCCCACGCGCATCATGTACGGCAAGACCGACCAGGGGTTCGCGACCGCGTATTACCACTGGTTCTTCCTGATCCAGCCGTTCGATCTTCCCGAGAGGTTGATCGGCGCGAATCCGAAGTTCTATCTGCACTGGAAGCTCGGGGGGTGGGGCTCGGCGGGCACGTCGTTCTTCGACCCGCGCGCGATGGCGGAATACGAGCGCTGCTTTGCGCATACGGAAACGATTCGCGCGACCTGCGAGGATTACCGTGCCGCGGCGTCGATCGACCTCGAGCACGACGCGGCCGACGCATCACGCCGCATCGAATGTCCGCTGCTCGTGCTGTGGGGCGAGAAGGGCATCGTCAATCGCTACTTCAAGCCGCTCGCGGATTGGCTGAGCGTCGCGACCGACGTGCGCGGCAAAACACTTCCGTGCGGTCACTACCTCGCGGAAGAGCGGCCCGAAGAAACGCTCGCGGAGCTACGCACGTTTCTCGCGGATTAGGTCAGCCAGTCGTGCGCATCGAGACGATGCGCGGTGTTCGAAGGTACCCCCCGCGCCGAATCCCCTCGTTCGTCCCTCGCGCAAGGTGGTGATCGGACGTTCCCGGCTGCTATAATTTGCGGTTCTGGCCAAGTAGCTCAGTTGGTAGAGCAGCGGACTGAAAATCCGTGTGTCGGTGGTTCAATTCCGCCCTTGGCCACCAGATTCGATGCCTGAGTTTCCTCCACTCGGCATTCGGCCTCTTAAGCATCTCGCTACTCGCCGCGTCGACGAGCGACGCCCCGGAGTCGTCGCGAAACCGCACGACCTCACAGCCGGGCACTCCGGCGTCGCAAGTAACCGAGTGCAGCAGATACGTCCGGGAGACGCGGCGCTCAAGATCCGCGGAGTCCGTGACCGTTCCGCGCGTTCAGGCAATACACGCGACAGAGATGGAACGAACCTCCACGGCCTAGAGAGCATGGCCCCACTGGACGGCGGTGCGGTCGAGAGTGTCTCGAATACGCGCATCCGGACGATCGGCGTCAGCTCGCATCGGGCGTGCCCAAATAAGAGCGCGCGAGTAACTGGCATGGGCTTCGACGGTTCGCGAACCGCGAGCGGTCGGATTTGGCGGTCCGTTCAAAATGATACGGTACGGTTGCGTTTCGTTTCCGGTCGTGCTAGGTTGCGGGCGAAGCCCCTCCGGAGTTGGACGGCCTTGCAGGCGTTCGCGGGAGATTCGCGGAGCGTGGCGGTGCGCCTTCGTTCGCGAAGGCCTCTTCCACTTCTCGAGGAGTCAACGATGTTGAGACGGAAAGCGGCGCCCCTCGCGCTCGGTATCTCCCTCGCTCTGGCCCCGCTCGCATCCGCACACGCGGACTGGTCGCATCACGGCGGCGGGTGGGGACATGGCGGCGGCAGTGGGTGGGGACATGGCAGTGGTGGTGGCTGGGGACACGGTGGCGGCAGCTGGGCACACGGCGGCGGCTGGGGACACGGCTACTACGGTGGGCATGGTTACGTCTGGCCTGCGGCGGTGGCGGGCGCAGTCGTCGGGACTGCAGCGGCGATCATCACGGCGCCGTTCGCGCTCTTGAATGCCGCGGTGAACGCGCCGTACTACGCGCCGCCGCCGAGCTATCCGGCGTATAACCCGCCGACGTATTACGCACCGCCGTCCGGATACAACGCGCCGTCCGGTTACTACAATGTGCCGCCGGATTACACCTATCCCACTGGCGGGGCGTACTACGCTCCCCAGGCTCCCGCATACGCGTCGCGTCCGACGACCGGCTATTACGCCGCACAGTCGGGCACGTACGGTGGCGCGCCTGGGTACTACGGTCAGCCGTATTCGACACCGCGAGCGCCAACGGAGTACGCAGCGTCGGACTACTATGGATCGCAACCGTATACGCAGAACTACCCATACGACTATGGACGCTGATCGCGTCGCCTGAATGACGCGTTCCGCGGCGAGCGAGGCGTCGTCTTCGGGCGGTGCGACGCAGAGGAAATCGCAAGCGCGCGGACGGCGCGTTCGCAGCGGCGGCCGCCCTTCGCGGGCGGCATCGGCCAAGCTCGCCGATCGAATTCTCGACGTCGCGACGGACCTGTTTCTGACGCTCGGCTTCGGCGCGACGAGCATCGAGGCGGTTGCGCAGCGGGCGGGCATATCCAAGCGCACCTTCTATCATCGCTTCGCGGACAAATCCGCGCTGTTCAGTGCGGTGGTCCATCGCATCGTCGACCGGCTGCGTCCGCCGGTCGGTGTGCCGTTGATCGAGGGCGCCGATCTGACGCAAGTCCTCGAGCGCCTCGCCGGGATCATCCTCGGCGCTGCGTTGACGCCGCAGGCGCTTGCATTGCATCGCTTGATCATCGCGGAATCCAGTCGGTTCCCGGACTTGGCCGGTGTGGTGCATCGCGCGGCGGCAGCGTACGAAGCGATCCGGTTGATCGCGGGCGCCCTCGAGCGCGAAGCGCGATCGCGCAAGGCCGCGCTCCCCAACCCCGCGTTCTCGGCGGAACTGTTCCTTCACATGGTGCTGACCATTCCGCAGCGCCGGGCGATGGGCCTCGGCGCGCCGATGGGCCCTGCGGAACTTCGCCAGTGGTCGCGCGACGTGGTCCGGCTCTTTCTCAACGGCTGCGGCTTGCCCACCACGCGGCGTCGTTGAAGAAGCCACCGTCGCGCGGTGGACGGCCGCCGGGCAGATTTGCCGCGTTAGGATACGAAGCTTCGCAAACGGCCCGCGCGAGCGACCGGCACACCAGGACTCCCGGTCTTCGGAGCGCGCGGTCCACTCATCGATGCTCACGAATCGCCTTGGCGGATGGATCGGCGCGCTGATCCTTGGCACGATGTCCTTCGCACCGGGCGTGCACGCCGAAATCTGGGCGTATATCGACGCTGACGGCGCGGTGCACCTCGCGACCGAGCCCCTCGATGAGCGCTATCAGCTCTTTTACAAAGGCAAGACGTCCGCAGACGTCGCGAAAGCCGCGGCGCAGGCCAGCCGAACGAACGTCGAAGCGCTGCGTTCGACCGCAATCTACAAGCGCCTCGTCGGCCATCCCAATGTCGAGCGCTTCAAGCCGCTCATCGACCGGAATGCGCGGGCGCACGGACTCGATCCGGCGCTCGTCAGAGCGGTGATCGCCGTCGAATCGGCCTTCGATCCGCAGGCGGTCTCCGACAAGGGCGCGTTGGGGCTCATGCAGGTGATGCCGAGCGTCGGCGCGCGCTACGGCGTGGCAGGCGATCGCAAGCGCACCCTCGAGCAGAAGCTTCTCGACCCCGAGATCAACGTGAGGGTGGGCACGACGTATCTCCGCGACCTGCTGGCGCTGTTCGTCGACGATCTGGTGCTGGCGCTCGCCGCGTATAACGCGGGCGTGCAGTCGGTCGTGCGGCATGGCGAGCGGGTGCCGCCCTATCGCGAAACGCAGGAGTACGTGCAGCTGGTTCAGCAGTTCTACGATCTGTACCGGCCGCCGGCGCCGCCCGACGCCGCGCGGATCCGGGTGCCGCCGCGAAGCAAGAGGCCGCTCCCCAGCGAGCGCTAAATCCGCGGAAAGCAAGGCGCAGGCTCGCTCCCCGAGCGTTCGGGCCCCGGCGTTTCGCGCCGCGTAGTTGCGCGTCCTACTTCAAAACTGCACGACGGCCGATGGCACCAGGGCCGCCGGGCTCACTATTCTCGGCCCTCGACCATGCATTTAGCAGCACGCATCGGCGCGGTACCCGAGCAACGGGCTAGAGCAGCAGTCGGTGGACTCCGAGCACATCCCATCCGTTGACGACGTCGCAGGCGAGCGGTCGCGCTCGCCCACGGTCAACATGGGTTCATCCGCCGCGCGCGACCGGCGACGCGAGACGGGCCGCGGTCGGGAAGCCGAACAAGACAACGTTTCCGGCTTTCTCAAGCGTCGCGAGAGCGGGGTACCCGCGCTTCCGATGGCACCGCCGCTCGAACGTTCTTCGATGGCGCCGACCGCCTGGTGGACGCGCGCGGGCCGTCGCGCCGCGCGCCGGGCCGCACCCGACACCGGGGACGCTTCCGCTCAGAAATCCCCAACGCCGGTCTCGGGCGGCGAGCTTGCTCGCGGTTTTGCATCGTGGCAGCGCGAAGGAACCTTCCGCCGCTTCGTCCTCTCGGGCCTGGTCCTCGTGCAAACCTATCTCGCCACGAGCCTGATGGCCACGGTGCTGCCCGGTCACGGCACGGAACTGCTCGAGATCGCGATGCTGGCGTTGTTCGCGGTGCTCTTCGGACTCGTGTCCGGCAGTTTCTGGACGGCAACCGCCGGTTTTGTGATGGTGCTCGCGGGCGGCGATCGCCATTTGGTCTCGGCCCGCAGGCGGAGCGACACGAAGCTCGATACCATGGTCCGCACGGCGATCGTAATGCCGATCTGCAACGAGGACGTCGCCCGCGTGTTCGCCGGGCTTCGCGCCACCTATGCGTCGCTCGAGCGCACGGGACTGCTGCAGCGGTTCGATTTCTTCGTGCTGTCGGACAGCTCCGATCCCGACGCACGCGTCGCGGAGGTCGACGCCTGGTTTGCGGCACGCAGCGACCTCGACGCAGTCGGACGTATCTTTTACCGCTGGCGAGTGCACCGGATCAAGCGCAAGAGCGGGAACATCGCGGATTTCTGCCGACGCTGGGGCCGCCGCTATCGTTACATGGTCGTGCTCGACGCCGACAGCGTCATGAGCGGCGAATGCCTGACCACACTGGTGCGGCTCATGGAAGCCCATCCGGAGGCCGGCATCATCCAGACGGTGCCGCGCGCGATCGGCCGCGAGAGCCTGCACGCCCGGGTGCAGCAGTTCGCGAGTCGCGTCTACGGCCCGCTGTTCGTCGCCGGCCTGCATTTCTGGCAGCTCGGCGAATCGCATTACTGGGGCCACAACGCGATCATCCGCGTCGCCCCGTTCATCCGTCACTGTGCGCTGCGCCGTTTGCCGGGACGCGGGCCGCTCGCGGGCGAGATCCTGTCGCACGACTTCATCGAGGCGGCGCTCATGCGGCGCGCGGGATGGGCGGTGTGGATGGCGCACGACCTTCCCGGCAGCTACGAGATGATGCCGCCCAATTTGCTCGACGAGCTCAAGCGCGACCGGCGCTGGTGCGCGGGGAATCTGATGAACCTGCGCCTGCTGTTCATGCCGGGCCTCGCGCCGGCGCATCGCGCGATGCTGCTGATCGGCGTCATGGCGTATGCGTCCGGCGCGCTGTGGCTCGCACTTCTCGTGCTGGCGACCGCGCTCGTCGCCGCGAACGCCTTCCAGGTCCACCACTATTTCGTCATGCCGCATCAGCTCGCGCCGATCTGGCCCGAATGGCATCCGGAGTGGGCGCTGCAGCTTCTCGGCATGACGGCGGCCCTGCTGTTTCTGCCGAAGGTCTTTGGCGCGATCGCCGCGGCGGTCCAGGGCACCGGACCCTACGGCGGCGGACTGCGCCTCGCATGGGGTGTGTTCGCCGAGTGCGTGCTCTCCGCGGTGCTCGCGCCGATCCGCATGCTGTTCCACGCGCGATTCGTGCTCAAAGCGGTATGTGGCGGCGTCGTCTCTTGGCGCTCACCCTCCCGGGACGACGCCGAGACCACATGGGGCGAGGCGCTCGCCGGGCATGGCACGCAGACGCTGCTCGGGATCGGCTGGGCGGCGGCCGTTTACGCGCTCGACCCTGCATTTTTGTGGTGGCTCGTGCCGATCTTCGGACCATGGATCGCGTCGATCCCGCTGTCGGTATGGACGAGCCGCGCATCGCTGGGAAGGGCGTGGCGGGACGCCGGGTGCTTTATCACCCCTGAGGAGCATCGTCCGCCTCCCGAGGTCCGGGCCGCTCAGCCGCCGCCATCCGCGTGCGCGCTCCCGCAATTCCTGGACGCCGTCGTCGATCCCCGCGTGAACGCGCTGATCTGCGCCACTTCGCGTACACGGGGAGTTCGGCGCGTGCGCGATTGCGGCGCGTTCAGCGCCGGCGGTGTAACCGCAGACCTCGGCGAATGGGATCGAACACGCCGCATGCAACTTCTGAACGATCCAGTCGCGCTCTCCCGATTGCACTCCAGTGTCACGATCGCCGGTGGCGACGTGCGCGGACACCCCCGTGTCAGCGCGGCGCCGGATCGGATGCCGGTGAGAGGCGCGCGCACGCGCCGGCTGCCGGATCGCCCGGGTCAATCGGCCGCGCAGATTGCGTAGATCGCGCCGGCGCGGTCGACCTGTGCTAGAGTCGCATCGGCGCTAGAGGGGCGGTCGACTTGGCGCCGGGAAACGACGCCAATCTTCCCGCCGGCGTTTCCCTTCCAACCACAACCACAATTCCTTAGGCCAACGCTTGCCGTCCGACGCGCACGGGCGGGCGAGCATGCTTTATGCTTGATCCAAGCGCGAGGGCAACAGGCGCAGGGCAGGGTAGATGACGAAGCGGCGCTCCGGCGTACTGATCGTGCTGTTTGCGAGCATCGTGGTGCTCGTGTTGGCGCTCGCGCCCAGCCGTCCGGTCGACGCGCTGCGGCTCATGTTCTTCGGCCCGCCGCAGACGAAGCCGACGAGCCCGATCGTCGATCCCTTCCTGATCGAGCTCGAGGAGCGCACGTTCCGCTTCTTCTGGGACACGGCGAACCCGAAAAACGGCCTCATTCCGGATCGGTATCCGACGCCGTCGTACGCGAGCATCGCCGCGGTCGGCTTCGCACTCACTGCGTATCCCGTCGGGGTCGAGCGCGGCTACGTCACGCGCGCCCAGGCGCGCCATCGCGTGCTGACGACGCTGCGCTTCCTTCGCAACGCCCCGCAGGGTCCGCAGGCAGCCGGCATGAGCGGCAACAAGGGATTCTTCTACCACTTCCTCGACATGAAGACGGGCGTGCGCTTCGAGGACTCCGAGCTCTCCACCGTCGACACGGCGATCCTGATGGCCGGTGTGCTGTTCTGCCAGTCGTATTTCGACGGCAAGGGCGCGGACGAGGCGGAGATCCGGCGCCTCGCCGACGAGATCTACCGGCGCGTCGACTGGCGCTGGGCGCAACCGCGCGCGCCGGCGATCAATCACGGCTGGACGCCGGAGGAGGGCTTTCTCGAATACGACTGGCGCGGCTACAACGAGGCGATGCTCGTCTATCTGCTCGCACTCGGCTCGCCGACGCATCCGGTCGGCCCCGAGGCGTGGGCCGAGTGGACCAGCACCTACAGCGCGAACTGGAACACGATGTTCGGCCAGCAGTACCTGACGTTCTCGCCGCTGTTCGGACATCAGTACTCGCACGTGTGGCTGGATTTCCGCAACATCCAGGACCCGTACATGCGGCGCCGCGGCATCGATTACTTCGAGAACAGTCGACGCGCGATCTACGCACAGCAGGCGTACGCGATCGCCAATCCGCTCAAATGCAAGGACTACGGTGCGACGATCTGGGGCATCACCGCGAGCGACGGGCCGGGCGAGATCGAGACCGAGGACGCGAGCGGCAAGCGCGTCTATCGCGCCTACAGTGCGCGCGGGATCGGTGGCGCAAGCGCGCACGACGACTGCACGCTCGCGCCCACTGCTGCGGTCGCGTCGATCCCGTTCGCACCGGAGCTCGCGATTGCTGCCGTCCTCGACATGCACAAGCGCTTCGGTCAACATATCTACTCGACGTACGGCTTTCTCGACGCGTTCAATCCGACGTTCGATTTCAACGTTCCGCTTGCGCACGGACGCTGCTTCACCGGCTTCGGATGGGTCGACAACGATTACCTCGGCATCGATCAGGGCGCGATTTTCGCGATGATCGAGAACTACCGCAGCGAAATGATCTGGAAGGTGATGCGCAGCAACCCGTACGTGCGAAGCGGACTCACCCGCGCCGGGTTCTCCGGCGGATGGCTGACCGCGTCGCGATGATGCCGGCGCCGGCGGCCGCGCATCTTCCCCGCCGACGGTTCCTGGGATTGCTGCTTGCGTCGCTCGCCGCGGGCTGCACCGCGCGCGCGTCCGATTCCGTGCTCCGTCTGTGGGCGATGGGCCGCGAAGGCGAGGTCGTCGCGGGACTTCTGCCGGGCTTCGAGCGCACACATCCCGGCGTCCGTGTGGTCGTGCAGCAGCTGCCCTGGACCGCCGCGCACGAGAAGCTTCTGACCGCATTCGCCGGCGAATCGCTCCCGGACGTCTTCCAGCTCGGCAATACGTGGATTCCGGAATTCGTGGCGCTCAACGCGCTCGAGCCGCTCGATGCCTACGCCGGGACGTCGAGGGACGTCGATCTGGCGGATTACTTCGGCGGCATCCTCGAAACGAACCGCATCGGCTCGACGCTCTACGGCGTGCCGTGGTACGTCGATACGCGCCTCCTCTTCTATCGCCGCGATCTCGTCGCGCAGGCGGGTTTCAGTGACGCTCCGCGTTCTTGGCCCGAGTGGATGGACGTGCTGACCGCCGTGAAGAAAACGGTCGGGGCCAATCGCTACGCCATCCTCCTGCCACTCAACGAATTCGAGCCGTTGTTGGCGCTCGCGCTGCAGCAGAGCGCGCCGCTTTTGCGCGACGGCAACCGCTTCGGCAATTTCGAGAGCGCGGATTTTCGCCGCACGCTCTCGTTCTACGTCGAGATCTTTCGCCGCGGGCTGGCGCCTCCGCTCACCAACGCCGACATCTCCAACGTCTGGAACGAATTCGGCCGCGGCTACTTCTCGTTCTACATCTCGGGACCCTGGAACATCGGGGAGTTCGAGCGACGCCTGCCACCGGAGGTTCGGGGGGCGTGGATGACCGCGCCGCTGCCCGGCCCGGACGGTCCGGGCGCATCGATCGCGGGCGGCTCGAGTTTCGTGATGTCGAGCGCCTCGCGACACAAGGCGCTCGCCTGGCAGCTGATCGAGTACCTTTCACAACCCGAGATGCAACGCGCGCTGTACGCGGCCACCGGCGATCTGCCGCCGCGCCGCAGTGCCTGGCGCGATTCCAAGCTCGCTGGAGACCCGTACGCGCGAGCATTCCGCGACCAGCTCGAGCGCGTGAAACCGACGCCGAAGGTGCCGGAGTGGGAGCGCATCGCGACCGAGATGCGTCTCGCGGCCGAGCGCGCGGTCCACGGCGACTGGTCGATCGACCGGGCTGCGGCGGAGCTCGACGCGCGCGCCGATCGCATCCTCGACAAGCGCCGCTACCTGATCGCGCGCGGAGCCACGCGTTGAGGCGCCTCCAGGCGTGGTGGTTCGTCGCACCGGCGCTTGCAGTCATCTGCGTATTCTTCTTTCTGCCGGTCGCGGCCGCGCTGGTCTTGAGCCTCACCGATTTCGACATTTACGCGCTTGCCGATCTCGGCAATCTGCGCTTCGTCGGCTTGCGCAACTATCTCGATCTCGTCGCGACACCGCTGTTCTGGAAGGCAGTTCTCAACACGCTCTACTTCGTCATCGTCGGCGTGCCGTTGTCACTTTGTGTCTCGCTCGCGTGCGCGCTGCTGCTCAACGCGCGCGCGGCGCGCTTTCGCGGATTCTTCCGTACCGCGCTGTTCGCGCCGGTGGTGACGACGCTGGTCGCCGTTGCCGTGATCTGGCGCTATCTCTACAACACGCGCTACGGCCTTCTCAACTACGCATTGGGCTTTGCCGGCATCGATCCGATCGACTGGCTCGGCGATCCGCGTTTCGCGATGCCGGCGATCATTCTCTTCGCCGTGTGGAAGAACTTCGGCTACAACATGGTGATCCTGTTCGCCGGTCTGCAGACGATTCGCGAGGAGCTCTACGAAGCGGCGCGGATCGACGGCGCGACCTACGTGAAGCAATTGCGCTACATCACGCTGCCGATGCTTGCGCCGGTCCTCGCCCTCGTCTCGATCCTCACGGTCGCGGGCTACTTCCAGCTCTTCGCCGAGCCGTACGTGATGACGCAGGGGGGGCCGTTGCAAAGCACGATGAGCGTGCTCTATCTGATGTACGAAGAGGGCTTCAAGTGGTGGAACCTCGGGACCGCCTCGGCGGTCGCATTCGTGCTGTTCCTGTTCATTTTCGCGGTCACCGTGCTCGAGTTGCGGCTCGCCCGGCAACGCTTCCCGGCATGAAGTCTCGGCATGTCGCATTCGTCAACGGCTCGCTTGCGACGATTGCCGCGATCACGCTTGCGCCACTCGCCTGGATGGTCGCCGTATCGCTGATGACGCCGGGGGAGGCGAGCGCGTTCCCACCGCCGCTCGTCCCCGCCCGTCCCACGCTCGCCAACTATCGCGAGCTGTTCGCGCACGCCGGCATGGGCCGCTACCTTGCGAACAGTGTGGGACTCTCGCTCGCGGTGACGCTCGTATCGCTCGCGTTCAATGTCGCCGCCGGCTATGCCTTTGCGAAGCTCGCCTTCGCCGGACGCGAGCGGTGGTTCAAGCTCCTGCTCGGTGCGCTCGTCATACCATCGCAGGTGGCGATGGTCCCGCTGTTCCTGTTGCTGAAGGACCTGGGGCTCGTCAACTCCTATGCCGGCGTGATCGTCCCGGCGATGGCGAGCATCTTCGGCATTTTCCTCGTCAGGCAGTACGCACTTTCCATCCCGGACGAGCTGATCGAGGCAGCGCGCATCGACGGCGCGAGCGAGTTCACGATCTTCCGCGTCGTCGTGCTGCCGCTCCTGAAGCCGATCGTGGTCACGCTCGCCGTATTCACGTTGCTCGGCACCTGGAACGACTTCATGTGGCCGCTGATCGTGCTCTCCGATCAGGCGCTCTACACGCTGCCGGTCGCACTTGCGAGCCTGTCACGCGAGCACGTGCAGGACAACGAGTTGATGATGGCCGGGGCGGTGTTGACGACGCTGCCGGTGCTGGTCCTGTTCATCGCGTTGCAGCGCTACTACATCCAGGGCCTGATGCTCGGCAGTGTGAAGGGATGACTCGCGCGATCGCCCCGGGCCGGTTGTGCCGCGGTACCGGCCGGCTGCGCCCGATGCTTCTGAGCGTTGCCGCATACGCGCTTTTCTTGCTGCAGGGACCTTGCGCGGCCGAAGCAACCGGCCCGCGCATTCTCGACGATTTTGCGAACCTCGCCGCCTGGAAGGCGATCGCCTCCGATGGCGTGAGCGCGTCGATCGCTCCCGCGACCGGTCCGCACGGCGCGGCGCTACGCCTTGAATTCGATCTCGGCGGAACCGCGGGCTACGCACTTGTGCGGCGGTCGCTGCCGCTCGTGCTTCCCGAAAACTACGAGCTTTCCTTCTATCTGCGCGCCGACGCCCCGGTCAACGATCTCCAGTTCAAGCTCACTGATGCGAGCGGCGACAACGTCTGGTGGTTCCATCGACGCGACTTCGTCTTCCCTCGGGAATGGCAGCAAGTGCGAATTCGCAAACGCGAGATCGAATTCGCATGGGGACCGACGCCGGATCACCGCCTCAGCCAGACCGCGACGCTCGAGTTCGCCGTCGCCGCCGGAACGGGCGGCGGCAAGGGCGTGATCTACGTAAGTCGACTGGAGCTCCGCCCGCTGCCGCCGGAGCCTGCGTTCTGGCCGACGCCCAGCCCTCAGGCAACGTCGTCGCTCGAGGGTGCAGGCGCGGCGCTCGCGGTCGATGGTGATCGAAAGACTGCGTGGCGGAGCGATCCGGCGACGGGCAGCGAGCAACAATTGACACTCGACTTCGGCGCCACGCGCGAGTTCGGAGGACTCGTGCTGCGCTGGCTCCCGAACGCGCACGCGACCCGCTACGACGTGCAACTCTCCAACGATGGACGCGAGTTCACGACCGCGCTGACAGTGAGCGCAGGCCACGGGGGCTTCGATCCCCTGCGACTGCCCGACAGCGAAGCGCGCTTCGTGCGCCTCGCATTGCACGCCGGCGCCGCGCCTGCTTACGGGCTCGCCGAGATCGAAGTCAAGCCGCCCTCGTTTGGTGAATCGGGCAATGCATTCTTTCAGGCGATCGCGCCGGAGTACCCGCGCGGTACGTTTCCGCGCGCGTTCTCGGGCGAGCAGGCGTGGTGGACGCTCGTCGGCATCGATGGTGGCCACGAATCCGCGCTGTTGTCCGAAGACGGCGCGCTCGAAGTGGCGCGTGGCGGCTTCTCGATCGAACCCTTCGTCGTGAGCAACGCGAAGGTCGTGACCTGGGCCGACGTCGAACCACAGCCGTCGTTGATGGAGAACTACCTGCCGATTCCGAGCGTGACCTGGCGACGACCCGAGTGGGAATTGCAGGTGACCGCGTTTGCGACCGGCACGCCGGACAAGTCCCAGGTCCTCGCGCGCTACGACGTTCGCAACCTCACTGCCAAGGCGCTCTCGCTGACGCTCGCGCTGGTGGTTCGCCCGTTCCAGGTGAATCCCCCGCAACAATTCCTGAACGCGCCGGGCGGCGTGAGCCCGATCCGCGAGCTCGTATGGAACAGAACCTCCTTCACCGTCAACCGCGAGCGGCGCGTCTACCCGTTGACCGCGCCGAGCATGGCAGGAGCGATTCCGTACGCTGCCGGACCGCCTTCACTCTCGCTCGCGGCGCTCGACCCGCGAAGCTTGTCACCGTCGCTTCGCGATCCCACGGGTTACGCTTCCGGCCTCCTCGTCTACCGATTGACGCTCGCACCTCATGCGACGACGAGCGTCGGCCTTGCGGTGCCGCTGTTCGGTCCGCCCGCTCGGCCGAAGCTCGGTCGATCGACGGCGGTGCGCTGGCTCGCGCGTGCGCAAAGCGAAGTCGCGGCGCAGTGGCGCGAAAAGCTCAATCGGGTGGTGATCCGGATCCCGTCGCAAAATCAGGCGATCGTGGACACGCTGCGTACCGCACTCGCGCACATCCTGATCACCCGCGACGGTGTGGAGCTTCGACCCGGAACGCGGTCGTATGCGCGCTCGTGGATCCGCGACGGCGCGATGATGTCGGAGTCGCTCGCGAGGCTCGGCCACATAGACGCGGCGAGTGCGTATCTGCGCTGGTACGCGCAGCAGTTGTTCGCGAATGGCAAGGTGCCCTGCTGCGTCGACGCGCGCGGCGCCGATCCCGTGCCCGAAAATGACAGCGCGGGCGAGTTCCTGTTCCTGGCCGCGACCGTGTATCGGTACACCGGCGATACGGCCTTGCTGGCCGGGCTCTGGCCGAAGATCGAAGCCGCAACCGCTTATCTCGAGACCCTCCGGCAGTCGGAACGGACGCCGGAAAACCTCGCGCCCGATCGGCGAGCGCTCTACGGGCTCGTCCCGGCGTCGATCAGTCACGAAGGCTATTCCGACAAGCCGGTGCATTCCTACTGGGACGACTTCTGGGCGCTCAAGGGCTACGGCGCGGCGCTCGAGATCGCGCTCGCCCTCGATCGGTCGGAGGCGGCTCAGGCGATCACGAAACAGCGCGACGAGTTCCGGCGCGATCTCGCGGTGTCGCTCAATGCCACCATCGACGCGCAGGCGCTCGCCTATCTCCCGGGATCGGCCGAACTCGGGGATTTCGACCCCACGTCGAGCGCGATCGCACTGTCCCCCGAGGGCGATCCCGATCTCCTGCCGAAAACCGCGCTTGGCGAGACCTACGAGCGCTACTGGCGGGAGTTCGTCGGACGTCGCGATGCGCGGACGGCGTGGCGCGAGTACACGCCCTACGAATTGCGCAACGTGAGCGTGTTCGTGCGCCTGGGCTTTCGTGATCGCGCACAGGAGGCGCTCGCCTTCTTTCTCGCCGGCCGTCTTCCGCCGCCCTGGAACCAGTGGCCCGAGGTGGTCGCGCGCGAAATCCGCAAGCCCCGCTTCGTCGGGGATGTGCCGCACGGTTGGGTCGCCTCCGATTTCATTCGCGCCGCGCTCGACTTGCTTGCCTACGAGCGGGAGCGTGATCGCGCGATCGTGCTCGCCGCCGGCGTGCCGGAGACGTGGCTCGATGCCGCAGGCGTCGAGGTGAAGGGCCTGGCGACGCCATACGGTCCGCTCTCGTATTCGCTGCGGGGCGAGGGCGATCGCATCCTGCTCACGATCGGCGCCATTGCACGCGTGCCGCCCGGCGGATTCGTGTTCGCGCGGCCCGCCAGGCGTCCGCCCGGACCTGCGCTCGTCAACGGCGAGCAGGTAGACTGGACCGGCGAAGAACTGCGGGTGCTCACCGCGCCTGCTGAAGTCGTCATCCCGCGCCGCTGAATTTTTTCGCCATGACCGACTCTTCGAAACGACTCGAATTTCCCGCGGATTTCCTATGGGGAACGGCAACCTCCGCCTATCAGGTCGAGGGCTCGCCGCTCGCGGATGGCGCGGGGCCGAGCATCTGGCAACGCTTCGTCCACACGCCGAACCTCGTGCGCGACGGCGATACCGGCGACATAGCCTGCGATCATTACCGCCGCTACGCCGACGATGTCGCGCTGATGCGCGAGATTGGCACCAACGCCTACCGCTTCAGCATCGCGTGGAGCCGCGTCTTGCCCCAGGGGCGCGGTCGCGTCAACACCGCGGGCCTCGCGTTCTACGATCGCCTCGTCGACGCGCTCGTCGCGCAAGGCATTGCGCCGATGGCGACGCTGTTCCACTGGGACCTCCCGGCCGCGCTCGACGATCTCGGCGGGTGGCTCAATCCGGACATCGCGAACTGGTTCGCGGAATACGCTGCCGTCGTGTTCCGCAAGCTCGACGATCGCGTGAAGCTGTGGGCTACGCTGAATGAGCCCTGGGTCGTCACCGACGGGGGCTACCTGCACGGGGGGCTCGCGCCCGGTCATCGCAATCGCTTCGAGGCGCCGATCGCGACGCATCAACTGCTGCGTGCGCATGGGGCGGCGGTGCGAGCCTATCGCAGCCTCGGCCGACATCGGATCGGCATCGTCGTCAATCTCGAGCCCAAGTATCCGGCCTCGGAGAGTGCCGAAGATCGCGCCGCGACGACGCGCGCCGCGGCGTACATGAACCGGCAATATCTCGAGCCGGCGCTTCTTGGCCGCTATCCAGAGGAGCTGCAGGAAATCTTCGGCGATGCCTGGCCGGCATGGCCCGCGGAGGATCTCGGTGGGATCCGCGAGCGCGTGGACTTCGTCGGCGTCAACTATTACACGCGCAACGTGACCCGCTTCGATCCCGCGCAGTGGCCGCTGCGGGCGAGCGGCGTGCGGCAGCCGCGTGCCACCTATACCGAGACGGGCTGGGAGGTCTTCGCGCAGGGACTGACGGACGTGCTGGTATGGGTCAAGGAGCGTTATGGCAATCCGGCGATCTACATCACCGAGAACGGCGCTGCGTTCTTCGATCCACCGACTGCCGACGGCGGCCGCATCCAGGACCCATTGCGCGTCGCGTATCTGCGCGAGCATATCCGGGCGCTGCACGCCGCGCTCATGGCCGGCGTCGATCTGCGCGGTTATTTCGCCTGGTCGCTGCTCGACAACTTCGAATGGTCGCTCGGCTATTCGAAGCGCTTCGGCATCGTGCACGTCGACTTCGCGACGCAGAAGCGCACGCTGAAGGACAGTGCGCGCTTCTACGCGGAGGTCATCGCCTCGCGGGGAGGCGCGGTCGCATGAGCGCCGGGTCCTGTCGGCGATGGATGGAGTGCGGCGCGAGCAGCGGCTTGTAAACGGCGCATCGAGGCAGGAGCGGACTCGCAGCGAGGCCACGCGCAGTTTCTGGCGCAGCGACAAGAAGCGGTCCGCCGGCCGTTTCTTGTCGCGATCGAAGTCAGTCGCACCGTCGCTACATACCCAGCAGCTGCTGCACGGCTTGCGCAACGATCGCATGCACGGCGCTCGTCGGATGCAGTCCGTCCCAGAACAGGAACGTATCGGGGTTCTTGCAGACGAAGGGCGGATCGTTCGGGCTTATGCACGGATCGGTCACGTCGGTAAGACCGAAAACCGATGGATTCGAGTAGATCGTCGTGACCGCCGCGTACGCATCGAATTGCGTAATCGAGATCCCGGGAAGCGCTTCGAGCGACGCCAGCTGGCCGCCGAGATAGAAGTTGAAGGTCTGCGCAAGCGATTTTGCCACGGCGACCGCACCGGGACCCAGGGCGCTTACCGCTGGCACCAAACTGGCATTCGGCACATTCCAAACGAGAAAGCGTCGTGCCCCGGCCCCGTAGAGCGTGTTGATATTCGTGCCGATGGCGCTCACGCCGGCAGCGATCACAGGTGCCGGATCCTGTCCGGCGCCAAACGCCGCCAGGGCGTCTCGAATGTCGTTTCCGCCGATCGCGATGACGTACAGTGCGCCGGGCGGGGCACTTCCGCCGAAATCATGAAGAAAGGCATCGACCTGCTCCGCCAGGTCAACATTCTTGCCGTCGTCGTTCGCACGAGCGCCGCCGACGGCGTAATTCGTTGCACGTGAATTGTGGTCGCGAAATGCAGGGCCGGCGTCCGGCCCCAGGCCCACCGACTTGGCAAAGTCTTCCACCCAGGTCGGGCCGTTCGTGAAATGATGGCCGCCCCTCGCGTAAGCGTCGTCCGGGACGAGGAGGGCGTCGACCGAGTAATTCGGCGGCGTGTTGTTCTCCCGCTGGAGCGCAAACGCATTTCCGGAATCGGACAGGCTGTCTCCGAAAACAACGATGCCGGAGACCGGGCCCGCGGCCCACGCACCCGGAACCGCGAGCGCGCAGCTCAGCACAGCGGCTGCGAGCACGCCCATTGGCATGCCTCGTTGCCTTTTCATCGTCTTCTCCACATGGCTCGTTGAAGGGCGGCGCGCATGCCCATTGGGGCGCGCTCCGGCTCGAGGAATCGGCGCGCATGCGCCAGTCAACCGGTTTATTGCCGTCGCCGGATCGCAAGCGCAACGATCGACGACCGCTTTGAATTCTTGCCGGCGCTTCGCTTGGTACAGGCTGGACCGCTTCCGCGCGCCTGGCGGACTCATGCTACGTCCGCGTGTCTTGCAGAGGGCTTACGACTTGCTTACGGATCGCCTCGTGCCATCGCGGTACCATTGGGTCGTCCGACCAGGCGCCGAAGCTTGCACATGACTGGAAGCAGACCGGCACTGAAGTGTCACGCTCCGCACGTCAGATCCCGAGTCGCTCAACCTCGAACTTGATCGTCCGGGTCGCGATGTAGACCTCGCGCAGGAACGAGGTGAGACCGCAGATCAACGAGATCATCGCGCCGACGAAGAGTCCGCCCGCGAGCCACCGGAAGTTCGCCCCGAAGAATTCCTCGACGAACAGGGTGACGATGACGAGGCAAACGAGCAGCGCCGCGCCGGTGCAGAAATTGATCGACCAGCTCGCGAAGTGCCGTCGCTTTTCGAGGGCCTGGAGCTCGATGCGCACGTCGGCGCGCATGGCCGCGTCGAGGTTCGGCCAGCGCTGTTCGAGATCGCGCGCCCGGTCGATCACGCGCGCGAGCCGGTTCGCCATCACGCCGAGCATCGCTGCGATACCGGTCACCAGAAAGACCGGCGCGATCGCGAGCTGGATCGCATGGGCGATGATCGGGAACGTTCCTTCGGCAGGGGGCATCCAATGCGGCCGAATCGATTCGAGGGCTGGAAGGGTACACCAAGCGTCCCAATATAGCGTGTCCTGCCGTATCACCCGAAAGGGGGACATCGCGGAAGCGAACGCTGCGGAAAGACGTTCCGAATGCCGCCCGGAGCACGGGGGTAAGCTTTCGCGCCTTGCCCGACTCACCGATTCCATGAGGAGCCTTCGATGCCCAAGCGCGCCGAGAAGACAAACGAACGCCCGAGCCGAAGCGAAGCCGAAGACGCCGTGCGGACACTGATCCGCTGGGCGGGCGACGATCCGTTGCGGGAAGGGTTGATCGACACGCCGGGGCGCGTCGTGCGTTCGTACGAGGAATTCTTCGCGGGCTACCTCCAGGACCCGAACGAGGTCCTCGCGCGTACGTTCTCGGAGGTCGACGGCTACGACGAGATGATCGTGATGAACGACATCCGCTTCGAGAGCCACTGCGAGCACCACATCGCACCGATCATCGGCAAGGTGCATGTCGGCTACCTGCCGAATCACCGGGTGGTCGGCATCTCGAAGCTGGCACGGCTGGTTGATGTCTACGCGAAGCGCCTGCAAGTGCAGGAGAAGATGACCGTGCAGATCGCCGATTCGCTGCAAAGAGTGCTGCGGCCGAAAGGCGTCGGCGTGGTGATCGAAGCCTCGCATCAATGCATGACGACGCGCGGTGTGCACAAGCCCGGTGTCGGCCTCGTGACGAGCCGCATGGTCGGCGCGTTTCGCACGGACCCGTCGACGCGCCGCGAATTTCTGGCGACGATCAGCATGACCGGCTCGTCGCGGCTCGCGAATACGTAGGGGTAGACGAGTTTCCAGCGGTCGCGAGGCCATTGCCCGCGACCGCTGCCGACAAATCACAAAGCAGTCCGACATTCGAGAAGCTCAGTTAGATGAAAAATGCCGGGTCAAGCCCGGCATTTTTTTCGGCAACGTCAGGAAGGAACGAGTACGCAGGCACGGCTCCTCGTTTTGTTCAGCCCCTGCCGCAGAAAATCGACGGGTTCATCCCGGCGATTTTCATCTAACCAGGCTTCTGGAGTGCCATTCTGCTTTGTGATTTTGTTCGCGGCGATCGCGGCGGTTCGCTCGCGATCGCCGGAAGCTCGTCTACCCCCTAGGCTCCGCCGGTATTGTCGCGAAAGGGGCTCGGCAGCGCCGCCTTCGACCCGTCGGTCGCGAGCATGACCTTGGGTTCGACGCGAGGCGCGGTGTCCTTCTTCGCGCCGCCGATCATCGTATCGCGCAGATGCGCTTCGCGATACCGGGCGAACCAAGCGTCGCCGAGATTCGTGCCGTTGAAATACGCATAGGACTCGCCGATCCAGGGATCCATGCTGCTGCCGTCGGCGAGCGCGGCTCCAGAGCCCAGCAGTCCGAGCGCGATCGCCGCGACGCGAACGGATGTCGATACGAATTGCCGTGTGTTCATGAACACTCCTCGCAGTCTGATTGAAAGGGAAACGCCGGACCGATCGAAACCGGATCGGCGCCAGCGCGAGCTGCGAGAAAGGACGAGACCGCTTGCCGTTGTGGGCGAAAAAGCGACTCTCATCAAATTCGCGCTCACACGTCTATCAGACTTGCGAGGGACCGGCGTTATGCCGGCGGGAATAAAAGCGCGAGTTGCGCTAACGCGAGTCGAACGCTAATGCGTGACCGCTTCGGTTTCGACTGGGGCAGGGGAGAGCGCCGTCGCGAGTGCCGCGTCGACGTCTCCGATCCAGACGATGTTGAGCTGTTTGCGTGCGTCCGCAGGAATTTCCTCGAAATCGCGACGATTGCGCTCCGGCAGCATCACCGTCTTCACGCCGGCACGCAACGCAGCGAGCACTTTCTCCTTCACACCACCGATCGGCAGCACGAGGCCGCGGAGGCTGATCTCGCCGGTCATCGCGACATCGCTTCGCACGGGACGTCCGGTGAGAAGCGATGCGAGCGCCGTAAAGATCGCGACACCCGCGCTCGGTCCGTCCTTCGGCGTCGCGCCGGCCGGCACGTGCACGTGGATGTCCGATTTCTCGAGGATGTCCGGCGCGATGCCAAGCTTCTGCGCACGCGCTTTCACGAGCGAGAGCGCTGCCTGCGCGCTTTCTTTCATCACCTCGCCCAATTGTCCGGTGAGGATCAATTTGCCGCCCCCCGGCATGCGTGCGGCCTCGACGAACAGGATGTCACCGCCGACAGGTGTCCACGCGAGCCCGGTCGCGACGCCGGGAACGGGCTTCTGCATCGCGACTTCGGCTTCGAACTTCCGCGGACCCAGAATCGCGGGCAGGTCGCCGGTGCCGATCTTCATGCTAGTAACGCCGCCCTCGGCGATCTTCACGGCGACGCTGCGGAACACGCTGCCGATCTCGCGCTCGAGATTGCGCACGCCGGCCTCGCGCGTGTAGTCGTCGATGATGGACCGCAACGCGGCGCCGTCGATCTCGCTCTGCTCGGCGGTCAAGCCGGTCGCCGCGAGCTGACGCGGGACGAGATAGCGACGTGCGATCTCGAGCTTCTCTTCGGCGGTGTAGCCGGGAAGCTGAATCACTTCCATCCGGTCGCGCAATGGACCCGGAATCGTATCGAGCACGTTCGCAGTGCAGATGAACATCACGCCCGATAGATCGAACGGCACACCGAGATAGTTGTCGCGAAACGTCGAGTTCTGTTCCGGATCGAGCACTTCGAGCAGCGCGGACGACGGATCACCGTGGAAGCCGCCGGCACCGAGCTTGTCGACCTCGTCGAGCATCAACACGCAGTTGCGCGTGCCGACCTTGCGCAGGTTCTGGATGATGTTGCCCGGCAGCGCGCCAATGTACGTGCGCCGGTGACCGCGGATCTCGGCTTCATCGTGAACGCCGCCCAGGCTCACGCGCGCGAACTTGCGGCCCGTCGCCTTGGCGATGCTCTGGCCAAGCGAGGTCTTGCCCACGCCGGGCGGACCGACGAAGCACAGGATCGGGCTCTTGCCAGTGGGATTCAACTTGCGGACCGCGAGGTACTCGAGAATGCGCCGCTTGATCTTGTCGAGGCCATAGTGGTCCTCGTCGAGGATTCGGCGCGCTTCCGCGATGTCGATCGGCGGTTGCGGATCCGGCGCCCAGGGCAGCTCGATCAGCCACTCGAGATAGGTGCGGACCATCGAATACTCGCCCGCGGCCTCGGGCATGCGCTCGAGGCGCTTCAATTCCTTGCGCGCGTGCTTCTCCACCTCTTCGGGCATGTGCGCATCGGTGATCGCCTTCTCGAGCTCCGCGATCTCGGCCACGTTTTCGTCGCCCTCACCGAGCTCCTTCTGGATCTGGCGCATCTGCTCGCGCAACAGGTGCTTGCGATTGCTGCCTTCGATCGATTCGCGCGTACGCTGGTCGATGTCGCGCGAGACCTTCAAGACCTCGATGCGATGCTTGAGGAGCTCGAGCAGCTTGTCGAGACGCGCCTTCAAGTCGAACGTTTCGAGGAGCGCCTGTTTCTCTTCCGCGGGGACGTCCATCAGGCCCGCGATGAAATCCGCGAGCCGGGCGGCACCCTGCACGCCTTGAAGCGCGGTGACGACTTCTTCCGGCACCTGCGGCAGAAGCTGCAGGATCTCGACGGCGCGTTCGCGCAGGTTGAGCGCCCGACCCTCGATGTCGGCATCGTTCTCCGGCGCCTCCTCGATGTACTGAACGCGCGCTACCAGGAACGGCCAGCCCTCGAGAAACTGCAGGACGCGAAAGCGCTTCGTGCCGCGGCAGATCGCGTGATGCGATCCGTCAGGCGCCGTGATGTAGCGGAGCACTTCCGCGCCGGTGCCGACCCAGTGCAGGTCGTTCGGACCGGGCTCTTCGACGTCGGGCTGGTTTTGCAACACGATGCCCAGCGGGCGCTGCAGGCGCACGGCTTCCTGCGCCGCGGCGGTGGAGCGCGCGCGCGCGACGGTCAACGGGAACACCATGCCCGGGAAGAGCACGACGTTGCGCACCGCGACGATGATAAGCGCGTCCTCGGGGATCGGTCGCGTCGTGGTTTCCGAACGCGCAGCAGCGGGCTTGGTCGCAGTCGTTGCCGGCGAGGCCGCGTCGGCGGTAACCGGGTCGACCGGTGAATGGTTTTCGGGCGTCATAGGGTCTTCAACTCGTCTTTGATGAGCCGCAGGATCAGGCAACCGTCGACCAGCTCGTGCGTGCCCGCCTGCACTTGCCCGTCCGGAAGCGCGATCCGCCGCTCGAAATAACCGTACGGAATCTCCAGGCGGCGCACGGCGCGAGGGGTGTCGCCAATCGGACGGCGACTTTCCGCACGCACGATCAGCGTGCCGGCATCGATCGTCGCGTTGACGCGGTCGGGCGCCACGCCGGGCAGCGCTACGACGATCACAATCTCGCGCTCGTCCTCGAAGACGTCGACCGGCGGTTCCCACGCGGGTCGCGCTTCGTGCGAGAGCGCGAGATGGAAGAACTGCCGATGCATGCGCTCGGCCTCGGCCATCAGCTCGAAGGCCTGCGTCCACATCCAGTCGCTGGGGTTGCTCGATCGCATGCGCTTAGCTTTCCTTGGTGGTGTTCCGGATCCACTGCGTCAGGCGCGGAAAATCGAGCGCGCCGGATTGTCGTGCGACTTCGCGTCCGTGCTTGAAGACGATGAGCGTCGGGATGCTGCGGATGCGGAAACGGGACGCGATCTCCGGCGCGGCCTCCGTGTCGAGCTTGGCGAGGCGAGCCTCGGTCTTGAGCGCCGCGGCGGCCTGCTCGAACGCCGGGGCCATCATTCGGCACGGCCCGCACCACCCTGCCCAGAAGTCTACGACCACAGGAAGATCATTCGCAGCAGTTTGCCGGTCGAAATTCGCGGCGCCGAGAACGACTGGATGGCCGTCGAACAGCGGCGCCTTGCAGACGCCGCATTTCGGGGCTTCCGCGACCCGCGCACCGACAACGCGATTGGTTGCGTTGCAGGCGGGGCAGACCACGTGCAAGCGCTCGCTCGTGTCGGACGACCCGCCGGAAGCGGGTTTCCGCGAGTCGGCGCTTTCGTTAACCCGGGGATTTGTCATGCGCAAAGGGTGAGGGCAAATCCCGACGATTCAAGGTATTGCGGCCCCGTGCCCGCTCCCTTTCGGGCGTGCAGGTAAGTACGCGCAGGACTTGCGGGACGCGGACGGCGATCGCGTCGAAAGTGCAGGGGCGGGGCGGCTAGTTCCGCAGGTCCGACGCGGCGCTTCCGAGCGCCAGCCGCTCGGTGAAAGCCGACAGGACGTCGGGGCTCACGTCCGACACCGCGAGCCAATCCATCGCGGAGCCGGTGCGATGCGCGACGTTGAAGCCACGTTTCGTTACGAGCACCGGCGCCTGGATCGGCTCGGGACGCACGAAGACGTCGATCGTGTGCTCGCGGTAGCGGTACACCAGCGTCGCGACCGGCCGTCCGTCGAGCTGATCCAGACGGCCACCAACCAGCGTGAAGCCTTGCGCCGCAAGGTCCGGAACCGGCGGCGAGTAGTCGAGCCGCGCCGACAGCCAAGGCTTGACCGTGTGCTGGTCGGACGATGCAACCTGAATGGTCTCGTGCGATAGCGTCGCTTGCGTGTGCCGCGAGATCGCGGCCGCGACGAGGTCGTCTGAACGAGAAGCCTCGATGAGCGCGGTGCCCACGACCCAGGCCAGGACCGTGGCCGCGCACCCGCTGGCGGCGCCGAGTGCCAGCCACGACCACGGCGCCGGCTGCCGGCGGGCGCGTTCGGCGGTAGCGGCGGGCCGGGCGGTCAGCAATTCGCGGGCGCGCGCATGCAGCGCCGGCGGCGCGCCGTAGTAGGGAACGTCGGCGTGCAATTCGGCGCGCAGCGCGAGGATCGATGCGAGCTTGGAGGCACATTCGGGACACCCGCTCAAATGCCGCTTGACGAGATAACCGCGCAGCGGATCCACCTCACCGTCGGCGTAGGCGTCCAAAAGGCCCATGACGTCGCGGCAGTTCATGGCTCACCTCCGGAAACATTCTCGTTCCATGCCCGCAGCTCCGGCGATCGCTGCAGCAGACCGCGAGCGCGCGCAAGCCGCGACATCACCGTGCCGATTGGAATGTCGGCCACGCGGGCGATCTCCTTGTACGACAGCTGCTCGAGCTCACGCAAAATCAGCACCTCACGAAAAGGAAGGGGCAGCGCCGCGACCGCGGCCTCGACGAGCCTTTTCTCGCTCTGACGAAGCATCGCCTGCTCGGGGTCGACCGCGCCGTCATCCGCCGTTGTCTCGAGTGCCGCCCCGTCGTCGTCGACGATCTCCGCGGGCCGGTTCTTCGCGCACCAGTCGTAGAACGCGCGGCGCACGATCGTCAGGAACCACGCCCGCGCGTCGTTGCCGCGGAGCGCGTCCATGTATTTGAGCGCGCGTACGCAGGCGTCCTGCACGACGTCCTCGGCGTCGTGAGCGTTGCGGGTGAGCCACCGCGCCAGGTTGTACCCGGCGTTGAGATGGGGCAGGACCCGCTCCGCGAATCGGTTCTGGTCGGTCACGCGCGTAATCCTTGAGCGTTCGAACCCGCATGGCAGGCAGATGACATGTCCGTCTGACTGCTGCCGGCCGCATCTTATTCCGGGGAATAAACGGCGGCTTGCGCGGGTATCACCGTCACTTGCGGATTGCAGCGGCTTCAGGCTGCGCGATCCCCCGCACCTTTTTCCAGGAGAAACGTGATGCCCAGGCGTTTTGGCGATCGATGGATGCGCGCAACCGTCGGAATGCTGCTCCTTCTCATGGCCTCTGCGGTCGCCGCCGGCGGCCCGAAGGCATACGTCGGCAATTTCAAGGACAACACCGTGAGCGTCGTCGATACCGGCACGAATACGGTGATCGCAACGGTGCCGGTCGCCACCGGGCCGCATGGCATGGCATCGAGCGCGGACGGTCGATTCGTTTATGTGAGCGGTGATGGCTCGTCCGAGGTGAGCGTGATCGACGCGACGACCGACCGAGTCGCGCAACCGATCGACGTCGGCAAGTCGCCGCATGGCCTCACGGTCATGCCTGATGGCCGCACGCTCCTTGCCGCCGTGTACGGCGAGGATCGGATCGCGTTCATCGATATCGCGACGCAGAAAGTCGTGGGTACCGTGTCGGTCCCGAAGCCGCACACGATCGCCGTCCGACCCGATGGCTCGGTTGCCTACGTCGCCTCGCAACAGCCTGGTTCCTTCGCGCTCGTGGTCATCGATCCCGCGAAGCGTGCCGTCATCCGGAAGATTCCGCTGGAGAAACCGCCGCGCGATCTCGAGTTCGGCTACGACGGCAAGTGGCTATATTTCACGATGGCGGGGACCGACGCGATCCAGGTGCTCGATCCCACTTCCGACAAGGTCGTCGCGACGATTCCCACCGGCCCGTCTCCGCACCTGGCCAACGTCTTCCGCGGTGCGCCCGCCGGCACGGCCGTTGTGCAAGGTCCCGGCGAACTCCTGCTGTTCGACGCGGCGACGAACGCGCCGGGGCGTTCGGTTCCCGTCGGCAAGCAGCCGCATTGGATGGCCGCGGCGGCCGACGGCAAGACGATCTACGTGACCGGAGAGGGATCGAACGATCTCACCGTCGTCGACCTCATCACGGGGCAGACGAAGACGGTTGCAGTCGGCAATGCGCCGCGCAAGGTCGTCGTCCAGCGGGAGCCGATGAAGGGGTCAGCGACAGGAGCCAGGGTGTCGATTGTCAATTTCGCGTTTGCGCCGACGCCGCTCAAGATCGCGGCCGGCCAAAGCGTGACCTGGTCGAACGACGACGGCGCGCCGCACGGATTGGCGTACAAGGATGGCGCGGCGGGAGTCGATCCGCTTCTGCCAGGAAAAACCTTCACGCGCACCTTTGACAAACCCGGCGTCTACGATTATGTGTGCTCGGTGCATCCGTACATGCAAGGACAGGTCGTCGTAAGCGCGGAGTAATAAGGGCGAACGACGAAACGGACGTCGCCGCCTCCGGCTTGCGGTAGCATGGCGACCTTCGGTTTCGCGAAGGCCGCACGCCATGGCGTCCTGCAAGCACCTCGGCGGCATCAAGTTCGTCTCGACCGACACCCACATCTGCGAAGACTGCGTGAAGATGGGCGCGTCGTGGCTGCATCTACGCCTGTGCCTGGAATGCGGTTACGTGGGCTGCTGCGACAACTCGCCCAACAAGCACGCGACCAAGCATTTCCGGTCGACCAAGCATCCGCTCATCCGCTCGATCGAGCCGGGTGAGGGATGGGTCTGGTGCTATATCGACGACGCGATTGTCGGCGAGCTGCCACCCTGACGCGAGTCGCGGAGGCTTCCGGGAGGCAGTGATTGTCCTGATGGAAAATCGACGGGTTCACCGGCGTCGAGACCGCTCGCCGGATCGCGCTCTCGTTCTTTGCTAGCGGTAGAAAATCGCCGGGTTCATCCCGGCGATTTTCATCTATCCAAGGTTCTCCGAGCGCACGTCTTCGTTGTGATCTTGGCCGCTGGTCTCGCGGGCAATCGCCTCGCGAGCACAGGAAACTCGTTTACCCGACCCGGCGATTTTCCTCTAGCTAGCTTGTCGGACGCCATTCTGCTTTGTGATTTTGTCCGCGGCGATCGTGGCCGTCGGCTCGCGATCGCTGGAAGCTCGTTTCCCAAAGCCGCGCCGGATCGCTTCCTGCAGCCGCTCCTTCTCGCGCAATACGCGCATCGCGTAGGCGTTGGTCGCATCGCCCGACGAGCCGTTGTAGAGCTGCAAGCCGGCGATTTCCGTGCCGCCCCGCAGCAGGTATTCCTTCAACACGCGTGTGCCGAGCTGGATGTTGAGGTGCGGATCGAGCACCGAGGCGCCCGGAATCTCGGCGATCTTGTCCGCGTGGAAGCGCGGAATGACCTGCATCAGGCCGACGGCGCCGCCCTCGCTCTCCGCCACGGGATTGAAGCTGGATTCGATCGCCATCACGGCGACGATCAGCACCGGGTCGACGCCGAGCCGCCAACCCTCGCGGTAGGCGGTGGCGACGAACTCGCGCGCCGCGCTCTGAGACACGCGATATTTGCGCGATACGGCTTCGACGAGCGCATCGATCTCGCGGCCCGGCGCGGGTTTTGGTCTGGCCGGCGCGCTCGCCGGTGCCGGCGGAGCGATCGCCGCGGCAGAAGGCGCGCGCAACGATGCCGGCGCAATCCCGCGCGCCAGCTCGGCCTCCGACCCGGCAACGCCACACAATACGATTCCGGCGGCCAGGGATATTGCCGCCCGCCGATCGAGCGCGGGCTTCATTGGATGAGTCCTGCGTGCTGCTCTCCAAAGACCGAACAGCTTCAATGCCTTCATCGGTGGACCTCCCGATGTTGGTTTCAAGCGCGGTGCAAGCGTGTAAGGCGCGTGCGATGACGCAGTGCGACACCGGCCGGGTTGCCGATCGGCAACCTCTCGCTCCTGAGTTATTGAAGCGCCTGCCCCCTTATTGTTGGAGAAACAGGGGTTTGCTTGTTGTGACCCCGCGGGTTCGTTGACCGGCAGGCGCCATGGTGCAATGCAACATGGACAGTATACCGGCCAATGCCGGAAAGTCAATCTCGCCCCCGCTCTCCAGTCTGCAAGTCATTGTTCTGAAACGCAAAACATTAGGGCTATCTCGAAAGCGGGGCGGCCTCGGGATCGGGCATTGGACTGGATCTTCGCCGCCGGGTTCAGATGCCCCTGCCGTCACAGCCCCGATCCGGGTCTCCCTGTGGTCCCGTTCCTCTGAGCTCGGGATCGATTCGTTGTGAATTCGCCACACGCTGTTGGCCACAGCTCGGTCGCGGCGAGGGACTGGACGTGAGGTACGCGCGTTGAACGCTGCAACAAGAGGCGCTTGTTGTCCGGTACATGCAACACCGGGGTGGATAAGCGCGGCTTTGTCCAACGCGATTCCGAGATCTGCGGCACCACTATTGCTACGATCAGACGACTATTGCCGTGGCAGACATGCCAAGTCGGATGTCGGCGCGGAGAGGCAGGGCTTGTTCGGCCGCTCAACGAAGGTGCGAAACGCCCCGGGACCGGCCTTGAAGGTGCAAGAGAGCAAAGCGGCGCAGTGGCCGATGCGGACATTGCCTGCCGCGTTCTTGTGCGCGTCGAACCAGCCCGATGAGACGTCAATTTCGATTGGGCCTGGAAGGGAGTGCGCGCGAATCGAGCATCGCCGTCAAAACGGAGCGGGGCGTCCCAAGCGCTGCGCTTCGCGCGCGCGCTCGCCGCCGGCTTTGCGCTTGCGGCGCTAGCCTCGTCGGCGCTCGCGGCGATCGGCGTCAACAAGACGTTCAACCCGACCAACGTCTCGGCGGGGCAGACGTCGACGCTGTCGGTCATCCTCATCAATAACAATCCCGCGGCGGCGACCGGCGCAACATTCTCCGACAACTTTCCCGCCAGCGTCGTCGTTGCGAGCCCGCTTTCGACCTCGACGAGCTGCGGCGGCGCGGTCACCGCAGTCGTCGGCGCGACGAACTTCTCGTTTTCCGGTGGCACGATCCCCGCAGCAGCGGGCGGCGTAGCCGGCCAGTGCACGGTCACGGTCAATGTCGTGTCGCCGACGCCCGGTGTCTACATCAACACGATCCCCGCCGGCGCGGTCACGTCGTCGCAAGGGTCGAGCGCGCAGGCCGCACAGGCAACGCTGACGGTCGCGGCGCTGCGGCACATCACCGGCACGAAGGTGTTTGCGCCCGCAAACCTGCACGGGAACGGCAATCCGTCGACCGTGACGATCACGCTTGCCAATCCCAACGGCGTGCAACTTACCAACGCGACGTTCAACGACGCGCTGCCGGCAGGACTCGCCATCGCGCCGACACCCAATTCGTCGACCACATGCGTCGGCGGCACCGTCACCGCGAACGCCGGTGCGACCAGTGCGAGTTTCACCGGCGGAACGATTCCGGCGAACGGCAGCTGCACGGTGAAGTTCGACGTGGTCGCCTCCGCGCCGAACACGCCGGCCAACGGCAACGTCACCAATACGATCGGAGCCGGAACGGTCACCACGAACGAGGGCGTGATCAACGACGCCATTTCCGGGGCGGTGCGGCTGCAGACCGCCGCCTCGATTACCAAGGCGTTCGCGCCGACGCCGATCACCACCGGCGGCACCTCGACGCTGACCATCACGATCAACAACTTCAACGCCGCGACACTCTCGCCGATCAGCTTCACCGATACGCTGCCGGCCACGGCGAGTGGATCGATCGTGATCGCGCCGGTGCCGAACGCGACAACGACCTGCGGCAACGTGCCGCCGGGAACGCTGACGACCGGGGCGAACAGCATCACCATCGCCAACGCGACACTTGCGGGCGTCGCCGCGAATGCCGGCATTACGAACACGTCGTGCACGATCACGGTCAATGCGGTCGGGAACAGCACGTCGGCGAATCCCAACACGCTGACGAACACGATTCCCGCCGGGAATTTCGGCGGCGTGAACTACGCGGCCGCCTCCGGCAATCTGGTGATCAACGCGCCGACGAACGTCAGCGGCTCGAAGGCGTTCGTGCCGAATGCGGTCGTGCAAGGCGGAACGTCGACGCTGACCGTGACGCTCAACAACGCGGCCGCAACGCCTGCGACGCTGACGTCGGTCTTCACCGACAGCCTCGCGACGATGGGCGCAGGCTACACGATCGCGGCCGCGCCTCCGGCCACGATGACCTGCGGTGGAACGCTGACCGCGACTCCGGGCGCGACCTCGTTCTCGATCGCGGTCGGCGGCACGATTCCCGCGGCGGGGGCCTGCACGATCACGGTTCCCGTGCAGGTCGCGTCCAACGCGGTGACCGGAGCGCGCACGAACACGATCGCGCAGGGCGCGCTCGTCACGAATCAGGGGCGGACGCAGTCGGCGATCACCGCCACGCTGACGACGACCGCGGCGCTCACTGTCGCGAAGGCGTTTGCACCGGCGACCGTGGCGGCAGGCGCCGACTCGCGGCTCACGGTAACGCTGACGCACGCGAACGGCGCGCCGGCGTTCTCGGGGATGGCGTTCACCGACACGTTGCCGGCAGGTCACGTCGTCTCGACGACTCCGAACGTCGCCAGCACCTGCGGCGGTGCGGTCACCGCCAATCCCGGAGCAGGGAGCTTCTCGCTCGCGGGCGGCGCGCTCGCCGCCGGGGCGACTTCGTGCACGATCTCCGTGAACATCACTACGCCGGCAGGCGCAGGCTCAGGCACGAACACGATCGCCGCCGGGGCGGTGACGACCACCGAGGGCTTCGTCAATGCGGCGGCGGCAAGTGCGACGGTGACGCGCGTCGTGACCTCCGTCGTGCTCAACAAGTCATTCAATCCCGCGACCGTCCTGGTGGGCGGCGTGTCGACGCTCACCATCAACGTGCTCAATACGACGGCGAATGCGCTGGCACTCACGACCACGGCGCTCGCCGACAACCTCCCGCTGGGGATGGTGATCGCGGCGCCGCCCACGGCGACGAATACCTGTGGCGGCGTGCTGACGGCAGTCGCCGGCGCCTCGAGCTTGAGCCTCGCGAACGGCAGCATCGGCGCGAACGCGACCTGCCAGATCACCGTTCACGTCGTCGCGAATTCCAGCGGCAATCTCATCGACACGCTGCCCGCGGGCGCATTCATCTCCGCGCAAGGCGTCACCAATCCCCTCGCGGCGTCGGCGACGCTTTCGGCGACGGGGACCGCGGATCTCACCATTACGAAGACTGACGGCGTGGTTTCGGTGACGCCGGGGCTCACCACGACTTACACGATCGTGGTCGGCAACCTCGGACCGAACGACGTCGCGGGCGCGACGATCACCGATACGCCGCCTGCGAACATGACGTTCACCTCCTGGACGTGTGCTGCGTCCGCCGGTGCCGCGTGTGGCGCAGCGTCGGGCAGCGGTCCGATCAACGAGACGATCAGCGTGAACAAGAGCGCGACGGTCACCTATACGGTGACCGCGCTGATTGCTTCCGGCGCGACGGGCACGATCACCAACACCGCGACGATCACTCCGCCGGGGACGGTCATCGATACGAATCCGGCGAACAACACCGCCTCCGACACTGACACGCTCGTGCCCGTCGCCTCGATCGCCGTGAACAAGACCGACGGCAGCCTGACCTACACGCCGGGTGCGGGCGCGACGTACACGATCGTGGTCACCAACGGCGGGCCCTCGGACGCGACGAGCGTGGTCGTCAACGACAGCCTGCCGGCGGGTGTCACGCTGTCGAGCAACGCAACCTGCGTTACCGCCGGCACCGCGAACTGCGGGACCGTGACCGGAACGACCGGTCAAACCACGTTCGGCACGACGGGGGCCAGCATCAAGGCAGGCGCGGGCAATTCGCTCACCTTCACCGTGCCCGTGAAATTTGCGTCCAGCATGATCGCGGCGACGATCACCAACACCGTCAACGTCACCGCGAACGCAAGCCCGCCGGCGAGCGCCTCGGATACGGATACGCGCGCGCCGATTTCGAGCCTGTCGATCACCAAGACCGACAGCAGCCCGACGTACACGCCGGGCGGCAGCGCCACGTACACAATCGTCGTGAAGAACGGCGGACCCACCGACGCACTCGCGGTGAGTGTCAACGATCCGCTTCCGGCGGGCGTGACACTCACGGGGACCGTCACCTGCGTCGCCGCGGGAGCGGCAACGTGCGGAACCGTCACGGGCACCGCCGGCCAAACAACGTTCGGCACCACCGCGGCAACGATTCCCGCGGGCGCAGCGAACTCGCTCACATTCTCCGCGCCCGTCGCGTACGCTTCCAGCCTCACGACGAATCCGCTCGTCAACACGGTTACCGCCACCGATCCCGCAAGTCCGACGGCCACGGCGAGCGACAGCGACAACCTAGCGACGCAGGTCGTTCTCAGTGTCACCAAGGATGACGGCAGTACGACGTATACGCCGGGCGGCACCGCGATCTATACGGTCACGGTCAAGGACACGGGCGTTTCCGATGCGACGAACGTGACGGTGACCGACGCGCTTCCCGCTGGCGTGACGCTTTCTGGCTCGGCGACGTGCGCGGCGACCGGCAGCGCGAATTGCGGCACGGTGACGGGGACGGTCGGACAGACGAGCTTCGGCACGACCGGCGCGCAGATCACCGCCGGCGCCGGCAACGCGCTCACGTTCACGGTGCCGGTGAAATTCGCGGCGGGCATGGTCACCAATCCGCTCGTCAATACCGCCACCGCAACGGATGTGCCGAGCGGCGCGACTGCATCGGGCTCGGACAGCGACACGCGCGCACCGCAGGTCACGCTCGCGGTCAACAAGACCGATGGCAGCATGACCTACACGCCAGGCGGTACCGCGACCTATACCGTCACCGTCGTCGACAACGGCGTCACCGATGCGCTCAGTGTGAACGTCAGCGATGCATTACCGCCCGGCGTGACGCTCACCGGCACGGTCACATGCGTCGCAACCGGCACCGCCAATTGCGGCACCGTGAGCGGAAGCGCGGGTCAGACGAGCTTCAGCACCACCGGTGCGTCGATCGCCGCAGGTGGCGGCAATTCGATTGAGTTCACCGTTCCAGTCGCGTTTGCATCGGGGCTCACAACCGATCCGTTAATCAACACCGCGACGGCGACCGACGTGCCGTCCGGCGCGACCGGCTCCGGAAGCGACAGCGACACGCGCGCGCCGGCGGTCACACTCGTGGTTACGAAGACCGACGGCAGCCCGACGTACACGCCGGGGGGAAGCGCGACGTACACCATCACCATTAAGGACACCGGCTCGACGGATGCGCTCAACGTCACCATCGCGGATGCGCTCCCGCCCGGTGTCACGTTGAACGGGACCGTGACCTGCGTTGCGACGGGCACCGCGAGCTGCGGCACCGTGAGCGGCACCGCGGGCCAGACGAACTTCGGCGCGACCAATGCAACGATCGCCGCGGGCGGAGCGAACATGCTCACGTTCGCGGCGCCGGTCGCGTTCTCGGCGTCGCTTACGGACAACCCGCTTATCAACACCGCGACGGCGACCGACATTCCATCGGGCGCCTCCGGCAGCGGCAGCGACAGCGACAATCTTCTGGCCCAATCGAATCTCACGCTGTCCAAGACCGACGGCAGCCCGACCTACACGCCGGGCGGCGGTGCGACGTATGTGATCGTCGCCGGGAACTCGGGCGCCTCCGACGCGATGAACGTCACCGTGAGCGATGCGTTGCCGGCGGGGGTGACACTCACCGGGACCGTGACTTGCACGCCGGCGGGCGTGGCGAGCTGCGGCACGGTGTCGGGTACGGCGGGTCAAACGACGTTCGGCACGACCGGCGCCAAGATCCCAGCGGGCGGCGGCAACACGCTGACGTTCACGGCACCGGTCGCCTTCGCATCAAACCTCACGACGAATCCGCTCGTCAACGCGGTTACGGCCACCGACCCGACGAGCCCGCCCGCAAGCGCAAGCGATAGCGACAATCTCGCCGCGTTCGCCGACCTCGCGATCGTCAAGGACGACGGCGTGACGATCGCCGTGCCGGGCGGCAGCGTCGTCTACACCATCGTGGCGTCGAACCTCGGGCCGAGCGATGTCACGAACGCACTCGTCGCGGACGTGCTACCCGCGATCGTCAATGGAACGTGGACATGTGTGGGTGCGGGCGGTGGAACCTGCCCAGCGTCCGGCGTCGGCAATATCAATGCGCTCGTCAATCTGCCGGTCGGAGGAACGGCGACGTTCTCGCTGACGGCACAGATCTCGCCCGCGGCGATCGGCACGCTTTCGAATATGGCCACGATCTCACCACCGGGAGGCGTCACCGACCCCAACCCGGGGAATAACGCGTCGACGGACATCGATACGCTCGTGCCGTCTGCGATCCTCGGCATCAACAAGACCGATGGCAGCTTGACGTACACGCCGGGCGGATCGGCGACGTATACGGTGACGGTGACCAACGCGGGCCCGTCGAACGCGACGAACGTGAACGTCAACGATCCGCTGCCGGTGGGTGTGACGCTTACCGGGACGGCGACGTGCGTCGCCAGTGGCGGCGCGGTTTGCGGTGCGGTCTTCGGCACCGCCGGCCAGACCGCGTTCGGGACGGCGAACGCAACGATCTTCGCAGGCGGCGGTAGCACGCTGACCTTCACCGCGCCGGTTGCCTTTGCCTCGAGCCTCAACACGGATCCGCTCGTCAACACGGTCACCGCGGCGTCGCCCGCGAGCCCGCCGGCGTCCGCGCAGGACAGCGACACGCGCGCGGCGACGGCATCGCTTGTCGTCACGAAGACCGACGGCAGCTTGACATACACGCCGGGCGGATCCGCGACGTACACGATCATGGTCACCAACGGCGGACCGTCCGACACGATCAACACGGCGGTCAACGATGCGCTGCCCGCAGGTGTCGTGCTCTCCGGCAGCGCGACCTGCGTCGTCGCCGGAGTCGCGAATTGCGGCACCGTGACCGGCAGCGCGGGACAAACGACGTTTGGCACGACGGGTGCATCGATCAAGGCAGGCGCCGGCAATTCGCTCACGTTCAGCGCGCCGGTCAACTTCGCGTCGAGCCTCACGACCGATCCGCTCGTCAACACCGCGACTGCGACGGATCCCTCGAGTCCGCCGGCAAGCGGCACCGACTCCGACAATCGCGCGGCCCAGGTCACGCTCGCGGTGACCAAGGACGACGGCAGCGCGACCTACACGCCGGGCGGCACCGCGACGTATATCGTCACGGTGAAGGACACTGGACTAAGCGATGCGACCAACGTGAATGTCGCCGACGCGCTGCCCGCAGGCGTGACACTGACCGCAGCCGTGACCTGCGCCGCAAGCGGCGCCGCGACTTGCGGCACGGTGACCGGCGCCGCGGGACAAACGAGCTTCAGCGCCACCGGTGCGAGCGTCGGTGTGGGTCCGGGCGACGCGCTCACGTTCACGGTGCCGGTTGCATTTGCGGCGGGACTGGCGACCAACCCGCTGATCAATACGGCGACAGCGACCGACGTGCCGACGGGTGCGACGGCGAGCGGCTCCGACAGCGACGCACGTTCGTCCGCGGTCAGCCTTGCGGTCGTGAAGACCGACGGCAGCGCGACGTACATGCCGGGCGGAACGGCAACGTACAGCGTGACGATCATCAACGGCGGCATCTCCGACGCGCTCAACGTCAACGTCGCCGATCCTTTGCCACCGGGCGTGACGCTGACCGCCAACGTGACGTGCGTGGCCAACGGCACCGCGACTTGCGGCGCGGTGACCGGGAGTACCGGACAGACGAGCTTCACGGTCACGGGCGCGACGATCGGCGCCGGTGCGGGCAACTCGCTCGTCATCAGCGTGCCGGTCGCCTTCGCGGCGGGCCTGACCACCGATCCTCTGGTGAACACCGCGACGGCGACCGATCTCGCGTCGGGTGCGACCGGCCAGGGTTCCGACAGCGACAATCGGGCTGCGCAGGTGTCGCTCGTTCTCACCAAGACCGACAACAGCGCGACCTACACACCGGGCGGAACGGCAACGTACGCGATCACCGTCGCCAACACCGGTGTGTCGGATGCATTGACGGTGACGGTGAACGATGCGCTGCCCCCTGGGGTCACGCTGACCGGCACGGTGAACTGCGCGCCGACAGGGGCCGCGACGTGCGGAGCCGTCACCGGCACGGCCGGCCAGACCACTTTCGGCACGACCGGTGCGACGATCAACGGCGGCGGCAATCTGCTCACGTTCACGGCGCCCGTCGCGTTCGCGCCGAACATGATCGACAACCCGCTCATCAACACCGTGACGGCGAGCGATGCGTCGTCGGGCGCAAGCGGCAGCGCGTCCGACAGCGACACGCGCTCCGCGCAGGCGGCGATCGCGGTGACGAAGACCGACAACAGCGTGACGTACACGCCGGGCAGCACGGGAACGTACGTCATCACGGTGACGAACGCGGGGCCGACGGATGCGCTCGACCTCGCGATGAACGATCCGCTGCCCGCGGGTGTGACGTTAACGGCGACGGCGACATGCGTCGCGACCGGAACTGCGACCTGCGGCACGGTGACCGGGCTGACGGCACAAGCCACCTTCGGAACGACGGCCGCCACGCTCGCGGCGGGTGCGGGCAATTCGCTGACGTTCACCGCGCCGGTCGCCTTCGCGTCGTCACTCGTCACCGATCCACTGGTGAACACGGTGACGGTCACCGATCCGGCGACTGCGCCTGTCACGGCCTCCGACAGCGATGCGCGTTTTGTCGACGTGAAGCTCGGCGTGACGAAGTCGGACGGCAGCCCGACGTATGTTCCCGGCGGCACGGCAACCTACGTCGTCACGGTGACGAACACGGGTGCCACCAACGCGCTCAACGTCACGGTGACGGACGCATTCCCGGCCGGGGTCACGCTGACCGGCACGGTGACCTGCGTCGCCGGCGGCGGCGCGAATTGCGGCGCCGTGACCGGAGCGGCGGGCCAGACGTCGTTCAGCGCGACCAATGCTGTGATTCCTGGCGGGGGCGCGGCGACGCTTGCGTTCTCCGTGCCGGTTGCATTCTCGGCGAGCCTCGTCACCGATCCGCTCGTCAACACCGCCACGGCGACGGACGGACCTTCAGGATCGACGGCTTCCGGATCCGACAGCAATACGCGCTCGACGAGCGTTGCTCTCGCCGTGACCAAGACCGATAACAGCGCGACCTACACGCCGGGCGGAACGGCGACGTATGTCGTGGTGGTCAGCAACGGCGGTCTCACCGATGCCACCAGTGTCACCGTGACAGATCCGCTGCCGGCGGGCGTCACGCTCTCGGCGAGTGCCACCTGTGTCGCCTCCGGAACGTCGCTGTGCGGCGCCGTCACGGGCGCTGCAGGAGGAACGAGTTTCGGTACGTCAGGTGCGCGGGTCAGCGCCGGCGGCGGCAACGCGCTGACGTTCACGGTGCCGGTAGCCTTCGCGTCGAGTATGACGACATCGCCCCTCGTAAATACGGCGACGGCCACCGACGTCGCGACGGGGGCGACTGCGTCCGGCAGCGACAGCGACCTGATCTCGGGTGCCGGCAATCTCGCCGTGACGAAGACCGACAACAGTGCGACGTACACGCCCGGCGGCACGGCGACGTATGTGGTGACGGTGACGAATGGCGGACCGTCCGACGCGATGAGCATCACCGTGAACGATCCACTCCCCGCCGGGGTCACGCTTTCCGGGAATGTCCTCTGCGCTGCGACAGGCGCTGCAGCGTGCGGCACGGTGACGGGCACGACCGGGCAGACCACGTTTGGTACGACCGGTGCGAAGATCCCGGTGGGCGCCGGCAATTCGCTCACGTTCACGGCACCGGTCGCCTTTGCGCCGTCGATGACGACGAATCCGCTGGTCAATACCGTGACCGTTTCCGATCCCTCGAGCCCGACGCGAAGCGCGTCCGACACCGACACGCTGGGTGCGGCCGCGGACGTTTCGATCACCAAGACCGGACCGGCCACCGTCGCGCCGGGCGGACAGATCACGTGGCGACTGACGATCGCGAACGCCGGACCGAGCTCGGCGAACGGAGCGACGTTCAGCGACGCGCTGCCCGCCGCCGTCTCGTCGATTTCGGCAAGTTGCGGCTCGCCGTCGGGTGGCGCCGCGTGCGGCGCGATCGGTGTCGTCGGCCAGCTCGTCAGCGGTTCGGTCGCGATGCTGCCGCCGGGCGGGGCGGTGGTGATCACCATCCTCGCCACCGCACCGGCGACCAACGGCACCCTGGTCAACACGGCGAACGTCGTGCCTCCGCCGGGAATTACCGATCCCAACCCGGCGAATCAGACGAGTACCGCGTCGGCGATCGTGCAAGGCAGTAGCGCGACCTCCATCCCCATCCCCGTCGACGCGACGTGGATGCTAACTCTGCTCGCGATGCTCGTGGTCGGCGCCGGTATGCATCGGATTCGATATCGCTAAAGAACGCTCCCGCGGACACGAACGAGCGGAACCACCAATGTTCGGCGGCCGATAGGCCGCGCGCCGGAGCAAGGACCCGAAGCGACGGACTTCGCGCTCGCAAGGGGGAAAACAAAAAAGGCCGGAAAAATCCGGCCTTTCAGGTATTTCGGTTCCCCTGACTGACTAGACGGCTTGGATGTTGCTCGCCTGCTTGCCCTTGGGGCCTTGCGTCACCTCGAAGCTGACCTTCTGGCCTTCCTTCAGGGTCTTGAAGCCTTTCATATTGATCGCCGAGAAGTGGGCGAACAGGTCCTCACCGCCGCCGTCAGGCGTGATGAAGCCGAAGCCCTTCGCGTCGTTGAACCATTTCACGGTACCAGTAGCCATTGCGGGTAATCCTCTTCCTCAAGTCTTAAGTATCCGGGAGCGTTGCCCGGTCGATGTTCATCTCAAGGAAAGTACGGCGGTGGGACGACGGAATGGCAGGTCGTACGCAGGCGCACGCTACAGCTTGGACAAAACACGGCGGGCACTATACGCGAATTCGGGTCAAAAAGCGACCCGGAACGGGCGTCTGGCGCGGGTTTGCGGCGTTTTTGCGACACTCGCCCCTCGGTCGCGTCGTGAGACCGGTTAACCCGGGGGGCCGAGCTCCGTGCGGACCTGCGCGGCGCCGGCCGCCAGGGCCTTGAGCTTGCCGCGCGCGACCTCCCGGCCCAGGGGCACCATCCCGCAATTGGTGCACGGAAAGAAGCGGTCGGCGGGGACGAACGCCAGGGCGGCGCGGATGACCCGCGCCACGTCATCCGCCGTCTCCACCCGGTCGGTCGCCACGTCGATCGCGCCGACGAGCACGTCCTTGCCGGCGAGGAGTCCGATCAGGTTGATCGGGACGTGGGAATTCGCGCACTCGAGCGACACCTGGTCGATCCGCGAGCGCGCGAGGAGCGGAAACGTCTGCTCGTACTGGCGCCATTCGCCGCCGAGCGTCTTCTTCCAGTCGATGTTGGCCTTGATGCCGTAGCCGTAGCAGATGTGGACGGCGGTCTTGCAGCCGACACCCTGTGCCGCGCGCTCGAGCGCTGCGATGCCCCAGTCCCGGACCTCGTCGAAATAGACGTTGAACGCCGGCTCGTCGAACTGGATCACGTCGACCCCGGTCGCCGCAATCGCGCGCGCCTCCTCGTTCAGGATCTCGGCGAACGCCCACGCGAGCTTCTCGCGACTGCGGTAGTGCGCGTCGAACAGCGTATCGACCATCGTCATCGGGCCGGGCAGCGTGTACTTGGTCCTGCGGCGCGTCTCTGCGCGCAGGAACGCGGCGTCGTCGACGTAGATCGGGTGCCGGCGCGCGACCGGTCCCACGACGACCGGCACCGCCGCGTCGTAGCGGTTGCGGATGCGCACCGTCTTCTTGTGCTCGAAGTCGACGCCATCGAGCGCTTCGATGAACGTCGTGACGAAGTGCCGGCGCGTCTGCTCGCCGTCGCTCACGATGTCGATCCCGGCGTGCTCCTGGTCGAAGAGCGCGAGCCGCACGGCATCGCGCTTGCCCTGCTCGAGCGCGTCGCCGTCGAGCTTCCACGGTGCCCACAAGGTGTTGGGCTCCGCGAGCCATGCGGGCTTCGGCAGGCTCCCCGCGATCGTGGTCTGCAGGAGGGTACTGGTCATCGCGTGATTTTATCGGTTCGCAAGCTTCGCGTCGGATGCGCCGAGAGCTCGGGTGTCGAGAACTGGTCAGACCACTTGACCAGAGGCGGGCCGTCCCGTACCGTGCAGCGTCTTTGGAAGCCGCGTTCCTTCTTGGCCAGTCGCGAGATGCCCACCGTCCTGTTCGCCGACTGCGACTTCCACGACATCGATCTCGAGCGCGCGCTGTTTGCCGAAGCGGGCGTCGATGTCGTCCTGGCGCAATGCAAGACGGAGCAAGAGGTGATCGCGGCGGCGAAGAACGCGGTCGCCATCCTGCTGCAGTACGCGCCGATTTCGGAGCGAGTCGTCGCTGCATTGCCGAAGCTTGGGATCGTGAGCCGCATCGGCGCCGGCTACGACAACGTCGACACCGAAGCATGCGAAGCGGCCGGCGTGTGGGTCGCCAACTCCCCCGACTACGGGGTCGGCGAGGTTGCGACCCACGCGCTTGCGCTCGCGCTGGCGTCGCTTCGCAACGTGGTCGCCCTCGATCGTCATGTCCGGGAAGGGACGTGGCATTTCCTTTCGGCCGGGCGGATTCCGCGTGCGGCCGAGCTCACGCTGGGGATCGTCGGACTGGGCAGGATCGGTAAGCGCATGGCGCACGTCTCGCGCAACGTGTTCAAGCGCGTGGTTGCCTACGACCCGTTTCTGATCGACGGCGATTTTCCCGCGTATGTCGACCGTGTCCGCGCACTCCCCGAGCTCGCGGCGATTTCCGACGTCGTATCGCTGCACACACCGCTTACGAGCGAGACCCGGGGCATGATCGATGCGCATTTCTTCGCTGCGGCAAAGCCCGGCATGACGCTCGTGAACACCTCGCGCGGCGCGGTCGTCGAGATCGGCGATCTCCTTGTGGCGCTCTCGGCAGGCAAGGTCCGAGGTGCGGGGCTCGACGTGCTACCGGCCGAGCCCGTGCCAGCCGATTCGCCGCTCGTGGCCGACCCGCGCGTGATCCTGACGCCGCATTCGGCGTTCTATTCGACGGCCGCGGAGCAGGAGTTGCGGCGCAAGGCGGCGCAGAACATCCTGTCGTGGCTAGCGACCGGCCGTCCGGATTACCCGGTCGTGCGGGGCACGCGAACGCCTTAAGGTTTCGACATGCGGTAGGATCCGACCTCGCGCAACGCATCGACGCGACGCCGCGACCGGTGGGATACGACCGCTGGGGCGAGCTAGAAGCGCGACCCCGGGCGGGCGCGAGAGATTTGAAGGAGGAGCGATGGCCGCGGTGACGATCACCGGCGTCCACAAGTGGTTCGGCTCGACGCAGGTCATCCGCGGCGTCGACATCGCGATCGCCGACGGCGAGTTCTGCGTGCTGGTGGGTCCGTCGGGCTGCGGCAAGTCGACGCTGTTGCGGATGATCGCCGGCCTCGAGGAGATCAGCGAGGGCGAGATCGCCATCGCCGGCACTGTCGTCAACCGCGTTCCGCCGAAGGCGCGCGACATCGCAATGGTGTTCCAGAACTACGCGCTCTACCCGCACATGACGGTGCGCGACAACATGTCGTTCGCGCTCATGCTCGCGAAGAAATCGAAGCGGGAGATCACCGAGCGTGTCGCCCGCGCCGCCGAGATCCTGGGGCTCGATCCGTTTCTCGACCGCTACCCGCGACAGCTCTCCGGCGGGCAGCGTCAGCGCGTGGCCATGGGTCGTGCGATCGTGCGCGACCCGCAGGTCTTTCTGTTCGATGAGCCGCTGTCCAATCTCGACGCGAAGCTCCGCGTGCAGATGCGCACCGAGATCAAGGAGCTGCACCAGCGCTTGAAGACGACGTCGATCTACGTCACGCACGATCAGATCGAGGCGATGACCATGGCCGATCGCATCGTGGTCATGCGCGATGGCATCGTCGAGCAGACGGGCGATCCGCTTTCGCTCTACGACCAGCCGGCGAACATCTTCGTCGCCGGCTTCATCGGCTCGCCGGCGATGAACATGATTCCGGGCATCGCGCGGGTGAACGGCGCCGGATCGCGCGTCGATTTCGGCGCCGGCGTCGTGCTTCCGCTGCCGCGCGGCGCGCGAGCGCAGGATGGCCAGGAGGTGCTCTACGGCATGCGACCTGAGCACAGCACGCTCGCGTCGGGCGACGGATTCCCAGCCGAGGTGGTCGTGGTCGAGCCCACCGGGGCGGACACGCAGCTGTTTTGCAAGTTCAATAGCCAGGAGTTGACGTCGCTCGTGCGCGACCGCGTGAGCTGCGGGCCGGGAGACCGGATCACGCTCGCGCCGGACCTTGGGCGAGCGCATCTCTTCGACGCGGGGAGCGGCAAGCGCCTCGTCGCCTGAACCGATATCGAACCGCGCTACAACATTTCGAGCGCACTTACTGGAGGAAGGAAGATGAGCAAGTACAAGCGTCGGGAGTTTCTGAAAGCCAGCGCAGGCGTCGCGGCCGGGGCTGCACTTGGTCCCGGGGCGGCGCTGCTGCCGTCGGAGGCGACGGCGCAAACGTATAGCGCCAAACCGGAGAAAGGCGCCAAGCTGCGCCTGTTGCGCTGGAAGCGATTCGTGCAGGGTGACGAGGACGCTTGGGCGGCGAACACGAAGAAGTTCACCGAAGCCACCGGCATCGACGTCCGCATCGACGCCGAGGGCTGGGAGGACGTTCGACCGAAGGCCGCCGTCGCGGCGAACATCGGCAGCGGACCCGACATCATCATCGGCACCTACGAGGATGCGCACCAGTATCCGGAGAAGCTCGTCGACGTCACCGATCTCGCGAATTACCTCGGCGCGAAATACGGCGGGTGGTACGACGTCGCCAAGGTCTATTGCACCCACAACGGCCGCTGGATCGCCATCAACATGGGCGCCGCTGGCGCGTGCATGAACTATCGGGAGAGCGCGATGCGCGCGGCGGGCTTCGAGACGTTCCCCAAGGACCTTCCCGGCTTCCTCAAGCTGTGCCAGGGCATGAAGGCGAAAGGCCTGCCGCCGGGCTTTGCGCTCGGCAACGCGACGGGCGACGCCAACACCTGGTGTCACTGGGTGGTGTGGGCGCACGGCGGCAAGATGGTCGACGAGAAGAACAACGTCGTGATCAACAGTCCCGAGACCATCACGGCGCTTGAGTACTCGAAGCAACTGTACGAGACCTTCGCTCCGGGAACCCTGTCATGGCTCGACCCGAGCAACAACAAGGCGTTCCTCGACGGCCAGATCGGGCTGACCAACAACGGCATCTCGATCTACTACGCGGCGAAGAACTCGCAGGACCCGAAGCTGCAGGAGATCGCCAAGGACATGAACCACGCCAACTTCCCCGTTGGCGTGGTCGGGCGCCCGACCGAGAGCCACATCACGTTCCCGATGATGATCTTCAAGTACACGAAGTATCCGAACGCGGCGAAAGAATACCTGCGCTTCATGATGGAAAAGGAGCAATACGTCCCATGGCAGCAGGCGTCGATCGGCTACGTCGCGCAGCCCCTCAAGGCTTACGAAGGCAACCCGATCTGGACGTCGGATCCGAAGATCACGCCCTTCCGCGACGTGATGAAGAACATGCTGCCCAACGGGTACGCTGGCGAGATGGGCTATGCGTCGGCGGCGACAATGGCGGACTTCATCCTGGTCAATATGGTGGCGGAGGCAGCGTCCGGGTCGAAGACGTCGAAAGAGGCGGCGGAGCGGGCGGCGAAACGTGCCGAGCGCTATTACAAGGTATAGCTCGCGCCCGGGATGGGTTTCGTCTTGGCTGAGACCCGTGCGCGCGACGCCATACCTCCGTGCGTTAACCGTCGCCCAAAATGCGACGGTTAACGTGCGGTAACGGTGACGGTGCTTCCGATCCCGCGTAGCGCAATTTTCAGGTCGTTGATTTGAGTGATGCGCTTTCTGTCGGCGCGATGCATGCCTCCACGCGTTGAATCGTCGCCGAAACGCGCCCAACACGCCGCTAGCGGTGACGGCGATCTGGTACCCCGCCACAGTGCGATTTTCAGGATGCTGATCGGAGTGATGCGGATTCCGTCGGTGCGATGTCATCCTCCGCGGTTGAACCGCCGCTCCAATGCGCGACGATCAACGCGCGGGGTGGTGTTGCTTGTCGCGGTTTGCTCTGGTGGCCTGATCGCGTCAATACTCCAGTGAGCACTCGCTTCGACACCTCGCTGCTCTCGCGCCTGCACGACAGCCGCAACGCGCTCGGCTTGCTGTTTCTGCTGCCGGCCGCCGTCGTGCTGCTCGTTTTCCTCACCTACCCGCTCGGCCTCGGCACTTGGCTCGGTTTCACCGACGCGAAGATCGGGCGCCGGGGCGTCTTCGTCGGACTCGATAATTTCGGGTTCCTGTGGGGCGACGCGGTCACGCGGCTCGCGCTCTTCAACACGATCTTCTACACGGTGATTGCGAGCGTGATCAAGTTCGCACTCGGGTTGTGGCTCGCCCTCGTCCTGAACGAGCGACTCCCATTCAAGGCGTTCTTTCGCGCCATTGTGCTCCTCCCGTTCATCGTTCCGACCGCGCTCTCCGCGCTCGCGTTCTGGTGGATCTATGACCCGCAGTTCTCGGTCATCAGTTGGGCGCTCGAGCGGTTGGGATTGATCGACAAGTACATCGATTTCCTGGGCGAGCCGTGGCACGCGCGCTTCTCCACGATCGCGGCGAACATCTGGCGCGGCGTGCCGTTCGTCGCGATCACGCTGCTCGCCGGCCTGCAGACGATCTCGCCGACGTACTACGAAGCCGCGAGCCTCGACGGGGCATCAACGTTCCAGCAGTTCCGCCACGTGACGCTGCCCCTGCTCACGCCCATCATCGCAGTCGTCATGACGTTTTCGGTGCTGTTCACGTTCACCGACTTCCAGCTAATCTACGTGCTGACGCGTGGCGGCCCGCTGAACGCGACGCACCTCATGGCGACGCTCTCGTTCCAGCGCGCGATTCCGGGCGGCAATCTGGGCGAGGGCGCCGCGATCGCGACGGCGATGGTGCCGTTCCTGCTCGCGGCGATCCTGTTCTCCTACTTCGGCTTGCAGCGCCGCGCGTGGCAGCAGGGCGGGAGCGACAAGTGAACAGCGATTCCAGGCAACGAGGCGAGGCCGCATGAGCACCGCAGTAGCCGAGACCATCGACAGCCGGGGCATGCAGTACCTGGTGTCGCGACAACGCCGTCTCGTCACGGTGTGGCTGCCGCTTGGCGCGTTCCTGTTCGTGCTGCTGTTCCCGTTCTACTGGATGGCGATGACGGCGTTCAAGCCGGACGAGGAGTTGCTCTCGCGCGAGGGCAACCCGTTCTGGATCAGCCACCCGACGCTCGCCCATGTGAAGAAGCTCCTCTTCGACACCGCCTATCCCGAGTGGTTGTGGAACACGATGCTGGTGTCGGTGGCGTCGACGGCGCTCTCGATCGCCTGCTCCGTGCTTGCCGCGTATTCGATCGAGCGCCTGCGTTTCCGCGGCTCGCGCTACATCGGCATGTCGATCTTCCTCGCGTATCTGGTTCCGCCGTCGATCCTGTTCATCCCGCTGGCGACGATCGTCTACAAGCTCGACTTGTTCGACACGCGGCTGGCGCTGATCCTCACCTACCCGACGTTCCTCATTCCCTTTTGTACCTGGCTCCTCATGGGGTATTTCAAGTCGATCCCCTACGAGCTCGAGGAGTGCGCGCTGATCGATGGCGCGAGCCGCTGGCAGATCCTGCGCAAGATTGTCCTGCCGCTCGCAGTGCCGGGGCTCATCTCGGCCGGCATCTTCGCGTTCACGCTTTCTTGGAACGAGTTCATCTACGCGCTCACCTTCGTCTCGTCGTCGGAGGTGAAAACCGTACCGGTCGGCGTCGTCACGGAGCTCGTGGAGGGGGACATCTACCACTGGGGGTCGCTGATGGCGGGCGCGCTTTTCGGGTCGTTGCCGGTTGCGATCCTGTATTCGTTCTTCGTCGAATACTACGTCTCGGGGTTGACCGGCGCGGTCAAGGAATGACGGCTCTGGCCGGGTGGTAGGGGCCGCAGGGGGAATGCGGCGCGCGCGCTTCGCGTACGGTTGAAATCCGCCTTTTGTGGCGCCATTTCGGTAAAATTGGAATCGAGCGCACCAACACCGGAGCCGGTATGAGCATCCACGATACGATCCGCGACCAGATCAGCAAGAGCCGCGTCGTTCTCTACATGAAGGGGACGCCGGACTTCCCGCAATGCGGCTTTTCCGCGACGGCGGCCGAGATCCTGCGCCGCTGCGGAGTGAATGAGTACGCGTCCTACAACGTCCTCGACGACGACGCGCTGCGTCAGGGGATCAAGGAATACTCGAGCTGGCCGACGATCCCGCAGCTCTACGTCAACGGCGAGTTCGTCGGTGGCTGCGACATCATGCGGGAGATGTACCAGTCCGGAGAGCTCCAGCAGCTCTTCGAGCGCTCCGCCGCTTAAGCAGGCGTTACGTCCGCGCGCGGCTGACGCGCTTCACTTCGGGAACGTGCTTGAGCGCGCGCATCACCTGCGCGAGGTGATGCCGATCGCGCACTTGCACGCCGAAGAACATCGCGAGCACGCTGCCTCCATCAGGCCGCTCGATCGACACGTTGTCGATGTTCGCTTCGGCGCTCGAGATCGCCGTCGCGAGCTCGGCGAGCAGTCCCCGCCGGTCGGCGACCAGCGTCCGCACGCCGGCGTCGAATACGCCGTCGACATCCGGCGCCCATTCGACGTCGACCAGCTCGCCCACGTCGACGCGCTGCTTCTTGAGCGTCACACAGTCGCGCTGATGCACGACCAGCCCCTGTCCCTTCCGGAACTGGCCGACGATCGCGTCGCCGGGGATCGGCCGGCAGCATTTCGCGTACTGGATCGCCACGCCTTCGACGCCGCGTAGCGTCAGCGCGCCGGACTTGGCGCCTGCCGACGTCTGCGCGGCGTCCTCCGACTTGCCGGGCTGCTGCCGGGTGAGGGCCTGCGCGACCACGAACGACAAGCGCTTGCCCAAACCGATGTCGGCAAGGATCTCGAGCTGGCTCTTGGTGCCGTATTCCTTCGCGAGCGCTTCCCAGCGATCCCACGAGATCGTTTCGGGCTCCACCTTGAGAGTCGCAAGCGCCTGATTGAGCAAGCGCTCGCCGAGTGCCGCGGATTCCTTCTGCTGCAAGCCCTTCAGATAATGCCGGATCCGCGAGCGTGCCTTGCCGGTTGCGACGAACGACAGCCACGAAGGATTCGGCCGCGCGGTAGGCGACGTCAGGATCTCGACGTTGTCGCCGTTCTTCAATTCGGTGCGAAGCGGCAGGAGCTCGTAGTTGATGCGCGCCGCGACGCAATGGTGGCCGATGTCGGTGTGGACGGCGTAGGCGAAGTCGACCGCCGTTGCGCCGCGCGGCAGCGCCATGATCTTGCCCTTGGGTGTGAATACGTAGATCTCCTCGGGAAAGAGATCGCCTTTGACGTGCTCCAGGAATTCCTTCGAGTCGCGCGATTCCGACTGGATTTCGAGCAGGCTCTGCAGCCAGCGATGCGTCTCGCGCTGCGCCTCGGCGAGATCGAGCGGGCCCGCCGGCTTGTACAGCCAGTGCGCGGCGACACCGGTCTCGGCAACGCGATGCATCTCGTGGGTGCGGATCTGGGCTTCCAGTGGCGTGCCGAAGGGTCCGAACAGCGTCGTGTGCAGCGACTGGTAGCCGTTGGCCTTCGGGATCGCGATGTAGTCCTTGAACTTGCCCGGAATCGGCTTGTACAGCTCGTGCAGCACGCCGAGCGCCGCATAGCACGCGGTCTTGTCGGGCACGAGGATACGCACGCCGTAGATGTCGAACACCTGCGAGAACGTGTAGTGTTTCTCACGCATCTTCTTGTAGACCGAATAAACGGTCTTCTCGCGTCCGCCCACCGTCGCGGCGATCGACGCCTTGACGAGGCCTTCGCGGATCACTTCGAGCAACCGGTTCATCACTTCGCGCCGGTTGCCGCGCGCGGTCTTGATCGCCTGCGCGAGGATGCGAAAGCGCATCGGGTACAGATGCTTGAACGACAGGTCCTGCAGCTCGAGGAAGAGCGTATTGAGGCCCAGTCGGTTGGCGATCGGCGCGTAGATGTCGAGCGTCTCCCGCGCGATCCGCTTGCGGTGCGCCGGCGCCATCGCGTCGAGCGTGCGCATGTTGTGCAGGCGATCGGCAAGCTTGATCAGGATGACGCGTACGTCGCGCGCCATCGCGAGCAGCATCTTGCGGAAGCTCTCGGCCTGCGCGTCCTCGCGCGAGGCGAATTCGATCTGGTCGAGCTTCGAGACACCGTCGACCATGTCCGCGACGGGCTTGCCGAACGTCGACTCGAGCTCAGTCCGCGTGACGGACGTGTCCTCCATCACGTCGTGCAGCAGCGCGGCCGCGAGGCCCTCGGCATCGAGCCGCCACTGCGACAGGATGCTGGCGACGGCGAGCGGATGCGTGATGTACGGCTCGCCCGACTTCCGGAATTGTCCGCGATGCGCGGACTCGGAGAACTCGAACGCGCGCTCGACGAGCGCGATATCAGGCTGCGGCAGGTAGTGGCCCAGATGTCGGGTGAATTCGGCGATTTCCGACATTGAGGGCCACTTTCAAGGGCGTTGGCGACGCGTCGTCACACCGTGGGCGGCGCGGTCTTGTGCAGCATCTCGATGCCGACCTTGCCCGCCGCGACCTCGCGTAGCGCGATGACGGTTGGCTTGTCGCGGTCCGCGTCGAGCAGGGGCGCCGAACCCGCGGTGATCTGCCGGGCGCGGTTGGTCGCCGCGAGCGTCAACTCGAAGCGATTCGGAATCTTGTCGAGACAATCTTCGATCGTGATGCGAGCCATGGTCTAGAGCCTTTTCGTTTCGGGTTCGAGCAGCACCTGCAAGATTTTCGCGTGGCGCTGTGACTGCCGTGCGGCGGTCAGGCGCGCTGCGCGCACGATGGCGGACAGATCGTCGACCGCCCTCGCAAAGTCCTGATTCATAATAACATAATCGAACTCATCCGCGTGGCGTATCTCGTCCTGCGCGGCCTTGAGCCGCTGTGCGATCACCTCCGGCGCGTCCTGTGCTCGTTTCTTGAGGCGTTCGGCGAGCGCGTCGAGCGACGGCGGCAGAATGAAGATGTGCACGGAGTCGGGCACGAGCTTGCGCACCTGCCGCGCGCCCTGCCAGTCAATCTCGAGCAACACATCCTGCCCCGCACTCACCTGTTCCTTGAGCCAGGTCGCCGAGGTCGCGTACCAGTTGCCGTGCACGAGCGCGTGTTCCAGGAATTCGCCGCGCTCGGCGAGCGCCTTGAAGCGCGCGACGTCCACGAAGTGATAGTGCGCACCTTCCTGCTCACCGGGGCGCGGAGGCCGTGTCGTATAGGACACCGACAGCCGTATGCCCGGTTCCCGTTCGAGCAGCGCATTCACCATGCTGCTCTTGCCGCCGCCCGACGGCGCGGCGACCACGAACAAGACACCCGATGCCCCGGGGCTTTGCGTGGTGATCGTCATGCGGGAGGCGCGGACACGATGCGATCGCGCCCACCCTTCTTCGCGTTGTACATTGCCGCGTCTGCGACCGCGACCGACGCCGAAAAAGCGTCGCCATGACGGTGCTCAGCGACGCCGATCGAAAGGGTCACCTTGAGGCCCGGCGCTTCGTCGTCAAACGAGAGCTCGTCGGTCGCGCGCTTCAAACGCTGCATGATCGTGACGGCCTGCTTCAGATCGACGCCGGCGAGCACCACCATGAATTCGTCGCCGCCGTAGCGGATCGGCAGGTCGTGCTGCCGGCAGTGCGCGCGAATGAGCGTCGCGACTCGTTGCAGCACATGATCTCCGGCGCTGTGCGAGTAGCCGTCGTTGATGTGCTTGAAGCGGTCGACGTCGATGATCGCGACCGCGAGCGCGAGCTTGCGCTCGGTGACCATATGCATGAGCGGCACGATGCGCGCCTGCAGTCCACGCCGGTTCAGGAGCTTGGTCAGCGGATCGCGCTGGCTCGCTTCGACGAGCTGCGTCGCTTCTTCGAGCAGCGCCGCGCGCTCGGCGGACAGGTCGGCCACCTGCTCGCGATACTTCGACGCCTGCTCCGAGATCTCGCGGAAGTTGAGCGAGAGCTCCGCGACGTGGGCGAGCTGGCGGCGCGAAGTCGTGAGTTCCGCCTCGCGCAGCTCGTGGTACTTGCGCAGGAAGCGCAACGCGGTCGCCGCGTCGCCGAGGTCTTCGTAAACGCGGGACAGGGCCTCGGCAACCTGCGCGTGCAGCTCGCGCTCGCCGACCTTCTGGCACAGCTCGTACGCCTGCAGCAGGCACGTCGCCGCATCCGCATGCGCGCCGCACGCGATCAGCAGATGACCGGTTTCGGCGAGCGCCAGCATCTCGAGCGGTCCGTCGCCGATCGTTCGTGCGAGCGTCAACGCCCGCATCAACGCCTCGCGCGATTCCTGCACCTGGCCGAGCATCCGATGGACGGAGCCGATCTGGCCGGCGCACTGCGCTTCCGCCACCGGGTCTCGGATCTCGATTGCGACACGCATCGCCTCGCCCGCGTACTGCAGGCATTCATTGAGATCGGCGGTCTTCGCCTCCCGCTCGGTGATCGCACGCGTGTCCGCACGCTTGCGGGAGAGCATCGAGCGGGACAGGAGGAGCTGCGGGAGCGCCCGGGCCTGTCCGGAAGTTCGCGCCGCGTGCACGCCCGCCGCGAGATGGTGGTCCGCGTCCTCGAACCGACCGAGGGCAATCAACGACGATCCCAGCGCATTGCGCGCTTCGATCTCGAGCGTGTGGTGACCGATGTTGCGCGCGGAATCGAGCGCGCGCGTGAGCGAGCTGATCGCATCGGTGTGGGCGCCGAGCTTGTGCTGGCACACGCCGATACCGGCAAAGGCCGCGGTCAGGCCCGCCTGGTCTCCGCACTGCTGGAACAACGCCGCGGTGGTCTGCAACAGCTCGAGCGCCGGCAGCAGATTGCCGCACTGGAAATGACAGCGCGCCTTGGTGTGAACCGCTTCGGCCTCGACCTGCCTCTCGCCGAGGGAACGCGCCATCGCTTCCACACGATCGGCCGCTTCGAGCGCGGTGTCGAGCCCGCTTTCCCGCATCAGGTCCAGGACCCGCGCATTGAGCGACGACGCAAGCACGTTCAGCTCGGCGGAGCGCGCGAGCTCAAGGTCGCGGGAGGTGGCGCCGCTCGGCATGGTGCGGTGGTGGATGCGCGCGTGCTGTCCTGAAATCGGGGAAGTCGCTTAAAGCATGATCCCGGTGGATGAAGGAGGTCCGCAGAAAACGCCGTTCCCGCTATTCGAGATTCTGGACCTGCTCGCGCATCTGCTCGATCAGCACCTTCATCTCGAGCGACGCGCGGGAGAGCTCGGCGTCGACTGACTTCGAGCCCAGCGTGTTGGCCTCGCGGTTCAACTCCTGCGCAAGAAAATCGAGGCGCTTTCCGACGGCTCCCCCCTCGCGCAGCACGCGACGGAATTCGGCGATGTGGGCGGAAAGCCGGGCAACCTCTTCCGCTACGTCGATCTTGGTCGCGAAAAGGGCGAGCTCCTGCTTCAGCCGCTCTTCGTTCGGATCGAGGTCCGCCTCCTTGAGGCGCGCGCCCAGCTTTTCGACGTAGGCGGCGTGAACCGAAGGAATGCGCGGCAACACGCGCGCGACCTCCTGGTCGAGATCACCGCATCGGGCGAGGAGGATGTCAGCGAGCTTCGAGCCCTCGCGGGCTCGTGCACCGCGTAGCTCGGCGAGCGCACGATCGACCAGCAACACGACCTCGGCGATCAGGCGCTCCGGCGCGACCGCCGATTCGACCAGGACACCGGGCCATCGCAGGAGCTCGGCGGTGGTCAGCGGCACCGCGCCGGGAACCACCCGCATCACCTTCGCCGCGACCTCCGCCACCTGCTCGAGGCGGGTGGCATCGATCTCGAGGTTCGCTGCGTCCACCCCGGCGCGGTTGAGCGCAATACGGCACTCGACCTTGCCGCGTTTGAGCTCGCTCGCAAGCCGCTCGCGAAGCGCCGGCTCCTGCGCACGCAATTCGTCGGGAAGTTTGAGCGAAAGATCGAGATAACGATGATTTACGCTCCGCAGCTCGACGGCGAGCGACAATCCCGGCAACTCCGCCGCTGCTGCCGCGAAGCCGGTCATACTGAGGATCATTGGGTAAATCGCGCTCGGCCGAGCGGTTTCCGGAACTTTTCTGGCTTTACTTTGGCGGCTCCCACCGGGAGAATGTATGCGTTATCGGCCCATGGCGCAAGGAAAGGTCGACCGCTTGGCACGCGAATTGCGGGTACGCATGCGATAACATTACCCGCGCTGACCAGCGGTCATTCATGCCCGTCACCAATCAAGCCCTCCCGGGGGGCTACCAGCTGCTGAACTACCGGATCGACCGGCAGATCAGCCGCGGCGGCTTTTCGATCGTCTACCGGGCGTTCGACGAGACCGGCTCGCCGGTCGCCATCAAGGAATACCTGCCGTCATCGCTCGTGTTGCGCACGGAAGGCGACATCGTGCGCGCGAGCTCGGCGGAGAACCTGACGTCGTTTCGCTACGGCATGAAGTGCTTCTTCGAGGAAGGACGCGCGCTCGCGAAGATCAACCACCCGAACGTCGTGCGCGTGTTGAACTTCTTCCGCGCGAACGAGACCGTGTACATGGTGATGCGCTACGAGCGTGGGCGCACGCTGCAGCAGCAGATCCAGATGCGGCAGGACCAGATGTCGGAGCGCTTCGTCCGGCACGTGTTCATGCATCTGCTGAACGGCTTGCGTGAGGTGCACACGCACAAGCTCCTGCACCTCGACATCAAGCCCGCGAACATCTACCTCCGCACCGACGGCACGCCGGTGCTGCTCGACTTCGGCGCGGCGCGGCAGACGCTAACGTCGAATCGCCCGAAGCTCGCGCCGATGTACACGCCGGGATTCGCCGCGCCGGAGCAGTATCGTGAACCGGATCGGCTGGGGCCCTGGACCGATGTCTATGGCGCAGGCGCCTCGATGTTCGCCTGCCTCGCGGCGTTCGCGCCGCAGGCGGCGGACGCGCGCATCCAGGAAGACCATCTCGTTTCGGCGAAGAAGATCTGGTCGGGGCAGTACTCCGACAACATCCTCGAGGTGATCGACTGGTGCCTGCGACTGGATCCGCTGGAGCGGCCGCAGAGCGTGTTCGCGCTGCAGCGCGCGATCCGCGACATCCCGCCGAAAAAGCGCAAGCTAACGTTCATGGGAACGATCAAGCGCGCGCTGTTTTCGGAGATCGGAGCGTAATTGAACGGCGCAAAGTTGCGCGAGCTGAGGCTCGCACGATACTTTGCGCCGAATGTGAGTTAGCGCTGTCGCCTTGGGAGCGGCCCTGCGGCGACAGCGGCAGAAAACACGAGAAAGAAACGAGCAGCATCCGGGGGGACGACGCGAGCTCCTAAAGTCTCGCGCGATGGACGATTCCGATGCGGTTCACGATCTTCCAGGAATCCCGCAAGGGGACGCGCAAGGTCAACCAGGACCGCGTGGCGTACACCTACAGCCGGGACACTCTGTTGATGGTCGTCGCCGACGGCATGGGCGGGCACGCGGGCGGCGAGATCGCCGCGCAGATCGCCGTGCGCCTGTTCATCGAGCGGTTCCAGCAGGAAGCGAAGCCGATCCTCAAGAATCCTCTGAAGTTCCTGCAGGACACGATGCTGCGCGGGCACGCCGCGCTTGGCTCGTACGCCAACCAGTTCTCGATGCTGGAAACGCCGCGCACGACGTGTGTTGCGGTCATCGTGCAGGCGAACCACGCATACTGGGCGCACGTCGGCGACTCACGCTTCTACCTGTTCCGCCAGGGCGGCCTGATCGGCACGACCAAGGATCACTCGAAGGTCCAGTATCTGGTCGATCAGGGGCTGATCGGGGCGCACGAGGTCGCCGAGCATCCGGACCGCAACAAGATCTTCAGCTGCCTGGGCGGGCTCGTCGACCCGGTGATCGACCTGTCGAAGCGCACGCCGCTCCGCAACGGGGACATCATGGTGCTTTGCACCGACGGCCTGTGGAGCGTACTGCCGCAGAACGATATGGCGACCTGGCTCACCTCGACGCCGATTCTCAAGACCGGCCCACAGATGATGCGCGAGGCCGAATCGCGCGGTGGACCGGACGGCGACAACCTGTCGTCGATCATCGTGCGCTGGGGACCGGAAACGCTGACCGACGAGTCACCGACGACGACGGAAGCGTTGGGGTTGGGCGAGTTCCAGACCGAGATCGATCGCACGGTGACGCTCACGGACCGCAAGGGCCAGCAGCGCGATCTGACGGACGACGAAATCGAGCGGGCGATCACCGAGATCCAGTCGACGATCCAGAAGTACAGGCGGTAGCATTTGCGTGACAATTCAGCATGTTGAGTCGTGCGCGCGTTGTGCGTCCGACGTACGAAACTTGTTAGAACGGACGCGGCGCGCGAGAATGACAGGATGTCGAGCGCGCCGCGCCGCTCAACCGTTTCGTACGTCGCCCATCGAAGCCGTCGCTTAAGCGAAGCTTCCGACGACTTCGAGTGCTGCCCTGCAGATCTCTTGGCGAATTTCTCCAGCTTCTAGCCCCTAGCCCTATCGTTCAATGCGCCAGCTAATCCTCGACACCGAAACCACCGGCCTCGACCCCAAGCAGGGGCATCGCATCATCGAGCTCGCGGTGGTCGAGATTGTCGATCGGCGACTGACGGGGCGTGAGCTGCATTACCGGCTCAATCCCGAGCGCGACATCGATTTCGCAGCGACCGAAGTGCACGGCCTTACGTGGGAGGACCTGAAGCAGGAGCGCCGCTTCGTCGACATTGCGCAGGAGTTCGCGGAGTTCGCCCGCGGCGCGGAATGGATCATTCACAACGCGGCGTTCGACCTCGGTTTTCTCGACGCCGAGCTCGATCTAGCGAAGCTCCCCCCCTCCGGTGAGCTGTACGCGCAGGTGACCGACACGCTTTCGCTCGCGCGCGACACATTCCCGGGCAAGCGCAACAGCCTGGACGCGCTTTGCGAACGTTTCAGCGTTTCGAACGCGCAGCGCACCTTGCACGGCGCGCTCCTCGACGCGCAGCTTCTGGCCGAAGTCTATCTTGCGATGACGCGCGGGCAGGAGTCGCTCAGCATCGACATCGCGCCGCCGCTGGCGACCCTGGCGCTCGGCGCCGCTCGTGCCGCATTGATCGCGATCGGCTTGAGCGCCGACGAGATCGCCGCCCATCGCGCGTATCTCGAAGCGCTCGACCGCGAATCGAAGGGACGCTGCGTCTGGATACGGCTGGAAAGCGCGGTCGCCGCCTGAAGCTCGATGCGGCGCGCCCTTGAGATGCTGCCGATCATGGGACGCCATTTCACCGCTCGATGAAGTTCCGAAGGCTTCACATCAGCCGGGGTTTGTTCGCGTCGCGTCGCGTGCATCCGATGCGCGCGGCGGATTCGCGTCCCGGTGTCGAGGCAGCGACCGGGTCCGGTGGAAATGTCACGGCGCCGTCACGTTCGCCTGCAACCCTCGCGTCCGAAGCCATGCATGCCGAAGCCGTGCGCGCACCGTCCGCGGTACGCGTCCCCCATGCGAGCACGCCCGATCCCTCGCTCATCAATCGCGAGCTGTCGCTGCTCGACTTCAACCGCCGAGTGCTCGCGCTGGCCGAGGATCCGCGCGTGCCGTTACTCGAGCGGCTGCGCTTCCTGTGCATCGTCGGCAGCAACCTGGATGAATTCTTCGAGATCCGCGTCGCGGGTTTGAAGGAGCAGTTGCGCGCACGTGTCCCGGTCGTCGGCATGACGCTGCACGAGATGCGCGCCTCGCTGGAAGCGATTCCCGCCGTCGCGCGCGGGCTGGTCAACGATCAATACCGGATCTTGAACCAGCAGCTGCTGCCCGCACTCGCCGAACGCGGCGTGCGGCTGCTCGGGCGTGCCGACCGCTCGCCCGCCGAGCGTGCGTGGGTCGCCGACTACTTCCAGCGCGAAGTGCGCCCCTTGCTGACCCCGATCGGCCTCGATCCCGCGCATCCGTTTCCGCAAATCGTCAACAAGAGCCTGAACTTCATCGTCGAGCTCTCGGGCAAGGACGCGTTCGGGCGTGACACGACGATCGCGGTCGTGAAGGCCCCGCGACTCCTGCCGCGCGTGATCAAGTTACCGCCCGCGACCGCCGAAGGCGATCATGAATTCCTGCTGCTTTCCTCGGTGATCCATGCGCATCTTGCGGACCTGTTTCAGGGGCGCGAGTTTCTTGCGTACTCGCAGTTCCGGGTCACGCGCGATGCGGACTTGTGGATCGACGAAGAGGAAGTGAAGAATCTGCGGCAGGCGTTGCGCGGCGAGCTCACGCATCGGCAATTCGGGTTCCCGCTGCGCCTCGAGGTGGCGGCAAGCTGTCCGGAGCGCCTAGCGCAGTTCCTGCTGACGCAGTTCGAGCTCACCGAAGCCGAGCTGTATCGATGCGACGGCCCGGTGAACATCATGCGCCTCACGTCACTGATCGATCAGGTCGACATCGAATCGCTCAAGTATCCGACGTTCGTGCCCGGCATGCCGCCGAGGCTCGATCGCGAGACCGACATCCTCTCGTCGATCCGCCAGCGCGACATCCTGCTGCATCACCCGTATCAATCCTTCGACCCGGTGGTCGACTTCATCCGCTGCGCGGCGGACGACCCCGATGTCGTCGCGATCAAGCAGACCGTCTATCGCACCGGCGTCAACTCGGCATTGATGGAGGCGCTGATCCAGGCCGCCGAGCGCGGCAAGGAAGTGACCGTCGTCGTCGAGCTGATGGCGCGCTTCGACGAGGAAGCCAACATCAACTGGGCGGAGAAGCTCGAGCAGGCCGGCGCCCAGGTCGTCTACGGCGTGTTCGGGTTGAAGACGCACGCGAAACTCGTGCTCCTGCTAAGGCGCGAGACCGACGCCACGGGCGCGACGCGGCTCGTGCCGTACGCGCATCTCGGGACCGGCAACTATCATCCGCGCACAACGCGCCTCTACACCGACTTCGGCCTGCTCACGGCCGATCCCGACATCTGCTCGGATGTGAACGAGGTGTTCCTCCACATCACGAGCCTCGCGAAGCCCGCGAAGCTGAAGCGGCTCCTGCTTGCCCCGTTCGCGATGCACCGGCGCATCGTCGAGATGATCCGCCGCGAGGCGGCGCACGCGAAGGACGGGCGGCCAGCGCGGATCAAGGCGAAGATGAACGGCCTGGTCGAGGAGGGCGTGATTCGCGCGTTGCAGGCGGCCTCCCAGGCCGGCGTGCAGATCGACCTGATCGTGCGCGGTGCTTGCGCGCTTCGCCCCGGCGTTCCCGGACTCTCGGAAAATATCCGCGTGCGTTCCATCCTCGGGCGCTTCCTCGAGCATCATCGCGTCTGGTACTTCGAGAATGGCGGCGAGTCCGACGTGTGGCTCGCCTCCGCCGACTGGATGGGCCGCAACCTGTTTCGCCGGATCGAGGTTGCTTTCCCGGTCCAGGATGCGGAACTCAGAAAGCGCGTCGTTGACGAAGGACTCGATGTCTATCTCGCCGACAACGTCGATGCATGGGAGCTTGCCCCCGACGGCACCTGGAGCAAGCTCAAGCCACACGGGCGGGAGCGCGCCGTCTCGGCGCAGGCGGAGCTCCTGCACCGGATGCGGCGGGCAGTTGCCAGCGACTAGCGTGCCGGTGCAGGATCGTGTCGAACATGCCTAAGTATCCGATGGCCGTGACCACGATCCCATGGATCTGATCCTCTGGCGCCACTGCGAGGCGGAGCCCGGCGAGCCCGATCTCGGCCGACGCTTGACGTCCAAAGGGAGCAAGCAGGCCGAGCGGATGGCGGCATGGCTCGAGCGCCATCTGCCGGACAGCTGCAGGATTCTGGTCTCGCCGGCCGACCGCGCGCAGCAAACGGCGGAGGCGCTCAACAGGAAATTCCGCACGTTGCCCGAGCTGGGGCCGGGCGCCTCGGTGCCCTCGGTGCTTGCCGCCGCGAACTGGCCCGAGTCGCGCGACCCGGTGTTGATCGTCGGCCACCAGCCGACGCTCGGCATGGTCGCGTCGTATCTGCTGTCCGGCGAAGAGGCCTACTGGTCGGTGCGAAAGGGCGCGGTCTGGTGGTTGTCGAACCGCGTTCGCGAGGACGGCGCTGGCGTCGTGCTCAAGGTCGCGATCGGGCCCGATTTCGTCTGATCCGCGCGGCCTGACCCCGCATCGCGTTTGCCGCGGATCGCGCCTTTCAGATGCTCGACGAATTGGGCGGTCGCCGCCGACCACGAGTACTGCAGGGCGTAATTTCGAACCGTCCCGCGATCGAGATGCAGCGCTGCGAGCGCGGCGTCGCGTAGGTCCGTCGAAAGCACGCCGGCTTCGGGGCTTCGGACGACGTCGACCGGGCCGGTGACCGGAAGCGCGGCAACGGGCGTGCCGCAGGCCATGGCCTCGATCAGCACCAAACCGAACGTGTCGGTTCGGCTGGGGAAGACGAACGCGTCGGCCTGCTGGTAGAAATACGCAAGATCGGCGCCGTGCCGCATGCCGTGAAACACCGCGTGCGGAAAGCGCGCTTCCAGTTGCGCGCGTGCCGGACCGTCGCCGACGACCCACTTCGTTCCCGGAAGATCGAGCTTCAGGAAGTCCTCGATCGTCTTTTCGACCGCAAGGCGCCCCGCGTAGAGGAAGATCGGCCGCTCGGTGGAGCGCGGCTCGTGCGGCGCCGGCTGGAAGAGCTCGGTGTCGACGCCGCGCGACCAGTACGCGAGATTCGCAAACCCGCGCGCAGCGAGTCGCGCGTGGATCGCCTCCGTCGGGACCATGCAGCGGAAAGCGGGCGCATGGAATCGCCGCAGCCACGCATAGCTGATCGCGACCGGGAGCCGGCAGCGCGCGTAGACGTATTCCGGGAATTGGGTGTGATACGCGGTCGTGAACGGTCGACCCGTGCGCAGAAGGTGCCGCCGCGCCGCGATTCCGAGCGGCGCCTCGGTGACGATGTGTACGGCGTCGGGATCGAGCGCATCGATCATGCGTGCGACGCGACGGCCCGGCGCGATCGAGAGCCGGATCTCGGGATAGGTCGGGCACGGAACCGTGCGAAACCCCTCGGGGGTGATGAGATCGACGCGATGGCCGAGGCTCTCGAGCTCGGCGACCGTCGCTTTGACGGTGGTGACGACGCCGTTAACCTGCGGGGACCAGGCGTCCGTGACGATCAGGATGTGCATCGGTCTCCTCGGGGTCGGCGGGGACGTCGCCTTCGACCATGTCCGGCCAGCGCAGGATCGAAAGCGTGCCGTCGGGGTGTTCGACGAGTGCGGTCAGGCTTTCGACCCAGTCACCGTCGTTGCAGTAGAGGACGCCGTCGATGTCGCGGATCTCGGCGCGATGGATGTGCCCGCAGACGACGCCGTCGAATCCACGCCGCCGCGCCTCGCGCGCCAGCGCCTCCTCGAAGGCGGTCATGAACTTGACTGCGTTCTTGACGCTATGCTTCAGCACTTGCGACAGCGACCAGTACGGCAATCCCAGCCGCACACGCACTGCGTTGAAGCGGCGGTTGAGCTTGAGGATGAACGTATAGAGGGCGTCGCCCACGAAGGCGAGCCAGCGCGCGTGCAGCACCACGCCGTCGAACAGATCGCCGTGCGTGACGAGCAGGCGCCGGCCGTCGGCTGTCTCGTGTACGACCTCGGTGCGAATCTCGATTCCGCCGAACGCGAGATCGGCGTAGTGGCGCGCAGCCTCGTCGTGGTTGCCGGGGATGTAGATGACTTCGGTGCCCTTGCGCGCCTTGCGGAGCACCTTCTGGATCACGTCGTTGTGCGACTGCTGCCAGTACCAGCGGCGTTTGAGCTGCCAGCCATCGATGATGTCGCCGACGAGGTAGAGGTAGCGCGAATCGGTGCGGCGCAGGAAGTCGAGCAGCGCGTCGGCCTGGCACCCGGGCGTCCCGAGATGCGTGTCGGAGATAAAGATCGCCCGATAGACGTGAGGGGCGCCCGGATGCGACGGAGGCGCGATGCCGCGCGGCGCTGAAGGAACTTCGTGCGGATTGCGAGCAACCGTCGGCATCTTCCTGTGGTGTATCGAGTTTCGAGCCACACCATACGTGGGCGGTGCGACGCCGCCATGACTCGCTCATGACATGTGCGTGTACGGCAAGCGTCACGCAAATTGCGTTTGGGTTACAGGATCATGACGTTCACGGCCCCGAACCCTCGCCATTCGAAGGTCAACGCCGCGTCATGGCGCTGTCGTGTTCGCAGCGCACGCTACGTCCTCCTCCTGCGGAGTGCCCTTGAAGCCGCGCGTTTTAGAACAGCGCGGCTTTTTCTTTGCGCCGCGAACGGAGCGGGGGTGGATCTATCTCCGCGCCGGCTTGAAGCGATAGCCGAGCGCTTCCCACTCTTCGCGCTCCTTGTCGAGAAGATGCGCGGTCAGCGGATGGGCGCGGAGCCACGGCTTCGAAACGTCGAAGCCGATCGCGCTGCGCATTTCGAGCTTGAGGCGCGGGAGATCGATCTTGCGGCGCGCGTGGTGGAACAGCACGGCGAGCCGCAACGCCAGAAGCTGCGCGCGCAGGTCGGGGTCGGCAAGCAGCGGGGCCATCTTCGACAGCCCGCCGCGGCAGCCGAGGACCAACAGCGCCAGATGCCGCTGCTCGCGTGACGAGAAGCCGGGCATGTCGGCGTTCTCGAGGATGTACGCGCCGTGCTTGTGGTAGCCGAGATGCGAGACGGTGTAGCCGATCTCGTGCAGCAGGCCCGCCCATTCGACGCGTTGCGCGGACTCCGGCCGCGGGACGGCGACCGCGCGTTCGTAGAGATGGCGCGCCGTTGCGGCCACGCGCTCGGCGTGCGCGCGATCGATGTGATAGCGCTCGATCAGGCGCTCGACGGTGACCACGCGAACGTCGCGCCGGATCGTGCGGCCGAGGAGGTCGTAGAGCACGCCCAGGCGCAGCGCGCCGCCGACGGGATTGATACGCGGCACGTCGAGTTCGGCGAGCGCCGCCGACATGATGGCGAATCCGCCGGCGAGCACCGGCACACGCTGCGGCTTGAGGCCGTTGAGCCGCAGGCGATCGACGTGGCCGGCGCCGATCATGCGCTTGCGCAGGCGCGCGAGGCCCTCGCGGGTGATGCCGCCCGCGGACATCCCGTTTTCTTCGAGGATCTCGGCAAGCGCGAGTGCGGTGCCCGAGGATGCGTAGGCTTCCTCCCAGTGATCGCGCGAGAATTCGCGCGCGATCGCCTCGATCTCCGCGCGCGCATGCGTCTCGGCTTGCGTAAAGACTTCGGCCCGAAGCGCGCCGTCGGCGAAGAAGCGCTGCGACATGCCGACACAGCCGAGCTTGAGCGATTCGAGACGCTCCGGCTCGAGGCCGCGGCCGATGATGAATTCGGTGGAACCCCCGCCGATGTCGACGACGAGCCGCGGCTTGGGCGACGGCGGCAGCACGTGGGCGACGCCGAGATAGATGAGGCGGGCTTCCTCGAGGCCGGAGATGACGTCGATCGGATAGCCGAGCGTGCGTTCAGCTTTTACGAGGAACGCACCCGCATTGCTCGCGATACGAAAGGTGTTCGTCGCGACTACGCGCACGGCGGAAGGGTGCAGGCCGCGCAAGCGCTCCGAAAACCGTGCGAGGCAGGCGAGCGCTGCGCGCTGGGCAGCGCCGGTCAGCCGGTTCCGGTCATCCAGGGCCGCTCCAATGCGCAGCGTCTCGCGCCACGTGTCGAGGCGAAAGATCTGATCGCCTTCGACGCGACCGACCTCGAGACGGAAGCTGTTGGAGCCTAGGTCCACGACAGCGAGCATCGCCGGCGTGTCGTCGGAGCTGCGGGGCATGGATACTCGAAGGAGAGGGGGAGGGTACGGGCGCGGGCGCGTAACTCTACCGCACAACGGCGAACGCGCCAGCCTGCGCAGGCCGCCAGGCGCGTTCTGCTAACCTCCCTCCTTTGCGCTGCACCGCTTTGATCCGAAGCGATGCCGATCGACTATCTCAAGAAAATCCTGACCGCCAAGGTCTACGACGTCGCGGTCGAGACGCCGCTCGAGCTTGCCCCCGGATTGTCGCGTCGCCTCTCCAATCGCGTCCTTCTGAAGCGCGAGGACCAGCAGCCGGTGTTCTCGTTCAAGTTGCGCGGCGCGTACAACAAGATGGCGAATCTCAGCGCGGCGGAGCGCGCGCGGGGCGTGGTCGCCGCCTCGGCCGGCAATCATGCGCAGGGCGTGGCGCTCGCCGCGAAGCGGCTCGACTGCGCTGCCACGATCGTCATGCCGGTCACGACACCGCACATCAAGATCGCCGCGGTCGAGGCGTGGGGCGCGCGCGTCGTGCTGCACGGCGATTCGTATTCCGATGCGTACGCGAAGGCCATCGAAATTCAGCGTCAGACGCGCGCGTGCTTCGTGCATCCGTACGACGATCCCGATGTGATCGCCGGTCAGGGGACGATCGGCATGGAGGTGTTGCGTCAGTGGCAAAGCCCGCTCGACGCCATCTTCGTCGCGATCGGCGGAGGCGGCTTGATCGGCGGGATCGCGGCCTACGTCAAACGCGTGCGGCCCGAAATCAGGATCATCGGCGTGCAACCCGAAGATTCGGATGCGATGGCGCGCTCGATCGCCGCCGGCCGGCGCGTGGTCCTGCCGCACGTGGGCTTGTTCGCCGACGGTGTCGCGGTGAAGCAGGTGGGACGCGAGACGTTTCGGCTGGTGCGGAAATACGTCGACGAGATCGTTCGCGTCGACACGGATGCGATCTGCGCGGCGCTGAAGGACGTCTTCGAGGACACGCGCTCGATCCTCGAGCCGGCCGGTGCGCTCGCGATTGCGGGTGTCAAGCACTGGGCGGAGACGCGTCATACCCGCGGCGAAACGTACGTCGCCATCGCGTGCGGCGCCAATATGAACTTCGACCGGCTGCGCTTCGTCGCCGAGCGCGCCGAGCTCGGCGAGGAGCGGGAGGCGATTCTGGCGGTGACCATCCCCGAGCGTCCCGGCAGCTTCCGCGAGTTCTGCTCATGCCTGGGGAAGCGATCGATCACCGAATTCAACTACCGCTACGCCGATGCGAAGGTTGCCCATCTGTTCGTCGGCATCGAGGTCGCGAATCGGCGCGAGACCGACGAGCTGTTGAAGGAGCTCAAGCGGCGCAAGATCGAGGCTTCCGATCTGTCGGACAACGAGATGGCCAAGCTGCACGTCCGGCACCTGGTGGGCGGTCACGCGCCGGCCGCGGAGAACGAGATCCTCTATCGCTTCGAGTTCCCGGAGCGCCCCGGCGCGCTGATGCGCTTCTTGAACAGCATGAGCGCAGGCTGGAATATCAGCCTGTTCCATTACCGCAACCACGGCGCCGACTACGGGCGCGTGCTGGTGGGGATGCAGGTGCCGCCCTCCGACAAGGCGGAATTCAAGGCGTTCCTCGATCGGCTCGGCTACGACTACGTCGACGAATCCGCGAACCCCGCGTATCGGTTCTTTCTCGGCCGATAGCTGGCGCCGTCGACGCGACGGCCCGATCTCGGCGCTTCCGGCAATTTTTAGGCCCCGGTCGCCGCGACGCCCGCCTCTGTGCCCAGCCCGCGAGCGACCGCGCCGAAGGCCGCACCGCGTCAGACCCTGCCGCTACGCGTCAAGAATCGCCCCGAAAACTTGCCGCGATGTTGCTTTTTCGGTAAATCGGGTCGCGACGGCCGATTCCGGCAAGCTTTATGCTCTATGCAGTTCCCGGGTACCGTGGCAAACTTTTCCAGTGCGTGTTGCTGCCGTCGCGGCTAAGAGCCCGGCAGGCGATAATTGGGAGCTGAAGTGTCCGACCGAACAGCGCTGCAGGGCATAAAAGTGATGGTGATCGACGATTCCAACACCATCCGCCGCAGCGCCGAGATCTTCCTGCTGCAGGCAGGGTGCACCGTCGTCCTGGCCGACGACGGCTTCGACGCGCTTGCGAAGATCACGGACCACCAGCCGGATCTCATCTTCGTCGATATCATGATGCCGCGGCTCGACGGCTACCAGACGTGTGCGCTGATCAAGAAAAACGCCAAATTCCATACCACCCCGGTCATCATGCTGTCGTCGAAGGACGGGCTGTTCGACCGGGCGCGCGGGCGCATGGTCGGCTCGGACCAGTATTTGACGAAGCCTTTCACGAAGGAAAGCCTGCTCAAGGCCGTCGCGGCGCATGTCAATCGCGCCGCGGCCTGATCGGACGGCAGGCGCATCGCGGGCGCCTCAGGACCGCCCGAAGGCGCTCGTCCCCTCCGGGGAAGGCGGCGCGCAGCGCCGTCCCGGGGGGCACAATAAAGTGCGCGGCACGACGACCGCGCAGTCGGCGCTGGCGGGGTCGGAAGCAGGACTGGGGGAAGTGAAACGGGCAGGAACCATGACCATCAGGAAGATCTTGATCGTCGACGACTCGCCGACCGAGCGGCATGTATTGAACGACATGCTGACCAAGGCGGGCTACGAGGTCGTTGCGAGCGACAACGGCGAGGACGCCATTCTCAAGGCCAGGATGCTGAAGCCCGACCTGATCCTCATGGATGTCGTCATGCCGGGCTTGAACGGGTTCCAGGCGACGCGCGCCATCAGCCGCGACCCCGACACCAAAACCATCCCGATCATCATGTGCACGTCGAAGAACCAGGAGACGGACAAGATCTGGGGCCTGCGCCAGGGCGCGCGGGATTACGTCATGAAGCCGGTCGATCGCGGCGAGCTCTTGGCCAAGATTGCCTCGCTGGCATGAGCGACTGATTCGTCCCCCACCCCATGGCCCGCGCCGCGCGACTCGATCTTCGCTCCTTCCAGCAGGAGCTCGCGGCCCGGCTCGCGACCAAGACCGCGGCGCAGGTCGAGCAGTCGCGGCTCGGACTCTCGTGCGCGGGGGAGCGCTGGCTGATCCGTCTCGCGGACGCGGGCGAAGTGATCGCGGTTCCCGACATCGTTCAGGTTCCGCTCACCCGTCCGTGGTTCCTCGGGGTCTCCAACATTCGCGGCAACCTGTACAGCGTGGTTGAGTTCGCGGCGTTCCTTGGTCACGAGCCCGCGCCGCACGGCGGACAGACGCGCCTCATCCTGTTCGGGCCGCGTGCCGGTGAATTGAACGCCGGCATCGTCGTGGCGCGCGTCGTGGGATTGCGCAACCTTGCGGAGCTGGCACCCGCTGCACCGCGTGCGGATGCGCCCGAGTGGTATGCGCAGCACTGGATGGATGGAGACGGCAACGGCTGGCAGGAAATCGATCTCGCGAAGCTGGCGCGCGACCCCGCGTTCCTGCAGGTGGGAGCTTAAGCCGCGATGGTGGTGGAGGGCATATGGCGCTAAAACTTCCGAAACTGTTCGGCGAGAAGGCAAAAGGCTCGTCGGACGACGATTTCGACCCCCCGACGACGCAGGTGAAGATGGGACCCGGCGGCACGAGCGGCTACGATCCGCTCGCGACGGTCTCCATCATGGAGCAGCTGCGCGCCGCTGAAGCCGCGCCGCCCGCGCCCACCAAGATTCCGGTCATCGGCGCGTGGCCGATCGTGCGCCAGTTCAAGGTGCTGGGGTTCCTCCTCGTGCTGTTCCTGCTGCTCGCTGCGCTGATGGTGTTCCTCGACAGCCGGCTTGCGAATCAGCAGGCAGCGGCGTCCGCAACGGCGACCGAGATGGAGATGCTCTCGCAGCGGCTCGCGCGCGGTTCCGCGCTCGCGGCGCAGGGCCAGTCTGCGGCGTTCGCCACCGTCAAGGACAGCCGCGAGAAATTCAAGGTGGATCTCGACTCGCTGCTGAACGGCGGGACGAATGCGCGCGGCGCCAGCCTCGACGCCATCACCGATCCATCTCAGGTCGAGGCGCTCACCACCGTCAAGGCGCGGTGGGATCGCGTCGACGTAGCCGCCGACAAGCTCACGTCGAACGAACAGAGCCTGACGTCGCTGGCCAAGGGCCTGGAGACGATCAACCAGGGCAACAGTGCGCTTCTCGAGCTCTCGCAGCAGGCTGCGCAGCAGGTGCTGCAGAGCGGCGGATCGCCGCGCGAGATCGAGTACACGAACCAGCTCGCCGTGCTGTCGCAGCGGATCGCGAAGAACGCGAACACGCTCGCATCCTCCGACGAAATCGAGCCGGAGGTGGCGTTCCTGTTCGGCAAGGACGCCGGAACCTTCCGTGACATCCTGAACGGGCTGTTGAAAGGCAGCGATTCGCTGCGCTTAACCGGCATTCGCAACGACGACGCGCGCGCAACGCTCACGGAGCTGCAGAAACGCTTCACGGCCTACGACACCGGGGTTCAGCAGTTCGTCTCGAACATGCAGCGGCTCGTCGTGGCCAAGCAGGCCGCGCGCGCGATCAACAATGAAGCCGAGCCGCTGTTGAACGACACACGGAAGCTTGCGAGCGACTTCGAGTCGAGCCGTGGTGCGCGTCTCGTCACGCTGTGGGGCGCGATCTTCTTCGCGGGGCTGGCGCTAATCTTCCTCGTCCTGCTCGGCAAGGTGTTCCTCGACGACGCACGCATCCGTGCCGCCGAGAGCGAGCAGGAGAACAAGCGGAACCAGGAAGCGATTCTGCGCCTGCTGAACGAGATGGGTAACCTCGCCGACGGCGACCTGACCGTCCAGGCGTCAGTGACCGAGGACGTGACCGGGGCGATCGCGGACTCGATCAACTTCACGATCGAGGAACTGCGCACGCTGGTGAAGGGCATCAACTCGGCCACCGACCAGGTGACAAAAGCGACGCAGGAAACGCAGGCGATTTCGAATCGCCTCTACGAGGCGTCGCAGCGGCAGAACCGCGAGATCCAGCAGGCGTCCGCGTCCGTCCTCAACATGGCACAGTCGATCAACGAGGTCGCGCAGAACGCCGCGCAATCGGCGAAGGTGGCGCAGGCGCAGCTCGCCGCCGCGGAAAAGGGCGGCAACGCCGTGCAGAACCAGATCGCGGGCATGAACGACATCCGCTCGCAGATCCAGGAAACGTCGAAGCGGATCAAGCGCCTCGGCGAATCGTCGCTCGAGATCGGCGAGATCGTCGAGCTCATCTCCGACATTACCGAGCAGACGAACGTGCTCGCGTTGAATGCCGCGATCCAGGCCGCGTCCGCCGGTGAAGCGGGCCGCGGCTTCACCGTGGTCGCGGAAGAAGTGCAGCGGCTCGCAGAACGCTCCGGTGAAGCGACAAAGCAGATCGAAGCGATCGTGAAGACGATTCAGGCCGACACGCAGGACGCAGTCGCTGCAATGGAGAAGTCAACGGTCGGTGTGGTCGAAGGCGCGAAGCTCTCCGATGCTGCAGGTCAGGCGCTTACCGAGATTCAGAGCGTCTCGCGCGAACTCGCGGCGCTGATCGGACGCATCTCCGCGCAGACCCAGATGCAATCGGCTTCGGTGTCCGAGGTAACGCGCGGCATGCAGGGCATCTTGAAGATTACAGAAGAGACGACCGAGGGTACCAAGCAGACGAACGTGTCCATCGGTCAACTCACCAAGCTCGCCGCGGAGTTGCGCTCGTCCGTTGCGGGTTTCAAGGTGTAGACCGCAAACGAGCGAAAAGCGAGATCCTAGGACGAGCACGCTTCACGCGCGAAAGCGCGCACCGCCCGGCAGGCGCTCAGTGTCGCTTCGTCGCATTGGGCGTGGTTCTTGCTGAAGCACCGGGATAGGCTTTGGCGAGAGGGAGCTTGAAGCATCGTGTCCACTGAATCCGCACCCGAATTCGATCTTGGCCCGCTCTCCTGGGTCCAGGGCGAGATCGATCAGGCGCTCCAGCGGGGCCTCGAAGCGCTCGCCGCCTTCAAGGCGAACCCGCGCGATCCCGGTCAGCTCAAGCACGCGCGCACGCACATTCACCAGGCGGCGGGCGCGATTCAGATGGTGGGTTTGGATGCCGTCGTGGCGTTCACCGACGAGATCGAGCGGCACCTCACTCGCCTCGAGGAAGCATCGCCCTCCGATATTGCGCCCACGGTCACCGTGCTCGATCGCGCGTGCCGCAAGCTTCGCATCTTCCTCGATGAGCTCATCAACGGCGCATCGCCGGTGCCGCTCAAGCTCTTTCCCGAATACGCTGCGATGCAGGCGGCCCGCGGCATCAAGAACGCGGCGCCGACCGACCTGTTCTACCCGGATCTCTCGCCGCGCGCGCCGAAGATCGCACAGCGCGAGATCATTCCACCAAACCGGCTGCCGTCTTATCTGATCAAGCAGCGCCGCGTCTACCAACGCGGGCTCCTCGGCTGGCTCCGGGGCGACGAGAACGGCAGCAAGACTATGCGCGATGCCATCGCCGGCATCGAGGACGCGACCACGCAATCGAATCTGCGCGCGTTCTGGTGGACCGTGGGGGCGCTGCTTGAAGGCCTAGTCGAGCACGGCGTCGAGTCGGGCTTCGGCGTGAAGCAGCTTTGCGCGCGCATCGATCTGCAGATCCGCCGTGTCTCCGAAGGCGGTGCGAAGGTGGCCGATCGGCTGCGTCGCGAAGTGCTGTACTACGTTGCGATCTGCGCACCGGTGGCGCCGCAGGTGCAAGCCGTGCAGCGCGCCTTCCATCTTTCGGGTTTGATCCCCTCGGCGGAAGTGCTCTCCGCCGACGTCGTGCGCCTGCAACCGATCCTGCGCGAAGCGCGCGAACAGCTGACCGGTGCGAAGGACGCCTGGCTCAAGACGGCGTCGGGGCGCGCCGAGAACATGGGCAAGTTGAAGCAGACGCTCGCCTCGGTGCATACGAAGGCCGCCGAGACGAAGAACGGCGCGCTGATGAAGCTCACGTCCGCGCTCGTCGAACGGCTGGAAAAGATGCCCTCGTCCGGCGTCTCCGAGCCGGTCGCGATGGAGTACGCGACGGCGCTTCTGCTCGCGGAAAGCGCCTTCGAGAATTTTGCCAGCCTGTCGCCCGATTTCCCGAAGCAGGTCGATGCGATGCTCGCGCGTCTCGACGCTGCCCGCACGGGACGCGCGCCGACGGTCAGTGCGCCGATGCTCGACGAGATGAGCAAGCGCGCGCAGGAGCGCGTGCTGCTCGCGCAGGTCTCGCGCGAGATCCAGGCGAACCTCCGGCACATGGAGCAGGTCCTCGACGCGTTCTTCCGCGATAACACCAAGCGCGCCGATCTCGCGACGCTCGCCAAGGACAGCCAGCAGATCCGCGGCGCGCTCCGCATTCTGGGCCTCGAGCAGGCCGATCGACTGCTTGCGCTGTGCAGCGGGCAGATCGAGAACTACGCGAAGCCCGACACGCCGGTTTCCAACGACGACCTCGAGATGCTTGCCGAGTCGCTGTCGGGACTCGGGTTCTACATCGAAGCGGTCGAGCAGCAGCGCCCGGATCGCGAGCGGCTGATCGAGCCGCTCATCGCCAAGCGGCTTGGCGAAGCGCCGAAAGCGGTTCCGGTGGAGGAGACGACGGAAAGCGCGGTAGCGGAATTGCGGGCCGCGTTGCCGCGGCTCGTCGCCGAAGCGCACGAAGCAGGGATGAGCCCCGCGACGCGCGAAAGCCTGCGCCAGAAGCTCGAGGGGCTGCACGACGACGCCGAGCTGATCGGCGACATGGAGCTTGCCGCCCAGGCGGAAGCCGCGCTGCGCGACTTCGAGGCGGGCGGCGCTGCCGCGCTCGCAGCGACCGCCGAAGCGATTGCCGGCAGCGGCGTCGCCCCGGCGCCCGAGATCTCCGCCGAGACGCAGCGCCTGCTCGCGACCGACGAGAGCGGTCTGGATGCGGAGCTGCTCGACATCTACCTCACCGAATCGGGCGAGGTGCTCGATCAAGTCGACGAAGGCTTCGCCGCGCTGCGCCGCAATCCCGACGACCGCGATGCGCTCACCACCGTGCGGCGCCAGTTCCACACGCTGAAAGGCAGCGGTCGCATGGTCGGGTTGACCAAGCTCGGCGATCTCGCTTACGAAGTGGAGAAGGTGCTGAATCGGGTGCTCGAGGAGGAGCGTCCGGTGAAGCCGCCGGTGCTCGCGCTGATCGACGTGGCGCGGGCCGGGTTCCGCGGCTGGGTTGCCGAGCTGCAAGCGAACGGACGAGTCGCGGCCGACGCAGGTCCGCTCCACGCCGCCGTGCATGCGGTCGAAGCCGACTGGGCGCAATCGCAACCAGCGGCGCCCGCGGTCGCCGTCCCGAAGCTCGAGATCGTGGACGCGCCACCGGAACGGAAGCCCGCGCCCTTGATCTGGGAAGAACCGGCGAAGACGAGCGCGCCGTCGAAACCGACGCCCGCAACGCCGAGCGCGACTGAACCACCGAGCCTCGAGCCTGCGGCGATGCTGCCCGACATCGAGGTGATCGAGCTGCCGGAACTCGGCGCGCACTCGGGTGGCGACGGTCCCGTCGTCACGAGCGAGGAAGCGCCGGAAGGGGATGCGCTCGAAATCGAAATCGCCGGCGCGCCGGAGCCGTTCAAGCCGATGCTGCGCATCGTCTCGGACAGCACGTCGCGACCGCCGGCAGGCGAGGCGGTGACATCCACCGCGGATGCCGTTGAGCCGACGCTGGCCGCCGATGAAGTGAGCGTCGGCGAGGTTACGCTTTCGGCCTCGCTGTGGCGGATCCTCTGCGACGAGGCGGATCAGCACATCGCAACGCTGCAGCACGAGCTCTCGGTCGTGCAGTTCGATCCGCGCCAGGCTCCAAGCGAAGCGATGGTGCGTGCGAGCCACACGCTTTGCGGTATTCATCGTACGGGAGGCTTCCCGCTCGTCGCAGTGACCGCGAAGTCGCTCGAGCAGACGCTGCTCGCGCTCCGCCAGCGTGGCGCGCCGATTTCCACTGCCGCGCAGCCGGTGCTGGCGCGCGCGGTTGCGGCACTCGCCCAGTTCGTCGGGCGCGTGAAGAACAAGGAAGCGTTCACGTCGGGCGATGACGCCGAGGGCGTCGATGTCCAGAACGAGCTCGATCAGCTGCGCCAGGATGCTGCGGTCAGCCCCGCCCTGACCGATGCCGAAGCACTCGCTGCCGATGCGGCGGACCGCGAGGAAGCAGCGCCCGCTGCTACCACGCCGGAAGGTCCCGCGCGGACCGGCGTGAGCGCTGCCCCGACGCACCCGCCGACGCGCGGGCCCGCAGCCTTCGACGCGCATGCGGCAGCGCTGGCGGATGACGCCGTCGCGAATCTCCACGACGAGATCGACGAGTCCGTGCTCGCGATCTTCCTCGAGGAGGCGGCCGAGCTCTATCCGCAGGCGGGCGAGCAGACGCGCGCCTGGCGGCGCAATCCCCAGGACACGAGCGTCGTCCAGCAGCTGCGGCGGACGCTGCATACGTTCAAGGGCAGCGCGCGCATGGCGGGCGCCATGCGCCTCGGCGAACTTACGCATCTGATGGAATCGCGGATCACCGACGCGGAGGTGCAGCAGCCGTCGGCGTTGCTCTTCGATGCGCTCGACACCGACCTCGACCGCATCGCTTACGTCCTCGACGCGCTGCGCGAAGGCAAGTCCAACGTGGCGTTGCCGTGGCTCGCCGGCGCGCCGGCCGAGCCCGCACAACCCGCGCCCGCAAAGCCATCGAAACCGCAAGCGGCAGTCGTTGCGCCGCCGGAAGCGAAGGCACCGGGGGCCCCGAAGCCGCCGCCGCCGGTCGCCGCCGAGCCTGCGCGCGCAGCTGCGCCAGCAGTCCCGAAGACAGAGCAGCCGATCGTCGTCCCGCCTGCCGAGTCGGCGGCTCCATCGCCGGCTGCGCCGATCGCGACTGGGTTGCCGCCGATGCCGCCCAGCATCGGGACCGCCCGCCCGGCGGCGGAAACCGCGGAGGTCGAAGCCGGCGCGCGTGCGATGCTGCGGGTCCGCGCCGATACCGTGGATCGGCTGGTGAACGAAGCGGGGGAAGTGGCGATCGCGCGCGCCCGTGTCGAGGGCGAACTGCGCTCGCTCAAGGCGAATCTTCTGGAGTTGACGAACAGCGTGATCCGCCTGCGCGGCCAGGTCCGCGAGATCGAGCTGCAGGGCGAGACGCAGATCCAGTCGCGGATGTCGGCATTGCAGGCTACGAGTGACGAGTTCGATCCGCTCGAGCTCGATCGTTACACGCGCTTCCAGGAATTGACGCGCTCGCTGGCCGAGGGCGTGAACGACGTCTCGACCGTGCAGCAGGCGCTCCTCAAGAATCTGGACGACGCGGACGCGGCGCTGCTCGCGCAGGCGCGCATGTCCAAGGACGTGCAGCAGCGGCTGTTCGCCATCCGCACCGTGCCCTTCGGCAGCCTCTCCGAGCGGCTCTATCGGATCCTGCGCGCGACCGCGCGCGAGCTCGACAAGCGCGCGAATCTCGAGATCAACGGTGCGCAGACCGAGCTCGACCGGTCGGTTCTGGAAAAGCTCGTGGGACCGCTCGAGCACCTGCTGCGCAATTCGCTCGACCACGGCCTCGAGCCGCGCGACGCGCGCATCGCCGCGGGCAAGCCCGAGACCGGCGAGATCGCGCTCACCGTGCGCCAAGTGGGCAACGAAGTGCTGATCGAGCTCTCGGACGACGGCGCCGGCATCGATTTCGAGCGGGTCCGCGAGCGCGCGCTTGCACAGGGCCTGCTCGCCGCCGATGCGCAGCCCACCGAACAGCAGCTGATCGAGATGCTCTTCCAGCCGGGATTCTCGACGGCAAGCAAAGTTACGCAGATCTCGGGGCGCGGCATCGGGATGGACGTCGTGCGCGCCGAAATCGCCGCGCTCGGCGGTCGTGTCGAAGTGCAGACCCAGCGCGGCAAGGGCACAAAGTTCAATCTCTATCTGCCGCTCACTCTCGCGGTCGCGCAAGCGGTGCTGGTGCGCGCGGGCGGGCGCCTGTGGGCACTGCCCGCGCCGATGGTCGAGCAGGTGCAGCAGGTCAAGGCCGACGCGCTGCTCGACCTGTACGTGAAGCGTGTGACCGAGTGGCAGGGCCGCGAGTATCCGTTCCACTACCTGCCGCGACTCCTGGGTGATGTTGCGCACAACCCCGAGACCGTTCGCTACAACCCGGTGCTGCTCCTGCGCAGCGGCCAGTCGCACGCCGCGATCCACGTCGACGCGATGATCGGCAACCAGGAAGTCGTCGTGAAGAACATCGGGCCGCAGCTCGCCCGCGTGTCCGGCATCTCCGGCGCGACGGTGCTCGGCAACGGCGAGATCGTGCTGATTATCAATCCGGTGCAGCTCTCGCAGCGCGCGAACGTGCCGGTGTTCGATCCCAACGCCGCGGATCACGTGGTCGCCGACCGGCCGATGCTCGCGCAGAAGGCAAGCGCCCACGAAGGGCGGCCGCTCGTGATGATCGTCGACGATTCGCTTACCGTCCGCAAGATCACGAGCCGGCTGTTGACGCGCGAGGGTTTCGACGTCGTCACCGCGAAGGACGGGATGGATGCGCTGCAGGTCCTGGCGGAGAACACGCCCGACGTGATCCTGCTCGACATCGAGATGCCGCGGATGGATGGCTTCGAGTTCACCAAGACCATCAAGGCCGACGGCAAGCACGCGCATATTCCGATCATCATGATTACCTCGCGCACTGCAGAGAAGCATCGCAGCCGCGCGGCGGAACTCGGCGTCGATCTGTACCTCGGCAAGCCGTATCAGGAAGACGAGCTCCTCACCAATCTGCGCGAGATGCTCGGGATCGCCGCGTCGGCTTGACATCCCGCGATACCTTGCGCGGGTGAACGGCGGACAGCCCGACGCCCTCGTCGCGCAGCGAGCCGCGGGTTGCCGGTGGCGGGCGTTCCCCTGCACAATCGGACCGGATGTCATCGGGGAGAATCGTTAGCGGACTCCAGCGTCGCGAGTTCATGCGACGCCTGCTCGCCATGGGGGGCGCAAGCGCGGCCGCACGCGCGCTGCCGGCGCTCGCGACGACACCCGACCCCGACCAATCGCTCCACGTCATCGTTGTCGGCGCCGGGCTCGCCGGATTGGTTGCGGCCTACGAGCTCGAGCGCCGCGGCCATCGCGTGACGATTCTCGAAGCGGACTCGCGCCACATCGGCGGGCGCGCCCGGACGCTGCGCCTCGCGGAAGGTCGCTACGGCGAGGCGGGCGCGATGCGCATTCCGAAGCGGCACGCCCTCACGCGCCGTTACGTCGCGGAATTTGGATTGGGCTTGCGGCCGTTCGTCAACTCGAACGAGCGCGCGTATTACTTCGTTCGCGGAACGCGCAAGCGCATCGGCGATGTCAAGGCGCTCTATCCGCTCTATCGCCTGCGCGACGACGAGGCGAAGACCAAGACGCCCGACGAGTTCTGGACCCACGCCGTGTCGAAGGTCGCATCCGCGCTTACCCAGGGGGAGCGTGCGGAGCTCACCTCGGAGACGCTCGCGAGCGCCACGGTCCGTGCCTTCGACCAGCAGACGCTGCTCCAGCTGTGTCAATCGGCCGGGCTTTCCGACGAAGCGGTCGAGTTGATGGCGGTGACGAGCGGCGAGGAGGCCGAGCTCAATACCGCAGCAACCGAGACGCTGCGCGAGGAATTCCTCGAAGTGTGGACACAGGGCTTCGACGAGATCGTCGGCGGCACCGATCTTCTCGCCAGCGCATTCGCCGTGCGTCTGCGCTCGCGCATCCGCCAGGGCGCGGTGGTGACGACGATCTCGCAGTATCCGGAGCGCAAGCGCGTCGCCGCGATCTTCCGCGAAGGGACCGCGGAGCGGCGCGTCGAAGCCGACTATCTGCTGTGCACGCTGCCGTTTCCGGTGCTGTCGCGCATCCGCGTCGAGCCCGACTGGTCAGGACCGAAGGCGCGGGCGATTCGCGAGCTGAACTACGATTCGGCGACCAAGGTGCTGGCGGTGACGGCCCGCCGCTTCTGGGAAGCCGACGACGGAATTTATGGGGGCGGCACTTTCACCGACCTGCCCCTCGGTACGGCGTACTACCCTTCGGACAATGCAGCGGAGAAGAATCCGCTGGTCTCGGTCGGCCCCGGCGTGATGCTCGCGTCGTATACGTGGGGTCTCGCCGCTCGGCGCCTCGCGAGCTTGCCCCACGAGGATCGCGCGAACACGATCCTCGCGCACCTGTCGCGCGTGCATCCGCAGCTTGCAAATCGGTTGATGGTTCAACAGACGGCGAGCTGGAGCTGGGATAACCATCCGTACGCGAGCGGCGCGTTTGCCTGGTTCCTGCCGGGCCAGCACACCGATCTCTATCGCTACGTCGTGGCGCCGGAGGGCCGGATCTTCTTCGCCGGCGAGCACGCTTCGCTGACGCATACGTGGATGCAGGGTGCGCTGGAGTCGGGCTTGCGCGCCACGCGCGAGATCCTGGAGTCGGCGCAGCGCTGACCGCCTGGCAGGATGCATTGAATCGCGGCAGTACAGGGTCGGCGGCAACACATAGCAACGCCGTCACGTCGGGACGACGGGGTTAGACGCGCGGGTTGACAGCGGTTCCGGCCTCTTCTCGATCGGCTCCGCCCCGATGCGTTCGTACTCTGCGATGACCTGGGCGCCGACGAGGAGCACGAGCGCTGCGACCTCGAGGCTCAAGAGCACGACGATCGCCGTAGCGAGCGAGCCGTACACCGCGCGGACCTGCGACAGCGTCGCGAAATACCAGAGCAGCAGGTGGCGCGAGAGCTCCCACAGCACAGCGGCGGTTACCCCGCCAATCAGCGCATGCCGCCACGACAAGCGTCCGACCGGCAAGACGAAGTAGATCGACGCGAGCACGAGCACTTCGCCGCCGACGCCGATCAGATAGAGCAGTGCTGCCGATAGGCGATCGAGCGACCACGCGTGTCCGAACACTTCGAGCGTCTGCGCAGCGAGCGTCTGGAGCGCCACAGCGGCGAGCGTCACGACCAGCAGCCCGGCCCCCAGCAAGAGAATGTAGAGATACGGAATGATCGCCGAGACGAGAAAATGCCGGCGGCGAATCCGGACACGGTGGTAGAAGATGACGCTCATCGCGTTTTCAAGCACCGTGAACGCGAGCGAGCTGAAGAACACCAGCGTGACCGCGAGTGTCCAGCCGATAACGGCGCGGTGGTCGACGAACGAAGTGAGCTCCAGGACGAGCGCACCTGATTGCCCCGGAACAACGAGCTCCAGATACCGGCTCACCGTCGCGATCAGCTCACCCTCGTCGACGATGTGCGAGAGCACGATGACCAGGAGGATCAGCAGCGGGACGATCGAAAGCAGCGTGTAGTACGCGACGCCGCCGGCGAGAAGCAATCCCTGATTTGCTCGGAACGTGCGGACGACTTGCGCCGCGAACCGCGTCGGGTTCGCCAGCACCTTGCGGGCGGAGCGACCGAGTGCCTGCATGGTTGCGCGACGTGTCCAACCAGCTTACGACTCTAGCAGCGACCGGTTGGTAAATCATTTCGGCGCGCCCGCCATATGCGTGTAGGAGAATTCCGAAAACGATAGTAAATTCCTTTAGGTATCAGGAGGAGGAAGGCATCATGGCGCAGTACACGACCGAGAACATCAGAACGGTGGCGCTCGTCGGCGACGGCGCGTCCGGCAAGACGACGCTTGCCGAGGCGCTGCTCGTCAAGGCGGGCGCCATCCAGACGTCGGGGACCGTCGAGCGCGGCTCGACGGTCAGTGATTTCGATCCGCTCGAGAAGACCTACCAGCATTCGCTGCGTGCGTCGCTCCTGCATCTCGAGACGCAAGGTACGCGCGTGCACATCGTCGACACGCCCGGCTTCCCCGATTTCATCGGCCAGGCGATCGGCGCGCTCGACGCCGTAGAGACCGCCGCGGTGGTTATCAACGCCGCGTCGGGGGTGCAGATGATCGCGACGCGGATGATGGAGTGGGCGCGTGAGCGCGGGCTGTGCCGCATCGTCGTCGTCAACAGGATCGACGCCGAGGACGTCGACCTGCCGGGCACGCTCGCCGCGATCCAGTCGGCCTTCGGCAAGGAGTGCCTGCCGATCAACCTGCCCGCGGAGGGCGGCAAGCGCGTCGTCGACTGCTTCTTCAATCCCGCGGGGGATGCCGACTTCTCGTCGGTTGCGAGCGCGCATCAGGCGATCATCGACCAGGTGATCGAAGTCGACGAGGACCTGATGGCGAAGTACCTGGAGCAGGGCGACGAGATCGAGCCGGCGCAGCTGCACGCGCCGTTCGAAAAGGCGTTGCGCGAAGGCCATCTCGTGCCGGTGTGCTTCGTCAGTGCACGTACCGGCGCGGGCGTCGCGGAACTGCTGGAGGTGCTCGTGAGGCTCGCGCCGAATCCTGCCGAGGGCAACCCGCCGCTCTTCATCAAGGGCGAGGGCGAGAGGGCGACGGAGTTCCACTCGACACCCGATCCCAGGAAGCACGTGCTTGCCCATGTGTTTAAGGTCGTGGTCGACCCGTTCGTCGGCAAGCTCGGCATCTTCCGCGTGCACCAGGGGACGATCACCAAGGACACGCAGCTCTACGTCGGCGACAGCCGCAAGGCGTTCAAGGTCGGGCACTTGTTCATGCTGCAGGGCGCGAAGTACGTCGAGACGGACAGCGCGGTTCCCGGCGATCTCGCCGCAGTCGCGAAGGTCGACGAGATCGAGTTCGATTCGGTGCTGCACGACTCGCACGACGAGGACCAGATCCACATGCGTCCGCTCGAATTTCCGGTGCCGATGCACGGCTTCGCGATCACGCCGAAGCGTCGCGGCGACGAGCAGCGCATCTCGGACGTCCTGCACAAGATGATGGCCGAGGATCCGACGCTAGTCGTCGAGCACGATCCGAGCGTCAACGAGACCGTGCTGCGAGGTTTGGGCGAGTTGCATCTGCGCAGCGTCTTCGAGCGCATGGCGAGCCAGTTCAAGCTCGAGGTCGAAACACGCCCGCCGCGCGTGCCGTATCGGGAGACGGTGACCGCGAGGGCCGAAGGCCACCATCGCCACAAGAAGCAGACCGGCGGCGCCGGGCAGTTTGGCGAAGTCTTCCTGCGCATCGAGCCGCTCGCCCGCGGCGCAGGCTTCGAGTTCAAGGACGAAGTGAAGGGCGGGACGATTCCCAACCAGTTCATCCCGGCCGTGCAGAAAGGCGTCGAGCAGGTGCTGACCGCAGGACCCGTTGCCGGCTTTCCGATGCAGGATGTGCGTGTGATCGTCTACGACGGCAAGCATCATCCGGTCGATTCGAAGGAAGTCGCCTTCGTGAGCGCGGGGCGCAAGGCGTTCCTCGACGCGATCTCGAAGGCGAGGCCCATCGTGCTCGAGCCGATCGTCGGCGTCGAGATCAACTGCCCAGCGAACAACATGGGCGACGTCGCCGGCGACCTCTCGTCGCGGCGCGGACAGGTGACGGGAACCAAGTCGCTGCAGGGCGGCGGGCTCGCGGTGAACGGGCTCGCGCCGCTTGCCGAGCTCGATGGCTACGCTGCGCGCCTGAAATCGATGACCGGCGGCCACGGCGCATGGACGATGGCGCTTTCGCACTACGAGCAGGCGCCGCCGATGCTGCAGCAACAGCTGGCAAACGACTACGCGAAGCACCGGAAGCACGAAGAGGAGTAGCGCGCGTGCGCCAGTGCGGGCGACCGCCGGAAGAACAACCCGTTGTTGCCTGCTGATGCGTGCGCTCCTGCATCAGGGTGTCAGCACGGTCCCCAAACAGCGCGTGCGATTGGATGCCGCCCAAACGATCGCTGCTGATTACCCTCTTCGGCACCGTCGAATTGATCGTCGGCGTGCTGGGCAGCGCCTTCGTGCTGGTCGTCTTCGGCTGGATTGCGATCGGTCGCGCCACGAACCCGAACTTCGGCGACAGCAACGTCGCCGGCGCAATTCTCATGTACGCCGCATTCGAGGCGCTCCCCGCTCTCCCGCTCTTGGTCGTCAGCGTCGGACTGCTGCTGCGCAAGCCGTGGGCGCGCATCTCGAATATCGCACTCTTTGCCATCCTCGCTCTTTGGTACTGGGTGCATCCACTCCTCTTCCTGGGGCGCCCCATCTCGTGGGCCTCGATCTATGCGGTGCTCACCGTCGTCAGCCTTTGTCTGCTGGCACGTCCGGGCGTGGCGGAGGAATTCGCGCGGCCCAGTGTGGATCGCGCGATCTCCCCGCTGGATTGAAGGGGGCGCGGCCCGCCCGTCAAATCGAGCGCGTGCCGGGGTCCCGTCTTGGGCTCATCGCAGACGCGCTCGCGGGCCTACCCGACTTGCATCGGGCGCCTTGCGCTGTGCAGCGACGAAACGCTTCCCTGGCGTCACCCATCCGCGCGAGGCCGCGAGCCACCCCGCTGGAGTCGCGCCGCGCCGGCCGCTCGCGAACGGTCCGTCGGCCTTCCCTGCACCTTCACCGGGGCAACGCTTACGCTCGGACGCGGCGTCGAGCTGACCGCCACTCCCCGGTCCTCCCTAACGACCGGCCCCGCGCCCGGGCCGCGCAATGCCACAGCGAGCGCCTTCCAAGGATGCGCGAGCGTATCGGCGACGGCTGTCGGCTCGTATCCGCAGTGGGCCATGCACTGTGCGCACTTGGGGTTGCGGTCCGACCCGTAGCTATCCCAGTCGGTTTCCTCCATCAGCGCGCGGTAGGTCGGCGCGTAACCCTCGTTGACGAGCAGATAGCAGGGCTTCTGCCAACCGAAGACATTGCGGGTCGGGCTTCCCCAGGGCGTGCAGCGATAACTCTGGCCGCCCGCGAGGAAGTCGAGATACAGACTTGAGTGGTTGAACCGCCAGCGCCGGCCACGCTTCAGCCGCAGCACGTCCCGGAACAGCGTCCGGGTCGCATCGCGCTCGAGGAACACGTCCTGCGACGGTGCACGTTCGTAGCTGAATCCCGGCGAGACCGTGATCGATTCCACGCCGAGCCGCGTCACCTCGTCGAAGAAGGGCGCGACACGCTCTGCCGTTTCTCCGGCGAACAGCGTGCAGTTCACGGTGACGCGGAACCGGCGCTCGAGCGCCAGCTTGATCGCATCGATGGCACGGTCATAGACGCCGTCCTGGCATACCGAGGCATCGTGCCGCTCGCGATCGCCGTCCAGGTGGATCGAGAAGGTGAGGTAGGGCGACGGCTCGTAATCGTCGATGCGCTTGCGAAGCAGGAGCGCGTTCGTGCACAGGTAGACGAACCGCCGGCGCGCGACGATGCCACGAACGATCTCCGGCATGTCCTTGTGCAGCAGCGGCTCGCCCCCGGGGATCGAGACGATCGGAGCACCGCATTCATCGACTGCCGCGAGACACTCCTCGACCGAAAGCCGGCGATCGAGGATGTGCTCCGGATACTCGATCTTCCCACAACCGGCGCATTTGAGATTGCAGCGGAAGAGCGGCTCGAGCATGAGCACCAGCGGATACCGCTCGACGCCGAAAAGCTTCTGCCTGACGACGTGCGCGCCGACCTTGAGCTTCTGTCGGAGGGGTACGCTCATTGGCGAGCCAGCTTTCCGCCTTCAGTGCGCGCGCCGCCGTTGCGACAGCTCGGCGGGCATCGGGAAGACGACGCGCTCCGAGTTGCCGGGAAGCTCGCGGACGTCGCGAAGGCCGTGTCCGGCGAGGCAGGCCAGCACTTCGCGCACGAGTGCCTCTGGAGTCGAGGCGCCCGCGGTGATGCCGACGCGCATGCCTGGGTGAAGCCAATTCGCGTCGACTTCACTCGCATCCTGGATGAGCCGCGACCGGACCCCGATGCGCTCGCCGACCTCGCGCAACCGGTTCGAATTCGAGCTGTTGCGTGCTCCGACCACGAGGAGGAGGTCGACCTCGCCGGACAGTTGACGTACGGCGTTCTGGCGGTTTTGTGTGGCGTAGCAGATATCGTCACGTCGCGCCACCGCGGTGCCGGGAAAACGCAGGTGGAGCGCGGCCACGAGGTCTCGCGTCTCGTCCATCGACAGCGTCGTCTGCGTGACAACGGCCACATGGTCGGGATCGCGTACTCGAAGGCGCGCGACGTCTTCCAGGGATTCGACGAGATGAATGTCTCCGCCATAGCTTCGATCATACCGTCCCAGCGTTCCTACCACTTCAGGATGCCCGCGATGCCCCACCATGATAACGTCACGGCCGGCACGCGCGTGCCGAACGACTTCAAGATGGACTCGGGCCACTAGCGGACAGGTAGCGTCGACGACGGTAAGGCGCCGCGCGATCGCCTCGTCGGCAACCGCCTTCGAAACGCCGTGCGCGCTGAAGATTGCGACGCTTCCCTCCGGAATGTCGGCGAGCGACTCGACGAAGATCGCGCCCGCGGTCCGCAATTCGTCGACGACGCGCCCGTTGTGCACGATCTCATGCAGCACGTAAACCGGCGCGCCATAGCATCGCAGTGCCTCGGCGACAATATCGATCGCGCGCGTGACGCCCGCGCAGAATCCGCGAGGATTGGCGAGCAAGACTTCACCGACGTCGTTCATCGCGGGGCGCGCCTTCGCAGCGATCGATGGCGTCGCCGCTCGCGCGCTTGACATGTACATGACGAGGATTTGACAATAGCCCCGCTCGAACGCGCTCGCAAGCCGATCCGACGTGCCGCGGAGCCTCGCGGACACAGCGGACACCCTGGGGCCAATGCGAAGCCGATTGTAAGTTGATTGTCAGTGCCCTTTCGAAAAATAACCATGGCGCGCACGCCGGCATCGGCGCTGCCCGCAAGCGACTGACGATGGATTCATCGTCCGTCACGTCCCCTGCCGCCCCTCAACCGGCAGCCGTTCGGCCGCGCAACGAGCTCGAGCGAGCCGTTGCCGCGGCGCACGAAGCGCTGCTGCGCGCCCAGCGCGAAGACGGCCACTGGTGCTTCGAGCTCGAAGCGGACTGCACGATTCCCGCCGAATATGTGCTGATGATGCATTACCTGGGCGATGTCGACGATGCGCTGCAGGGGGAGATCGCCGTGTATCTTCGCGAACGCCAGTGCGCGGACGGCGGTTGGCCGCTCTATCACGGCGGCGCGTCGGACGTCAGCTGCTCGGTGAAGGTCTACTACGCCCTGAAGCTCACCGGCGATCCGGTCGACGCTCCGCACATGAGGCGCGCGCGCGACGCGATCATCGCATTAGGCGGAGCCGCGCGCGCGAATGTCTTCACGCGCATCACGCTCGCGCTGTTTCGCCAGGTACCGTGGCGCGCCGTGCCGTACATGCCGGTCGAGTGCGTGCTGCTGCCGCGATGGTTTCCCTTCCACCTTGCCAAGGTTTCGTACTGGTCGCGGACCGTGATGGTGCCGTTGCTCGTCCTGTGCAGCCTCAAGCCCGCGGCGCGAAATCCGCGCGGCGTCGGCGTTCGCGAGCTGTTCGTCGTCGATCCGGAAGAAGAGCGGGATTACTTCCCCGTAAGATCGGCACGCAATCGTGTCTACCTCGCGTTCGACCAGCTTGTGCGACGCCTCGACCCGATCATTTCCCGGGTGCTGCGCCGGCGCGCGCTCGAGCGCGCCGAGGCATGGATTCTCGAGCGCCTCAACGGCGAAGGCGGCCTGGGTGCGATCTTTCCCGCCATGGTGAATGCGCTCGAAGCGCTTGACACGCTCGGTTATCCGCCCGGGGATCTGGATCGCGCGGCGGCGAAGCGGGCGCTCGAGCGCCTGATTGTCCGGCGCGGCGCAGCGGCGTATTGCCAGCCCTGCTTTCCACCAGTTTGGGATACCGCGCTCGCGTGCCACGCGCTGATGGCGAGCGGCGGCGTGCCGCACGCCGTTCACCGCGGTCTCGACTGGCTCAAGCACCGTCAGCTTCTCGATGCGCCGGGCGACTGGCGCGTGTCCCGCCCGGCTCTCGCGGGCGGCGGCTGGCCGTTCCAATTCGAGAACGACCACTATCCGGATGTCGACGACACCGCCGCGGTGGTGTGGGCGATGCAGTCCACGAAATCGCCGGAATACGACACGACGGTCGCGCGCGCGATGATATGGCTGCGAGGCATGCAATCGCAAAACGGCGGCTTCGCGGCGTTCGATGCGGATAACACGTACGGCTATCTGAACGACATTCCGTTCGCGGATCATGGAGCACTGCTCGACCCGCCCACGGCCGACGTCAGCGCGCGCTGTCTGGCGGCGCTTGCCGCGGACGCGAGCGACGACGAGGCGGCGCGCCGCAAAGCGTTCGCCGACTGCATCGCCTATCTGCGCGCCGAGCAGGAATCGGCGGGTTGCTGGTTCGGGCGCTGGGGCACCAACTACATCTACGGCACGTGGTCGGTGCTGACCGCGTTCGAGGTGACTGGCATTCCGTCCTCCGATCCCGCAGTGCGCCGGGCAGTCGACTGGCTGAAGAAAGTTCAGCGCGCGGACGGCGGGTGGGGTGAAAGCAACGACACGTACCTGGATTCCGAGCTGGCGGGACAGGGCGGCGAGAGCACGTCGTTTCAGACCGCGTGGGCGATGCTTGCGCTGATGGCGGCAGGCGAGCGCGCGTCCGATGCGGTTCGCGCGGGCGCGCGCTGGCTGATGCGACGGCAGGGGCCGGACGGGGTCTGGCACGATGACGCGTTCACGGCGCCCGGATTTCCGCGGGTGTTCTATCTCAAGTATCACGGCTACAGCAGGTATTTCCCGCTGTGGGCCCTTGCGCGCTTTCGCAACGAACGGAAGCGGAGCGCGTGATCCCGTCCGCCGCCGGCGTGGTGACGGCGCTCCGGCCGGAAAGTCGCAGCCTGACCCGCCACTCTCGCGCCCCCGTCTCTGGAAATACCCGCGTGATGGTGAGCGGCATCGGTCGCGAGAACGCGTACCGTGCCGCGTGTCGCCTCGTCGACGATGGGGCACGCGCGCTGGTGAGCTGGGGGTGCGCCGGCGCCTTGTCGTCGGAACTGGCCGCAGGCGACCTGTGCCTGCCCGGGACCATCCTCAGCGTGGACGGGATGGGATTGGATGTCGACACAGGTTGGCGCGATCGTGTGCAACGCGCGCTCGGGAGCGGCTTTCACGTCCGCACGGCACCGCTCCTTGGCTCCGACCGCCTCGCAGTGGCCCCGGCGTATAAGGCAGAGCTCGCGCGACGATTCGCAAACGCAATCGCCGTCGATATGGAAAGCGCCGGTGTTGCCACGGCGGCAACGGAGCGCGGCGTTCCGTTCCTGGTGGTCCGCGCGATCGTCGACACGCGCGCCGTGACGCTGCCGCCGTCGGTCATTCGCGCGGTGGAGTCGAAGGGCGGCGTCCGCCTGCCGAGAATGCTCGCGCACGCGCTCATGCATCCACGGGAGCTGCCGGCGCACTTCGCGCTTGCCGCTGGATTCGGCGCTGCGCTCGCGACGCTGCGTCGTGCGGCGCGGCTGCTCGGAGCCGGGCTGGCGTTCGAAGACCCGCCTGCCATCGGCATCGGTCACTAAAGGGCTTCAAGGCGCGATTCGAATCGCCCGGGCAAGCGCCTTGGTTTCAAAACGGCTGTCGAAGCCATCCGGCACCCTGGGATGGGCGAATGTTTGCAGTTCGCGCGCGTGACGACGCGCGCAGTTGTTAAGCTCCTTCCTGTTTTAGACCGGCGATGAAAGCGCATGGGACCTCTCGGGCGACGTACTTGCGGATCACATCGGGTCGGTCGTCGGCCTCGGCTTGAGCGCATTCGCGACGCGATCCCGGTTGATGTAACGCCCAGGGGCGATTCGTCGGGGCCCTGATGAGCGGGCAAGGTCGCGTATTGATCACCGGCGCGAGCGGCTTCGTTGGCTCGGCCCTCGTGCGAGCGTTCCTTGCAGCCGGCTATCCAGTGCGAGCGCTCGTGCGTGCAACGAGTCCGCTCGACAACCTCGCCGGGCTCGCGATCGAGTGCGCGGAAGGCGATCTCGGCGAGCCGACGAGCCTTGCGCAGGCGCTCTCAGGCGTCGCTTACATCGTCCATGCCGCCGCAGATTATCGGCTGTGGGCGCGCGACCCAGCGGCGATCACGCGGACGAATGTCGAAGGTACACGGACGATCATGCAAGCTGCGATGGCCGCTCGTGTGGAGCGCGTCGTTTACACCAGCAGCGTGGCGACGCTGGCGCCACGAACCGACGGCGAGCCGGCCGACGAAACGTCCCGCGCGTCCGAGCGCTCGGCGATCGGAGCCTACAAACGCAGCAAGATTGCAGCGGAGCACGTGGTCGAGACGTTGACGCGCAATGGCCTTCCGGCCGTGATCGTCCATCCATCGACGCCGATCGGGCCGCGCGATATCCGACCCACCCCGACGGGGCGAATGATCGTCGCCGCCGCCTCCGGGCAGATGCCGGCGTTTGTCGACACCGGTCTCAACCTGGTTCACGTCGACGACGTCGCCGTCGGTCACGTGGCTGCGCTCGAGCGCGGTGAGGTCGGGGAACGTTACATCCTCGGCGGCGACAACGTGGTTCTTGCCGATATGCTCCGCTCGATTGCGGCGCTCGTCGGTCGTCGGCCGCCCCGGCTCCGCCTCCCGCGTGCGCCGCTGTATCCGGTGGCCGTTGCGACGGAATGGCTCGCCACGCTGACCGAACGGGAACCGCTGCTCACGCGGGACGGATTGCGGATGTCCCGGCAGCGAATGTTTTTCACGAGCTCGAAGGCCGAGCGCGAGCTGGGCTACCGCGCTCGACCTCATCTCGAGGGACTGCGTGATGCCATCGATTGGTTCCGCCACTTCGGATACCTGCACTAGCATTCGGAGCGTGAGCCAACGGCGCGCAGCGCTGTGCCTGCGCGCCCTGGTGGTCAGCGTTGCGGCGATGATCGAGCTTGTTCCCGGACCCGCTCCTGCACACGCGATCGTCGTGTCGGCAACCCCGGAGATGAACTCGGCGGTGCCGCCGGGTGTCACCGAGATCAGGCTGGAATTCAACAGCCGCATCGATCCGCAACGCTCGCGCCTGCGCCTGATGCGACCGGATGGCAGCGAGGCTGCGATTCGCACCGAATCGGATGCGCCGCCCAACGTGCTTGCGGGACAAATCGACGCAACACTCCCCGGTCGCTGGACGCTCGACTGGCAGGTCCTGTCGATCGACGGGCACATCACGCGGGGCCGACTCCCGTTTTCGATCCGCGACGCCGCGCATTGAACACGCTGTTCGAAATCTTCGGCTATCTGACCGTTGTCCTGCACGGTCTGGATTTCGTGGCGCAAAGCGTGCTGATCGGAAGCGTGGCGTTCATGCTGTTCGTGCTCGAACCTTCATCGTCCGAGGACCAGCAATCTGCCGGCTTGGGCCAGACCGACTGTAGTCACATCGTACGTGCGGCGGCGGCCTCGAGCATCGTCATCGTCGCCGCGGCGACGATACTCAATGCGACCGTGCTCGCGTCGTCACTCGACGCGTCGTGGCGAGAAGTGGCCGGAGCCGCGTTCGTCATTGCCGGTGCTGTCAAGATTGCGGCCGCCGCGTGCATCGGTCTGGCGGTCGCGTTCCGGCCACCATGGCGCGCGTCGTTACGGTTCGCGCTCGGTGCGGCCGCAACGCTGCTCCTCGCAGCGTCGATCGCGACCAGCCACGCAGTCGCGCGGATCCATGGTGCCACCGTGCTGATATTAGCCACGGCCGCGCATGCGCTCGGCGCTGCGGTGTGGCTTGGCGGCTTACCCTGCTTCTGGCTCGCGTTGCGACGCGCGCCGGATCCGGGTCCAGCAGCTCGAATCGCGAGACGATATTCGGTGTTGGCGATCACCGGTGTCGCATTGATCGCGGTCGGCGGTGGGCTGTTTGCGGCGATCTATGTAGGCTCGGTCGATGCGGTTTACGGCACGGGCTATGGCGCGATGGCGGCAACGAAGGCCGTGCTGTTCGGTATTCTGCTGTCGCTCGGATGCGCGAACTTCCTCGCGGCGCACAGGTCATCCGTTGCTGCCGGCGCGACCGCGCGCGTTCGCCGCTTCGTCGAAGTCGAGATGGGGATCGGCTTCGCCACGCTGATGGCGGCGTCGTCCATCACATCGTTACCACCGAGCGTCGATCTCACCGCCGATCGCGTGAGCTGGACCGAGATCGTGACCCGCATGGCGCCGTCGTGGCCGCGTCTTACGAGTCCCGATCACGCAAGCCTCGCGCTGCCGGCGCTGCAGGCGCGGCTCGATGCTGAAGCCAAGGCGGCGCGCAGCGCTTCGCGGCCGGCGGCGTTCGTGCCGGGAAGCGGCGAGACGCCGCCACGCAATGCCTACGACATCGCGTGGTCGGAGTACAACCATCACTGGGCCGGACTCGTCGTGGTGTTGATGGGGTTTGCGGCCCTTGCCCGCAAGACCGGTCGCGCCTCCTGGGCGAAGCACTGGCCGCTCCTGTTCCTGCTGCTCGCCGCTTTCCTGTTCCTACGCGCCGATGCCGAGGTGTGGCCGATGGGCGAGATCGGCTTCCTCGAAAGCCTCAAGGACCCCGAGGTTGCGCAGCATCGCGTGTTCGAGCTCCTGATCGTCGTGTTCGCGTTGTTCGAATGGGGTGTGAGCACGGGCCGGATCGCATCGAAGCGGCTCGCACGCGTCTTTCCGTTGCTTGTCGCGCTCGGCGGGACCCTGTTGCTTACGCACTCGCATGCGCTCGCCAACGTCAAGGAGGAGCAGCTGATCGAACTCACGCACCTGCCGATCGCCGTACTGGGAATTATCGCCGGCTGGGCCCGCTGGCTCGAAGTCGAGGCCCCATTGGCCGAGGGCCGCTGGGCGGGCTGGATCTGGCCTTGCTGCTTCGTGCTGATCGGGCTCTTGCTGCTCGACTATCGCGAAGCATGACGATCGCACCGGCTTCTAGGATCGGCGCGGAACGCAGAGAACTTTGATGCAGGCGTTGATTGCGCGCATCGTTGCCACGTGCGCCTGGAATCGCTGGGTGGTCATCGCAGTCGCCGTGATCGCGGGTGCAGGAGCGCTCGCGTATGCAGCGCGCCACTTTGCGATCGACACCGATCCTACGCACCTGATCGCCGAGGACGTCGCCTGGCGCCAGCGCGAGGTCGCGCTCGATGCGGCCTTTCCGCACCGCACCGACCTGATCGCGGTGGTCGTCGACGCCCCGACGCCGGAGCTAGCCGAGTTGGCGACGACAGCGCTGACCGAAGCACTGTCGGCGGAAGTGCCGCGTCACTTCCGCGAGGTATGGCGGCCGGACGGCGGTGCCTTCTTCGCGCGTGAAGGCATCCTGTTCGGATCCGTCGATGACGTCGCGCACACGACGGCAGCGCTCATCGCAGCGCAGCCGATGTTGGGCCCGATGGCGGCGGATCCATCGGTCCGCGGTGTGATGGACGCTGTGTCGCGGGTCGTCGACGGCGCCCAGGCCGATCCGGCGCAATTCGACGCACTGGCTTCGCCGCTGAGTCGACTCGCTGACACGCTGGAAAGTGTCCTCGCCGGGCAGTCCCCATCCTTCTCCTGGCGCGAGTTGTTCGACGGACGGGCTCCGGATCGGCGCGAGCTTCGGCGCTTCGTTCTCGTGCAACCCGTGCTCGACTACCGCGCGCTCGAGCCGGGCGAAAAGGCGACCAAGGCCATCCGGGAAAAGGCGCACGGCTTGGGACTCGACGCCGATTCGAGAATCCGCGTGCGTCTCACCGGACCTACGCCGCTCGCTGACGAGGAGTTTGCGACGCTTGCTGATGGCGCCGCGCTCAACGGTGCGTTGATGCTCGGTGCCGTTCTGGTGCTACTGTGGGCAGCGCTTCACTCATGGCGCGTCATCGTGCCGATCGTCGCAAGTCTCGCGATCGGGCTCGCCGTCACTGCGGCATTCGGACTGTTCGCGTTCGGAACGTTCAACCTGATCTCGGTCGCGTTCGCGGCGCTGTTCGTAGGGCTGGGTGTCGATTTCGGCATCCAGTTCTGTGTCTGCTATCGCGCGCATCGCCACGCCGGCGGCGATCTTCATCGCGCGCTGCGTGACGCTGGCGGTGATATCGGGCCCTCGCTTGCGCTCGCCGCGACGTCGATTGCGGCCGGGTTCTACGCTTTCCTGCCGACCGAATATCGCGGAGTGTCCGCATTGGGAGCGATCGCCGGGACGGGCATGATCGTGGCCTTCGTGGGGTCGATCACCGTATTGCCGGCGATGCTCGCGCTCACACGCCCGCCGGGCGAACCGCAGCCCATTGGATACGCCGCGCTTGCACCATTCGACCGATTTCTGCTAAAGCATCGTCGAGCCGTACTGACCGTTGCCGCACTTATCGCTGCCGGCAGCGTGCTGGTGCTGCCGCGCCTGACGTTCGACTTCAATCCGCTGCACTTGAGACGCGCCGAGGTCGAATCGGTATCGACGCTTCTCGATCTGATGCGAGATCCGGACACGACGCCGAACACGATCGACGTGCTCGCACCTACGCTCCAGGAGGCGAAGGCCCTGGCAGAGCGCCTGGAGCGCCTGCCCGAAGTCGATCACGCCCTCACCCTTGCGAGCTTCGTCCCGTCCCAGCAGGACGAGAAGCTGGCGCTGATCGGCGATGCAGCTCTGTTACTCGATCCCGTGATCCATCCTGCGGAAGTGCGACCGCCACCCGATGACGGCGAGATCAAGCGCGCGATGCAGCGCGCTGCGCAAGCGCTTGCTCATGCCGCCACATCGCGTCCGGGAGGTGGGGGAGCCGCGTCAGCGAAGCGTCTCGCCGAGGCGCTGTCGACGCTGGCGCAGGGCGACCCGGCGTTACGCGTGCAAGCACGCACCACGCTCGTGCCCGGCCTCACTGCGCTGCTGGGGCAAGTGCGAAGCGTCATGCAGGCCCGGCGTGTCGCGGTCGATCAATTACCTACCGAGCTCAGACGCGACTGGATCTCGACCGACGGACGGGCACGGGTCGAGGTCTTTCCGCGCGCAGGCGGGAACGATAACGCGGCCCTCGCGGCTTTCGCCACGGCGGTGCGCACGGTAGCGCCCGACGCGACTGGCGCGCCGGTATCCATCCAGGAGTCGAGCCGCACCATCGTTCGCGCATTTGTGGAGGCAGGATCATGGGCACTGGCCGCGATCATCCTGTTGCTCGCAGTTGCGCTACGTCGCGCGCGCGACGTTCTGGTGACACTCGCTCCGCTCCTGTTGTCGGGTGTCGCAACGCTCGGTCTATGTGCAGCCGTAGGGATCCCCCTCGACTTCGAGAACATCATCGCGCTGCCCTTGCTCGTCGGCATCGGTGTCGCTTTCAACATCTATTTCGTCATGGCGTGGCGAGCCGGCAGGCGCGATCTGCTGCAATCGAGCCTGGCCCGCGCGGTGATCTTCAGTGCGCTCACCACCGGTACGGCGTTCGGGAGCCTGTGGCTTTCGCATCATCCCGGGACCGCGGGCATGGGCAGATTGCTCGCGTTGTCGCTGGCGTTCACGCTCGCCTCGACGCTTACGTTCCTGCCGGCGCTGCTCGGCAGCCTGGACACGCGCGATTGACGGTGGGCCGCTAGCGTTCGCCTGGTGGCGATGGGCTCGTCATCTCGTCGGTGCGCAATTGCGTTTCCGAGAAGTGCCACGCGACGAGCCCGGGAAGAAATATCACGATATCGCGCAACCGGCGCGCGCTCGCGAGGGCGAGCGCAGTCGTCCCGTCGATGCCCAGCATCGCGCCGACGACCAGGAAGGCGGCCTCCTGCACCCCGAGCGCCGCCGGCACGACAAAGGCGGCGCTACTCACTGCCTGGATCAGCGCTTCGAGGGCGACCGCGTCGAGAATGCCGCGCGGCCGCCCGAGAAAATGCAGCGCCAGCCAGAGCTCACCGGCACCGAGCAGCCAGGCGAAGAGCTGCCAGGCAAGGCATGCGACGAGGTCCTTCCGACGCCGGTGGATTCCGCGCAGCGCCTCGTCGAAGCGGAGCGATTGCTCGTGCACGACGCCGAGGCGTCCCGCGAACAGGTGGTTGAGCGTCCCCGTGAGCGCGCCCAGCGCCCCCGCACGCTGGGCGACGACGAAGGCTGCACCGAGCGCGACTGCCGCGCCGATCCCCCACAACAGTTGTGACGCCGCGGTCGACGTCCGGCCGCTCGCGAAGAGCAGCGCCAATCCGAAGAGTGCGAAACCGGCCTGGCTGAGAACCGAAAGCCCCATGTCCACGACCAGGCTCGCGGCCGCGTCTTCGCGAAGCGCGACGTGTCGCCGGACCACGCGATACGCGACGATCTCGCCGCCGATGCGTGCGACCGGCAGCAGACCATTCACCGATTCCCGAAGCCAACTCGCGAACGTGACGACGCGCATGGGCGGGCGTTGCGCACGCGGCAACAGACGCTGCCATGCGCGCGCATTCGCCGTCATCGGCAGCACGTGAAAAACCGCGGCCAGCAGGAGTCCCGGACTCGCAGCCACGACCTGAGTGAAGATGCTCGCGGCGTTGTCTCGCGCGAAGAGCGCGATCGCCAACGCCAGTCCGGCAAGCGCCAGCAGTGAGGCGAGATTTCTCATCCCCGAGCGAAATCCGCAAAGCCCCCGGTCGCAGCACCGCTCCGTTGCAACGACGCTCGCACGCCTGGCGCCGTCAATCCGGCCAGCTCGTCGACGTAGCGATAGCCTGGCGCCGCGCCCGCGAACCCGCCGCGCGTGGCGGGATGACAATAGATTTCGGTCAGCCCGTCGGGAAGATTTTGCAGGATGCTCGAGATTCGCGACTCGATCATCGCGCCGGACCAGGCGCGCCCGAATGTCCGATCCGGCGCCGTGAAGCCCTGTCGAAGAACCCGCTTTGCGAGCAACGCCGTCCACGGTGCCGCGATGAAGTCCCGCCTCGGATGCGCCTTGGGATCGATCCGCGCGAGCAGCCGCACCGGCTCCCGCGGCACGCGAACGGCGCGCATGCCGTAACGCTTGCCAATGTCGACGACCAAATTACTCACCGTCGGATGCACATGAAAGTGATGATGGGCGTTGACGTGATCGAGGGTAAGCCCGGTCGCACGAAACGCCTCGAATTGCGCCTCGATTTCCGCGGCCAGCTGGCGGCGAGCGTGCGTCGATAGAAAGATTTTCCTGCCGAATCGCGTGAGGTCGCGGCGCAACCGCCCATCGGCGTCGACGAGATCCGGAATGCTCACGGGCGGTAACGCCGGCCGCCCGTCGACGAGCACCAGGTGCAATCCGACGCGCAGGGAAGGCAGGCGGCGTGCGCGCGAGAGCGCGTCGTCCACCGCCGCCCCGGAGACCATCAGGCTCGCCGCGGTCAGGATGCCCTTCGTGTGCGCCTGCTCGACGGCTTCGTTGACTTCCGGCGCGAGGCCGAAATCGTCGGCCGTGACGATCAGCGCTTTCAGTGCACCGCCTCGCGCCGCTCGCGCAGGAACTGGAAGAACTCGACGCCCTCACGCAGGCGGCGTCGCATCATCTCGGGGCTTCGGACCATCTCGCCGACGATCGAGGCGATCTTGCTTCTGCGGAAGTAGAAGCGCCGGTAGAAGGTCTCCACGGAATCGTGGATCTCGGTATGGCTGAGATGGGGATAATTGAGCGGCGCGAGCTGCACGCCGTGCGCATCCACCAGATCGGCTTGAGTGCTGTCGAGCCAGCCGTTTTCGAGTGCCTGGCGATAGAGCACCGTGCCAGGGTAGGGCGCGGCGAGCGACACCTGGATCGTATGCGGATTGATCTCGGTCGCGAAGCGGATCGTCTCCTCGATCGTCTCCTTCGTCTCGCCCGGAAGTCCGAGGATGAACGTGCCATGGATCTTGATGCCGAGCTCGTGACAATCCTTGGTGAAGCGGCGTGCGAACTCGACGCGCATGCCCTTCTTGATGTTGAACAGGATCTGCTGGTTGCCGGTTTCGTAGCCCACGAGAAACAAGCGCAGGCCGTTGTCTCGCAGCACCTTGAGCGTGTCGCGCGGGACATTGGCCTTGGCGGTGCACGACCAAGTGATGCCGAGCTTGCCGAGTCCTTTCGCGATCGCCTCGGCATGCGGCAGATTGTCGGTGAACGTATCGTCGTCGAAGAAGAATTCCTTGACCTGCGGGAACGCCTTCTGCGCCCACGCCATCTCCTCCAGGACGTTTCCGACGCTGCGCGTGCGATAGCGATGTCCGCCCACGGTCTGCGGCCACAGGCAGAACGTGCAGCGCGACTTGCAGCCGCGTCCGGTGTAGAGCGACATGTACGGATGCTTGAGATAGCCGATGAAGTAATCCTCGATCTTGAGGTCGCGCTTGTAGACCTGCGTGACAAAAGGCAGCGCATCCATGTTTTCGAGGATCGCGCGCGGCGGGTTGTGCACGATGCGCCCGTTGGGGTCGCGGTAGGACAAGCCCGCAATGCGATCCCAGTCGCGTCCCTCGGCGATTTCCTTGATCGTGAAATCGAATTCGTTCCCGGTGACGAAATCGATCTGCTTCGAGGCCGAAAGACTTCCGGAGGGATCGACGGCGACCCTGGCGCCGATGAATCCCGCCTTCAGATTCGGAGCGGCCGCTTTGAGCGCTTCGAGGGTCTTGACGTCCGACGCAAACGATGGCGTGGACGTGTGCAGAACCGCCAGATCGAAATCCCGCGCGAGCGGCACGATATCGTGGAGCTTGAGGCGATGCGGCGGCGCATCCACCAGCTTGCTCCCTTCGACCAGCGCCGCAGGTTGTGCGAGCCAGTTCGGATACCAGAAGGATCGAATCTCGCGGCGCGCCTGGAAGCGCGACCCGGCGCCTCCGTCAAACCCGTCGAACGACGGCCCCTGCAGAAATAGCGTTCGCATCATCCGTTCCGGTCCTCGATCCTGTTCATCGCACCGCTTGCTGCGATCCGGTAGCGCTGACCGCCCCAGCGGACGACATCGACGAAGAAGCTCGCAACATACACCGCGAAAGCCAGGAGATCGCGCACCGGGCCGAGCCACGCGCGTTTCGGGCTCGAACCCAAAGTATGATCAACTTGAAGCTCCAGGACAAGGCGGCATCCGAGCGCCGCGGCAATCGCGATCCAGCCGACGCTGCCGAAACCGGTCAACGCCGCTGCAAGCATCGCGAACGGCAGCGGATGCGTGATGATGGAACCGGCGTACCCGACAGGTTCCACGGCGCGTAGCGTCCGCGCCCACCGAAGCTCGTGCCGCAGCAACTCGCGCGCGCTCCTCTCCGCACAGTCGTGATCGAGGATCGACGCGGGAATCGCAACTTTGAGGTGCCGGGCGCGTATCGCCTCGCCGATGGCGTAGTCGTCGGCGAGGTAACCGGCGAACGCGTTGAATCCGCCGATCGACTCGAGGGTTGCGCGGGTGAGCGCGACCGTCGAGCCGAAGCACGGTCGCGCGAGACCCAGCCGCAGGCCGAGGACAACGCCGGGGAGAAAATGATAATCGATGCCCATGCTCGCAAGTTGCGCCCAGATACCACCTCGCGGCACGCCGCGGTACAGGCATGTCACGGCACCGACACCGGCGGGAGTGAGCGCCTCGACGACGTGGCGCAGGTAATCTCGCGCGACGTGGATGTCGGCATCCGCGATGACAACCACCTCGTGTCGGATCCGCGCCTCCAGTCCCGCGAGGTTTGCAACTTTCGGGTTCTGCCGGTGCTCGGGCGTGTGCACGACCAGCTCGAGATTGCGAGTCGATCGCTCGCTTATGAGCCGTTCGATGATCGCGATCGCGGGATCATCAGGATCGTGCACGCCAAAAAGCGTTTGCGTCGGGCCGCTGTAGTCCTGGTCGCAAAACGACAAGAGGTTCGCATATAGCCCCGGCGCGTCGCCTGCCACCGGCTTGAGGAGCGTGACGCCCGGCCACGCTTCGGGCGTCGCACCGCGATCTCCCGAGAAGCCGCGGACAGCGGTCGCCGCGGCGAGCGCATAGAGCGAGCCGCCCGCGGCCACGATCACACTCGCGATCGCGGCCCACGTGGTCGCGATCTCAATCATTCAACCGGATACCCGCGTTCCGCTTCCGAAGCCCGGCCGAGTGGATTAACCTACGCGCCAACCCGCGCTCCAGGTCAGGGGCGACGTGCAACAACCTCGCCGAGGCGGGATATCCGCTGCGCGTGTCGGTTTGCGGCGGCGATCGCACAGCCTGATTCATGTTCATCTCTTCCTCACCCGCGCGCACTCTGGTGGCGCCGCTTTTCTGCGTCGCGATCGCGCTCGGCGGTTGCGCGACGGCGCCGGCGTCGCCCGACGATCCGCTGGAGCCCACCAATCGCTTCATGCTCGACGTCAACACCGGGGTGGACAAGGCGGTCATCAAGCCCGTGGCGCAAGCGTACCGCGACATCGTGCCGCAATTCGTTCGCGATCGTATCCGATCCCTGCTCGACAACCTCGCTGAGCCGAGAATTTTCGTCAACGATCTCTTGCAGGGACGGTTCGACGCGGCGGTGACCACGTTCGGACGATTCATGATGAACTCGACGCTCGGGCTCGCCGGGATGTTCGATCCCGCGACCGAGCAGGGAGTCAAGCGGCAGACCGGCGATTTCGGTCAGACCCTCTATGCGTGGGGTGTCGGGGACGGGCCGTACCTCGTGCTCCCATTCTTCGGACCCTCGAATCTTCGCGACGCCTTCGGGCTCGGGGTCGACCTGTTCACGACGCCACCCGCGCTCATCGTGACGGGCCATGCAGGGATCGTGACGAACATGGTCGTGGGAACCGTAGATGGCATGGACCTTCGCTCGCGCAACATCGAAAGTCTCGACGAGCTGATTGCGAGCTCGCTCGATTATTACGCTCGGCTGAAGAGCGTCTCCATCCAGCGGCGCCAGGCGGAGTTGCGGGAGGCGCGAGGACAGTCGGAAGAGCCCCAGGAGCTCCTCGACCCCGCCGCACCCGCGGCCGAGCCAGCGAAGTAGCGATCTCGTCGTGCGCGAGAGTCGAGACGCGCGCCGTTGAGTGACCGGGCCCGAGGTGGAACCGGTGCCGGCATCGGTACGCTTCATTGCGCCTTCGGTTTCGGCGGGTGCAAGAGTCTGTCCGCCTGCTGACGAAGGCTCTCGATCAATGCGTTGGGTCCGCCGCTCTTCAGGAGCGCAGCAAACTCGGTTCGTCGCGCCGCAAGCTCGCTGATGGTGCCGGTCAGATAGACGTCGACCACTGTCCAGTCCTTCCCGGCACCGCGCATCAGATAGTTGAGCACGACCGGATCGCCGCTGGTCGGAACGAGCTTGGTACGCACGATCCTTCCCGTGCTCCGCGCCTCGCTCTGGGGCTCCACATCGAAGCGCTCTCCAGAGTACCCGTCGAAGCGATTGGCGTAGGTGGCGATCGTCATCCGCGTGAATTGCTCGATCAGGTCCGTTTGCGCCTGGGACGGGATCGAGTTCCACTCCGGGCCGACGGCGATCCGGGTCATCGCCGGCAAATCGTAGGTCGCGCGAATAACCGGCGCCAGCGCCGCATACCGTCCCTCGATCCCAAGCTGGTCTGCGCGCTTCATCGTGGCAAGCAGCGCATCGTAGAACGCGCGCAGCCTGTCGACGGCGGGATCGGTGGTCGCGTTTTGCGCCGAGGCTTCCAACGTCCAGACTGCGGCGAACAGCAACAGCGAAAAACGCGCAAGGCGTCGTAGCCGGGAGCTGACGTTTGTCATGGTGAGCGCGTTCGCAGCACGGTTGGCGGACGGTGCTCGGCAAGCGCCGAGCAAAAGCCTGCAAATCGTGCCAGGTCCAAATCAGTGCTTCGTTTGCGCGGTCCCGACAGAAAGCTCGTCGAACACCCGCTCGACGTTCGTCTGCTTTCCAACGAATGCTTCGAGCGCCTTGCGCTGTGCAGCGCTATGGACGCAACCCTGCAGCGTCACCCACCTGCGCGACGTCGTGAGCCACACCGACGTATTCGCAAATCGTTTGTCGCCGGCGATTGCCGCGCGGACCTGCGCGTTGATCTCCGGGTCGCGTTTGTACGAGCCGCCGGGCTCGCACTTGCCTTCCATCGCGCAGCGCAATCCGCGCTCGCTGCGGACATGCGCCTCCGTGCGCGCCTCGTCGGCGGTCATCAGCGGCGGCGCCTGTTCGGGACAACCGGAGTACCCATCGGTCGCGCGGGCGAAGGGGTCGAGCTGCATCATGTCGGCCGTGTGCGCGACAGCGGAGATCCCGAGGCTCGCACATGCAGCGATTGACAGTGAGACCCAGATGCGCATGGGGGCATTTTGCCTCAAAGCGCGCAACTGCGCGCAGGATCGAGGCGCACGATTCGCGAGCGCTGAAGAAGCGCGCTTGGTTACAATGCGCGGCACGCGACCCACCGGGCGCCGGCAGCGCGCGCAAAATCGATCTCATGGGTGGGCACGCCAATTAGCGAGGCACCATGAATCTCCTCTGCGCGGCGTCGATTCTTCTGGTCAGTTTTTTGGCGGCATCTGGCGGATCGAGTGCGGCCGAGACTGGTGCCCCGACGCCGACTGCGGCGGCCACGGGCGAAACCCTCGCGAAGGACACGCCACGCGCGACGCCGGCGGGGGCCACCTTTACCGCGCCGGCCGGCTGGGCACTGTTCGAGCGTGGGAACGCGATCGTTCTCGATCCGCCGGAAGGCGACTCCCATGTGGCAATCATCGATGTCGACGCGAAGGATGCCGACGATGCGATCGCTCGGGGCTGGGCGGCGTACCGCCCCGATTTCAAGCGTCCGCTCAAGCTTTCGATGCCGCAGGCGGCCCGCAACGGGTGGGAGGAACGTCGCTACTACGAATACGAGACGTCGCCCAACGAGCGCGTCACGATCTACGCACTCGCCTGGCGTGCAGGAAGGCAATGGATTGCAGTCGTCATCGACGCGACGGAGCCGACGTTCGAGAAGCGTTCGGCGCCGATCTCGCTCGCCTTGCAGAGCCTGCAGCCCAAAGGTTATCAGCGCGAGTCGTTTGCCGGGAGGAAGGCGCATCGACTCGATGCATCGCGCGTCCGCATCATGCAGGACTTCGTGGCCCAGGGAATGAAGGAACTCGGCATTCCCGGCGTCGGTTTCAGCTTGATCGATGGCGGGCGCGTGGTCTTCGAAGGCGGACTCGGCGTGAAGGAGCTCGGCAAGCCCGGCCGAGTCGACGCGCACACGCTGTTCATCGCGGCGTCGAACACCAAGGCGATGACGACACTTCTGCTAGCTCAGCTGGTCGACGCTAAGAAGCTCGGGTGGGACGAGCATGTGACGGACGCCTACCCGAACTTCAAGCTCGGCAATGCCGATACAACGCGCCAGGTGCTCGTGAAGCACCTGGTGTGTGCATGCACTGGCCTCCCGCGTCAGGACTTCGAATGGCTGTTCGAGTACCGAAAAGCGACGCCGTCCTCGTCTTTGCAGCTGCTCGGAACGATGCAGCCGACGAGCCGCTTCGGCGAAGTCTTCCAATACAGCAACCTGATGGCGGCTGCCGCGGGATACGTCGGCGCAGCGAAGCTCTACCCGGACGAGGAGCCCGGTGCGGCCTACGACAAGGCGATGCGCACGCGCATCTTCGAGCCTCTTGGCATGAAGGACACCACGTTCGATTTCGCGCGAGCCTTGCGCGGCAACTACGCTCGGCCGCACGGCGACGACGTCGACGGAAACCCGGCACTCTCGAGGATGGACCTCAACTACTCGATCGTTCCCGTGCGTCCCGCCGGCGGCGTGTGGACGAGCGCGCACGATCTTTCAAGGTACGTGCAGATGGAGCTCAAGCGCGGCAAGCTGCCGAACGGCAAAGTCCTCGTCTCCGAGGAAAACCTGCTCGCTCGCCGCGCGCCGCAAGTGCTGGTGGGCGCGGACATCGACTATGGCATGGGGCTCTTCATCGACAAGCGATGGGGTGTCGAGGTGGTACATCACGGCGGCGACCTCCTCGGCTATCACAGCGACATGATGTGGCTGCCCGAGTATGGCGTAGGCGCGGTGATTCTCACTAACGCCGATCCCGGTGTGGATCTGCGCGCGCCATTCCTGCGTCGCCTGCTCGAAGTCCTCTTCGACGGTCGACCCGAAGCCGAGGAGCAACTGAGCGTCGCCGCGAAGCAGAAGATCGCGCAGGAAGCGAAAGCCCGCGAACGGTTTGTCATTCCCGCGGATCCGGCCGAAGCCACGAAGCTCGCTTCGCGCTATGTGAGCCCGGCGCTCGGGGAGCTCAACGTTCGCCGGGAGGGCGGTTCGGTCGCCTTCGACGTCGGCGGTTGGCGGAGCCAGGTCGCCTCGCGCAAGAACGACGACGGCACGGTCTCGTTCATCACCATCGATCCATCGATGGTCGACGGCTTCAATTTCGTCGTCGGCGACCGCGACGGCAAGCGGGCGCTCATTATTCGCGACGCCCAGCATGAGTACGTCTTCATCGAATCCTAGCGCCACGCTCGAGCCACGAAAGCGCGCGCAGGTAATCTACTTCCGCGCCGTCGCCGCCCGCCACTCGAACTTCTCTCCGGGAAACAGGTAGTCGATTACCGGCACGAGTGGCGTCGCCAGAAACAGCGCCCACGGCAGGGCGTTCGGTCGGAACCAGGCGTACTGCCACACGAACGCGATCGACGCGACAATCAGTGCGTAGGCGATCCGCGCACTGCGCCGGTTCGGGATCGTCATCGGGTCGGAGATCATGAAGAACGCAAACAGCAACAGGGCGCCGTTGCCGAGCTGATGCCACCACACGGCCCACGATTGCCCGAGCCAGAGGATTCGCAGCGCGACGGCGCCGAGCCACGCGGCGAGGAACACCCACGCGATGTCCGCGCGCCGTGCGCGCTCTGTGACGACGCCGCCGAGCACCACAAACCACACGGCAGCGGCGAGCGCGTTGCCCCATTGCCCGGCAGAGATCCAGGTGCCGGGCAGAAGCGCCGTCGCGAGGATGACGCCCAGAGTCGCCGGGTTGAACAGATGCTTGCCACGAATGCGCAGCACGAACTTCGACGACACCGCGACGCATGCCGCCAGGGGATGGACCCACAGCGCATCGCTTCGCAGCAGGATCGACAGCCCGAAGCAGGTGACGACGGCCGATAGGTAGCCTTTCTGCCGCAAACCCTTCGCGCGCAACCAGAAGGCCTGCGTGGCGATCCCGGATGCGAACGCGAGCAACATCTGCTCGGGGCGGAGCGAGAAGTCCCGCGCGAGCGCGCCGAAAGTCAACAGCGATGCAAGGAACAGAATCTGGTAGACGCGCGCATCGCGCGGGAGCTCGTTGCGGAGCCAGCTTCCGGCGTCGCGCAGCATGAGCTTGACCCGCAGGACCCGCGCCGATGGCAGCGCGGGCCGCAACGGGACGACGACACCGCTCACGGCTTTTGCGCCGGCCACAGCGTTTCCCACCATTTCTGCTCCGCGACGGGGACGAACGCGATCTTCGACCGAATGTTGTTCACGTCCCATCCGGTCAGGCCGGCAAGTGTTGACGCTTCCCGCTCCTGGCGCTCACGCACCTGGTCGAAATACGGCTTCGCCGCCGCACATGCGCTTGGATCGCCTTGCCATGGATGCCGCAGCACGTACCGCGCCTGGAATGGCTGCCGGTCCTGCGTTTGCTGAAACATGAGATCCTCGGGCAGCGTGTCGCGCGTATAGCGCAGATGCAGCCGCGTCAGCATGACCGGGAGCGGTGCGGCCGCGTTCGGTGGCGGATTCGATCCCGCAATCCCCGCCGGCGGCACCACCCAGAACACGCCCGCTTCGCGCAATTCCTGTCGCGAGAGCGGGTCGGCAGCGCACGGATCGCACCAGCTCATGTCCCAAAAGTACTCGGTGAACACCACACGCAGGTCTTCCTTTTTTGCCTGCTCGTCGAACAGCGCGCGATAGACGTTCGCAAAATCGCCGCGCACATACGTCGGCAGCTCGGCGTCCGACGGCACCTTCACGGTGCGATAGTTGGTCGCCTCGACGCGGCCCTTCTGCGTGAGCACGTAGACGACGAGATCCTGCGGGCCGTCGGCGTTCAGCATCCCGAGTCGCACCGGCAGCATGAAGCGATCGGATTCGAACGCGAACTGCAGCGGTGAGAGCCACGTGTTACCGGTCTTCGCGTGCTCGTCGAGATTCACGCGCGCGACGAAGAACTTGAGCTGCTGCCGGATGTAGGGCTGCAGCGCCGCCGACGCGTTCTTCGGAATCTTGTAGCCGTTGCGCAGAAGCCAGGTTTCGAGCCCGTCGGACTCCTTGGCGGAGAGGATGACGATGTCGTATTCGCCGACCGTGTAGCGCGCTTCGACGCTGACGCCGAGCGCACGATCGCGCGCAATCGACTTCGCTGCCGACATCGGCATTGGCGTCCGAGCACTCTGCTCCATCTGGCCCCGTGCCAGCTTGTCGGCCATGCACGGGTCGGCGTCGTAATACTCGGCGAGCCTGGGCGCGCTCCACGCATCGACGTGCTCGAAGAGCTTGCGGTCGCCGATCCGGATCTGGCCGCGCTCGAGCACGGTGGGGACCGGGACGACCAGTGCGAACTCGGATGGATCGCCACGGTAGTCGTTCAGCATCGAGATCACGGTGCGATTGCCGTCGCGCACCATAATGACCTGCGACGCCTTGTTGAAGAGCTTGCTGTCCGCCTTGCCAACGAAAAAGCCGCAGAACGCGGCCGCAGGCGGGGGCAGGGCAGTCAGCGCGGCAGCAGCGAAAGCAACGGCGAGCGCGACACGACGCCGCGCGAAACGGTGAAGCGACATGGCGACCTCCGGGTCGAAGATGTCAACGTCGCTATCAACGCGGTGGCCGCACGCTCGGGGTTAGGGTCTAGACTACTTCTTCGGAAACTTGAGATCGCTTGCCCGGATTTCCTGCCGCCACTGAAGCACGCCCTTCTGATCGTAGCTCTCGAGCGCGAACCGCCGATCGTTCCCCGGCCCGGTGACGCGGATCAACCCGAACTGGCGCTTGAAGACCAGCGTCCCGGGAACGATGTCCGGACTCGTCTGCTCCTCCATTGGCGGATTGGTCCAGGGGCTCGAGGTGAGCGGGCTCGACGTGAATTCGTAGAGCGGATACGCGCCGGGCCGCTCGATCTTGATCAGTTCGCTGAAATGCCGATCCCCCGTCAGAAACACGACACCTTCGATGCGCTGGTCGAGGAGCCACGCGGCGAACGCCTTCTGCTCGGTCACGTAACGGTTGAAGCCCTCGAAATGATTGAAGCGGTTCCACATCTGCGTCCCGTTCACGATCAGCTTCAGCGGCGCATTCGAATAGACGAGCGCGTTCTTGAGCCACGTCAGCTGCGCATTGCCCCACATCGTCTTGTCGGGTCCATCGAGCAGGCCGTTTGCGGAACGGTAGTAACGGTCGTCGAGAAGGAAGATGTCGACGTCGCTCATGCGCGCGTAACCGAACACGCCGGGGACCTCGGGGAGGCCGAAGCTCGGATTCGCCCAGTACTGCTTGAAGAGCTTGAGTGACTCGCCCTTCATCACGTACGACAGATCGGCGTCGTTCGGACCATAGTCGTGGTCGTCCCAGATGGCGATCTGCGAGGTCGCGGTCAGCAGGTTTTGCAGCGGCCCAAACGTTCGCTGCCGCCGGTAGCGGAACGCCATCATCGAGGGATCGAGCTCGTCGGGCGTCTGGTAATACAGGTTGTCGCCCATCCACACCATGACATCCGGCTTCTTGGTGGCGATCGCGTCGAAGATTTCGAAACCACTCGCGTAGCTCTGACTGCCCCAGAGCGGATTCGAGTCCGCCAGAAAGAAGCACGAGCCGAAAGCGATCGTGATATCGCGCGCGTCCTCCGCTTTGCTCCAGTAGGGCTGTGTGCGAAGCGTCCCTTCACGACGATCGTTGTCGCCAATTACGAGGTAAGCCACGTTCTTTCCCGGCAGAAGTCCGGTCAAGCGCGCGACGACGACGTTGGCGTTCTCCGCGCGCGCGTCGAACTTCGCGCGCGTGTCCTGCGTTTCGCCGTCGAGCCGCCAGCTCACCTCCACTGTCGACGGCGGCGTCGGTCTGCACCCACAGCAGCGCGCTCGTGTAATCGACAAAGCCGTGCATCAAAGTGAGCTTCGCGGTTGCCGGCGGGCACACTGCGAGCGCGACGCTGCAGATTGCAAGCGCGATCCAGCGGGATGATGTGCGCTTTCCGCGCCTTGGACAAAGCCGCTCGCTCGGCGAGATCACCGTCGACTGCGCGGCCCGCTTCGGCGTCCGCGTGGTGTCGTTCTTCATCGTTCATCCTTAAGCCGCCTTCAGACGCGGCTAAGCATCGATCGAAGGGCGTCGATTGTGCCGGCAACGTCGACGGTTTACAATTCGTCAGCAATGAACGAGACGGTCAACCTGACCCGTCACTTCCTGATCGCCATGCCGGCCATGGCGGATCCCAATTTTGCGAATTCGCTGACGTTCGTCTGCGAGCACAACAAGGACGGCGCGCTCGGCATCGTCGTCAACAAGCCGATCGAGATGACGCTCTCGGCGCTGTTCGAGCAGATCGACATCCCGGTCCCCGCTGCCGAGCTGCGCGGCACACACGTCCACTTCGGCGGCCCGGTGCAGATCGACCGCGGCTTCGTGCTGCATCGCCCGCTCGGCAACTGGCAGTCGACGCTTGCCATCAGCGACGAGATGGGACTCACGACGTCGAAGGACGTCCTCGAGGCGGTCGGTCGCGGTGAAGGCCCCAAGGATGTGCTGGTGACGCTCGGCTACGCCGGCTGGTCGGCCGGTCAGCTCGAGCAGGAGCTCGCGCAAAACGCGTGGCTCACCGTCAAGGCGGATCCGGGCGTCGTCTTCGACCTTCCGGCGGAGCGCCGTTTGCCCGCCGCGATGCGGCTGCTCGGCATCGATTTCTCGCGGTTGTCCGACGACGTCGGGCACGCCTAACGTGCAGGCCACCCAAGCTCGAAACGCGACGGTGATCGCGTTCGATTTCGGCACGCGCCGCGTCGGCGTCGCGATTGGCAATACGCTTACGCGAACGGCGCGCCCGCTCGTCACCATCGACGCGCGCGACGAGGATGCGCGCTGGCGCGAGATCGAGGCGCTCGTGGCGGAATGGCAACCCGCGCAGCTCGTGGTCGGCTTGCCGACGCATGCGGATGGAACGCCTCATCAGATGACGGCGCAGGCACGCCGCTTCGCTTCCGAGCTCGACGCCCGGTTCGGTTTGCCCGTCGCGCTGGTTGACGAGCGTTTTACGAGCGAACTTGCCAAAAGCGAACTCTCGGCCGCGGGAATGGGCGGCCGCGAAAATCGCGCGCTTCGCGACCAGCTCGCCGCGCACATGATCCTCGAGGTCTGGCTTCACGAGCAGCATGACGCCTGAGATTCCCGACGCCGAAGCGCTGCTCGACGCGCTCGTCGCCCGCCTGCGCGGCGCAGTGGCGTACGACGCCGCATTCGTCGGCATCTACTCGGGCGGCGCGTGGCTGGCCGATCGCCTCGCCGTGGCGATTCCCGGCGATCACCCGGTGGGCTACATCGACGTTTCGTTCTACCGCGACGACTATGCAACAACGGGACTCAAGCCGAATCCGAAGCGCACAGCGCTGCCGTTCGACGTCGCCGGCGCCACGATCCTGCTGGTCGACGACGTGCTGTACACCGGGCGCAGCGTGCGCGCCGCGGTCAACGAGCTGTTCGACTTCGGCCGCCCCGCGATGATCGAACTCGCCGTGCTCGTCGACCGTGGCGGACGCGAGCTGCCCATCGAACCAACGTACGTCGGTGCACGGCTGACCGTCGCGCGCGACCTGAACCTCGTGCTGACCCGGGATCCGGGCGGCACGCTGTCGCTCGCCGCCGAACCGGTCGCGGGCAACTAGCCAGACCACCCGGATGCGCAATCCGCAACTCAACGCCGAAGGTGCGCTCAAGCATCTGCTGACGCTCGAGGGACTTCCCGCCGAAGTCATTCTGCACATTCTCGATACTGCCGAGCCGTTCGTATCGGTGGCCGAGCGCGAAGTGAAGAAGGTGCCGCTCCTTCGCGGCAAGGCGATCTTCAACCTGTTCTTCGAGAGCTCGACACGTACGCGCACGACCTTCGAGATCGCGGCCAAGCGCTTGTCCGCCGACGTCATCAACCTGAACATCGGCGTGTCGTCGACGAGCAAGGGCGAGACGCTGCTCGACACCGTCGACAATCTGTGCGCGATGAATGCCGACATGTTCGTCGTGCGGCATTCGCAATCCGGTGCACCGCATCTGATCGCAGCGCACCTCGATGCCACCGGTCGCCAGGACGTGCACGTGATCAACGCCGGCGACGGGCGTCATGCCCATCCGACGCAGGGGCTGCTCGATCTCTACACGATTCGGCACTACAAGGGCGATGTGCGCGGTCTCACGGTGGCGATCGTCGGCGACGTCCTGCATTCGCGCGTCGCGCGCTCGCTGATCCACGGGCTCACGACGCTCGGCACGCCGGAAGTCCGTGTGGTCGGGCCGCGGACGCTGATGCCGGCGCAGGTGGAGTCGCTCGGCGTCCGTGCCTACAGCGACATGCACGAAGGCTTGAAGGGCTGCGACGTCGTGGTGATGCTCCGCTTGCAGTCCGAGCGGATGAAGGGCGCGCTGCTGCCGTCGGCAGGCGAGTACTTCAAACACTACGGGCTCACCACCGAGAAGCTCGCACTCGCGAAGCCGGACGTCATCGTGATGCATCCCGGGCCGATGAATCGCGGCGTCGAGATCGACTCCGCGGTCGCGGACGGCGAGCGCTCGGTGATCCTCCCGCAGGTCACGTTCGGCATCGCCGTGCGGATGGCCGTGATGAGCATCCTCGCCGGCAACTGACACGCGATGAAGATCGAGATCAGGAACGGCCGTGTAATCGATCCCGCCCACGCCGTCGACGGCAGCGCGTCGCTGTATATCGCGGCAGGCAAGATCGCCGCATTGGGCCACGCACCCACCGGCTGGCAGGCGAATCGTGTGATCGATGCGAACGGGATGGTGGTCGCGCCGGGCATCGTCGATCTCTCCGCGCGCCTGCGGGAGCCGGGATTCGAATACAAGGCGACGCTCGAGTCGGAGCTCGCGGCGGCCGTTGCGGGTGGCGTCACCAGCCTGGCGTGTCCGCCGGATACCGATCCGCCGCTCGACGAGCCCGGGTTGGTCGAGATGCTCAAGCATCGCGCGCGCACGCTATCGCTGGCGCACGTCTATCCCGTCGGGGCGCTGACCGTCCAACTCGCGGGCACGACGCTCACCGAGATGGGCGAGCTCGCCGAGGCGGGATGCGTTGCGTTCTCGCATGCCGACATGCCGATCATCGACACGCAGCTTCTGAGCCGCGCGATGCAATACGCCGGGACGTTCGGGCATCGCGTGTGGCTGCGGCCACAGGACGCGCACCTTGCGCGCGGAGGCGTCGCGCATGAGGGTGAAGTCACGACCAGGCTCGGCCTGCCTGCGATTCCGAGGGAAGCCGAGACGATCGCGCTCGCGACCATCTTTGCGCTCGTGCGCGCTACCGGTGTCCGCGTGCATATTGCGCGCCTTTCCACCGCGGAAGGCGTGGCATTGGTTCGCGCCGCGAAAGCGGACGGACTGCCGGTCAGCGCAGATGTCGCTGCGCATCACTTGCACCTGTGCGATATCGACATCGGCTGGTTCGACTCGCACGCGCATCTCGTGCCGCCGCTGCGCACAGCGCGCGATCGTGCCGCGTTGCGCGAAGGTGTCGTCGACGGAACCATCGACGCCATCTGCTCGGATCACACGCCCGTGGATGACGATGCGAAGCAGCTTCCGTTCGCAGAAGCCGAGGCCGGTGCGACTGGGCTCGAGCTTCTGCTGCCGCTAACGCTCAAGTGGGCAGACGACGAGAACGTTGCGCTCGGCTCGGCAATTGCAAGAATTACGCAGCTACCCGCCGCGATCCTGGGTGTGGCCGCTGGAACGCTGGAAGCCGGTGCCGCTGCCGACGTCTGCATCTTCGACCCCGACGAGTATTGGCGCGTCGAGCGTCGATCGTTGCGAAGCCAGGGTAAGAACACGCCGTTTCTCGGCCTCGAAGTTCCGGGACGCGTGCGCTATACGCTGGTTGCCGGGCAAGTCGTCCACGAAATGTGATTCAGCCGGTGCGGGCGCCGCTAACGGGGCGGCTTCCTACGCACGCGGACGTCGCCTGGTCGTTGAACGGTCAAGGCACGGCTGATTGCCCGCACCAACAGTTCGTGAACGTTCATCCGTGACGGCTCGCTCGCGCAAGGCGGAAACGACTCACAAAGAAAAAAGGCTCGCCGAAGTGGCGAGCCTTTTTTGAAGTCGCGCTGGATAAGGCTAAGGGTGCAGGTACGAGTTGATGAAATCCAGCACGTTCTGGCGATCGACACGGAACACGCCACCGGTACCCGCGCAGTTGCCGTTCTTTCCGAAGGATGTCACGGCGGCGACCGTCGTCGTCTCCGTGGGACCCGATCCGATGAAATTGGGACCACCCGAGTCACCGAAGCAGGTGCCGCCCGTGGAATGGTTGTTGGATAGCAGCAGGGAGAAGTCCCCGGTGTAGCCGGTGTCGATCTGCACTAGGTGCGGGGTTGCAAAGTAGCGAGTTCTAGAGTTTTCGTCCTTCCAGGAGGCGGCGTCGGGAAAGCTCGCCTGAAGGCCGTAGCCCACCGCCGTGAAGGTGTTGTCCTGATGTCCGCGCCTCGTCGCCAAGGGGTCCAGCACGTCCGCTGCCGGAAGCGTGCCATACGCGGGCAAACCCGTCACACCCGGCGATTGCAGGAAGACGACACCGACGTCGTGCAAAGCGAAGGTGGCTTCGGAAAAGAGCGGATGTGCGTGCCATTCGACGGCTTCCACACTGTTGGGGCGTGCAAACGGGTAGTTGTTGGTGATACCGATACCCGCTTGGACGTCCGACTCCGTGAAGACCCGCATGCCGCTGGATGCGCTATTGCCCTCCAATGTTAGCCCCGACGTTAGCCGGCACAAAAACAACGGCTTAGCATCAGCTGCTTCATGGTTGGACGAGTGCTCTGGTCCGGCGGAGAATCCTGTGACACGGTGGGTGTCCGCGTTGTACCGCGGGGGTCTTCCACGCTCTGCGGCGACTACCGCCGGCAGACAACTGACAGTTAGGAGAAGATCATGTGCACACTATGCGATCGCGGTAAGCCGCAACTGCACTCGACGTCCCGTCGCAATTTTCTGAAAGGCACGGCGGCGACAGGCCTCGCGGCTGGGGCGATGGGCCTGTTCGGGTCGAGCGCCGAGGCGCAAGGTCACAACGTCAATCCGCCACCGCACACGGGCACGCCGGGCCGACGCTATGTCATCCGCGACGCCTACGTGATGACCATGGAGCCGGGGACGCCGGGCGCCAACTCGACGTTCGGAGAATTCGTCGAAGGCGACGTGCTCGTCAACGGCAAGACGATAGAGGCCATCGGTCAGAACCTGTCGGTTGGAAACGCCACCGAGATCGACGCCCGCGGCAAGGTCGTCATGCCGGGATTCATCGATACTCACCATCACCAGGCCTGGACGGCGATCAGAAGCGCGATTCCCGACAGCATACTGATCGACGACGGCACGGGAACGGCGAGCGCGGAGCAGAACTACTTCGCGCACGTTCTGGCTGGACCGACGGGGACGACAGGCTTCGCCCGCCACTACCGGCCGGATGACGTTTACATCAGCGAACTGTTCGGCGGACTTGCACAGCTCGACGCCGGCGTCACGACGGTGCTCGACATCTCCCAGATCCATCACTCGCCGCAGCACTCCGATGCGGCCATCAACGCTCTTCGCGATGCGGGTCGTCGCGCCATGCTGGGCTACTTCGAAAGCGCCGGCAATGTTGCCGGCAACCAGTATCCGCAGGATGCGACGCGCCTCGCGGGCGTTTTGTCGTCCGACGATCTCGTCGGCTTCATCATGGGTGGCGAGGTCTATCTCGGGGAGCCGACCTACAGCGCGGCCTGGGCGATCGGTCGTAAGCTCCAGGTCCTGATCGCGGCGCACATCCTGTCGCCGTTCGGCATCCGCCCGATCCTGGACGACCTCGCCGCGGGGACCGGCGGCGTCAACAACGACATCGGGCTCGGTCCCGACAACCTGTTCATCCACATGACCGGCATGTCGGATGCTGGCTGGAACGGAGTCAAGAACAGCGGCGCCAGGGTCTCGATCGCATTCCCGATCGAGATGAACATGCGCCACGGCATGCCACCCATCATTAAGATGCAGCAGCTGGGGATGGAGCCGTCGCTCAGCACCGACGTCGAGACCAATATGACGGCGGACTTCTTCACCCAGATGCGGTCCGCGATGACCATGCAGCGATTGGTCATCAACCAGACGGTCCTCGATTCGGGCCCCCCCGCGGTGAATCTCCCTGGCCGCCGTTCCCGGCGGGCTTGCCGCCGCTTCTCAATGCGCGCGATCGCGAACGAGCTCACCGCCGACATCGACAAGGAGACGGTTGACCGTGCTGCGCTTTGCCACGATCAACGGTGCCAAGCACCTGCGGCTCGACAGCAAGACCGGGTCGCTCAAGGTCGGCAAGGAAGCCGACATCATCATTCTCGACGGCACCAACCACAACGTGTTCCCCATGAACAACGTGCCGGGCGCGGTGGTGACGATGATGGACCGGACCAACGTGGAGACGGTGATCGTCGCCGGCAAGATCCGCAAGTGGAAGGGCCAGCTGCAGGACGTCAACCTGGACTCGCTGCGCGGGCAGCTCGCGGCGACGCGCGACTTCCTCTACACCGCGGCCGGCGTTCCGCAGAACCCATTCCCCGCAAAGTAGCGGGGGAGACTCTTACCGCTGCGAACTCGCAGAACTGTTTGGGGCGCGTCCGGCAGGATTCTGTAACGGACCAAAAAGCGGGGCCGGCATGTAGCCGGCCCCGACTTCCGTGACTCATCTCGGTAGCGGACCTCCGATCCGCGGGCTAGCGTGTCGTCGGCGTCGGTGAGCTCGATGAGGACGCCGAGGTCGATATCGTTAGCTGCGAACGTCCCCGCGTACTGCTGCAAGCCGTGCGTCTCGAGCCAACGCTCAAGATCGGTCACCGGCATATCCCTCCCGTTTCAGCCGCGGGCCGCGTTAAAGCGAGGGCCGTCGTCCGGAGTGAACCACTCCCGATCGATAGGCTACGCTGGTCGGATGCGGCGGTCCATGCGCCTTGTCCGCTGGGGTCTTGCCCCGTGCAGAAGACGAGAACCTATTTCTTCGGCACGCGACCAAAGAGGTAGAACTCGTCATTCGGTTGCATGGAGATCAGGTTGGCCATGCGATTGGATAAAGCGAAGAAGGCGGTAATCGCCCCGATGTCCCAGATATCCTCATCGCTGAATCCGTGCTCGCGCAGTGCGGCGAAGTCCGCGTCGTCGATCGCCTGACTGTCCTGCGCCACCTTGAGCGCGAACGCGAGCATCGCTTTCTGCCGCGGCGTGATCTCCGCCTTGCGATAGTTGACGGCCACCTGGTCGGCAACGCGCGGATTCTTCGCATACACACGCAGGATTGCGCCGTGCGCGACGACGCAGTACAGGCAGTCGTTCGCACCTGAGGTCGCCACGACGATCATCTCGCGCTCGGCCTTGGTGAGGCCGCCCTCCTTGAGCATCAGCGCGTCGTGGTAGTCGAAGAAGGCGCGAAATTCGTCGGGCCGATGCGCGAGCGCGAGAAAGACGTTGGGGATGAAGCCCGCCTTCTCCTGAACCTCGAGCATTCGCGCGCGGATGTCGTCGGGGAGATCCTCGAGTTTCGGGACAGGATAGCGGCTGATGGCGTTGGTCGTGGTTGCCATGATCCTTGCCGGTTTGATCGATCTAGGGCTCGAACCGAATCACGCGGGCGCGAATGGCGGCGCGTCAGCGCGAACGGATCTCGTCGCTTGCGGCTTCCGCGAGGATCTCCTCGGGGAGCCGTCCTTTCTTCAGCTCGCGAACGCCACCTTCGACCACGAGGGCCGACGACGTCGCCATCGCCACGCGCTTGCCTTCGGCGTTGTCCACGTTGCAGGAGCTGACGCGTAAGAGCCTGCCACGGTGATTGACCGAGGCCTGGAGCGTGAGGTCGCCCGAGTTGATGAGAGCCGGTCGCGTAAACCGGATCTGCATGTCCAGGGTGGCGAACACGTCGCCTGCGGAAAGCGTGGAGTACACCGCCGCGCCCATCGTGAACTCGGCTGCCCAGGCCAGGAGTCCGCCGTAGATCGACGGACCGCCATTCGAGAACCAGGCTGAGGATGGCAGCGTGCACTTGATTCGACCGTCCTCGACCGCGGTGGCGCGGTAGCCGGTGAATCGCCATACAGGGGCGAGCTTTTCGCCCGCGATCGTTTGCCGTTGCAACTCGATGGGAATTCCATTCATGACCTGATCGAGGCTGAAATAGCCGTCGTCGGGAGGCGGCCGCAGGTAGGGATCGGCGGGTTCAGTCGGCCCGAGATCAGGCGGCGCGTACTTGGTACTCACGTCGACGGGCATATCGGAGATCAGGCACCGAGTGCTCCCGAACGCCAGCAGGCGGCCTTCGTTATCGGTGATCTGGATCATCGACAGGCCGACCTGGGTTCCCGAATGGATGCTCTCGGCGCGGCCAATCATGTTCGTGGTCTTCCGGCTCATCGGCCTGACGAACGACAGGCTGAGCTCGGAGGTCGCGAGCGCCTTGCCCGCGGGAAGCGTCGTCCAGATCGCAGCGGCCAGCGGCACATCCGCGAAGAGCGCGTACACGCCGCCCCAGTACAGCCCCAAGCCATCCTCCAGCCACCGTGTCACCGGCATCGTGAACATCGCCTTGCCGAGCCCTGCCTCAGTCGGCCGCATCCCTGCGAGCCGGAACATGGGCGGCGCCGGCAAGTCCTCCCGAATGAAGCGCCTGAAGGTCTGCAGACCTGGTTGCTGGAACATCCGCAGATCTCCAATCGATCCCCGGTAGTGTTCGTCGAGGTGGTCCATCGTTTCCTCGTCCGTTTCAATCGGAACGGCGCCCGTGGCCCCGGTCTTGGATCGGCTTACCGCGACACCGGGCGTGAAAGCCCGGCATTCGCTTATCTCAGGTCCGCGATCGCTAGGGCACGAACGCAAGAAAAATGAACGTCGCGAAAAGCACGAGGTGCACTGCGCCCTGCATCATGTGGGTGCGCCCCGTTCCCAGCGTGACTGCGCTGACGAGGAGGGTGACGGCGAGCATCACGAGGTCGCGCGGCTCAAGGCCCAGCGTCAGCGGCAAGCCGAAGACGATGGCGGTCACGACCACGACCGGGATCGTGAGGCCGATGCTCGCAAGCGCCGACCCGATGCCGAGATTCATGCTGGTTTGCAGGCGATTCGCGCGCGCGGCGCGGACCGCTGCCCAGGTCTCCGGCAGGAGCACGATCATCGCAATCACGATTCCGAGGACGGCCTTCGGCGCGCCCGCTGCGGTGATTGCGCGCTCGATCGAAGGCGAGAGCACTTTCGCGAGTCCGACCACGGCAATGAGCGAGACGAGCAAGAGGCCGAAGCTTGCCCACGTTTCGCGGTCCGTCGGTGGCGCCGCGTGGGCGTCAGTATTCGACTTGTCGGCCGCGGGAAGGAAGTAGTCGCGATGACGCACCGTCTGGATGAAGACGAATACCGCCCAAAGCACGGCCGAGGCAATCGCGATGAAATCAAGCTGGGCGTTGCTATAAGTTCCGGCCGGCGTCGACGTCGTGAAATCCGGCAGGACGAGCACGAGCGCACACATGGCGATCAGCGCCGCGAGACCCGCGCTCGACCCTTCCACGCGAAAGCTCTGCTCGTGGTGCGCGAGCCCCCCGACGAGCACGCAGATTCCGACGACGCCGTTACAGATGATCATGACCGCGGCGTAAATCGTGTCGCGCGGCAGTACCGCCACATCCTCGCCACCGGAGAACATGATCGACAGGACGAGCGACGCTTCGATGACCGTCACGGCGATTGCGAGCACCAAGGTTCCGAACGGCTCGCCCACACGGTGGGCCACGACTTCGGCGTGGTGAACCGCTGCGATTACGGAACCGACGACGCCGACCGCACAAATGACGGCGAGCGGGGTACCAACGCCAGCGATGAGCGCACCGATGAGCAGCGCGATAGAGAGTGCAGGGATGAGCCAGGTCCACGCGGTCATGCGGCATTCTAATCGAGACTGGCGCGCCCGCTGGCCGTCGACAGTCCGGCGCACGCAACTATCTGCGTTCGGCCAGCGGGAGACGTCGAGTACTGCTGCGCACAGCGCGAAAGCGGTCGTTCCGTAGAACTTGGTGCGCGCGCTTGACCGCAGCGCATGCCGACCCGCATCGTGGCGCCGCAGAACTTGCGACCCGCGACGCGTTGTTCCGCTCGAGCGGCGGAGTTCAACCTCGACCGAAAGCGGGCCCAGTGGGAGCGGTGATCGACGCTTTCGCCCTTGCGTTCATTGCGCGTGAAAGAATGCGAGGAGTCTGGGGATCACTTGACCGGGTGCTTCGTCGATGAGCCAGTGACCGGACCCGGTAACGATCGCGCCGTCGACGTTGTCGGCGACCAAGCGGGCCTGCGAAGTGAGGAAATCGCCACCTGATTTCTCGCCACCCAGCACCAACATCGGCATCGAGAGCTTGGTCTTGGCGAATTGCGCGTTGTCCTTCGCATCCTGATCGAACGCGCGGAACACCTCCATACCCGCCTTCATTGCGTCGGGCTGCGCATATTTCCGGGTGTAAAAGCGTCGATCGGCTTCAGAGACGGATTTCGTCGGATCCGCCGCGAAGTCATTCCAGAAGTGTTCGAAGTAGATCCGTTCGCGTCCCTTCACGAGCGCGAGCGGTGTGGGGCCGTAGAAGTGAAAGTGCCAGAGGTCTTTGAGCAGGAAAAGATTTGTCGTGTCGCCGACGCCCGGGATGAACGCGTCGAGCAACGCGATGCGCTCGACTTCGGCGGGATATTGCGCGGCGTACGCGTACGCCACCATCAGGCCGATGTCGTGCCCGGCGATGCCCGCCTTTTCGATGCCGAGCGACCGAGCGAGGGCATGCACGTCCTGCGCCATCGTCTTCTTGTCGTAGCCGGCTTCGAGCTTCATCGTGTCGCCGAAGCCGCGCAGGTCGGGTGCGATGACGCGGCGGGTTTTAGCAAGCTGCGTCATCAACGGTCGCCACATGTGGCTGTTCTGCGCGTAGCCATGCAGAAGGATGACCGGGCTTCCACCCTTGCCGGCAACGAGGTAGTGCATTCTCAGGCCGTTCGCCTCCGCGAAGCGGCTTTCAATCTTCTCGGTCTCGGCCGAAGCGGGCGTTGCGGGCATGGCCGCGATGATAACAGCCACTGCTAAGCGTTACGGGGAGACGTCGCACGGGCGCCTCTCGTAGATCGGTGACGTCCCATTGAACCGCATCGCCGCTGGCGGAATAAGCTTTAAACGGCGATTTCACCGTTCGCAAGGATCTGAAATCGCTAAGACGCGGGTCGATCCTGCTGCAAGTACTGATGCACCAGCGCGATCGCCATGCTGCCTTCACCCACCGCCGACGCTACACGCTTGACGGGGCTCAACCGCACGTCGCCGCACGCGAAGATCCCCGGAACGCTCGTTTCGAGCAGGTATGGGTCGCGGTGGTGAGACCAGCGCCCGGCACTCACGACCTTGTCACCGGTCAGAATGTATCCGTGCGCATCGCGCGCGATCTCCATCGGGAGCCAGCCGGTGTCCGCGTCGGCTCCGATGAAGACGAACAAACCGCCGCATTCGTGTCGCGACACCGCCTCGCTGCCGTGCGTGCGAATGTCGATCGCCGCCAGATTTCCATCGCCGTGGACTTGAACGACTTCCGACTTCAGGCGAACGGCGATATTCGACTTCGCGCGGAGCTGCTCGACAAGGTAATGCGACATGCCCTTCTCCAGGGCGTCGCCGCGCACGACGAGCGTGACCCTGCGCGCATGGTGTGCGAAAAACAGCGCCGCCTGACCGGCTGAGTTCCCTGCGCCAATGAGATAGACGTCCGTCCCGTGCGTTGCACCGGCTTCGCTGCGCGCCGCGCCGTAGTAGACACCCTTGCCGATCAGGCGCTCGACGCCTTCGATCGCGAGACGCCGCCAGGTGACGCCGGTCGCCAGAATGACGGTCCGCGCGCGGATGACGTCATTGCCGTCGAGAAAGATCTGCTGCGTCAGCGTATCGATGCGTTCGACGGAACGCGTCACGAGAATCTCGGCGCCAAGACGCTTCGCCTGCTGGAGCGCACGATCCGCGAGTTCGTCGCCGGAAACGCCATTGGGAAAACCCAGGTAGTTCTCGATCCGCGATGAGGTTCCGGCTTGACCGCCGGGCGCCTCGCGTTCGATCACCAGCGTTCGCAGCCCTTCCGACGCGCCGTATACCGCAGCGGCGAGTCCCGCCGGTCCGCCACCGATGATCGCGGTGTCGTATTCCGTGAGGCGCAGTTTCGTTTGGAGACCCAACAAGTCCGCGAGCTCGCGTGCCTTCGGTCGACTCACGACAGTCCCATCCGCGAGCCGCAGCACCGGACACTCGGCATCCGCAGGCGGCGTTCCAGGCCAAAGCGCTTTCAGGTTGGGCGCGTCCGGCGTTACCCAGTCGAATGTGATCTGATTGCGCGCGAGAAATCGCCGCATGTCGCCGCACGCGGGGTCGAACCGGGGACCGAACAGAGTGACCCGCGCCTTAGGCGCTTCAGCCGCGATCCCCTGCAGCCCTCCGATGCGCTCGCGGGCGAGTGCACCGAGCGTGAGAGCGATTTCCGGGCATGCGGCCGCGACCGCGTAGTACTGCCGCGGCTCCACTCGCATGACACGCGAAGGTTCCGCCGCGCGGTAGCCGCCGGGAAACGGCGATCCCAGCGTGAGCGGCACTTCGCCGAAGATCGCGCCTGGAAGCCGCCAACCCAGTCGCCTCTCCACGCCGTCAAATAACTTCACGACTTCGATCCTGCCGCCCAGAACCGCGAACAGCGCGCGCTCGCCTCCTTCGGATACGGCCCATTCGCCGGCGGCGAGGTGCATATCGGCGGATGTGCGCGCGAGAAGCTCGAGATCGCTCAAGGCCAGCGAGGAAAAAAACGGGATGGCGCGGATCTCGTCAACGGTCAACATATCGGCGCTGGCGATTCATCGATCGGGCAGCCGGATGCGTGCGGTCGAAGGCGATGCGCACAACTTTTCTAGCCCGCGGTTGGAGGTGGCGGGATATTGCAGTAGCAGTAGGTGAATTGCTGTATCGCGCCTGCCGGCGTCTGATGAAGCTCGGTCAAATGCTTGACTAGGCGAAAGTTCGGACCGAACTCGTCGTGGAGTGCGTCCGGGTCGTAGCGCACGACCTCGAGCCCGCTGCACTTGCTCGGGCCTTCGGGGCCGAACGTAGCGACGATGACGTGGCCTCCCGGTTTGACGGCGTGCGCCACCTGACGGACATATGCCGCGCGGTCGGCAGCCACCGTGAGGAAGTGAAAGACGGCGCGATCGTGCCATACGTCGTACGCATGCCTTGGAAACGCAAAGGTGGTTACGTCCCCGCAGATCCACTCGACGCCGTCCGCCTTTCCGCCCAGCCGTTCCCTGGCAACCACAAGCGCGGTCGACGAAAGATCCAGTACCGACAGATTGCAGTAACCGCGTGCCAGCAGGTCGTCCACCAGTGTGGACTCGCCGCCCCCGACGTCGATGATCCGCGCCTCGCGAGCGGGGGCCGACTCCTCGATGAGCTTGAGCGATATGTCCAGATGGGGGCGATACCAGCTGACCTCGTTCGGCTCCTTCGTTCGATAAACCTTTTCCCAATGCGCTTTGGGGTCCATGTGTGCCTCGTCATGCATCTGATCGGTTCGCGCGCGATTACGGGAAATCATCCATCAACCCTTGCGGCTTTGTCGACGGTCGCGAGCGAACGTAGCGAGCCCCGAACCGTGGACAGTTCCGGGCGCCGGTTCCGCATCCGAGTAGCGACTTTACTGCGTTCTCGCCCGACGAGGCTGTCGAGCAGCTAGAAGGCCGATTGACCACGATCGATCGTCATCGGCGTCGACGTGAGCTGTGATCAAGCGGGCTTCGATCCGAGCAATCCGTCAAACGGTTTTCGACACCAGGAAAAGAATGCGACTGGTCGCGAAGAAATACTGACCTTGCTCGCTCAACCGGGGGAACTCGGCGAGCCACGCGGCAATCTCGTCCTGGTCCACGTCGCCGCGCTTCGTGACGAAGTCCGCGATGAGGGTCGCGATGCCCTTGCTGTAGGTGTCGTCGTGCCACGCGATATTGAGAATCGGAAAGACGCTTGCTTCCTCGAGCGCGAACCCGGCGTCGCGCAGGCGCCGGAGCATGGTTCGCGGCAGGCGCGGGTGCGCGCAGTGCGCTTCCCAAGATTTCATCACCGCTGCCATTCGCGCAGGCGCGGCGGAGTGCCAGATTACGCCATCCCAATCGGTCGCGACAAACAACGCCCGTCCGCCGGGTTTGAGAACGCGAATCGCCTCCGAGATCGCCTTGTCGACCTCGGGGATGTACTCGGCGACCTGCGTGCACGCTGCGACATCGAAAGTTGCATCTGGCTCGTCGAGCGATGTTGCGTCACCCACGCGATAGGAAAGCCACGCGCGGTGGTTCCGACGAGAAGTGAGGTCGACCAAGTCGGGAGAGAGATCGATACCGAGAACGCGCCCGGAAGGACCGACGATGTCGGCCATGCTTTCGCAAAGAAAGCCCGGGCCCGAGCCGATATCGATGACCGAATCCCCGGGGGCGAGGCCAAGCTTTGCGAGCGTGTCTCGGCGCTGCGCCACGACGTCCGTCGTCGCATAGAGCGCTTCGAGGCGTCTGGCCGTATCGTGCGTGAACTTCATTCACTCGCTTCGGACCCGTGCGGCCCCCAGGGAAGGAGGATTCTAACTGGGTCAGGAAGCGCGTCGGTGTCCCGGCCCGCCTCCCGAAGCGGGTGGCCGAGCGCGAAGATGCGTGCGCGACATCTTCGCCGCGGCGACTCTGTATAAGCGCAGAAACCGTTCCTGCGCCGCCCCGCACCTTACGGCTTTTTGGAGGCATGATGCGCGAACCGACGCCAGCCGTCGGTCAATTCCGGAGCTGACGATGACGACGCTTCGCGGAAAGATTGCCGTGGTGACCGGTGCGAGCCGAGGCATCGGGAAGGGAATCGCACTGGCGCTCGGGGAGGCCGGGGCGACGGTTTACGTGACGGGCCGCAGCCTCGACGCGTCGGATGACCATCGAGGCTCGCTCGCACAGACGGCAGCGCAGATCGATGCGGCCGGGGGCGTCGGCATCGCAGTGCGCTGCGATCACGCCGATGATGCGCAGGTCGAGGCGGCCTTCGAGCGCATCGGCGCGGAGCGGGGTCGCCTGGATCTGCTCGTGAACAACGCAATGTCGACGCCCCAGCGCCGCGAGCTTCCCCCAGGAGCGCGCTCGTTCTGGGACCTGCATCCGTTCTGGGAAGTACCCGTCGCGTTCTGGGATGCCTTCAACGACGTAGGGGCGCGTTCGCACTACGTCGCGAGTGCGTACGCCGCGCCGTTGATGATCAAGACCGGCGGCGGATTGATCGTGAGTATCACGTCTTCCGGCGCGTCGCGCTATGCACAGTGCGTCGCCTACGGCGTCGCGAAGGCCGCGACGCAGAAGCTCGCCGCCGATATGGCCGAGGAGTTACGACCCCATGGCATTGCTTCGATGGCAATGTGGCCCGGATTCACGCGGACCGAAGACGTCCTCGGCAATCCCGACGTCTACGACAATCTGACGGGAACCGTCTCACCGCGTTACAACGGCCTCGCGGTCGTCGCCCTCGCGGCGGACCCGCGGATCATGGACAAGACCGGCCGCCATCTCAGGATCGGCGAGCTCGCGCAGGAATACGGATTCGTCGATCCCGAAATCCCGCCTTCGCGCTAATCATTTCGCCCGGGAGGGTGTTCATTCGAACCGCGATGGCAAGCGCGCGGGCGTCGCGGCCGGCCCGTTATCGACCAAGCCTCGAGGCGACGGCGATCGTCGGCTATTGGCACACCGTCCCCGGCGCGCGGAACACCTGGCGCGTGATGGACTTGGTGAGATTGCCCTTGTTCAACCCGTCGCCCAGGTCGACGTTGAACGCAAACGTCCCGTGGTTGCCGTCGCCGAAGGAGAGCGTCGCAGTGCCCACCGACTTCAGGCCCACCTTGCTTTTGTCGAACACCGGAGCACCGAACGGCGGACCGCTCGTCAGGTAGAGCGAACCGGAGTACGTCTTCGGTCCGATCTGGGGTGCCGTCATCGACAACCACAGCGGCTGGAAGTGGGCGTCATAGGTGAACCAGGTGGCGAAGATCGTCGTGCCTTGTTGCGTGAGGTTCATTCACCATCCCGATTCCGATCCCGGCGGCGCCGCCCACCACAAATCCTGGTAGTTGGTCGCCTGGGTCAGGTCGGGATATTTCGCCCATACGCACGTCGGCACCAGCCCGAAGACCTGCAGGGTGATCGCCTTGGTTTGCGTCGCAACATTCGCGCCGTCGTTGACCTGATACGCGAAAGTCCCCTTGGTCGGGATCGCGAATGTCAGCGTTCCCGTTCCCACGGCGGTCGCGGACCCCGGTGTCCAGAAGGTGCTGAAGAACGGCTCGCCGATCGTCTTGTAGAGCGTTCCGCTGTAGACGCCAGGCCCGGTCTTGCTCGCCGTCATGGAAAGCCACCACGCCTTGCCCGAGGCGTCATAGGTGAACCAGGTGGCGAAGATCACGTCGCCCTGGTGCGCGAAGTTGATGCCCCATCCCGATTCCGACCCGGGAGGATCCGCCCACCAGAGACCGCCGTAGTTGTCGCCGGTGGAAAGCGGTAGCAGACACACGTTGTCGGCCCCGCTCCAGTACGCCTGGACCGTGCACTGCACGCCGTTGACATCGACGTTGGCGAACTGGTGGTTGCAGGCGTCGCCGATTTCGTCGCCAGTGACGCCGGGGCCGTTCACCAGGATGCCGTCGTTCGACGTGTCGACGTTCGGGTTCGTGCACGCCTCGACCAGCTCGTGCGAGAAGATCTTGGTCACGGACCCCGCTCCGGTGAGCGAGCCGCTGTTCTCGACCCATGCGTAGTACGCGGTGACGCCGTTGATGATGAAGCTCTGATGCTGCCCGCCGTAGCCCGCGAGGCTGCTTTGGACGCCGGCCGGCAGGATCACGACATAGAGGCGATCGTGCCCAGCCATCGGCGCCGGCATGCCCGCGCTCAGGATTCGCGACGAGAGCATCCCGACGACGTCGGTATTCGTGAAGCCGTTCGCCGGATCGCTCGTGGCGTTGATCTCGCTGTAGAGGAGGGTCCCCGGCCCGATGCCCCGGTACTGCGCGAGGCTCGACAGGTACGAACCAGTGACGAGCCCCTGGATCGCCGTCCTGCAGTCGTTGCTCGACGGCGACGGCGGAGGATTTTTGCTCCAGAAGCTCCCCCAGAAGCAGAGGATCACCTCGACGTGCGTGAGGAGCTTTCCGCCACCGTCGACCACGCTCGTCACCGTGTAGTCGGGCGAAAACTCGGCGTCGCCGCCGCTCGGTGTGCGGCCCGTTTCCGCGTGTTTCACGATGCCGCGGAGCTTGTCGGAAGCAGTTCCGTTGCTCATGGAAAGACGCTACGCCGACGTGGCGAATATGGGCGGCACGTCGCCAGCGGACATTCGTGCCAGCGCCGAATCAGTGCTTTGAGCGTTCGCCGCTCGTTAACGCTCGCTTAACATCGGCGCGACGATGTTGGCAAACGCAGAAAACATTTTTTCGGCGGTTCATTATGAAGTCGGCGGAACATATCCCGCGGGTCCCTCCGTCCGCGCCGAACGTGCTTTGAGCGTTCGCCGCACGCTGACGCTCGCTTAACATCGGCGTACCGATGTTAGCGACCGCCGAAAGCACTTCTTCGGGGTGTGTGGTCATTGCGACGGCGGTACATAGCCGGACGGCATCTCGGCTCCGGCCCCGAAGAAGTGCTTTTCCATCTGCTCGGCGAGCCACTTTCGTGCACGCGGGTCGGCGAGCGACAGGCGATTCTCGTTCACGAGCATCGTCTGGTGCTTGATCCACTGCGCCCAGGCTTCCTTGGAAACGTTTTCGTAGATGCGCTTCCCGAGCTCGCCTGGATACGGCGGAAAATCCAGTCCTTCCGCTTCGCGATTGAGCTTGACGCATTTCACCATTCTGGCCATGTCGTGATCCTTTGCTGCCGGGCTTCGTCCGATCAAGGCGCGCCGGCGTGTCCTACAGATTCTTCATGTACACCTGCGAGCGTCGCTGGTAATTGTAGAGCGCCTGCTTCTGTTGCGGCAGCTCGGAGACGCCGGCGGAACGGAACCCCCGCTCGAGGAACCAGTGCGCGGTCTTGGTCGTCAAGACGAACAGTTGCGAGAGCTTCAGCTTGCGCGCCCGCTGCTCGATCTCGTTCATCAGCGCCTCGCCGTAACCCTCGCGCCGGAAGTCGGGATTGACGGCGAGCGCCGCGAGCTCGCCCACTTTCTCGGCGGGGAAGGCGTAGAGGCCCGCGCAACCGATGATGTGGTTGTCGTATTCGGCGACGACGAAGCGTTCGATCTCGGCTTCGAGCCGCTCGCGCGAGCGTCGAACGAGAGTGCCCTGTTCCTCCAGCGGCTCGATGACGGAGAGGATGCCCTGCAGGTCGTCGATCGTCGCGCTGCGCAGGTTCGCAAGCGGTGCCGACGCGACCATCGTGCCCACGCCGTCGCGCGTGAACAACTCGAGCAGGAGCGCGCCGTCGTGGTGCCTGCTGATGAGATGTGCGCGCTTGACCCCGTTGTCGCACGCACGAATCGCCGCGGGCAGATAAAGCCGAACATCGGCGGTCAGTCGGTCCGGCTTGGCGAGCAACGTCTCGGCGTCGCGCGTCGACAAATCTGACAAGAGCTGGCGGCGGCCGTTGCGTACGCCGTCTGCATCCATGAGGAAGATCAGCTTCATCGCCGTCATGCGCACCGCGACCTGCATCGCCACTTCCTCGACCGTGAGGTTGAACACTTCACCGGTAGGCGAGAATCCCAGCGGCGATATGAGCACGATGTCGCCGTCGTCGAGGCGCTGCTGAATCGCCTCGGAGTCGATACGGCGGACCTCACCCGTGAGCTGCATGTCGGTGCCGTCGACCACACCCATCGGCTTCGCGGTCAGATAGTTGCCGCTCGACACGCGGTTGCGGGCGCCCGCCATCGGCGAATTGGCGAGCCCCAGCGAGAGCATGGCTTCGATGCGCGCGCGCACCTGTCCCGCCGCCTCGAGGACGCAATCCATCGACTCGGCGTCAGTCACGCGGACGCCATGCGCATAGCGGCTCGGGATGCCCTGTTGCGCGAGGATCGCTTCGACCTGCGGCCGGCAACCGTGCACGACGACGAGCTTGATGCCGAGGCTATGCAGCAGGTTCAGGTCGTGGATGACGCCGAGGAACGAATCGTCGGCGACAACCTCGCCGCCGAACGCGATGACGAACGTCTTGCCGCGAAACGCATACACGTACGGCGCGGCCGAACGGATCCAGTGCACGAACGACCGCATGGTCGCGGAGTTGATGGGCGGCTGAGCCTCCGGGGCACGTGGCATCGCTTGGGTTCGCCTCGAGAAAGCGTCGCGGATTATATAGCGCCGCAGTCGTGACTGCCGGCTGGTTGCGGCTCGCGTCGCCTATAATTAAAGGCTCGCGATTCCCCGATTTCCGCGCGCCATGTCGTCGCGGTGTACGGCCGACGCTCCCAGCCCCAGTCGATGTCATCCCCGCTTCTTGCCAATCTGAATCCTGAACAGCTCGCCGCGGTCACGCTGCCGCATGCCTCCGCGCTCATTCTTGCCGGCGCGGGCAGCGGCAAGACCCGCGTCCTGACGACGCGCATCGCGTGGCTCCTGGCGACGGGCCAGGCGAGCCCGATGTCCATACTCGCGGTCACGTTCACCAACAAGGCGGCGAAGGAGATGTTGACGCGGCTCTCGGCGATGACGCCGATGAATACGCGCGGCATGTGGATCGGCACCTTCCATGGCTTGTGCAACCGGATGTTGCGCGCTCATTACCGCGCGGCCGAGTTGCCGCAGCTGTTCCAGATCCTCGATGTGCAGGATCAGCTCGCACTCATCAAGCGCGTCTATCGCGAGCACTCGATCGACGACGACCGCTATCCCGCGCGCCAGCTGCTGTATTTCATCCAGGACGCGAAGGAAGCAGGGCTGCGGCCGAACGCTGTCGAGGCCGGCGACGATTTCACGCGCCGCCAGGTCGAGCACTACGCGCTCTACGACGCCGCGTGCCGGCGCGAGGGTGTGGTCGATTTCGCGGAGTTGCTGCTGCGTTCGTACGAGCTTCTGACGTCCAACGAGCACTTGCGCGAGCACTACCGGCGCCGCTTCAGCGAGATCCTGGTCGACGAGTTCCAGGACACCAACATCCTCCAGTACAAGTGGTTGCAGGTGCTCGCGGGCGAGCAGACGACGGTTTTCGCGGTCGGCGACGACGACCAGTCGATCTACGCCTTCCGCGGGGCGAGTGTCGCCAACATGCAGCATTTTGAACGCGACTTCTCCCGCCCGGATCACCCGGTTCGCTTGATCAAGCTCGAGCAGAACTACCGCTCGCACGGCCACATCCTCGACGCCGCGAACGCGCTGATCAAGCACAACCAGATGCGGCTCGGCAAGAACCTGTGGACGAGTGAAGGCAAGGGCGAGTCGGTCCGCGCGTTCGCGGCGCCGAGCGACCTCGACGAGGCGACGTTCGTGATTGACGTGATTCGCGGGCTCGTCAACGACGGGGTCCGTCTCGACGACATCGCGCTGCTCTATCGGAGCAACGCGCAGTCGCGGGTACTGGAGCACGCGCTGTTCAACGCGGCGCTGCCCTACCGAGTCTACGGCGGCATGCGCTTCTTCGAGCGGGCGGAAGTGAAGCACGCCCTCGCGTATCTGCGCCTTGCCGCGGCATCGGAAGACGAAGGCGCATTTCTTCGAGTGGTGAACTTTCCGCCGCGCGGGATCGGCGCGCGCACGATCGAGAACCTGCAGGAGGGCGCGCGCGGTGAGGGGGTGAGCCTTTGGCAGCGCGCCGCGAGCGCAGGTGCGACCGGCAAGGCCGGAGCGTCGCTTGCCGCATTCGTCCGGCTGATCGATGGGCTGCGCGGGGCGACACGCTCGCTTTCGTTGCCGGAAGCCGTCGCCCATGTGATCGAGGCGTCCGGACTGGCCGCGCACTACAAGCAGGAGAAGGACGGCCAGGAGCGCATCGAGAACCTGGAAGAGCTCGTGAACGCCGCCGAAAGCTTCGTGCGCGAAGCCGACCGTGCCGTCGATGCGCCGTTCTTCTCGGCGCGCGCTGCCGTCCAGGGGCCGGGAATCATGACTGCGGCGTCGACGTCGCAGGAAGCTCCCGACGCCGCGACTTTGCCCCCCGAGGAAGAGGGGGCGACGGACGAGATCACCGCGTTTCTTGCCCACGCCGCCCTCGAGGCCGGCGACACGCAGGCGGGCGAGGGCCGTCCGGCGCTGCAGCTCATGACGGTGCATTCGGCGAAGGGGCTCGAGTTTCATACCGTGTTCGTCACGGGTCTCGAGGAAGGATTGTTTCCGCACGAGAACAGCCTGAACGAGTACAACGGTATCGAAGAGGAACGGCGACTCATGTACGTTGCCGTGACGCGAGCGCGCCGCCGCTTGTATCTGACCTACGCCCAGACCCGCATGCTGCACGGGCAGATGCGCTATCACATTCCGTCGCGATTCCTGGACGAGATCCCGCCGGAGCTTTTGTCCTGGCTGTCGCCGCAACGTCGCCGCGGGGCGATCGAGATCGATCGCGCGGAATGGGGCAACGCGCCGGCGACGCCGCCGAAGCCTACGCCCGCAGGTCCTCACTGGCGGATCGGGCAATCCGTCCGTCACTCGAAATTTGGCGTCGGGGTGATCATCGATGCGAAGGGTCGCGGCACCGACGCGCAGGTGCAGGTCAACTTCCGCGATGCCGGCGTGAAGTGGCTGGCCCTCGAGTACGCGAAGCTCGAAGCCGCCTGACGAGCGCCGTTCGCAGCGCGTTCAGGCGCGGCTTCGCGTCAACGGCGCGAGCGTCTCGCCCGCATGGAAGACGTCGCGGTAGCTTACGTAGTCGCAGATGTGCATCGTCGCGAGTACGACGGCGTAGTACGGTAGCAGTGCGAGCAGCAGGATCGTCACCGCAACCGTCGGTGCCAGCACGAGCGCCAGGACCATGAACCCGAACGCCGGCAGCACCGACACGAACAGAAATACCACGAGCAGATAGCGCAGGATCGCGCGCCAGTTCGCGAGCGTGGCGCGCAGGCTCACGCCGAGCGATAGCATGACCGTCGCGTTCTGGAACACGACCAGCGCCGGCGCCCACCACAGAGCAAGCGCGGTGGGCAATGCGCACACGATCCCGAACAGCATGCCGGCCTGCACGCGCCCGTCTCCCATGGTCTCCTGCCAGTGCTGATAGAGCGCCTCCTGATCGACCGTTCCGGTGCCGGATTCCGAAATGAACGCGAGCAGCTTTCCCCCGTCAATCAATGCGGTGGACGCGACTGCGATCTGGGTGCCGATCACGAACACGATGCCGAGCGGCACGAGACGCCACAGGTTCGAGCGGAAGCCCTGGAAAAGCTGCGTCAGTGCGGGGGTTCCGCCCCGCTCCTGCGTCCACGTCGCGGCGAGGAAGCCGACGGAGAACACGGGCCGCAGAATGACGAACAGCAGCGCGCCCAGGTACGGAATCGTTCCGATTACGAACAGCGCGAAGTAGTACGCGAAGAGCAGGATGACCCACGCGAGCCGCTCGTGGGCGAACATCGCATAACTTTGCCGCAGCCAATCGATCGCGCGGTGACCGTCGTAGCGTGTGAAGACGATGTCGCGTGGAATGCTCGCCATGGACCTAGACGTCAGGCGGCCGGGTGCTCGATTCGATGCGCTCGCGAAGTATGCGCTCGAAATGGATCGGATCGTGCGCGTGCGTGAGCTCGCCGGGACGCGGCAGATGCAGGTCGTACAGACGCGACAACCAGAAGCGCAATGCGGCGGCGCGAAGTAGCGACCCCCACTGCGCATGCTCGTCCGCAGAGAGCGGTCGGACGACGTCGTACGCCTGCGTCAGCGCCGCCTGCTTTGCGGGATCGAGGCTGCCGTCCTCGTGCACGCACCAGTCGTTGACGGTGATCGCGAGGTCGTACGCGAGGAAATCGGTCGCCGCAAACCCGAAATCGATGATACCGGTGACGCGTCCATCGGCGAACAGGACGTTGTCGCAGAACAGGTCGCCATGAATCGCGCCCTTCGGCAGCTTCACCTTGCCGAATCCGGTCTGGTACTTGATCTCGTTCGCGAGCAGCTCGTTCTGCCCGTCATCGAGATGCGCGCGCACCGAGCGCGCGGCCTGCCGCCACCACGCCGGACCGCGCCGATTGGTAAGCCGCGCCCGATAGCGCTGCGACGCGATGTGCAATCGCCCGAGTGCGGCGCCAACCGCCGCGCAATCGGCGACACTGGGCTCATCGACCGGCACGCCGTCGATACGCTGCACGAGGCTCGCGGGGCGGCCGTTCAGCATCGAGAACAGGCTTCCCGTGCGATCGGGCTCCGGTGCAGGCACTTCGACGCCGGCGCGTGCGAGATGCGCCATCAGGTTGAGGTAGAACGGCAGCTCGTCGGCCGGAAGCCGCTCATAGAGCGTGAGCACGTACCGGCCCTTCTCGGTCGTGACGAAGTAGTTCGTGTTCTCGATCCCCGAGATGATCGGCTGGAGCTCGGTCAAGCCTCCAACCGAATATCGGGCGAGCCAGGCGTCGAGTTCCTGCGCGGTGACCGTGGTGTAGACGGACATGGTGAGCCCTGGCGTCTGGCACCGCAGGCTTATGCAAACGTTTCTATATACGGCCCGGACGGATCACCAGGTCAGCAACACCCACAGTGGAACCTTGAGCGCCGGATCGAGGCTGTCGCGACGGATGAACGTCGCGCCGTTCACGTCCGGGATCAGGTAATAGGGCCGTCCGTGCTTCGGCGTCACCTTGATGAAACGCAGCTCGCCTCCCGCGCGGAACTCCTCGACCGTCTCGTTCTCGCGCTGGATCACGGTCACCTGCGGCTCGAGCTCGGGATCGAGATCGGGCGGTGGTGGGGCAGGAGCCACCGTCTGTGCATCGGGCGCGGGTGGCGGCGGTGGGAGAGGAGCCGAAGGCGTCTGCGCGGTCGCCATCCCCGCGAACAGCAACGCGGCCAATGCGGAAAACACGAGGGAGGAATGGTCCATGGACGACCACCTGTAGGAAGCTCTATTTTACCAAAGCGCGTCGCGTGCACGAGTCGCCGACGACGCAATTTTCGCGTGGGAACTCGACCCGGCACGTTGCCGGCGCTGTCCGTCAAGCGCCACGCGCGGGGTTGCCGCCGATCAGAGATTCAGCATGCGCTCGCGTTCCTCGCGCGTCGGCTGGAATCCGCGGTTCTCATAGAACTCGAAGATCGCCTCCACGATCTGATCGGGGTCGTCGATGATGCGCATCAGGTCGACGTCCTCCGCGGCGATCGTGCCTTCGCCCACCAGGGCGTCGCGAACCCACGCGATGAACCCGGTCCAGAACGGTTGCCCGACGAGGATGATCGGGATGCGGCGCGTCTTCCCGGTCTGCACGAGGGTCAGGCATTCGGTCAGTTCATCGAGCGTGCCGAAACCGCCGGGCAGCACGACGTACGCCGACGCGAAGCGCACGAACATCATCTTGCGCATGAAGAAGTAACGGAAGTCGATGCTCACGTCCTGGTAGCGATTCTGCCGCTGCTCGTGCGGCAGCAGGATGTTGAGGCCGATCGCCGGCGAGCGGCCCGCGTGCGCGCCCTCGTTCGCCGCCTGCATGAGGCCGGGCCCGCCACCCGAGATCACGGAGAATCCTGCGTCGGAGAGCTTGCGCGCGATCGTGCGCGCGATGTCGTAATACGGATGTCCGGCGCGGATGCGCGCGCTGCCGAACATGCTGACCGCGGGACGGAGGTCGATGAGCTGCTCGGTCGCGTGCTGGAACTCTGCCATAATGCCCAGCACCCGCCAGGCCTCCCGACCGTTGATCGTGTACTGCGACTGCGGATCGTTCAGTTCCGGAATCTTCCTCGTTTGACGCTGCATGCCGACCCTCGTCCTTGTCGATGGTTCATCGTACCTGTATCGCGCGTATCACGCGCTGCCGGACCTTCGCACGTCGCGCGGCGAGCCGACCGGTGCGCTGCGCGGTGTCGTTTCGATGTTGCGCCGAATAGTGCTCGACGGCAAGCCGGATTACTTCGCCGTCGTGTTCGACGCGCCGGGCAAAACCTTCCGCGACGACTGGTATCCGCAATACAAGGCCAATCGCACGCCTATGCCGGACGATCTCGCGCTGCAGATCGAGCCGCTGCACGAGCTCGTACGGGCGAACGGCTGGTCACTACTGATGATCGAAGGCGTCGAAGCCGACGACGTGATCGCCACGCTCGCCAAGCAGGCGAAGCAAGGCGGGATCGATACCGTCATCTCGACGTCCGACAAGGATCTCGCGCAGCTCGTCGAGCCCGGCATCACGCTGGTCAACACAATGAGCAACGAGACGCTCGACGAGCAGGGCGTGATGGTCAAGTTCGGCGTGCGCCCGGACCAGGTGCTCGATCTCCTGACGTTGACCGGCGACGCGATCGATAATGTGCCGGGCGTCGCGAAGGTCGGCCCGAAGACCGCGGCGAAGTGGCTCAATCAATACGGAACGCTCGACGATGTGATCGCACACGCGGGCGAGATCTCCGGCGTCGTCGGCGAAAACCTGCGGCAGGCGCTCGCGTGGCTTCCGGAAGGCAAGCGCCTGCTGACGGTGAAAACCGACTGTGCGCTGCCGGTGAAAGCCGTCGATCTCGGGCTCGCGCTGCCCGATGCCACGAAAGTGCGCGAGCTGTACACGCGCTTCGAGTTCAAGGCGTGGCTCAAGGATGACGAGAAGCCGGATGTCGGCGCCGAAATCGCGGCGAAGGCCGCGCGCGATGCGTCCGGGCGCCGCTTCGACGAGCCGCGCGGCCCAGAACCCACGCCGTCTGCACCGCCGATACCGACGTATTACGAATCCGTCCTCGATCGGGCCGCGTTCGATCGCCTGCTCGCGGAAATCAAGCGCGCCGAGCTCGTCGCCATCGACGTCGAGACGACGGTGCTCGAGCCCATGGAGGCGCAGATCGTCGGGCTCTCGTTTGCGATCGCGCCGGGCCGTGCATTCTACGTTCCGGTCGGACACAACTACGCTGGCGCGCCGTCTCAGCTCGACCGCGATCACGTGCTCGCATGCCTCACGGCGTGGTTTGCCGATCCGGCACGACGCAAGGTCGGCCAGAACCTGAAGTTCGACCAGCACGCGCTCGCGAACCACGGCCTGACGCTTTCGGGAATTGCGCACGACACGCTGCTCGAATCCTACGTGCTCGAGTCGCACAAGCCGCACGACATGTACAGCCTCGCGTGGCGCCACCTCGACTTGAAGACGATTTCCTACGACGAAGTCACCGGCAAGGGGGCCAATCGCATTCCGTTCGAGCAGGTCTCAGTCGAGCGCGCGACCGAATACTCTGCCGAGGATGCCGACATCACGCTGCGTCTGCACGAGCGCCTCCATCCCGGGCTTGCGCATGACACAAAGCTCGACCACATCTACCAGGCGATCGAGCTGCCGGTCGGCGACGTGCTCTTCAAGATGGAACGCACGGGCGTCCTGATCGACAGCGAGCGCTTGTCGCGCCAGGGGCGCGAGCTCGCGGAGCGCGTATTCGCGCTCGAGCAGCAGGCGTATCAGCTCGCCGGACAGCCGTTCAATCTGGGCTCACCCAAGCAGCTCGGCGAGATGCTGTTCGTGCACATGAAGCTGCCGGTAGTGAAGAAGACCGCGACTGGCCAGCCTTCGACGGACGAGGACGTCCTGCAGGAGCTCGCGGCGAACTACCCGCTGCCGAAGGTGATCCTCGAGCATCGCGCGCTCGCGAAGCTCAAGTCCACGTATACCGACAAGTTGCCGCAGATGGTGAATCCGCGCACCGGGCGCGTGCACACGACGTTCTCGCAAGCGACGGCGGTCACGGGCCGGCTCGCGTCGACCGACCCGAATCTGCAGAACATCCCGGTGCGCACGGCCGAAGGTCGGCGCATCCGCGAAGCGTTCATCGCGCCCGACGACCACGTTCTCATCTCTGCCGACTACTCGCAGATCGAGCTGCGCATCATGGCGCATCTTTCGGGCGATCCGGCGCTTCGTTCCGCTTTCGGCGAGGGCGCGGACATCCATCGCGCGACGGCCGCGGAGATTTTCGGTGTTGCGCACGCGGACGTGACGTCGGATCAGCGGCGCTACATCAAGGCGGTGAACTTCGGTTTGATATACGGCATGAGCGCCTTCGGCCTGGCGACGCAGCTCGGGATCGAGCGCTCAGCCGCGCAGCAATTCATCGACAGGTATTTTTCGCGCTACCCCGGTGTCGCCGAGTACATGCAGCGCACGCGCGAGATGGCGCGCGCGCAGGGTTACGTCGAGACCGTGTTCGGGCGGCGGCTGTGGCTTCCCGACATCAAGGCCGCGAGCGGTCCGCGTCGCGCGGGTGCGGAGCGCGCGGCGATCAACGCGCCGATGCAGGGGACCGCGGCGGACCTGATCAAGCTTGCCATGATCGCGGTCCAGAGCTGGATCGAGCGCGAGAAGCTGAAGACGCGGCTCATCCTGCAGGTGCACGACGAGCTGGTGTTCGAGTCGCCGGCACGCGAAGCCAAGCGCATCGCCGCGGAGCTGCCCGGGCTGATGGCGGGCGTCGCGCAGCTGTCAGTGCCGCTCGTGGTCGATGTCGGGCAGGGAACTAATTGGGAACAGGCGCACTAGCTTCCCGCTCCCCGGTTTGGCGCCCAGCGCTTTAGCTTCCGTCGACCGCAAACACGTCCGCGTAGCTCGTGTAGAGTGTAATCATCATCACCGGCGCCAGCAAAATCCATCCGAGCAGGATCGGTGCGCTCGCCACGATCGCGAGGACGAGCCCGAGCGCGCCGTAGATCAGGAACGGGACGACGTTCTTCAGCGCGGCGACGAGACTTTTCCTGAGCGCGGTGAATGGACCGTCGCCCGGGAATAGCACCAGCGCGGGGGCGAACCATGCCGCCATCAGCAGCGGCAACGCGAGAAGCGCGGCGAACAACAGCACCAGAAGCACGATCAGCGGCGCCTGCGGATCGTGCTTCGCCATCACCGACATCAGCTCCTCGGTCGTCGTCGCCTGCTGCGCATCGACGATCCAGCGCCAGGCATCCGCCAGCCCCGCACCGAAGATCAGCTGGACGACGCCGGCGCCGATCACAACACAGAGTGCAAAGCCGATGCTCACGGCCAGGGTGAGCACGATCAGCGGCAGAAATCGATTGCCGAACGCGGCGAAGACGTCGCCGAGGGTTACCGGCTGCTTGCGATCGAGCGCTCGCGCGACGGCGAGCACCGCCGCAACGAACACGGTGCCGAGGAGGAGCGAAAACGCAAAGTTCAGGACCAGATAGCGCTCGAGAAGCCGATCCGCGAGGAACGAGAGCACGACGCCGGCGACGAGCAGCACGATCCAGGTGATCGGCGCCCGGATGAACAACCGCCAGGCCGTCAACCACCAGTCGACACCCGCGTCGACGCCGCGGGCGCGTATGGTGGTGGAGTCGTTACGCGATGCGACCAAGGTTTCCATCAAGTCCGCATCCCGCGCGCGTCGAAACCGTTCACCGGCATGCGGGCTCGGCCGTTCAAGGAGGACGCCGCGGCATCACGAGCCATCGCCCGCGTTCATGCCTTCCATCACCGCAACGTCGCTGCGACCATCGCGCGACGCTGGCGGTTCCTGCCACCCTTGATGCACTCTTCGCGTCGCGCTTGTCCACGACCGCGCCGGAACGCCTGGCTCCTTTTTCTAGTCTCCGTAGATCGTGCGCCAGCCTGCATACGTGCTTCCCACGAGCATCGGTCCGAGCACGAGCCAACCCAGCCCGAATGGAATCGAGGCGACGATCGCGAGGCCGATATAGCACAGCACGTAGACGATCAAGGCTCCGATGTTGCGCATGCTGCCGCGAAAGCTCATGCCGACTGCTGTCATCGGGGCGACGCCCTGGACCGCGACGAGCGCCGGCGCCAGCCAGAACGCCATGAAAAAAAGAATGCCCAGAGCGAGTCCGATGAGCCCGAAGATCGCGAGCCCCCCTCCCATCTTCCCGACCATGCCTGCCATCGCTGTTGGGTCACCGCCACCCGCCGCCATGGCGGCCAACACGCTCGTGCCCAGTGTGATCGCCCCGACGATGCCGAGCACGATCGCGTACGCGATGCCGAGGCCGAGTCCGATCAGTCCCAGCACGATCAGCGGGCCGAAGCGTCCGCCCTGGAAGCCTGCAAACAAGTGGCCGAGCGCGAGCGGCTCGCCGCGCGCGAGCGCATGACAACCAAGCATCAAGCCGCCGACAAAGACCGGAAACAGAAGCGAATACGCGAGGCTCCCGATGATAGGAATAATGAGCAGGATCACGTCGATGACGAGGAATACGATGACAATGAGAATCCACCACCAGGGCGACACGGAGAAGATCCGCCAGCCTTCTCCCCACCACGACGCCCCGGTGCCCGCGGGGAGCGATCGCGGCTCGCGCACGGCCGGCGCGGAAGACCCTTGCGGCTGAATGGCTTGCGACGTTTCCATACGCTCTCCCTTGGACGATATATGGTCTTCGATCGAACCGGCCGGGCTTTGCCCGTGCCGGGTGCAAGGATTCTGGCGCAGATGGCGACAAAGCGCGAGGGGGAGGGGATTGCAAAATCCCTTAGCTGCGCCTATCTGTGAGACTCCAAACCGAGCTACCGTACCCCGCAGCGCGCCTATTCGCCCAAGCGGGCGCCGGTTGTTACCCGTTTCGCCAGGACCGCCCCATGCCCGCACTTAGAATGCGCTCACCCATTCGCACCGTAACCGCGCGACGGACGGTCGAAGGCGGCGGATTCGTCGTCCGGCGTCCGTTTCCGACACCCGAGCTCGCCGAATTCGATCCGTTCCTGCTCCTCGATGAAATGGGACCCGTCGACTATGCGCCAGGCCAAGCAGTCGGTGCGCCGGATCACCCGCATCGCGGCTTCGAAACCGTCACCTATCTTTTGGATGGGGAGTTCGAGCACGAGGATTCGGCCGGACACCGGGGCAAGCTCGCCCCAGGCGACATCCAGTGGATGACCGCCGGACGCGGCGTCGTGCATTCCGAGATGCCGAGCGCGGCGGTGCGCTTGAACGGCGGTCGCGTGCATGGATTCCAAGTCTGGGTGAATCTGCCGCGCCGCGATAAGATGATCGCGCCACGCTATCAGGATGTGACCGCCGATACGTTGCCGGTGGCCCGCACGCCGGACGGCCGCGTCAGCGTCAAGGTCATCGCTGGCGAAGCGCTCGGCGTCGCCGCTCGCGTCGAGACGCGGACGCCGATCCTGTATTTCGACGTCGCGCTCGAGTCAGGCGGGCAGGTCGAACTGCCGGTGCCCGCGAGCTTTGCCGCGGCGGTGTACGTGTACGAAGGCACGGTGGCGATCGGCGACGAGCCACCGGTGGGCGGTGGCGCGTTCGTCATCGTGGGGGAAGGAAACGCGCTCGAGTTGAAATGCGACGGCGACAAGCCCGCACGCGCCCTGGTGCTCGGCGGCGAGCCGCTGCGCGAGCCGATTGCGCGTTATGGCCCGTTTGTGATGAACACGGAGGCCGAGATTCACCAGGCGATCCACGACTACCGCAGCGGCAAGTTCGGCGACATCGCTCGCGCCTGATCGTACCCTCAGCCTCGAATCTTTCTTAATCTCATGGACGCGCTCCTCGGACAACTCGCGCAATATGGCATTCTGCTGGTGGGCCTCAACGTCCTCCTGCAGCAGCTCGGGCTGCCGATTCCCTCGGTGCCGACGATGATGGTCGCGGGCGCGCTCGCCGCGTCCGGCCGACTCTCCCTGGCTGGCGCGTACTCGATCGCCGTCTCGGCGTCGCTCCTGGCGGATCTCCTGTGGTTCGGGGCGGGCCGCCGCTTCGGCTATCCGGTGCTGCGTTTTCTCTGCCAGGTCTCGCTGTCGCCGGATACCTGCGTGCGCCAGACCGAAGGCATCTTCGAGCGCTGGGGGTTCTACTCGGTCGTGGTTTCCAAGTTCGTTCCGGGATTCTCGACCGTCGCGCCGCCGATTGCCGGTGCGCTTAGAATGTCCATCGGCGCCTTCGTGCTCGCGTCGCTCGCGAGCGCGGGTCTGTGGGTCGGCTTCTATATGGGCGTCGGGTATCTCTTCACGCAGCAGATCGACATCGTGCTCGCTTGGATGACCGACAACTTTGGCAAGGCGGCCCTTATCATCGCGCTCGCGCTGGGCGCGTACATCGGCTGGAAGGCGCTGCAACGCTGGCGCTTGTCGCGCTTCGTGCTTGCGTCACGCATCTCGATCGACGAGCTCAAGGAACTGATGATCGCCGAGTCGAGGCCGTTCCTGGTCGACGTCGGGTCGCGGATCGCGCAGCAGTCGCGTCCACACATTCCCGGCGCGGTGATGCTCGATCTCGACGACATTGCCGGCAAGGCGGAGTTTCCGGCGGATCGCGACATCGTGCTCTACTGCGCGTGCCCGAACGAGGCGTCCGCCAAGCGCGCAGCGCAGATCCTGCTCAAGAAGGGCTTCAAGCGCGTGCGGCCGCTGATCGGCGGCCTCGATGGCTGGATCGCCGCCGGCCATCCGGTCGAGCACGGCGTCGCGGCGACGTTCGTGAAGCCCGCGAAGAAGACGCACGCGAAGGCCGAGGCAGCCTAGGCTATTGCTCTTGCAACTCGGCGCGCCGCCGCGTTGCTCGCGGCGCGCGAGACTTTGGGTCGCTAATTCACCGTCCGCCGCGCGTTGACTGCGCCGCGGATCCGCGCGCCGAGCGCGGGCGGTGCATCGCGACGCACGAACCAGCGCAGGCGCGCCGTGTCACCGATGACATCGAAGCCGAGCGTGTCAAGGAGATGAGCAACCTGCCGCACGTAACGCGATGCGCGCTGGATGCGCACCACGTACGTCCGCTGGCCGGGCGGCGTCGCGAATAACGCTTCGAGAAGCGCACGCCCGTTGCCCCCGCCCCGCTTTGCGAACTCGAGTCCCGCAAGCCACAACTCGTAGCCGCCGTCCATCGCGCGGAAGAGACCGAAGCCCACCGGCGGCGTTCCCGAGTTCCGGTCGTCGGGCCAGAAGACGTACCCCGGGACGGCGACGGTATCGATCTTGCCCGTGCGCGAATCCATCTCGACGAAGTAGCCGGTCACGAGCGCGCGCTTCAGCTTGTCGAAGAACTCATTCGCCTCCGGGGAATCCGCAGCGAGCTCGCGGTCGAAGCTTCCCTCGGCCGCGCCCTCGCGAATGAGGGAGCGCAGCAGGGCAAGATGACCGACGTGGGCGGGCTGGAGCATGGTCAAGCGTCCGGCTGTCGACGACAACCAAACTAACGCGTGCGCCTGCAAAACGGGGTTGCGGGCTTACGAACGGCTCCGGGCCCGTCATGAGCGGTCGCACATTGTGCCACCGACTGCGGCGGCCCGCGTGAGCTGGGCACAAGGGCGCCTGGTCGACAGCCGGTGAACCTTCACTGTCGGAACCGTTCCTACCTGGGATTGCGTTGCACGCGGGTACGCGAATGCGCCGCTCGAAGGTTATGCTTTGCCCGACGGCCCGCCAGAGTCTAAAAGCAGCGGAAACTTTTGCTTGCAATTTACCGCGCGTTGTCAGCAGATTTGAAGACTCGCAGCAGAACAAAGCGAGCGACTGACGATTCTGACGAAGGACACGACGCGCCCTCAGGTCCAGGGCGTGCGTGAGCATAACAACGACCCGCTATGGACGCCACGGATTCAACTGGACAACCCGCGCTGTCGCCGCGTCGCCACCCCTTCTGGTGGATCCTCGCGGCCGTGATCGTGATCGCCGTTGCTGTTGGCGCGTACTTCCTATTCTTGTCCGGCCCGACGGCAGAGGGCGCTGCCGATGGCGCAGCGAAAGGCGGGCGGCGCGGCGGGGCCGATGCGGCGAAGGGTGCGCCACCCGTGCCGGTCGCGACCGCCGCAGCGTCGACTGCGGACTTCACGGTTTATCTGAATGCGCTCGGCAACGTCACTGCACGCAACACGGTGACGGTTCGTCCGCGGGTCGACGGCCAGTTGCTGCATGTCCAGTTTCAGGAGGGACAGCTCGTGAAGGCCGGCGAGATGCTGGCGCAGATCGATCCGGCACCGTTCGACGTGCAGCTCACGCAGGCCCAGGGGCAGTACGCAAAGGATCAGGCCCAGCTCGCGAACGCGCGGATCGACCTCGAGCGGTACCAGACCCTGCTCAAGCAGGACTCCATCGCGTCGCAGCAGGTCGACACCCAGGCGGCGCTCGTGCGGCAATACGAAGGCACGCTCGAAGCCGACAAAGGTGCGGTCGACAACGCGAAGCTGCAGCTCTCCTGGACGAAGATCACGGCGCCGCTCGCGGGGCGCACGGGCCTGCGTCTGATCGATCCCGGCAACATGGTGCACACGACCGACGCAAACGGCATCGTTGTCATCACGCAGGTCCAGCCGATCAACGTGGTGTATGCGATTCCCGAGGACAAGCTCGCGCAGGTGCTGAAGCGCACGCGTGCCGGGGACACGCTCACCGTCGACGCGTACGACCGCGACGGCAAGGTCAAGCTCGCCACGGGCAAGCTCACAACGGTCGACAACCAGATCGATCCGGCGACCGGCACGGTCAAGCTCAAGGCTGAGTTCCCCAACGAGAACTTCGCGCTTTTCCCGAATCAGTTCGTCAACATCCGGATGCAGCTCGACACGCTCAAAGGCGCGACGGTCGTGCCGACGGCAGCGATTCAGCGGGGCTCGCCGGGCACATTCGTCTATCGCGTCAATCCTGACAACACGGTCTCCGTGGCCGTGGTGAAGCTCGGGCCGTCGGAGGGCGAGTCGACGGTGATCGAAAGCGGCGTGTCGCCCGGCGATCGCGTCGTCGTCGACGGTGCCGACAAGCTCAAGGAAGGGGCGAAGATCGAACCCGTGACGCGCGAAGCGAGCGGCGCCGCGGGCACGCGCAGCAATGGAGCGCGCCAGCGCGGGCAGGGCGAAGGCAATCGCGACGGACGTGGTAACCGCGGCGCGACGAACGGTGGGTCCCCGGCCCCGGGCACGACGACGGTACCGAATGCAAATTCCCCGTCCCCGAGCAACGCTCCGACGACCGCGCCAGCCGCCGCGCCGAAGTCCTCCGGTTAGATCGAGCAGCAGCCCGCGATGAATCCGTCGCGCATCTTCATCCTCCGGCCGGTCGCGACCTCGCTCTTGATGGTCGCGGTGCTGCTCGCCGGCCTGATCGGCTATCGCGTGCTCCCGATCTCGGCATTGCCGCAGATCGACTATCCGACGATTCAGGTCGTCACGCTGTATCCCGGCGCAAGCCCCGACGTGATGACGTCGTCGGTGACGGCGCCGCTCGAGCGCCAATTCGGGCAGATGCCGGGCCTCAACCAGATGTCATCGACGAGTTCCGGTGGCGCGTCGGTGATCACGCTGCAATTCAGCCTCGATCTCTCGCTCGACATCGCCGAGCAGGAAGTGCAGGCCGCGATCAATGCCTCGGGCAACCTGCTGCCCTCCGATCTGCCGCAGCCGCCGATCTACAGCAAGGTGAATCCCGCGGACGCGCCGATCCTCTCGCTCGGCATCACGTCCACCACGCTGCCGTTGCCGAAGGTGCAGGATCTCGTCGACACGCGCATCGCGCAGAAGATCTCGCAGCTTCCGGGCGTGGGGCTCGTGAGCATCGCCGGCGGTCAGCGGCCCGCAGTGCGCATCCAGGCGAATCCGAAGGCGCTCGCGGCGTATGGCTTAAGCCTCGACGACCTGCGCACCGCGATCGGCAACGCGAACGTCAACCAGGCGAAGGGCAGCTTCGACGGCCCGACGCGCGCTTCGACCATCGACGCCAACGACCAGCTCAAGAGCGCGAACGACTATCGCGAGCTCATCATCGCCTACAAGAACGGCGCGCCGATTCGCATCCAGGATGTCGCCGACGTCGTCGACGACGCGGAGAACGTCAAGCTCGGGGCCTGGGCCAACACGTCGGCAGCCGTCATCCTCAATATTCAGCGCCAGCCCGGCGCGAACGTGATCGAGGTCGTCGACCGCGTGAAGCAGCTGCTGCCACAGCTGACCGCGAGCCTGCCGGCGTCCGTGTCGGTGGTCGTGCTGACCGATCGCACGACGACGATTCGCGCGTCGGTGCGCGACGTCCAGTTCGAGCTCATGCTCGCGGTCGCGTTGGTGGTCATGGTCATCTTCGTCTTCCTGCGCAACCTGCCGGCGACCGTCATCCCGAGCGTGGCGGTTCCGCTGTCGCTCATCGGGACCTTCGGCGTGATGTATCTCGCCGGGTTCTCGATCAACAACCTGACGCTGATGGCGCTCACGATCGCCACCGGCTTCGTGGTCGACGATGCGATCGTGATGATCGAGAACATCGCTCGCTTTATCGAGGTGGGCGATCCGCCGCTCGAGGCCGCGCTCAAGGGGTCGAAGCAGATCGGCTTCACCATCATCTCGCTCACGATCTCGCTGATCGCAGTGCTGATCCCGCTCCTGTTCATGGGTGACGTCGTCGGACGCCTGTTCCGCGAATTTGCGATCACGCTCGCGGTCGCGATCCTGATCTCGGCCGGGGTTTCGCTCACGCTGACGCCGATGATGTGCGCGAAGATCCTGCGCCACATTCCCGAGTCCGAGCAGAACTCGTTCGAGCGGATGAGCGGGCGTTTCTTCGCGCGCGTGATCGAGCGTTATGGCGTGATGCTCGACTGGGTCCTCGAACGGCAGGGCGCGACGCTGATCGTCGCCATTGCGACGCTCGTCCTCACCGTGCTCCTGTACATCGTGATTCCGAAGGGCTTCTTTCCGGTTCAGGACACCGGCATCATCCAGGCGATCTCGGACGCGCCGCAATCGATCTCGTTCCCCGCGATGGCCGAGCGGCAGCAGGCGCTCGCACAGGTGATCCTCAAGGATCCCGCCGTCGAGAGCCTGTCGTCGTTCATCGGCGTCGACGGGCAGAACGCGACGCTCAACAGCGGCCGCATGCTGATCAACCTGAAGCCCAAGTCCCAGCGCGATACGGACGCGACCGGCATCATCGAGCGCCTGAAGCCCAAGCTCGCCGAGGTCGAGGGCATCACGCTCTACATGCAGCCGGTGCAGGACCTGACGATCGAGGACCGTGTCGCGCGCACGCAGTACCAGTTCACACTGGAGTCGCCGGCCGCCGACGATCTGTCCACGTGGACGCCGAAGCTCGTCGCCAAGCTGAAGTCGCTGCGCGAGCTCGAGGACGTCGCGAGCGACCTGCAGGATCAGGGGCTGCAGGCGTACGTCGACATCGATCGCGAGACCGCGAGCCGGCTCGGCATCTCGACGGCAACGATCGACAGCGCGCTTTACAACGCATTCGGGCAGCGGCTCGTGTCGACGATTTTCACGCAGTCGAACCAGTACCGCGTCGTGCTCGAGGTGAAACCCGAGTTCCAGCGCGGTCCGCAGGCACTCTCCGACATCTACGTGCCGTCGTCGGTGTCGAACTCGAGCGGCGGCTCCGTCACCGCCGGCCCCGCGGCCAATCCGACGACAAGGACGCAGCCCACACCCACTGCGTCAACCTCGACGACATCGAGCACCAACAACGTCGGCGGTACGACGGCCACAGCCGCTCCGACGTCGGGATCGACGAGCGGGCAGGTGCGTCTGGACACGATCGCGCGCGTGAGCGAGCGGTTGGCGCCGCTCACGGTCAATCACATCGGCCAGTTTCCCTCGACCACGATCTCCTTCAACCTCGCGCCGGGCGCCTCGCTCGGCGACGCGGTGAAAGCCATCACCCGCGCCGAGCGCGAGCTCGGGCTGCCGCCTTCGATCGCGACCAACTTCCAGGGCGCGGCGCTGGCTTTCCAGGCGTCGCTCAGCAACACACTGCTGTTGATCCTCGCCGCGATCGTGACGGTGTACATCGTGCTCGGCGTTCTCTACGAGAGCTATATCCACCCGATCACGATCCTGTCGACGCTGCCGTCCGCGGGCGTCGGCGCGCTGCTGGCGCTGATGATCTCGCGTACCGACCTCGGCATCGTCGCGATCATCGGGATCATTCTTTTGATCGGCATCGTGAAGAAGAACGCGATCATGATGATCGACTTCGCGCTCGACGCGGAACGCGAGGAGGGCAAGCCGCCGCTCGAGGCGATCCGGCAGGCGGCGCTCCTGCGTTTCCGTCCGATCCTGATGACGACGATGGCGGCGCTGCTCGGCGCGCTGCCGCTGATGCTCGGCACCGGCGTCGGCTCCGAATTGCGGCATCCGCTCGGTATCACGATGGTCGGCGGTCTCATCGTCTCGCAGGTGCTGACGCTGTTCACGACGCCGGTCATCTATCTCGCATTCGATCGGCTGGCGCGGCGGGTCGAGGCGAAGGCTCGCGGGCGTGAGCGCGGTGTCGACGCGGCGGCTCCGGGTGAGGTCGGGCCGTGAACATCTCCGAACCGTTCATCCGGCGCTCGGTCGCCACGACGTTGCTGACGCTCGGCGTCGTGCTCGCCGGCGCGATTGCGTTCTTCCATCTGCCCGTGTCGCCGCTGCCGCAGGTCGACTTCCCGACGATTTCGGTGCAGGCATCGCTGCCGGGGGCGAGTCCGGATACGATGGCCGCGACCGTTGCGACGCCGCTCGAACGCTCGCTTGGCCGCATCGCCGGCGTCATCGAGATGACGTCGCAAAGCACGCTCGGACAGACGCGCGTCACTTTGCAGTTCGATTTAAGCCGCGATATCGATGGTGCCGCCCGCGATGTGCAGGCCGCCATCAACGCTGCGCGGACGCTTCTGCCGACGGGGCTCCCGAGCAACCCGACCTACCGCAAGGTGAATCCTGCCGACGCGCCGTTCATGATCATCGCGCTCACGTCGGCGACGATGACGCAGGGCCAGATGTACGACGCCGCGTCGACGATCCTGGCGCAGAAGCTGTCCCAGGTCGAAGGGGTCGGGCAGGTCACCGTCGGCGGCAGCTCGCTGCCCGCGGTGCGGGTCGAACTCAATCCGTCGCTTCTCAACAAACTCGGCATCTCGTTCGAGGATGTGCGGAGTGCCATCGTCGCGACCAACGCGAACCGCCCGAAGGGCGCGGTCGAAGACGGCGCCCGCCGCTGGCAGGTCGGGGCGAACGACCAGGCGATGCGCGCAGCGGAGTACATGCCGATCGTCGTCGCGTACCGCAACAACGCCGCCGTCCATCTTCGAGACCTGGGCGATGTCGTCGACTCGGTGCAGGATGTTCGCAACGCTGGTTCCGCAGACGGCCGGCCGTCGGTGCTCCTCATCCTCACCCGGCAGCCCGGCGCGAACCTGATCGAGACGGTCGATCGCGTGCGGGCGCTCCTGCCGCAGCTCAGGGCGTCGATTCCGGCAGCGATCGACATGAAGGTCATGCTCGATCGCTCGCCTACGATTCGCGCCTCGCTGCGCGAGGTGGAGCGCGCGCTGGTGATCGCGTTCTCGCTCGTGATCCTCGTCGTGTTCCTGTTCCTGCGCAACGTGCGCGCCGCGATCATCCCGAGCGTCGCGATTCCGGTCTCGCTGATCGGCACGTTCGGCATCATGTATCTCGCCGGGTTCTCGCTCGACAACCTGTCGCTGATGTCGCTCACCGTCGCCACGGGATTCGTCGTCGACGATGCGATCGTCGTGCTCGAGAACGTCTCGCGCCATATCGAGAACGGCGAGGCGCCGTTCGAGGCCGCGCTCAAGGGCGCGCGGGAGGTCGGGTTCACGGTGCTGTCGATGAGCCTCTCGCTGTGCGCGGTGTTCATTCCGATCCTGCTGATGAGCGGGATCGTGGGCCGCCTGTTCCGCGAGTTCGCGATAACGCTGTCGGCCGCGATCCTCGTGTCGCTCGTCGTTTCGCTCACGACCACGCCGATGATGTGCTCGCGGCTGCTGCGCCCCAGCCGGCGCGAGCACGGTCGCTTCTACCAGTTCTCGGAGCGCGCCTTCGAGAAACTCGCACGCGGCTACGCGCGCTCACTCGACTTCGCGCTGCGTCACGGCGTGCTGCTGATGGTGATCCTGTTCCTGACCATCGGTCTCAACGGCATTCTGTACTACTACATTCCGAAGGGATTCTTCCCGCAGCAGGACACCGGACGCCTGGTTGGCGGCATCCAGGCGGACCAGGGCATTTCGTTCCAGGCGATGCGACAGAAAGTCGCCGACTTCGCGGACATCGTGCGCGCCGATCCGGCGGTCGAAAGCGTCGTCGCTTATACCGGCGGTGGCTCGCGAAATTCGGGCTTCATGTTCGTGGGCCTGAAGCCGCTTGCGGAGCGCAAGATTTCCGCCGACCAGATCGTCGCTCGCCTGCGCGGGCAACTCGCACACGAGCCGGGCGCGAGCCTGTTCCTCGTTCCGGTGCAGGATATCCGCATCGGCGGGCGCCAGAGCCAGGCGCAGTACCAGTACACACTGCAGGCAGACGACTTGGACGAACTGCGCGAGTGGGAGCCCAGGATCCGTGCCGCCCTCTCGGAAGTGCCCGAGCTTGCCGACGTCAACACCGATTCGCAGGACAAGGGCTTGCAGACGACGCTCATCATCGATCGCGACACCGCGTCGCGCATGGGCGTCACGGCATCGATGATCGACACGACACTGAACGACGCGTTCGGCCAGCGCCAGGTGTCGACGATCTACAACCCGCTGAACCAGTATCGGGTCGTGATGGAGGCCGCGCCGCAGTACTGGCAGAGCCCCGACGCGCTGCGCGATCTCTACGTAAGTGCGCCCGGTGGAGCGCAGGTTCCGCTGTCGGCGTTCGCCCGCTACGGCCCGACGAACACGCCGCTCGCGGTCAATCACCAGGGCCAGTTCGTTGCGTCGACGATTTCGTTCAATCTGCCGGTCGGTGTGTCGCTGTCGCAGGCGACGACTGCGATCGAGAACGCAATGACGCGGATCGGCGTGCCGAATTCGATTCGCGGAACGTTTGCCGGCGCCGCGCGCGCGTTCCAGCAGCAGGCGTCCGCGAACCCGCTGCTGATCCTCGCGGCGATCCTGACGATCTACATCGTGCTCGGCGTGCTCTACGAAAGCTACGTACACCCGATCACGATCCTGTCGACGCTGCCCTCGGCAGGCGTCGGCGCATTGCTCGCGCTCCTCGCGTTTCGTATCGAATTCAGCCTGATGGCGCTGATCGGCGTCTTTCTGTTGATCGGCATCGTGAAGAAGAACGCGATCATGATGATCGATTTCGCGCTCGACGCCGAGCGGCGCCACGGCCTCGATCCGGGCGAAGCGATCCGGCGCGCATGCGCGCTGCGCTTCCGTCCGATCATGATGACGACGTTTGCTGCAATCTTCGGCGCGCTGCCGCTTGCGCTCGGCACCGGCGAGGGCCTGGAGCTCAGGCGCCCGCTCGGGATCTCAATCGTCGGCGGACTGATCGTGAGCCAGCTGTTGACGCTCTATACGACGCCGGTCGTCTATGTGTATCTCGATCGGTTTCGGTTGTGGTGTCGGCGGCGCTTTTCGCGCAAGCACCGCAGCGGCGTGCCCGCATTCCCCGCGCGGCCGGCGGAGGCTCGATGATGAATCCACCGGCGTCGACGATTGCGCGCGCAGCAGTGCGTGTGCTCGCCGTGTGGACTGCGGCCTCACTGTCGGGATGCATGGTCGGGCCGGACTACGTGCGGCCCGGAACGGACGTGCCCGCGGCATACAAGGAATTGCCGCCGAACAAGCCGGCGGAGCCGCGCGATACCGCGCCGCGCGGCAACTGGTGGGAAGTCTTCGGCGATCCGGAATTGAACGCCTTGGAAGCACAGGTCGCGCAAGCCAACCAGACGTTGAAGCAGGCCGAGGCGAACTACCGTGTCGCGCATGCCGCGATTCGGGTGGCGCAAGCGGGACTCTATCCCGGCGTGACGGGAAGCGCCGCCGCGACGCGCGCCGGCGGTGGCGGCAATTCGCGCAGCGCGACCGGTAACCTTTATACGGCGTCGCTCGACGCGAGCTGGGAGCTCGATCTCTGGGGACGCATCCGCCGCGGTGTCGAAGCGAGCGAGGCGACTGCGCAGGCGTCGGCCGCCGACGTTGCGAACACGCAGCTATCGCTCGAAGCAGAGCTTGCGCAGGACTACTTGCTGCTGCGCGTTGCCGACGCGGAGAAGCGCGTGCTCGAAGCGACCGTCACCGCCTATACGGACAACTACAACCTGACCCAGAATCGCTACAAAGCGGGCGTCGCTGCGCGTGCCGACGTCGTGCAGGCCGAAGCGCAGCTGCTCGCGGCCAAGGTGCAGCTGATCGACTTGAACGTCTCGCGCGCGAACTTCGAGCATGCGATCGCGGTTCTGATCGGCAAGCCGCCCTCCGAGCTCTCGATTTTGCCGAAAGAGGGGACGCCGATGCTGCCCGAGATCCCCGTGGGCGTGCCCTCCGAGCTCCTCGAGCGGCGCCCCGACATCGCGTCGGCCGAGCGGCAAATGGCAGCGGCCAACGCCAACATCGGCGTTGCGACCGCAGCGATCTATCCTTCCCTCACGCTTTCCGCGACCGGCGGCTTCGTGGGCACGAGCTTCGCCAACTGGATCTCGCTACCCAATCGCTTCTGGTCGATCGGGGCGACGCTCGCCGGCACGGTGTTCGACGCCGGGGCCAAGTTCGCGCTTCGCGACGAAGCGATCGCGCAGTACGACGCGAACGTCGCGGGTTACCGGCAGACCGTGCTGTCCGCCTTCCAGGACGTCGAGGACAACCTCTCGACGCTCCGGATCCTGGACCAGGAAGCCGGCGTCCAGGACCAAGCGTTGCGCGCCGCCCGTGAGTCCGTCGTCTTGACGACCAATCAGTACAAAGCGGGCATCGTCGCGTATCTCAACGTGGTCACGGTCCAGGCCGTGGCGCTGCAGAGTGAGTTGAACCAGGTTCAGCTCCGGGGCCGCCGCTTCTCCGCGTCGATCGCACTGGTGAAGGCGCTGGGCGGTGGGTTCGACGCGACGTCGTTGGCCGCCACGCGCTAGGCGAACGTCGCCCCGGCGACACCGGGACCTTCGCGCTTTGACGCCCATCGCGAGTCGTGAGCCGGTTGAGCGTCGGCGTGCCGTCCCAACGTCCGAAGATTATCTCGGCTCGGCGACGCTCATCCGGGTCGCGACCTCGCGCCACATCGCATTTCCCGCGGCGCTGACAATTTCAGCGAAAAACGCTTGAATTTCCGCTGAGTGCACCGTACTATTAGCACTCGCTAGCCATGAGTGCTAACAATATGACTCACCCAGCGCATTATCTGGCGCCGCGGTTCTTCCCATAGGCAACGCGACGCGCAAGTCATTGTTTATCAGTCAAATTCATCAATAGGAGTGAGCACTAACATGACACTTCGTCCTCTGCACGATCGCATCATCGTCAAGCGTCTGGAAGAAGAACGGAAATCGGCGGGCGGCATCGTCATTCCCGACACCGCAGCCGAGAAGCCTTCGCAAGGCGAAATCATCGCGGCGGGACCCGGCAAGCTCGACGACAACGGCAAGGTCATCGCGATGGGCGTCAAGGTCGGCGACAAGATCCTGTTCGGCAAGTACTCGGGACAGGAATTCAAAATGGACGGCCAGGACCTCCTGCACATGCGCGAGGACGACGTCATCGGCATCGTCGCTTAAATCCCTTCGCTTCCACGCTCAACAGGAGAATCCAATATGGCAGCCAAAGACGTCCGCTTCGGCGAAAGCGTCCGCAACAAGATGGTCAACGGCGTGAACGTCCTCGCGAACGCCGTCAAGGTGACGCTGGGCCCGAAGGGCCGCAACGTCGTCCTCGAGCGCAGCTTCGGCGCACCGACGATCACCAAGGACGGGGTCTCGGTCGCAAAGGAGATCGAGCTCAAGGACAGGTTCGAGAACATGGGCGCGCAGATGGTGAAGGAAGTCGCGTCCAAGACGTCGGATGTCGCCGGTGACGGCACGACGACGGCCACCGTACTCGCGCAGTCGATCGTGTCGGAAGGCATGAAGTACGTCGCCGCCGGCATGAACCCGATGGATCTGAAGCGCGGCATCGACAAGGCGGTCATCGCCGTCGTCGAGGAGCTGAAGAAAGTCAGCAAGCCGTGCTCGACCAGCAAGGAAATCTCGCAGGTCGGCGCGATCTCGGCGAACGCCGACGACTCGATCGGCAAGACGATCGCCGAAGCGATGGACAAGGTCGGCAAGGAAGGCGTGATCACGGTCGAAGACGGAAAGGGCCTCGAAAACGAGCTCGACCTCGTCGAAGGCATGCAGTTCGACCGCGGTTACATCTCGCCGTACTTCATCAACAATCCCGACAAGCAGACCGCGGTCCTCGAAGACCCGTACATCCTGCTGCACGACAAGAAGATCTCGAACATCCGCGATCTTCTGCCGCTGCTCGAGCAGGTCGCGAAGGCCGGTCGGCCGCTTGTGATCGTCGCCGAGGACTGCGACGGTGAAGCGCTCGCGACTCTGGTCGTCAACAACATCCGCGGCATCCTGAAGACCGTGGCCGTCAAGGCGCCCGGCTTCGGCGATCGTCGCAAGGCCATGCTCGAGGACATCGCGATCCTGACCGGCGGCACGGTCATCGCGGAGGAGCTCGGACTCAAGCTCGAGAACGCTTCGCTCAAGGATCTCGGCAAGGCCAAGCGCGTCGAAGTCGCGAAGGAAGACACGACGATCATCGATGGTGCCGGCGAGAAGGCGGCGATCGAGGCGCGCGTCAAGAACATCCGCAAGCAGATCGAGGAAGCCACTTCCGACTACGACAAGGAAAAGCTGCAGGAGCGCGTCGCGAAGCTCGCGGGCGGTGTTGCGGTGATCAAGGTCGGCGCGGCAACCGAAGTCGAGATGAAGGAAAAGAAGGCGCGCGTCGAAGATGCACTGCACGCGACGCGGGCGGCGGTCGAGGAAGGCATCGTGCCGGGTGGCGGCGTCGCCTACATCCGTGCGCGTGCCGGCCTCAAGAGCCTGAAGGGCGACAACCCGGATCAGGACGCCGGCATCAAGATCGTGCTGCGTGCCGTCGAGGAGCCGCTGCGCCAGATTGCGGCCAACGCCGGTGAAGAAGGCTCGGTGGTGCTGAACAAGGTTGTCGAAGGCAAGGGCAACTACGGCTTCAACGCGCAGACCAGCCAGTACGGCGATCTCGTCGAAATGGGCGTGCTCGACCCGACCAAGGTCGTGCGCTTCGCTCTGCAGAACGCGTCGTCAGTGGCGAGTCTCATGCTGACGACCGACGCGATGGTGGCCGAGCTGCCGAAGGACGAGAAGCCGATGGCGGGTGGCGGTGGCATGGGCGGCATGGGCGATATGGACATGTGACCTTTCGCCTAGCGAAAGGTCATCCCGAGGAAGCGAGCCGCCTAAAGCGACTCGCGACCGAAGGATCTCCATGCAAGACTTAAAGAACGCCCGGCTTTAGGCCGGGCGTTTTGTTTTCGTTTCGATGCCTTTAGGCCCGCGTCAGGGGAACGAGACCCGGATCTCGACGCCTCCGTAGGTAAGCCCGTCGTTCGGCTGTTTGATGTTGGCGTTCGACACGTGTTCGATGAACCCCAGAATGGACCAGCGCGTCTGGCGATCGAACGCGACGCCCGCAGCGAGCCGCTCGCCGAACTGGAACGCGCTCCCCATGTTCTGGTTGCCGATGTCCACGCGTGTGAGTCCATGGAAGCCCAGGGCGGCTTCGACGATGGGTCGCCAGCCCTCCATTCGTGGCCCGCTCCAGTCGAGGGCGCCCAACGCGGAGAAATCACCGAGCGTGCCGTGACTCTGGTGGTGGTAGGCGTCCCAGAGCGCCGCACGCAACAGGATCTTGAACTGGAGATCGTACTCCTTGAGCCACGCGCATTCGCACTCCGGCGCGATGATTCCCTCGATGCCGTAGATGTTGATGCCCTGGCCCCGGGCGAAATAACCCCCAATAGCCGTGTCCTGCGCGTGAGTCTGCGGGCCGAACGCCGTGAGCGCGCAGACGCCGAGCGCGAGCACGCCGAGCTTCATGCGTCGCTGCACGGCGACGCGCGCCCGGGTCAATCTGTTGCCGGGTTGCCACGCTGTGCAGGGGTCTGCCCGCACGCGGCGCCACCCCGACGCCGTGTGCAGCGTGGTCCGGGTGATATGCTTTAGACTACCGGCCGGGTCGCAGGGAGCTCGCCCGAACATGAAGACGAGCGCGCGTCTTCCCGCCGCAATTGGAATGACCGCTTGATCACTCAAGGCATTGCCCCAGGTATCGTCGTGGTGCTCGTCATCATGGCGTTGGTGATCGCGATCGTCGCCGGATTCGTCCGCCGCAACCGGCGCGCCGGCGGGGCAGCCGGCGCGGGCGTGGAATCGCCGAACACCGTTGCGCAATGGACGGAAGGCGAAACGACGCGGCTTCTTTCCTCGGCGGAGCTTCCGGGCCTCTACCTGCTTCGTCCGCGCTTTCTCACCAAGGCCGAGAACGTGGTCTATCTGCTGCTCAAGGCGGCGTTCCCGCGGCATGAGGTGTTCGCGCGGATCCGCCTCGCCGATGTCCTGCAGGTGAAGATCGGTCCGCAGGGAATGGAGCGCCTGCGAGCGTTTCGGAAGATCGCAAACCAGCACGTCGGCTTCGTCGTCTGCGATCGCGACATGACGATCGTCGCCATCGTCGATACGAAGGAGCCGGATCAGGTCGTCAACCCGCGCGACCAGAAGCTCGAGATCATCAAGCAACGCTGCCTGCAGGCCGCACAGGTGAAGTACTTGTGCGTGTATCCGCCGCAGCTCCCGCGCTACCGCGAACTGCGCGAGCAGATCCTCGGACCCGCTGCCGATCTCGTGTAGCGCGCTCCTCGCGTGGCAATGGGTTGCGGTCTCGCAGGCGCCACGAGCGCTCATGCGGCCGCAAGAATGCGCGCGCACACCGCGCGATCGACGTTGCCGCCGGTCATGATCGTGGCGACGCGCTTCCCGAAGCGCGTCTCGTCCTTCAATAGCGCGGCGAGCGGCGCCGCACCGGCGCCTTCCGTGACCTGGTGGGTATCGTCGAAATAGGCGCGCATCGCCGCCTCGATCTCGGCGTCCGTCACCTCGACGACGTCGTGCGCGCCCTTCCAGATGACGTCCAGCGCAGCCTCGACGGGAACACGAACGGCCATTCCGTCCGCGATCGTCTCCGCACTCGCGGTTTCGATCGGGCGTCGCGCGCGAAACGACTGTCCGTAGGCGTTCGCCGCGGCAGCGACGACGCCGACGATCCTCGTGGCGAGCCCGAGCGCGTCGCGTGCGGCGATGAGCCCGGAGATGCCCGAGCCGCATCCGATCGGGACGTAGACCGTCGCGAGATCCGGCACGGCGCGAAAGAGCTCAAGCGCATAAGTCGCGACGCCGGCGACGAGCTCGGTCTCGTACGGTCCCACGAAAGCGAGGCCGCGCGAGGCGGCGAGGTCGTGTGCGTATTCGCGCGCTTCGTCGAAATCGCGCCCGTGCTCGATCAACTCGGCGCCGAAGGCGCGCATCGCCGCGTTCTTGTCGCGCGAGTTGCCGTGCGGCACGACGATGACGCATGGTTTGCCGTGACGCTTCGCCGCGAGCGCAAGGCTCTGGCCATGATTGCCGCGCGTCGCGCTGATGACCCCGGCGAATTCCGGTTCCCGCGCGCACCGTTCGGCCACGAGATGCAAACCGCCGCGAATCTTGAACGCGCCGATCGGCGTATGATTTTCGTGCTTGACGAACACCTCGCATCCCGCGCGGCGCTCGAGCAGCGGCCACGCACGCTGCGGCGTGGCGGTCATCGCCGCGTACACATGACGCGCGGCGGATTCGATTGCAGCGAGATCGGGCAGGACGAAGCGGTTACTTGGCAAGGAAGTTCACGTACAGCGCGATCAGCGCGCCGATGAGCGACATGAAAAACCCCGCCGGATGGAATTTCCCATCCGCCGACTTCCAGATCAGGCTGCCGATGACGCCGCCGATGAACGACCCGACGATGCCAAGGATGACGGTCGCCCAGAATCCCATGGCGACTGCACCGGGATAGAAGAAGCGGGCAAGCACGCCGACGATGAAGCCGACGACGATCATCGAGATGATGCTCATGAGACCCATGACGCCCCCCTTGCCGGTCGACCGCCGCCGGTGTGCGCCGATGCTAGCACAGGCGCCGGCCGTTATCGGCGTAAGTTAACTCCCCTCGGTAACGACTTCGGATCATGAAATCATCTTCGATGCGACGACTTGCCGCGGTCAGCCTCGCGGCGATGACGCTGACGCCCGCATACGCCGCGGAGGGAGGACCTTGCCGCGCGTCGAGCGGGCCGGCCACCGTCCCTGTCATCGAGCTGTATACGTCAGAGGGCTGCGACAGCTGTCCGCCGGCTGACCGTTGGCTGCAAGCACAGTTCGCCCCGGGGAAGACCGGCGCCGACGCAATCGCGCTCGCCTTTCACGTCGACTACTGGGACCGACTGGGATGGACCGATCGATTCGGATCGGCGGCGTATACGGATCGCCAGCGCGCTGCGATGCGCGCGAACGGCGAAGCGTTCGTCTACACGCCGCAGGTCCTGCTGCAGGGAAGGAACTTCGATCAGTGGCGCAAGGGAAGTCCCGCGGCAGCGCTCGCCAAGATCAGCGCGTCGGCGCCGCGTGCCGCGATCGAGCTCGAGGCGAGCGTCGATCCGGTGAGTCGCGCGACCACGGTCAGGGCCTCTGCGCGCCCGGCGAGCGCGACGGGGGCCAAACCGGCCGTGCTCTCCGTCGCATATACCGACAGCGCACTCGTTTCCGAGGTGAAGGCGGGCGAGAACAGCGGGGTTCGACTGACGCATGACCACGTCGTCCGCGCCCTGAAGACCGTGCCACTTCAAGGCAGTGGCGAGGGAACGCTCACGGCCCTTTTCGAACGTCCGTCCGAGGCCGGATCGACGCCGACGGTGGTGGCGTTCGTGCAGCAACGCGACGACGGCGAGATCCTGCAGGCGGTCGCACTGCCGCTCGCAGCATGCGTCCGCTGATCTCCGCGCCCCGTGACAGGGGCGCGACGGTCCCCTAACATCGGGACTGAGGAGCTGAAGAACCCGCGATGGCTTGCGGGCATGGCTCTTCCACCAATCTCCAACTCACCCGGAACCGCTGGTTTTGCGCATTCTGCTCGCCGAAGACGACGCACTTCTGGGCGGCGCGATTGCCGAGCATCTGCAAAAGGTCGCCCACGCCGTCGACTGGGTGCGCGACGGCATGGCCGCCGAAACGGCGCTGCGCACGCAGTCGTTCGACCTCGTCATCCTCGACTTGGGACTGCCGCGACTCTCGGGCCGGTCCGTGCTCGCGCGCCTGCGCGATCGCGCCGCGCCGACGCCGGTACTGATCATCACCGCCGCCGGCGCGATCACCGACCGCGTCGCGCTGCTCGACGCCGGCGCGGATGACTACATGGTGAAGCCGTTCGCGCTGGCGGAGCTCGAGGCCCGCGTGCGCGCGCTGATACGCCGTTCGCAGGGCCGCGATCGCAACATGCTTCTGCACGGTCCGCTCGCGTTCGATCCGGCGGCGCGCACCGCGACGATCGGCGAGGAGGTGCTCGATCTCTCGGCACGTGAGGTGGCGGTGCTCGAGCTCCTGTTGCTGCGAAGCGGCCGCGTCGTCGCCAAGGAGCAATTCGTCGAGCATTTGTGCAGCTTCGATCAGGACGTGACGCCGAACGCGATCGAGGTCTATATCCATCGGCTGCGGCGCAAGCTCGAGCCGGCGGGGGTGCACGTGCAGACGGTGCGTGGCCTGGGCTACTACCTGGCCAAGCCCTGATCGCCTGGCGCGCAGCACGCGATGTTCACGCTATTCAAATACCTGGTCTGGCTGGTCGTGTCGCTGATGATCCTGTTGCTCGCGACGATCAGCATCAGCGAATACCTCGTGCACCTCGCAGTCGATGCACCCTACGACGAGAAGCTCGTCGATCTCGCGCGCGCGCTCGGCAGTGAGGTTCGTGCCGGCGAGAGCGGCGTCACGATCCGGCCCGGCGTCGCGCAGCTTCTGCGCTCGGATCGCCGCGACCGCGTGTTCTACGCGATCCGCACGGCTGATGGCCAGGTCGTCGCGGGCGAACCGGACATGCCGCTCGTCACCGGAACGCTGCCGGAGGCCGCGCCACTCATGTCGGACGGCCAGATTCGCGACGAACCCGTACGTGTCGCGTCCGTCGCCGTACCGAGCGCCCGAAACGGCGACTCGCGCCTGGTCGTGCAAGTCGCCGAAACGCTGAACAAGCGACTGACGCTCACCGAGACGCTTCGCGCACAGGCCGTGGCGTTGCCGCAAATCCTGGTGCTGATGGTCGCCATCCTGCTCATCGTTTACGGATACGCGTTCGTGCTGCGCCCGATGCAGCGCCTGAAGATGCTGATCGACGCGCGCGGGTCGACCGACCTGACGCCGCTCGATCCGGAATCGGCGCCGCGCGACATGCAACCGCTGATCCTGTCGATCAACGGCCTGATGGAGCGCTTGACGGCGAGCATCGATGCCCAGCGGCGGTTCATCGCCGACGCCGCTCATCAGCTCCGCACACCATTGGCCGGGCTCAAATCGCAGACCGAGCTTGCGCTCATCGAGAGCGATTCGGGTTCGGTACGCAGAATTCTCGAGCGCATTGCCGACGGCACCGAGCACGCCACCGCGCTCGCCAATCGGCTGCTCACGCTTGCTCGCGCCGGCAGCCCGCTGTTCGCGCCGCCGCAGGATGTCGATCTTCGCGCCGTGGCACAGGAAGCGATTGCCGATCACCTGCCGCAGGCGAACCTGCGCTCGCAGGATCTGGGATTCGAGGGCCCGCCCAATGGCGATCGGGTGACCGTGCGCGGCGACGGACTGCTGTTGCGCGAGCTGTTATCGAATCTGATCGACAACGCGGTGCGCTACACACCCTACGGCGGTGCGATCACGGTCGAGGTGGGCCGCACCGGGGTCGGCGCTCCCGCGCTTGCCGTCACGGATACGGGCCCGGGCATTCCAAAGGACGAGCACGAAAAGGTATTCGAGCCGTTCTATCGCGGCACGGAATCGGAAGCGCCCGGCACCGGGCTCGGCCTCGCGATCGTGCGCACGATTGCTGCGGCGCATCAGGCCTCCGTCGCGCTGTCTCCGGGACCCGATGGTCGCGGTCTTCGCGTGGCGATCCTGTTCGGCGAGTTCACCACGCCGATCCCCCATGCCGCGTAAGGTTGATGTAAGCCTCGGCGCCTAGGCTCTGCCGTCGAACGGGCTCCGTAGAGGCCCGTGACCCGCGCGTCGATGCCTGCGCGCATTCTTGGACGAGGAGGAACATGGCCACGGCACCGTCGGTTGCAGCGCATCGCCATGCCGATTTCAGTGGCGAAGAGCGGCGCGTCATCTTCGCATCGTCGCTGGGAACGGTTTTCGAGTGGTACGACTTCTATCTGTACGCGACGCTCGCGCCGTTCTTCGCGGCGCTGTTCTTTCCCAAGGGCAATGAAACCGCGGCGCTGCTGTCCGCGTTCGCCACCTACGCGGCAGGCTTCCTCGTGCGGCCGTTCGGCGCGCTCGTGTTCGGCCGCGTCGGCGATCTCGTCGGCCGCAAGTACACCTTCCTGGTCACCATCCTCGTGATGGGCTTCTCGACGTTTGCGGTCGGCCTGTTGCCGACGTTCGCGACGATCGGCTGGGCCGCACCGCTGCTGCTCGTGAGCCTGCGTCTGCTGCAGGGCCTCGCGCTCGGCGGCGAATACGGCGGAGCCGCGACGTACGTCGCGGAGCACGCGGCGCCGGATCGACGCGGCTACGACACGGCGTGGATCCAGACGACGGCGACGCTGGGCTTCTTCCTGTCGCTGGTGATCATCTGGCTCTGCCGCTTCAGCGGACTGCTCACGCCTGCGCAATTCGCCGAGTGGGGATGGCGCCTGCCGTTCCTCGTGTCGTTGATCCTCCTCGTGTTCTCGGTCTACATCCGGCTCAAGCTCAACGAGTCGCCGATCTTCCAGCGGATGAAGGCCGAAGGCAAAGGGTCGAAGGCCCCGCTGACCGACAGCTTCATGAAGTATCCGAATAACAAGTACGTGCTGCTTGCGCTGCTCGGCGCGACCGCGGGACAGGGTGTCGTCTGGTACACGGGCCAGTTCTACGCGCTGTTTTTCCTGATCATCACGCTCAAGCTCGCGGGCGACCTCGCCTACTGGATGATCGCGATCTCGCTCGTGCTCGGCACGCCGTTCTTTATCCTCTTCGGCTGGCTCTCCGATCGGATCGGGCGCCTGAAGATCATCCTGTTCGGATGCGTCATAGCGGCGATCACGTACTTCCCGCTGTTCCAGGGGCTCACGCACTACGTGAATCCGGCGCTGGAGGCATTCCAGGCCAAGACCCCGATCTCGGTGGCCGCGAACGCCAACGATTGCCACCTGCACATCTTCGTCGGTCCGTGGTCGAAGTTCTCCGACTGCGACAGGACGAAGGACTTTCTGACCAAGCAGGGACTGTCGTTCAGCAGCAAGCCGCTTCCGGCGGACGCCGGCGCTGCGACGGTGATCGCAACCATCGGCGACAAGGTGGTCAAGTTCGCTCCCGAAGCCTCGGGCGATATCGTGAAGTTCGACGACAAGGTGCTGAACGATGTGCTCAAGGGCTTGGGCTACCCGGCGAAGGCGGACCCAGCGCAGGTCAACTGGCCGATGGCGCTGCTGATCCTCTGGATCATGATGATCTACGTGACGCTGGTCTACGGGCCGATCGCCGCGTTCCTCGTGGAGCTCTTCCCGACGCGCATCCGCTACACGTCGATGTCATTGCCGTATCACATCGGCAACGGCTGGTTCGGCGGAATGCTGCCGCTGCTCGCGACCGCGCTCGTGGCCGCGAACGGCGACATCTACTACGGTCTGTGGTACCCGATCATCGTCGCGGCGATGACGGCGGTCATCGGCTTCCTGTTCCTGCGGGAGAAGAAAATCGCGGACCTGCACGCCGACGACCAGCTGGCCGTGCGCGGTGCCTGATAAAACGAGCGAGCCAACAGCGCGCTGTGAGGCGCGCCGACGCAAACCCCGGCTTCGGCCGGGGTTTTTTTTCGCCTCGCCATGCGTCTGGTGGAATCGGCGCATTTCATCGGTCACGAAATCGGCGTCCGCAGCATCGGGTATCGGCAGAAAGTGGGTCTAGAATCGAGCCAGATCCCGCAGCTTTTCCGGTGTTCTCGCAAGAACGGACGGAGGCGGCCGGGTTCACGCCATCCTTTCAACTGCCGAGGAAACACCCATGAAGCAATCCACCAAGAAAAAGTCACAGGAACTCGAGCGCGAACGCGAAGCCCCGCTCATCACGCCGACCGACCTGAAGCGCGGCGCGACCCGCGACATCACAGGCGCGATGAACGCCATTCTCGCGGACGTGTTCGCGCTCTATCTCAAGACCAAGAACTTCCACTGGCACATGAGCGGTCCCCATTTCCGCGACTATCACCTGCTGCTCGACGAGCAGGCCGACCAGCTCTACGCGATGACCGATCCCATAGCCGAGCGCGTTCGCAAGCTCGGCGGCACCACGTTACGTTCGATCGGCCACATCTCGCGCCTGCAGCGCGTGCTCGATAACGACGCCGACTACGTCGATCCGCTGGATATGCTCGCCGAGTTGCGCGAGGACAACAAGACGCTCGCCGCGAGGCTCCGCGAGGCACACAACGTCGTCGACGAGCATGGCGACATCGCCACGGCGAGTCTGATCGAAGTGTGGATCGACGAGACCGAGCGGCGCACCTGGTTCCTGTTTGAGGCGAGCCGTCGCGGAGGTTGAAAAGGGTAGGATGACGCGCGGTGGAAAGGGGTGGAAGGGCGTGCGGTGGGAAAGGGTGGAAGGGCGCGCGCAGATCGCTGGGCGCCGCGCAGCGACGCCCGAAACGCGATCGCGCTCGCCGCTTTAGGCGCCGACTGCGACCGCTGGGTGGAACGTGCGGAGCGCCTTTACACCCAGAACGATAAAAGCCACTAGCAAGATCGCCTGCACGATGGCGAAGGGCGGGTCCGACTGCGTCGGCGCAAGCGCATGCAGCGGCCCGATCTTCTGGAACGCCTGCGCGACCAGCACGAACACGTTGAGGTATAGCGACGCGATCGCGGTGGCAACGTAGAGCCACCGCCATGAGCCGGCGAGATGCCCGAGATAGAGCGCGATGATCGCGATCGCGAGCAGGGCGAGCGAGATGATGCCGACCACGTGCGACGGCAGCAAGTGCTCGAACGGGAAGAAGAATCCCGTCACGCTGGTCAGCACCGTCGTGACGAGAAAGGTCCCGGTCCATCCGTCGAGACACCGCGAGGTCAGCATGCCGTACAGGACCACGAGGCCCGTCAGGATCGCAACCAAACTGATCACGACGTGGAGTAGCGTAAAAGTGGAAAGCGACATGCCGAGTACCATGATGTCTCCTTTTGTCGTCATGCGGGGGCAATCTGAGCGTTCGCCGGTTGCTTACGCAACGTTAACGTTCGTCCCGTGGCCTCACGGTTAGCGGACGCCGAGATCGCATCATCGTTAGGCGGGGACAATTTGAGCGTCCGCCCGTTGCTCGCGCAACCTTAACGTTCGGCCCGTGGCCTCGCGATTAGCGGACGCCGAGATTGCATCATCGTTAGGCGGGGACAATTTGAGCGTCCGCCGGTTGCTCGCGCAACCTTAACGTTCGGCCCGTGGCCTCACGGTTAGCGGACGCCGAAATCGCATCATCGTTAGGCGTTGGACGATTTGAGCGTCCGCCGGTCGCTTACGCAACCTTAACGTTCGGCGCGTGGCCTCACGGTTAGCGGACGCCGAGATTGTGCGGCTAGGCTCGGTGCTCGCCAACCCGCACAATCTTCATCGTATTTGTTCCTCCTGATTTGCCCATAGGCTCGCCGATCGTCATCACGATCAGGTCGCCGGTCGCGACCTCACCTTTTGCGAGCAGCAAATCCTCCGCCGCGTGCAGCACCTCGTCCCGATCCTTGCTCTGCTCGAGATAGAAGGAATGGACGTTGCGATAGAGCGCCATCCGCCGCTGCGTCTCGACCTTGGGCGTCAGCGCGAAGATCGGACACCCGCAGTTGTGCCGTGACATCCACAGCGCGGTCGAGCCGGAATCGGTGAGCGACGCCACGGCCTTCGCCTTCAGATGGTAGGCGGTGAACAGCGTCGCCATCGCAATCGACTGGTCGATGCGCTTGAACGTCTGGTTCATGAAATCGCGGTCGAGCTCGACGGGATCGGACTTCTCCGCCTCGACGCAGATCTGCTCCATGGCTTCCACCGTCTCGACCGGGTAGCGGCCGGTTGCCGTCTCGGCGGACAGCATTACCGCGTCGGTGCCATCGAGCACCGCGTTCGCGACGTCGGAGACTTCCGCGCGCGTCGGCACCGGGTTGTGGATCATCGACTCCATCATCTGCGTCGCCGTAATCGTCACCTTGTTGCGCTCGCGGGCGGCGCGGAGCATCCGTTTCTGGAGACCGGGGACGGTCGCGTTGCCGACCTCGACCGCAAGATCACCGCGCGCGACCATGATGCCGTCGGACGCGTCGATGATCTCTTCGAGCGCCTGGATCGCCTCGGCGCGCTCGATCTTCGCGATGAGGAGCGCCTTGCCTCCTGCGGCGCGCAAGAGTTGCCGCGCCATGTACATGTCCTCCTTGTTCTTCGGGAACGAGATGGCGATATAGTCCGCGGCGAATTGCGCGGCGGTCTTCACGTCCTCCATGTCCTTCGCGGTGAGTGCCGGCGCCGTCAAGCCGCCGCCCATGCGATTGATCCCCTTGTTGTTCGAGAGCGTGCCGCCGAGCACGACGCGCGTGACGATTCGCCGTCCCTCGATCCGCTCGACGTTGAGCTTGATCAGGCCGTCGTCGAGCAGGAGCACCGATCCGGGGCCGACGTCGTTCACGAGCTCCTTGTAGTCGAGACCGACGCGGTGCGCATCACCGGTCTCGCAATCGGCATCGAGGACGAAGGGCTGGCCCGCGACGAGCTCGGCCTTGCCTTCGGTGAAGCGGCCGATGCGGATCTTCGGCCCCTGAAGGTCCGCCATGATGGCAATCTCCCGCCTCAGCTGCTTCGCTGTCGCGCGGACGCGTTCGGCGCGCTCGACGTGGTCGCTCGTCTTGCCGTGGGAGAAGTTGAGGCGGACGACGTCGACCCCGGCGGCGAGCATCCGGGCAAGGACTTCGGGGTCGCTGCAGGCGGGGCCGAGTGTGGCGACGATCTTGGTGGCGCGTGGCATGGCAGGTCGGAAAGTGGCACGGGCTTGGCGCGACGATCGGGACGTCGTTCCCGCGCAGGACGTCAAGGATGGTAAGCGTTTCGCGCGAACGCCGCTACAATGCGCGCTCGCCGCGTCGCGCGCCGGGCCGCGCGTTCCGGGTCGCATGGGAGGGAGCAATGCGGAATCGCCAGGGGATCGGGGAGTGGGTACGCGTCGCGCTGTTCGCGCTGGTTGCGTTGTCGTGCGCGGCCGAAGCCTATGACGGGCCGGTCGAGAAAAAGGTCTTCTCGATGCCGTCGTACACGACGGTCGGGGGCAAGCCGATCATCAACGTGCGCGTCGGCTACGAAACCTACGGCAAGCTGAACGCGGCCGGTGATAACGCGATCTTCATTCCGCATTACTTCTCCGGGACCTCTCACGCGGCCGGCAAGTACCAGCCCTCCGACGTGGCACCCGGATACTGGGACGCGATCATCGGCAGCGGGAAGCCCATCGACACGGACAAGTACTTCGTGATCAGCGCGGACATGCTGTCGAACATCAACACCAAGGACCCGAACGTCACGACGACCGGTCCCGCCTCCACGAATCCGGACACCGGCAAGCCTTACGGCCTGTCGTTCCCGGTAGTCACGATGCGCGACTCGGTGCGCGTGCACAAGGGTTTGCTCGATTCGCTCGGCGTGAAGAAGCTCGTCGCGGTCGCAGGCGCATCGGGCGGCTCCATACAGGCGATGGAGTGGGCGGCGCTGTATCCCGATTTCGTCCAGCGCGTGATCCACGTGGTCGGTCCCGGCTTCGATATTTCGCCTTACACGCTCGAGATCCTGGACACGTGGATTCTTCCGATCCGCCTCGATCCGAAGTGGAACGGCGGCGACTATTACGGTCGGGACGAGCCCGTCGAGGGCGTGGCGCAGGCGCTCAAGATCGTGACCATCGGCACGCGCCATTGGGGCTGGGCCGAGAAGGCGTTCGGCTACAAGTGGGCGGACGCGGCCAAGGACCCCGGCGCGACCCTCGACAACCGGTTCGCGATCGAGGACACGCTCGACAAGGCCGGCGCCGCGCGTGCGAAGACCACCGACGCCAACTCGATGCTCTACATGACGAAGGCGAATCAGCTCTATCGATTGACCGACGCGGAAATCAAGCGCGTCAAGGCGAAAATCCTGTTCATCCCCTCGCGCTCGGATCTCATATTCCCGCCCGAGCTGTCGATGAACGCCGCGCAACGTTTCACGCAGCAGGGCGGCACCGCCGAGGTCGTCGTGCTCGATGGTGATGGCGGACACCTCGAGTTCCTCAATATCGCGAAGCAGGGCGACGCGATTCGGGCGTTCCTGGCCAAGTAGGCGCGATCGGAGCGCCGATTGAAAGCGGCGTGCCGCTGCGGTGAAATCGCGCAAAGCGACCGCTATGCGCGCGCTTCCAGCGCTGCTACCGCCGGAAGCTTTTTCCCTTCCAGGAATTCGAGGAACGCGCCGCCGCCGGTCGAGATGTAGCCGATTCGATCGCCGATGTTGAACTTGGCGATGGCGGCGAGCGTGTCGCCGCCGCCCGCGAGCGAGAACGCGGGCGACGCGGCGATCGCCTCGGCCAGTGCGCGCGTGCCTTCTGCGAAGGCATCGAACTCGAACACGCCGATCGGGCCGTTCCAGACAATCGTTCCGGCTCGCGCCACGATGGACCGCAGCACCGCAACCGATTGCGGTCCGAGATCGAGGATGAGATCGTTGTCGGTGACATTGTCGACGGCCTTGGTTTCGGGGCGCGCGTCGGCCGCAAACGCCCTGGCGCACACCACGTCCATCGGGATCGGTACCTTGCCCGGGAAAGCGGCGAGGATCGCCTTTGCCTCCGCCACGAGGTCGGATTCCGCGAGCGACTTGCCGACCTTGCCTCCCGCGGCAAGGATGAACGTGTTGGCGATGCCCCCGCCCACGATCAGCGTGTCGACCTTCGCCGCGAGGGTGCGCAGAATCGTGAGCTTGGTGGACACCTTCGCGCCACCGACGATCGCGATCAGCGGCCGCTTCGGGCTCTCGAGCGCGCGGCCGAGCGCGTCGAGCTCCGCCGCGAGCAACGGCCCTGCACACGCGACCGGCGCGAACTTCGCCATGCCGTAGGTCGTCGCTTCCGCGCGATGCGCGGTGCCGAAGGCATCGTTGCAGTAGACGTCGGAGAGCGCGCTCATCCGGCGCGAGAGGTCGTCGCTGCTCTTTTTCTCCCCCACGTTGAAGCGGCAGTTCTCGAGCAGCACGACATCGCCGGGCTTGAGCGCCTTGTGCCACGCGCCTCCGCCGACCCAGTCGCGGACGAGCGGCACATCGCGGTCGAGCAGCTGCCGCATCCGCATGGCGATTGGAGCGAGCGAATCGGACTCCGAAAATGTTCCTTCGGTGGGGCGGCCGAGGTGCGACGTCACCATCACGGCGGCACCTCGCGCGAGTGCATCGCGGATCGCGGGCAGCGAGGCGCGGATCCGCGTGTCGTCGGTGATCGCGCCGCTGTCGTCCTGCGGGACGTTCAGATCCGATCGGATGAAAACGCGCTTATTGCGAACGTCGACTTCGGAAAGACGCTTGAACGCGCTCATAGCAGCAATCCCATCACATGCACGTCATCGTACTCGCCGTCGATCTTCTTGCCGCGCAGAAGCGTGCCCTCGCGGACGAACCCGACCTTGCGATACAGCGCCTCGGCGACGCTGTTCTTCGCGTACACGTGGAGCTCGATCCGCTCGAACCCGGCGGCGCAGGAAGCTTCGATCGCTGCGCGGATCAGACGCTCACCCACGCCCTGCCCGCGAAACTCGGGCAACACGCCCATGCCGAGATTGCCGACGTGCGCATGCACGGGCAGCAGCGAGCGGCGCACGTCACACCAGCCCACGAGGCGGCCGTCGATCTCGGCGACGAGCTGCGGATTGCCGAGCTTCAGGTTGTTTTCGACGAACGCCCTGCATTCGTCGAGCGGAAAGCCCTCGACGAAAGCCATGAAGCGCCGCTCGCGAAACACGACGTTACCGACATCGCGGAATTGCGGGACGTCGTCGAGGGTGATGGAGCGGATGCGGAGGGAAGGCGGCGGCATTTCTTTGGCGCTTCCGTTAGATCAATGCCCGGAGACGCAGGCCCGCCAGCGCGTGTTGCGACGTGGAGGTCGGAGTCGACACTGAAGCCCCATTCATTGGAGCGTCGGCCGCTTCGCTTGGCGCGAGCTTAACCGCTGCGCTGATGTTAGCCGACGCAGCAACGAATGGGGCGCATACAGCGAGCTAGCGTGCGGCCATTAGCGCCACCGTCGTGTCCAGCATGCGGTTGCTGAAGCCCCATTCGTTGTCATACCAACTCGATACCTTGACCAATCTGCCGGAGACCTTAGTCAGCGTCGCATCGAAAGTCGACGACGCGGGATCGTGATTGAAGTCGACCGACACGAGGGGCGCATTGTTGTAGCGCAGGATTCCCGCGAGCGGGCCGGTTTCGGACGCGTCCTTCATGATGCGGTTCACTTCCTCGACCGACGTGTCGCGCGCCGCGATGAACGAAAGATCCACGATGGAGACGTTGATCGTCGGCACGCGGATCGCGTAGCCGTCGAGCTTGCCGTTGAGCTCGGGCAGCACGAGCCCGACCGCCGCCGCGGCGCCGGTTTTGGTCGGAATCATGCTCATCGTCGCGGACCGCGCGCGGCGCAGGTCCTCGTGATAGACGTCCGTCAGCACCTGATCGTTGGTGTAGGCATGCACTGTCGTCATGAGCCCGTCGACGACGCCGATCTTCTGATGCAGCGGTTGGACGAGCGGCGCGAGGCAGTTCGTCGTGCACGACGCATTCGAGATGACGGTGTGCGACGCCTTGAGCGTCTGATGATTGACGCCGTAGACGATCGTTGCGTCGACGTCCTTGCCGCCGGGCGCCGAGATGATGACCTTCTTCGCGCCGCCCTTGAGATGCGCGGACGCCTTTTCCTTGGTCGTGAACAGCCCGGTGCATTCCATGACGACGTCGACGCCTAGCGTTCCCCACGGCAGCTGCGAGGGATCGCGTTGCGCGAACACCTTGATGCGGTCGCCGTCGACCACCATCGCGTCGCCGTCGACCTGGATCTTGCCCGGGAACTTGCCATGGACGGTGTCGTAGCGCGTGAGATGCGCGTTGGTCTCGGGGCTCCCGAGGTCGTTGAGCGCGACGATCGCGAGGTCATGCTTCTTGCCACCCTCGTAATGCGCGCGCAGCACGTTGCGGCCGATGCGGCCGTAGCCATTGATCGCGACTTTGATGGTCATCGAGGCTCCTTGGTTTTCTCAACCGGGCGCCGCGCGCACGACTTGTCGCACGACGTCGGCCACGTGCTCGGCGGTGAATCCGAAGTGCTTGAACAGGACGCCAGCGGGCGCCGATTCGCCGTAGCGATCGATCCCGATCACGCGCGCGTGCGGGTCGTCGGCGCTGCCGACGTACTTGCGCCAGCCGTCGGTGGCCCCCGCTTCGACGGCGACGCGCGGCACACCCGCCGGTAGCACCGAAGCACGGTATCCCGTCTCCTGCCGGTCGAACGCCTGCATGCACGGCATCGATACGACGCGGACGGCGATCCTCTCCGCCGCCAGCGAATCACGCACCGCGAGCGCGAGCGGGACTTCCGAGCCCGTCGCGATGACGACGGCTCGCGCGCCGTCTGCGCCAGCCGGAAACTCGGCAAGGACGTAACCGCCGCGCTCGATCGTCGCACGATCGACGCGATCCCGCTTCGCGAACGCCACGTTCTGTCGCGTGAACAGCAGCGCCGTCGGGCCGTCACGCCGCATGAGCGCGGCGCCCCATGCGACGGCCGTCTCGACGGTATCGCACGGTCGCCACAAATCGAGCCCGGGAATGAGGCGCAGGCTCGCAGCGTGCTCGATCGACTGATGCGTCGGGCCGTCCTCACCCAGGCCGATCGAATCGTGCGTGAACACGAAAATTGACCTGATCCTCATCAGCGCCGCCATGCGGATCGCGTTTCGCATGTAATCGGAGAAGGTGAGGAAAGTTCCGGTGTACGGGATGAAGCCGCCGTGGAGCGCAAGACCGCTTGCGATGGCGGCCATCGCGAATTCGCGCACGCCGAAGTTGACGTAATTGCCGGGTGCATCGCGCGTGACTACCGTGCTGCCGGACCAGTTCGTGAACACGGAACCGGTGAGATCCGCGGAACCGCCGATCATCTCCGGCAGGAGCTTGGCGAGTGCTTCGATCGCCTGCTGGGACGCCTTGCGGGTTGCAATCGTTTCCGCCTTTGCGGCTTGCACCGCGACGAGCGCGTCGAGCGCGCCCGGAAACGATTGCGGCAAGTCGCCCCGCATTCTCCGCTCGAAGTCGCGTGCGAGCTCCGGATGAGCAGCGCGGTACTGTGCAAAGCCCTTGTTCCAGCGATCTTCCTCGGCCTTGCCCCGCTCACGTGCATCGAATCCGGCGTAGACCGCGTCGGGCACGACGAACGGAGGATAGGTCCAGCCAATCGCGGCGCGCGTCGCGGCCACCTCTTTCTCGCCGAGCGCGGCGCCATGCGCGTCCGCCGTCCCCGCTTTGTGCGGCGCCCCTTTGCCGATGACCGTCTTGCAGACGATGAGCGTCGGGCGATCGCGCTCGGCGTGCGCCGCACGGATTGCCGTGTCGACGGCGTCGACATCGTGCCCGTCGACCGGCGCGATGACGTTCCAGCCATACGCCGCAAAGCGCCGCGGCGTGTCGTCGGTGAACCAGCCTTTGGTCTCGCCGTCGATCGAGATCCCGTTGTCGTCGTAGAACGCGATGAGCCGCGCGAGTCCCAGCGTTCCGGCGAGCGACGCGGCTTCGTGCGAGATGCCCTCCATCAAGCAGCCGTCGCCCACGAACACGTACGTGCGGTGATCGACGATGGTCTGACCCGGACGATTGAACGTCTGCGCCAGCAGCCTCTCGGCAAGCGCCATCCCGACCGCGTTGGCGAGTCCTTGCCCGAGTGGGCCGGTCGTGGTCTCGACGCCGGGTGTGACGCCGGTCTCCGGATGTCCCGGCGTTTTGGAATGGAGCTGGCGGAAGCGCTTGAGCTCCTCCATCGGCAGATCGTAGCCGGAGAGATGCAGCAGCGCGTACTGCAGCATCGAGCCATGTCCGTTCGACAACACGAAGCGATCGCGATCGACCCAATGCGGATTGCGCGGGTTGTGACGCAGGTGGCGCGTCCAGAGCGTCACGGCGATCTCGGCCATCCCCATCGGCATGCCCGGGTGTCCGGACTTCGCGGCTTCGACTGCGTCCATCGAGAGTGCGCGGATTGCGTTTGCAAGCTCGCGGTCGGTCGCTTCCGCGCGAGGCGGCACGGCAGTGGCAGTGATCGCAGTGTCGGACATGGTGTCAAATCGAGGTCGAAACGGCCGGGAACGCGCGAAAAAGGCAAAAAAGCGCGCAAAAGGAATTGAAAATTATCGCGGAAGCGCAATACTTGTGCAATAATTCGCCGTTTATGTCGGCGCCGCGCGAACGCGCACTACGTGCGAAAAGCGCGTCCGACGTAGGTGGGGTGCCCGCCGCGCGCCTTGGGAAGGTGGATTTTCGGAAAGGAGTGAACGCGCGGGGGCGTTTCCTTCGTGGGGTTGCCTTTCTCCCGGCGTCAGAAGACCGGGGTGGGGGGCTTCAATGTGGGAGACGAGTGATGGATGGAATTCATCTGCTTGGAGAGTGGTACGACTGCCCTGCCGATACGCCGGAAATGACGCACGCGATGGCGCTGAAGGAGCGCTGTCTTGCCGCCGTCGAGAAGGCCGGCCTTACAATCGTCGGCGATCGTTTTCACCAATTCGAGCCGCAGGGCGTCACCGGCGCGGTGATCCTCGCCGAGTCGCATCTTGCGATTCACACGTGGCCGGAGAAGGGCTCGGTCACGGTCGACGTCTACGTGTGCAACTACACGACCGACAACACCGAGAAGGCGGAACGCCTGTTCCGCGAGCTCGAAACGTCGCTCAAGCCCGCGCGCACGCACTTCCAGGCGATACGCCGCGGGGGCGTGGATGGCTGAAGCCGGCGACGGGGGAGATCTCGTCCCCGGCGCAATGACGGAGTACCTCACGGACGACTGGGGATTCTTCATCCGGTCGTCCCGTGAGTTCGAGAAGTTCCGCTCGCCATATCAGGCCGTCGAAGTGCATGACAGCGTGCCGTTCGGCAAGCTGTTCAGGCTCGACGGTCACTTCATGACGTCGGAGCGGGACGAGTTCTTCTACCACGAGAACCTCGTCCACATGCCGGCGATCGTGCATCCGAAGCCCGAGCGCGCGCTTATCGTCGGCGGCGGCGACGGTGGGTCCGCGGAGGAGCTTCTCAAGTACTCGACGATGAAATCGGTGACGCTCGCCGAGATCGATCTCGCCGTCGTCGACATCTCGAAGAAGTACCTGCAAAGCGTGCACCGCGGGGCGTTCGACGATCCGCGCCTGACGCTCCGCATCGAGGACGGATTCGAGTTCGTGCGCACGACGAGCGAGCAATTCGACGTGATCGTGCTCGATCTGACCGACCCCGGCGGTCCGTCGACACAGCTGTACACGCCGGATTTCTACAAGGCGTGCGCAGCGCGCCTGAATCCGATCGGCGCGATGACGCTACACATCGCGAGCCCGGTTGCGCATCCGACGCGCATCAAGGAAGGGCTCGCGGCGCTCCGCGAAGCGTTCTCGCTGGTCACGCCGTATCTCGTCAACGTTCCGCTCTATGGCGGGATGTGGATGATGGCGTGCTGCTCGGCAACGCTCGATCCGCGATATCTCACGCCGCTCGAAGTCGACCGCCGTATTTCTCAGCGTGGTTTGCGCGACCTGCAGTATTTCAACGGCGACGTGCATCGCGCGGCGCTTGCGCTGCCGAATTTCGTCCGCGCGCTCACTGACTGAGAAACCTTCCGTCGGAAAGAGCAAACTCGCCTGACGCTTAAGGCAGGATTGGGTGTCGTTGTAGGTCAAATCCCGGTATTTCCCTCGTAGCCGTGTCGGACAAAGGCGCCCTCCGCCGGCGCCGATTTTCGGCACTTTTGTCGCACGCGGACGCCGTTGGTCACGTTTTCGACATCCAACGGGGCGCCTTGCACGTTATATGCGTGAGAACCGGCATGGGCGCTTGAACGACGCGCAAACGACCGCACGTTGAAAGCAGGCAGATTCGTCGTCAGGCGCCTAAGGCTCACCGGCGCCGACGGATCGGCACAAAGGAGCAACAGTTGGTTACTCTTTTCGAAACGATGCGCGATGCGGACTTCGTCGTGATCGACGGCAATCTGTTCGAGACGGAGTATCTGCGTGTGCCTGATGAAGACACCGTCGCCGAGGACATCGTCCTCGAGGCGAAGCGCGGCGAGATCGAGATCATGCTCACGCGCGACGAAATCGACGACGCCCAGCACGTGGGCGAAGGTATCTTTCGGCTGAAGAGCGGAGCGCACCTCCGCTTCGTCACCTCGGCGACGATTCACTGAAATCATCGACCGGGCTGCCTGGCGCGGTACGGCCCGCCGCGCTCGTTCGATAGCCTTCAACAACCGATATCCTTTCCGGCCAGGCGACGCTCGCGAGCGGTCGCCTTCGCGCAAGACCTGTCGACCACAGCGCGAGAACAAAGCGCGCTTCGACGGTTTCCGATGCACGGCAGGTACGCGTGTATGATCGCGCGCCATGCGTCGCACGCGTAAGTCCTCCGTCTGCATCACGCTCGTCCTCATCGGCACTGCCGCACTCGTCGGATGCAGCGACGACTCGACGCTGTCGCGGCGCAAACAATACACAACCAAGGCAGAGTGTCTGGCGGACTGGGGTGATCCGACGGAGTGCGAAGAGGAGGTCGTCCGCCACAGCGATGGCACGGTGACGCGCCACTATTGGGGTGGTCGCAGCGGTGGCGGTGGATGGTGGGGTGGCCGCGGCGGGACCTCCGGGGGAAGTCCGCACAGCGTTCAGCGTGGCGGCTTCGGCTCGAGCGGCCAGGCGCACGCGAGCGGGTCGTAAGCGGGTATGGACCGCGAAGTCATGACGCCGCGCGCGAACTGGCGCGAAGACTGCGAAGCGGTGGGCTTCACCTACCATTCGATCGACGGCACGTACTGGGACGAGTCCCGCGCCTATCGCTTCAGCGCGGACGAGATCGACACCTTGGAAGCGGCGACCGCCGAACTGCACGCGCGCTGTCTCGACGCGGCTGAGCACATCGTGACGAAAGATCGATTCGATGCGCTCGCCGTTCCTGCCAGGTGGCGCGAGCACGTCGGCGCGTCATGGCGGGAGCGTGACCTCACGCTTCTCGGGCGCTTCGATCTCGCGTTCGACGGCAAAGGTCCGCCGAAGCTCCTCGAATACAACGCCGATACGCCCACCGCGCTCCTCGAGGCCTCGGTCGTCCAATGGCGCTGGCTCGAGCAGGCGGTCCGTCCCCGAAACGCGGACGCGGATCAGTTCAATTCGCTCCACGAGAAGCTGATCGCGAGCTTCCGCGCGTTCGCGATGACCTGGAGCGCCAACACCCCGGTCCACTTCACGTGCACCGGCGACAGCGAGGAGGATCGCGGTAACCTCGACTACCTGCGCGACGTGGCGACGCAGGGCGGCGTGGAGACGCGCTTCCTCGCGGTCGAGGACATCGGCTGGGATCAGGATGCTGGCACTTTCGTCGATACGGCCAACGACGAGGTCCGCGTCCTCGTGAAGCTCTATCCGTGGGAGTGGCTCGCCGCCGAGACTTTCGGTCCGCATCTCCTGGCCTCGCGGATGCGCGTATTCGAGCCGCCGTGGAAGATGCTGCTGTCGAACAAGGGCTTGCTGCCGATCCTCTGGGAGCTGTTTCCGGATCATCCGAATCTGCTTCCCGCTTTTTTCACGCCCGGAAAGATCACCGGCAACTGGGTCGAGAAGCCGCTCCTGTCGCGCGAGGGCGCGAACGTAACGCTGCACGTTGATGGCCGCACGGTCGCTGCGGATGGCGACTACGGCGCCGAAGGGCGCATCTACCAGGCGTACGCGCCGATCCCGCGCTTCGGCGACGACCATGTGACGATCGGCAGCTGGATCATTGGGGACGTGCCGGCGGGCATCGGGCTGCGCGAGGACTCGGGCCCGATTACGCGCAACTCGAGTCGCTTCGTGCCTCACTACTTTGTCTGAATCGACGGATCGCCATTCGCTGAAGGGGACGCCATGGGCTCGTTCACGCTGTCGCTATCGCAATCGCTCGCGGGGCTGCCCGCGTTTCTCGTCTACTTCGCCACGAGTCTCGCGCTGCTCGCGCTGTTCGCGGTCGTCTACGGCCGGATCACGCCGTACCGCGAGCATACGTTGATTCGAGAGGGGAACGTGGCCGCGGCCATCTCGCTCGCCGGCGCGCTCATCGGGTTCGTGCTTCCGCTCGCGAGCGCCGTCGCCCACAGCGTCAACCTGCTCGACATGCTGGTGTGGGCGTTGATTGCGCTCGTCGCCCAGATCATCGTGTATGTGGTCGTCGGCCGCATCGTCCCGCATTTCGCGCAGGCGATCGAAGCGGGCAAGGTCGCGCCCGCGACTTTGCTTGCAGCGATCGCCGTCGTCGTCGGATTGCTCAACGCGGCGGCGCTCACTTACTGATCAAGTCCCGCGCCGTCCACGCGACACACAGGGATTACAATCTTTCCATGGAAAACCCGAGCATCAATCGACATCGCCGACGCGTCCTTCGTGCCGGAAGCGGCGCGACTCTCGGCACGCTGCTCGTCGTCGCCGGCTGGCTTCCCGCCGGCGCTCAGGCCGCCGACGGGTGGAACAAGACGGCGTTCGAAACCCATTCGCTGGACGATACCCTGCACGCGCTCGGGTCGAATGCGCCTGCGGCGCAGAGCAAGGACATTGTCTTCTTTTCGACGCCCGACATCGCGGAAAACGGGGCCGTCGTGCCGATCGGCGTCACGAGCAACGTGCCCGGCACGCAGTCGATCGCAATCCTGATCGAGAAGAATCCGAACACTCTGGCGGCTGTCTTCGACATTCCGGCGGGCACGGATCCATCGGTTTCGACGCGCGTCAAGATGGCGCAGACGTCGAACGTCTACGCGCTCGTCAAGGCCGCCGACGGCAAGTTCTACGTCGCCTCGAAGGAGATCAAGGTGACGCTCGGTGGATGCGGAGGCTGACGCTTATGCCGGACCCGATGAAAATCCGCGCAACGCAGGCCGGGGACTCCACGGAAGTGAGAGTTCTGATGAGCCACGAGATGGAAACAGGCCAGCGCAAGGATCCGCAGGGCAAGACGATCCCTGCGTGGTTCATTCAGAACGTCACGGCGACCTACAACGACAAGGTCGTCATGCAGGCGCAGTGGGGGACCGCAATCGCGAAGAACCCGTACCTCGCCTTCAAGTTCAAGGGCGGTGCAAAGGGCGAAAAGGTGCAGATCACCTGGACGGACAATCACGGTGAAAAGCGCACCGACGAGGCGACCATTGCCTGACGTGATGTTGGCGGAGGTCGACTCGCGCGAGCCCGCGTTCGAAGAACGCGAAAATGCGCGGCATGAGTTTCTGATCCGGGCGATGAACGCAGCGACGACGGCATCGTCCGCTGCCTGCCTGCACGTGAGGCACCGTGCGCGCCGGTTGCGTCCTCATCGGCATTGCGCCAGTTTGCTGGCCTCGGCGTTCGCCGCTGTCGCCAGTCTCGCGTTGGCGCAAGGCTCCACTGTCGACGAGATCGCCAAGTACCGCGACGCGCTCGCCGAAGGGAATCCGGCCGAGCTGTGGGAGGCACGCGGTGAGGCGCTCTGGAAGCAGCCGCGGGGCCCGAAGCAGGTTTCGTTCGAGCGCTGCGACCTCGGACTGGGCGCCGGCGTTGTCCATGGTGCTTACGCGCAGCTACCGCGCTACTTCCCGGACGCGGATCGCGTGCAGGATCTGGAATCGCGCCTCGTCTGGTGCATGGTGACGCAACAGGGTTTGAACGCGGCGGATGCCGTCAAGACGCCGTTCGGTGACGGCAGCGCGCGTCGGTCGGAACTCGAGGCGCTCACCGCGTATGTCGTCGCGCAGTCGCGTGGCGCGAAGATGAACGTTCCGCTCGATACGCCGCGGATACGCGAGATGTATGCGCTCGGCGAGAAGATGTTCTACTTCCGCGGAGGGACGCACGATTTTTCATGCGCGACCTGCCACAGCGAAGAAGGGAAGCGCATCCGCCTGCAAGACCTTCCGAACCTGTCGACGACGGCCGGTGCACAGAAGGCGTACACGACCTGGCCCGCGTATCGCGTGTCGCAAGGCGAGCTCAGAACCTTCGAGTGGCGGCTCAACGACTGCTTCCGTCAACAACGTTTTCCCGAGCTCGTCTACGGATCGGACACGGCGATCGCGCTGACGACGTATCTCGCGCATAACGCGAATGGCGCCGAAGTGCAGGCGCCGTCAATCAAGCGCTGACAGACACCGTCATGCGTTGCGCAAACCTCGACTGGCGGCGCATCGCGGTGACGAGCGCAGTGCTGAGCGCGATCGTCGGCTGTGCGACTACGCCGTCCGACGAGGCGGTGCGCGCGCAAGCGACCGAGGTGATGAAGGCTTCGTTCAAGCCCCGCGGCCAGGCGAATCTCGATCGCCTCGATCAAGACGAGACCCAGAGGGTTTGCAGCGCCTACGCCGGTCACGCGCTGCCGGGCGATGTCGCCAAGCGCATCGAGCAGGACAACCTCAAGACGATCGGCTACCCCGCCGACGGGAAGCTTCTGGGCGATTGGAAGAACGGCGAGAAGATCGCGCAGGAAGGTCGGGGCAAGCAGTACTCGGACGACCCCGCGGCCCCGACTGGCGGCAATTGCTACGCGTGCCACCGCCTGAGCGCGCAAGAGCTTTCGTACGGCACGATCGGGCCGTCGCTCTACCATTTCGGCAAGGACCGCGGCTATACCGACGAGAACCGGCGCTACGCGTACGGCAAGGTCTACAACGCGGAAGCCTTCGTCGCCTGTTCGAACATGCCACGTTTCGGATACAAGGGCATCCTGACCGAGCAGCAGATCAAGGACGTGGTCGCGCTGCTGATGGATCCCGCTTCCCCCGTCAACCAGTAATCCGCCCTACGCGAGCGATTCGAACGTCGCGCGTCACGTCACGGTCCGCGCCTTTGTCCTTGGTGCGCATGCACTTCCGGTCCACACGACGCGCCAAAGCTACGCCGGGACGAAAGGCACCGGCGCGATGAATCGGCGCGAGTTCCTCGAAGCGCTCGCTATTGCGGCGGCAAGCGGGCTGCCGCTTCACGATGCGCGTGCGGCGTCCCACGCCGATGGTCGAGGGTTCTACGGCGATCTTGCGCCGATCGGCAATGTGCATCTGTTGCACTTCACGGATTGTCACGCCCAGCTGCTGCCCGTCCACTTTCGCGAACCGAGCGTCAATCTCGGTGTCGGTTCGACGGCCGGCAGGCCGCCACACGTCGTCGGGGAGTCTCTGCTCACGCACTTTCGCATCCGGCCGAACACGCGTGAAGCGCATGCGTTCACGTATCTCGATTTCGACCACGCAGCGCGCACGTTTGGAGCAATGGGCGGCTTCGCCCACCTCGCGACCCTGCTCCACATGCTGAAGTCGTCGCGCCCGGCCGCGCTGGTGCTCGACGGCGGCGACAGCTGGCAGGGCTCGGCTACCAGTCTGTGGACGCAGGGCCGCGACATGATCGCGGTGTGCCGACTTCTGGGGGTCGACATCATGACCGCACACTGGGAGTTCACCTACGGTGCAGCGCGTGTCACCGACGCCGTCGAGCACGAGCTGAAGGGCCGAATCGAGTTCGTCGCTCAGAACGTGAAGACCGCCGATTTCGGCGATCCCGTGTTTCAGGCGTACACGATTCGCGAGATGAACGGTGTTCCAGTGGCGATCGTGGGCCAGGCATTTCCCTACACGCCGATTGCCCATCCGCGCGATTTCGTCTCGGCCTGGACCTTCGGCATCCAGGAAGAGAGCCTGCAGAAGTACGTCGATGAAGCTCGCGCCAAGGGCGCGGCCGTCGTCATTCTGCTTTCGCACAATGGCATGGACGTCGACTTGAAGCTCGCGTCGCGCGTTGTCGGCATCGACGCAATCCTCGGCGGCCACACGCACGACGGCGTGCCGCAGCCGACGATAGTTGCGAATCGCGGCGGTAAGACGCTCGTGACCAACGCCGGCAGTCATGGGAAGTTCGTCGGCGTCCTTGATCTCGACGTGCGCGGCAAGGCGATTGCCGACTGGCGGTACCGTTTGCTGCCGGTGTTCTCGAATCTGCTGCCCGCCGATCACGAAATGCAGCGCCTGATCGCCCGCCTTCGCGAACCGTATCGCGAGAGACTCGGCACCAAGCTCGCGACGACCGAGACACTCCTCTACCGGCGCGGCAACTTCAACGGCAGCATGGATCAGCTCATCCTCGACGCACTGATGGCCGAGAAGGATGCGGAGATCGCGTTTTCTCCCGGGTTCCGCTGGGGACCGACCGTCATGCCGGGCGAGACGATCACCTACGAGCATCTGCTCGGCCAGACCGCCATCACCTACCCGTACACGACCGTCAACGAACTCACGGGCGAAACGATCAAGACGATTCTCGAAGACGTCGCCGACAATCTGTTCAATCCCGATCCGTACTACCAGCAGGGCGGCGACATGGTGCGCGTGGGCGGCCTCCGCTACGCGATCGCGCCCAACGCGCCGATGGGCAGTCGCATCACCGCGATGGAACTCGACGGCAAGGCGATCGAAGCCTCGAAGACCTATAAGGTTGCAGGTTGGGCCCCGGTCACAAGCGACGCAATTGCAAAAGGTGGCGAGCCCGTATTCGACGTAGTCGAGCGTTACCTGCGGGCGCAAAAATCGATCAGGCCGCGCCGCGTCAACCTGCCCAAGCTCGAAGGCGTCGACGGGAATCCGGGGATGGCGTGACCGCGGCGCGAGGCATCCCTGTCACGCAACCGTGACGCGCGCGAACTTGCGCTTCCCGGCCTGGAGCACGATGGTCCGTCCCGCCGGGACGATCAGGCCCTTGTCGGCGACGATCTCGCCGTCGATCCGCAATCCGCGCTGCGCGATCAGCCGCATCGCTTCCGAAGTCGATTCGACCAGACCGGCCTGCTTCGCAAGCTGCGGCACCGCGAGACCCGCGCCGGCGGTGTGCAGCGTGACTTCCGGCATCGACTCCGGCATCGCGCCGTCGCGGAACCTCGATTCAAAGTCCCCGAGCGCGCGCTCGGCCGCGGCTTTCGAATGGAAGCGCGCAACGATCTCTTCCGCGAGCGCGACCTTCGCGTCGCGCGGATTGCGCCCCGCTTCGCACTCACGCTTGAGCGCCGCGATCTCCTCCGCCGACCGAAACGACAGGAGCTCGTAATAACGCCACATGAGGTCGTCGGAGATTGACATCAGCTTGCCGAACATGTCGTTCGGCGGCTCGGTGATTCCGATGTAGTTGCCTTTCGACTTCGACATCTTCTCGACGCCGTCGAGACCCTCGAGGAGCGGCATCGTCAGGATGCATTGCGGCTCCTGGCCCCAGTCCTTCTGCAGCTCGCGGCCGACCAGCAGATTGAACTTCTGGTCCGTGCCGCCGAGCTCGATATCGGACTTGAGCGCGACCGAGTCGTAGCCCTGCATGAGCGGATAGAGGAACTCATGCACCGCGATCGGCTCGTTGCCCTTGAAGCGCTTGGAGAAGTCGTCGCGCTCGAGCATCCGCGCGACCGTGTAGTGCGAGGCGAGCTTGATCATGCCCGCCGCGCCGAGCGGCGCCGACCATTCCGAGTTGTAGCGAATCTCGGTCTTTTGCGGATCGAGGACTTTCGACGCCTGCGCATGGTAAGTGCGTGCGTTCGCTTCGATCTCCTCACGCGTGAGCGGCGGGCGCGTCGCGTTGCGCCCCGAAGGATCGCCGATCATCGACGTGAAATCGCCGATCAGAAAAATGACCTCATGCCCGAAGTCCTGCATCTGACGAAGCTTGTTCAGGACGACCGTGTGCCCGAGGTGGATGTCGGGTGCCGTCGGATCGAGGCCAAGCTTGGCACGGAGCGGCGTTCCGCGCTTAAGCTTCTGCCGGAGCTCGCTTTCGACGAGGAGCTCGTCTGCGCCCCGCTTGAAGACGGCAATCTGTTGTTCGATGTTGTCGGGCATGGGTCGAGCGAGCGGCGCTGCCGGAAAGTCGCAAATGCTTTGTTAGAATCGCCGCCCGTGTTTCCATCCTGCGGCGAGCGGCCGAGAATGAGACGACCGCGCATTCTATCGTGCTTGTGTCGTCGGGCTGGCCCGCAGTCGCCGATTCGCGTCACAACAGGCCCCATCTCCTCTTCTGCGATCGGAATCGATGACGTCGAATGAGATCTATGCAGGCGTGATGTCCGGCACGAGCCTCGACGGCGTCGACGCGGTGGTGGCGGATTTCGCCTCTGCCGAGGGCGCCGTCTGCCGAACACTGGGTCACGCCCACGTCGCCTTTGCGATGCCGCTTCGCGAGGTGCTGCTCGCGTTGCAGACGAGCGGCGCGAACGAGCTTGCGCGCGCCGCGAGCGCCGCACGCGACCTCGCCGCTGTCTATGCCGATGCGCTGAACCGCGCACTGTCGAACGCCGGAGTCGATGCGAATCGTGTCCGCGCGGCCGGGGTGCACGGTCAGACCCTGCGCCATCGGCCCGACGAGGGCTACACGCTCCAGCTCAACAATCCCGCGCGCGTGGCGGAGCTCGCCGGCATGACGATCGTCGCCGACTTCAGGAGTCGCGATGTCGCCGCGGGCGGGCAGGGCGCGCCGCTCGTGCCGGCGTTTCACGCCGCGATGTTCGGTGGGGACCGAAAAGAACGCGCCGTCGTCAACATCGGCGGCATCGCCAACGTGACGCTGCTCGGGGTGCAGTCCGGCATTCGCGGCTTCGATACCGGACCCGGCAACGTGCTGCTCGACGTCTGGAGCACGCGCGAACGCGGAGAGCCGTTCGATCGCAACGGCGAGTGGGCCGCCGCGGGGAAGGTCGATACGGCGTTGCTGTCGATGCTGCTCGAGGATCGCTACTTCCTCGAGCCACCGCCGAAGAGCACGCACCGGGATGCCTTCGACGACGCCTGGCTCTCCGGGAAGCTCGCGCGGACGAACCGCCAGCTGTCGCCGGCGGATATCCAAGCCACACTCGTGGCACTGACCGCGCGAACGATTGCCGCTGCGATCCGCACCCACGGTCCGGCAACGACCGACGTGCTGGTCTGCGGCGGCGGCGCGAACAACGCGACGCTGATGCGCGCGCTCGGAGGCGAACTCCAGCCGCGCCCAGTGCGCACGACCGCGGAACGCGGGGTGCCGGTCGATCAGGTCGAAGCGCTGGCGTTCGCGTGGCTCGCGAAGCAGGCGCTCGCAGGACTACCGGGGAACGTCCCCAGCGTCACGGGCGCGCGTGGTCCGCGTGTGCTCGGGGCGATCTACCCGAGGTGATCGCGCAAATCGAAAAGGTGGGAATTGGCGGTTGGCTGGCAGGGTGCGCGGCGTTGGATCAGCGCGTGCCAGGGTTTGTCGCACGAGCGGCGCCGGGCCGCCCCAAGCCGCTCGTGGAAACTTCTTCGGCCCAAAGTATCGTGCGACCGCCGTTCAGCGCTCGCCGAAGGATCATGGCTTACACGGCGGTCGCGAAACTTTGGGCCGTCGCTACACCGTAAAACTCGACCCGCACCCGCAGGTCGACGTCGCGTTCGGATTCTTGATCACGAACTGCGCGCCCTCGAGCCCATCCTGGTAGTCGATCTCGGCGCCGACCAGGTACTGGTAGCTCATCGGGTCGATCAGCAACGTCACGCCATTCTTGTCCATCCGCGTGTCGTCCTCGGCGATTTCCTCGTCGAAGGTGAAGCCGTACTGGAATCCGGAGCAGCCGCCGCCGGACACGAACACGCGGAGCTTGAGGTCCGGGTTGCCCTCCTCGTCGATCAATGCCTTGACCTTCGCGGCTGCCGCGTCGGTGAAGACAAGCGGCGCAGGCATTTCATTCATTGCGTTCATCTGGCACTCCTTCGAACGGCCGATCGGATCAGACCCCAATCGTACGCTCGTCAAAAATCCTTCCCTTAAGCCCTCTGGTTACTCCGCGCTCGCGCGCTTCAGTTCGACTATCGCCGCCGACTCCGGTTCGGCGTGATTGAGCCGACCCTGCACGACCGCTCCGAGGTGCATCTCCAGGGTCCGGTAGTCGACGTCGCCGGCCACGCGGGCCTTCGCCTGCAACTCGAGATAATCCTTCGCCTTGATCTGGCCGTTCACCGCACCGTTGATGACCACGTGCGACACGTTGATATCGCCGTCTACTCGCGCCTGCTCGCTGACGACCAGCGTCGCCGATCCATCAGCAGCCGCCGTCACGTTGCCTTCCACTTTGCCGTCGACCCGCAACCCTCCGGTGAACGAAATATCGCCGTGAACGATCGTTCCAGCGCCGATCAGGCAATCGATCCGTTTCTGCGGTACATGCTTCTTCTTGTCAAACATGGGGTTGCCTCACGGGTTCGTCAACGTTCGCGTCGCCCTTGGGATCGTGCTGCCGCCGTCGAATGCGCGGGCGGTCAGCATGGTCACCTGGGTCCCCGGGGGTGCCCGAAACGTCCCCTCGACACGCTGATAATACTTGAATCGCAGCTTGAGGGCGTTCTCCAGGTCCGACTGGTCGTCGGGAAGGGTGATCGTCCGGGACGGGGTCCCGGGCTCCCCGGCGAGCGCGACCTGCAGCACCATGCGCCCGTCGAAGTCGTCCTTGGGGCTGCCGCCTCGCACGACGAGCAGGCTGAAACGCCACATGTCGTCTCCGGCGCGATCCAGCGTCAGGCGCGGGATCGAGAGGCCCACCGTCTTGTTCGCATCGGCGAAGAGCTTCTGTAGGAAGGCAAGCTCGTCCTTGAGCTGCGCATTTTCGGCGGCGAGCTCGGACGCCTGCCTGGTCAGACCGTCCTGCGCCCCGCGGGTCATCGCCAGGGCACTTTCGAGTTCGGTGTTGCGCGCGCGCAACTGCGAGACCTCGACGCGGGACTTCGATACCTCGAGTTCCAGCTCGCTCAACCGCGCTTCGACCTCCTTGCGGTTGAACCCGCCGAAGAACTGGCCGAAGTCGAACCCCCACCACCACATCCCGGCGACGATCGCCATCAGTGCGAGCAGGATGACGGCACGGCCCCACCAGGGGAGCGGCGTGCGCACTGCCATGCGCGGCGCGCTGATTCCGAAATTCCGGCGGACCCGCCGCCACCACAGACTGGGCACGCAGAACCTACGGTAACACTGGCAATCCGGTAAGCCCCGTCGTCTCGGGAAGACCGAACATCAGATTCATGTTTTGGATTGCCTGGCCCGCCGCGCCCTTGACCAGATTGTCTTCGACCGCGAGCACCAGCGCGAAATCGGAGCCGGGCGGACGGTGCACGGCGATGCGCAGGACGTTCGATGCACGAACGCTGCGGGTGTCGGGAAGCGATCCCTTCGGCATCACGTCGACGAAGGGCTCGCCGGCGTAGCGTTTCTCGTACAGAGCCTGGAGATCGACGCCTGGATCCTTGAGCGGCGCATAGAGCGTCGCGAGAATTCCGCGAATCATCGGCACGAGGTGCGGCGTGAACACGAGCTTGACCGGCGTCCTGCTCGCGCGTTTCAACCCTTGGACGATCTCCGGCAGATGTCGGTGGCCGGAGACGCCATAGGCGGCGAAGTTGTCCGAGGCTTCGGAGAACGTCAGATTGAGCTCGGCCTTGCGTCCGGCGCCGGAAACGCCCGACTTGCAATCCGCGACGAGGTGTCCGGTGTCGACGATGCCGGCTTCGAGCAGCGGAAGAAAGCCCAATTGGACCGCGGTCGGATAACAGCCGGGATTCCCGACAATGCGCGCCTTCTTGATGGCCTCGCGATTGATCTCGGGGATGCCGTAGACCGCTTCGTCGAGAAGGTCGGTGCACGCGTGCGGCATCTTGTACCAGCGCTCGAACTCGGCGGGATCGGCGAGCCGAAAGTCGGCGGCGAGGTCGATGATCTTGACGCCCGCGCTCACGAGCTCTCGCGCCTGCGCCATCGCGACGCCGTGGGGGGTCGCGAAGAACACGACGTCGCACGACTTCAAGTCACTATCGCCGGGATCGCGGAACGCCAAGTCATAGCGACCGCGCAGACTCGGAAACATCGCGTCGATGCGCAGGCCCGCGTCCTTGCGGGAGGTAATTGCGCGCACGGAGGCGTTGGGGTGCTGCGCGAGCAGGCGGAGGAGCTCGACCCCCGTATACCCGGTGCCTCCCACGATGCCAATCCGGATTTGCGTCGCTTTCGACGTTGCGGTCGACGACTTGGATTCGATGGTGGCGATCATAGTCAAACCCCCGAAAGGTTTACGGGCCGAATTTAGGGACCCGCCAGCGCGGGCGCCGGTTCCATGCCCAAGACAGTCATTTTGGACCCGAAACATGATGAAGGCCGCCTTCTTGAACTCAGGCGGCCTTCGGATTGATGCTGCTCGGAACGATCCGGATCAGCGCTTCGAGAATTGCTTGCGGCGGCGCGCCTTGTGCAAGCCTACCTTCTTTCGCTCGACTTCGCGCGCGTCGCGCGTGACGAGCCCCGCCTTGGACAGCGTCGCCTTGAGCTGCGCATCGTAGTCGATGAGCGCCCGGGTGATGCCGTGGCGCACCGCGCCGGCCTGACCCGATTCGCCGCCGCCTGTCACGTTGACGAGGATGTCGAACGTCTTCTCGTGATTGGTCAACACGAGCGGCTGGCGCACGACCATGCGCCCGGTCTCGCGCGTGAAGAACTCGTCGACGGGTTTCTCGTTGACGACGAATTGTCCGCTGCCCTGCTTGATGAACACGCGGGCGACCGAGGATTTGCGGCGGCCCGTTCCGTAGTAGTAGTTGCCGATCATTTCGATGGGAAGGATCTTTAGAGTTGCAGCACTTTCGGCTGCTGCGCGCTGTGCGGATGCGTCGGCCCCGCGTAGCACTTGAGCTTCTTCAACATCGCGTAGCCGAGCGGGCCCTTGGGCAGCATGCCTTTGACCGCCTTCTCGAGCACGCGCCCGGGAAAACGCGCCTGCATCTTCGCGAAGCTCGTCGTGCTGATGCCGCCGGGGTAGCCGCTATGCCGGTGGTAGAGCTTGTCCTCGGCCTTGTTGCCGGTGACCTTGATCTTGTCGACGTTGGTCACGACGATGAAGTCGCCGGTGTCGACGTGGGGCGTGTAGATCGCCTTGTGCTTGCCCCGGAGCCGCGCCGCGACCTGGGCTGCGAGGCGCCCCAGAACCTGGTCCGTCGCGTCGACGACGAACCACTCGCGCTGGACGTCGGCGGGGCGGGCGGAGAACGTTTTCATGGCCGGTACGAATGCCTGTACGAGTATTGGCCCGAAGCCGGAAGGCTTCGCAGCAAAGCTTTGTATTTTACTATTCTTCGGTAATTTCGGTCAACGAATGCCGCAAAGCAGCAACTGCGGCGCTGACGTCAAGCCGCCGGAGGCTTCCGACCCGTCGTGCAACGCTCGGCGAACTTCCCGGTGGCGCATTAACCCCTCTTGACATTCGGGCGCCCGGGGTCGCTCGAAGCCGCGGGAACCCCCTTCGGAAGCGGGTTCCTGCCAGTCGCGGCCCGCAATTCGCGACAAAAAAAGCGCGGCCTTGTGGGACCGCGCTTGAGGATTCCACCATAGGAGGAGAATGGAGGAATGTGCCCACGGTGCCGAAGGAGGATACGGCAGGGCCGCGGACGAGAACAGGATTCCATATTGCGGCGCACAACGCAAGCGGGCCGCGATGACACCTCAAGGGCCAGAGCTCACGCATGTTGCACATGCGCAAACCGGAGCCCCCGAGTGATTGTTTTTCAATGAGTTAGGTCATTACCAGCATGAAGACGCGCATCAAGTGGACCGAGGGCGTGAGCTTTGTCGCCGAAACGGGGAGCGGGCACGCCGTGGTGGTCGACGGCGCGCCGGAGGCCGGAGGACGCAATCTCGGGGCGAGACCGATGGAATTGGTGCTGGCCGGAACGGCCGCCTGCACGGCGTTCGACATCGTGTGGATTCTGAAGAAGGCGCGGCAGCCGATCGCCGATTGTGTCGTCGAAGCCGAAGCCACCCGCGCGCCGGAGGAGCCCAAGGTCTTCACGGCCATTCATCTCAAATACCGAATTGCCGGCCGGGGCCTCGATCGGCGTCAGATCGACCGGGCGGTCAAGCTCTCGAAGGAGAAGTACTGCTCGGCGACGATCATGCTGGCCAAGACCGCCCACATCACCTACGAAGTCGACGTCGTCGACGCAGACCGGTTAACCTAGGGCGGGTTGGGCGCCCGAGGCAAACGACCATAAGCCTTTCAAGGCCCGGCGCGACGAGAAACCACCCTTATTCAATCGCGATCCGGCCTCTTGTCTGTTGAAGGCACCGCGACGTCCCAGAGGACGCGATGCTCGAGTGCCGTAATCTACATGTGTCCCGACTGGTCCGGGGAATCGGGTGCCTTGTCGGGCGCATCCATCGTCTCGGCGCGCGGGGGCTTTTCGATCGTCTCGAGCGCTTTGTCGCGCCTCGGCTCGGCCCTCGCCCCCGGCGCCGGTCCCAACATCAATCCGTGCACGACGATGGCCGCGGTCGCGTGATAGTGCGTGCCTTTCGCATCCTTGAAATCGAGATCGACAGGAACCGTCTTGCCGGTCGTGAGTTCCTCCTTCACGTCGACGAGCCGCAGGTGATTGCCGAGGTAAGCGAGGCGTGTTGGCTTGTCGCTCGCGATCGGCAGGGTCTTCACCACCTTCCCGGGGTCGACGCCGTCGAATTTCTCGACGACGACGAATTCCACCTTCTTCGCGAGCGGCGTCTTCGCACCGACGAGCGCAAGCTTGGTGTCGCTCACGATGTCGACGTACGCCTTGGTCGTCGATCCCGCTGCTGCAGGACGCATCCACATGCTGTTCAGCTTGATGTCGACGGCCAACGATGCAGGGCTTGCCGTCAGCAGCACGATCGCCGCGCCCGCGATCCTCGCACGCCGCTGAGGCTGCAACCTCATTTCGCGTCCCGCAGCAGACGAATGAGGCTCGACGTATCCCAGCGCGAGCCGCCGCGCGCCTGCACGCGTGCGTAGAACTGATCGACCAGCGCGGTCGCGGGGAGCGCGGCGCCGTTCGTGCGCGCTTCGTCCATGCAGATCGCGAGGTCCTTGCGCATCCAATCGACTGCGAAGCCGAAGTCGAACTTGTCCTCGACCATGGTCTTGCCGCGGTTCTCCATTTGCCACGACTGTGCGGCGCCCTTGCTGATCACGTCGAGAACGCGTAGCGGATCGAGTCCCGCGCGCTGTGCGAAGTTGATGCCTTCGGAGAGCGCTTGCACGAGGCCCGCGATGCAGATCTGGTTCACCATCTTGGTGAGCTGTCCCGCACCGCTCGCGCCGAGCAGCGTGACTGCGCGCGCGTAATGCGCGAGCACCGGTTCCGCGCGATCGAACACCGCCTGGTCGCCGCCCACCATGATCGTGAGCTTGCCGTTCTCGGCACCTGCCTGGCCGCCTGAAACCGGTGCATCGAGAAAGTCCACGCCCTTGTCCTTCGCGGCGGCGTACATGTCGCGCGCGACTCTGGCCGATGCCGTCGTGTGATCAACAAGAATCGCGCCCGACTTCATGCCGGAGAGTGCGCCGTCTTTCCCGGTGACGATGCTGCGCACGTCGTTGTCGTTGCCGACGCACATCATCACGAGCTCGGCGCCACGCGCGGCCTCGGCCGGCGTTGCCGCCGCCTTGCCGCCGTACTGCGCGACCCAGCTTTGGGCCTTTGCCGGGGTGCGGTTGAAAACGGTCACGCGATGTCCGGCGCGCGCGAGGTGGCCCGCCATCGGAAAGCCCATCACGCCGAGACCGAGAAAGGCGATGTCCTTGCTCATCGAAGCTCCATGCGGTTTCTTGATCGTCCGCATCCGGTGTTGCCGAATGCGCGTGAACTGCCCGTCAAACGTCGAGGCTTCGCCGCGCGGCGGCAATCGCGGCCCGGACCTGCGCCGGTGCCGTCCCACCCGGATGATCCCGGCTCGCGACCGATGCTTCCAGGGTCAGCGCGTCTTTCACGTCGGGGCCGGCCTGCGGCGCAAAGCGCCGGAAATCCTCGAGCGCCAGGTCGGCGAGGTCGACGCCTTTGCTCTCGGCATAGCGCACGGTGCGCGCGACCGCTTCGTGCGCATCGCGAAACGGCATCCCCTTGCGGACGAGGTAGTCGGCGAAGTCGGTCGCGGTGGCGTAACCTTCGCGCGCGGCCTCGCGCATCCGTTCCGCGTTCGGCGACATTCCCGTCGCGACGAGGTCCGTCACGATCGCGAGCACGTCCGCGAGCGTGTCGACGACGTCGAACAGCGGCTCCTTGTCCTCCTGATTGTCCTTGTTGTACGCGAGCGGCTGCGCCTTCATCAGCATCACGAGCGAGACGAGGTCGCCGGTTACGCGCGCGCTCTTTCCGCGCACGAGCTCGGGCACATCCGGGTTCTTCTTCTGCGGCATGATCGAGCTGCCGGTGCAGAAGCGATCGGCGAGCGTCACGAAGCCGAAGCGCGGGTTCGACCACAGGATCAATTCCTCGGCGAAGCGCGACAAGTGCAGCATGACGAGCGCAGCGGCGGCGGCGAATTCGATCGCGAAGTCGCGATCGGCCACGGCATCGAGCGAATTCGGCGTGAGCCCTTCGAACCCCAACTCGCGCGCGACGCGCTCGCGATCGATCGGGTAGCTCGTGCCGGCAAGCGCGGCACTCCCGAGCGGCATCCGGTTCACGCGCTTGCGGCAGTCCGTCAAACGCTCCAGGTCGCGCGCGAGCATCGCGTCGTACGCCATCAGATGGTGTCCGAACGTCACGGGCTGCGCGACCTGCAAGTGCGTATACCCGGGCATGATCGTGTCGACGTGGCGTTCGGCGAGACCGATGAACGCGCGCCGCAGTTCCTTGAGCGATTGCGAAAGCGCATCGATCTCGCCGCGGAGCCAGAGGCGAACATCGGTCGCGATCTGGTCGTTGCGTGAGCGCGCGGTGTGCAGGCGCTTGCCCGCATCGCCGATGAGCGCGGTCAGCCGCCGCTCGAGATTGAAGTGCACGTCCTCGAAATCGCGTCGCCATTCGAAGGTCCCGCGGTCGATCTCGGCCAGAATCGTGCCGAATCCGCGCTCGATCGCGGCGAGATCGTCGGCGCTCAGGATTTTCGTGCCGGCCAGCATCCGTGCGTGCGCGAGCGAGGCCGCAATGTCCACGCGCGCGAGCCGCCGGTCGAAATCGACCGACGCGTTGAAGCGCTGCATGCGCTCGGTCATCGGTTCGGCAAACCGGCCGGACCAAGTGCCGTCTGGCGTCAGCCCGGTGGCGGCGCGCGTCGGCGGCGGCCCGGGTGTTGCAGCTTTGTCATCGTTGGCGTCGGGCATGGCGAGACTTACGGGACCTCTTGCTTGCTTCCCCGCGAACGCGAGTCCGACAATAGCCACAACGGGTTGCGGGCCATCTTCGGGCAGGCTCGCGGAAGCTTAGAGCCGCGCCGGAGCCGGTCGCTTGGAGGCCATCGGCAGCGGGCATGATGCTTGCATGCCAACAGCGATATGCATCGAATTATAAGGCAAAATTCCGCTCCGCCCACGCTCCCGGACTTCCGCAATCTGGGCACGATTCTGCGGATTTTGATCGCGGCCAATGTGGCCGCGCTGGCGGTCGTCGTGATCCGCGAGCCACGGATCGAAGCGCTGTCGACCGAGTGGTCGACGATGACCGGCGCGGTCGAGCCGCACGTCCTGCTCCAGTTGACGCTGCTGTGGATCGCACAACCGCTGTTCGCGCGGCTTACGTATCCGCAGGGCGTCGCGGTGGTGACCGTGATCACCCTCGGCGTCGGCTACCTGACGCACCAGCTGGTCGCGGGATTCCTGCCGTTCGCCGAAGGCTCGCTGCTGCGGCATCTGCTGTTCGCGCTGTCGCTGCAGCTTTTGCTCGTGTTCTATTTCCGTCTTCGCGAGAAGGCGCTTTCGCCCGCGATCACCGAAGCGCGGTTGCAGGCGCTCCAGGCGCGCATCCGGCCGCATTTCCTGTTCAACAGCATCAACGCCGTCCTGTCGCTCGTCCGGCGGGAGCCGGATCGCGCCGAGGAAGCGCTCGAGGACATGGCGGACCTGTTCCGCGTGCTGATGCGCGAGAACCGCGAGCTGCAGCCGCTGGCGAACGAAGTCGAATTGTGCCGTCAGTACCTCGAGCTCGAGCAGCTCCGGCTGGGCGAGCGCCTGGTGGTCGACTGGAACGTGAAGAGCATGCCGGGAGACGCGCTGGTGCCGCCGCTCGTGCTGCAACCGCTGCTCGAGAACGCGGTGTATCACGGCATCGAACCCTCGAGCGCGCCGGGCACCGTTTCCATCAACATCTTCCTGTCGCGCGACGAGGTCCACGCGGTGCTGCGCAACCCCTTTGTCCCAAACGAGCGCCGGCACGCTTCCGGCAACAAGATGGCGCTCGCCAACGTCCGCGAACGACTCGCCCTGCATTTCGATGCCGAGGCGAGCCTCGATTCGAGGACGACCAAGGACGGATACGAAGTCCACATCCGGATGCCGTATCGCAAGAGCAAACCCGAAGCGGCGGCGAATGCGCCTTCCGCCGTGCCGCGCGCCGCGTCCGACGCGCGTCACGGCAGCGCCAAGGAACGTTCGCGCGTGCCGCTGCGCGCTTTCCCCGCGATTCCGGACCCGGAGGCCCTTCATGGCTGAAGCTGCATTGCGTGTACTGATTGTCGACGACGAGGCGCCCGCGCGCCGGCGTCTGCGCGAGCTCCTCGACGATTGCGCCGGCGCCCTCCCGTTGTCGATCGTCGGCGAGGCGCAGCATGGCCGCGAAGCGGTCGAGATGCTGCATGCCGTGCCCGCGGATCTCGTGCTCACCGACATCCACATGCCGGACATGGACGGCATCGAGCTCGCGCGCCATCTGCTCAAGTTCTCGCATCCGCCGGTCGTCATCTTCACGACGGCGTTTCACGAGCACGCGCTGCAGGCATTCGACGTGAACGCGGTCGACTACTTGATGAAGCCCGTGCGCGTGCAGCGATTGCTATCCGCACTGCAGAAGGTACCCCGACTGCGGCCGGTGACTGCCGACAAGCTGGCCCAGTTTCCGGCCTCCGCCCGCCGCTTCCTCTCGGTCACCGAGCGCTCACGCGTCGTGCTCGTGCCGGTCGAGGACATCGTCTACCTGAAGGCTGAGCTCAAGTACATCACGATCCGCACGCCGCAGCGCGAATACCTGCTCGAAGAGTCGCTCACGCGCCTCGAGCAGGAATTCGGCTCGCGTTTCGTGCGCGTGCATCGCAACTGTCTCGTTGCCCGCGAGTACATCCGCGGCTTCGAGCGTCGCGTCAACGACGACGGCGACTCGCATTGGGAAGTCCTGCTCACGCACGTCACCGAGTCGCTGCCCGTGTCGCGTCGGCAGCAATTCGTGGTTCGTGAGATCGGTCGCGAGGCGGTCGGCGCCGACTAAAGCCGCGCCGGGTACTTCCGGCGGCCGCTAGAATAACGAGTCTCGCCGCTCGACCGCCGTTCGCGCGGCTCGAGCGCGCCGGCCGCATCCATCCACGCCGATTCCACGTACATGCCCACTCCGCGCACCCTGGTATGCGGCTCGCTCGCCTTCGACACCATCATGGTGTTTCCCGATCGCTTCACGCGCCACATTCTCCCCGGCGAGACGCACGTACTGTCGGTCTCGTTCCAGATCAGCGAAATGCGACGCGAGTGGGGCGGCTGCGCCGGCAATATCGCGTACAACCTGCACGGGCTCGGCGGCGCGCCGGTGGTGATGGCGACGCTGGGCAACGACGGCGAGCCGTATGTGAAGCGCCTAGCAGAATTGAAGATTGCGAGCGACGGCGTGCGGGTCGTCAAGGACACGTACACGGCGCAGGCATTCATCATGACCGATCTCGACGACAACCAGATCACCGCGTTCCATCCCGGTGCGATGAACCGCTCGCACGAGAACCGCGTGGATGACGTGCGCGACATCAAGCTCGGCATCGTCGCGCCGGATGGACGCGACGGAATGCAGAGCCATGCCGAGCAATTCGCCCGCCTCGGGATTCCGTTCCTGTTCGATCCCGGACAGGGGATGCCGCTGTTCGAAGGGCCGGAGTTGATCGCGCTGATCGACAAGGCAAGTTACGTCGCGGTCAACGACTACGAGGGCCGCCTCCTGTGCGAGCGTACAGGGATGTCGCTGGCAGAGGTGGCGGAGCGCGTCGAGGCGCTTGTCGTCACGCTCGGCAGCGAAGGATCGGTGATCCACGCCGACGGTGTCACCTACGCCATTCCTCCCGTCAAGCCGAAGGCGGTGGTCGACCCAACCGGCTGCGGGGACGCCTACCGCGCCGGGCTCCTCTACGGCATCGCCCATGGCTGGGACTGGCAGCAAGCGGGGAACCTGGCCTCACTCATGGGGTCTTTGAAGGTGGCGCACCGTGGCGCGCAAAATCATGGCGTCAACCGCGACACGGTCGCGACGTTATACTGGGACGCGTTCAGGGAGGAACTGTGGTGACTTTCATGAACACGAGCTTGAAACATCTTGCAACGCTTGCCCTGCTCACACTTGGCGTCGTCGCCCTCGGCGGCTGCGCCTATCCGGGCAGCCCGAACACGTACTACGGCGGCCAGGCGCTTCGCGCGCAATCGGTCGAGATGGGTGTCGTCGAGAACGTGCGCTTCATCCAGCTTCAGGGACCGAACAGCGGCGTCGGCGCGGTGAGTGGTGCCGCGCTCGGTGGCGTTGCGGGCAGCGCGGTTGGTGGCGGCACCGGACAGGTGGCCGCAGTTATCGGCGGCGCGATTCTCGGCGGGCTCGCCGGCAACGCGATCGAGACCAACGCGGCGAAGCAGAACGGCCTCGAATTGACCGTTCGTCTGGACAGCGGTCGGATGATCGCCGTCGCGCAAGCCGATGCCGGTGACGCGTTCCGGCCCGGCGACCGCGTGCGCATCCTGTCCGACGGCTACACCACCCGCGTCGCCCACTAGGCGCGGTTTCCCGTCGGTCCTTCAACGGCCGGCGTGCCCGCGCGCAATACGCATTCCAATTCGCTGCCGCGGCAGTCGTGGCGTGCGCTTCGCACGTGCGCCTACGTGCTGGTCGGCATCGCGACGACGACGTTCGTCTTTCCGCTGGTCAAGCCGCACTCGCGCCGGCGGCTGATGCATCGCTGGTGCGCGCGGCTCATACGGCTGATGAACGTCGAGCCGCGGGTGCACGGCGCGATGGCGCTCGCCGGCGGCAACGTGCTCGTCGTCTCGAATCACATTTCCTGGCTCGATGCTTTTGTGCTGAACGCGGTCCACCCGGTTCGCTACATCGCCAAGTCCGAGCTCAAGCGCTGGCCCATCGCCGGCTGGCTCGTCCAGACCAGTGGGACGCTGTTCATCGAGCGCACGCGCCGGCGCGACGCTCGCCGCATCAACGGTGTGATCGCCAGCGTGCTCGCGGCCGGCGACGTGATCGCGATCTTCCCCGAGGGGACGACCACCGACGGGGCCGACGTGCTGCCGTTCAAGAGCTCGCTCCTGCAGCCGATCATCGATGCCGGCGGCCACGTGCAGCCGGTGGCGCTTCGCTATCTGGACGCGGATGGTGCGCTCACGACGATTCCGTCATTCGTCGGAGACGACAAGTTCCTCGCGTCGTTCTGGCGTGTGTGCGGCATGCGCAAGCTTAACGTCGATCTGCACGCGGCCCCCGCACTTCCGGCGGTCGCGCGACATCGGCGCGATCTGGCGCGCGAAAGCGAAGCGGCTATTCGCTCGGCATTGGGTCTATCGGCTGGCGGCTTCCCACCTGATACACGCGGCGATCGGGCCAGCGGATCGCCGTAAGCGCGCCGCCCCACACGCAACCCGAATCGAGCATCAGCACGTTCGGCGCGAGCATGAGATCGAGCGTCGACCAGTGCCCGCAGAACACCGTCATGTTCGCGGTCCGCCGCGACTCGTGCGCGAACCACGCCCGCGTGCCCGGCGGCGCGGCGCCGACGCCGCGTTTCTCGCGGAGCTCGAGCTTTCCTTCGGCACTGCAGAAGCGAAGGCGCGCGCAGACGTTCACGATGTAGCGCAGGCGGTCGAATCCTGCGAGATCGTCGCGCCAGGTATCCGGCTGGTCGCCATACAGGGCGCGCAGAAACGCGTCCGCGTCGTCCGACGCGAGCACCGCTTCGACTTCACGGCTCAATGTCGCAGCCTGTTCGCCGGTCCACTGCGGAATCACGCCGGCGTGCACCAGGAGCAGGCCGTTCTCCTGCACGACAAGCGGCCGGCGCTTCAGCCACTCGATGAGCTCGTCGCGGTCCGGTGCGCCGAGCACGTCGTCGAGCGTGTCACCGCGATGCGGCTTCCGATGTCCGGCTGCGAGCGTGAGTAGATGGAAGTCGTGATTGCCCAGCACCGTCACCGCTGCGTCACCGAGCGCTTTGACCTCGCGCAGGACCGCGAGCGACTCGGGACCGCGATTGACCAGATCGCCGACGAGCCACAGGCGATCGCTGCCCGGCGAGAATCCGATCAGCGTCAGCAGTTCGCACAGCTCGGCGTGACAGCCCTGGACGTCGCCGATCGCGTAGAGCATGGGCCTAGAGTAAACGAGTTTCCTGGGCTTGCGAGCGGACCGCCGCGACTGGCGGAAAAATCACAAGGCCGCATGGCGTTCGAGAAGCCGGACAGCTGAGAATCGCCGGGATGAACCCGTCGATTTTCGATAGCAACTGCTGAAACGACGAGCGCCGCGCGGCGGGTAACAACCCACTCGGTCTTTCTGTCGTTGCCGAAGAAAAATGCCGGGCTTGTCCCGGCATTTCTCATCCAACTAGTTTCCCTAATGTCGTACTGCTTTGTGATTTTTCTGTGGCGATCGCGGCGGTCCGCCATCGCCGGAACCCCAGTTACTACTTCGCTGCCGCGACCATGTAATCGACCGCAGCCTTCACTTCCGCATCGGAGAGCGACGTATTGCCACCCTTCGGCGGCATCAATCCCCCCTTGCCCTGGAAGCCGTTGAGCGCGTGCTGATACAGGACGTCGACGCCCTGCGCGACGCGCGGTGCCCATAATGCCTTGTCACCGAACTTGGGCGCACCGGCAATACCCTGGCCGTGACACACCGAGCAAGTATCGGTGAAGATCTTCTTGCCGTCCGGTTTTCCCGCGGCTGCCGCCGGCGCCGCAGCCGCGCCTGCTGCACCGGTCGCGGGTGCGGCCGCGGCGGTCGCAATCGGCGCGGCGCTCGCGAGCTGCACCGCTGCCGACGCAGCGGGCTCTTTCCAGTTCGCCCCGACCTTGTTGGCCATGAATACGACGGCACGTTCGACTTCGACATCCGTGAGATCGGCGTTGCCGCCCTTCGCTGGCATCACCCCGGTCTTGCCCTGAAAGCCTGCGATCGCATGCTGCAGCACGGTCTTCTCGCCTTGCGCGATGCGCGCTGACCAAGCCGCCTTGTCGCCGACCTTCGGTGCGCCCGCGATGCCCGCTTCGTGACACGTCTTGCAGACCTGCTCGAAGACCTGCTCGCCCGTGAGCACGCCTTTGGGCGCGCTCGTGTCGGCAAGCGCGACCGTGCTCACCGCTTTGATGCGATCGAGGACGCGTGCGTCGGACTCGTGCGCGTCCTTCATGCGGCCGGTGACGAGTTGCGTGACGAGCGCGATGATCGCGATCGGGACCGCGAAGGCGAGGACGACGACGACGATCAGCTGCTTCGGCGTCTTGATGGGCGAGGAGTGCTGGTCGTGTACCTTCATGGCCTCGAAGTTCTCGGGAGCGCTGTCCGGCGCCAAACGCGGGCAAAGCAACTTATTATACTGTGCGGTGCGCGTCCGGCAGCTCTACGCGAGGGTGCGTGCGGGCCCGGCGCTATAATCATCGCTTCGCGCGCCCGTAGCTCAGTTGGATAGAGTATTGGTTTCCGAAGCCAAGGGTCACAGGTTCGAATCCTGTCGGGCGCGCCAGTCCCTCCGCCGTTCCTTCGAGCCGGACGTGTCTCGGCCGCCAGGTGATCCCATACTGCACTTGAGCGCCGCGCCGCGCGAACGGCCGCATTGCGTATCCCGCAGGACACTCGTTCTCCGGGGCGCGGTCGCGATCGTATCGACCGCGTTGGCGGTGATCGCGCATGCCGCTCCGCCGGATCCTCCCGTTTCGCCGGAGCCGTTCTTTCGCCATGCGGATTACGGCCAGCTCAAGATCTCGCCGTCCGGCAAGTACGTCGTGGCCCTCGCGCCGGCGAATGGGCGCCAGGGCCTCGCGCTGATCGACCTTGAGACCAAACGCGCGCGACCGCTCACTGCGATGCAGGGCGACGATATCGTCGACTTCCACTGGGTGAACGACGACCGCATCGTATTCACGATCGCCGATCTTCAAGCCGGTCTTGGTATGCAGCGCGGCGGAGGCCTTTTCGCGGTGAATCGCGACGGCACCGAGTTCCGTGAGCTTGCGCCGACGCTCCGAACTCAGCAGACGCGGGGGCAGATTCGCGGCCGGCCGACACGTTTCCTCTCGGTATTGCGCGACGGCTCCGACGACGTTCTGGTCATGACCAACGAGTCGAACGAGCGCGTGTTCGACGTCTACCGGCTCAACACGCGCACCGGACGCAGGACGCTCAAGACGCTCGGACGCCCGGGCAACGTCTATCACTGGGTCGCCGACCAGAAGGGCGTCGTGCGCGCCGCGAGTGCGGACGACCGCGGCAGGACCATCGTCTACTACCGTGCCAGCGAGGAGGACGAGTGGATCAAGCTTGGCGACTACGGCGTGCGCGACGCGAGCATCGTGCCGGTCGCGTTCGACGGCGACGGCAGCCTGATCGTGGCGTCGAATATCGGCCGCGACACCTTTGCGCTCTATCGCTACGACGTCGCCAAGCGCGCGCTCGGCGAACTTATCGCGGCGCATCCGCGCGCCGACCTGACCGGCGGCTTGTACTTCGATCGCACGCAGAACCGCGTCGTCGGGGTGCTCTATGAAGCCGAGGAGCCGGGCGTCGCCTGGTTCGACGAGCAGTGGGCGCAGCTGCAGCACGCGGTCGACGGCGTCCTCAAGGGTCGGCGCAACGTGATCTCGCGTGGCGCCAGTCCCTACGTGCTCATTCATTCTTTTTCGGATCGCGATCCCGGCGCGTACTACGCGCTTGATCTCACGACGCACAAGCTCGATCTCGTTATCCGCATGCGGCATGCGATCAAGCCCTCCGAGATGCCGGCGCGCGAAGTCGTGCACTACCGCGCGCGCGACGGACTCGAGATCCCGGCATATCTCACGCTGCCAAAGGGCCGGGAACCCAGGAACCTTCCGCTCGTGCTGTACGTCCACGGCGGACCGTACGTGCGCGGCGGCCACTGGGCGTGGCACGACGAAGCTGCGTATCTGGCTTCGCTGGGCTACGCGGTACTCGAGCCTGAATTTCGTGGCAGCCAGGGATGGGGCCGCAAGCTTCTCGAATCGGGCTTCAAGGAATGGGGCCGTGCGATGCAGGACGATCTGAACGACGGCATGGACTGGCTTGTGAAGCAGGGCACGGTCGACCCCCGGCGCGCATGCATCATGGGCGCGAGTTACGGCGGCTACGCGGTGATGATGGGCCTCGCGCGCGATCCTGAGCGCTGGCGCTGCGGCGTCAACTACGTCGGCGTCACCGACTTGAACCTGCTGTTCGACGTCACCTGGTCGGATCTCTTCGATTCCGACTTCATTCGCTACACGGCGCGGGAGATGATCGGCGACCCCGAGCGCGATGCGGTTCAATTCAAGGCGACGTCGCCGCTCGAGAACGCCGACAAGATCCGCGCACCGGTCTTGATGGCTTACGGCGCGCAGGACGCGCGCGTGCCGTTGATTCACGGCGAGCGGATGCGTGACGCGCTCTTGACGCACGGGGTCGACGTCGAGTGGGTCGTCTATGCGCAGGAAGGCCACGGCTTCCTGCTCGAGGAGAACCGCTACGACTTCTACGGGCGCGTCGCGCGGTTTCTGGCGAAGCACCTCGGCCCGTGACGATCGCGCGAAGTGCTCGCTTTTGGCATTCCTGCGCTGCCAGCGTCGAAGCGCGCATGGAGGAGGATCGCATCACCGGAACGAGCGTCGATAGTAGATGCCGATGCCGCTGACCGGGCCCGCCTCCGCGCGCAGCGTCAGTACGCGAGTGAGCGCGTAGTCGAGCCGCACGGCGCCGCCCGCCAGCGACAGTCCCTGCTCGTATCCGAGCGTCAGGCGCTCGGTCAAGCGCTTGCCGAAGAAGATGACCTGGTTCTGTGTGGCGCTGGTCGACGACGTGGTCGCGCCGGTGCTCTGGATCGAGATGTCGTCGAGCCCGATGCTCTGCGCGAACTGCGTCGTGATCGGCTTGCCGCCGCGCGAGAGCAGCGCGGCCGACGCGGCGGATAGCGCACCGAAATTCGCGCTCCCGGTCTGTGACAGACCCTGGCCGGTGACGAGCCACGCCAGCGCCTCGTTGTGCGGGACCGGAGGTTCGGAGGTGATCGTCACCGTCGGCACCCTCACGGTGCCCGTCACCTTCACGCCCGCCTCAACCGCGAGGTTCTTGCGCAGCGCGACGACGTCGAGGGCGGGATTCGAAAGCGGCCCGTCGAAAATCAGCCGCCCGCGGTCGATCGTTAGCCGCTGTCCGAACGCGTAGTAAGTGCCGTTCACCGCGCGGATCGTGCCGTGGCCGAGCAGGTTGCCGGTGGGCGACGTCGTCACCTTCACTTTTCCGGTGAGCCCCGTCTCCAGACCTTCGCCGACGAATGTGAGATTCGTTCCCAGATCGACATCGACGTCCAGCGTCAGCGGCAGGTCGGAGAGATCGGTACGGTTCTCATCGGTTGGAGGCCATCCCTTGACGACGACGTCGCTGCCAAGCCTGCCGGGAGGCGTGGCCTCGTACTCGATATGGCCCTCCTCGATCTTGACCGCGCCGGCGAGGACAAGCCGCTTGTCGGCGATGGCAAGCGTCCCGTTCCCGCCGACAACGAAGCGCATGTCGGGTCGATTCATCACACGGAACTGCTCGGCGTGCCACGCGATCCGCGTCGACGGTTCGAGGGTTTTCGCCGCCGACGCACGGGCGAGCGTCCCGGACGCCGTGAACCGACCGTCGCCGCCCGTGAACTCGAGCGTGTCCAGCACGATGCTGCGATCGACCAGGTGCGCGCGCAGGCTGCCGTCGCGCAGGCTCACGCCGTAGGCGGGTGCGTCGATTCGCATCTGCTCCGCCGCCAGCATGCCGGTGAATTGCGGATTGCCGAGCGTGCCACGTGCCGTCACCTGTGCGGTCGCGCGTCCGTCGATCGCCGCCGCCGTTCCGATCCACGGCTGGAGCGGCTGCAGCGAGGCAAGCTCCGCGTCGAGCGCGAATGCGAGCGGCGCTTCCTTCGCGAGATGACCCTGCACTGCGTCGCCGATCGACCCGAGCTTGAGCGTGGCGTTTGCGCTACCGACGCGCTGCGACCTGAACGTCGCACGCGCGTCGAGGGCGTCGTTCTCGAGATCGCCGGTGAGGCTCAACTCGGTGATGCCGAAGCCGAGACTCAAAGCGCTCTCGTCGTCGAGCGCCTCCTGCCCGAACAGATCGCCGCCATCGCGCGCGATCGCGAAGGTGCCGTTCAAGCGAGGGGCCGCCGCGATGTTCCACTGGCCGCCGAGCGTGAGCGTGGAGCCCAGCGGCAGCGGGCGTCCGAGGAACTTCGCGACATTGGCGACCGACGTGCGGGCAAAGGACCCGCGCGACGTGATGCGCGCGTGGTCGCGGACGATCTCGTCAATATCGGCACGGCCCAGAGTGAACGTCAGGTGCGCGGAGGCGATCCGCTGGCGCTCCGCGGAGATCTCGAGCGTCGCCGGCGCAGTGAGCGACACCTTGATCGGTCCGCGGTTCTCGAGCGCTGCGAGCGTTCCTTTCCACTGCGGATTGCCGCGCTGCAGGTCGTCGAGCGTACCCGAGAGGCGAGCCGTGGCATCGATGCCATCGCCCCGCGCGACGAGCGTGACGGTGTGCTGCGCGAAGGTGCCCGTCCCGTTGATCTCCGCGCGGGCGAGCGGGCGGTGCACGACCTTCAGATCCGACGCAGCGATCGATAGCGTAAGGTTCCGTGCTTCGAGCGCGATCGGATGTGCCGCTAGGCCTCCCGGCGCGAGCGAAGCCTTCGCGTCGAGTGCGCGCGACTCGAACAGATCCCCCACCTTCAATCGTTCGGCGGACAGCGAAATCTCGCCGCCGAAGCCGCCGGGCTCGAGCGCGAGCGTCCCCGACGCTTTGAGCACGCCCTGAAGCGGCGCGGGAACGGTCTCCGGCACGAGGGGTTTGAGTTCCGCGAGGTCGCGGCTCGAGATCGAAAAGGCGAGACGATCGCCCGCGTTGCCGGCTGCGCCGGTCGCTTTGATTTGCGCCGAGCCGACTTCCGCTTCGAGCGCGAGATCGCGGATGCTGCCGGACTGTGCGGTGCCGTGGCCAGTCGCCGTGATCGCAGCGCCGTGAAGCCGACTGCCCTTGCGCACGTTCAAGTCGACCGTCACCGACCAGCTCGGCTGCAATCGACCTCTTCCGACCAGCGTACCGTCCAGGTTGCCCGCGGGAAACGCGCCAAAGCGCGACGGATCGAAACGAGTGATCGCGAGATTCGCGTTGAACTCACGCGTACCCTCCAGGCCCATCCGCGCGGTACCTTCGACGCTGCCGCCGCCGGCGCGCGCGCGAAGCGTCGTCACATCGACGCCCGTCGGGGTGACCACGGCGTCGAACGCCGCGGAAACGTTGGCATCGGTCAGGTCGGCGTGAATCGTCTGCCGCTTGTCACCGACCACCGCGGTGAACTTGCCCGAGAGTCGCGTCGTGACGAGCCGCGCATGCAGGCGCTTGAGATCGACGTCGCGCAGCGACAAATCGAGTCGCGACGTTGCAGTCGGCTTGGAGAAATCGACTTCCACCCGGCCTTCCGCGCGGCCGCCGCCGACAAGATGCAGCGTCACCGGCTCGAGCTTCATCACATCGCCGCGCAGCGCAAACGATCCCTGTGCCTCGTCGACCGGGACGCGCGATGCATCGATCGTACCGGCTTCGCTGTTCGCCGCCTCGAAGCTGCCTTTCAGACCCTTGCCATCGGGTTGCGCAGTGAACTTGGCGGCGATGTGCGTGTTGGGAAGTGACGGATTCACCCGCGCCAGTGTCAGGTCCTGCAATTCGACCGCGATCGACTCGAACGCGTTGGTCGCGAACGGTGCCAGCCGCAAATGCGCGTTCAGCGTCGCGTCATGCCACCGGCCGGACCCGTCGAGCGCCACCGCCGCGATCGTTCCGCCGAGTTGCGCGTCGATGCGCGCTCCGAGGAGGGGCCCGTCACCGTCGACGACGATCGTTCCGCCGAGGTCGAGCGGCGCGTGCGCATTGACCGCCGCGTTGCCGCTCAGCGCACCCAATTCCGAGACGAGCTTGAGGTTGGTGAACGCGTGGCGGTCGGCGTTGCCGGCGTAGCTGAACTCGAGGCCGGTGATGTGGCCTTTTTGTGGACCGGCCTGCCACAGGATCTCCGCGACCGCCAGTTGCTCGATCGTGACATCGAGTGGCAACGTGAGATTCTTGGGCGGCGCAGTTTCCGCTTGCGAAGGCTTGATCGCGATCGCGATGCGCTGCGCGCCCAAGCCCCGTATCGACAGCCGCAACGATGTGAGCGCGCCGGGATTCCAGTCGAGCGCGACATCGTCGGCCGTGACGGTCACTTCCTCGCCGCGCCAGACGAGCCGGCGAAACCGCATCGTCCTGCCGATCGACCCCGACGCACCCTCAACCGTCAGTCTTCCGCCGCTCTGCGCGACAACGCGCGCGATCAGGAACGGCAGACCCGCCTCGGACAGGAGATACGCGATCCCCGCGGCAAGCAGGATGAGTAGGAGCGCGATGGCGCCGAGCGAGATGTGCATCACGCGGCGACGCTTGCGCTTGCGCGGCGGGGGAGTTGCGGTTGCTTCCATGCCTTAGTGTGTCGTTGCGGAATGACCTGGGGCAATAGCCGGCGAGAAACGAGGTATTGCCTTGTCGCGAGGCTCGCCGGGAGTCACGATATTCGACGCACACGCCTGCTTTGCGTGGTGCGCCTCGCGAGCTCCTGTTCCCGCCACCTTTGCGTCGACGCGTCGAACTTCGGCGCCGGGTCGGCGCGGGGGATCTCCCGAAGAAGCCATTAGAACGAGATGCCGATCGAAAACTGTACGCGGACCTGACGTGCATCCTGCCCGTAGGCGATGTCGATGCGAAACGGCCCGATTGGCGTGCGCACGCGTGCACCGACCCCGTAGCCGAGCGCGAACCGGAAATCAGCGAGCGAGTCCACTGCGTTGCCCGCATCGATGAACGTGGCGAGGCCCCAGAAGTCGTTGATCCAGTGCGTCACCTCGACGCTTCCCACGGCGTAGTAGCGGCCCGGCACCGTGGCCTGTCCGTCCTGTACGCCCAGGCTGTCGAATTTGTAGCCGCGCACGCTGGTCTCGCCGCCGGTTCGAAACAGCAGCGTGGACGGCACCCCGATACGCGTGCTGGCGATGACCGCGCCACCTTCGGCTCGCGCCGTCAGCTCGTTGGAATCGCCGAGCGGCAGCCACCCCTGCACGTGCCCGACCACCCGTCCGAAGCCAAGGCTCGACACGCCGGGAATGCCCGCACCGACCGCGAGGACCGCCATCCAGCCGCGCGTCGGCGACAAGAGATCGTCGGTGCGCCGCCATGCACGCTGAGCATCGATGTAAAGCGCGTGCGAAATCACCTCGCTGGCGCCGAGGGGAAACTGCTGGTCGTAGATCCCGCCGATGCCGAATTGCCACTGGTTGCGCTCCTCGATCGACGTGCGGCGAAAGCCGATCGTCGCCGTCTTGGTGATGAGATCGTTCAAGTCCGTGCGCTCGACCTGCGCCAGGACCGCGTTTGCCCAGCGTGTGTCGTCCGGCGGCCAGTCGAAGCGCAGCGACCCGACCTGTGCGAGCGATTCGTAGCGCGCTTCGGCCGAGAAGCGCAAGGCGTGGCCGTCGATATTGACGTCGCGGTACGTGAGGTTCGCGCGAAATTGGGTGTCGGTCGAATAGCCGATGCCTGCTTCGATGCGCTTTGGTGGCGCCTCGATGACGCCCACCTTCACCGTCGCTTCCGCGGCCGTCGCGGGATCCGGGTCGATCGCCGCCTGCACGCTCGCGAAATAGCCGGTGTTGGTGAGCCGCCGCACGTACTCCTGGACGGACCTGAGCGAATACGGTTCGCCTCGCGTGAGTGTGCTGAAGTTGCGCACGAGCGAAAGGTCGTAATTCGAGAGGCCAGTGATCGCGAGCCCGCCGAAAAAGAACGGGGGCCCGCTGTCGATCGCCACTTTGAGATCGGCCCTGCGTGCATCCGGGTCGATCGCCGCTTCGCTCGACGCGAGATGCGCCGATGCGAACGGGCTTGCGGCGAGCGTCGCGACCGCGCGTTCCTTGGCCGAGTCCCATAGCCTCTGCCGGAAAATCGCGCCTTGCGGCAGCAGCCACTGCCTGCGAATCTCGGCGATTGCCTCGATGCCGGCGGCGTTCTCGGTCGCCGGACCGTCGAGGCCGATGTCGACCGATGCGATCCGTGTCGGCTCGCCTTCGACGACCTGGAGCGTGACGGCCGCGGGATGCGGTGTGCGGTCGACGGTGATGTCGATCGCGGCGCTGAAATAGCCCTCGGTCGCGGCGGCGTCCCGCGCTTCGCCGATCGCATCACGCGCGAGCTGGTCGAAGAGCTCCGGCGTCATATCCGCATAGTCCTGCCAGCGGACGAGACCGACGCTTCTCGTGAGCACGTCGCGCAGCGCGTCAGGCGCGACGATCGTGATGCGATACGGGAAGCTCGACGTGGATGGGGTCGCGGTCGCTGCTGCGGCCGGAACCGGTACGGCTACCTCGGAGGACTGCGGCTGCTCGTCAGCGACGCTCGGCGAGGACAGGAGCGCGAGCGACAGCGCCCACGGATACGTCCACCGATTGCGCTTCGGCTTCCGACGATGCGCCGGCTGGCGGCGACGAGTCATCGGCGGTGGGCGGAGGCGCATGCGATTCGGAGGTCGACGGAGCTTCGAGGGTCGGCGATTGCTGGAGCCACGGCGGCGTGCTGCTTCCCCAAGTCGTGCCGAGCGCAGCCTGATCAGGCCGCAGACGCTGAGGACCTTGCAGCGGCCCCTGATTCTGCGCGGACGGCCAGTTCCAGTCGATCAGCGGATCGAGTTCGTACGTGGCCATTCCGAGCTGCGTATGGAACGGGCTGTCGTCCAGGCTGACACAGCCCGTGAGCGACAGAGCGCTCAGGGCGGCAAGCAAGCCAATGCTTCGCAGGTGACGCATGGCACCTCCTCACGCAAATATCGACTCCGGACCGCCAAACCGGTTCCTCGCCCGCGCGGATCGATCGAGTTCGGCCGCGGGGGCCAAGGAACGCGTCTCGAGTGTACCTTGCCCGGCAGGTCAGGCGCGAGGGACGTTCGTCCGCTGGTGATTCCGCAGCGGCCGCCAGAGGTGCCGATGCAACGTTTTGGTTCTGCGAGTACGAGCCCCTCCTTGGCGTCCCCTTAAGCGGCGGCCGAGCGTGGCCTATCGCGCAACAGCGATCCAACTGCGGTCTCGATCGAACATGGACGACCACGTCCGCGACGGAGTCCGTCGATAAAGACTCGCTCGTGAATCGAGCTTTCAGCGTTCGCGACTGGCGTCATCGCGTCGCAAAACTCATCGGGACTTTGCGCGAATGCTCCAATCGCGCGCGTGCTCGCTGGATGCGATAACGCGCACCGCCCATGCAGATGGCGAGGTCCCTGCGGCCGAGTCTCCAAAGGAGCCGAACCGTGCGGTCTGGTGCATGCCGCGAGCATGAATCGTGGGCGTCGCCGCTACGGTGTTCTCCGCCAGTGCTCCGGCACGCGGAAACAGGCGTTTTGCCCGGGCAAAACCACGCTCTTTTGACCGTTCGTCCGGTGGCGAGGCGATGATGGCGTCCTCTCCTGCTAAAACACTTTCGAACATTGTCGTAAGTGTCTATTTATATGAGGAAAAGAATTTTGTTGCGTTTTGCGTGCTAAGTCATTGTTCCGACACCAGAAATCAGTTGACCTGTCGTCAAATTCGCACGTATAGTGGCGCGTGGTGGTAAAAAGTGGGTGAAAGTGGGTCCTGCCGGCCGGGTTTCATGGACTTTTGTGGCCCGGTAACAAGGAGCGGCGGGAACCCGGCTTCAAACGGCGGCGGGAGGGCGCGCGGGTGGCGGGAAGCAAGGCAGCAGGCGAGGCAGGTCGCGTCGAGCGTGAAGATGCCGTCGGCGCCGACGATTCACCCGCGCTCTTCCGCGGCGTCACCGAGCTTGCACTAGACAGCAAGGGCCGGCTCGCGATTCCCTCCAAGCATCGTGATGCGCTGATTCGCAACGGTAGCGGTCGAGTTGTCGTGACCGCCGATCCAAGCCGCTGTCTGCTGCTCTATCCGCTCGACGCGTGGGAGCCGATCCAGTCGCGGCTCATGGCGCTCTCGTCGTTCAATGAAAAGATCCGCGGATTGCAGCGCCTGATCGTCGGTCACGCGGATGACGTTGAGGTCGACGCGGCAGGACGCATTCTCGTTCCACCGGCGCTCAGGCGCTATGCGAGCCTCGACAAGCACGTCGTGCTCGTCGGGCAGGGACAGAAGTTCGAGTTGTGGGACCAGGCACAGTGGCAGACCCAAACCGCGCAGACGATCGCCTTCCCCGCGGACGGACTGCCGCCGGAGCTCGACGGCTTTTCGCTTTGATGCGCGATGCCGAGCACGCCCCCGTTCTCGTCGACGAAGCCCTCAGAGCGCTTGCGATCGATCCCCGCGGCACGTACGTCGACGCCACCTTCGGTCGCGGTGGGCACACGCTGCGCATTCTCGACGCCATTGGCCGCGGCGGTCGAGTCATCGCCCTCGATCGCGATCCTGCCGCTTTCTCCTCGGCGCGCGCGATCGCCGACCCGCGCTTTACCTTCCGCCACGCCTGGTTCTCCACGCTGCCGCAGGTGCTCGCCGAGCTTGGCGTCGCGGGTCTCTCCGGCGTGCTGCTCGATCTCGGCGTGTCGTCGCCGCAGATCGACGACGCGACGCGCGGCTTCTCCTACCGTTTCGAGGGTCCGCTCGACATGCGGATGGACACGACCCGCGGCGACACCGGGGCGGAGTTCGTCGCGCGTGCAAGCGTAGCCGAACTGACGAGGGTCCTGCGCGACTATGGTGAGGAACGGTTTGCTCAATCGATTGCAAGAGCAATTGAGAAGGCTCGCGCGGTCCGGCCCATCGGCACGACACGCGAGCTTGCGAAGGTCGTGGCCCAAGCCGTCGGCACGCGCACGCGGGGTGATTGGCGTCAGGATCCGGCCGCGCGGACGTTCCAGGCCCTTCGGATTGTCGTGAACCGCGAGCTCGACGAAGTGTCGATAGCACTGCCGCGGATCGTGCCGCTGTTGAGGGAGCGCGGGCGGCTGTGCGTGATCAGCTTCCACTCGCTCGAAGACCGGATCGTCAAGCGCTTCTTCGCCTTCGCGTCGAAGCCCTACGGCGGGGACCCGCGCCTCGCCCGCATTCCGCTCGCTGATGACGCGCTGCCGGGTGCGCCGCTCGCCGTCGTGGGTCGGGCGGCGAAGCCGTCGAGCGACGAACAAGCCGCCAATCCGCGCTCGCGTAGCGCAGTGCTTCGCGTCGCCGAGCGCACGCCGCACGCGCTTCCCGCCGACTGGCCGCGCGGGTGGCCGGAGGCACTTGGATGACGCGCGTCAACCTCCTGCTGACGCTTGCGCTGATTGCCTGCGCGCTGTCGCTCGTGACCTCGAGGCACGAGGCGCGTCGCCGCTTCGTCGAGCTGGAGCGGGAGCAGGCGAAGGCACGCCAGCTCGACGTCGAATACGGCCAGCTCGAGCTCGAGCAATCGACGTGGGCGATGCCGGCGCGTATCGAGCGCGTCGCGCGCGATGAATTGCACCTGCAGCTTCCATCCGCCTCGCGCGTCGAGGTCGTCGCCCTGCCGGAGGCGGCGAGATGACGTCAATCGCCCCCGCGCGCAACGGCATGCCCGCAGTCGCGCTCTCGCCGGTGCGCGCCGGCGTGGTCTTCGCCGCGCTCGCGTTGCTCTTCGTTGCGCTCATCGTCCGGAGCCTTTACCTGCAATGGGTCGATCACGGCTTTCTGCAGGATCAGGGCAAGGCGCGCTTCTCGCGCACACTCGAGGTTCCAGCGCATCGGGGCCGCGTCCTCGATCGCTTCGGCGATGTGCTCGCCACGTCGACGCCGGTGAAGTCACTGTGGACGTTTCCCGGCGATTTCGAGCCGACGGATGCGCAGCTCGCGGCGCTTGCGAAGCTCGTCGAAACACCCGTCGGCAAGATCAGAGAGCGTGTCGCGACGGACAGCGACTTCGTCGTGATCGCGAAGCAGATCCCGCCGGAAACCGCAGCGCGCGCGATGGCACTCGGGATCAAAGGACTGAACGAGCAGAACGAGTACCGCCGCTTCTATCCCGGCGGCGAGACGACCGCGCAGGTCGTCGGCTTCACCGGCGACAAGGATCGCGGCCAGGAAGGCCTCGAGCTTGCGCAGGACGATTGGCTCGCCGGGATCGCCGGCAGCCGGCGTGTGATCGTCAATCGCCGCGGCGATATCGTCGAGGACGTCGCGTCGATCCGCGCGCCGCAGGCGGGCCGGGATCTCGCGCTCGCGCTCGACTCGCGGCTGCAGTACCTCGCGTATCGCGAACTCAAGGATGCGGTCGATCGCAACAAGGCGAAAGCCGGCGGACTCGTGATTCTGGACGTGCGCACGGGCGAGATTCTCGCGCTCGCGAATGTGCCGACGTTCAATCCGAATCGCCGCGACCGGGTCGCGCGCGAGCGCATGCGCAATCGCGCACTGACCGATACCTTCGAACCCGGCTCGACGATGAAGCCCTTCACCATCGCGTCGGCGCTCGAGGCGGGCGCAATCCGGCCCGACACGGTGATTCACACCGAGGGCGGCGTCTTCACGCTCGGCACGAACACGATTCACGACGCGCATCCCGCGGGTCCGCTCACGGTGGAGCAGGTGATCCAGAAGTCATCGAACATCGGCGCCGCGAAGATCGCGCTCGGGCTCCCGTCGGAAACGCTGTGGCACACCTATTCGGAGGCCGGATTCGGAGCGGCGCCGCGTACCGGCTACCCCGGCGAGGTCGCGGGTCGGCTGCGCCCGCCGAAGACGTGGCGCCCGATCGAGCAGGCGACGATGTCGTACGGCCACGGGCTCTCGGTCAATCTCGTGCAGCTCGCGCGCGCGTACACGATCTTCGCGGATGAAGGCGACTTGAAGCCGGTGACGCTGTTCAAGACCGATGGGCCCGTTGCCGGTCGCCCGGTGATTTCGCCGCGCACCGCGCACTCGGTGCTGCATATGCTGGAACTCGCCGTGCAGCCGGGCGGGACGGCGCCGAAGGCGCAAGTCGCGGGGTATCGCGTCGCGGGGAAGACTGGCACCGCGCGCAAGATCGAGGACCGCGTCTACGTGGCGCAATACGTCGCGTCGTTCGTGGGGCTGGCGCCGGTTTCGAATCCGAGACTCATCGTGGCGGTGATGATCGACCAGCCGAGCGCGGGCGATTACTACGGCGGCAACGTCGCCGGGCCAGTCTTCTCGAACGTGATGGGCGCGGCGCTCCGCATGCTCGGCGTGCCGACGGACGCGCCGCTCGACAACGTCGTGCTGCCGCCGCCGGGCAGTGAGATTCGGGAAGAGACATGATCGCCGCAGGGCCGTCCCCAAGGCGATCGCCCCCTCGGGGGGAGGCGGCGGCTGGCGCCGCAGCGGGGGATCGATGAACGCCGCAGGGCCGTCCCAAGGCGCTCGCCCACTTCGGGGGGAGGTGGCGCGCAGCGACACCTCGGGGGGATCGATAAACGCGCCGCTTCCGGCCGCCGAAGTCGCGACGTTGCTTTCGAAACTCGCGTGGTTCCCGAAACGCATCACGCAGGACAGCCGCCGCGTCGAGCACGGCGTCGCGTTCGCGGCCTTCCCCGGAACGCATAACGACGGCCGGATGTTCATCCCCGACGCCATGACCCGAGGCGCCGGCGCGGTGCTGTGGGAAACGCGTGGATTCAACTGGGACCCACGCTGGAACGCTCCGCAGCTCGGCGTCGAGGGCCTCAAGTCGCGCCTTGGGTCCATTGCGGACTTCGTCTACGGCAGTCCATCGCAGGCGTTGTGGATGATCGGCGTGACCGGGACGAATGGGAAGACGTCGTGCACGCACTGGATCGCGCAGTCGCTCGACGCCTGTGGCCGTCGCGCAGCCGTGATGGGTACGCTCGGCAACGGATTCGTCGGTGCGCTCGCGCCGTCGGTAAATACGACGCCGGACGTCTGTGTGCTCCACGAGCTGCTCGCGCAATTCAAGCGCACCGGCGCGACGTCGGTCGCGATGGAGGTCTCGTCGCACGGGCTCGACCAGGGACGTGTCAACGGCGTCGCGTTCGATGTTGCGCTTTTCACCAATCTCTCGCGCGATCACCTCGATTATCACGGCACGCTCGCGGCGTACGGTCAGGCGAAAGCCCGTCTCTTCACCTGGCCGGGATTGCGCACCGTCGTCCTCAATGCCGACGATGCCTTCGGCCAGAGCCTGATCGACCAGGCGCGCGGTCGCGGCCAACGCTTGCTGAGCTATGGCCTCGTCGGCGCCGACGTCACCGCGCTCAGCGTCGCACCGGAGCCGCGCGGGCTGAAACTGATCGTCGCCACGCCTTGGGGTAGAGGCGAGATCGCATCGCGCATCGTCGGCGCATTCAACGTGTCGAATCTTCTCGGTGTGCTGGGTGTGCTGCTCGTGAGCGACGTTCCGCTCGCTGACGCGTGCGCCGCGATCTCGAATCTGGAGCCGCCACCGGGGCGGATGCAGCGACTCGGCGGCGTCGATGCACCGCTCGTCGTGGTCGATTACGCCCATACGCCGGATGCGCTCGAGAAAGTGCTGCTCGCGCTTCGTTCCGCGGTCGCGACGGGTGGCAATCTCGTCTGCGTGTTCGGCTGCGGCGGCGAGCGCGATTCCGGGAAGCGACCGCAGATGGGACGCATCGCTGCGCTCCTCGCCGATCGCGTCGTCATCACCAACGACAATCCGCGCTCCGAGGACCCGACCGCGATCGCCGCGGGCATCGTGCGCGGCGTGCGCGAGACGCCGAATCGGCGCTGGGCGGTGGAGCTCGATCGAGCGGCGGCGATCGCCAACGCCATCGACTCGGCGCGGCCCGGTGATGTGGTGCTCATCGCAGGCAAGGGGCACGAGCGCTACCAGGAGGCGAATGGCGTGCGCACACCGTTCTCCGATGTCGAGCATGCCAAAGCGGCGCTCGCCAAGCTTGCGCGGCCATGATGGATACGCTGACCGCAGCCAAAGCCGTCTCGGGTCGACTCGTGGGTGAGGTTGCGCGATTCGAGCGCGTGACCACCGACTCCCGCAAGCTCGCGCGCGGCGACCTGTTCATTGCCCTTCAGGGCGAGCGCTTCGACGGTCACGACTTCGTGTCGAAGGCGCTCGCCTCGGGTGCCGTCGCCGCGGTCGTGCGCGAGGCACGGGTCGCCGACTTCACCGGCAACCTGATCGCGGTCGCCGATCCCCAGCGTGCGCTCGAAGCGCTTGCCACGCACTGGCGCCGGCGCTTCACACTGCCCGTCGTCACCGTCGTCGGCAGCAACGGGAAGACGACCACCAAAGAGATGCTGGCGGCGATTCTGCGCGAGGCGCACGGCCCGGATCGGGTCGCCGCGACCGCCGGCAACTTCAACAATGCGATCGGCCTGCCGCTGAGCGTGCTCGGCTTGCGCGAAGCGCATCGCGTCGCGGTGTTCGAGATCGGGATGAACCATCGCGGCGAGACGCGCGAGCTCGCGGCGGTTGCGCAACCCACATGCACGCTCGTCACCAACGCGCAGCGCGAGCACCAGGAGTTCATGCGCTCGGTCGAGGAAGTCGCGATCGAGCACGCCGACGCGATTCTCGCCTTGCCGCGCGGTGGCGTGGCGGTGATCAATGCTGACGATCCGCACGCTTCGTTGTGGCGAGACGCTGCGCGTGACGCGGCCGCCCGGATGATCGACTTTGGCCTTGCGGCAGACGCCGCGGTGTCGGCGCGGATCGTGCCCGGCATCGAAGGCAGCACGCTTGCGCTAACCACGCCGCGCGGCGCGATCGACGTTGCACTCAAGGTTCCCGGCCGGCATATGGTCGCGAACGCCCTCGGAGCAACGGCGGCGGCGCTCGCCGTCGATGTGCCGCTCGCCGCGATCGGACGCGGTCTCGCCGGCTTTCGGTCGGCGCCGGGGCGGCTCGCCATCACGGAATCGTCGTCGGGCTTGCGCGTCATCGACGACACCTACAACGCGAACCCGGACTCGGTGCGCGCCGCGATCGATGTGCTCAAGACGATGCCCGGCCGGAAGTGGTTCGCGTTGGGCGATATGGGCGAGGTGGGCGAGTACGGGCGTGCGTATCACGAGGAGATCGGCGTGTACGCGCGCGAGGCGGGCATCGATCGGCTGCTCGCCGCCGGTGCGCTTGCACAGATTGCGGTCGACGCGTTTGGCGACGGCGCCGAGCATTTTCCGAGCGTCGAGATGCTCGGCGCGCGGCTCGTCGAAGACGTGCGACCCGGCGACGTGGTGCTCGTCAAGGGATCGCGCTTCATGCGCATGGAACGCGTGGTCGCGATGCTGACCGGCGAAGGATTCGGAGAGGCGCACTGATGCTCCTGTACCTTGCCGAATGGCTCGCGAAGGACATCCGCACGTTCAACGTGTTCCAGTACATCACGCTGCGCGCGGTGCTGGCGACGATCACGGCGCTCGTCATCTCGTTCGTCATCGGGCCGAAGACGATCGGCTGGTTGACGCAGATGAAGATCGGGCAGGCGGTACGCGACGACGGCCCGCAGACGCACCTCACCAAGGCGGGGACGCCCACGATGGGCGGCGCGCTGATCCTCATGTCGATCGCGGTCACGGTGCTCTTGTGGGGCGATCTCGACAACCGCTTCGTGTGGGTTGTGCTGCTGACGACGCTGGGCTTCGGCACGGTCGGCTGGGTCGACGATTGGCGCAAGGTCGTCTATCGCAATCCGAAGGGGCTCTCTGCACGTGCGAAGTTCTTCTGGCAGTCGGTGATCGGGCTCGTCGCCGCGGTTTACCTCGCGTTCTCCGTTTCGGCGCCGGATACGACGAAGTTCGTGCAGCTGTTCCTCGCGTGGATCGAGAGCGGATTCAACCTCGGCCTGCCGCCGAAGGCCGACCTGATCGTGCCGTTCTTCAAGACGATCTCGTATCCCTTGGGCGTCTGGGGCTTCATCGCGCTCTCGTATTGCGTGATCGTCGGTACGAGCAACGCCGTGAATCTCACGGATGGCTTGGACGGGCTCGCGATCATGCCGACGGTGATGATCGGCGGTGCCCTCGGCATCTTCGCCTACATCACCGGCAACGCGATCTTCTCGCGCTATCTCGGTTTCCCCTACATCCCCGGCGCCGGCGAGCTCGCGGTGATCTGCGGTGCGATCGCCGGCGCCGGTCTGGGATTCCTCTGGTTCAACGCCTATCCCGCGGACGTGTTCATGGGCGACGTCGGTGCGCTCGCGCTGGGCGCCGCGCTCGGCACGATCGCCATCATCGTGCGCCAGGAAATCGTGCTCTTCATCATGGGCGGCGTTTTCGTCGTCGAGACGCTGTCGGTCGTGATCCAGGTCGCGTCGTTCAAGGCGACCGGGCGGCGCGTGTTCCGCATGGCGCCGCTCCACCACCACTACGAGCTCAAAGGCTGGAAGGAAAATCAAGTCGTGGTTCGTTTCTGGATTATCACGATGCTCCTGGTGCTGTTTGGACTTTCTACTCTGAAATTGCGCTAACGCGATGACGAACCACGACTTGATTTCGGTGTTCGCTAACGCAAGGCGCGAGCCGGCGTTAAGGCCGCGTTTCGCGGCCGGCGAACGCTCTAATCACGTATCGGTCCGCGTTTGCGTTCCGCCGTTCCGCACTTGGAAGCGCTATTGACAACCATGTCCGCCGCCGCACACGACCGCTACCACGGACGCAACGCCGTCGTTTTCGGTCTTGGCCTCACCGGGATGTCACTCGTGCGCCACCTGCGACGGCATGGTGCGGAGGTGCGCGTCGCGGATACGCGCCCGAATCCGCCGAAAGCCGCCGAGCTTCGAGAGGACTTCCCGGGGGTGAAGCTCGAGACCGGCCCGTTCTCCGCGTCCACCTTCGCCGGCACCGACCTGATGGCGATCAGCCCCGGCGTCGCGAAGGATCAACCCGCGATCGCCGATGCCGTCGCGCAGGGAATCGAGCTCGTCGGCGACGTCGAGCTCTTCGCGCGCGCGTTGCCGGACGACCAGAAAGTGCTCGCGATCACCGGGACCAACGGCAAGACGACCGTCACGGCCCTCACGGGCGAGCTCACGCGCTCGGCCGGCCTGTCGACGGTCGTGGCCGGCAACATCGGCGACGCCGTCCTGGACGCGCTCCAGCGGCACGAAGACGGCACACCGTGGCCGCATGTGTTCGTGCTCGAACTTTCGAGCTACCAGCTCGAGACCACGACGAGCCTCTCGACGGTCGCGGCGACGGTGTTGAACGTCACCGCGAATCATCTCGATCGCTACGCCGGCCTCGCCGATTACGCCGCCGCGAAGGCGCGGATCTTCGAGCATGCGTCGGTTCAGATCCTCAACCGCGACGATCCGATCGTGCGACTGATGCGCCTTCCGGGGCATACCGTGCAGACGTTCGGCGCCGGGGTTCCGCACAGCGAAGAGGAGTGGGGTCTGGTCGACTACGGCGATCTCACGTGGATCGCGCGCGGCGGCGAACTGATGCTGCCGATTTCATCGCTCGCGCTGGTCGGCCGACACAACGCGCAGAACGCTCTTGCCGCGCTCGCACTCGCGTCGTCCGTTGCACGCGTACAGCGCCCGATGCTCGACGCGCTCTCGCGCTTCCATGGGCTGCCGCATCGGATGAACCCGATCGCGCAGGCCAACGACGTGCTGTTCGTCGACGATTCGAAGGGCACCACCGTAGCCGCGACCGAAGCGGCGCTCGCCGGGATCGGGCGTCCGACGATTCTGATCGCAGGCGGCGACGGCAAGGGACAAAGCTTCGCGCCGCTCAAGTCCGCGATCGCGCAAAGCTGTCGCGCGGTGCTGTTGATCGGCCGCGATGCCGACCTCATCGCCCGTGCGGTCGTAAGCTCCGGCGTCGACGTCGAGCTCGTCGGAACGCTCGAGGCCGCGGTGGCGCGCGCGTTCGAGCTGGCCCACACCGGCGACGCCGTGCTGCTGTCACCGGCGTGCGCGAGCCTCGACCAGTTCCGCGATTACGTGGAACGCGGCGAACGCTTCGCATCGCTGGTCCAGGCACGTCTCAAAGAGGTGCTGCATGCGTAGGCGCATCGCGGAGACCGCGGCGCTTGCGCTCGGCGCGCCGAAGGCCGGCGCACGCGACGCACGCTCGATGCTGTCGATCGACGTGTCGCTCGCGTGGACGGCGCTCATCCTCCTCGCGCTCGGCGTGGTGATGGTGTACTCGGCCTCGATTGCGATGGCCGAAGCCTCCGCGCACACCGGTTATCGCCCCTGGTACTTCCTGATGCGACACGGCGCCTTTGTCGCGATCGGCATCGCGGCTGCGGCAGTGGCATTCCAGGTGCCGGTGAAGGCTTGGCAGGCGCTTGCGCCGTGGCTGTTCATGATCGGCGCGGCGCTGCTCGTGCTCGTGCTCGTTCCCGGTATCGGAAAAGTGGTGAACGGGTCGCGACGCTGGTTGCCGCTCGGGATCGTCAACGCGCAACCGTCGGAGTTCATGAAGCTCGCCGCAGTGCTCTACGCCGCGAGCTACGCCGTGCGCAAGGCGGCCTTCCTTCACGCGGAGCAGCCGCTCAAGCACACGCTGGTGCGCGGCTTCCTGCCGTTGTTCGCGGTGATGGTGGCGATTGGCGGGTTGCTGATTCTCGAGCCGGATTTCGGCGCCTTCGTGGTGATCGTCGCGATCGGGTTCGCGATCCTGTTCCTCGGCGGGCTCGACTGGCGCCTGTTCCTGGGTTTGTCGGTGCTGTTGCCGATCGCGCTCGGCGCAGTGTTGATCGCCGCGCCGTATCGCCTGCAGCGCCTCACTGGATTTCTCGACCCGTGGGCCGATCCGCTCGGCAAGGGTTACCAGCTCTCGCATTCGCTGATCGCCTTCGGGCGCGGCGAATGGTTCGGCGTGGGACTGGGATCCAGCGTCGAGAAGCTCCTCTATCTGCCGGAAGCACACACCGATTTCCTGCTCGCGGTGATCGCCGAGGAGCTCGGGTTCGTCGGCGTGGCGATCGTCATCCTTCTCTTCGTATGGCTCGTGTATCGCGCCTACGCGATCGGCCGGCAGGCGTCGCGGCTTAGCCGTCCGTTCGCAGCGCTCACGGCGTACGGGATCGGCGTGTGGATCGGCGTCCAGGCGTTCATCAACATGGGCGTGAACATGGGCGTGCTGCCGACGAAGGGACTCACGCTTCCACTGCTTTCCTTCGGCGGCAGCGGCATCGTGGCCAACTGCGTCGCGCTCGCCATCCTCCTCCGCGTCGATTGGGAGAACCGAAGGCTCTTCAGGGGCTTCGCTGTATGAACAGTATCCACGAGCCTTCGGTTCCGGCGATCGCTAACGTGAGCGAAGTGAACTTTAAGGGTGCGAGCGCACCCGGCGATCGCTCAAACAGGCGGCAACGAGACTGGCGTCGTCCTGTCGCGGTGCGTGCACCGGGTGCTCGCTCGTCGGGGCGCTTGCCGAGAGGGTTCACCCGATGACCGCCACCGTCATGATCACCACCGGCGGGACGGGCGGACACGTGTTTCCCGGCCTCGCCGTCGCGGCGAAGCTCGTCGGGCGAGGCATGCGCGTCTTCTGGGTGGGGACGCGCGAAGGCATCGAGGCGAAACTCGTTCCGGAGCATGGCGTCGAATTCGAGGCGGTGTCGTTTCGGGGCGTCCGCGGCAAGGGGCTCAAGACGCTGCTGTTCGGTCCGTTCGCCTTGCTCGCGGCGTGCATCGACAGCCTGCGGATCATCCGCCGGCGGCGTCCGAACGTGGTCGTGGGCTTCGGCGGCTTCGCATCGTTCCCGGGCGCGCTCATGGCGGTTGCCTCCGGCCGTCCGCTCGTCGTGCACGACGCGAACGCGACCGCGGGGCTCGCGAATCGCATTCTCGCCTACGGCGCGGATCGCATCCTCACCGGATTCCCGGATGCCTTCGTGGGCCAGCACGCCGAGCGCGTCGAGTGGACCGGGAATCCGCTGCGCGACGCGATTTCGACCTTGGCGCCGCCGGCCGAGCGGTTCACGGGACGGGCCGGTCCGTTGCGACTGCTTGTCCTCGGCGGAAGCCTGGGTGCGCGTGCGCTCAACGAGCTCGTGCCCGCCGCGCTCGCGCGCATGCCAGCGGTGGCGCGGCCCGAGGTAGTGCACCAGGCTGGCGAGCGGCACATCGACGCGCTGCGTGACGCATATGCGAAGGCGAACGTCCGCGCGGAATGCTTGGGCTTCATCGACGACATGCCGCAGCGTTATGCGTGGGCGGACGTCGTGTTGTGCCGCGGCGGCGGTCTCACGGTGGCCGAAGTCGCGGCGGTGGGTATTGCATCGATCATCGTGCCGCTCCCCGGTGCCATTGCCGACGAGCAGAGCGCGAATGCGCAATTCCTGGTCAACGCGGGCGCGGCGTTCAAGTTTCGGGAAGCAGAGCTCGATCCGGCGAAGCTCGCGGCATTGCTCTCCGGGTTTACGCGTGCGCAGGCGCTGGCGATGGGCGCGGCAGCCTATCGCATCGGCAAGCGGGACGCCGCCGAGCGCGTCGCGGAAGTCTGCGCCGAGCTTGCCCGATGAAACACAAGGTCAAGCGCGTGCACTTCGTCGGCATCGGTGGCGCAGGGATGAGCGGGATCGCGGAGGTGCTGGCGACCCAGGGTTACAAGGTGTCGGGCTCGGATCTCGCCGAGAACGCCGCGACGCGACGTCTCGCGAAGCTCGGTGTGACGATCGCCGTGGGCCGCCACGCCGCGCGCAACAGCGAAGGCGCGGACGCCGTCGTCGTGTCGACCGCGGTCGCCGCCACCAATCCCGAAGTCGTCGCGGCGCGCAAGCGCGGAGTCCCGATCGTCCCGCGCGCGCTGATGCTAGCCGAGCTGATGCGACTCAAGCAAGGCATCGCGGTTGCCGGCACGCACGGCAAGACGACGACCACGAGCCTCATTGCATCGGTGCTGGCCGAAGGCCGTCTCGATCCGACGTTCGTCATCGGCGGACGCCTGCGCTCTGCCGACGCGCACGCCCGCCTGGGTGCGGGCGATTTCCTCGTCGCGGAGGCCGACGAGTCGGATGCGTCGTTCCTCTACCTGTCACCGGTGCTCGCGGTCGTCACCAACATCGACGCCGACCACATGGAAACCTACGGCCACGACTTCAAACGCCTCGAGCGGGCGTTCGTCGACTTCGTGCAGCGGTTGCCGTTCTACGGCGTTGCGGTCCTGTGCATCGACGATCCGCATATCCGCGCGCTTCTGCCCGAGATCGCGAAGCCGGTCGTGACCTACGGGCTTGCCGAAGACGCGCAACTGCGCGCGGTCGACGTCGAAAATGTCGACGGGCGCATGCGGTTTGTGGCGCGCGCAGCCCGCGCGCCCGACCTCGCGATCGAGCTGGCGCTGGCCGGCGTGCACAACGTGCAGAACGCGCTCGCGGCGATCGCCGTCGGGCGGGAAGCCGGGGTTGCCGACGGCTCGATTGCGCACGCCCTCGCCGAGTTTCACGGTGTCGATCGTCGTTTCCAGCGCTACGCCGACGTAGCGTTGCCGGGCGGAGCCAGCTTCAGTCTGATCGACGACTACGGCCACCATCCGGCGGAAATGAGCGCAACGCTTGCCGCCGCGCGCGCGAGCTTCCCGGGACGCCGCATCGTCCTCGCGTTCCAGCCGCATCGCTACACGCGCACGCGCGACCTCTTCGAAGACTTCGTGCGCGTACTGTCTACCGTCGATGCGCTCGTCCTCACCGACGTCTATCCGGCCGGCGAAAGGGCGATCGTCGCCGCGGACGGGCGTGCGCTCACCCGCGCCGTGCGCGTCGCGGGCAAGGTCGAGCCGGTATTCGTGAAGCAGGTCGCCGACGTGGCGGACGCGATCCGTGCCATCGCGCGCGATCGCGATGTGGTTCTGACGATGGGCGCCGGATCGATCGGTACCGTCGCGCACGCCTTGAGCCCCGCATGAAAGCGCGTGATTCCACTCCGATCGTGCCGCTGCGCGGCGTGCTTGCGCGGAACGCGCCGCTCGCGAAGTACACGAGCTGGCGCGTCGGCGGGCCGGCCGACATGCTGTATCTCCCGGCCGATCGCGACGACCTTGCCGTGTTCCTGCGCCAGTTGCCTGCCGATCTGCCCGTGAGCTGCATCGGTCTCGGCAGCAACCTGCTGGTGCGCGACGGTGGCATACGCGGCGCTGTCGTGCTCATGCACGATCCGGGTGGCGTGCTCGCGGTCGCGGACGGATTGATCTACGCGGAAGCTGGCGTCGCGAGTCCCAAGCTTGCGCGATTCGCTGCGATGCATGGCTGTGCGGAAGCGGAATTTCTCGCTGGCGTGCCGGGCACCGTCGGCGGCGCGCTGGCGATGAATGCGGGGTGCTACGGCGGCGAGACGTGGCGCTATGTGGTTCGCGTCGAGGTCTTGCTTCGCGACGGCCGCTTTGCCGTGAGAACACCGGACGAGTACGCGATCGGGTATCGCCGGGTGACGAGTGCCGACGGCCGTCCCCGCGACGGTGTGTTCACCGCCGCGTGGTTTCGCTTTCCACCCGGCGACACGGCCGACGCGCGCGCGACGATCAAGCTTCTGCTCGCCAAGCGCATCGAAGCGCAGCCGCTTGGATTGCCGAACGCCGGCAGCGTGTTTCGCAATCCACCCGGCGAGCACGCGGCGCGTCTGATCGAGTCGTGCGGACTCAAGGGACTGTCGATGGGCGGCGCGCGGGTTTCGGAGAAGCACGCCAACTTCATTGTCAATCCGAACGGCGCGGCGACCGCTGCCCACATCGAGGCGCTGATCGAGCGCGTGCGCACAACCGTGAAGGCAAAGACCGGCATCGAGCTCGAGCCGGAGGTGGAGATCATCGGCGAGGCGCTCGCGAATCGCCGCGCCGCTGGAGGTCGCGCATGAACGGGTTGCGCGATGAATTCGGAAAGGTTGCTGTGCTGATGGGGCGCGCCGGACTCGGGGCCCGCGAAGCGGGGGGCGCGGGCAGGCGATGCGGGCGCCCATCAGAACGCCTGGCAATTCGGACGCGCTGAAGAGATGGACAGTGAATTCGGAAAGGTTGCTGTGCTGATGGGCGGGCCGTCGTCCGAGCGCGAGATTTCGTTCCTCTCCGGCAACGCGGTGCTTGCCGCGCTGCGCGAGCAGGGGGTCGATGCGCACCCGTTCGATCCGGCGGAGCGCGACCTCTTCGATTTGAAGCGCGCGGGCTTCGCGCGGGTGTTCATCGCGCTGCACGGCCGCTTCGGCGAGGACGGCACGGTGCAGGGTGCGCTCGAGACGCTGAAGATTCCCTACACCGGGAGCGGCGTGATGGCCTCGGCCCTGGCAATGGACAAGTGGCGCACGAAGCTCGTCTGGCTGGCGAGCGGAATCCCGACGCCACGCTATCGCGTCGTCGATCACGAGACGGATTGGATGCAGGTCGTGGCGGAGCTGGGCTTGCCGCTGATCGTGAAGCCGGCGCGCGAAGGCTCGACGATCGGCATCACCAAGGTCACGCGCGTCGACCGCGACGAGCTGGCCCTTGCCTACGTCGAAGCGGTTCGATACGACCCGCTGGTCCTGGTGGAGGAGTTCGTCGAAGGCGTCGAGCTCACCGCGTCAATCCTCGGCCGCAGGGCACTCCCGTTGATCCGCATCGAGGCGCCGCAGGGGAATTACGACTACCACAACAAGTACTTTTCCGACGAGACCAAGTACTTCTGCCCGAGCGGCCTGCCGGCGAACGAAGAGGATCCGATTCGCGCACAGGCGCTGAAAGCCTTCGACCTGATCGGCTGCGAGGGATGGGGTCGCCTCGATCTCATCATGCGCGCGGACGGTTCGGTGAGTTTTCTCGAAGTCAACACATCGCCGGGGATGACCGGGCACAGTCTGGTGCCGATGGCGGCCAGGCAAGCCGGGACGTCGTTTCCCGCGCTCTGCGTCGAGATCCTGCGAGGCGCGCATGTGGGATGACCCGCGCCAGCTCAACTTGCTCGCCGCGATGCTTGCGTTGTTCGCGGCCGCCGTCCTCATGTGGGCCGCGTTCGCGTGGGCGGTGCGCCAGCCGACATTTGCCTTCCGCGAGGTTGTCGTGACGACGCCGCTCGCGCGCGCCAACCGCGCGCACCTCGAAAGCGTGATCCGCAACGAGCTCTCCGGGACCTTCTTCACGCTCGATCTCGACCGCGCCCGACTGGCGCTTGCGAAGGTACCGTGGATCCGCGACGTGGCATTGCGGCGCGAGTGGCCGCAGCGTCTGACCGTCGAAGTCGAGGAGCACGCGCCGCTTGCGCGCTGGAACGAAAACGCGCTCGTCAACACGCATGGCGAAACCTTCATCGCCGACTTCGATGGCGACCTGCCGCAGTTCAACGGTCCCGAGGGCCAGGCCGCGAACGTTGCGGAACGCTATGCGGAATGGAGCGCGTTGCTCGCGCCAATCAAGCTCACGCCGCGCGTTCTGGGATTGTCCGCGCGCGGCGGGTGGGAAGTGCGAGCCACAGGCGACAGCGGCCCGCTGGCGATCGCGCTTCCGAAGGACGAACCGGCCGCGCGCCTCGCGCGCTTCGTCGATGCGTACCCCCGCACGCTAGGCGTGCTCGCGCGAAACGGCACGCGCGTCGAGCGCGTCGACCTCAGGTATCGCAACGGCTTTGCCGCGCGCATTCCGAATCTGCGCGAGACCCGAGCACGGCCCAAATGACGAGACCACGCCCCGCAATGGACACACCATGGTGAAGGACAACAAGAATCTGATCGTGGGACTCGACATCGGCACGTCGAAGGTCGTCGCGATCGTCGCCGAGATCACGCCCGACGGCGATCTCAACGTGATCGGCATGGGCACGCAGCCGTCGCGCGGGCTGAAGAAAGGCGTCGTGGTCAACATCGAGGCCACGATGGCGTCGATCCAGCGCGTGCTCGAGGAAGCCGAACTCATGGCGGACTGCCGCATCGCCGAGGTCTATACCGGCATCGCCGGGAGTCATATCCGCAGCCTGAATTCGAGCGGCATGGTGGCCATCAAGGAAAAGGAAGTCACGCAGGCCGACATCGACCGCGTCGTCGAGACCGCGAAGGCGATCGCGATTCCGAACGACCAGCAGGTACTGCACATCCTGCCGCAGGAATTCATCATCGACGGGCAGGAAGACGTGCGCGAGCCGCTCGGCATGAGCGGTGTCCGTCTCGAAGTCAAGGTGCACATCGTCACCGGTGCGGTGTCGGCGGTGGAGAACGTCGTGAAATGCGTCCGCCGCTGCGGGATCGAGGTGAAGGACGTGATGCTGCAACCGCTCGCCTCGGCCAAGGCGGTGCTGAACGATGACGAGAAGGACCTGGGCGTCTGCCTGATGGACATCGGCGGCGGCACGACCGACATCGCGGTGTTCACCAACGGCGCGATCCGGCACACCGCAGTGATCCCGATCGCCGGCGATCAGGTCACGAACGACATCGCGATGACGCTGCGCACGCCGACCAAGGAGGCCGAGGAACTCAAGGTGCGCTTCGGGTGCGCACTCACGCAGCTCGCGGATCCCAACGACATCATCGAAGTGCCTGGCGTCGGCGAGCGCGGTCCACGCAAGCTGTCGCGACCCATGCTCGCCGAGGTGATCGAGCCGCGCATCGAGGAGCTCTACACGCTCGCGCAGGCGGAGCTCCGGCGCTCGGGATTCGAGGAGCTGCTGTCCTCCGGCATCGTGCTGACCGGCGGCACCGCGCTCCTGCAAGGCGTGACCGAACTGGGCGAGGAGGTGTTTCACCTGCCCGTGCGCGTCGGGATCCCCGCTTATGTCGGTGGCCTGAAGGACGTCGTGCGCAGCCCGCGCTTCGCGACGGCGGTCGGGCTGCTGCTCGAAGGGCGAGAGCAATACCTGCGCGGCGAGGCGGCGCGCGCGCAGGCGACGGGACTCACCGGCGCGGCGCAACGGATGAAGCAATGGTTCAAGGCGAATTTCTGAAAACCCGCATTTCAAGAAAAGCGAGCACTTTGATCGCGATATCGAGGTAACCGGCACTCAGACAGGAAAGGAGCATGACCATGTTTGAAATCATCGAGCAGACCAACGAGGAAGGCGCCATCATCCGGGTCCTGGGTGTCGGCGGGTGTGGCGGCAACGCGGTCGAGCACATGATCGAGCGCGGACTCACGGGTGTGGAATTCATCTGCGCCAACACCGATGCGCAGGCGCTCAAACGTTCTACGGCGCGGGTTCAGCTGCAGCTCGGCTCGAACCTGACCCGGGGCCTGGGCGCGGGTGCGCGGCCGGAGATCGGCCGCGACGCGGCGATCGAGGATCGCGATCGCATCGCGGAGCTGATCGAGGGCGCCGACATGCTGTTCATCACCGCCGGCATGGGTGGCGGCACGGGCACCGGCGCGGCGCCGGTGATCGCGGACATCGCGAAGAGCCTGGGCATCCTCACCGTCGCTGTCGTAACCCGCCCCTTCAAGTTCGAAGGCAAGCGGCAAAAAGTCGCAGCCGCAGGCATCGACGAGCTTTCGAAGAAGGTCGATTCGCTCATCATCATTCCGAACGACAAGCTGATGGAGGTGCTGGGCGAGGATATCTCGGTGCTCGACGCCTATGCCGCGGCCAATGACGTGCTGCACGGCGCCGTTTCCGGTATCGCCGAGGTCATCAACAATCCCGGGCTCGTCAACGTCGATTTCGCGGACGTGCGTACGGTAATGGGCGAAGTCGGCATGGCGATGATGGGATCGGCCACCGCGGGCGGCGTCGACCGCGCGCGGCAAGCCGCGCAGGCGGCGGTCCGAAGCCCGCTGCTCGAAGACGTGAACCTCGCCGGCGCCCGCGGCGTGCTCGTGAATATCACGGCGTCGTCGTCGCTCAAGATGAAGGAGTATCACGAGGTCATGAACACCATCAAGGAATTCACGGCCGAGGACGCGATGGTGATCGTCGGCACGGTGATTGACGACTCGATGGAGGACCGCCTGCGCGTGACGATGATCGCGACCGGACTGGGCGGCGTCGGCGTGGTGGCAAAGCGCCCGCCGAGGCTCGAGGTGCTCGACACCGTCGTCGAGCGCACCGGTACCGACAACCTCGGGATCAACGTGACGGAGACGATCGACTACGACAAGCTCGACCAGCCGGCGGTCGTAAGACGCGGGCGTCAACCATCGGGGAATGCCTCGGCGCCGGCGTTCGATCCGTCGGAGATACCGGCATTCCTGCGCAAGCAAGCGGATTAAATGGTGTGACGAAACGGCGCAAACCATGGAATCCGTTCGGAAATTCGTGCGAAATGCCGGCTTCCCATGCTATTATGGAAGATAACCCTTTGACGTAACGAATGAAATCGGATCGCCCACAAGGCGATAAGCGAAAGGTGAACCTGCGATGCTCAAGCAGCGGACGTTGAAGGCGGCGGTCAAAACTACTGGTGTGGGCCTGCACACCGGCGCGCGCGTCGAGATCAATCTCCGACCGGCGGCGCCAGACAGCGGGATCGTGTTTCACCGTGTGGACCTGCCGCAAGTGGTCTCGATTCCTGCCGCGGCAGCAAACATCGGCGACACGCGGCTTTCGTCGACGCTGAAGCGCGACGGCGCCAGCATTTCCACCGTCGAGCATCTGATGTCGGCGCTTGCCGGGCTCGGGATCGATAATCTGCATGTCGATGTCGCCGGACCGGAACTGCCGATCCTCGACGGCAGCGCCGGGCCGTTCGTGTATCTCCTGCAGTCGGCAGGCATCGTCGAGCAGAATGCGCCGAAGCAGTATCTGCGCGTCGTGCAGACGGTCGAGGTCGCCGACGGCGACAAGTGGGGACGCTTCGAGCCGTTCGCCGGATTCAAGCTCGACTTCACGATCGACTTTCCGCATCCGGTCTTCGGCTCCGAGAATCGGCACGCCGTCGTCGACTTCGCGGAGCACTCGTACGTGAAAGAAGTCGCTCGCGCACGCACGTTCGGCTTCATGCAGGACGTCGAAGCGATGCGGGCCGCCGGGCTCGCCCATGGCGGAAGCCTGCAGAACGCGATCGTGCTCGACGAGACGCGCGTCCTCAATAGCGAGGGCCTGCGCTACGACAACGAATTCGTGAAGCACAAGGTGCTGGATGCCATCGGCGACCTCTACTTGCTCGGACACCCGCTGATCGGTCAGTATTCCGCGTTCAAGCCCGGCCATGCGCTCAACAACGCGCTGGCGCGGGCGCTGCTCGCGCGCAAGGACGCGTTCGAAGTCGTGACGTTCAGCGCGGACGATGACGTGCCCGCGGCTTTCCATCACTGGGGTTCATTGGACAGAAGTCGGCTGGCAGGAGCGCGTTGACCCGCGTCGATCGTCATCGTCTCGCCTGAGACGGGGGCCGGAGCTCGACGCGATGCGTCCCTGTCGCGGCCTGTCCTTCGACGGGAGTCGTCCGGAGCGGCCGGTCGTTCGACAGGATTCAGCTGGACCACAGCCAACGCTTCCTCGGTCCGGCGCGCCGTTTTATCCGTGCGTCGCCTGCTCGCCCACGACCGCGCGAACGACGTCGGTGGCGCGCCAACTGTCAACTGCCAACGGGTTCTGACTGATGCCGGTCGTTCGCCTGCTCCTGTTTCTTGCGCTGATCTCGATCGGCGTCGCCCTCGCGCTCTACCTCATTCGCCGCGACCGGCGCTACCTGCGGTTCGTCTGGCAGGTCGTCAAGTTCACCGTGTTCATGCTGATCGCCATCTTCGTCTGGATCGCCGCCGAGCGTTTGCTCGTGACGGTGCTGTGAGGAGATGCCACCGATCGCGCTCACCGGCCGCGCGCCCGCCGTGCCCAGCGCGAAAGCGCGTGCTTGAGCGGTCCGGCGGGAAGGCGATCGGCAAGCGCGAACAACGGCGCGGCTTCCGCGCTATCCCATTGACGGCGCGGTAATTTTGACGACGCCTCGGCGTCGATTCGAACTTGCGCCCGCAGTCGTATTTCAGTAAAGTCGTGGCCTTCGCGGTGCAGATCGGCAAGGAGTCCCGGAATACGCTGACGGACGCTCGCGAAGATGGCGCCGGCCTGTGCCGCAAGCTCGAGCGTGCCCTCATTTGCCTCGAGCACGACGACGCGCTCGCCGATTGGCCGTGGGAGATGTCGCCGCACCGCTGCGGTTAACGCAGCTTCGCGTGCATGCCGCGCCTTCCACGCCTTGAGCCTGGGATCGCTTTCGAAAATGCGCGCAAGCGGCGATGGCTTCGCTTTCGGCACGTGGGGTCTTGAAGAACGTGAGCGCCTAGAACCGGGAGGAAACCGGATTGAATATCATACTGGTCAGCGGAGCCCACGCGCGTGCCCGAACCTACACGCTCGACTGGCGCCACTGGACCGTCGGCGGTCTTGCGCTCTGCACGCTGTTTCTGACGTTCACCTTCGCTTTCAACTTCGTCACGCTCAAGTGGGCGGCGTCGGTGCAGCACCCGTGGCTGCAGGCGCTCGTGCTTGCTGACCAGCGCGAGGAAACGCGGCGGGTTCAGGAACGCGTCGAAGGGCATCTGAATGCAATGGCGGTCCGGCTCGGCGAGCTGCAGGCGCAGATGCTGCTGCTCGACGGCCTCGGCGAGCGCCTGGCGAAGATCGCGGGACTCAAGCCGCAGGAGATGCCGATGCTCAAGACCGTCCCCGGACTGGGCGGCGCGGTGTCGTCGCTGCCTTCCCGCAATCTGTCGGTAGCCGAGTTCTCGGATCTCCTGAACGTGCTTGCGCATCAAACCGAGGAGCGTCGCGATCAGTTCAACGTTCTCGAGGCGCTGCTCGTCGCTGACTCGACCAATCGCAAGTTCCTGCCGACGCTCTCTCCGATCGTCGACGGCTGGTTCTCGTCGAACTATGGCTACCGGATCGATCCTTTCACCGGGCAGAATTCCTTCCACGAGGGGATCGACTTTCCGGTGGAGATCGGCACGCCGATCGTCGCTGCGGCGAGCGGCAAGGTGGTGTTCGCCGATGTGCATCCGCAGTACGGTAAAATGGTCGAGATCGACCACGGCAACGGCCTCATAAGCCGCTACGCGCACGCCTCGGTGCTTTATGTGAAAGAGGGCGAGCTCGTCGTTCGGGGGCAGCAGATCGCCCGTTCGGGTTCGACCGGGCGATCGACCGGCCCGCACCTCCACTTCGAGGTCAGGCTGAACGGCGTCCCGCAGAATCCGGCGCGGTTCCTGCAAAAAACCGGCTGACGAACCGCCGATCCCGGCTGCGCTTTAGGCGCAGCTCGTCGCCTCGTGCCTTCGGTCCCCTTGAGAACTCGCCCGGGCGCCTCAAGCTCCTGACGACGCCCATCGGATTGCCATGATTTCCAACATCCTCACCCGCATCTTCGGCAGCCGGAACGAACGGCTGCTCAAGCAATATTCCCAGGCGGTGGCCGACATCAATACACTGGAACCGACGATCGCCGCGCTGCCCGACGAAGCGTTCAAGGAGAAGACCGCCGAGTTGAAGAAGCGGGTCGCCGATGGCGCGACGCTGGAAGAGGTCCTCCCCGAGGCGTTTGCGCTGGTCCGCGAGGCGGGCAAGCGAACCCTTTCGATGCGCCATTTCGACGTGCAGCTCATCGGCGGCATCGGGCTCCACAACGGCAAGATCGCGGAAATGCGCACCGGCGAGGGCAAGACGCTCGTCGCCACGCTCCCAGCGTATCTCAATGCGCTGACCGGCAAGGGCGTACACATCGTCACGGTGAACGACTACCTCGCGCAGCGCGACGCCGACTGGATGGGCCGTATCTACAAATTCCTCGGCCTGACCGTCGGCGTGAACCTGTCGCAGATGAGCCACGCGGATAAGCAGGTCGCGTACGCCGCGGACATCACCTACGGCACGAACAACGAGTTCGGCTTCGATTATCTGCGCGACAACATGGTGTTCGCGCCGTCCGAGCGCGTGCAGCGCGGCCTCGCCTACGCGATCGTCGACGAGGTGGACTCGATCCTGATCGACGAGGCGCGCACGCCGCTCATCATCTCGGGTCAGGCCGACGACAACGTCGAGATGTATTACCGCCTGAACGAGATCGCACCCAAGCTCTCGCGTCAGGCAGAGGAAAAGGGACCGGGCGACTACTGGGTCGACGAGAAAGCGCATCAGGTGCTGCTTTCCGAGGAGGGGCACGAGCATGCGGAGAACTTGCTGACGCAGGCCGGACTGATTCCCGCCGGCTCGAGCCTCTACGACGCCCACAACATCTCGCTCGTCCATCATCTCTACGCAGCGCTTCGCGCGCATGCGCTTTATCACCGCGACCAGCACTACGTCGTGCAGAACGGTGAGGTGATCATCGTCGACGAGTTCACGGGACGCCTGATGCCGGGCCGGCGCTGGTCCGAAGGGTTGCATCAGGCGGTGGAAGCGAAGGAGGGCGTGCCGATCCAGCGCGAGAACCAGACGCTCGCCTCGATCACCTTCCAGAATTTCTTCCGCATGTACGCGAAGCTCGCCGGGATGACGGGCACGGCCGACACGGAAGCCTTCGAGTTCCAGCAGATCTACCACCTCGAGACGGTGGTCATTCCGACCAACCTGCCGATGGTCCGCAGGGACGAGAACGATCTCGTGTTCAGGACGCTGCAGGAGAAGGTCGACACGATCATTGCCGACATTCGCGACTGCCACGCCCGCGGCCAGCCCGTGCTCGTCGGCACGACGTCGATCGAGAATTCGGAGATGTTGTCCAGCCATCTCGAGAAGCAGAAGCTGCCGCACCAGGTGTTGAACGCAAAGCAGCACGCGCGCGAAGCGGAGATCGTCGCGCAGGCGGGGCGGCCCGGGGTCATCACCATCGCGACCAACATGGCCGGCCGCGGTACCGACATCGTGCTCGGCGGCAGCATCGATCCGCAGATCCTCAAGCTCCGCGAGGATCCGGAGCTCACGCCGACGGAGAAGGACCTCCAGATCAACAAGCTGCGCGCCGACTGGCAGGTGCGGCATGACGCGGTGATCAAGGCGGGCGGGCTGCACATCGTCGGCACCGAGCGCCACGAATCGCGTCGGATCGACAATCAGCTCCGCGGGCGCGCAGGTCGCCAGGGCGACCCGGGATCCTCGCGCTTCTACCTCTCGCTCGAGGATCCGCTGCTCCGCATCTTCGGCGGCGAGCGCCTGGGCGCAATCATGCAGCGGCTCAAGATGCCGGAAGGCGAGCCGATCGAGCATCCGATCGTCAACCGTTCGATCGAAAAGGCGCAGCATCGCGTCGAGTCGCGGAACTTCGACATCCGCAAGCAGCTGCTCGAATACGACGATGTTGCGAACGATCAGCGCCGGGTGATTTACCAGCAGCGCAACGAACTGCTCGAGAGCGGTGACATCGCCGATACGATCAGCAACATGATCACCGGCGAGATCGCGGACACAGTGAAACGACACATTCCGGTTGAATCCGTCGAGGAGCAGTGGGACCTACCGGGTCTCGAGACGACGCTCGCGAGCGAGTTCCAGCTCAAGGCGCCCGTCGGCGACTGGGTGAGGGCGGACCCCGAGCTCGACGAAGGGGGCATTCGCGAGCGCATCGCGGCGAACTCGCTCGAAGCGTGGAAGGGGAAGGAGGCACAGGTCGGCTCCGAACTGATGCGCCAGTTCGAGCACAGCCTGATGCTGCGTATCCTCGATCAGCACTGGCGCGAGCATCTTGCAGCGCTCGACCATCTGCGGCAGGGGATTCACCTCCGCGGGTATGCGCAGAAGAATCCGAAGCAGGAGTACAAGCGCGAAGCATTCGAGCTCTTCTCCGACATGCTCGACCGGATCAAACAGGACGTGGTGAAAGTCGTGTTGACGGTACAGGTGCGCGCTCAGGAGGACGTCCAGGCGGTCGAGCCCGAGCCTGCGGTCACCAACGTCCGCTACCAGCACGCGGATTACGACGAAGCGCTCGGCGCGGCGTCCGGCGGTGGTGAGGAAGGCAACGGCGGCGTGGCGGTGGCGCCGCCTCCGCCGTTTGTGCGCGCGGGACAGAAGGTCGGGCGAAACGACCCGTGTCCTTGCGGGTCGGGGAAAAAATACAAACATTGTCACGGGCGCCTCGGCTAGCGTCGGTGGCTTTAACGAAGGTCGGTGGCGAGGCGCCCGTGAAGGCTTCGGCGACGGGTACACCGCGTTGAACCGGACGTCGAACGACGACGACGGCTGCGGCCGCAGACGGCGCGCCGCCGGTTAACGCGCCAATCCCGTCGCCCTCTGGGCACGAAGGATCGAACGCGGACTCGCGCCCGTGTGCCGAGACTGCCGACCGATGAACGAAATATCGGCGCGAGTTCGGGACCGCGCGCTAAAAGCCCGTCACCGGATCGACGTACAATCGAGCGCCCCATACGCCACGCGCTCCCGATGCCCGTCCGCTACACACCACCAACGGCTGACCAGCTGCTCCCCGTCCCCGGGATCACGCTCGGTACCGCCGCCGCGAAGATCAAGAAGTGGGATCGCGAGGACGTCGTCCTCGTCGTCGCGGAGCGCGGCGCGAAGGCAGCAGGCGTGTTCACGCAGAACCGATTCCGCGCCGCGCCGGTAATCCTGTGTCGCGAGCATCTCGCGCATCAGCGTGCGACGGGCGGGGATTTCCGCGCGTTGATCGTCAATGCGGGCAACGCCAACGCGGGGACCGGACCGAGCGGTCTCAAGGATGCGGAAACGACCTGCGCCAAAGCGGCGCGTCTTGTCGGCTGTTCGGCGCAGGAAGTGCTGCCGTATTCGACCGGCGTGATCATGGAGCCGCTTCCCGTCGAGCGCGTCGTGGCGGGCATCGACTTGGCCTACGCCAACGCGCGCAGCGACGGCTGGTATTCCGCCGCGCGCGCGATCATGACGACCGATACCGTCCCGAAGGCGACGTCGCGGCACATCGAGATCGACGGAGCTCGCGTCACCGTCACCGGCATTGCGAAGGGCGCCGGCATGATTCACCCGAACATGGCGACGATGCTCGGTTTTATGGCCACCGATGCGCCGGTCGAGGCACGGCTCCTCGAGGCGCTTGCCCACGAAGTCGCAGAGCGGTCGTTCAATTGCGCAACGGTCGACGGCGATACGTCGACCAACGACAGCTTCGTGATCGCCGCGACGGCGAAGGCACCGATCGCTCCACTAATCGGCGCGAAGGACCGTCGTGTCGCATCGTTGCGCAACGCCCTCATCGAGGCGGCGACGGAGCTCGCGCAGGCGATCGTGCGCGATGGCGAGGGCGCGACCAAGTTCATCACGATTGCCGTCGAACGCGGCTGCGACGTCGAGGAATGCCGGCGCGTCGCGTTCGCGGTCGCGCATTCGCCGCTCGTCAAGACCGCTTTCTTCGCCTCGGATCCAAATCTCGGCCGTATCGTGTGCGCGATCGGCAATGCCGCGAGCGCTGACACTGACCCGAGCCGGATCTCATTCTCGCTCGACGACGTCCTCGTCGTCGACCGGGGTGGCCGCGCGTCGAGCTATCGCGAAGAGGACGGGCAGCGAGTCATGCGCAAGGACGAGATCCGCGTGCGAATCGACCTTGGTCGCGGCGACGCGCAGGCCGCGGTCTGGACGTGCGATCTCTCGCGCGAGTATGTCTCGATCAACGCGGATTACCGTTCGTGACCTCGACCGATCTCACGCGGCTGATCGCTCGTGCCGAGTCGCTGATCGCGCGAGTTGAAGCACTTCTGCCCTCGCCAGGCGCGGACCCGGACTGGAAGATGGTAAAGGCCGCACGTTGGCGCAAGCGGGGCGGACGCGGCTACCTGCAACCGGTCGCGCATCCGCAATTCGTCGCGCTCGACGATCTCGTGGCGATCGACGCGCAGAAGGCAATCATCGAACAGAACACACGGCAGTTCGTCGCGGGCGTCCCGGCGAACAACGTGCTGCTGACCGGCTCGCGCGGCACCGGTAAGTCGTCGCTCGTGAAAGCGATGCTCGGCAGGTACCAGGCGAAGGGCCTGCGGCTGATCGAAGTGGACAAGGGCGATCTCGTCGATCTTCCCGATATCGCCGAGCACGTCGCCGAGCGGAAGGAGCGCTTCATCATCTTCTGCGACGACCTGACCTTCGATGCCGGCGAACCGGGCTACAAGGCACTCAAGGTGATGCTCGACGGCTCGATCGCCGGTGCGTCCGGCAACGTGCTCATCTATGCGACCTCGAACCGGCGACATTTGCTGCCCGAGTATTTCGCGGAGAATCTGGAGACGCGTCACTTGGGCGAGGAAGTGCATCCCGGCGAATCGACCGAGGAGAAGATCTCGCTTTCCGAGCGCTTCGGACTGTGGATATCCTTCTACCCGTTCGCGCAAGACGACTACCTCGCGGCGGTGAGCGGCTGGCTCGAACATTTCGGCGTCAAGTCGGCACCCTCCGCGCGTGACGCCGAAGCGCGCAAGCGCGAAGCGCTGCAGTTTGCACTCCAGCGCGGCTCGCGCAGCGGTCGCGTCGCATGGCAATTCGCACGCCACTACGCGGGCGCACACGCGCTCAGGGCGAAGTCGCGCGCGTGAGCGACCGCATCGTCCGCGTTGCGGCGGCTGTGATCCGCCGTCCCGACGGAAGCGTTCTCCTCGCGCAACGCCCCGAAGGCAGGGTCTACGCCGGCTATTGGGAGTTTCCGGGCGGGAAACTCGAACCGCGCGAGTCCGTCGTGGGAGCACTCAAGCGCGAGCTGCGCGAGGAGCTCGGCATCGACGTGCTTCGCGCCGCACCGTGGATCACGCGTGAATACGTGTATCCGCACGCGCACGTCGAGCTGAACTTCTGCCGGGTCCTCGAATGGTGCGGCGAGCCCGTGGGACACGATGGACAGGCGTTCTCGTGGCAGAGGCCCGGCGCATTCACCGTCGAGCCGCTTCTGCCGGCGAATGCGCCTGTTCTCGCTGCGCTTTCGCTGCCGCCGGTCTACGGGATCACCTGCGCCGGCGATCTCGGAGAGGACATGTTCCTCGAACGCGCGGAGCGTGCGTGCGCGCGCGGGCTGGCGCTCTTGCAGATCCGCGAGAAGGATTGGGATCGCGAGCGCCGCGACGCCTTTGCACGTCGTCTGGTCGCGATTACGCGCCGTCACCGAGCGCGTGTGCTGTTGAACGGCTCCGAGGACGACGCGCGGCGGCTCGGATGCGACGGCGTGCACTGGACGGCGCAGGCGCTCGTGGAGGCGCGATCACGGCCGGACGACCTCATGGTCGGCGCGTCGTGCCATACCCGTGCCGAGCTCGAACGGGCAGCCGCACTCGAAGTCGATCTCGCGGTCCTGGGCCCGGTGTGCGCAACGCCGACGCATCCGTTTGCGACGCCGATCGGATTCGACGGGTTCGAGCGGATCGCCGCCGGCACCCGCGTGCCGGTGTTCGCGCTCGGCGGATTGACCGAGGACGACCTCGGCCGCGCAGTCGAACGCGGCGCGCATGGTGTCGCGCTGCGGCGCCATGCCTGGCCGGCAATCTAGCGTCCCTTACCCGCGTCGTCTTGCGGTTCGGGTAATTCCCCGCCTTCGGGTGCGTCCGCCGTGGATACGCGATACGCATCGCTCGCCCACGCCCCCAGATCGATCAGCTTGCAGCGTTCGGAGCAAAACGGACGAAAACGTGACGCCGGGGACCACTCTACCGGCTTCCCGCATTGCGGGCAGTTCACGGCTTTTTGTGTGGTCATGTCAACGAGTGTTCGATCGTCGAACGGTGCGCAAAGACCAACGGACGTGAATTCGGCGCATGAATGGCGTTCTGCGAAGTCATTCCAGTCGCGCCGGCGTCAAGATAGCGCTCGATGCTTCGGGCACGGGCGACGACGATCTCGGATACGACTCGACCGAATGCGAGCCTCTCCGGTGATACAGCCGGAGGAAGGGGTATTCGACGCACAGCGAGATGACGTAGCTCATGACAAGGACGATGCAGAGCTTGCCCAATTGCCACGCCGGCTCATCGAGCCGGTAGCCGAAGGTATGGTACCTCGTTTCCATCAGCGTCACGGTCTCGAGGAGGAAGATATGGCTCAGGTACATCGGAAACGAGAGCCGCGCAATGATCACGACGATGCGCGAGCGCATTTCGAGGTTATAGACCGCCAGCATGATGGAAGCGAACGCTCCCGCGCACAGCGTCGGGTAGATCAGCGTCTCGCGGGTCATTAAGCTCGCCACCGCAAGATTCGGCGTCTGGGCAAGGTAGGCGTAGAACCCGATCAGCGCCGCGACGCCCATGCCGAACAGCAGCGGGCGATTTGCGGCCCGCGTCGGGAATCGGCGCACGATGAGCGCGGCTAGCACGCCGGCCAGCAACTCGTCGTAGTGCGAGTGGAACTCGAGGCTGCTCGCCAGGTACCAGTTGAAATCGGTTGGGTTGAATTGCCGCGTCGCGTACAGCCGCACCACGGGGCCGAGCAGAACGAGGCCGCAGAGGACGATCAGCAACGTGTCCCTGCGCTTGGGCTGACTCGAATAGAGCGCGAGGGCGAGCCACGGGAACAGCAGATAGAAGTACTCCTCGATGACGAGGCTCCAGGAGCCGCCGGGGACGTAATGCGAATCGATGTCGAGCCCGAAGAAGTAGGGCCCGGTGGTCTGGTAGAAGAACAGCGCGCTCGCGATCGATTTCGTCGCGCTGCCCAGATCGAATGCCGCCGTGCTCAGCAGCAGGGCCTTGACGAGCACACTGAGCAGAATGAAAAAGTAATAGACCGGCAGGATGCGCAGGGCGCGATTGCGATAGAAGACGAGCGAGCGGAAACGTCCAGCCTGGAGACCGTCGATGATCATCCCACCGATCAGGAAGCCGGAGATGACGAAAAAGAGATCGACGCCCATCCATCCGATCTGGAACAGACCGAAGTGGAAGAAGACCACCGCGAGCATCGCGGCAGCGCGCAGACCATCGACGCCCGGATAGCCGCCCGCGCGGTTCAGGTACTGCCAGTGCTCACGCAAATACGATGTCACGTACGAATCACGTCAGGCCGGTCGGGCGATGGGTTCAGCCGGACTCATCGGGCAAGCGTCGCATGCGTGGCGCATGCAACGTTGCACAGCGTGTCAAGTGTCGGGCTTGCCGCGCTGTCGGTTGGACCGCGAACTGGACGGATGAATCCGAATCGGGTCTTCCCCGGATGGTCGCCGCCTAGAGATTGCAGAACGCCAACTCGAACTCGACGTCGCCATCGTACACCGTCCCACGGTCCATGCCGGAGACACCGAGGAAGCGGATGTTGAGCGCATACTTGTTCGCACTGATCTCCGGCACGCACGGCAGATCGCGTGAAATCGTAAGCCGCAGGAGCTGCGCCACCTTCGTCGTCGTCAGCATCAGCTGAAACACGCCGCGATACGCGGTGTGTTGGCTTAGGCGGGCGTTCTCACGCAGGAGCTTGAGCACGATCGACAGCCCGGCGTCGATCGCTTCGAACGGCTCGATCCAGGATGCGAGGTCATGACGCCGCGCCTCCGGGTCCTGATGCAGCCAGTAGTGATAGGCAGGCAGGTCGAACTCGCTCACCCCGCCGGGCAGCGCCGTGCGCTGCTTGATCGCCATCAGCCATTCGTTGTCGCGAAGATGGCCGCCTACCTTTCCGGTCTGCGCGAGGAGTCGCTGCGTGACCGCTTCGACTTCGCCGAGCAACACGGACAAGGCATGCGTGTCGATCTGCGGATTGCTGCGCAGCGGCCCCAGCAATTGCTTCTGCCGCTCGAGCTCCTGCAAGAGGTCGGTCTTCAAGTCGGCGCGGGCCGCGACGTCCGTGATCTCGAACAAGGACAGCAGCGCGGCATGATGGTCCGGCGCCGCGTCGCGCGCCGCGAAGAAACGTGCGCGCACGAACAAGTCCTCGAGGCGCATCAACGTGCGGATGCGCTCGTTCAGCGGATGCTCGTAGCGGATCACGATCCCGTCCTGCCTCGGCCCCCGTGGGTTGCGGCATTCTGCACGAATCGCGTCCCCGGATTAAGCGCCAGCGGTCGCTTGGGCCGCGTGGCCTAGCTCCCGGTAACGCCGATCGAGCGCATCGACCTGCGGGTCGAGCCGCTCGGGTGGGCCGGAGTTGTCGATCACGTCGTCGGCGCGTGCGAGCCGTTCGGCGCGGGAGACCTGTGTCGCCATGATGCGCAGCACTTCGTCTTCGGTGAGGCCGCTGCGCCGGACGACGCGACGCACCTGTTCCTCCGGTGGGCAGTCGACCACGAGTACGCGCGCGACGTGTGCCGACAGGCCGCCTCGCTCGAGGAGCAAGGGGACGACGGCGACCGCGTACGGCGTGTCAAGCGCGGCGAGCATGTCCAGCATCCTCGCGCCGATCAGCGGATGCAGCGCTCGCTCCAGGCGTTCACGTTGCTCCGCGCTGGCGAAGGCCTGACGGCGCAGCCACGTCCGATCGAGCTCGCCGTCCTCCGCGAGGCACGCCGTTCCGAAGGCCCGGACGATCTCGACGTAACCCGGTTCGCCGCGCCTGGATAGCTGGTGCGAGATGGCGTCGGCATCCACGACACCGGCGCCGCGCAGCGTGAATTCCGCTGCCACCGCGGATTTGCCGCTGCCGATACCACCGGTCAGGCCCACGACATACGTCATGGAGGCTTTAGCGAAAGTAGCTCGCGAGAATCGCCGGGCCGAAGAACATCGCGATCGCGCCGGCCACGGCCAGATAGGGACCGAAGGCGAGCGGAATATTGTGATCGCGACCCTTGAAGAGGATCAGCGCGATCCCGATGACGGCGCCGACTGCGGAAGACAAAAGCACGATCAGCGGCAGCATCTGCCAGCCAAGCCACGCGCCGAGCGCCGCCAGCAGCTTGAAGTCGCCGTAGCCCATGCCCTCCTTGCCGCGAATCAGCTTGAATAGCCAATACACGAGCCAAAGCGCGAGATACCCCGCGATCGCCCCGATCACGGCGGACGGGAGTGGCACGAACAGGCCGAAGAGATTCGCCGCCAGTCCGCCCCAGAGCAGCGGCAAGGTGATGTCGTCCGGCAGGAGCTGGGTATCGATGTCGATGAACGTCAGCGCGGTCAGCGCGAACAGGAAACAGCACGCCGCGATCCCGGTCCAGGTCGCCCCGAACTTGCCAATCGCCGCGACCGCAAGCACTCCGCCGAGAATTTCGACCACCGGATACCGCGCCGAAATCGGCTTCCCGCAGCGCGAGCAGCGACCGCGTAGCGCGAGATACGAGACGACGGGAATGTTTTCGAGTGCACCGATCGGATGGCCGCACGCCGGGCATTGGGAGCGCGGCGCGACGAGGTTGTAGCGCGGCTCCGGAGCGAGCTCCTCACCGCGAAGCTCGGCGCATTGCTCGCGCCAGCCCCGATCGAGCATCTTCGGCAGCCGATGGATCACGACGTTCAGGAAGCTGCCGGCACACAGCCCGACGAGCGCCGCGGTCACCAGCGCAAGAATGTGAGCGTCGATCATGTTGCAGGCCGAGCGGGCGGAAAGGCGGACCGCCGGCTTGCCCCGGCGGTGGCACCCCGTCTTTGCGAAGTGCCGCGCGCGGGGGCGCTCATCGGAAGCGGGACGTCAGCCGACGACGGAGCCGAGCTTGAAGATCGGCAGATACATGGCCACGACCAAACCGCCGATCAGGACCCCGAGGAAGACGATGATGATCGGCTCGAGCAGGCTCGACAATGCCGCAACGGCGTCGTCGACCTCGCGCTCGTAAAAGTCCGCGATCTTGCCGAGCATGTTGTCGAGTGCGCCGGATTCCTCGCCGATCTGGGTCATCTGGAGCACCATCGTCGGGAACAGCTTTGCGTTGCCCATCGCGTTCGTGAGGCTCGTGCCGGTGCTGACTTCCATCTGGATCCGCTTGGTGCCAGCGGCGAAGACTGCGTTGCCGGAAGCGCCGCCGACCGCATCCAGCGATTCGACGAGCGGCACGCCCGCAGCGAACATGGTCTGCAGGGTCCGCGTCCAGCGTGCGATCGTCGCCTTTTCGAGAATGCCGCCGATGACAGGAATCTTGAGCGAGAAGCGGTCGATCGCATAGCGCAGCGCGGCCGAGCGCTTGAACGCCACGGTGAAGCCGATGATGCTGGCGACGAGAATGATGAAGCCGAGCCACCAGTACGCGACGAAAAAGTCCGATACGTTGATCACGATCTGCGTCGGCAGCGGCAGCTCGGCGCCAAAGCTCGAGAACACGCTCTTGAAGGCGGGAATGACGAAGACCATGATCACCCACACCACCACGACCGCAACCACCATCACGGAAATCGGATAGAACAGCGCCGACTTGATCTTGCTCTTGATGGCGAGGATCTTTTCCTTGTAGGTCGCGAGCCGGTCGAGGATCGCGTCCAGCATACCCGCGGTCTCGCCGGCGGCGACCAGGTTGCAGTACAGCGGGTCGAAGTGCGCGGGATGCTCGCGAAATGCCTGCGACAGGCTCGACCCGGTCTCGACCTTGTTCTTGATGTCCATCATCAGCCGCGAGAACCGCGCATTGCTGTGGCCCCGGGCCACGATGTCGAACGATTGCAGCAACGGCACACCGGCCTTGAGCATCGTCGAGAACTGCCGCGTGAAGAACGCGATGTCGCGCTCGGTAACCTTGCGGCCGCCGCGGAACGTCTGCCGCTTGATCTTGTTGACGCGAATGCCCTGGCGGCGCAAGTTGGTGATGACCACTGTCTCGGACGCAGCCCGGGACTCGCCGCGGACCTGGCGGTTGTTCCGGTCGACGCCCTCCCAGATGAACGTGTACTCCTTGATCTTGAGGTCCTTGCGCGCTGCTGCAGTGGTGGTGGCCATCTGTCTGTCCTGGCAATATCAAATCATTCGTTGGTGACCGCTTCGACTTCCTCGAGCGACGTCGTCCCCGCGCGCACCTTCCACAGGCCGGACTGGCGCAGGTCGCGCACGCCTTCCTTCTGGGCGAGGTCTGCGCACTCAAGCGCATTGCCGCTGCGCATGATCAGCTGACGCATGTCGTCGCTAATCGGCATCACCTGGTAGATGCCGGTGCGCCCCTTGTAGCCGCTGCCCTTGCAGTGGTCGCAGCCGACCGGCCCGAATGGCTGCCAGCTGCCGTCGAGGTCCTCTTCCTTGAAGCCCGCGGTCAGCAGCGCTTCTGGCGGAATGTCCTCGGGCTTCTTGCACTGCGGGCACAGCTTCCGCGCGAGACGCTGCGCGGTGATGAGAATCACCGACGAGGCGACGTTGAACGGCGCGACGCCCATGTTGAGAAGGCGGGTCAGCGTTGTCGGCGCGTCGTTCGTATGCAGCGTGGAGAGCACGAGGTGGCCCGTCTGTGCGGCCTTGATCGCGATGTCGGCGGTCTCGAGGTCGCGGATTTCGCCCACCATGATGATGTCCGGATCCTGACGCAGGAACGATTTGAGCGCAGCTGCAAACGTCAGTCCTGCCTTGTCGTTGACGTTCACCTGGTTCACGCCTGCGAGCTGGATTTCCGCCGGGTCCTCGGCGGTGGAGATGTTGATGTCGGGCTGATTCAGGATGTTGAGGCAGGTGTAGAGCGAGACCGTCTTGCCGCTACCGGTCGGCCCCGTGACCAGGATCATCCCGTACGGACGCTTGATCGCGTGCAGGATCGCGGCCTGCTGGTCGGGCTCGTAGCCCAGCGCCTCGATCCCGAGCTTGACCCCCGACGAGTCGAGGATCCGCATCACGATCTTCTCGCCGAAGAGCGTCGGCAGCGAGGAGACGCGAAAGTCGATCGCCTTGTTCTTGGAGAGCGCGAGCTTCATGCGCCCGTCCTGCGGTACGCGCTTTTCCGCGATGTCGAGGCGCGAAATCACCTTGATGCGCGACGCGATCTTGTCCTTGATCGCGAGCGGCGGCTGCGCGACTTCCTCCAGGATGCCGTCCCGCCGATAGCGGACGCGGTAGTACTTCTCATAGGGCTCGAAATGGATGTCGGAGGCGCCGCTGCTGATCGCATCGATCAAGAGCTTCTGGATGTACCTGACGACGGGCGCGTCTTCGACCTCGCTCTCGTCCTCTTCCTGCTTGATAGTAGTCGACTCGTCGAGCCCGATTTCGAGGTCCTCGAGCGCCGCCATCTCCTTGAGCGTCTGGCCGCTTGCCTCGACGAGCTTGTGAATCACCTGCCCGAGCTTGTCGTCCTCGACGACGACCGGCTCGACAATCAGATTGGTCTTGAAGCGGACCTCTTCGAGCGCCTGCAGATTCGCCGGGTCGGGGGTCGCGACATAAAGACGGTTGCCCCGTTTGTGGAGCGGGAGGACGCGCCGCGATTGCGCGATCTTGAGATCGACGAAGTCCTTCTGCAGCGTGTCGATGTCGAAGCCGTTGAGGTCGAACAGCGGCACGCCGAATGCGCGTGAGCCGAACACCGCCACTTGTTGTGCGGTCATCCGTTTTCCGGTGATCAACTGCTCGACGAACGTGATCGACGCGCCCTGCGCCTGGGTCTGCAACTGGTCCGCTTCGGCTTCGGACATCACGCCGTGTTGCGCGAGCGCGCGGGCGAGTCCGCTTAAGTTTCGGGTCGCGGCGTGGGTGGCCATAGGCGGGCGGGGCGGATCGGCGGGCGGTGAGTGGGGATCCGCAGCAAAGTCCGTGCCTGTAGCAGAAAATCGCTGCCGGGGTCAGACGTTATTCCATTCGCATAAAAGTTAGCTTGAAGATGATGCCCGCTCGACCGACGTTTGTAAAGATTGTGGAGGTCGGCCGACGGGAGGCAGCAGGCGCACCACCTTCACCGCACGGTCCTGGGTCTGGAGGATTTCGAGGGCCTGCGCACCGAGCTTGAAGCTCACCCCGGCGTCCGGAATGTCGCCCAAATGCTCAACAATGAGCCCATTCAGCGTTTTCGGACCGTCCAGTGGAAAATGCGTCCCCAAACGGCGGTTTAGGGCGCGGAGCGGCACCATGCCGTCCACAATCACGCTTCCGTCCGCTTCCCGGCGCACGCTCACCTGGCCCGCGGGCGCCTGGGTGGTGAATTCGCCAATGATTTCCTCGACGATGTCCTCGATTGTCACGAGGCCCTGCAGTTCGCCGTATTCGTCGACGACGAGCCCCATCCGCTGCCGATCCGCCTGGAACTGCTGCAGCTGCGTGAGGAGCGGTGTTCCCGCCGGGACGAAGTACGGCGGACGCAGAAGCGGCTTCAGGCGCTCGGCGTCGATCTCGCCGGTCTGCTGCACGTGGACGACGCTCTTGAGCGGAAGCACGCCGATGATGTTGTCGAGCGTCTCCTCGTACACCGGCAGGCGCGAGTGGTAGGACGTGGCGAGTTGCTGGCGCAGGAGCGAAGCGCGCTCGGCGAGGTCGAGCGCGTGGATCTGGTTGCGCGGTGTCATTACGTCGTCGACCGTGATCGACTCAAGATCCATCAGGTTCGCGAGCATCGACTTGTGCTTGCCGCGGAAATACTGGCTTCCCTCGAGCACGAGCGAGCGCAGCTCCTCCTGCGTGAGGGAGGTACCGGGTTCGGCTGGCGGCTTGATGCGCAGGAGCTTGAGCAATCCCTGGACGAACAGGTTCACGAACCACACGACGGGCCGTGTGACCTTGAGCATCGGCGCCAGCACGAAGCTCACGAGCGGCGCCAGGCGATCGGCGTGCGTCGCGCCGATGACCTTGGGCGTGATCTCCGAGAATACGAGCAGCGCAAACGAGATCGCGATGGTGCTGAGAGCGAGCGCGAGCTCGCCTTCGCCGAACAGCCGTTTGGTGATCACGGCGGCAAGTGTTGCTGCGGCGGCGGCCACGATCGTGTTGCCGAGCAGGATCACGCCCAGAAGCTGGTCCGTCTGGGCGAGCAATCCCATCGCGAGCCGTGCGCCGCGCAGGCCGCGCTGGGCTCGGTGCTTCAAGCGGTAGCGGTTTGCCGCCATCATCGCCGTCTCCGCGATCGAGAAAAACGCGGAGCAGAGCAGCAGCACGCCGAGCGCGAGGGCGAGGCTGGAAAGCGGGATGTCGTCCACGGACGGTTTACGCTTCGGGACGACGCGCAGGCGGCGCGTGGCCAGCGTCCGCGCTCACCACAGGCGTGCGAAGCGATGCATCGATCGGAAGGGGGAGCCGAATCATGTCGCGATCCAGCCTACACGCATGTGGCCATGATGTTCCGGGATTCGCCCGGCGAGAAAGTTACCGGCGCAGCAGCACCTCGATCACGAACTTGCTCCCGAGGTAGCCCAGGATCAACAACAGCGTACCACCGAGGATCCACTTGAGTGCGGTTCGACCTCTCCACCCGTAGCGCCGGCGGCCCCACAGCAGCAGGGCGAAGACGATCCATCCCGCCACGGAGAAGACGTTCTTGTGGGTGAATTGCACCGGCTTGCCGAAGAGCTGCTCCGAGAACAGAAAGCCGCTCACGAGCGTCAGGGTGAGGAGCACGAAGCCGATCGTGATCAGCCGAAACAGATAGCGTTCGAGCGTCAGCAGGGGCGGCGTCCCAGCCGTCACCGCCGTCGCCGCGGCGTGATGCAGCTTCTTCTCGAGTCCGGTGAGCACCACGGCCTGCATCGCAGCGACGACGAAGGAGGCGTACGCGAGAAGCGCGACCGCGATGTGGATCGCGGCCCAGGGCTCGTCCGCATAGGGGAAACGGTGCGGCGTCCGCACGAGCGCCGGAAGCAAGGCGCACACGGCGGCGACCGGCAACAGCATCGCGGGAAGGGCGGGCAGCAGCCTGAGGAGGCGCGCGGCCCACGCGACCAGCACCACAAGCCCGGCTACCACGGACAGCGCGTTGGCGAAGGAGAGATCGAGGCCGTCGGGCGTCGCAACCGACATGAAGATTGCAAACGCATGCACCAGAAGCGCAACCGGAATCACGACGCGCGCGGCGCGCCGGCGAGGAGACGTTGCATCGGCATCCGCCGGCCAGCAGAGGTAGGCGGCGACCGCGTACAGGAGCGCCGCCGCGACGTGAAGTAGAATGACCACCGCGATAGGGATGAAGGCCTTTAAGCGGCTCGAGGCGATTGAAGCTTGCCGCTTCCTTTGCGCCGCGTCCCGAAGGCCCGCGCGGCGCGCCGGACCTTTTTAGTTTACAGGACCGTTCACACCCAGCCGCCCCCGAGCCAAGGCGGCCAATCCATGTTCGACACTCTCACCGAACGCCTCTCACGCGTCGTCAAGACGCTCCGCGGCGAAGCTCGTCTCACCGAGGCGAATATCCAGGACGCGATCCGCGAAGTGCGGCTCGCGTTGCTCGAAGCCGATGTTGCGCTGCCCGTCGTCAAGGATTTCGTCGTCCACCTGCGCGAAAAGGCCATCGGCCAGGAAGTCATCGGATCGCTGACCCCCGGGCAGGCTCTGGTCGGCGTTGTGCAGCGCGAACTCACGCAGCTGATGGGGGGTACGGCCGAGCCGCTCGATCTTGCGACCCAACCGCCCGCGGTCATCCTGATGGCGGGCCTCCAGGGCTCGGGCAAGACGACCACGGCCGCCAAGCTCGCGCGCGTCCTGCGCGAGACGCAGAAGAAGAAGGTGCTGCTCGTGTCGGCGGACGTCTATCGACCCGCCGCGATCGAGCAGCTGCGTACGCTGGCTGCGCAGGTCGGCGGCGAGTTCTTTCCGTCATCGGTCGGTGAGGCACCGGTTGCGATCGCTCTGGGCGCGCTCGACTGGGCGCGGAAGCACTATCACGACGTGCTGATCATCGACACCGCAGGCAGGCTCGCGATCGACGAACCGATGATGCGCGAGATCGCCTCGCTGCACGCGGCCGTCGCGCCGATCGAGACGCTCTTCGTCGTCGACGCGATGCAGGGTCAGGACGCCGTCAACACCGCGCGCGCGTTTCGCGATGCCTTGCCGTTGACCGGCGTTGTCGTGACGAAGCTCGACGGCGATGCGCGCGGCGGCGCCGCGCTGTCGGTACGCCAGGTGACGGGCGCGCCGATCAAGTTCGTCGGCCTGAGCGAGAAGATCGACGGCCTCGAGGTGTTCCATCCGGAGCGCATGGCCTCGCGCATCCTGGGGATGGGCGACGTCCTGTCGCTGGTCGAGGAAGCGCAGAAGCACGTCGACCACGAGGAGGCGAAAAAGCTCGCCAAGAAGGTCAAGAGCGGGAAGGGCTTCGACCTCGACGACTTCAAGGCGCAGATCGCGCAGATGCGCAAGATGGGCGGAATCGCGGGCATGCTCGACAAGCTGCCTGCAGAGCTCACCCGCATGGCGCAGGGCGCACAGGTCGATGAGCGCCGAATCGCGCGCATCGAGGGCATCATCGATTCGATGACGCCGCAGGAGCGGGCGAAGCCGGAGATTCTCAAGGCGTCGCGGAAGCGGCGCGTCGCGGCGGGCGCCGGCGTGACGGTGCAGGAGGTGAATCAGCTGCTCAATCAGTTCGAGCAGACGCAGAAGATGATGAAGATGGTCGCGAAGGGCAATCTCGCGAAGATGATGCGTGGCATGCGCAACTTCATTCCCGGCCGCTAGCGCGTCACGCGTTTGCCGGGTGGTGGGTTCGCGGCATCGGCCGCACGATGCCCGCCCCGATCAGCAGCAGATAGATGTAGTGCCCGAGACCGCTCGTGCGGCCGAGGTCGATCTCGATGAGCGCCGCCGCGATGCCCAAGAGCACGACACAGATCGCGATGAGATAACGTTGGCGCGCCGTGCGCCACGCCGTGCGCGCATCGATCACGGACTCGTTCGCGAGATGGAGCAGGCAGCGACGCCACATCGCCTGCTCGAAGACCAGGATCAGTGCGAGGTTCACGCCGTAGAGGATTGCTGCCCGCGGCTGGGTCGGGTTGTCGCCGACGAAGGTCGTGAGCGGCGGCACGAAGGTCGTGAAGAGCAGGAACACGAGGTTGAGCCACAGGAACCCGGCATCGACTTCTTTCGCGCGCTGCATCAGCCGGGTGTGCCCGATCCAGAACAGGCAGAGCACGATGAAGCTGATGATGTAGTCGTCGAGCTTATCCCCGATTTGCAGCAGCATCCGCCAGATCCCGTTCGGGTTGTCGAGCGAGTGTTCCGGGAACTTGAGGTCGAGCACCAGCAGCGTCATCGACACCGCGAAGATGCCGTCGGTCAGCGCCTCGAGACGGCTCTTGGAAAGTGGTACGGGATGGAGCATCGCTGGCGGCCGTTCCGAGCCGCAGTTTAGCGTCCCGATTGAGGCAACGGCATCCGGACCGGGCCAGCCTCCCCGGGGGTCGATGCCAGCCTTGCGCAAGGGCAGCTTTTCATCGTAAAATTAAAGACTTTTTCGCATTCAACCGGTTCGAACAAGGCTATGGTCGTCATCAGGCTCGCACGCGGCGGCGCCAAGAAGCGTCCCTTCTACAACGTCGTCGTCACCGACTCCCGCAATCGGCGTGACGGTCGATTCATCGAACGCGTCGGTTTCTACAATCCCGTCGCCGGCAAGAGCGAGGAAGGCCTGCGGATTGCGCACGAGCGCATTGCTTACTGGCAGGAGCGTGGCGCCAAGCTGTCCGACACGGTGGCGATGCTCGTGAAGCGCGCTGCTGCGGCGCCCGCCGAGCCGCCGGCCGCAACCGCCTGAGTCCTCCGGCAGAACCGGTCGACCAGCCCGTCGTCCTGGGCCGGATCGTAGGCCCGTACGGCGTCAAGGGTTGGGTGAAGATCCGGACGTACTCGGCCGATCCACTGGCGCTGCTCGAGCAGGCGCAGTGGCTCCTCAAGGGGGTGGGAGACCGGCAATGGACGGCGTTTCGGCCGCTGGAAGGACGGACGCAGGGAACGATGCTGGTGGCGGCGATCGCCGGCGTTGAATCGCGAGACCAGGCGGAAGCGCTCAGGCAGCATGACGTCGCCGTTCCGCGCGCGGCGCTGCCTGCCGCCGGGCCGGGCGAGGTTTACTGGGCGGATCTGACGGGGCTCGCCGTCGTGAATCGCAACGGTGAAATGCTGGGAACCGTAGTGGGCTTGATGGACAACGGTGCGCATCCGATCCTGCGTGTCGCGCAGGAAGGCGATGGAGTCGAGCGGCTGCTTCCGTTCGTGCCGGCGTATGTGGATCGGGTGGATCTCGAAGCCAGGCGTATCGACGTTGACTGGCGCAAGGACTACTAGCGCGGCTTCAAGGTTCAGAGAGGAAAGATGCGCTTTGACGTCGTCACGCTGTTCCCCGCGCTCGTGGAGCACGCGGCGGCCTTCGGCGTCACGGGGCGCGCGCGGGAGCGCGGGCTGTGGTCGCTGGGATTGTGGAATCCGCGCGACTATGCGACCGATGTTCACCGGACAGTCGATGATCGACCGTACGGCGGTGGTCCGGGCATGGTGATGTTGCCGGGTCCCCTGGCAGCGGCGATTCGCGCCGCGAAGGCGACCGCTCGCGCGGCCGGCGTGCGGACGCCGCGCACGCTGTACGTATCGCCTGCGGGAGCGCCGCTCACGCACACGCGAGTGCTCGAGCTTGCGAGCGCGGCGGACGCGGGCTACGTGGTAGTCGCGGGTCGCTACGAGGGCGTGGACGAGCGTGTCGTGGCGAGCGAAGTGGACGAGGAGATCGCGATCGGCGATTTCGTCGTGTCGGGTGGCGAGCTGCCCGCGCTGATGCTGATCGATGCGGTGGTGCGCCAGCTTCCCGGCGCGCTGAACGACGCGGAGTCGGCAACGCAGGACTCGTTTGTCGACGCGCTGCTCGATTGTCCGCACTACACCCGCCCCGAAGTGTTCGAGGGGCGGCCGGTGCCCGGGGTGCTGCTCTCGGGCAATCATGCGGAGATCCGGCGCTGGCGGCGCAAGCAGGCGCTGGGGCGTACCTGGCAGCGGCGGCCGGATCTTCTCGCGTTGCGGGCGCAAAGCGGTGACGAGGAGCGGCTGCTGGACGAGTATCGAAGCGAAGCGGCGCGAAACCCGGACCCCGCCGCGCCCGTGAAACAGGGATAATGTCGCCCGCGAAGAACTCGGGCGCAACGCGCGAAAGTACGAATGTGGCCGGCTGCGATGGAGCGACCGCCGCCGGAATCGAGAATGAAAGGAAATGCGGCATGAACATCATCGAGACCCTTGAGCGCGAGGAAATGTCGCGGCTCAACAAGACCATCCCCGATTTCGCACCGGGCGATACGGTGATCGTGAACGTGAACGTCGTCGAGGGCGAGCGCAAGCGCGTGCAGGCCTACGAGGGCGTGGTGATCGCAAGGCGTAACCGGGGCCTCAACTCCGCGTTCACCGTGCGGAAGATCTCGAGCGGCGAAGGTGTCGAGCGCACGTTTCAGACGTATTCGCCGCTGATTGCCTCGATCGAGATCAAGCGCAAAGGCGATGTGCGCCGAGCGAAGCTCTATTACCTCCGTGCGCGCTCCGGCAAATCGGCGCGCATCCGCGAGAAGCTCGAAAGCCGCGAGACCGCGAAGCCGGAGTGAAGCCGATCGGCGCCGTCCCCGGCGCCTGGCGGAAACGCGAAAAGCGGCCCTTGAGGGGCCGTTTGTCGTTGGACTGCCGGATTTTGGCCCGAAACCCGACAAAAGGAGCTTCCGCCGCAGATCCCGGAAAGCGGCCGAAACCGCCGGATTCGGTCGCGCCTTCCGGGCTTCCCCCGGGAGCACCTCCGTGGTCCGGATCTTGCTCGCCTCGTCTTGCTTAAGAGGACAATTTCCCCGAACATTCCAACGGCATAAAGCAGCGCCCGAAAAGCCACGATGAAGGCGACGCTCTACGAAGCGTTGGGAATTCTCCCGACCTCCTCCGATGAGGAGGTCCGGGCGGCGTTGCGCCGTCTGATCCGCAAGTATTACGCGAAGACGCGCGACGGGCAGGGCAACGTCGAAGAGGCGTTGCGCTTCATCAATCACGCGAGCCGGATTCTGAGCGATTCGAATCGGCGCGTTCGCTATGACCAGGAACTTTCGCTTTCCACCGGGACCACCGAGCAGAAGATCGCGAACGTCGTGAGCAACGCCGTCGCGGAGGCCGGCGAGCAGACGGATGTTGGCACGGCAACCGCGGAAGGCGCGCAACTGTCGCAGGAAAATCTCGATACCGGTCTCGATATCGACGAGCCGCAGGCCGAGCGCAACCTGCATCACCCGGGTCTGACCGAGCGCGTCGCCTCGTTCGGGCGCTCGCCGATCGTTACGCTGGGATTGTGTGCGATGTTCGGCGCGTTCATCGCCGCCGCCATCGTCTTCGTGACCCCCGCTGACGCGATCCTCGTCGCGAAGCAGGTGCTCGTGTGGCTTACGGTGACGCTGGTCGTGCTCACGATGGTCTACGGCGTCGTTCACGGCATCGCGTACCTCAGGCGCCGCGCGGCTGCGCCGCAGCCGATGCTTGTCCCGCAGACCGACCTCGCGATCCTCAACTGGCGGCGCGAGAAAAGCGTCTTCCTCGGCACCAATCAGCCGCAAGAGGATGCGTCATGGATCTTCCAGCTGCGGATGGCCGAGCTCGAACGCGCGAAATCGGGACGCACGAGTGAGCCGCGCCCGTGGCATCGACTGGCGGCGCGTCTCTGGGATTACGCAATCTGGGGACTCGTGCTTGCGCTACTCCTCTCCGAGTTGCGCGCGGGCGGACTGATCGTCGAACCCGTCGCCTACTGGCTCGGGCATCCGCTGATCGCGCCGATGGTGATCACGATGACGTGGGTGCCGATCGAGGCATTGCTCATCGCCGCGCTTACGACGACGCCCGGCAAGTGGCTCTTCGGCGTCTATCTGCAGTTCTCGATCTCCGATGCCTATGCCAGACGCGACACGCGTGCGCAGCTCAGACGGGCGCTGTCGCGCGCATTTCGCGTGTGGTGGGAGGGCGTGGCCTGCGGCTTCCCGCTCCTCGCGCCCGTGCTGATCGCGGTGGCGTACGAGAAGCTCGCGCAGAACCAGGAGACCGATTGGGATTTCGCGCAGGATTGTCTTGTCACTCACGGTCCTGCGGGCGCGCTGAACACCGTAACCGGCGTCTGCGGATTGGCTGCGATGTTGTGGCTCTACGGCGTCGCCTGGCACCAGCCGATGGCGGAGTCGATCGCCTGGGCGCGCACGACCATTGCTGAGGCGCTGCCGTCGCCATCGGTATTCACCGGCGGATTCGCAGGCGGGGGCGGATTGATCGGCGGGCTCTCCGGCGCAGGCAGCGGAACCACGACCGCGCCCGCGACGCGCACCGTGGCGGCTGCGACGCCGTCGACGATGCCGGCGCCGGCGAGCCCGTTCGTGGACGGGGACGCGATTGATCCAGATGTCAACGCGATCCTCGCCGATCGGCGCGCGAAGATCGCGGTGCTGCGCGTCGAGGGCCCGCGGATGTTGGTCGCGGGAAACTGGCGGCGCGCGAACGAGCTTTGTCGTGCCTGGTCCGATCTCGATCTCGCCAACCCGGACGCCTATCGCTGCCTCGGTCAGGCGCTTCAGGCGCAGGGCTATTACCAGGACGCGATCAACGCCTTCCGCAAGGCGAAACAGTACGATCCGAACGATCGCTCGCTCGACGTCGCGATCGAGCGCGCCCAGCGCGGCATCGTCGCGGATTTCCTGAATCGATACCGCCGGTAAACGAGCTTCCCGGCCTCGCGGTCGGTCGGCTCGTGATCGCCGGAAGCTCGTCTACTCCGATACGAGCTGCAGCCAGATCGGCAGCGTGATCGCCGCGAGCAACGTCCCCGTCGAGATCAACAGCGCGACCGGCGCGCCCGGCGCGTTCATCCGCGTCGCGAGGATGTAAGCGGATGTCGCGGTCGGAACGGCCGCCATCAGCACGGCCACCTGACGTTCGAGCGACGACAAATCGAGAAGCGCCGCAAGAACGTACGCTGTCGCGGGGAGCGCGACCAGCTTGACGCCATGCCACCACGCGATCGCAATCGGCGGCAAGGTCGCCTTTTCGAAGTGCAACCCCGCGCCCACGGCGAGAAGCCCGAGAGGCACCGCGGCGCTTCCGATGAGTTCGAGCACGCGCGACAGCACGCCGGGCATCGGAGCGTGCAGCGCATTCCATGCGATGCCGGTGGCGCATGCGAGCACGAGCGGATTGCGCGCGAGCTCGGGAAGCATCGCCCGCGCGCCGCCGCGCGCGAGCGCGGCGACTGCCGCCACGTTCACGATCGGCACCAGAATGCCGATCAGAAGACCGATCAGCGCGATCGCGCGCGGATCGGGAAGCCGTGCCGCGACCGCCAGTGCGACGTAGGTGTTGAACCGGAAGCCGCATTGAAAGCATGCGGCGAACGTCGCGCCGGGGAGACGTAACACGGGGCGCGCGAGCGCCGACAGGAGCATGCCGACCGCGGTGAAGGCGATTCCGACGCCGACCAGCTTCGCGGCGTCCGTGGATGACAGCGGCGAGGTCGCGAGCGAGCGAACGAGGAGCGCCGGGAACAGCACGAAGTACACGAGGCGCTCGATGCCGCGCCAGAACGAAGCATCGAACCAACGCGCCCGGATGAGGACGACCCCGAGCGCGATCAGCATGAAATCCGGTAAGAGCAGCGACGCAGCGCTCACATCGCGGGCGACCGCATGCGGTCGATGTCTGCGGTGCCCACTAACTCGCGCTCGAGCTTGTCCTGCGCGCCGCTCCGGGTTATCGGCGCTGCATGAGGAACCAGAAGGTGCCGTCCGCTTCGCCGTGATCGAGGAGTGTGTTCCCCGTCTGGCGCGAAAACGCCTGAAAATCGCGCACGCTTCCCGGATCGGTGGCGACGACGCGCACGATCTGTCCGGACCGCATTTCGTTCAGCGCCTTCTTGGTCCGCAGCACCGGCAACGGACAATTGAGGCCGCGCGCATCGACCTCGCGATCGACGGTTGGCGGCGTGGACGTGTTCATTCTCGGCTCCATTCCCCGGCATTGTAACGATTGCGCGGTGCGTGATTTAGCCGCGGCGAATCCGTGCGAGCAGCGCCGTCGTCGAGCGGTCGTGTCGAAACGGGATCGCGACAAAGCGACCACCGCTCGCGATCACCTCCGCCGCACCGGCGGTGGTCTCGGCCGTGTAATCACCGCCTTTGGCCAGCACATCGGGATGAGCGGCGGTGATCAGCGCGCGCGGTGTGTCATCGTCGAACGGCACGACGAGATCGACGCAGGCAAGCGCCGCGAGCACCGCCATCCGATCGTCGAGCGAATTCAGCGGGCGATCGTTGCCCTTGTCGAGCCGCCTGACCGATGCGTCCGAATTGACGGCCACTGCGAGTGATGCGCCGAGCGCTCGCGCTTCCTCGAGGTAAGCGACGTGGCCGCGATGCAGAATGTCGAAGACGCCGTTCGTGAAGACCAGCGGGCGCGGCAGCGAGTCGAGCCGGGCGAGCGCGTCGCGAGCGAGCGCGATCTTGCGTAACGACGGTGTCGGCGCCGTCACCGGGGGGTCGAAAGCGACGCCACGATAGCTGCCTTGGCGGGTGGCGCCTCAGTTCGTGTATTCGAACAGCTTCACGACGCGGAGGACGTCGGTAGTCGTGCTCGCGATGCTGGCAGCGGCGTCGCCTTCCTGGTGGCTCACGATACCCATCAGGTACACGACGCCGCGCTCGGTCACGACCTTGACCTGCGTCGCGTTGAACTTGTCGGACTCGAGAAAGCGCGACTTGACCTTGGACGTGATGTAGGTGTCGTTCGTGCGCACACCGAGCTCGGTGTTCGGTCCGACCGCGATCTCGTTGAATACCCTGCGCACACGATTCGTGGTCGCGGCGATCTGGCCGATGCTGGAGCGCGTCTCGACATCCGGAGCTTCGCCGGACAGGAGGACCCATCCGTTGTAGCTCGTCACGTTCACGTGCACCTTGTCGCCGTAGCGCTCGGAGATCGCGTTCATCACCTTGAGCTCGATCGACTCGTCGTCGACCTGCGCCCCGGTCGAGCGACGGTCGGTGGCGACGAGCACCGTCCCCGCCGTCGCGCCTACGACGACCGCCGGTACGCAGCCGGTCAGGACGAGTGACGCGGCGACTGCTGCGAACAGCGCGAGGGTGAGCGGAATCGAAATCAAGCGGGACATGCGTCAATCTCCGAGCAGCGTCGCGTCGATCGCGTCGCACAGGCAATGGATGGTCAGCAGGTGAACCTCCTGGATGCGTGCCGTTCGCGAATGCGGCACGCACAGATGGACGTCTTCGGGCGCCAGAAGTTCACCGATGCGTCCACCGCCCTTGCCGGTCATGGCCACGACGCGCATCTCGCGCTCATGCGCGGCGTTGACCGCGGCGATCACGTTCGGCGAGTTGCCCGAGGTCGAGATCGCGAGGAGCAAGTCGCCCTTCATGCCGAGCGCGCGCACCTGCCTGGAAAACACGTGCTCGAAGGCGTAGTCGTTGGCGACCGCGGTCAACAGCGAGGTATCGGTAACGAGCGAGATCGCGGGCAGCTCCGGGCGCTCGCGCTCGAAGCGTCCGACGAGCTCGGCCGCGAAATGCTGGGCATCCGCCGCCGATCCGCCGTTGCCGCATGCGAGGATCTTGCCGTCCGCGAACAGGCAGTCGGTCATCAGCGCTGCCGCGCGCGCAATGGCCGGCGCCATCTCTTCCGCGGCATCGTGCTTGAGCTTCGCGCTGTCCAGGAAATGCTCGCGAATGCGCTGCGCGTGGTCGATCATGGCTCGCGATTCTAGCAGGCCGAAGGCGCGCGGCCGGCGGCGCGAAAATCACGTGTCGATGATGTCACGCTGCCATTCGATCGCGTTGCCGGCGGCGTCTTCGAGGAGGAGCGCGTCGAAGCGGCAGGGCGGCTCGCTTCCGAGCGTCGCGAGGTAGCCCTGCGCGGCCGCGACCAAGCGGGCGCGTTTGGCGGTGGTAATGCTTTCCGCCGCGCCGCCGTACGCGGCGCTTTGCCGCAACCGCACCTCCACGAAGACCAAGGTGTCGGCGTCGCGCGCGACGATGTCGATCTCGCCGAAGCGCGTGCGGAAATTCCGCGCGACGACCTGAAGCCCCCGACGCTCGAGATACGCGGCCGCGATCGCTTCGGCACGCGCGCCGCTTGCGGGATCGCGCCTAGCGCGGCGCGTCGAACGGAGTGAGTTGCCCGTCACGGTAGACGGCGAGGACGCCTTCGCGCTGGAATTGCTGCGCGGGCCCAAGCGAGATGTGGCCGATCGCACCGTCGAGCTCGAAGCGCCTCGGCGGGTCGGGGTTGAATGCGCGCGCGACGCGGAACGCATCGAGGCCGAGCGCGTAGAGCCGGGCGAGCGCCGCGCTCGGATAATCGCGGCGCGGCAGCTCGGCGAATTGCGGTGCGGTCGGCGTCACCAGCCACGGGATGTCGACGACGCGAATATCGTCCAGGTCATGTGCGAGCGCGGGATCCGGACGCTCGAAGACCAGACCGCTCGCATACGCGCCGACGGGGGGAAGGAACGGCTTCACCAAGGCCGCACGCTGCGTGTTGACCGCGAGCAGCACGGCATCGGGCACCGCTTTTTGCAGAGAACGACGCAGGTTCGTCAACCCGTCGCCACTCGCGTCGAGGGGATAGTCCGCCGGTGGCGATCCTCCGCCGTGCACCCATTCCTGCGCGAAGGACGTCGCGAGACGCTTCATCAACGGCGAATCGCCCTCGATGACGTCGACGGTCTTTGCGCCGTCCGAGTGTGCTCGGCGTGCGAGGAAGCGCGCGTCCGACTCGACCGTGAGCGCAAGCGTGAACACCTGCGGCGGCAGCGGCGTGCCATCGTCGATCTGGTTGAGCGCGAGCGTCCACGGCAGATCGAGCCCGGAGATCGCCACCGTCTTCAAATCGTCACGCACCAGCGGCCCGACGATGACCCGAGCGCCGCGCTTGATCGCTTCCTGGAAGGCTTGAATGACGCCGTCGTCGCCGTGCGCGATCACGATGGAATTGTTCTTCTGGCCGGCCGCTTCGGCTGCGTCGAGAAACCCGGCGCGGACCGCGTCCGCTGCACGCGCGAACGAAGGAGAGTCGAGCGGGAGCACGAGCGCGATCAGTCCCGGGGTCGTAGGCGGTCGCACCGCGCCCGGAGTTGATACCGGCGGCTGTGATGGCGCCGGGATCGGCGTGATGATGACCCCCGATGGCTCCGAGGGCTCGATCGTCTTGCCCTCGGGCGGCGCGACCGGAACCGGTGCGGAGGCGGGTGGCGGTGTCGGATGCGGGCGGCTTGCCGGCGGAAGGGGCGCACAGGACAATCCTGCGAGCGCGAGCACACCGAGCATTCCGATGCGCACGGCGCGTCGCCAGAAAGCGAGATGCGGTGAATGGCGCGGCGGCATGATCCTATGACGAACGAGCGACAACCCGAGCCGCAGGAAGAGGCGATCCGCGACGGCGTGCGCGCGGACCGTGCGCAGCCGGGGTCATTATATGTGGTCGCGACGCCGCTCGGACATCTTCGTGATGTGACGCTGCGCGCGCTCGATATCCTGCGCAGCGTCGATGTCGTGCTCGCGGAGGACACGCGTGTCACCGCAACGCTTCTTCGCCGCTATTCGATCGACGCCAGAACGCAATCTGTTCACGCGTACAACGAATCGCGGCGAGTGGCAGCCGTGATCGACGAGCTTGCGTCAGGCAAGAGCGTCGCGATTGTGACCGACGCGGGGACCCCGGCCGTAAGCGACCCCGGAGCGCGTGTCGTCAGGGCTGTAATCGACGCTGGATTCCGGGTCGTCCCGATTCCGGGCCCGTCTGCCGTCGCCACCGCGATTTCCGTTGCAGGGCTGGCCGCCGAGCGATTTGTCTTTCTCGGCTTCCCGCCGGCGAAGGCGGCCGCCCGTCGTGAAACCCTCGACCTTTTCGGGGAATTGCCGGCTGCGCTCGTGATCTACGAGGCGCCGCATCGCGTCCGTGCGACGATCGCGGAGCTCGCCGGCGCGCTTGCCGGAGATCGCATGCTGATCGTCGCGCGGGAGATGACCAAGAAGTTCGAGACGATAGCGCGCATGCGCCTCTCCGAAGCTGAAGGCTGGCTTGGGGCCGATGCGGAGCGCGAGCGCGGCGAGTTCGTACTGATCGTCGACGCCCCGGTGTCAACGTCAGTGAAGCAAGGAACCGACGCCGACGCGGAGCGCTGGCTCGACGCGCTGCTCGACGAGCTGCCACCGGCGCGGGCGGCGCGCCTCGTCGCCCGAATGACCAGCCTCGAGCGCGATGCGCTCTACGCGCGCGCGCTTGCGCTCAAATCCTCGAAACGCTGATTGCCTCGATACTCGCCACGCCGCGCGCGCCGGCATGCACGCTACACGCCGAGAAACCGCGCCAGCGCTTCCGGCTTTCGAGCGAGCTCCTCGGAGCGGCCCTCGAGGACGACGGCGCCCTTCTCCATCACGTACGCGCGATCGGTGTGTGCGAGCACGTGGCGATAGTTGCGATCGACGATCAAGGACGCGATGCCACTCTTCCGGATCTCCGCGATGATCCGCCAGATTTCATGCACGACCATCGGTGCCAGGCCTTCGGTGGCTTCGTCGAGGATCAGGAGATCGGGATTCGTGCACAGCGCGCGACCGATCGCGAGCATCTGCTGTTCACCGCCGGAGAGCTGCTGGCCGCCGAGCGCGAGGCGCTCGCGGAGTCTTGGAAACGCGGCGAGCACGCGGTCGATCGTCCACGCGCGACGGCCATCGCGTCCGGCGCGATCCGCAAGCAGGAGGTTCTCGCGGACGGTGAGATTGGGAAAGATGCCGCGGCCCTCCGGCACGTAAGCCACGCCGCGACGCGCGATTTCGAAAGCTTCCGCGCGGGTGCAATCGACCGCCCCGAAGCGCACGCGACCACGGGTGGCGCGCACATGGCCGACCAGCGTACGAATAAGCGTCGTCTTGCCCATGCCATTCCGCCCGAGCAACCCGATTGCTTCTCCGCTGTGGATTGCCAGCGACACGCCGCGCAGCACCTGGCTTTCGCCATAGGCGGCGTGAAGCTCCTCGGCTTCGAGCAAGCGGTCCGCAGTGGGGGTGGCCGCCGCTGACGAGGTCAAGCGGGCTCTCCCAGATAAGCCGCCTGCACTTCAGCGTTCGCGCGGATGGTTGCCGGCACGTCGCTTGCGACGACCGCGCCGTTCGCGAGGACCGTGATCCAGTCCGCGATACGGAACACCGCGTCCATGTCGTGCTCGACCAGGAGGATGCCGTGCGTCGGCTTCAGGCGATCGATCAGCCCCAGCATCTGCTCGCTCTCCGCGGCGCCCATGCCGGCGAGCGGTTCGTCGAGGAGCAGGACGCGCGGCGCGGTCGCGAGACACATCGCGATCTCGAGCTGACGCTTTTGACCATGCGCGAGCGTGCCGGCGACGCGCGCCGTGCTTGAAGCGAGCCCGGTGAGCTCGATGGCGGCCTCGGCCCTTTCCCCGGTCCCGCGATCGTCAGAGGCTCGAGCCCACAGCCGCCACGGTTCCTGCCGGTGTGCCTGCGCCGCGAGGCGGCAATTCTCGTGCACGCTGAAGCGTGGAAAGATCGTCGTGCGCTGATACGTGCGCCCGATGCCTGCGCGCGAGCGCTGCGGCTGCGGCCAGCGCGTCACGTCGCGTCCGTCGAGCACGACGGTTCCCTCGGAAGCGGCGAGCTCGCCTGCGAGCAGGTTGACGAGCGTCGACTTGCCCGCGCCGTTCGGTCCGATCAGTGCGTGCACCGACGCCGGCTCAACGGCAAGCGAAACACGGTCGACCGCAATCAGGCCGGCAAAGTGGCGGCTCACGCTTTTCGCGGCAAGCAGCGGATCACTAGGCATCGAGGATCGGCGCGATGCGTCGCTTCGTTGCGCTCGCGATCCCGACGAGACCGTTCGGCATCGCCGCGACGCAGACGATGATCACGATGCCGAGCGTGAGCTGCCAGTGCTTCGCGAACGTGCCGAACAGCGCTTCGGATTGTGCAAGCTCCTTGAGCAGCGTGAACGCGAACGCGCCCACGACTGCGCCACGCAAACTGCCGATGCCACCGAGGATGATCATCAGAAGGACAACGCCGGATTGGTGCCACGCGAGGATCTCGGGATTCACGAAGCCATCCTTGACTGCGTACAGGAATCCGGCAATCCCCGCCAGCGCCCCGGCGATGACGAACGCGGCCAGCTTGTAGGCGAACGTCGAGAAACCGGCGGCTCGCATGCGCTGTTCGTTCGCCTTGATGCCGGCGAGCGCATGGCCGAACTTCGATCGTGCGACGAGCGCGAGAAAGCCGAAGGTCGCGACGAGGCACGCGAGCGTGAAGTAATAGAACGTGAGCGGGCGCGCGAGATCGAGGACGTTGTGGCCGGCGACCGTGATCAGGGGCTTCGCCGAGACATAGATGCCGTCGCTGCCACGGCCAAGCGGCGTGTCGTGGAAGACGTAATATGCCATCTGCGCGAACGCGAGCGTGACCATGATGAAGTAGATGCCGCGCGTGCGCAGCGACAACGCACCGACGATCGCGGCGTACAGCGCTGCGAGCCCGACAGCCGCGGGGAGCAGCCACCACAGCGCCGGCGCGCCCGGCGCGGGCGAGAGCAGCGCGACGGCATAGGCAGCGATGCCGAAGAACGCGGCATGTCCGAATGACACGAGGCCGGTCATGCCCACAAGCAGCTCCAGCGACAGCGCAAAGATCGCCGAGATCATGATGGTCAGTGCAAGGTCGACATAGAAACGACCTCCGAACCAGGGAAATGCAGCGATGAGCGCGACGACGGCCCAGGTGACGAGCGACGAGGGCCAGGCGCTGCGCGCGCCGCTTGCCGCGGTCATGTCTCGCGAAACAGGCCTTCGGGCCGCCACAGGAGGACCGCCGCCATCAGCACATAGACGAGCACGCCTGCCGCCTGCGGGAAGAAGACCTTGCCGAAGGTGTCGACCGCGCCCACCAGGAGCGACGCGATGAAGGCGCCGCGGATCGAGCCGATGCCGCCGATGACGACGACGACGAAGCACACGATCAGCACCTGGTTGCCCATGCCGGGATACACCGAGGACACCGGTGCGGCGATCATGCCCGCGAACACGGCCAGCGCGACTCCGCCCGCAAACACCACGCGGTAGAGGAACCGGATATTGACGCCGAGCGACTGCGCCATCTCGCGGTTGCTCGCGCCGGCACGGATCGCCATGCCGAGCCGGGTGCGCGCGATGACGACGTACTGCGCGAGTGCGACCAACAAGCAGATCGCCGACATGAACAGGCGGTAGACGGGGTAGGTCATCAGCTCGCCGAGCGGAACGCTGCCGGCGAGCCATCCCGGCGCCGCGACGCCGTGGACATCGTCACCCACGAGGATGCTGCGCAGTTCCTCGAATACCAGGATGAGACCGTAGGTCATCAGGACCTGCTGCAGGTGGTCGCGCTCGTAGAGATAGCTCACGAAGCCCCACTCGAGCGCGTAACCGAACGCCACGGCGAGTGCCACGCCGATCGCGAGGGTCGCAAAAAGACTGCCGCCGAAATGCCCGGCAACGAACGGCGCGAGCGCGTACGCGAGATACGCACCGATCATGTAGAAGCTGCCGTGAGCGAGATTGATGACGCCGAGGATGCCGAAGATCAATGTGAGCCCGCTCGCCACGAGGAACAGCAGAAGCCCGTATTGCAGGGCGTTCAGGCACTGAATGAGGAAGGCGGCGAAGGTCACCACAACGTCGTGGCGCCGGCGGCAGCTGCCGCTTGGCGCCACGATCTCACCGGTTTACATCTTGCAGCCGCGAGAAGGATCGGCGATCGCCTTCAACACGACGCCGGTGAACTTGTTCTGCGTTCCGTCCACCGTTCGCAGATAGATGTCCTGCACCGGGTTGTGCGATTTGGAAAACGTGAAGACGCCGCGCGGGCTGTCGATCTTCGAGGATTCCATCGCCGCGACGAGCTCCGCGCGCTTGGCGAGGTCGCCCTTGACCGCCGCGAGGCCCACGCCGAGCAGCTGCGCGGCGTCGTAACCCTGAACCGCGTAGACATCGGGCGCCGACTTGTAGGCGGCCTGATAAGCCGCACGGAACGCCTTGTCCTTCGCATTGTCGAGCCCGTCGGCATAGTGGAGCGTCGTCAGCATCCCTTGCGCCGCGGCCCCTTGCGCCTCGAGCGTCCCGTCGGTGAGGAAACCCGGACCGTACAAAGGGATCGTCTTGTTCAGGCCCGCGGCTGCGTAATCCTTCACGAACTTGACCGCGCCCCCGCCCGCGAAGAACGCGTACACCGCATCCGGTTTGATCGATGCGATTTCGGTCAGCAGCGCCTGGAACTCGACGTTCGGAAACGGCAGCGTCAACTCCTTGACGACCTGCCCGCCGCCCTTCTCCAAACCTTCCTTGAAGCCCCCGACCGATTCGTCGCCCGCAGCGTACTTCCACGTGATCGTGACCACCTTTTTCGCGCCGCGCTGAGCGGCGACCACGCCCATCGCGTAACCGGGCTGCCAGTTCGAGAACGACGTGCGGAAGATGTTCGGCGCGCACATCGCGCCAGTGACGGCGTCCGCGCCTGCATTCGGAACCACGAGCAGCGTGTCGGACTCCTTCGCGACTTTCGCCATTGCCATCGCCACGCCCGAATGCACGGTGCCGACGACAACGTCGACGTTGTCGCGCTTGATGAGCTTGTTGATATTGTCGACGGCCTTCGACGGCTCCGATTCATCGTCGACCTTCACATATTCGATCTCGCGGCCGCCGAGCTTGCCGCCCTGTTCCTGCACGTAGAGCCTGAATCCGTTCTCGATCGCGTTGCCGAGCGCGGCGTAGGTTCCCGTGTAGGGCAGCATAAACCCGACCTTGATCTTGCCTTGTGCGAGCGCACCCGTGGCGGTTACAGCGAGCGTGCAGAAGACAAGCGTCCGCATGAGCCACCGGAATCTACGTTTCATCTAGCTCCTCCTCGATTGAATCGGCGCAGCATGGCGCCGCACGAACGCGGTTACGAGGCGGATCACCTCGTCCGGCCGGTCGCGATGCGGCGAGTGCCCGCAGCGGTCGAGCGCCGCCATTTCGGTCTGCGGACAGCGCGCCGCGATGCCGCGGATTTGCGCAAGCGTACCGTATTCGTCGTCGGTGCCCTGGAGGGCGAGCAACGGGCACGTGATGGCGGGAAGCATAGCTTCGATCGACCAGTCCCGAAACCGGCGATCGAGCCACACATCGTTCCAGCCGAAGAACGCCGAATCGGGATCAGCGTGGTGCCGTGCGAGCCTGGACTTGAGGTCGGTCTCGAGGTACGCGACACGAGCCGCTTCGATGCTCGCGATCGACAGTGACTCGACCATGATGTGCGGCGCCACCGCGACGATGCCGGCTGCTGCGCGCGGAAAGCTCGCCGCGTAGATGAGCGCGATCGATCCGCCGTCGCTATGGCCGAAGAGCCAGGGACACCGGCCGTCGGCATCGAGACCCAATTTGCGGAAGACTTGAGGCAGAACCTCGCGCGCATGCACGTGCATGAAGTCGACCGGCCACTTCTCCGGCGCGGGGCGCGGCGTCGAGCGGCCGTACCCGTAACGGGAGAAGACCAGCCCACGGAAGCCGCCCGCATCGCACAGGCGCTGCGGAAAATCCCTCCACATCGAAAGCGAGCCCAGGCCCTCGTGCAGAAATACCATGTCGATTGCCGCACCGGGATCGCCGACCCACGCATACTCGAGGTCGATCTCGCGACCCGCCAACGATACGGCAACGAGTCCCGGCGCGCGGGACGCCGCCGGCGTGGATCCGCGCGTCACGCTAGCGCGCACCGGGGTCGGGCCTGCGCGATTCGCGCTCGCGGAGCCTGAAGCGCTGGATCTTGCCCGTCGCGGTTTTGGGCAGCTCGTCGATGAATTCGATGTAGCGCGGATATTTGTACGGCGCGAGCTTGTCCTTGACGAACGCCTTGAGCGCGTCCTCGAGACCGGGCTCGGTGGCGTGGCCCGGCTTCAGTACGACGAACGCCTTGGTCTTGGTGAGCCCGTCCGCGTCGGGCCGGCCGATGACGGCGGCCTCGAGCACCGCCGGATGCTGGATCAGCGCCGCTTCGACTTCGAACGGGGACACGTAGAGTCCGCTCACCTTGAGCATGTCGTCGCCGCGGCCCGAATACACGTAAAAGCCGTCCGCACGGCGGACGTACTTGTCGCCGCTCTTGGTCCACTGCCCCTGGAAGGTATCGCGCGATTTCACGCGGCTGTTCCAATACATGATCGCCGACGTCGGCCCCTTGACGTAGAGGTCGCCCACTTCGCCGTCGGCGACCGGCCGACCATCCTCGCCGCGAAGCTCGATCTCGTAACCCGGCACAGGCACGCCGGTCGTGCCGTAACGCACGTCTTCCATCCGGTTGGACAGGAAGATGTGCAGCATCTCCGTCGAGCCGATCCCATCCAGGATGTCGCAACCGAAGTGTGCGGCGAAGCGCTCGCCGATCTCCTTCGGCAGCGCTTCCCCTGCGGACACGCCGCAGCGCAGCGCCACCGCGGATTTCGGCGGCAGGTCGGGCGCCGCCAGCATCGCGGCGTAGAGCGTCGGCACGCCGTAGAAGACCGTCACCCGTTTCTCAATGAGACGCTTGAAGACCGCGGAGGGAGTGGGCCGCACGGGCATCAGGACGACGGTCGCGCCTGCCGAGAGCGGAAACGTGAGCGCATTACCCAGTCCGTAGGCGAAGAACAGCTTGGCCGCGGAAAAAACGATGTCGTCCTCGCGGAGCCTCAATACCTGGTCGGCGTAGGTCGCGTTGGTCCAGTAGAGGTTCGCGTGCGAGTGCACCGTGCCCTTCGGCTTGCCGGTCGATCCGGATGAGTACAGCCAGAACGCGACGTCGTCGGCATCCGTTACGGCATGCATCGCCGCCGGCGCTGCGTTTGCGACAGCGCCCGCAAAATCGACCAGGTGTTGCGGCAGCGATTGCGTCGGACGGATCACCGCGATCGTTTCCGGCGCATGCGTGGAGCGCTCGATCGCCTGCGTCAACGCGGGCAGCAGCGCGCCGGAGACGATGGCGGCTTGGGCACGGCTGTGCGCCAGCATGAACGCGTATTCATCCGGCGTGAGGAGCGTATTGACGGCAACGGGGACGATGCCGGCGTAAAGCGCGCCCAGGAAGGCCACCGGCCAGTCGGTCGTGTCGTGCGCAAGGAGCAGGACGCGCTCCTCACGCCGCAGCCCCAGGTCACTCAGCGCGGTCGCACAGCGTTGAACCCGGAGCGCGAGGTGACCGTAGGTGAGCGATCCGACGTCGTCGACATACGCAGTCTTCGTCTCTCGACGCGCATTGCGGTCGAGCAGGTGCGCGGCGAAGTTGAATTCAGCGGGCGGCGCAGGGGGCAGCGGCGCGTCCAATTACCGATCCTTTTGGACGAAGGACGAGGCGTGAAAGCTAATGCTCGCCGCGGTCGAGTGTCAAGCACTATAATGCATGCCATGGCGCGCCGGCTCCGGATAGCTGCGGACATCCAAACCTCCGAGGTCGCGTTCCCCGGGCGCCCGGCACGGGACACCTTTCTCGCGCTGCTGGGCGAGCGACTGCGTACGTTCCGGGCCCAGCGCGGCTTGACCCGCAAGTCATTGGCGCTCGAAGCAGGCGTCTCCGAGCGACATCTGGCGAACCTCGAATCCGGCGTCGGCAACGCTTCGGTGCTGGTCCTGAAACAGGTCGCACAGGCGCTGGGATGCGCGCTGTCCGAGATCCTCGCGGAGGACGCCCGGTCCTCGGAGCGCGTGCTCCTCGCTGATCTGCTCGCGGACCGCTCCGAAGAGGAACTCAAGCGCGCGCGACTCGCGCTGACCCAGCTCTTCCGACCGCGCGCGACGGCGCAGGACCGCGCCCGGCGCGTCGCGTTGATCGGCCTTCGCGGTGCGGGGAAGACGACGCTCGGCCACATGCTGGCCGACGATCTGGGCGCGCCGTTTGTTGAGACCAATCGCGAGATCGAGCGCCTCGCGGGTTGCAGCGTCGGCGAGATCCATGCCCTCTACGGGGCATCCGCCTATCGACGCTACGAGCGACGTGCGCTCGAGGAAGTGCTGCATCAGTATTCCGATGCGGTCATCGCCACGCCCGGAGGTCTGGTGTCGGACCCGACGACGTTCAGCCTGGTTCTCGAGCAATGTTTCACCGTGTGGCTCAGGGCGACGCCGGAAGAGCACATGAACCGCGTGCTCGCCCAGGGCGATTACCGCCCGATGGCCGGCAACGCCGAAGCGATGACCGATCTGAAGCGCATTCTCGCCAGTCGCGAGGCGTTCTACACCAAAGCCGATCTCACTTTCGACACCGGCGGCAAGCCGCTCACGCAATGTTTTGACGAGCTCAGAAGCGCTGTTTGGCTGGTGCGGAATTCTCGCAGTGAATCGGTGTGAAGTGAGTGAGCGCTCGCACTAAGGAGCGCAAGTCAAAGTCCGCGCCGCATGCAATATTATTCATCTTGAGCCGAGTAATATGTAGTACAGTGCATTCGCATGCGAGTTAATCCATGACTGACCCGTCGCCGCGCAACGATTCCGGCGCCACTCCCCTCATCGACTACCGTACCGACCCCGATCGCTACCGGCATTGGCGCCTGTCGTTCGAGGGCCCGGTCGCGACGCTGGCGATGGATGTCGCCGAAGACGCAGCGATTCGGCCCGGCTACAAGCTCAAGCTCAACTCCTACGATCTGGGCGTCGACATCGAGCTCGCCGACGCCCTGCAGCGCATCCGCTTCGAGCGCCCTGAAGTTCGCGCCGTCGTCATCACGAGTCTCAAGGATCGCGTGTTCTGTTCCGGCGCGAACATCTTCATGCTCGGGCTTTCTTCGCACGCCTGGAAGGTGAACTTCTGCAAGTTCACGAACGAGACGCGCAACGGCATCGAGGACGCGAGCCGGCACTCGGGGATCAAGTTCCTGGCCGCGATCAACGGCTCGTGCGCGGGCGGCGGCTACGAGCTCGCGCTCGCGTGCGACGAGATCGTGCTGATCGACGATCGCTCGTCGTCGGTGTCGTTGCCGGAAGTGCCGCTCCTTGGCGTGCTGCCAGGAACCGGCGGACTCACGCGGCTCACCGACAAGCGCAAGGTGCGGCACGATCATGCGGACATCTTCTGCACGACGACCGAAGGCATCCGCGGCCTGCGGGCGAAGGAGTGGCGGCTCGTCGACGATATCGTGAAGCCGGCCGCGTTCGCGACCGCCGTGCGCCAGCGCGCGCTCGAGCTCGCACAGGAGAGCGATCGCCCCGGTGACGCACGCGGTGTCGCGCTGCCGCCGGTCGTTCGCAACGATCTGACCGACGGATACCGGTACGAATACGTCGACGTCCGGATCGAACGCGAGCGGCGTACTGCGACCCTCACCGTGAAGGCACCCGCGTCCGCGCCGCCGTCCGACATCGCAGCAATCGAGCGTGCGGGCGCCGCGTGGTGGCCGCTCGCGATGGCGCGCGAACTCGACGATGCGATCCTGATGCTGCGCACCGAAGACATCGACATCGGGACGTGGTTGCTCAAAACCGAAGGCGAGCGCGAGCATGTGCTCGCGGCGGATGCCGCGCTCGGCAGACACCAGGACCACTGGTTCGTGCGCGAGACGATCGGCATGCTGCGGCGAACGTTCGCGCGACTCGACGTCTCGTCGCGCACGCTGTACGCGCTGATCGAGCCGGATTCGTGTTTCGCCGGCACGCTCGCCGAGCTCGCGCTCGCCGCGGACCGAAGCTACATGCTCGCATTCCCCAATGCGCCGGAGCGGGAGCCGCGCATCGTGATCAGCGAGGTCAATTTCGACTTCTATCCGATGGTCAACGGCGAAGCGCGGATCGTCCAACGCTTCTATGGGGACGAGGCGATGCTCGGTTCGATTCGCGCGGTGATGCGCCAGCCGCTCGCACCCGCGGAAGCCGAGAAGCTTGGCCTGATCAGCGCAACGCCCGACGATCTCGATTGGGCGGACGAGATCCGCCTCGCCGTCGAAGAGCGCTCCAGTCTTTCGCCCGACGCCCTGACCGGGCTCGAAGCGAATCTCCGCTTCGGCGGCAAGGAAACCATGGAGACGCGCATCTTCGGACGCCTGTCTGCATGGCAGAACTGGATCTTCACCCGGCCCAATGCCGTGGGCGAGAAGGGTGCCCTGAAGGTCTATGGCAAAGGCAGTCGCGCGCAATTCGACTGGACGCGCGCATGAAACCGGCTTGCGACGGAGCGACCTCATGGATGTGAATTACGCCGACCGGATCCCGAACAACGTCAACCTCGCCGACGACCGCGCGCTGCAACGCGCGCTCGAGCAATGGCAGCCCAAGTTTCTCGACTGGTGGAAGGAAGTCGGTCCGCGCGACTCGCAGCACCTGGACGTGTACCTGCGCACGGCGATCGCGGTCGAGCCCTCGGGATGGGCGCACTTCGACTACGTGAAGATGCCGAATTACCGCTGGGGCATCTTCCTCGCGCCCGAGGATCCTGATCGTCGCGTGAACTTCGGCGACCACCAGGGCCAGCCCGCATGGCAGGACGTGCCCGGCGAGCACCGTGCGAATCTGCGTCGCATCATCGTCACGCAGGGCGATACGGAGCCGGCGTCGGTCGAGCAGCAGCGCTATCTCGGTCTCACCGCTCCGTCGTTGTACGACTTGCGGAACCTGTTTCAGGTGAACTGCGAAGAGGGACGCCATCTGTGGGCGATGGTCTACCTGCTGCATCGCCATTTCGGCCGCGATGGCCGCGAGGAGGCGGAGGCGCTGCTCGAACGGCGTTCGGGGGACGTCGACAATCCGCGGATCCTCGGCGCGTTCAACGAGAAGACGCCGGACTGGCTTTCGTTTTTCATGTTCACGTACTTCACCGATCGCGACGGCAAGTTCCAGCTTTCCGCACTTGCCGAATCAGGCTTCGATCCGCTCGCGCGCACGACGCGCTTCATGCTGATGGAAGAGGCGCATCACATGTTCGTCGGCGAATCGGGCGTCGCACGCATCATCCAGCGCACCTGCGAAGTGATGCGCGACGAGAAGATCGACGATCCCGCGCAGCTGCGCGCGCGCGGGGTGATCGACCTGCCGACGCTGCAGCGCTATCTCAATTTTCACTACAGCGTCACGATCGACTTGTTCGGCGCCGATCAATCGTCGAACGCGGCGACGTTCTACAGCTCGGGTCTCAAGGGACGCTTCAACGAAGCCAAGCGCGAAGATGATCACCGTCTCGCCGATCGAAGCTATCCAATCACCGAAGTCGACGCCGGCCGCTTCGTCGAGCGCGAAGTGCCGATGCTGAACGCGCTGAACGAGGTGCTGCGCGACGACTTCATTCGCGATTCACTCCGCGGCATCGGTCGCTGGAACAAGGTGATCGAGAGCCATGGCCTTCCATTTCGGCTGGTGGCGCCGCACAAGGGGTTCAATCGAAAGATCGGGTCCTTTGCCGGGTTTGCCGTGACGCCGACGGGTTCGATCATCGATCCGGAGACCTGGCGTGCCGGCGCGAATGGATGGCTGCCGAGCGCGAGTGATCGCGAGTTCGTCATGTCACTGATGCGCCGGACCACCGAGCCGGGAAAGTTTGCGAGTTTTATCGCCCCGCCGGTCGCGGGCATCAATCGCCAGCCGCTCGACTTTCCCTACGTGCGTTCCAATTAGAAGAACGTTGCGGTTCTTCGGAGCGACGCGAATCACGAAACCGGTAGAATCGCGGCTCGCGACCAGACGCTCGGCGCGTGCTCGATGGTGATCGAACGCGCGGGCAGAACGCCGCCTCGTCTCGCGTGTCTCATCCCTTACCCCCTGTAGCGCGATGAAATTCAGCGACTTCACGCCGGGCCAGACCCTTGTCTTCGGGCCGGAGACGATCACCGAAGCGGAGATTCTCGCCTTCGCGCGTCACTACGATCCGCAGTGGTTCCACACCAATCCGGCGCGCGCTGCGGCGAGTCGCTGGAACGGACTCATCGCGAGTGGTTGGCAGACCTGCTGCATCGCGATGCGGCTCGCAGTGCACGGCGCGCTAGAGGGTTCCGAATCGTTCGGATCGCCGGGACTGGAATACTTGAAGTGGCTGCAGCCGGTGCGACCGGACGACGCACTGACGCTCAAGGCCGAGGTTCTGGAGACACGCCGTTCCGACAAGAATCCGAACCTCGGGCTCCTGCGCTGGCGCTGGAGTCTCGCGAATCAGCGCGACGAGGTCGTGCTCGATCTCGTCGCAACGAGTCTGTTTGATCTCGCCGCGTGATGCCCTGCGTCGAGTCGGTGGTCGGCAAGCGTGCAAGCTGGCACGCTCGCCTCGATCTCGCCTTCGCCCGGCGCGGCGCACGCTCGGTGCTCACTCGTCGCACGCATAGCGGGCCGCTGGTCGTGCAGAAGCCGCTGTATCCGGAAGGCGATGATGTTTGCCAATGCATCGTCATCCATCCGCCGGGCGGCATCGTCGGCGGCGATCACCTCGAACTCGTCCTCGACGCGGCCGACAACGCGCACGCGCAGGTGACGATGCCGGGCGCGGCGAAGTGGTACGGGTCGACAGGGAACAATGCATCCCTGACGCTGCGACTGTCGATCGGCGCCGGCGCCGCGTTCGAATGGCTGCCGCAAGGCGCGATCGTGTTCGACGGCGCACGAGTCGACATCGACACGCGAATCGACCTCGCACGTGATGCGACTTTCATCGGTTGGGAGTGCGCGTGTCTCGGACGCACCGCGTCGGGCGAGCGCTATGAGCATGGCGTCTGGCGACAGCGATTCGACATCTTTCGCGGCGATGCACTGCTTTGGAGCGAACGCGCACGGGTCCATGCGGGCTCGACGCTTGCGACGTCCCCGGCGGGGTTGAACGGCCGGCCAGTCTTTGGCACATTCGTGGCGGTCGGTCCCGCGTTCAAGGAGAGTCTTGCGGTGTGCCGTGACGTTCCATGCCGCAGCGGCGAAGGTGCGGTGACGCAACTGCCCGATGTACTCGTCGCCCGCTTTCGCGGCGACGCGCTCGAGGACGCGCACGCCTATTTCGCAGCCTTGTGGGACGCGATTCGCCCGCAACTGCTCGGCCGCCCGGCGGTGCACCCGCGAATCTGGGCGACCTGACGGCATGGAACTCACACCGCGCGAGAAGGACAAGCTTCTCATCTTCACCGCCGCGCTCCTGGCCGAGCGTAGGATGGCGCGCGGGCTCAAGCTCAATTACCCCGAAGCGGTCGCGTTCATCGCCGCGGCGATCCTCGAAGGCGCGCGCGACGGTCGCTCGGTCGCGGAGCTGATGCGCTATGGAACGACGCTGCTCGGACGCGAGCAGGTGATGGAGGGGGTGCCGGAAATGATTCCCGAAATCCAGGTCGAGGCGACGTTTCCCGACGGCACGAAGCTCGTCACCGTGCACCACCCGATTCCATGATTCCCGGCGAATTCTTCGTCGACGACGGCGAGATCGAGCTGAACGCCGGCCGCGCGACGCGCAAGCTCGTGGTGAGAAACACGGGCGACCGTCCGATCCAGGTCGGCTCGCATTATCACTTCGCGGAGACGAACGGAGCGCTCGCCTTCGATCGCGACCAGGCGCGCGGATTTCGCCTGAACATCGCGGCCGGTACGGCAGTCCGCTTCGAACCGGGCCAAAAGCGGACGGTCGAGCTGGTGGCGCTCGCGGGTGCGCGTGCCGTGTACGGATTCACCGGCGCGATCATGGGCGCTCTCGAGGCGAAGCGTGTCAGGCCACGCAAACCGCAGGCGACTGCACGCGAGCGGGGCAAGCGATGAAGATCGGCAAGCGCGCGTACGCCGAGATGTTCGGGCCGACGGTCGGCGATCGCGTGCGCCTCGCCGACACGGATCTCGTGATCGAGGTGGAGAAGGATCTGACCGTCTACGGCGAGGAGGTGAAGTTCGGTGGCGGCAAGGTGATCCGCGACGGCATGGGCCAGAGTCAGCGGCGCGCGCGCGAGGTCGCTGATACGGTCATCACCAACGCGCTGGTCATCGACTGGTCCGGCATCGTGAAGTGCGACATCGCGATTAAGGACGGGATGATCGCGAAGCTCGGCAAGGCGGGGAATCCCGATATCCAGCCGGGCATCGACATCGTCATAGGCGCGGGGACCGAGATCATAGCGGGCGAGGGGATGATCGTCACCGCGGGCGGCATCGACTCGCACATCCATTTCATCTGCCCGCAGCAGATCGACGACGCGCTGATGTCGGGGGTGACGACGATGATCGGCGGCGGGACGGGGCCCGCGACCGGCACGTTTGCGACCACGTGCACGCCCGGGCCGTGGCACATACACCGCATGCTCGAGTCCGCCGAAGCCTTTCCGATGAATCTCGGGTTCCTCGGGAAGGGCAACGCGAGCCTCACGGCTCCGCTCATTGAGCAGGTCGAAGCCGGCGCGATGGGACTCAAGCTGCACGAGGATTGGGGCACGACACCGGCGGCCATCGACGCTGCGCTCAAGGTTGCCGACAAGATGGACGTGCAGGTCGCGATCCACACCGATACGCTGAACGAGTCCGGATTCGTCGAGCGGACGCTGCAGGCGATCGGTGGTCGCACGATCCACACCTACCATACCGAGGGCGCCGGCGGCGGCCACGCACCCGACATCATCAAAGCGGCAGGCGAGCCGAATGTGCTGCCGTCGTCGACGAATCCGACACGTCCGTACACCGTCAACACACTCGACGAGCATCTCGATATGCTGATGGTGTGCCATCACCTCGACCCGTCCATCGCCGAGGACATCGCGTTCGCGGAATCGCGAATCCGGCGTGAGACGATCGCCGCCGAGGACATCCTGCACGATCTGGGCGCGTTCTCGATGCTCTCGTCAGACTCCCAGGCGATGGGACGCGTTGGGGAAGTGATCATTCGCACCTGGCAGACGGCGCACAAGATGAAGTCGCAGCGCGGCAAGCTGCCCGAGGATCCGGCGCAAAACGACAACTTTCGCGTTAAGCGCTATATCGCGAAATACACCATCAATCCGGCGATTGCGCACGGCATCTCGCACGTCGTCGGATCGGTGGTGCCGGGCAGGCTCGCGGACCTCGTGCTGTGGAAGCCATCGTTCTTCGGCGTCAAGCCGTTCCTGGTGATCAAAGGCGGCACGATCGCCGCGGCGGCAATGGGCGATCCGAATGCCTCGATCCCGACGCCGCAGCCCGTCCACTATCGACCAATGTTCGGCGCGTTCGGCAAGGCGCTCACGACGTCGGTGACTTTCGTGTCGCAGGCAGCGCTCAGGAATCCCGCGGTGCGGGCACTCAAGCTCTCGAAGCGTCTTGTCGCCGTAAAGCAGACACGCCGCATCGGCAAGAAGGACATGAGGCTCAACGACGCGACGCCCCGCATAGACGTCGACCCCGAGACCTACGTCGTGCAGGCCGATGGCGAAGTGCTGACCTGCGAGCCGGCGCAGTCGCTACCGCTAGCGCAGCGCTATTTCCTGTTCTGAGGCGATTGGCATCCTGTCGCAGCACTTCATGTTGACGCTCCGCACCCGTGTCGCCGCGCACGAGACGATCGACGGCGAGCTGATCCTGCCGTTTGATCTGCGCCGCAAGAGTCGCTTGCTTGCGGAACTCGTCGGCGGCGAGCCGGTCGGGCTGATGCTCGAGCGCGGCGCGGTGCTTCGCGGCGGCGACTGCCTGCAGGGCGACGACGGACGCACGATCCGCGTCGTCGCCGCAGACGAGGATGTCATGGATGCCAGCGCCGCGGATCCGGTCGTGCTTGCGAAGGTCGCGTACCACCTCGGCAACCGCCATGCGCCGGTGCAGGTCGGCGCCGGCTTCGTGCGATTCGCTGCGGACGCCGTGCTCGCGACGCTTGCCGAAGGCCTCGGCGCGGCGATCGCCGAGAAGCGCGCGCCGTTCGAGCCCGAAGCGGGCGCCTATGCCGCCGGACATCACCACCATTCGGGTGAGGCCCGACACGCGGGCGTGATCCACGACATGCTCGAGCGGAACCGCGAATGAACGACAACCTGCAAGCACTCGTGCGGTTGCTGCAGCTCGCTTCGCCCGCGCTGCCAGTGGGCGCCTACAGCTACTCGCAGGGCCTCGAATGGGCGATCGACGCGCGGGTCGTGCACGATGCCGCTTCGGCCGAAGCCTGGATCGGCGACATCCTCGACGGGGTGCTCGCGTCCGGCGAAGCGCCGGTCCTCAAGCGGTTGATCGATGCGCTTGCGGGCAACGATGCGGAGGCGTTTTGCGAGTGGAACGCCTGGTACCGCGCGTCGCGCGAAACCCGCGAGCTTCGCGCCGAGACCGAGCAGATGGCAGGCGCGCTCGTCGCGCTGGGTCGCGAACTCGGCTGGGTCGACACAGGAGCCGATGCGTTGGCCTCGCGCTCGGCGCCGGTGACGCTGCCCGCTGCGTGGGCGCTGGTATCGTTGCATCTTGGCATCGGGCGCGATGCGCTGATCGCCGCGTATCTGTACGCCTGGATCGAGAATCAGGCGCTCGCCGCGATGAAGGCGATTCCGCTGGGACAGGTCGCAGGTCAGCGCCTTGTCGCCCGGCTCGGCACGCGTGTACCGGCGGCGGTGGGGCTAGCCACGACGATCGCCGATGACGACGTCACGAGCTTTGCACCTGGCCTTGCGCTCGCATCGACGCTGCACGAGACCCAGTATTCGCGACTGTTCCGTTCGTGACGACGTCGCCGCAACAGCCACTTCGCGTCGGCATCGGCGGGCCCGTTGGCTCGGGCAAGACGGCGCTGACGCTTGCGCTGTGTCGCGCGCTCCGCGATCGGTTTGAGATCGCAGTCGTTACCAACGATATCTACACTGAGGAGGACGCGCAGTTCCTGGTCCGCAACGAAGCGCTTTCCGTCGATCGCATCATCGGCGTAGAGACTGGCGGCTGTCCGCACACGGCGATCCGCGAGGATGCGTCGATCAACCTCGAGGCGGTCGATCGGCTCGTGCATCGCTTCGGTGACCTGGACATCGTGTTCGTCGAGAGCGGCGGCGACAATCTGGCGGCGACGTTCTCTCCGGAGCTCTCGGATCTCACGCTCTACGTCATCGACGTCGCGGCGGGCGACAAGATTCCGCGCAAGGGCGGTCCCGGAATCACACGCTCGGACCTCCTCATCATCAACAAGATCGACCTCGCGCCTCACGTCGGCGCGTCGCTCGAGGTGATGGAGCGTGACGCGCGCCGGATGCGCGGCGCGCGCCCGTTCGTTTTCACGAACCTGAAAACGGGACAGGGGCTCGACGACGTGGTCGCGTTCCTCGAAACGCAGGGGATGCTCGCGGCCGCATCCGCTTCACCCGCGCGCTGAATCCTTCCGACACCGCACGCCGGCCGCGCCACGGCCACCATCCGATCGCCCGATCCCTTGCAGATTCACATCCATCTTCACGAGCTGATCCAGAGCTACGGCTATCCGGCAGCGTTCATCGGGCCGATCATCGAAGGCGAGATATTTCTCATGCTGGCGGGGCTCGCGGCGCATCGCGGTCACCTCGATCTCGGGCTGCTGTGGATCCTGGCGGCGACCGGTGCAATGGTCGGCGACGTCGTCTATTTCACGATCGGACGCCGGTTCGGCAGCCGGGTGCTCGACCGCTGGCCGCATTTCGCGCCAGCGGTTGGACGGGCGCAACACCTCGTTGAGAACAACCCCGCGCTTGCCGTCATCGGCCTGCGATTCCTCTACGGGATGCGAATTACCGGTCCGATCGTGATCGGGTCGAGCCGCATCGACAAATTCCGGTACGTGATGTTGGACGCGGTCGGTGCGCTCGCATGGTCGGGTCTGTGGCTCGGCATCGGCTACCTTTTCGGCGAGGCGGCGCGACAGGTGATGGGCAACGTAAAGCACATCGAGCACGAGATCTTCGGCGTGCTTCTCCTGGGCGGCATTGCGTTCTTCACGATTCGCTGGCTGATGAAGCGGCGAAAGCCGCGCCGCGCTTCGTAAGCGATTCGCCAGCTCGCACATCACCAATTCGGTGCGCCACGATGCGCGTCGCACCGCTTTGGGCGTGCGATTCGAAGCGCAGCGACCGCGCTTTATCGCCGGAAAAGCATGGATTTGCGCGCCGAATCCTCGCGTTAGATCGGCTTCGCCCCCGATGGCATGCCTTGTGCAAAGCATCATCGCGGCAGGGCGCAGCGCGAAATTGCTCACCATTTCGGCGCGCGGGATTGCGGTCGATTCCACAGCTTTAGACGAAGTCAACGACGGGGGACCCACTCGATGAAACGCAGAACCTTCCTGAAGCACGTCGCGGCGACCAGCGCCGTTGCCGCATCCGGTTTGTCGGGCGTCAAGAGCGCATTCGCAGCCGACACGATCAAGGTCGGCGTCCTGCATTCACTCTCGGGAACGATGGCGATCAGCGAGACGGTGCTGAAGGACGTGACGCTGATGACCGTCGACGAGATCAACGCCAAGGGCGGCGTGATGGGCAAGAAGCTCGAGGCCGTCGTCGTCGATCCGGCTTCGAACTGGCCGCTCTTCGCCGAGAAAGCACGCCAGCTCCTCACCCAGGACAAGGTTGCGGTCGTCTTCGGATGCTGGACATCGGTGTCGCGGAAGTCGGTGCTGCCGGTGTTCGAGGAATTGAACGGGCTGCTTTTCTATCCCGTGCAGTACGAGGGCGAAGAGCTTTCCAAGAACGTGTTCTACACCGGCGCTGCGCCCAACCAGCAGGCGATCCCGGCGGTCGAGTATCTGATGAGCAAGGAGGGCGGCGGCGCCAAGCGCTTCGTACTGCTCGGCACCGACTATGTCTATCCGCGCACGACGAACAAGATTCTGCGGGCGTTCCTGCACAGCAAGGGAATTGATGACAAGGACATCGACGAGAAATACACGCCGTTCGGTCATTCCGACTATCAGACGATCGTGGCGGACATCAAGAAGTTCGCTGCCGCCGGCAAGACGGCGGTGGTGTCGACGATCAACGGCGACTCCAACGTTCCGTTCTACAAGGAACTCGGCAACCAGGGACTCAAGGCCACCGACGTTCCGGTTATCGCGTTTTCGGTAGGCGAAGAGGAATTGCGCGGCGTCGACACCAATCCGCTGGTCGGCCATCTCGCCGCGTGGAATTACTTCATGTCGCTCAAGAACCCGGCCGACGACAAGTTCAAGAAAGCGTGGGCGGATTACGCGAAGGCCAAGAACCTGCCGAGCGCATCGAAGCCGCTCACCAACGATCCGATGGAAGCGGCGTATGTCGGTATCCACATGTGGGCGCAGGCGGTCGAGAAGGCGAAGACGACCGACGTCGACAAGGTGATCGCGGCCGTCGCCGGCCAGAAGTTTGCCGCACCGGACGGCTTCGAGATCAAGATGGACGAGAAGAACCACCATCTGTGGAAGCCGGTGTTCATCGGCGAGGTTCAGGCGAACGGACAGTTCAACGTCGTGTGGAAGACCAAAGGCCCGATCCGCGCGCAGCCGTGGAGCCCGTTCATCCCCGAAGACAAGGGTAAGAAGGACGAGCCGGAGAAGAAATAATCGGGTACTTCCCTCTGCTCATGACGCCGGTAACCGTGCCTGATGCGGGCCGCGGTTCGCCGGCGTTTTCGTTGATGAAAACGCGATGCGCATGATTGCCCGTGTTCTCGATGCGCCAGTGTGGCGGGCGCTCGCGTCGATGACCTTCGCGTGCTGGACAGCGGCGGCGTTCGCCGTCGCGCCGGACGTCATCCGCGATCTTGCGTTCGGCGATGCGGATCAGAAGGACAAGGCGCTCGGGACGATCGTCCAAAGCGGAGATGCGCAGGCGATTCCGATCCTCCGGGCGCTGATCGACGGCGACGTGAAGGCGGTGGGCGAGGAGCGGGTGCTGCTCGTGAAGGACGATGCCGCCACCGATCTTCTCACCGGACAGGCGGTCAAGCCGCTCCCCGACAATCTCGACGACGTCGTCGTCAACAACCGTTACCGGCGCGCGCTCGGCTCGGCAATCGCGGCCCTCAAGCTCGCTTCTCCCGATCGCGCCGTGCGCGCGGCTGCCGCGAAGGAACTTGCCGGCGCGGCGAATGAGGACATGTTGCACGCGATTGTCAGCGCGATCACCAAGGAAACCGATCCGGAGATCCGCTCTTCGCTCAAGCTCACGCAGGCGTCGATTCAGTTCGCGAGCCACGACAAGGCGACACGGCTCGCCGCGGTGCGCGAGCTCGGTCAAAGCGACACCGCGCAAACACGCGTGATGCTGCTAGGTCTGCTCGAGAAGAAGGGCGGGACCTATGTCGAACCCGATGCCGAGATCCGTGCGGAAGCGCAACGCTCGCTGTCGGCCGTCGAGCGGAGACTCGTGCTGGGCGACATTGCGGCCCGCGTCTTCACCGGCATTTCGCTCGGCACCATCCTCCTGCTCGCGGCGCTCGGCCTTGCCATCACCTACGGCCTGATGGGCGTAATCAACATGGCGCACGGCGAGCTGATCATGATCGGCGCCTATGCGACGTACGTCGTGCAGAACGTGTTCCGCCAGCATCTCCCGGGCGCGTTCGACTGGTATCTCGTTTTCGCGGTTCCGGTGGCGTTCAGTGTGAGCGCCGTCGTCGGCATGATTCTCGAGCGTACGGTGATCCGATTTCTCTACGGCCGGCCGCTCGAAACGCTGCTCGCGACCTGGGGCCTGTCGCTGATCCTGATCCAGACCGTGCGGACGATCTTCGGTGCGCAGAACGTGCAGGTCGAGAACCCGTCGTGGATGGCGGGCGGCATCGAGATCATGAGCAACGTCGTGCTGCCGTGGAATCGCATCATCATCATTGCGTTTGCTGGGCTCGTGCTCCTGCTGACGTGGTTCCTGCTGTCGCGCACACGGCTCGGCATGTTCGTGCGCGCCGTGACGCAGAACCGCGCGATGGCCAGCGCGGTGGGAGTTCCTACCGCTCGCGTCGACATGCTGGCGTTCGGTCTTGGATCCGGCATCGCCGGGCTGGCTGGATGCGCGCTGTCGCAAATCGGAAACGTCGGTCCCGACCTCGGCCAGAGTTACATCGTCGACTCGTTCATGGTCGTCGTGCTGGGCGGCGTGGGACAACTCGCCGGGACCGTCTATGCGGCGCTGGGTCTGGGCATCGTGAACAAGTTCCTCGAAGCCTGGCAGGGCGCGGTGCTCGCGAAGATCGCCGTCCTCGTTTTCATCATTTTCTTCATCCAGAAGCGGCCCCAGGGCCTGTTCGCTCTCAAGGGACGCCTGGCCGATGCGTGACGTGAAACGCCGCCGCGGGCGAATGCCCGGAACGCTCCGATGCGCCGCATCCTGCCGATGATGCCTGCGTTCGTGCCTTTCGCGCCGAGGACCGGTACGCCACCGGTTGCTCGTCTCTTGCCGCGATCGACATGGTGGTTCTACCTCGCCGCGGGGGTCGTGATCTTCGTGGTCTTCCCCGTCGGCAACCTCCTGGTGCCTGTGGACAGCGCGTTCCACATCTCGGAATATTTCGTCACGCTGCTCGGCAAGATCATGTGCTACGCGATCGTCGCGCTCGCGATGGACCTGATCTGGGGCTACACCGGCATTCTGTCGCTGGGCCACGGACTGTTCTTCGCGCTCGGCGGTTACGCGATGGGCATGTATCTGATGCGCTCGATCGGGCACGACGGCGTCTACCAGAGCGATCTGCCCGATTTCATGGTGTTCCTCGACTGGAAGAAGTACCCGTGGTATTGGAGCTTCACCGATCATTTCTGGTATTGCGCGCTCCTGGTCGTGCTCGTGCCGGGGCTGGTCGCGTTCGTGTTCGGGTTTTTCGCGTTCCGCTCGCGGATCAAGGGTGTCTACTTTTCGATCATCACGCAGGCGCTCACGTACGCGGCAATGCTGCTGTTCTTCCGTAACGACACCGGATTCGGCGGGAACAACGGCTTCACCGACTTCAAGCGGATTCTCGGCTTTCCCATCACCGCCCCGACGACGCGCATGACGCTCTTCGTCATCACCGGCGCCGCCCTGCTCGGCTTTCTCGTGCTCGGCCGCGCGATCGTGTCATCGAAGCTTGGGCGGGTGCTGACGGCGATTCGCGATGCCGAGAGCCGCGTGATGTTCTCGGGTTACAACCCTGTCTACTTCAAGCTCTTCATCTGGACGTTGTCCGCCGTGATCTGCGGCATCGCCGGCGCGCTTTACGTGCCGCAGGTCGGGATCATCAACCCGAGCGAGATGTCGCCCGCGAACTCGATCGAGATCGCGATTTGGACGGCGGTAGGCGGGCGCGGCACGCTAATCGGCCCGGTGATCGGGGCCGGTGTCGTGAATCTCGGCAAGAGCTGGTTCACGCAGGCGTTTCCCGAGTTCTGGCTGTATGCGCTCGGTCTCATCTTCGTGCTGGTGACGCTCTTCCTCCCGCGCGGCATCGCAGGATTGTGGAAGCGGCGCACGGGTTAGGGGATCGAAGATGCCGGACGCCGCACCTGGAGGCACTGAAGTATCGTGAGCGCGATCCTCGATGGACGCGTGGTCACGGCGGGCGTCGACATCTCGCACGGTACGATCCTGTACCTTGACAGCATCAGCGTCAGCTTCGACGGCTTTCGCGCACTCAACGATCTCTCGCTCACCGTCGACGCCGGCGAGCTGCGTTGCGTGATCGGTCCGAACGGTGCCGGCAAGACGACGATGATGGATGTCATCACCGGTAAGACGCGTCCCGATGAAGGCAAGGCGTTCTTCGGCCAGACCATCGACTTGACGCGCCTCACCGAACCCGAAATCGCGCACGCGGGCGTCGGCCGCAAGTTCCAGAAGCCCACCGTCTTTGAGCGCCACTCGGTGTTCGAGAACCTCGAGCTGGCGATGAAGTGCGACAAGGGCGTATGGCCGACGCTGTCGGCGCGAATGACCCGGAGCATCCGCAATCGCATCTTTGGCTCGCTCGAACAGGTGCATCTCGCCAACGAATCGGAGCGACTCGCCGGTACGCTGTCGCACGGGCAAAAGCAGTGGCTCGAGATCGGAATGCTGCTGATGCAGAGCCCGCAGCTCCTGCTCCTGGACGAACCGGTTGCCGGGATGTCGGATGACGAGACGCTGCGGAGCGCCGAATTGTTCCTGTCGCTCGCGGGTGACTACACGCTGATCGTCGTCGAGCATGATATGGACTTCGTCGCACGCATCGCCGACACCGTGACGGTGCTGCACGAGGGACGAGTGCTCGCCGAAGGCTCGATGGCGAAGGTGCAGCAGAACGAGCAGGTGATCGAAGTGTTCCTGGGACGCTAGCGCGGTGGCGCTCGACCTCCAGTCCATCCGGCGAACATGCTAGCTGTCAAGGACGTCAATCAGTACTACGGCGGGAGCCACATCCTGCGCAACGTGTCGCTCGAAGTGCCGGCCGGCAAGTGCATGACACTCCTCGGCCGCAACGGCGTGGGCAAGACGACACTGCTGAAGGCGATGATGGGATTGCTGCCGGTCCGTTCCGGAACGATCGCGTTCGAGGGAAAGAGCATGAACGGCCTGCCGCCCTACGCGCGGGCCGCGCTGGGACTGGGCTACGTGCCGCAGGGCCGCGACATCTTTCCACGCCTCACCGTCGGCGAGAACCTCGAGATGGGGCTCGCGACGAAGAAGCGCGGGACCGGCATTCCGGGGTTCATCTTCGAGATGTTCCCCGTGCTCAAGGACATGCTCAATCGCCGTGGCGGTGACCTCTCGGGCGGACAGCAGCAACAACTCGCGATCGGGCGCGCGCTCGCAATGCGGCCCAAGGTCCTGATTCTCGACGAGCCGACCGAAGGCATTCAGCCCTCGATCATCAAGGACATCGAGCGCGCGATCCGCAAGCTTACGAGCGGCGGTGACATGGCGATCCTGCTGGTCGAGCAGTACTACGACTTCGCGAAAGGGCTCGCCGACCACTACGTCGTGCTGTCTCGCGGCGAAGTGATCAAGTCGGGGCACGGCGCCGACATGGACGCCGACGGCGTCCGCGGGTATCTCACTGTCTAGGAAGTTGCGGGCTCCAACGGGAGCGAGATCACGGCCGCGGTCGCTTCGCGCTCGCAGTGCTCCAGCGCGAGGCTCGCCTTCTCACCGTACAACGCTGCGAGGCGCTCCCGAAGGCTTCCGACGCCTTCGTCCGCAGCTTCGGGCGCGAATGCGGCGCCGTTGTCCCGAATCGTCACACGCAGTTGCGCGTCGCCATCGTGCAGCATCGCGATGTGCAGCGCACGTATCGGGCTTTGATCGTCGGCACGTAACACCGCGTGATCAATGAGCGGCAACAGCATCATCGGCGGGAAACGCGCGTCGGCGAGTTCTGGCTGCGTCTTTATCGCGTATTCAATCCGCTCGCCCAGTCGCACCTTGACGATTTCAAGATACGCGCGCGCGAGCTCGAGCTCCTGCCCGACGGTCGACGATGTCTCGCGGATCCTCGGCATCGCGGCGCGGAGATACGCGATCAGGTCATCGAGCATCCGCTCGCCGCGGACGCAATCCTGATCGTAGAGCTCCTGGACCTGCGCAAGCGTGTTGAACAGGAACTTGGGCTCGACGCGCGCCTGGAGGGCCTGGAGGTCCGATTCGACGCTGCGTCTTTCTGCCGCAATCCGATCGAGCTCCGCGGCGTGCAACCGCTCGCGCGCCTGCGCCACACGCCTGCGGTCGAGAATGACCATGACGGTTGCTCCAGCGAATATCAGAGTGTCCATGAACGCGAGCATCGGCAATCCGAGGGAGAATCCGCGGGGAACGTCTCGCATCACGGGGTTGTCTTGCAGCGTCCATATCGTTTGGACTGCCACAACCGCGATCGGCGCGGCGATCGCTGCCCCGATGATGACTGCCAAGGCGTAGACGCCGCGACGATCTGGATTACATGCCGTCACGCGATCCGCGACGACGAACGTCAGCAGCTGCGCGAAGGCCTTGATCTGCTGAGCAACGAACGTGCCGGGGAGCCCCTGAATGCCGCCTCCGAGCGCGATACCGGAGGCGATGAGTACGAGATGCAATGCACATCCCAACAGGAACGTCGTCCGGACCTGTTGCGACGTGATGCCGCGCCACGCGTCGAGCACCAACCCCGGCGTGAGCCGCCCTCGCGAGGATGGGGCCGTGATCGCGCTCGAAGAATTCACGTGGCACTCGCCGGCGTGGTCAGCGAAAGCGGAAGGGCGAGGGTTGCGATCACGCCGCGCGGTGTATTGAGCGCCAGGTTGAGCTGGCCCGCAGCGCCATACATTCCCGCAAGGCGAGCTCGAATGTTGGCGAGACCGGTCCCGCCGCCAGAGGACTGAGTGAAGCCCCTTCCCGAATCGGCAACGCGCACGTGGAGTTCATCGCCGTTCGTGGCGGCGCTGATCGTCAGCGACCCGCCCTCGCGCAGCGGCGCGAGTCCGTGCTTGATTGCATTCTCCGCGAGGGTGAGGAGCATCATCGGCGGCAGGGTGGCATCGCGCAGCCGATCGGGGATGTCAATACCGAACTCGAGCCGGCGGCCCATGCGGATCCGCTGGATCTCGAGGTAGGACTCGGTGAGCGCGGCTTCGCGCCCCAGCGTCGAGTCGGCGGCACGCATCTGAGGCAGCGCGACCTCGAAATAGCGCATCAGGTTGTCCAGCATCTTGGATGCGTCAGCGGGCGAGGTCTGGTAGAGCCGCCGGACGTTCGCCAGCGTGTTGAAGAGAAAGTGCGGCTCGATCTGCGCCTGTAGCATCCGCAGGTGAGCCTCGTCCATCTGCTGGATGAAACGCGCGCGATCGAGGTCCGCCTGCTGCGCGCGGGCGGCACTTTCGTCGGCGGCGCGGAGGTACACGAACACGACGGTGAACAGTGCGCAGAGCGAGCCGTAGCGAGCGTAGTTTCCAAAAATGTTCCGCCACAATCCGCCCAGCTCATCGTAGCAGTTGTTTCCGAATGAGCCGCTGCATGCGGCGTAGGATTCCGCGGCCGTGGATGCGACGACGCCGATGAAGCAGGTCACCGCAACCGCCAGCGCGATCGCCAGATAGCGCACGATGGGACGGCGCGGTGCGAGATTGTAGGTTGCGACCACCGCGGGCGTGACCGGGGCCGCGATGATCATTCCCCAAGCGAACGACTGCAGCATTTGAATCAACCACGGTGCCAAGACCCAGTCGGCATCGAAGATATTCGGGATCGTCCGTCGCAGGCCGTTGATGAGGCACACGGCCAGTACAAGTCCGACCCCGTTCCAGGTGAGGCCGGTGAACCAGCGTACAGAACCGGATGTGGCAGGACTGGCGCTCGAATCCGATCGGGTCATGCGGCGACTCCACTCATGGCAAAGCTGTCGGATGAATTCAGCCCGTGAATCATCGACAACGCGTCGTTAGGCAGAACCGACGCTTCGACAAGAAGCTCGAAAACTGCTTCGGTTTCCCCCGAAGCACGAGAAGAAAGGTAATTCCGATCTGTCGCGGCGTAATGGCGCGCCAGGCGGCGACGACGTTGTGCGCCGTCAGCCGTGTCGATGCAGGCGAAACGGTTATCGTGCTTGCGATGCTCATGTCGCGCGTGTCGTCGAATCGGGCTCGGTTCTTTCCACCGGAATCGTCATCACGACCCGGGTGCCGCTCTCCACCGCGCGCCGGAGGTCGAGGCCGGCGTGATCGCCGAACAGTCCGCGCAGCCGCTCGCGAAGGGCTTCGATTCCCACGACGGCATCGTGCGGATCGAAGCCGGCGCCGCTATCGGCGACCGTGACCGCAAGTTGCCCGGCAGGCTCCTCCGCGACCGAGATCCGGATCGAGCCGGCCCCTCCCGATCGCTCGACGCCGCGGGTGATGGCGTGATCGATCAGTGGCAGCAGCATCATCGGGGGGAAGCGTGCGTCGCGGAGCTCCGCCCGGGTGTCGATCGCGTAGGTCAAGCGATCGCCGAGACGCACCTTGACGATGTCCAAGTACGCCCGCGCAAGATCCACCTCCTCCCCGACCGTCGACGATGTATCACGCATCTTCGGCATCGCGGCGCGCAGGTACGCGATCAAATCGTCGAGCATCCGTTCGGCAAGCGCGACATTCTGCTCATAAAGGCGTCGGACCTGAGCCAGCGTATTGAACAGAAACTGCGGCTCGACGCGCGCCTGCATCGCCTGGAGGTCGGATTCGATGCTGCGTTTCTCGGCGTCGATCCGCTCGAGCTCGGCGACGTGCATCTGCGCGCTTGCTCGCCGGGCGCGACGCCGGTCGTTGATGACCCAGACGGTGGCCGCGGCGAACGTCACCATTTCCATCCAGATCATGATGATGAACGAGAGCCTCACACGTGCGGGCCGGATCAACCATGCCGTCATGTTGCTGACGCACGTCACCGCGAGTGCGGCCCCGACCAGCGCGCCGAGCGCGACCGCCAGCGCGTACGCGGCGAAATGATCGGGATCGCCGCCCGAGACGCGGTCGGCGACAACGACTGTGAGCAGAAGGGGAAACACCTTGATCTGATCCGCAGTGAAGACGAGCGTCCAGCCGAGAACGTCCCCGTCGAGCCCGGTCAGGCCTGATACGTGGTGAAAGAGATTGAGCCCGCAGCCGAGCAGGAAGGTCGTCCAGACCTGTTCGCGCGTGATCCCGCGCCAGGCGGCGAACACGAGCTGCGGCGTCAGTCGCGCCGACGAAGTCGAGACGGCGAGGGTGCCTGCGTCACTCATTACACAGTGCCTCTCGAGCCGGCCGTCGAAAGCGGAATCGCGATCGTCGCGACAACACCATGCGGCGTGTTTAGCGCCAGCGTCAGGCGACCCGCCGCGCCATAGAGCGCCGCGAGACGGGCGCGGATGTTGGCGAGCCCCGTTCCACCGCCTGAGGACTGGGTGAAGCCCCGCCCGGAATCGGCGACTTGCACCGTGAGCTCGTTCCCCTGGACACTCGCGCTGACGCTGACCGCGCCGCCCTCGGGTAGCGGCGCAAGTCCATGCTTGATTGCATTTTCGGCCAGTGTCACGAGCATCATCGGCGGCAGCGGCGTGTCACGCAGCGCGTCCGGGATATCGATCTCGAACGTGAGCCGGTGACCCATCCGGATCCGCTGGATCTCGAGGTACGCGTCGGTCAGCGCCGCCTCGCGCCCGAGCGTCGAGTCGGCCGAACGCATCTGCGGCAGCGCGACCTCGAGGTAATGCATCAGGTTGTCGAGCATCCTCGCCGCGTCGGCGGGCGCGGTCTGGTAGAGGCGGCGCACGTTGGCGAGTGTGTTGAAGAGGAAGTGCGGCTCGATCTGCGCCTGCAGCATCCGGAGCCGCGCTTCCGCCATGCGCTGGACGAACCGCGCTCGCTCGTGATCGGCGTCCTGTGCGCGCGCGATGCGCTCCGCCGAAGTCCGCAGATAGACGAAGACGACGGTGAAGAATGCGCACGTCAGCCCGTAGCGGACGAAGCGTTCCTCGAATTCATCCACGACCCGGTCGAAGAAACAGGCCCCGTAAGACTTGCTGCATCCAAGGTGAAGATCGATGCCGACCTGCAGCGCCACGCCCAGCAAGCACGGAATCGCGATGGCCAGAGCAAGCGCAATGTGGCGCCATGGGGCGCCGCGCGGCCCGAGGTTGTAAGTGGCCACGACGGCAAGCGCGACTGGAATGGCAACGATCAGGCCCGATGAAGTCCCCTGTGCCGTGGGTATCAACCAGTCGACGAAGCCGTACTGCGTGTTGAAGAACGACCAGGATGTCTGTCGGACGGCGTTGATCACGCAAAGAAGCACGATCAGGCCCAGGCCCTTGAGCGTGAGGCCGGTGTACCAGCGCGTCCGCAGCCGAGGCGTCGAAGCTGTCGCGGATCGATCGGCGTTCATATTCCCGGCAGCGATGTCGGGAACAGGGGTTGAAATGTGACGCTGTCCGCCGACGTCTCCGGCACGCTTTCCTCGGGCGGGAGCGTGAGCACCGCCTCCGTCGCGACCTCGTCGCACGCGCGGAGAACGAGACTTGCATCGTCACCATACAGCGTGCCGAGCCGCTCACGGATGCCGGCGATGCCTTCATCGTTGGTCTCGGGAGCAAAACCACCGTTGCTGTCCGCGATCGTCAGGGCGACGCGATTGCTTTTCGCCTGGACGAGGATCTGAATCGAGCGGGTGGGATTCGAGCGGTCGAGTCCGCGCGTGGTCGCATGATCGATCAGCGGCAGCAGCATCATCGGAGGAAACCGGAGGTGACGAAGCTCGGCCGGCACCTCGATCGCGAAGGTCAGCCGATCGCCCAGCCGCACCTTGACGATGTCCAGGTACGCACGCGCAAGCTCGAGTTCCTGCCACAAGGTCGACGACGTATCGCGCATCTTCGGCATTGCCGCACGGAGATAGGCGATCAAGCTGTCGAGCATGCGCGCGCCGAGCGACGGGTCGGCCTGATACAGGTCGCGCACTTGCCCGAGGGTCTTGAACAGGAACTGCGGCTCGACGCGAGCCTGCATCGCCTGCAATTGCGACTCAAGCGTGCGCTTGGCGGTGTCCGCACGCTCCAACTCCGCTTTATACCGGCGATCCCGCGCCGCTCGTGCACGCCGCCAATCGGTGTAGACGAAGGTGGTTACGCCGCCGAGGATCAGCCAGGCGAAGAAGAAGGTCACGGATTGCTCGTAAAAGTCGAGGATCGGACTGATCGGGCCAGAATCGAACCACTCGGGAAACGCCAAGAACATCACGAGCACCTTGAGTGGCGCGCCCACCGCTGCGCTGACGACGACGGCCACGACATAGGGCAGCCGCCGCCGGCCGTCTTTGCCGGTGATCCGATCCGCGACCACAATGCAGAGCATCAGCGCGAACGCCGGGAACTGGTCGCGTAGGTATCCGACGACAGCGAGTTTTATGGGCGACTCAGTTTGAATGTAGCGCGCGAAGAAGACGATATTCTCGTAGAGGTTGTACGCAGTGCCAAGCAGCAATGCGGCGATGATTTCGCGGCGCGTGATGCTACGCCACGCGTCGAGAACCGTGCGCCACGTCAGCCGCGACGGCGGCACGGAATCGAACGTCGGCTGGATCGTCATGGCGGAGGCGCGGCTGTGACGCCGCGAGGCAGCGTGATGGCCGCCGTGACGCCACGCGGACGGTTCATCGAGAGCACCAGCTGCGCGGCCTGACCGTACATCGCTGCGAGCCGCGCGCGAGTGTTGGCGAGCCCCGTGCCGCCACCCGAGCTCGTGGTGAATCCCTGCCCGGTATCGGCGACCTCCAGGCGAATGTGCTCACCTTCGGCGCGAGCACTGATGCGAACCGCACCGCCTTCCGGGAGCGGGTTCAAGCCGTGCTTGATCGAGTTCTCGGCCAACGTGAGGATCATCATTGGCGGCACTTGCGCGTCCCGCAATGCGGCCGGAATGTCGACCTCGAATGCGAGTCGGGTGCCCATCCGGATTTGCTGAATCGCGAGATAGGACTCGGTGAGTGATGCTTCGCGACCGAGCGTCGAGTCCGCAGCGCGCATCTGTGGCAGCGCGACGCTCAGATAGCGCATCAGATTCCCCAGCATCGACTCTGCTTTCGCGGGTTCGGTCTGGTAGAGGCGGCGCACGATGGCGAGTGTGTTGAAGAGAAAGTGAGGCTCGATCTGCGCGCGCAGCACCGCGAGTCGCGCCTCGTCCATCTGCATGGCAAATCGCGCCCGGTCGACCTCCACCCGCTGCGTGGCCGTCTCGCTCTCTTCCCGCAGTCGAAAGGCAACGAACACGCCGGCGATCAGCAAGCCAAGCGTCAAGTAACGCGGCCATATGGCGAGAATCCACATGCCGAGCGAACCAGCCCAGGCGGGGTTGGCGAAGAACTCCCAGGATCCGCGGGACTCGACAAGCGCCATGATCGCTGTGCCTGCCGCACTGGCAACGAACACGGCCAGGATAAGGGCGGGGTAGCGCAACCGCCGGTACGACGATGTGCGGTTATAGGTAGCAACGACCGCAAGTGTCACGAGCAACATCGTGATGAGCCCGGTGGCGAAGGCTTCGGTGACGTTTCTCAGCCACGGGAGGAACGGTGTCTGTTCGAACAGCAGTTCGCCGAGATTGCGCCTGAGTGCATTGAGCACGACAAGCAGCAAGACCAGCGCGAGTCCACCGGCGGTGAGGCCTGCGAACCAATGCTCGCGCAAACCAGCCGCCCAGTCGCGAACGACGGCTGTTGCACTTCGACGTCCATCGCGCGCCATGAATCGCTTCCTATTTGAACGCGTACTGAATCGCCGCGTAGTAGATGCGGCCACGCGGATCGGCATACGACGGATCGATACCAGCCTGGAAGGTCGTCTGCTGGTTCGACACTGGCGGCGAGCGATCGAACAGGTTGCGAACACCCACCGACAACGTCGCATTCTTGATGCCGGTATAGCGTCCCTGCAGATCCCAGACCGAATAGGCCCCGACTTTCCGGGTGCTGGTGCAATTGCCGTCCTGGTCGACCGTCAACAGGTCGCATTCGCGATACCCGCTCTGATAGGTGTTGGCGAGCGTTGCGCCCCATGGCCCGAGAGTCCAGTTGAGTTGCGCATACTGGCGATACTGGGCGATCGCACCGACACCATCGTTCGCACGCGTTCCGACACTGGCAGGGGCGACTCCCGATTCGAAACCCGTGTGCTCGTAATTGATCACATAGGTACTGTCGAGTGAGAACGTGAACTGGCCGAACGAAGTGGCCGGTCCGCGCCACTGCAGATTGAAGTCGAGGCCGGAGGTCTTGATCTCGCCGACGTTGGTCGGATACTGCACGACGTACGCAATGGGTCCGGGCAGGTTTGGATACTGGGAATCCGGCGCCTGCCTGACGACGTACGTCGGCGCAAAATGCGCATAGTCGCCACCGGGGCCGAGTATCGCGTCGAGGCCCAGGGTATCGATCACGTTCTCCACCTTGACCCAGTAGTAGTCGACGCTGGCCGACAGACCCGAAATCGGCTCGACGACGATTCCGGCGTTGAGCTGTTGGGAGCGCTCCGGCTGGAGCGCGGGATTGCCGCCACCTTTCGTGTGCACACCATTGCAGTCTTCGTCGGCTCCGGTCACCGGACACCGAATCGGGTCCGGAAAGGATTCGTCGAAGCCGATCGTCTGCGGCAGGAACAAGTCGGAAAGGGTTGGGGCGCGGAACCCCATGCCATAGCTCGCACGGAGCAGCAGCGCCTTGGCGGGCTGCCAACGTAGTGTGAACTTCGGATTCGTCGTTCCGCCGAAGTCGCTGTAGTGATCGTAGCGCACCGCAAGGTTCGCCTCGAGGGTCTGGACGACCGGAACGTTCACCTCGCCGAACAGCGACCAGACCGTCCGCGTAACCGTCGTGGTCGACGGCACGGCACCCGCGCCGCCGAGAACGTCGCCGCTCACGATGAACGCGGAATTCGTCTGCTCGAGGCTCTCCTTGCGGCCTTCGACGCCGAGTGCGACCGCAACCGGTCCGGCGGGCAGCGTGTAGACGTCGTTGCCGATCTTCAGCGCAGCGCCGTAATTGCTCGCGCGGTTGTCGTTGGCCTCTCCGGTGACCTGCGTCGCGCGCATCAGGTCGAGCGTGGCCGGCGTGTTCGGTCCGAATGGATTGATGACGCCCGAACGCATGAGCGGTCCGAAGGTGCTCTCGTAGATGTACCCGCTCTTGTAGTTGTCGACCTGCCGGTTCGACGTGTAAGTCCCAGCGAGCGTGTAATCCCAGCCCTTGATCGTGCCTTGCAGTCCCGCGACGGCGTTCCACTGGTCGACGTTGGCCTTGTCGACGCGCGGTCCGAGCTCGACCGTACGATAGGCCGGCTCCACAGGCAGCGTCGGATCGCCGTGCGGCAAGCCGGCAACGAATGCTGTCGGATAGTAGGGAGACGTCGGCGGCAGCGCGAGCGTTCCCAGACCGCCGACGGAGATCAGCGAGCTGACGGGTGTCGGCGAGACTCGCTGCGTGAAGGTTCCGTAGTAGTACGCGCCCTCCGCGAAGAACTGGTTGTCGGCATCAATCTGCCAGGTGAAGCGTGCGATGACGTTGGTCTTCTCCGCCTCGGGAATCGTGTCGATCACGCTGGCGTAGTCGAAGCCGCACTGGAACGGCCTGCGCAGCTGGGGAAACGAGAACGGCGGGGCGCACGACTGGGGTGTCGCCCCGCCGGGGAACGGGATCGTCGGATTGAACTGTCCCGAGAATCCGCCCGGCTGCCGAATGTTCGCGGGATACGCGAAGGAGCTGGTCCGGTCGAGGCCGAGGTAGGGAAGGTACGCGGTCTTGGTGCTCTCTCGCTGCGACGCCTTGAGCGAATCCTGCTTGAAGTAATCCGCCGAGATGAAGAAGTTGTAACGGTCCTGCGTAAGCGAGCCGACACCCGCGGTTCCGCTCACGCGCCAGTTGTCGCCCCCGCCGTGCTCGGTGCCGTAGTAATTGGCGTTGAGCTCGACACCGGAGAAATCCTTTCGCAGGATGAAATTGATGACGCCGCCGATCGCGTCGGTGCCGTACACGGCTGATGCACCATCCTTAAGAATCTCCACGCGCTCGAGCGCGGACGCCGGAATGCCGGACAGGTCCACGCTCTGGCCACCCGACAACGCGTACGGCGCGAGGCGCCGGCCGTTGAGGAGGATCAGCGTACGCTGCGCGCCGAGGCCGCGTAACGATGCTCCGGTGTAACCCACTAGCAGGCTGCCTTCGCCCATGTTCTCGTTGAAGCTGCCGAACGACTGGTTCGCACTGATGCGCTGGAGCAATTCCTGCATCGTTTGAACACCGCCGTTGAGCAGCTCCTGGCGTGTCATCACCTGTACGGGCAATCCGCTCTCGCCTTCGATGCGCTTGACGTTCGATCCGGTCACTTCGATCCTGCCGAGATTGGCCACGCCACTGTCTTGCTGTGCGAAGGCGATGGATGAAAACGGGACGCACAGCGTGCCGATGGCAATGGCAACTTCGCGCCGCACGAACCGCCGACCACAACCGTGATCCGCGGTTCGACACGTGCCGTGCAGCGCGCGGTTGCTCATGAAAGAGGTTCCGTCTCGACTCGTTCATCGACTGGCGCCGCCACTACCGGGCGCTCCGTCTCGAATGGAATCTCGAGTACCGCCTCGGTCGTCCGGTCGATCCGTTCATGCAGCGCGAGCGTCGCGGCGTCGCCGTAAAGTGCGGCGAGACGCTCGCGAATCCCGGTGATGGCCGCACCTTCATTTCCCGCAAGAAACGCCGTCTCGCTGGCGCCGATTTGAAGACGTATGCATCCACTCGCGAGCGCAGCGCGAACTTGCAGCAGTCCGTTCACGCGGGGCCCCGCAAACCCGTTCGCGATCGCGTGGTCCACGAGCGGAAGCAGCATCATCGGCGGCATGCGTGCCTCGGCAACGAAGGCATCGGCCGGTTCGATCTCGTAGGTGAGGCGCCCACCGAACCGCACGGCGACGATCGCGAGATATGCCCGGACGAGCTCGATCTCCTGGCCGACGGTGGACGACGTGTCGCGCATCTTCGGCATCGCCGCACGCAGGAAGGCGATGAGCTCCTCGAGCATTCGCTCGCCTTGGGCGGATTCGCGCCGGTAAAGCTCCCGAACCTGTGAGAGGGTGTTGAACAGGAATTGCGGCTCGACGCGCGCCTGCATCGCCTGCAGTCGCGACTCGAGTGCGCGTCTGGCGGATCTCGCGCGGTCAACCTGGGCGGCATGCGTCCGAGCCCGTGCCGCGCGCGTCCTGCGCCAGTCCAGATAAGCGAAAGTCGCGGCGCCGGCGAGCAAGAGCCATTGGTAGAAAACCCAGCGAGCGAAGCCAAAGGCATCCTCGAACGCCTTGACGTGTTCGGGATCGTCGAGGAGTTCACGCCAGGCCAGGCCGAAAGCGAACCCGGCGATGGCGATTGCGAAGGCGACCACGGTCCAGCGCGCGCCTCGGACGTTGACGGCGCGGGCAACGACGAATCCGAGCAGCAGCACATAGATGCCGATGAGGCCGAAATCGTCTAGGAGCGTTTGCGTTCCGTAGAGCATCGACGTGACCAGTCCGCTGATGACCACTGCAAGCACCAAAGCGACGCGGCGTGCGGTCGCGTTGGCGATGGCATCGGCGGCGACGATCCCGAGCAGCAGCGTTAAGCAGGCGATCAGGCCGAGCGCGAAATCCGCAAGCAGGTACAGCAACAGCTCGCGAATTTTGAGTTGCCTCATGAACATGACGGCGTTCAAAACCGTCAGGGCACACTCCAGAAGAACTGCCGCGAGAACCTCCTCACGCGTGAGGCCGCGCCACTTCGGAAGAATGGCCTGCCACGTCGGACGGTCCGTCGTGGCGACTCCCGGCAACATGTTCGAGGCGCTCGTCATGCGATGGCGGGCGTCGTGGCAGCGGACCACGGGAGCGCAATCGTTGCCGTGACACCGCGGGGCTGGTTGAGCGTCAGCGCGAGTTCGGCCTCCGGCCCATACAGCGCATGTAGGCGGGCGCGGGTGTTGGCGAGACCGGTTCCGCCGCCGGAGGATTTGGTGAAGCCCTGGCCGGTGTCGACGACCTGCAACCGGAGCCGCCCATCCTCCGCGCGCGCGCGGACGCGGACGGAACCACCTTCGGGCAGCGGATTGAGACCGTGCTTGATCGCGTTCTCCACCAGCGTCAGCAGCATGAGGGGCGGGATGCGCGTATCGCGCAGCGCTTCGGGAACGTCGATCTCGAAGGTGAGCCGCGATCCCATGCGGATGCGCTGTATGTTGAGGAACGACTCGATCAGCGCCGCTTCGCGCCCTATCGTCGTGTCGGCGCTTCGCATCTCGGGCAGCGCGACGGCGAGATAGCGCATCAGGTTGTCGAGCATGGTCTCGCCGGCGGCCTGGTCGGATTGATACAGGCGCCGGACGTTGGCGAGCGTGTTGAAGAGGAAGTGCGGCTCGATCTGCGCCTGGAGCACCTGCAGCCGCGCCTCGTCCATTTGCTGCGCGAACAATTCGCGATCGAGCTCCGCCCGCTGCCTCACGGTCTCACTCTCCTGCCGCGCGCGGAAGAAAGCGAACACGACCGCGATGACAAGACTCATGACCAGGTAACGCGGCCACACTCGGGAGATCCAGCCGAACAGCGTGAGGTGATCCGTCTGGAGGGTTTCGGATATGCCCTTCCATTCCACGATTGTCATGAGGGCGAATCCCATAGCGCTCGCGACCAGCGCCGCAAGCGCGATGGCGGGATAGCGCAACTTCGGAGCGGGTGGCGCTCGGTTGTACGTCGCAACGACGGCGAGCGTGGGCGGCAGCAGCGCGATGGCCGAGAAGATGTTGATCGTGGCGAAATTCAGGAGCCACTCGAGATCGAAGGGGCGTGCGTGGATGCGGTACAGCGTATTGAGCATGCACATCACTGCGACGAGCGCGAATCCCTTCCACGTCAGGCCCGCGAACCAGCGCTCGCGCCACGACCGTGCGGGATCGACGGTGGTCATGACACGCAGCGCTCCGGAACCCAGAGCGGAACGGCTCTGTTCGGCTGTGCCGTCGACGAAAGCGAATCAAGCGCCGCGACGATCAGCGCGGCGGGGCGCGGTGGACGGCGAGGCTCGCCGCCTTTCGCTAATCTCCGCAGCGCGCGCTTCATGGTCGAGCGGGCGCGTGCTACATGCCCTTGAACAGATGCACGTACGATTCGCTGACCGGCAGCGTCTCCTTGCGCTGCTTGAGCTTTACGCGCATGTGCCCGGACATGTCGCGCGTGACGCCGGCGATCGCGTTGACGTTGACGAGCGTGCCGCGGTGGATCTGCCAGAACGTCTGCGGATCGAGGTCGTCGAGCAGCTCCTTGATCGGGCGGCGGATGAGTGATTCCTGCTGGGACGTGACGACGAGCGTGTACTTGTTGTCAGCCTGGAAGTAGACGATCTCCTCGATGGTGATCAAACGCAGGTCGTTGCCCTGTGATGCGGTGATCCAGCGCAGGTACTCCTTGTTGGCATGGGTCGCTTCGGCCAGCGTCTTCAACAATCCATCGAGATTCGCGGGCGCGCTCGCGATCTTTTCCTTGAGGCGCGACACCGTCGTCGCGATGCGCGCCGGTGAGAACGGCTTCATCACGTAGTCGACCGCACCCTGTTCGAAGGCCGCGACGGCGTACTTGTCGTACGCGGTGACGAAGGCGACGTGGCATTTGCCGCTCGCCTGCTTCGCAACGTCGAGTCCGGTGGCACCCGGCATCTGGATATCGAGAAACATGATGTCCGGCGAGTACGCGGCGAGTGCGCGTAGCGCCTCGATGCCGTCTTCCGCTTCCGCGCAGATCTCGAGTTCCGGCCACAGCTTCGCCAGCGTGTCCTTGAGCTCGAGGCGCAGGATGGGTTCGTCCTCGGCGATCACGGCTTTGAAGGTCTTGGTCATCGTTGAAGCTCACTCTTGGGTCGTTGACTGTTGCGGCGGTCCGAGCGATCGCTGCGCGCGGCCGCGGCGGAAATCGCCGTGCGAACGCACGCGCCCATCGCGTGAGCAAGCGATCCGGAGAACCTTGGATTCTTCCCGCGACTTACCCGGGACGTCGGAGCGTGAGATACCCGGCTGCGTCTAACCGTCGCCTCCCTAGCGGCTGGTCCGCGCACTGCGCGCGCCCGCCTGTTCACCGGGTTCGGCGCGTCTTCGAAGCTTAGAGAATCGCGCATGATCGTCGCAAGCCACATGCCACGAATCTAGAGATCGGGCGCCGAAAATGGCAAAAATGCGACGGTTCCGGCAAAACGCGGTGTGAATCCGGAGGGTGCGGGGACGAATCCTGCTCGGGCAAGAGTGAATCCGAGTCAGTTCCCGCGCATCGAAGGCAAAAAAAGGGGCCGGTTTGCGGCCCCTGGATTCCATCACGCCGGGGCTCTGGGCCCCCGGCGCGAAGGTTATTGCCGGTTCTGTGCAACCACGATTCCGTCGTCGTTGGATGCGGTTTGCTGCGCCTCCGCGACGCTCTTCACCTCGAAGAAATCGAGACCCCAGATCGGCTTGGTGCGCTCGACGTAGCGGCGCAGCTCGGTCGAACCTTCCTTCGCCTTGGCGAGCGCAATCCGCATCCCCGGGTTCGACGCCGACGGTGGATCCGCGAACGCGAAAGAAGCGAACAACAGTCCGGTCGCGACCAACGCAGTCTTTGTCAATGCGGTCAGCTTTCCTGCCTTCATGGTTAACCTCCTCTTTAGACGTCGGCACGGCCGGAATTGGCGCGGTGCCAGGTTTCGCCTGAGGGGAAACCTGCGCGCAAGTGTCGGATCACTCGGGATTCGCGCGCGAGCGATTTGAGATGAAACCGCCTCTGCGCGCGATGGATCGGCTCGCGGCGGCGACGTGCTCTCCCGCAGAGCAAGAAGATGCGATCGCAGCTGGCTCGGTTCATTCTGGGGCGCTGCTCGGCCGACGGGATCGACCGCCGACGCGTGTAAGCGAGGCTGCGTCTTGTCGTGAATATTCGCCTTGACAACGAATCGCCATTACGCGCAACTCAAAACAGTGGTAAAAAGAACGCCGCAGCAAACCTCCGCAGTTGCTTTCTGTTACTCCCCGTCGATGAGCGTCGAATCGATTCGCTCGATTTGCGTGCGTCGCTCTGTTTGAAGCGTTTCAGCATTCGCTTTGCCGGGCGCCGGTGACCGGGTTTGAGCCGGCGTATCGGGATTCTTGCGTCCGATTCTCGATCAACATTGGAAACAATTTAGGGAGACCCCATGAAGCAAACTTCCAGCATCGTGTTCCGACAGACGTTGCTTGCTGCCGGCGCGGTGCTCCTGCTGTCAACGAGCGCTTGGTCCGTTGCCGATCCGGTCAAGAAACAGTGGCTCTCGTCCGGGCAGGACATCCAGAACACACGCAACAACGACAAGGAAGCGCGGATCGGCGTGGGCAACGTCGATCGCCTCGGCATCAAGTGGACGTACGCGGCGGACGGCGACATCTCGGCCACGGCGACGGTCGACGACGATTCGGTTTTCATCACGGATCTTGGCGGCTCGATCCATCGACTCAATCGCGATACGGGCGCGCTGGTGTGGAAGAAGAGCGTGAACGATCTCATTCCTTCACCCATGTTTTCGCCGCCCAACAAGTCGCGTACGAGTCTTGCGATTGCCGGTGACACGGTCGTATTCGGAACGCAAACCGGCGCGTGGGTCGCAGCGGTGAGCAAGAAGGATGGACATCTCCTCTGGTCGACGCTGCTCAGCCCGCATCCGTTCGCCATCGTGACGTCATCGCCGGTGATCTACGGCGGTCGCATCTACGTCGGTGTCGCGTCGAGCGAAGAAGGCGCGGCGCCGTTTCTCTATGGCATTCCGGGCTATACGTGTTGCAGCTCGGGCGGCAGTGCCGCGGCGCTGGACCTGAAAACGGGCGCGATCATCTGGCAGACGTATACCGTGTCGCCATCACGCATCGCAGAGGGGTTTTCGGGTGGCGGCGTGTGGGGGAGCACGATCGCGATCGACACGAAACGCAACAGCGCATATGTAACGACCGGGAACAACTATTCGGTCCCGGACTCGGTGAAGCAGTGTGTCGCGAATGCGATCGATTCCGCGGCGACGAGCGCGTGCACGCCTCCCGACGTTCTCTTCGACTCCGTCCTGGCGCTCAACCTCGACACGGGCGCGATCAAATGGTCGACCCGTTTGTGGGATTACGACGCATGGAACGTCGCGTGCATCCCATTTCTGCCGGGCGCGCCGCCTGGATACGCCGCGCTGTGCCCATTGCCGACCGGACCCGATTTCGATTTTGGCCAGGGGGCGTCGCTCTTCGCCGCGAATTCGAACGGCAAGGCACACGAGCTCGTCGGCGCCGGGCAGAAGAGCGGCGTGTATTGGGCACTCGATCCAGACACTGGAAAGGTGGTGTGGTCGCACAGCGTCGGTCCGGGATCGTCGCTCGGCGGTCTTGAATGGGGCTCGGCGGTGGACGGCACGCGCGTCTATGTGGCGCTCGTCAATCTCTATGGGATTCCGTTCCCGATGCAACCGAGCAATACGCTGTCCAACGTCGGAGGCTGGGCCGCGATGGATGCGGCGACAGGAGCGCCGGTCTGGCAAATTGCCGATCCGCAAGGGAGCTGGGGACTCGGTCCGGTATCGGTGGCGAACGGCGTCGCCTACGCGTGCTCCATGGGACCGACGACGGGGTATCTCTACGCCTTCAACGCCGCCACCGGCTCCACGCTGTGGTCTTACAAGACGGGTGCCTCGTGCAACAACGGTCCCGCGATTGTCGATGGCGTCGCCTACTGGGGCACCGGCTACGGCAACCTCGGCCTCGGCACACCGAACAACAAGCTGTACGCGTTCGAGGTGAAGTAACCGTCCCGCGAACGCACGCTTCAAAAACGGCACGGGCGCAGCCTTACCTGCGCCCGTTGCTTTTTCCTGCAGCAGTTCGATTGGGGTCGGACCCGCGTAGTCGCTACGCATTCTTGGAATACCGTGACACCGTCGTCGCGTCGCAAGCCCTTCGCTATAATCGCGCGTGCCCTCGGCCGATCAAATCGTCACTCCCTAAAGTCGCAGCGCGGTTCGGGCCCGTAGCTCAGTCGGTCAGAGCAGACGACTCATAATCGTTTGGTCGTTGGTTCGATCCCAACCGGGCCCACCAATAAAGAAGCCAGTATTGGTGATAGCGATTACTAACCTCTGTTGACTTCCGGACCCGCGTCTACGCGTGTGCGAACATGCATCGAAGTGTGACGGAAGCAACATGGGGGCAGCACAGTGGCTAGCTACGTAGAGACGTTCGTCGGGCCCGGGGAGAAAGTGCAGTACCTTGGGCGGATAAGCATCTACGTCATCCTGCCGGCGCTGATCTTTGGGGGGCTTTCAATTCTGGTCGGCGCGGTATTGGCTGCGACCGTCGGGGCGGTCATTGGCATCGCTCTGCTCGCTCTCGGAGTCATCTGGCTTGTTTCAGGGCTGATCAAACGCAGCTCGACCGAGTTGGCCGTGACGAACCGCCGCATCATCGCCAAGTTTGGACTGATTCGTCGCAGCACGATCGAGCTCAATCTCTCGAAGGTCGAGAGTATTCGGGTAGAGCAGTCGATCATGGGGCGGCTCTTTGGATTCGGGTCCGTGATCGTGACCGGCACCGGATCGACGATGGACCCCATTTCGTACGTCGCCGATCCGATCAAATTTCGCCAGGCAATTGAGGCGGCGGTAGACGCCGCTCAAAAGGCTTAGCAAAAGTCCGAGACGGCCGGACGCGCGTCAGCCTGCCGCGCCAACACATCATTGCAGGTCGTGGCGCGCGTCGCGACGGACGCAATCGCTGAAGCGTGCAATGTGCGCGTATTCGGCAACGCGACGGCTTGCGCGCCGTCACTTCACCGATCGCGGTGTGAACGCTTGCGCCGGGCTGCGGTCAGCGTTGCCGCTGACCGACTCGCGCGCCGGCATAACCCAGCATCGCGAGCGCGAGGAGTGCGAGGAGCAGCGAAGAGGGCTCCGGCGCGTCGCGCTTCAGGCAACTCTGCCGTTCCGACGTGGAGAAGCAGCCCGTGATCACCAGGTTGTCGATCCCGATTTCGGCCGGCCAATCGACGAACAGCAGCGAATGTCCGTCGACGAGATCAATGACACCGCTGTTGCCGATCGCCTGAGGCGAGGTGTTCGCGCTCGCCGGGACGGGCGCGAGTCGGTGGAACACCGGCACTGCGCCCCCGTTGACGTACAGGTCGAAGTCCGGCCAGTTCGGATCCGACTGGCCGTGGCCCGCGCAGGCGGAATGCGCCTGGCAGCTCGCATCGGGAAAGATCTCCCAGTCGAACGAGATCGACGAGATGAAGAAGAAGCCGCCGAAGTTGATGAGAAACTGGTTCGACCCCGGCCCGTTGTTGATGATGAATGTATCCGGTCCCAGCGTCGGTCCGACGACGTGGCCGTCGCCGTTGTAGGTGCGCGAGGCGATCGCGCCTGTCACCGTCAACGCGTTGTCGCCGGAGACGGTGCGCATGTAGTTCCGGATCGCCGTGCTTGAAGCTCCGTTCGCGAGGCTGTTGAAATCGAACGTGAACGTGACAACCGCCCAGCTGGGCGACGCCATTGCAAGCGCCGCCAGCGCGAACGCCGCGAGCGCGCCCAGGCGTACTCGGGTGTTGGTCGCACGAAATCCGGTATTCCCCTTGCCCAAACGATTCGGGTTCCCTCGCTCCAGCAGCGCCTCGGCCATGGGTCCCTTTCAGGTCTTTGTAGGACTCAGTCTCCCAGAGAACCGGTAAAGCAATGCGCATGCCGTACGGTAGACGACGAATTTAGATTTATGATTCAGTAGTTTAGACAAACCGCTAAACTGTATAAAACAACATCTGTTAAAACTACCGACATGGGATTCGGGATTCTTGACGGTCGTCACTGCGAAATTTCAATCGCTGCGGGCATCGGCGTCGAAGTGGGTCGGCGTCCAGGGCTCGTAGCAGAGCCGGGGTGCGGATTCGTTTCGACCAAGGTTCACCCAATCAGCTGTGCGATCGACAGCCGGGCCCCACGATGACAGGCGATTGCGCCGTTCCCGCACCGAACCGATGTTCCTGCGTTCGTGCGTGCGGAGCCAAAGTCGCCGGGACTCACATCGAGTCCCGGCGATCAGGCAAGTGAATTACGTGCTGCGCTTTAATTCGCCTCGTAGAACCACATGTGCGTCTGCTGCGGACCGAATACGCCGCCCGACCACGCCACGCGGCCGTCCGGCAGCGAGGTGACCGAGTTGCCGATGAAGTTTCCGTAGCTCGGCACCTGCTTGTCGACCGCCCAGCCGTTGCTAGCAGGATCGTAGACGTAGATGCCCTTGATCACGCCATCCGGACCGTTGGTGAACGGCCACACCACCTTGCCGTGCGACGCTCCGATACGGATCTCCTTGTCGACGATTTGCGTGCCATCGACCGGCGGCGGCGCGAGCTCCTGCATCACCTGGCTGTCGAGGTCCCAGCGCAGCATGAGCGGCGTCTGCGATGACGTGTCGCCGTTCGTGCGAAACCCGATCATGTAGACGCTGCGCCCGATCTTGACATGCTGGCCGCGAGTGAAATAAGCCGCGTAAGACTTTGGCGACGTCAACTTGAACGGGATGTCCGGAAGGCGAACCAGTGCTGCGACATCCCAGCGGCGAACCGCATAACCTTTCGTCGAGTCCGCGATTTCGACGATCTGGTCGTTTACGTCGTCGTAGATGCCGCCGTGGGGACTTCCGGTCCCGGTGTTTCCGGTCAGGTAATCGGGGAATAGCTCCCGGTGCTGCGTGTACTTCTTCGTCGCAGGGTCAAAGAACCACATGCCCCGCGAGTAGTTGAGCAGCGGGTAAACCGCCGGATCCGGCGGGTTGGTCCCGTTGTCATACGCGAAGTACGCGCCTGGCCAAAGGACGAATTGCTGCCGCTTCGGCATCCAAGCGAAGCCGAAGTCGTCCTGCAGCGCGTGCGGCGCAGGCAGCGACGGGTACACCGGCTGCCCAACGTCGAGGCGCCAGCTTCCGTCCGCGAGCGACATCGACCATGTTCCGTCCGTCGCGGAGTGGATCGTGTCACCGCCCTGCACGTAGATTCGGTTATCGCAGGGGCAGTACGCCATGTCGCTCTGCTTCGAGTCGTGGTTCGACACAAACGGGAAGCCGTAATAGTTGACGCCGTATGTCGAACCGCTCTGCGCCGGAAGCGGGAAGCTCGTGATCTTGCCGGTGGTCGTCGCCACGCCCGGGGGTGGTGGGGGCGGTGGGGGTGGCGGCGGTGGTGGTGGTGGCGTCGTGGTCGGATAGCGATACGCCCACGTCTGTGGGTCGAAGTTGGAGGTCCCGTTGAGCGTATGCAGGAATGTCACTTGCCGCACGGGATCGTAGGCCATCGCGTACCCGACGTAGATGCTGTCGGCGGGAACTGCATTTGCTGCGGCAACGTTCGCTGCCTTCGACCAGGTTAGCGTCGAGAGCGGAAGCAGCCACGTTTCGCGCGTCGTTCCCGTTGTCGAGTCGCCTGCCGCGATTCGCGGCGACGCAGACCATCCGACCAGCGCGTCGTTCGCGCGGTCGTACACGTACTGCGTGAGCGGTGGCGGTGGCCCGCCAGTCGTGGTCAGATGTTGCCAACCCGAAAGATCGAGTGGTAGCGCCCACAGCGAGCCGTCGGTATCGACGTAGACGATCCGATTGCGCTTGGTGTCGAAGTCGCTTCGCCACGCGGTCATCTTCTTCGCGTCGGGCGCGACGCCTTTATCCCAGTCGGGGCCGCCCTTGATATTTGCAGCAACCATTGCCGTAGCAGGCGGCGAGAGCGCGAGGGTGTAGACATCGAGTCTTCCCCATCCGCCGAAGACGACGAAGCGCTGACCCTTGGGGTCGAAGATCATTGCCGACTCGCCCCCGGGTACTTTGCCAGTCATCGGGAAGTTCACCCATTTCGCTGCAACCGGGTCGTAGTAGTTCATGCCCACGAGTTCCGAGCCGGTGCCGCCACCGAGCCAAACGCGGTCGTTGATCGGATCGTAGGTCAACGTCCGATTGTGAACGGCGGCGCCCGCACCTCCAAGGTTGGGTGTGATCTTCGTCCAGGTTCCGACTTGCGGGTTGAAAGCGGCGAGAACCCCGAACCAGTTGACGCCGTAGAAGAAGCCGCGCTTCGTGTCGTAAGCGAGGTTGTACCAAGTCTGGTATTCAGCCTCGGTGCCCGCCGCGTAGCTTGTCAAATATTTTGTCCAGGCTCCGGGTGGGCCGTTCGGAGGCGGCGGCGGTGGCGGCGTGGGTGGTTGTGGTGGCTGTGGCGGCTGCGGCGGTTGCGGCGGCTGTGGTGGTTGCGGCGGCTGTGGTGGTTGCGGCGGTGGCGGCGGTGGCGCATTCGGCGTAGTCGCGAATACGATTTTCAGAGCGAAGACCTCCGAGCCCTGGCTGTCGACGACGGCCAGGACCACCGGATAAGTACCGGTCGCTGCAAATTGGTGAGTGATATTGGCGCCGTTTCCCTTGGTCCCGTCGCCGAAGTCCCACGCATAGGACGAGGCCGTGACGCCGATCGCTGTAATCACCACGCTCGCGAAGGCGAAGGTGTTCGGAGTCCGCTCGGTCATGGAGATGCCGGCAATAGTTGGCTGAACGAACGTCGAGGCGGTGGTGGAAGAGCAAAACGCGACGCCGTCGGGTCCGTAACCCTCCGGCGTGTAGCCGGTGGCGAGCATGCTGGCCCGGACCTGGTCGTCTGCAGTATATCGGTGGTTCGCGTCCGCACGACCGTTGAACAGGCGGTAAACGGGCAGGGCGCCGCGCGGGCAGACGCCGGTCGCGTCCGGCATCTGCACCTGGAACACGTCGTTGGACTCGAGTTGCCAGCTGGCCGCGAACTTTACGAGCACGGCGGCGCACTCGTCAGGCGACGCGGAATAGAAATGCGAATCGAGTCCTGCGCTAGGTTTTCCGTAGAAGCGACAGACCGCGTTGAGCGATGAGTCGAGCGGATCCGCGGCATGCGTGAGAAATTGATAACCGGTACGCGTCCACCCTTTCAACACACCGCTGTCGAGCGCCGCGGCTTCGGCGGGGTTTGCGGTGATGAAGTAATGGTCGAGATCGGCGTTGTAGAACTCGACAACGGGCACCAGGCCCGGCGTCGATGTGTCCGGCGTGGTTACCGAAGAGCGGGTAGCAAGGACAGCGGGTGAACTTCCGAGGCCGAGGAGGAGGACCAGAACAATCAGCGACCGCTTCAGCATTTGCACCATGGACTTTGACTCGAAGTTGACGGGACGGACAACGATGCGGCGACTCCATCCACAACAACCCGACGAGCAGTGCGCCCAAGAGCGCTTTCGCGGGGGACGTCGTGCGGACTTGCGCCTACCGACCCCCGGCGTGCCCGAATCCGGGCAAAACCGAACGCATCGAATGTCACACGTCCGGGTCGGTGGGCCTTGTCAAGCATGATAAATGCCAACGTCATTGTTTGTCAAAGCGGGATTACCGTTTTGATGCAAGCAATTACAGCATAATCCTTTCTAAACCCTGAAAATGTCCTGATATTCAATCATGATCGGCTGTCCAACGATGGTCCCGAACCCCGCATCTGGCTTGGAAAGAAGCTGCCATGGCAGCATCATGCGGTTGGCATAAAAGTTGATGGTCCCGCGATTTGTCACCCGCAGGCCCGGGCGGCGCCTCGGGTAGCTTTTGGGGGCAACGTAGGCGGCGCGTGCTGTTTGCCGACCGAGACCGCCGCGGGAAGGCTTCTCCGGGCGAGATCCTGCGAGCATGCGAAACGATGCCCAGCGATCGGGCCAATGCGAAGGTTGCAGAGCCCGAACGAACCAGTACGCCGGATCGAAAGCTCAAAACGGCGCGCGTACAGATGCGCCGCCGCGTTGAGGTCAGGCTATGGCCTCAACCCATAAACGTGATCGCGGACGAACGGTCGCCGGTCGCTGGGCCGGGTCAGGAGCGTGAATCCGTTGTCCCGCAGGAAGGGCTCGATGATCGCGCGCGTTCGAAATTGCTCGCCGTCACCTCGGTCGGCGCGGAAATCGTGGCAGGCGATGCAAATCGCGCGGGTTCGCTTGATCGATGCGGTCATTCCACGAATCGCTTCCTGCTCGGCGCCCTCGATATTCATCTTGAGAAACGCGATATGGGAAATGCGTTGCTCCTCGCACAGCTCGTCGAGGGTGATCGCGGGCACCGAATCGCGAGATGCATCATCGCTCCACTCCGCGGTGTTTCCCTCCCAATTCCCGGTCTCCATCATCGCGACGCTTCCGCGCTTGCTCATGATGGCCAGCATGAGCGGTGTCGTGTTCGAGAGCCGGTTCAGCCGGCAGAACAGCTCGAGGCGCTTGAACGTCGCTGGGAAAGCCTCGATGGCGAGCACGCGCCCGGTCGGGCCCACTGCGCGCGAGAAGGCGAGCGCGTCCTCGCCGCCCCCCGCGCCGACATCGATGATCACGTCACCGGCGCGCGGCTGGTACTGCTGAAACCAATAGTCCGTGGAGCTCGCGACTTCGTCATCGGCCTGTATCAAACCCTTGGCAAAACTGTCCGCGAAATATTGGAACGCTGGACTGCTTGGGAACGAATACGGGCCGGCACGCAAGACCCAGAGGCCCTCCATGTGGCGAATTTCAATATCGGCGCCTGTGCTGGATTTCGCGTAACGCGTTGCCAGTGCCCCGAGAATCGTCCTGCCGGCTCGACGATCGAGAAGGTTGATTGCAAATCTCTGCGGCGACATTGCAATGATCCGGATTCAATGGAGCAAGTCTAGCGCGTTCCTTGGAGGAACGTGTTCAGAGGCCAAGACACTCGAACAAGAATGCGCTGTCGGAGAACTCCCAATTGATTCCACGGCGGAGGACATTAAAGGAATCGATGGTCTCGACGTTCGCGCCGCCGTAGGCCGAAAGACAGGCGATGTAGCCTGCTTGCCTTACCAGTTCCAGGCGTTGAGACGTCATGTTGTTTCGACCGCCATACGGGTAGGCGAATATGGGCTCGGCGATGCCCAGCTCTCGCCGCAAGGCTTCCCGCGAATCGACTAACTCGCGGCGAACTCGATCTTCGGGTTCAGACGCGCAGTCAATATGGCTCGCGGAGTGCGAACCCACAACAAAACCCCAATCGAGTATCTCGCGCAGGTGCTGCCAATGCATGACGGGGATCTGTGCGTTTCCGCGTCGAACGTCGTGCGGAAAGCGGCCGTCTGTTCCGATGATTCCAGTCGCGACGAAAAATGCGGCGGGGATGCCGTGACGCCTCAAAATGGGCACGGCGTTCGTGTAGTTGTCGAGGTAGCCGTCGTCAAAGGTGACGACGACGAGTGGCTCGCGCGACTTGGAGAGGACCCGATTTGAAAGAATTTCGGGAAGGGACAATGGCCGGCACCGCCGGCGCAGAAGCGCCATCTGGCGATCGAACTGTTCGATCCCGACCGTAAGATTATCGCGAGCCTCGTCGCTGACGCGATGATAGAGGAGGACCGATACGCGGGCCCGCAGGAACCTGTCGAGCCCGGCACGCCAAAGCGAATAAGCGACCGCCGAGCGAGTGGCTTTCAAGGCGCGTATCGGACCCGGCGACCTTGGTGCTTGCGAGCGCGAAAGCCGGGCCTCGAGCTTTGCGGCTTCACCTAGCGTTGGCTTCCGGTACGTACGTCCCTGCGGAACCTGTGGCTTCGAAACATAGGCTCCGGACAAAACGTCCGAGACAGCGTCGCGCATCAACCGCACGCCAACTTCATCGAGTTGAAGCTGAAGGCCGCGTACCGTCGAAAAAAGTGATCGAAGGACGGTTCCTTCTCGGACAACCGGACCAGTATCGAGCCGGTCATCCACCCAATGCACCGTGCAGCCCACGGACCCTTCGTTGTTCCAGAGTTCCCAGAAGGCAGGCGGCATCCCGCGGTAGTCAGGCAATCTGCCCTTGTGAAGGTTCAAGGTGCCAAGTTTGGGGATCGAGAACGTCTCTCTCCGCAGAATTGGCGATGCCAGCGCCAACCCGAGGTCCGGCGCAAACGACCTGATTTCGTGCTGACTCTGCACCGAATTGATGTCGTCGACTCGTGTGATACGAACGCTTGATCTGGCCTCCAGGGCGGCCCGCGTGAACTCGCCGCCGGGATACAGCTTGTCGCGCGCTACCGAGTCGGTCCCGAGCACCTGGTCCCAGAGGCTTGTCACCTGATACGGAATCCAGCGCCAACCGTTTCTCTTCAAGTTTCCCCATTGATTTCGGAGAACTCGGCGAAGGGCCTTTCTCGGCGAGTGGAGCACGATGAGCCACGAGACTGCCGGGAGCGCAGCATCTATTTCGACGATACCTCGGCGCACGGAGTACGCGAGGTCTCCCGTGAAAACGACGATTTTTGTTGTTCCGTTCGGGCTCATCGTTGGGCCGAGCGCCGGCGACAGCAACGTTCGCTTTAATTGACGGACGGTAAATCGGCGCCTGCCTAGTCGTTGGCGGGCCTACGAAGCTCGATGATGGCGAACGACAGGAAATGTTCACCAAGGATAGGCATGCTCATGAGCAGGCGTCCGACGAATCTTCGAAGTGCGGAGCCCCCAAACGAACGCTTGTCGATGCGCACTATTTGCAATCCCGAAAGTTGGACCAACCTTCGGAGTCCGGCCAAATCGAGTTCATTGATGTATCCCTGCTCTTTAAACGAAGACCAGGCGCGCCACTTGTTCGGTTTCTTCTTGCCGGACTCGTCGAGGTCCCAATGTCGCGGTACGAACTTCGGATCGTCGTAGATCCGCTCGGCCGCGCGAAACAGCGCCTCCTGTCCGAAGACGACGTGCGCCCAGGGAATCGGTATGAGCGATTCCATGTGCGGCCCCCATGGCCCCTTGAACGGAAACCATTCAATGAGGCATTTTCCACCCGGCCGCAAGACTCTGTACCAATCCTTGAAGATTGGAAGTGGGGACATGACGTGCTCCAGGCAGTCGAATGCGAGCAAAGTGTCGATGGACTTGTCAGCGATGGGCAGCGCTGTGTCCGAGCCCACGCGGAACTCGACCTGCACATCGGCCGGGAGCCTGGCGCCTGTCCTGGCCGTCAATGCACGTTCTATTGCTCGAGGGTCGAGGTCTACCCCGATCACGCGCCTTGGATGTTTGGTCGATGCCAGCAGCATGCTCAACGCACCGTCTCCGCAGCCGAAATCGAGTACTTCCTTGTCGAGCACGTCTGAGTCGTCAAAGGCGCTCCAGCTATTTGACAGAGAGGCGGAACGCCAGTCCTGATAGGACTTATAGTCAACATTGCGTTGAGCCGGGCTCGACAAGAGTCGTCGACTAATCCAAAAGCACAGCGCAGAACGAATCTCCATACTCGTGTCGCCTACTCGTGACGATATTGCGAGCTCGGGTGGAAGCGCTTGTTCCCAAGGCTGCCGCGACTGCAATCGCTAGACATGTTTCGATCCATCCCGATTCTAGTCTCCACCAGGATCCCCGCATATCCGGGCGATGCGGTGAAGCAGCAAAGGCGCGTGTTTACTGCTGAGGTCCTCGAGCTCCTTCACGATTTCGGCGCCACCGACACGCTGATGCATTCTTCGTCAGCGCTCCTCGAAGCATCTCGAGTTGCGAGAGTTGGCTTCTTCAGCACCCGTGCAGATCCGGACACATGAGGTTCCGCTCGACGAATTCCTGAATCAACAGTGCTGGCTTCTCACGCTCGATCAACGCTTGATTCAGCCTGGTCCCATCGACCAGCACGATGCGGGTGAAGTGATCGGCCAGGAATGGCGCGAGGGCAGCGTTGAACGAATCCTGATTCATCACAACGCGCGGGCCGCGACACCCGGCGCAGCCCATCACGGTGATATCTGGCGACGCGACGGGATCGTCGGGGACAACGCGCGCTCGACCAGCCGACGATGGGGCCCATTCGATTCGCTCCTCCGGGAAGCGGTCCTCGAGCGCGAGGATGCGCGCCAGGTCGCCGCCGCCGGCAAGGCGCGTCTCGAGCACACCAGGGAGCGGATCCGTGCCGATGTCGGGAAACCACGGTTTGAGGGCCTCGAGGATCACTTGCGAAGCAATGAGCGCTCCGGCGTCGTTCCAGTGAGTATCAGTCTTGTGATAGACGCGTTGGTCGCGCTTGGCGCGCTGCAGTGCGCCGCGAAGATCGACGATCCGAATGTCTGTGTGCTCGCGCAAGTCCGCGAGCAGCTGATCGAGACGTGAGTCAGGTCGCACCGGGTGCAGCACCGGCGGCATGTATTCCGGATAGATGGTCTCCTTGTCGGGAGCGACGACAACGAGGTAATGGATACGACGCTCGGCCAACCACCGCTGGCGCTCCTCGAGGTCCTTCCGCCAGCGAGCGAGGTCGGCGTTGGTGAATGGCTTGACGCCGCGGAAATAGTCGACCGAATGCTCGGCGGCGTAGAACAGATAACCGTCCTGGCCGACGAGCGCTTTGGGCGAGGGCGACACCCCCAGCGCGAGCTTGCCGAGGCTATGCGCGCGGATCAGGTACCAGCGGAATGCGAACGAGTCGTCCCAGTAGCGCTCGAAGCGGCGCGGAAAGCTCACGATCGAGAAACCCCAGCCCGGGCCGCCGAGCCGAATCGTCGGCAGTGGCGCGGGGCGTCGGTTCTCGGTCAGCGCGAACGCGCCCTGCGTCGGCAACAGCTTCCCGATGAGCGGCAGCGCGATCACACAGAGAAACATGGCAATCGCGATCCGTTCCGTCACGCGACGTACCGGTGACGATGTCGTCGTCGAAGCGGGCCCTGCGTCTCCGGAGATGGTCGACGACGTCATCTCATTTAGAACCGGAAGTAGATGAACGGATTGTAGGTACCCGCGGCAAGCAACATCACGGAGGTCAGAAGGATCGATGCCATCGCGGCTAGCTTGAAAGCGCTCGCTCCGATCTCCACCGACAAGCCTGGCGCCGCGGCGAGGCGGCGGCCGAGCGCCGGTACGATCGGCATGGAGCCGATGGCGCCGGCGGTGAGCGCAAGAAGCGTCAGCGTGTCCGCATACAGCCCCAGCGGATGCTCGATTCCGGACGCGGGCGAGAGCCCCACCATCGCCGCCAGAAAACTCCACGCGTGCGAGAGCGTCGACGCGCGAAAGAAAACCCAGCTCACCATCACCACGAGAAGCAGATAGACATGGCGCCAGGGCGCACGCCAGCCGGCGAGCACGCGCGAGAGGCCCATGCGCTCGGCCACGAGGAACGCGCCGTGAAACAGTCCCCAGAACACGAAGTTCCACGCCGCGCCGTGCCACAGACCGCACAGAAAGAACACGATCACCAGGTTCAGATAAGTGCGTCTGGGCGAAATGCGGTTGCCGCCGAGTGGAATGTACAGGTAGTCCCGAAACCAGTTCGAAAGCGAGATGTGCCAGCGGTGCCAGAACTCGGTCAGGCTTTGCGAGATGTACGGGTAGTTGAAGTTCTCGAGGAAATGAAATCCGAACATGCGGCCGAGTCCGATGGCCATGTCCGAATAGCCGGAGAAGTCGAAGTAGATTTGCAACGTGTAACAAACAAGGCCGAGCCACGCGACCGGCAACGTGAGCTGATCGCCCGGGATTGAGAAAATCAGATCGGCCGGACCGGCAAGCGAATTTGCGATGAGCACTTTCTTGCCGAGACCGACGACGAAGCGCTCGACGCCGTAGGCGAAGTCGCCGCGGCTGACGCTGCGTTGCTCGAGCTGGTTGGCGACGTCGTGGTAACGGATGATCGGGCCGGCGATCAGCTGTGAGAAGAGCGAGATGTAGAGCCCGATGTTGAACAGGCTGCGCTGCGCTGGTACGACCCGCCGGTAGACGTCGATGACGTACGACAGCGCGTGGAAAGTGAAGAACGAGATGCCGATCGGCAACGCGATATCGGGCAGGCGCAGCGTGCGCAGGTCGAGGTCGGAAAGCACGACGTTCACGTTCTGCACGGCGAAATCGGTGTACTTGAAGATGGCAAGCAGCCCGATGTTGAGAACGACCGCGATCGTGAGCGGCACTCGCCGCCGCTTGGAATCGTCGACGCGGTCGATCCACCGCGCGAGTAGGTAGTTGCCGACGATCGAGACAAGCATCACCAGGACGAACTTCGGCTCGCCCCAGCCGTAAAAGACGAGGCTCGTTCCCAGGAGCCAGAAGTTGCGCGAGCGCCACGGCAACACGAAGTACACGCCGAGCGTGATCGGAAGAAAAAGAAACAGGAAGATCGGAGAGCTGAAGACCACGTGTAATCCGCGCCGCTGCTTTAGCGGCTAGCGCCCGATCATTCGACGTCGGTCGACCAACGCAGCCCCGTGGCGCGCTTGAGACGCAGCAGCTGGTTGCGCAGCGGCGCGGGCAGCACGGTCGCGCCGAGCGCGAGCGCGGTCGACGACCGCCACCCGTCGCGCAGGCTCTGCATGAAATGTCGTCGCGCGTTGTGGGTGTCTCCTGCGTGCAGCGCGACGATGCCGAGGCGGTGGTGCGCCACCGGACGCTCCTTTCGGAAGTAGTCCAGGGTCCCGGCGGGAAAGAGCTCAGGGTGAGCAGCGACCTTCTCGCCGATGCGCAGTCGCTCCGCGACGAGCTCGTCGCGGCGCAGCGATGCATTGCCCTCCCATACGAGCGACAGCACCAAACATTCTTCGATCGCGACGGCGCGCGAGCGCACGAGCAGGCGCATCCAGCAATCGGCATCGTCGCAATAACGGAAGGACTCGTCGAAGCCGCCGATGTCTTGCAGCGCCTGACGGCGGACGAGGACCGTTGACGGGGAAATGAAGTTAAACCGCACGATGCTCTGGGCGAGCGCTTCCGGCAGCAGATAGGCATTGTCGCCCAGCGAATTGCGTTCGAGCTTGGCGTACGGGGGTGTCGCGCGCAGGAATCCGTCCTCGACGATGCTGCCGTCGCGTCGCAGGAGGCGCATGTCGGTGAAAACCAGACTGACTTCGGAATGCGCCTCCATCAGCGCGAGCTGACGCGAGAGTTTGCCCGGTTGCCAGACGTCGTCCTGATCGAGCAGCGCGACAAAACGCGCCTGCGCAGCGGCGAGGCCGGCGTTGCGCGCGCCCGAGACGCCGCGATTGGCCTGTCGGATGACCGTGACACGCGAGCCGTACGAGCGCGCGATCTCGGCAGAATCGTCGGTGGACCCGTCGTCGACGACGATCACGCGCAGTGGCACGTCCTGTTTGAGCGCGCTGTCGAGCGCGTGGCGAATCACCTGGCTGCCGTTGTACGCCGGGAGGACCACGTCGATCGAAGGCGCATCGATCGCAGCCGGTGCTGGAGCGTTCATCGTGGAGTTGCCCTCCGCGTCGGCTCGGCGTGGAACCGTTCGATCGCTTCGCGATAGACCTCGACCGCACGTGTGGCGACAACCGGAGTCGCGCACACGGTCTCGACGATGCGGCGGCCGCGTGCACCCATTGCATCGCGCTCGGCGTCGGAGAGCGAGAGGATCTCGGAGATCGCCGCGGCCAGCGCCTCCGGGTCGCGCGGCGGAACGACGATCCCGCAGCCGCTTTCTTTGACCAGCTCGGCGTTGCCGATCGTGCTCGTGACCACGCACGGTCGCCCGCACCCCATGGCCTCGAGCAGGGCGTTCGGATAAACGTCGTTCTGTGCAGGATGCACGAAGACAGAGGTCCCCTGGTAGAAGGGAATGACCTCCTGCTGCGGGACCGGTGGGAGGAAGCGAACGCGATCCAGCATGCCCTGCCCGCGCAACTCTTGTTCGAGAAAACGTTGTAGCGACGTCCTTCCGGGGCCGGTGCGCGTATCGTTGGCAACGAGCGTGAAGATGGCATCCGGATGCCGTCGGCAGACGAGCGGTACCGCCGCCATGAGCTCGTACACGCCCTTAAGCGGCTGCAGGTGGCCGACGAAGAGCACGCTCGTTAGTTGTCGCGTCGAGCCCGCTTCCGCAGGACGGAAGCGATCGACATTAAGCGGATTTCGGATCAGGCGAAACCGCGAGCGATCGAGGTTCCACTCCTGCGAGATCATGTCGGCGAACGCGCGACTCGCGCAGGCGAGCAGCGTCGCACGTTCCGCGGGCAGGCGCTCGACCATGGTCTCGATGCGCGCGCGCGTCGCGGGAACCGGTCGACCGTCCCAGCGTTGATAGACGCTCGCCGGGCCACCGAAGCGGACGACGTAAGGCACGAAGGGGGAGAGCGAAAAACGGAAGCCCTCGCCATAGGCGTCCGGAAACACCACGAGGTCGAGGGGATCCTGGCGATGCAGCCGCCCGAGCTCGCGCTGGGCCGCAAAAGACCAGCGGAGCCAGGGCACCGGCAGCCAGCGTCCCAGCTTCCATTGGCGTCGCGACCCGCGCGACACCGCACGCAGATTGACGGGGCCGTCGGCCGGCACGGCCGCTCCGTTACTGGTCTCCGCAATGACCGAGACCCGATGTCCGAGACCTGCCACCGCGTGCGCCAGCGAGTACGTGTGGGCGCCGATGCCGCCGATGCCGCCGTGGGAGAGTGGCGGATAGTCAGCCGACACGAAGCACAACCGCAGGGGACGTCGAGGATCGGGATTCATGCCGGAACGCGACGCACCAAACCTTACCGGCCATCCTGCGGGTGCAACTCCCACCGATGCGGCAGGACGAAATGGCCGCTGACCTCGCGCGAGGCGACGCTTGGCCCGTCGACCATGAACGTCGCGGCTCGCGGCCGCATGTCCATGTACCGCTGGATGCGGCTGTCCTGGATGGCGACGGTGACGCCGTAGCTGCCGCGCGTAAAGAGGACCGGAGAGAGGATGAGCCGCACGGTGCTGCTGCCCTGCGAAGCGTCGAGGCGGATGCCGTCGAAGCGCGACGTGAGTCCGCCGAGCGGAAAGTCGCGCACGTCGTGGAAAGTGAGCGACATCACCGGGTCGTCGACCGGCTGGGTCACGGTGTAGACGATGTCGACGCTCGCCGGCTCGCCGTACTTGAGTGATCCGTTGGCATGCCCGTCAGCGTTGCGCACGGTCACCCGGGTGATGTGAATCGGACTATCGGACGGCGCGGTCAGTTCTTCCGTGGCCTCCGTCCCGTGCGTGTGCACGGTGCGCAGGTAGCTCTCGACCGTTTCGTCGGGATCGCCATACGCCTGGATCGTGCCGTGGTCGATCCATAGGACGCGCGACGAGTGCTGCAGGATGCTCGGCATCGCGTGCGAGACCAGCACGATGGTCCGGTCCTGCTCCTTGAGCTCGGCGATCTTGTTCAGACACTTGGCCTGAAACGCCGTGTCTCCGACCGCGAGCACCTCGTCGACCAGCAGGACGTCGGGGTCGATGTGCGCAGCGACGGCGAATCCCAGGCGTACCATCATCCCATTCGAGTAGAACTTGAGCGGGGTGTCGAGGAACTTCTCGACCTCCGAGAAAGCGACGATCTCGTCGAACTTGGCGTCGATCTCGCGCTTGCGCATGCCGAGGATCGCACCGTTCAAGTAGACGTTCTCACGGCCGGTGAGCTCCGGATGAAACCCGGCGCCCACCTCGATCAGCGCACCGAGCCGGCCTTTCACGGCGAACGATCCTTCCGTCGGCACGGTGACGCGCGAGAGAATCTTGAGGATCGTGCTCTTGCCTGCGCCGTTGGGTCCGATGAGCCCGATGGTTGCGCCGCGCTCGATCTCGAAGCTCATGTCGCGAAGCGCCCAGAAGGTGTCTCCGCGCTTCGCATCGTTGAAGAGCGCGGCCCGCGCGAGCTTGCGGTGCAGCTCGTAGCGTTTCGAGACGTGGCTGAACGTGACGACAATGTCGCGCATCGGCTTAGATGACGTCGGCGAAGGTCCGCTCGGCGCGCTTGAAGAAGAGGTAGGCCCCCGCCAGCGCGATCACGATCACCGGGCACGCGATCCCCAGATAAGTGAAGTCCGGGTGCTCTCCGTGAAGCAGCGCGCGCCGAAAACCGTCGATGATGCCCGCCATCGGGTTGAGAAGATAGAAGGGTCGCAGCCACTCGGGAACGCTGGTCAGGGGGTACGCGATCGGTGAGGCGTACATCCAGAGCTGCAGAAGCAAAGGCAGGGCATGACCCATGTCGCGAAAGTAAACCTGCAGCGACGATGTCATCAGGATCACAGCCAGCACGAATAAGACCTCCAGCGCGAGCAGGGGAATCACCCATAGCGCCGCCCACGACAGCGCGACCTGGTAGTACACGAACATCGCGACCAGGATAAGGCCGGCGACACCGAGATCAACGAGCGCCGAGAGCATTACCGCAAGCAGCAGCGTCTCCCGCGGAAAGTAAATCTTACGGACCAGCGTCGCATTCGCGGTCATCGCGACGGTACCCTGCGACAGCGACGTCGCAAAGAACGTCCAGAAGATGAGCACGCTGTACGAGAAGATCGGGTACGGGATCCCTTCGCTCGGCACGCGGGCGAAGAGGGAGAAGACGAGCGTGAAGACGATCATCAGCGATACGGGCTGGATCACCGCCCACGCCACTCCGAGGATCGTCTGCTTGTACTTCGCCCGGATGTCGCGCTTGGCGAAGCTCAGCACCAGATGTGCGTTGTCCGCGAGCTCCTGCAGGTAGTTCATCGCGAACAAACTGTTGACGTCAACATCGTGTTCGGGCCGGTAAGGCTTGATCGCGATGCGCATCGAGGCACCGGGCCAAGTATTATCGCAGACATCGATTGCCAATCACCGCGCGCCGACCGTCGGTACAGAACGCCGCGCGGTCGCCCACGCTCGCCTTGGTCTGCTTCGGACTGCTACCATTGTTTGCACGCTGCCGGTCGTGCGGGAAGAGGTTACCGGTAATACCCGCGTCGTGCCGTTGTCACGACCGCGGAACTAGCCCATGCCAGCGCTAAGAGATCTCATCCTCACGGCATTCATCCTGGGACTTCTTCCCGCGGTGCTGCTTCGCCCGCACTGGGGCATCCTGCTGTGGACCTGGATCGGCCTGATGAATCCCCACAAATTGACCTGGGGGTTCGCGTACGACTTTCCGTTCGCAATGATTGTCGGAATCGTGACGATGCTGGCGATCCTTTTTTCCCGGGAGCCCAAGCGGTTGCCGATGAGCGCGGCGGTCGTGATCCTGCTCATGTTTGTCGTCTGGATGACCGTCACGACAACCTTCTTCAGCCTGTTCCCGGACCTCGCGTGGCCGAAATGGGAAAAGGTGATGAAGATCCAGCTCTTCATCTTCCTGACGCTGCTGGTGATGCAGTCGGAGGAACGGATCAAGGCGCTGGTGCTGGTCGCCACGTTGTCGATCGCCTTCTTCGGAATCAAGGGAGGCATCTACACGATCGCGCACGGCGGCGGCGGCAAGGTGCTGGGGCCGGAAGGGGGCTTCATCGGAGGAAACACCGAGATCGCGCTCGCGCTGACGGTGACCTTGCCATTGATGCGCTGGCTGCAGCTTCAGACCACGAACCGGTGGCTCAGGCACGGGGCAACCGTCGCCATGGTCCTCGTTTGCATTTCGATCCTCGGTTCGTATTCGCGCGGTGGGTTCCTGGCGCTGACCGCGATGGGCGCTTTCCTCTGGATCAAGAGCCGAAAGAAAATCGTTCTCGGCGTCGTGCTGGCCGCGCTCGCTTTCGGGCTTCTTTCGTTCATGCCCGAGACGTGGCACGAGAGAATCGACACGATTCAGAGCTACGAGACGGACCGCTCGGCGATGGGGCGCATCGGAGCCTGGCGTTTCGCGACCAACCTCGCGCTGAACCGGCCGATCGGCGGCGGCGGTTTCGAAGATTTTCAGCCGGAGTCCTACCAGGAATACGGGCCGCCCGACGCGAGTGTGCTCGACGCGCACAGCATCTGGTTCCAGGTGCTCGGCGAGCACGGCTTCGTCGGCCTCGGCCTCTTCGTTCTGCTGTGGATCGCCGCGTGGCGCACGGGATCGCGAGTGATCCGATTGTGTGGAAAGAACCCGGACTTCGCCTGGGCGAGGGACCTTGCGGGCATGATCCAGGCCGCGCTGGTCGGCTTCGTGGTGGGTGGCAGCTTCCTCGGCCTCGCGTACTGGGATTACCCCTACATCCTGGTGATCGTGCTGGTGCTCACGAAGGTCGTCGTCCAAAGAAAACTCGAGCAGACGCGCGTCCAGGCTGTAGTCGCCCCGGCGCCCGCGCAAGCTCGCCTCGGCACGCAGGGCTAAGTCGAACCCTCGTCGGATCGGAGATTCGTATTGCGGTCGCGATTCGAGCAGGAGTGGCGGACGCGGTTCGAGGAGTTTGCCAGCGTGCGCGACGACGATGCGGGCATCGCCGGCTGGACCGCTACCGGGCTCGATGCACGCGTTCGCAGATTCCTTAAGCTTTGGAAGCCCGGCGAATCGGGGCTCCGCTGGCTGGACGCGGGCTGCGGTGCCGGAACGTACACGCGCATTCTGCGGGGCCAGCATCGCGAGGTCGTTGGCGTGGACTACTCACTGCCGACGCTCCGCAGGGCTGCTGCACGCGACGAAGAAGGCGCGGTCTACACGGTCGCCGACGTGACCAGCCTTCCGTTTCGGGGCGAGCAGTTCGACGGCGTTCTGTGCCTGGGCGTCACCCAGGCCCTAGCTGCGGGTGAGCCGGCCCTACGCGAACTCGCCCGACTGTTGAAGCCGGGTGGCGAGTTGTGGATCGACGCGCTCAATGGAGCATGCCTGGTCCATGTGATGGGTTCCCTCAAGCGGCGGCTGCGACACGACCCGCAGCATCTGCGCTACGAGTGGCCGCGGCGGCTGCTGCGCAGTGTGAGGGACAGCGGCTTCAGCGATGCGAGACTGTACTGGATGCCGATCATGCCCGCGGAGACACGTCGCCTGCAGCGGTTGGTCGAGTCGGAATCGGCAGCCTGGGTCCTGAGGAATCTGCCGTGGATTGGGGCATTGGTCTCGCACGGGTTCATCGTTCGCGCGAGAAAGCCGGCGTGACGGCGTCGAAACGCCGGCCCCTCCGCGACGCCGGATATGCGCGCTTATCCGTCGTGGGTGCTCTTCGCGAGCCCGTACTTCTCCACGAATGCCTTGAGGGTCGAGTCGAGCAATCCCTGGTCGTGCGCAAACTGGAGAAAGTCGATCGCGCCCTCCGAGTTCATCTCCAACAGAACCGGGCCGCGATCGGTCACCGCCACATCCCAGTGCTGGATCCTGATTTGCGGGAAGATCAAGGCGGCTTCGCGGCATAGCGTGACGATTTCGCTCCACTGCGGAAGCTCGAATCCCGGAAGCCGGACGCCGCTGTCCGGATGCTGCTCAACCAGGCGACGACTCAATCCATATCCGGTGATCGCGCGGATCACCTTCCCCGTGTCGACATCAACCGCCGCAAGCAGATTGCCGATCGTTCCTCGACGATAGTGATCGATGACGTTGTTCGCCGCGACGATCTTCCATAGCGCTCTGAACGGCAGCGGACCTTCGTCCCCCACCAGCAGCACCAGGCGAATGCTCGCGATCCCGGGCCCGCAGATCGCTTCAAGCAGCGGGTGCTGGACCAGACGCTCGGCAAAAATATAGCCGCTGTCGGGCTCGACGCCGATCTTGCGTTCGTGCAGGCGCGTGGACAGCTCCGTGAACGAAAGCGGGTGGTCCCCGTCCTCGATGAGCTGGTCGTGAACGCCGTCGTAGGCCGTAATCGCGAACGCGCCATAGCCGCGATCGCCGCACGATGGCTTCGCGAAAAGCGGATAGGGCATTCCCGATCGAAGGTGTTGCACCAGTTCATCGAGGGTCCGGAACGTCGGAACGCCGGGAAAACGCTGGCCCGCGCGCTGATAGATGGCGTGCACGCGAGGATAAGGCAGTCGGTGCGCGTCGAGCAGCGTGTAGAAGTCGATCTTGTCCCGGACCAGCGCATGCCAGTTGCCGTTGAGCGTGTTGGCGAGCCACTCTTCCGTGCGCCAGCCGGCGACCTCCCCCTTGTCTTGCCCGGAGTACGCGGCATCATCGAATAGCCGATAGTCGTAGTAATCGGTAAGGCCGAAGCCCCGCGCGCGCCGGCGCAGGTCCCGGATCTCGCGCAACTGCGCGACGATGCCCTTGCCGGTTTGCCGTCGCGCCTCCTGCAAGGACTTCGCGAGATCGCTCAACGTTGTGGTGATTCGCGCCATCGATTCTCAGCTCACGCGGATTTGTGACTCATGCGCCGGGTGGTACACCGTTGCCAAGCCGCCGGACGGCTTTTTCGTGAACCCGGCGCACCGCCGGATCGGTCGCATAGCGCGCGAGAAACGTGCGGAGCGTCTCGTCGTACAACCCGGCGGGCGCAGGAAGTTGCACGAGGTCGAAGCTTCCCTCCACGTTGATCTCGAAAATCACGGGACCCCGGTCCGTCATGGCGATGTCGAAATGCAAAAACCGGAGCTTCGGCAACGCGGCCGATGCCTCCAGCCCCACTTTCAATAACGTCTCCCAATCGGGAAGCCGCAGCCCCATGAGGCGCTCGCCCGTGTCCGGGTGTGTCGTGACATCCTCACGCTCGCGTCCCATGCCCCGGATGACGCGTTGTACCGACCCCGTCTCGACGTCGATCCACGCGAGCATATTGCCGCTGACGCCGTGATGGAAGTTGTCCGTCATGCTCGCTTTGCGCGGCACCTTCCAGACGGCACGGAAGATGCGCGGTCCGTCGTCGTGAAGAAGCACCAGCAGCCGGACGCTCGAAATCGTTCCGCACGCCTGGCGGATGATCGGATGCGGAGCGAGGAGCTCCTGGAAGATGTAGCCGTTCGCGATCGTGTTGCGTCCGCCCACGTGATCGAGGCCCGCGACGAAGGCGTCGACCTGCGCGCTCGTACCGTCGACCATGTGCAACCGATCGGCAGGACGATCGAGCGAGCCGAGCGCAAAGCCTCCGCATCCGAAGCTGCTATGGGCGGGCTTGGCGAAGAGCGGATAGGGGGCGCCGTTGCGGAGATAGTCAGCAAGATTTTCCGGTGTCGTGACCGTGACGGCAGGGGCGAAGTAGCGCCCCCCGCGATGATAGACCGCGAAGGTTCTGGGAACCGGCAGGCCGATGCCCGTCAGCACCGCGTAGGTCATGAGCTTGTCTTCCTCGATCATGTCCCAGTGGATGCTGTTGACGGCCTGACATACCTTCGTTTCGGTTCGCGTGCCGAGGAACTCGTGTTTTTTTGCGTCCGGAAACTTCCGGTCATCGTACAGCTTGAAGTCGTAATACTCGAACGCAAACAGCTCGCCGTATCCTCGTCGAAGCGTGATGATCTCCAGGAGTTGCATGAGGATCGACTTGCCGGTCGCCCGCTTGGCGAGGAGCGCCAGGTCCAGCAGCTGTTTCTTCGAAGCCAGAGATCTCAACATGGGCATGCGATGGCGGCCTTAAGCGCGGATGCTATCTCGATCGTCGCATCGCGTGGTTGGATGTGCGGTCTCCGCCGCGATGTATCTTCCGCATCACGCGCTAACGTCGCTGCTGGAACCACAGCTCGAGCATGAGCAGGATCCACACCATCGTGCCGTAATAACCGGGATGCTCCTCGATCCGCGTGGTGACGAGGTCGTCGAGAAACTTGCGATCGAAGATCCGCCGCTCGCCAAGGCTCGCCACCGCGTCGCGGCACAAGTTGCGTAACGGCGCATAGGTTGCAATCCACGGTCCCGCGGGCAGGCCGAAGCCATGCTTGTGTTTGGCGAGCGTCTCGCGCGGCAGGAAGTCGCGCAGCGCCCGCTTGAAGAAGTAGCGCAGGCGCGCGCCACGCAGCTTCATCTGCGGAGGCAACCCGGCGGAAAACGCGACGACGCGATCGTCGAGCAGCGGGAACGCGACATCCACGCCGGCGCGATCGCACATGCGCGTAACCTTGGGCAGGTCGTTATCGGCCAGCGTGAAGCGGAGATCGAGCGCCAGGAGGCGGTTGATCAGGCTCGACGCGTGCGCCTCATCGTACGCGTGCGCCAGCAGGGAGAGGGGTTGTGTTCGGTCGACCGTTGCAAGGAACTCCGCGTCGAAGATATTACCGGGGCCGAGGCGCTCGAGAAGGTTGTAGGACTCGTAGCGTGCGGGCATCGGCAGGCTCGCCTGTTCGATGTATGACTTGCCTTTGCGCAGAACGGAAAGTCTTTCCGCCGCTGGGGTGTGCACGAGGGGCTCGATCATGCCGGTGCGGAGCCAGCCGGGCAGGCGCTCGTAGAGCGAAAGGTGATACTGCCGGGCGTAGCGTTCGTTGCCGCCGAACAACTCGTCGCCGCCGTCTCCGGCCAGCATGCGGGCCACCCCGGTTTCGCGTGCGAGCTTGGCGCAGTAATAGGTCGGAACGGCGGACGCGTTGCCGAACGGCTGATCGTATTCGGCGGCCAGGAGCGGGATCGCCGTCATGACGTCCGCCGGCGTCACGTAGTACTCGTGATGCTCCGTCCGGAAATGCTTCGCCGCGATGCGCGCGTAATCCATCTCGTCGTAGCCCGATGCATCGAAGCCGATCGAATACGTACCCACCGGAACGCCCGTGACTTCAGAGAGCATTCCGGTGACCGTCGAGCTGTCGGTTCCACCGCTTAAAAAAGTGCCGCAGGCGTTCGCGACCGCGCGTGCTTCGACGCCCGCGCGCAGCGTGCTCCGGAATCGATCTTCGAGCTCGCGCTCGTCAAACGCCGTGCTCTCGTCGAAGCGCATTTGCCAGTACCGCGTGACGTCGGCTTTTCCTTCGCGAAGCAACGCGTAATGCCCGGCGAGCAGACGCCGCGATTCGTCGAAGATCGTGCCCGGCCCGGGCACCATGTGGAAGTAGACGTAGTTGTAGAGCGCCTGTGGATCGATGCGGTGGGCGACGAGCGGATGCGCGGCGAGCGCGTCGAGATTCGCGGCGAAGATCACCGTTTCGTGCTCGACGCGATAGACCAGGTTGCGCACGCCCATGCGGTCGATCGCGAGAAGCGCCTGTCGCTTGTCGAGGTCGAGCAGTGCGAGCGCGAAATCGCCGGCGAGGGCGGTCAATGCGTCCGGACCACGCTCGATGTAGGCAGTTGCGATGTGCGCGCAAATCTCGGTGGGCGGAAGGACGCGCGCGCTGCCGTTGCGCCAGAGACCGTGGCCGTGGAACGCAATGCGCAGCGGTCCGAGGGCGAGCGTGCCGATGGTTTCGGCGGATCCTGTCGCGGCGAGGCCGAAGCCGTCGCCGATTTCGACACAATCCACCGCCGCCCCAGTCCAGGTCATTCTTCGACGCATGTCATCGAGGACGGCCCGTGGATCGGCGTCCGTTGCCCCGAGCCAGCCGCAGATGCCGCTCACGATTCTTGTCCGGAAGGTTTGACGAGGCGATCGCGAACAGCCGCCACCATGGGCTTGAGCGTGGTTTCCCACGCCGCGAGCGCGCGTCCGGCGAGCGTTCCCGCGTAAACCGTGAGCGACTGCATGGGCTCGACCTGTTCTGCCCAGCGTTGTTTGTAGGGGTTGTTGCCGGGACCCATGTAGTAGCGGACCAATCCTTGGCCGAACAGGCCCTCGAGCATGCAACGGTTGAGGTGCGTGCCAGGCGATACGTCCTCGAATTCGGCATCGAAGTCGGAGCGAAGCGCGTAGACATTGCCGTCGGCCGCGAGCTGGTACTCCATCGCGAGCGCTCGCTCGTTCGCGCGCATGATCCACAGCGACAGCCAGCCACTGCCGGCGGCGAGCTCGGTGAGTCGCCGGATAAACGCTTGCGGGCCGGCGTGATTGAGCGAATTGCCGGTCCCCTGCTTCCAGCTGCGCGCGGAGATACCGATGGCGCAGTCGAGAATGCGGTTGAGGTCCGGAGAATCTTTCACGTTGCTGCCGACGCGCTCGATCTGCACCGCACCCATCTTTTTGAGCCGATTCGCGGCCAGGTTGATCGCTTTCTTGAAGCGCCGGCTGCGCGTCGCGTAATACGTGTCCCACCCCGCATCGAGCGACACGAACGGATTGCCCGGCAGCGAGGCCACGCGCGTCGTGAGCCCGGCCTCGACGAGGGCGTCACGCAGGGTCGTGGACGCGATCGAATTCTCGGCGAGATATCCGAGCCGCATCACGTCCCATTCGACGTGCCCTTGCCTGAGCTCGGCCGCGAAGGCAACCGCGGCCGGCACGCAGTGGCGCTCCGCCGCGATCATGTCGCAGAACTGCGTGTCGGGAACCGTCAGGAATGCGAGTTCCCGCACCGGCATGCCCCGCAGGCGGGTTTCGCGAAACACGAGAGGCAGGACTGCGGCGAGGTTCGGACCGTCGTAATAGCACAGAAGCTTGAGGCCAGCGCTCAGCTGTTGCCATTGCCACGCCGCGTCGAACCATTCGTGACGGCCGAAGACCGACAGCGGCTGCCTCACTGGCGCGATAGCGTTCCACGCCGCAGCCATTGCTCCGAATTCGTCCGGAGCTGAAACGATGCGCACGCTTCCGCCGCGACTGTCAGCTGCTGCGCGCCCGGCCGCGCGATCGAATGTGGCCGGCATCTTTCCGGCGGCGAAGCGCACTTTGCTAACGCGCGACAGCGTCTTTTGCGGGAGCACTTCCCGCCGTCTCTGCTGGCACGTCACTCGTTGAAGCGGCGTTGAGTTTCGGCGCATTGGGGTCCCAGTGACCCGACTTCTCGAGCATGTTGCGCAAGCCCGGCAGCGACGCGCCCAACGCGTAGGCACGCTGCGCGTGCGCGTTGGCGAGGTCGAATCGATCGGTCTTGAGGTACGTGAGCGCCAGGTTGTAGTGGGCGTTCATATCGTTCGGGTCGAGCTGGAGCGCGCGCTTGTAGCTCTCGATCGCCTTGTCGTATTGCTTCACGTCATGCAGATAGATGCCGATGATGACGTACGTCTTCGGTGCCTCGGGATTGATCGCGATGGCGCTGCGGAAGTAATCGTCCAGCATGCACTTGGGCGATTTCCATTGCTCGCAGATCCGGGACATCAGCAGCAGGGCGTTGGGGTGGTTGGGAAAGATCTTGAGAATGAAGTTGCACTCGTTCATGCCCCGCTGGTAGTCGCGCTCGTTCAGGCGCTTCTCGCAAGGGCCGAGGTGGTATTGATCGACGACGTTGACCCGCCCGGTCGGCAGTGCTGCGTAATAGTCGTTCGCCTTGTTGTAATCGACCACGACGGCGTGAGCGCTCGCGGCGGCACACGCCCCAACGAATGCGGTCAGGAATCGAAGCCGGTGGAGAAGATCCAATGCGGCGCCGCGCGTTCCAGTCGAAGGTGATGAAGTCATAGGCAGTTGAAGAAGGCTGGCGATCATTGGCGATAATTGGCTCAAGCGTGCGACACCTGCTCTCGCGGTTTTGAGACGTCCGCGGCCGACGCGCGTCCAAATTTGAAGCGCCGCAACCATTGGCGCGCCCGCGGGCCGGCCGACCATCGGAACCACGCCAGCGCTCCGGCGGGCGTCGGGCGGAACACGTAAAGCGTATACAACTCCTCGACCCGCGTCGCCCACAACAGTTTCGTCGGCGTGGCGGGCCCGAGGAAGTCGAAGACATCCACGTCGGGGTGCTCGAAGCACCACCGCGAAACCCACAGCTGCAGGACCGCACCGGGCGAGCTCTTGGCAAATTCCTCGAGGTAGCCGGTCTTGAGGCTCGAGAGACGGCCGGCGTGCAGAGTCGCGATCTTGAATGCGACGATCCGCGTGTCACGACGCAGAACGAAGACCCTGAGCTTGCCAGCCGCGGCGAGATCGCGACACACGGTTTCGAAAAACGCGCGGGCCTGCGGCGCCTGGCGGATCGATGACCCCTTCCGGCCTTTCCAGCCCGAAGACTCGACCTCGAGCAACTCCTCGAAGATACCGGAAACCCTTTCCCATGATGAGAGGACTTCCATTCGTCCACCGGCCTTCGCAAGCCGCTCGCCCTTTTCGAGCCATTCCGCGCGCCGGGACGCGCGTCGCGTCGACAAGTACGCGTCGAAGCTCCCGGTGCAATCGATGAGCGGCGCGGATTCGCAGTCGTCGAGAAACGTACCGGTTCCGGTGCCGGGGGAATCGAGCGCGCGCACGAGTCGCGAATTGCGGGCGACAAGCGGCAGCACGAGAACCGACGCGTCGAGGTCCTTCAGCATCCTCCGGAGATTGGCGAGGCTGGGTGCACCCGTGCCGAGGACGTCGAACTGGGGCGTGTACGCGTTGACTGCGCCGCTGATGGTGCGCAATCGAAACGGTCCGATGCGCCGCGGCTCGATCTGGTAGGCGATGCGGTAGGGCGATGGTCGCTCCAGAGGAGGCCACTCACCGTGCTCTGCGGGGCGGAAAGCTTCGAACCAGCGATCGAACCACACCCGCGACGCAAACAGGGTCGTGCTGTCGTCGGCCCACACCTCGCGGCTGTTTTCGACACGATCGTTCGGCATTGCGTAAGGGAGTCGTAACATCCATCGACGTGGGAACTTGGGGCCGATTGTGCACCCTCACTGCGGTGGGCGCCAACCGAGGCGGCATCGTGCGATATTCGTTCCGGCGACCGCGCGACCGTGCGAAGGAGCACGCATTCATACCACTACCCTCCGCAAACCGACACTACATTAGCGTCCCGCAATGCAGCCGATCGGTTTGCGGGCGACCACTACAGCATCGATGTAGAGATGCATGTCGCGAGGCGCCGGGTCGGTGCCGCCGTAGAAGACGTCCATCCATACGCGTTGGATCTTCAGCGTGTTCACGTCGCGGACGCGAATGTCGGTCTTCTCGAATGCCGGAGCGCCGTCGATCCACGCGCGGAGAACGCCATCGCGTTCACCGGGCGTGTTGACTTTGAAATACTGCTCGAGGCAATACCACCGATTGCGCTCGAGCACGCCGCGCTTGTCGCGGGTCCAGTACCACTCGTCGCCGAACTTGTCTTCCATGTCCGCGTGATAGGCATAGGTGCCGATTGTGATCGTGTCGTGGAACGGGTTCGCCGGCGAAGGGGCGCGACTGAAGCTTCCGCGCATCGACCAGCCCTTCAGCGGGTCGGCGCGCCGTCCACCCCAACCGACTTGACCGTACGTACCGGCCAGGCCGGGCAATTTGCCACCGTCCGCGGTCGGGACAAAGTCATCACCGAGGCGAAGGTAGTAGCGGAAATAGACTTCCTCGGGCTCGTAGCCCAGCCTGGATTTGAAGTCGAAGCCCATATCCAGGCCGTAATTGTTTCCCTTGCGAATCTCGACGCGCAGTGCTTTCCCGAGCAGCGGCCGAAAGCTGCGCTTGTCATCGCGGTCGACGATGTCGGCGTGGCTTGCCGGGCTCACGAAGCTCCACTGTGCGCGCCACACAGGGGATTCGAAGCTGGCTGCCATCAGCACGTCGGGATCCTTTGCGATACCGCGGTCGTCGGGGTAGCGGCGCGAGAGACCGGGCACGGGATCCGCCTCTGGCGCCGGCATGGGCGGATCCAGTCGGAAGACGCCGATCGTCGTGGCGGACGAATGGCGCCCTGCGGTAACGAGCTCGAGCACGGCGTTGGAAATTCGCCGGCCCTCAAGCGAGGAGAGATCGAACTGCATCACCGCGTGAACCCCAGCGCCCACTCGCAACTCCTGCGCATCGCCCAGTGATCTTCGCGTGGAACAATCGAGCGAGGCGTCTGCGACCGGAACAAGAGTTCGCGGCTCCGCCTCGCCGGCGACATGGATGGTCAATCGAGGACGCAGGGGTGCGGCAACCGCTTCGCGACTGGAAAATGCGGCCGTCCCCAACGGATCGGCGTCTGTGCTCGCGAGCAGAAGGCCGGTATTCGGATAACGGCCTGACAGCCACCCGCTCACAAGCGCGGTCACGTCCCATCCCACGACGAGCTTCCCGATCCCGGCGCGAGCCACCGCCGTTGAAAAGGGCTTGCTGCCTTGAGCGTGGCCGTCCGCATCGCTCCAATCACCGAGCGCGTGACGCCACGGAATGCGCGCACCTCTATTGAAATACACGCACGTGGCGCCGTCGTTGCCGTCGAAGATCTGGAATCGCGGATCGATCGTTTGCGCAGGGGCGGCCAGCGAGAGAAGAGCGGCGAACGACGTTGCCGCGACGCGGCGCGTAATGGCGACGAGCGTGTCTCGCGGCGACGTGCCGGATGGAAATCGGACCAGGGGTGCAGTCACGCGTTCACTGACGTCGGTCAATTCAGCGTCGCAACTGCGAGCGAGGAATTCGAAGCGGGAACACGTCGAGGTCGCTTCTTCGCCGATCGTATCGCCCAAGCGCGAGCTGCGAGCAGATTCGAGTTGTGCGCTGCCATCACGAGCATTGCACCAGCAAGAAGCATCACTCTCGCTTCGGACTCCGCGACACCTGGCGCTCTGCTCCCGCGCTCGCCGGAAACCGATCTTCGGTTTCAGGGTTCGGGAAGTCTCTGTCGGCTACGAGCTGTGTCGATGGGCTTTACAACGCGACCGAGGTCGAAAACGCAAGTGACTGAGTTTAAATCGGAATCCTGGTTGGCCCGCCGATTGCTCTTACGCAACGGGTTTACTGGATTTCGAGGAAGGCAGACATGAACAAGTTCAGACAGTTTGCATCGGCTCTCGCGATCGCCGCCTCAGCCCTGCTCGTGGCGGTGCCGGCGACCGCTGGCGTGATTTTGTCGTTTGGCCAAGTCGGCGGCGCCGCGACAATTACCGGAACCGCGAACGGCGCTGGAACGTCGACGACCATCACGGGGACCGACGTCATGATTACGGTCACCGGGATCGACGCGGCACTCGGGGTTCCGTTCAACGCTTTCCTCACCCTAAATGCGACGAGTACAAGCAGCGCGTTATTGGTTGCCGGGCACGTAATCCAGGCGTTCAGCGGCACCTTCACGATTACCAGCCTGGCGGGAGGCGGGGGCACGAACTTCCTGTCCGGGTCGTTTAGCGACGCGGTCTTCGGCTTGAACGGCGGGACGTCCCTGACCCTGAGCGCGGCGCAGCCGCCGCAATCGCTGTCGTTCACTTCGGATGTCATCCCTGACTTGGGCACCCCGACAGCGATGTCGCTTGCGTTCGCCGGTGTAACGCCTCCGGCGCACATCACCGGAACGACACTTGCATCATTCTCGTCATCGGTGTCCGGTACTTTCTCCGCGAATACGACGCACAAGGTTCCCGAGCCCGCGAGCTTGGCACTGTTGGGTCTCGCGATGCTTGCGCTCGCGATGGTTCTTCGGCGCAGGTCGCGATGAGCTGACGGCTGTTTGTCCGCTGCCGTGGTGGCAGCAACCCGAACCGAAGCGGACCCGTGGACTGTGTTCCGGGTCCGCTTCATTTTGACAACTTGAATGCGACGCAAGGCAACTGTTCAAGATGCACCGTACACCTCACGCCATTCGTCGGCGCGAGCACAAGCTTCGATGCACGTCATTACAATGCAAGTGAAAATATGACATCGGCATGGCGTGCAGCCGATAGCGAATTTCACCAGGGATCACGTTTAAAGGATGCGAGGTTGCAGTAGAGGCGCGCGAATCAAAGACAGTGCAGTTGGGATCGGAATCCCTCGAGAACGAAGCATCAAAAACGGAGCACGACAACATGAACCGCCTCAAACACCTCGCCCTCGCGCTCGTCATCGGAGGCGCGGCGATGCTCGCGTCGATCCCGACCTTCGCGACCGTGATCCTGACGTTCGGTCAGGCCGGCGGCGGCAGTCCCATCGTCGGAACGAACGTTGCGGGAACCACCACGATTACCGGCATCAACATCCCGATCACCATTACCCAGATCGATGCCCCGCTCGCAACCCCGATTGCTGCGTTCCTGACCTTCAGCACTCACAACATTGGCCCGGCAGTTTCGGTGATGGGCTTCATCTTCCAGCGGTTCGCGGGCACCTTCAGCATCACCAACGGCGGCACGAACTTCCTTTCGGGCACGCTCACTGACGCGATGTTTGGTGCGGGGGCGTCCCTGACCTTGAGCGCGTCGATGCCGGGCGGCGCGGTGACGTTCAACTCCAACGTCATCCCCGCATCCGACCTCGCGGCAGATCAGGCCATTTCGCTTGCATTCGCGAATGTCACTCCCGGCGTTGCGATGGTTAACGGCTCGCTGGGCTCGTTCACCTCATCGATTGCCGGCACGTTCTCGGCGACGCCCGAAGGGCGGCAGCGGCAAGTTTCCGAGCCGGGGAGTCTTGCACTCGTGGGGTTGGCCGCGTTTGGCGCGCTTGGCTTCTCCCGTCGCAAGCCGCGTTCGAGTTAGACGTACCTGCGCTCGAGGCAAACGCGTGGAAGTTCCGCGAGGGACGCCTCGTGCTCTCGTGTGCTGAGTTTGTACTGCACTACAACTCGCTTGAACGAAATTCTGAGCCGCTCGAATAACGTTATTTCCCGGAACACGCGAGCGAATTCTGATGGCTGTCGACATTCCTTACAGATCGGATGATTCGAAAGTGTGAGCCACAAGAAAAGCAACTCTAATCAATGTCATGCTCGAATGGGAACGGTGGTTGCTTTGTGTTGGATGAATTCTGCGTCAGAGGCTACCGTATGCGCAAAACACTAGCGGCTTGTGGATTCACCTTGGTGCTGGTTGCGGGCGCCGCTTCGGCAAATGTTGTCTACACTTTCACCGCGAACGGCTTCGCGGGGAGCGATGGACGTCCGGAGGCGGGAACAGCAGTCTTCAACTTCAACAACAGCCTCACCCAGCTCACGATCACGCTGACCAACACGACCGTTCCGCAAGCAGGTCCCCAACCTTGGGGCATCAGCAGTGTGTTGGATGGATTTCTGTTCAGCATGTCTGGCGGATCGCTTTCGCTGTCGAGTGTGCTCGCGCCGGCGACAGCCGACTGCACGGCCGGACACCCACCGGTCGTCCCGTGCACGTTCGGCCCCGGCGGCACGGATCCCAGCTTCGGATGGGGACTCAACGGCGCCTTCGCGCTGGAGGCGGGCAACGGTTCCCTTGAGCCTAACGGAATCGTGAACGGCACCGCCCAGACCAGCGATGGCATGGGGAGTGGACCCCATAATCCCTACCTGTCAGGCGATGTGGTCTTCACGTTCAATCTGAGCGGCTTGACGAAGGCGCCATCCGTGAGCGATGTGACCTTCGAGTTCGGTACGGTGCCCGACTTTCAGCCCGGAACGTGCACGACTCCAGGAGGTTGCACGCCGCCACGCCAAGCGCCCGAGCCGCAGTCGCTCGTGCTGCTTGCGCTGGGGATGGTTGGCTTGGCATTCGTTCGTCGTCAGCGAAAGGCACCCCTCAACCGATCGTTCTGAAATTCCCTTCCGCATCGTGGGGGCGACGACGTCGCCCCCGTCGTTTTATAGATTGAGCCCTGGCGTGGTCGCGAACGTGCCACGCATCGCTTTGCGAACCGCTATGTGGGAATTCCGCTTGCCAGTTGTTTCCTACCGTTTGTCGGCGCAGTACTTCCGGGACTCGACGGGCGTGCGGAGAGCGTCGCGAGAAAAACGTTCGTGGGCTCAAGCCCGAGCCGATGGCCAGCGTGTTCGATCCCCCCACGGACGGCCGGGGATTGAAAAAACTACACGCTTGCTCTGCTATAACGAGCGTGCGATAAAGAACGACTGGGGATCGCGCGCGACATCGGGTGTCACTACGATGTTGCATACCTGCGCTACAACGTCCATCACCGGCGAGCGCATGGGGAAGCCGCAATGGTGACTGAGTTTCTCCGTCATGGTGGTCTGCGAGCGAGTCTGCTGCAGCTCGCTGTGGAGTTGTTCTGGCTGTCGATCGCCGCCTTCCTGGCGATCCTCTTCCTCCGGCAGATTCAGGCGCCCGAACTTCCGGAAGCCGCGGCGCCTGAAGTGCTGTACGCAGTGTTAATCGTGGCCTTCAACATCGGGTTCGGCGTCTATCGCCGGAAGGAAAGCCTCGCCCGTAGCACCTACTTCACGCGCGTACTCATCGCGTCAGCACTGGCCACCGTCGTCGCCTACATCCTCGCCGATGCTCTACCTGGCGGAGATGCCTTCCGCGAATCGGTGGGCGTCGCCGCGCTGTTCGCCATCAGCGGCCTGTTGCTGCTGCGGCATGCGATCGTATTGCCGCTGATCGACAACCTGCTGCCCTACCGCGTAATCGTGATCGGCACGGGAACGGACGCGAGGCAGGTCGAGGCCTCGCTGGAGCGGGTCGATACCGGCATGCAGCTCGTGGGCTTCTATCCGCTCGCGCGGCCGGAGGAGACTGTGGTCTCGCCGCAGCGGGTGCTTCCCGTCGCTGAATTCCTGCCGCAGACGGTGAAGAAGCTCCGGGTCAACGAGATCATCGTCGCGGTTCGCCAGCAGCGGGGCGGCGTGTTGCCGTTGCGCGAATTGCTCGCGTGCCGTCTCAACGGCGTGAGGGTCTCGGATCTGGCGCAGTTCTTCGAGCGCGTGCATGGTCACGTTCCGCTCGACATGAGCCGGTCCAGCTGGTTCATCTACGGCAGCGGCTATCGCCAGGGGTGGCTCAGGGCGCTGAACAAGCGCGCCTTCGATCTCGTCGTGGCAACGCTGCTGTTACTGCCGGCCCTGCCGCTCATGGTGCTCGCAAGCGTTGCGATCTTCATCGAGAGCCCGGGGCCCGTCATCTATCGGCAGGAGCGCGTCGGTCGCCGCGGAAAGCGTTTCACGCTGCTCAAATTCCGCAGCATGACGCGTGACGCCGAAAAGGATGGCAAGCCCGCCTGGGCGGCGGTCAATGATCAACGCGTCACGCGGGTCGGGCGCTTCCTGCGCAAGACCCGCATCGACGAGTTGCCGCAACTCATCAACGTGCTGCGGGGAGAGATGAGCGTGGTGGGCCCACGACCGGAACGTCCGGAATTCGTCGCCATGCTCTCGGAGCAAGTACCGTTCTACGCCATCCGTCACAGCGTCAAACCGGGGATCACCGGATGGGCGCAGGTTCGCTACTCCTACGTCGCGACGATCGAGGACAGCGTCAAGAAGCTCGAGTACGACATCTATTACGTCAAGAATCACTCGATGCTTCTCGATGCGCTCATCCTCCTCGAAACCATCCGGGTGGTATTGCTGGGCGAAGGCGCTCGATAGGTGAGTCGCTGACAAGCTTGCCCATCGTGAACTCTGGCGCACCCCGCGCCGGATCTCAGGCGACCGTTCAGCCGCCCGTTCGGCCGGACCTTCCTGCGGTCGTGAACCCGCGCTAGAGTCGCATCCATGGTGTCCTTCGATTTCGACCCGTGACCGGTACGACGCTCGCCACCTTCGCCGCGTGGAGCTACGGCGCCGCCTTCGTCGGTTACGTGGCGTTCGCGGTCCGCATGCTGCTTGGCTGGCGCCGCAGCGTTCTGCCCGCGACGCTGCTGCTCACTGCTGTTCTCGCGACCGCACTCTGGGGCGCGACCGGGATGGCGATTTCCTTGTGGGACGCGCCCTGGTTGTGGCTCGGCGCGGACGTTGCCGAGACGCTTCGCTACGCGCTCTGGTTCGGATTTCTCGCGATGTTGCTCGAGGCGCCGAGAAACCGGGGCAGGGGGCCGATTCCTCGCTGGGTGTGGGCGCTCGCTGCGCTCGCGTTGATCGCTTCGGTGGCATTGTCGGACCACCTGCCACTCGCCGGCACGCTCGGTTCGGAAGGTTCGCGAGTCGGGTTCGGCCTCCGCCTCGCGCTCGCGGTGTTCGGTCTCATGCTCGTGGAGCAATTGATCAGCGGAGTTCACCCCCACGGACGCTGGGCCATCAAGCCGCTGTGTCTGGCACTCGCCGGCGTCTTCGGGCTGGATCTCCTCCTCTACGCCGATGCCACGCTCCTCGCGGCGCTCGACCTCAACATCTGGGCCGCCCGCGGCATCGCCAACGCACTCGTGCTTCCGCTGATCGCGATCGCAACGGCGCGCAATCCGCGCTGGACGATCGAGATGCACGTTTCGCGCGATGTCGTCTTCGGATCGACCGCGCTGCTCGTGTCGGCCGTGTTCGTGCTTGCGGTCGCCGCTTCCGGGTACGCGGTGCTTTACCTAGGCGGCGACTGGGGACGCACGCTGCAGATCGAACTCGTATTCGCGGCGGTGCTGGCGTTCGCGGTTGTCGCGACCTCGGGTCGCTTTCGTTCGAGACTGAAGGTATTTGTCAGTAAACATTTCTTCTCGTACCGCTACGATTATCGGCAGGAGTGGCTGCGCTTCACCCGAACGCTCTCGACCGAGAGCTCGGGCCCGGGCTTGCAGGAACGCGTCATCGTCGCGCTCGCGGATCTCGTCGAGAGTCCGGCGGGGATGCTGTGGCTGAACGACGGACACGACGTATTTCGGCCGACCGCACGTTGGAACATGGCGGCGGTTACTGCGGCGGAGCCGAAGGACGGCCCTCTCGCCTCGTTTCTCGCACGCACCGGATGGGTGGTGGGCCTAAGCGAGTTCGGCTTGCCGACGACGCCGCCTGAGGGGCTGAAGCTGCCGTCGTGGTTGTCGGAGATGAAAGATCCCTGGCTGATCGTCCCGCTTCCGTCCGGCGTGTCCGATCTTCTCGGCTTCGTCATTCTGGCGACGCCTCGCGCCGTGATCGACGTCGACTGGGAGGTTCGCGATCTCTTGAAGACGGCGAGCCGCCAGGCGGCAAGCTATCTCGGTCAGCTCCAGGCGAGCGAGGCCCTGCTCGAAGCGCGGAAGTTCGACGCGTTCAACCGCATGGCTGCGTTCGTCGTGCACGATCTCAAGAATCTTGTGGCGCAGCTTTCGCTCATGCTGCGCAACGCCGAGCGCCATCGCGGAAATCCCGAATTCCAGCGCGACATGCTGACGACTGTCGAGCATGTCGTCGGGCGGATGAACGGCCTGATGGTGCAACTGCGCACGAGTGCGACCCCCGTGGAGAATGCACGGACTATCGACCTCGAGAAGCTCGTGCGGAAGGTATGCGTTGCGAAGGCGCGGGATCAATCGCCGCCCGAGCTCGATCTCGCGCCCGGAGTGACGACCGTCGGGCACGAGGATCGCCTCGAGCGGGTGATCGGCCATCTGGTCCAGAACGCGATCGACGCGACGGCGGATGGCGGTACCGTCTCGGTGGGCGTGCGTGACAGCGAAGGTCACGCGATGGTGGAGGTCGTCGACAGCGGAATCGGAATGAGCGCGGAATTCGTGCGCGAAAGGTTGTTCAAACCGTTCCAGACGACGAAGCCCGGCGGGATGGGCATCGGGGTGTACGAAAGCTTCCAGTACGTCACCGGGCTTGGGGGACAGATGCTGATCGAAAGCGAGCCGGGGCGCGGCACGCGCGTTCGCGTGCTGCTGCTGCCGGGCGACGGCCAACGGGCGCCGCGTGCCCAGATCGCGAGCGTCGCGTGACGGATACACGCAAGCCGCTCCTGATCGTCGAGGACGACCTCGCGCTGCAGAAGCAGATGTGCTGGGCGCTCGATCGCTACGAGACGGTCGTTGCCGCCGATCGCGAATCGGCGATCGCGCAGCTACGACGTTGCGAGCCGGCGGTGGTGACCATGGATCTCGGGCTTCCGCCGAATCCGGACGACCCGGGCGAAGGTCTCCGCCTGCTCGAAGAGATGCACGTGCTCGCTCCGGACACCAAGGTGATCGTGCTGACCGGGCAGAACGATCGCGCGAACGCGCTCAAGTCGATCGCGCTCGGCGCGCACGATTTCTGCACTAAGCCGTTCGAGCCCGAGATTCTCGCGTGGACGATCGAGCGCGCGTTTCGTGTCCAGGAGCTGCAGGAGGAGAACCGGCGGCTCCAATCCGCGCAGGCCGCGCCGGCGATGTCCGGCATCGTCACGCGTGATCCCGAAATGCTGCGGATCTGCCGCACCATCGAGAAGCTCGCCCCCGCCTCGGCTACGGTGCTCATCATCGGTGAATCCGGCACCGGCAAGGAGCTGCTGGCGCGGGCGCTGCACGAGCTGTCGCCGCGGCGTGAGGGACGCTTCGTGGCGATCAACTGCGCAGCGATTCCCGAAACGCTCCTCGAGGCGGAGTTGTTCGGCTACGAACGCGGCGCGTACACCGGTGCGGCCAAGCGAACGCTGGGAAAGATCGAAACCGCGAGCGGCGGGACGTTCTTCTTGGACGAGGTGGGCGATCTCCCCGTCGCACTTCAGGTCAAGCTGCTGCGATTCCTGCAGGAAAGGGTGATCGAGCGCATCGGCGGTCGCGAAGAGATTCCGGTCGACGTCCGCGTGGTCTGCGCGACGCACCGGCGGCTGAAGGATCTCATCGTCGCCGGCTCGTTCCGCGAGGACCTGTACTATCGGATCGCCGAAATCGTGGTCGACATTCCTCCGCTTCGCACACGAACGGGCGATGCCGCGTTGCTCGCGCACGACTTCGTGCGCCGTTTCGCAGCGGAGCAGCGACGCGCTGCGATGACCTTGCTGCCCGATGCGATCGATGCCATCGAGGCGCACGCCTGGCCGGGAAACGTCCGTGAGCTCGAGAACGTGATCAAGCGCGCCGTGATCATGGCCGAAAGCTCGGGGATCGGCGCGGCTGACCTGGGCCTGCCCACCGTCGACACCGACCTTTCGGCGCTGAACCTGCGTCGCGTCCGGGAGGAGGCCGAGAAGAATGCTGTCCTGCGGGTGCTCGGGCGAGTCAACGGGAACTTGAGCAAGGCAGCCGAGCTCCTCGGCGTGAGCCGTCCGACGCTGTACGACCTCATGCACCGCTGCGGACTCAAATGAATCGCGGCATCCACGTGAATGCTCATATCTCCAATGAACGCCGGATGAAGTCACGATCGATACGCTTCACTGCAATCGCGCTCGCCGCATGCTTCGTCTGGGCCTGCGGCGGGCAGAACTCCGCCGCGCTGGTCGCATCGGCAAAAGCCTATCTCGGCAAGGGCGACTTCAACTCCGGGATCATCCAGCTCAAGAGCGCGCTGCAGGCGACGCCGGACAACGCCGAGGCCAGGTTTCTGCTCGGACAGGCGTTTCTTGGAACCGGCTCCCCGGCCGCCGCCGAGACCGAACTGCGCAAGGCGATCGATCTCGGTTATTCCGCCGATCAAGCGTATCCCGCCCTTGCGCGGAGCCTGCTCGCGCAAGGAGCCTTCGGCCGGCTGACGTCGGAACTCGCGGATCGCAAGCTCGGAAGTCCGGCCGCACAGGCGGACCTCGACGCCTCGATGGCCGCGGCGTACCTCGCCGCTGGCGACACGAAAAAGGCCAACGCCGCTATTGCCGCCGCGACCGCTGCGGGCCCGCTCGATCCACGCGTTCACGTTATCGAGGCGCAGATCGCTTCGGAGGCGGGCGATCCGGCTCGCGCGCTGGCGTTACTTGATTCGACGCTCGCCAAAGCGCCGGACTACTCGGAAGCACTTGTTCTCAAAGCGCAGCTGCAGAGCGCCCAGGGCCAGCGCGCCGATGCCGTCAAGACGCTCGAGCGTGCGGTCGATGTCCATCCCAACGATATCGGTGCGAGGTTTGCGCTCGCCTCGATGCTGATCGCAAGCGGACAGGCGGACAAGGCGACGGCGCAGGTCGACGCAATGAAAAAGCTCGCGCCGGCAGAACTCCGCACGCTTTACGCCGACGCGCTGATTTCGTTTGCACGCGGCGACGCGACGCACGCGCGCGACCAGCTGCAGCAGATCCTTGCCGTTCGTCCCGACAATCTGCAGGCCCTCTACTTGTCGGGGCTGGTCAACTTCAAGCTGGGCTCGTATGCGACGGCCGAGGAGGCGTTGCGCAGGGTCATCACGCAGGCGCCAGGCCAGGAAGGACCGATTCAGACGCTGGCAGCGATCTATCTTCGAACCGGCCGACCGGCGCAGGCGGCCGACATCGCCGAGTCAGCCCTCCGGCGTTCACCCGACCATGCTGCCCTTCTCAGAATCGCGGGTGAAGCGCAACTCGCGCTTGGCAACACGGCGCTAGCCGCACGCTATTACGAACGCGCGAATGCACTCGAGAAGGGTGATCTGGCGAGCCAGGTCAGGCTCGCCCAGCTTCGCGGCGCGGCCGGCGAGACTGCCCAGGCATTCAAGGATCTCGCTGCGCTGTCGGCGGCGGATGCTTCATCGTACCAGGCAGATATCGCGCTCATCGTCGCGCGTCTGTCGCGAGGCGAGTTCGAACAGGCGCTCACAGCGATCGCGACGCTCGAGAAGAAGCAGCCCGACAATCCGCTCACGTACAACGTGAAGGGCGTGGCCTACGCCGGGATGCACGATCTCAAGCGCGCGCGCCAGAGCTTCGAGAAGGCCCTCGAGGTGGGCCCCGGCAACGCGCTGGCCGCGCGCAGCCTTGCGCTCCTCGATGTGCAGGAGCAGAAGCCCGACGACGCCCGACAGCGCTATGAGCAGATGCTGGCCAAGGATCCGAAGAATGAGCAGCTGCTGCTCGGGCTCGCCGAGGTGTTGGCGCTGACAGGACGTCCGCCGGAGGAGGTCAAGGCGACCATCGAGCGCGCGGTCGCTGCGGATCCCAGTTCGCCGCGTCCGAGGCTCGTGCTCGTCAGCTATTTCATGAACGTCGGCGATCCGAAGGCCGCGCTCGCGGCGGCGCGGTCTGCCGAAGCGGCGTTGCCCACCAACGCGCAGGTGCTCGAGGCCCTCGGCAAGGTGCAGCGCGCGACCGGCGCGCCAGCGGATGCGGCGCAGACGTTCCAGCGCGTCGTGCAACTCGAGCCGCGCAACTCGACCGCGCTCGTCAACCTGGCGGAAGCGCAACTGGACGCCAAGAACTTCGATGCCGCCATCACGACGCTGCTCGAGGCCATCTCGAGCGACCCGAACCAGGCCCAGCCCTGGGTCGCGCTCGTCAGGACGTATTTCGTTTCCGGCCGTCCGGATGCCGCGATCGACGAGGCGCGCAAGCTACAGAAGAGCTATCCGGATCGCGCATTCGGGTTCGCACTCGAAGGCGAGGTGCGGGCCGCACAGAAGAAGTGGCCGGAAGCAGTGACCGCCTACGGCGAAGGTCTCGCGCGGCAGCCGATCCCGCTCCTCGCCGCGCGGCGCTACGCTGCGTTGGAAAGCGGTGGCAAGTCTGCCGAGGCGCGCCGGTTCGCCGGAGACTGGATGAAGGCGCATCCCAAGGACACCACGCTGTACATCTATCTCGGCGATCAGAGCCTGGGGAAGAAAGATTACGCGGCGGCACTGGCCCAGTATCAGGCGGCATTGAAGATCGAGCCGGAGAATCCGGTGCTGCTCAACAACGTCGCCTTCCTGCTCACGCGCGCTTCCGATCCCGCGGCTCGCGACTACGCCGAACGGGCGTATCGTCAGGCGCCTTTCAATCCGGACGTGATCGATACGCTCGGCTGGGCGCTCGTGCAGACGGGAGACGTCAAGCGTGGTCTCGAGCTTCTCCGATTCGCCTCGAATCTGGCACCTGCCAACGCAGAGATTCGGCTCCACCTCGCAACCGCGCTGATCAAGTCCGGCGACAAGGTGGCTGCGCGCCGTGCACTCGAGCCTCTGACGCGCGCCGACACCGCGTCGTCGGTCCGTGACGACGCGGAGAAGCTGCTGAGCGGCCTTTGAGTCCTTTCGATCCCATGACCGGGCCGCACCCTCGAAGCGCGATCGCCCGGCGGGCGGAGCCTTGTTTCCATCGCTCATGAACGAAACCACCACCATCGCCGTCGTCGGACTGGGTTATGTCGGATTGCCGCTCGCAGTCGCGTTCGGCAAGCGCTACCCCACGATCGGATTCGACTTGTCCGCCGAAAAGGTCGACGCGTACCGTACGGGCGTCGATCCGACCGGGGAGGTGAGTCGAGAGGAACTCGCTCTGGCGAAGGGTCTGAAATGCACGACACAGGCGAGCGAGCTCAAGCAAGCCGATTTCATCGTCGTGGCCGTGCCGACCCCGGTCGACGAGGCGCATCAGCCGAATTTCGAACCGCTGCTCTCGGCAAGCGAGTCGGTGGGTGCGAACCTCAAGCCCGGAGCGACGGTCGTGTTCGAGTCGACGGTGTATCCCGGCGCGACCGAGGAGATCTGCGTGCCCGTGCTCGAGCGCGCTTCGAAGCTCATCTGGATGCGTGACTTCTTCGTCGGCTATTCGCCCGAGCGCATCAATCCTGGCGACAAGGACCACACACTGTCGCGCATCGTCAAGGTGGTCTCTGGAGATACGCCGGCGACGCTGGAGCGGGTCGCCGGTGTTTATGCAAGCATCGTGGGAGCGGGCGTACATCGCGCCAGCAGCATCCGCGTCGCGGAAGCGGCCAAAGTGATCGAGAACACGCAGCGCGATCTCAACATCGCGCTCATGAACGAGCTCGCGCTGATCTTCCACAAGCTCGAGATCGACACGATGGAAGTCCTCGAGGCGGCCGGAACCAAGTGGAACTTCCTCGCGTTTCGGCCCGGCCTGGTCGGCGGGCATTGCATCGGCGTCGATCCGTACTATCTCACGCACAAGGCGGACAAGATCGGTTATCACCCGCAGGTGATCCTCGCGGGACGGCGGATCAATGACGGGATGGGGAAGTACGTCGCAGAGCAGACGGTCAAGCAGCTGATTCAGACGGGCGCGCCGGTCAAGGGGGCGCACATCAATGTCCTCGGTCTCACGTTCAAGGAGAATTGCCCGGACATCCGCAACTCACGCGTCATCGACGTCGTGCGCGAGCTCGCGTCGTATGGCGCCGAGGTGCACGTGCACGATCCCCGAGCGGACCCGGCGGAAGCGCGCCGCGAATATCAGCTCGAACTGACGCCCTGGGAGGCATTGCCGCGCGCCCGGGCCATCGTGGCGGCGGTGTCGCATCGCGAATTCACGCGCCGTCCGATCGACGATTATGTGGCCAAGCTCGAGCCGGGCGGTATTTTCGTCGACGTGAAATGCCAAGCCGATGCCGCGACGCTTCGCGCTCGCGGGATCAATGTGTGGAGACTTTGATGGCGGTCGAAGGCGCAATGCCCGACGCGCTCGCGACCTGCAGCGCGCAGCTTCGCGCACGGCCCATGCGCTGGCTCGTCACGGGCAGCGCGGGATTCATCGGCTCGCACCTCCTCGAAGCGCTGCTTCGCCTCGGCCAGCATGTCGTGAGTGTTGACAATTTCGCCACCGGCCACCGGAGCAATCTCGTCGACGTAGAGCGCGCGGTCGGTGAATCGGCGTGGAGCAGGCACCGCTTCTACCAGGCCGATATCGCCGACCTCGACGTCTGCCACCGCGCATGCGATGGGGTCGACGTCGTTCTGCACGAGGCGGCGCTGGGTTCGGTTCCGCGATCGATCGAGGACCCGCTCAAGACCCATGGCGCGAATCTGACCGGGTTTCTGAACCTTCTCGTTGCCGCCCGCGATGCGAAAGTGCAGCGGTTCATCTATGCGGGCTCGAGCTCGGTCTACGGGGATCATCCCGAGTTGCCAAAACGCGAAGGCGCGGTCGGACGTCCACTGTCGCCGTACGCGGTCACGAAGTATGCCGACGACCTGTACGCGCAGGTGTGTGCCTCATGCTACGGGCTCTGCACGGTCGGGCTGCGCTATTTCAACGTGTTCGGCCCGCGGCAGGACCCGGAGGGCGCCTACGCGGCGGTGATTCCGCGCTGGATGGCGGCCGCGCTTATGGGAACGCCGATTGTGATCTATGGCGACGGACAGACGAGCCGCGATTTCTGCTACGTCGCCAACGTCGTACAGGCGAACCTCCTCGCTGCAACCGTGCGCGACGCTTCGGTGGCCGGCGACGTGTACAACGTGGCTGCGGGCGCCCGCACGTCGTTGAACGATCTTTATCGGATGCTTCGCGACATCCTCGCCGAGACCTTTCCGAAGATCCGGGTCGCGCCGGCGACCCATGCAGGGTTCCGCGTAGGCGACGTCCGGCATTCGCAGGCCGATATTTCCAAGGCAGTGCGCGCGCTCGGCTACACGCCGACCCACGATGTCGCCGCCGGATTGCGCGAGTCGCTCGTCTGGTACGCCGCGCGCCACGTGGCCACCGTTGCGTAGGGTGTGATCGATCCCGTTGCGCTCAAGGCGGTCGTCAAGGCTCTGGTCCTGCCGCCGACCGGATTGCTCCTTTTATCCATCGCCGGGCTTGCGCTCGCGAAGCGCTTGCCTCGCCTCGGCCACGCGCTGGCGTGGACGGGCGTCCTGGCGCTGCTCGTGCTGTCGCTGCCGGTGGTGTCGGGGTTGCTACTCGAGACGCTGGATCGTGAACCGCCGTTCACCGTGGAGCGCGCGTCGGGCGCGCAGGCGATCGTCATCCTCGGCGGTGGCACGCGCCGCAATGCGCCGGACTACGGCGGCGACACGCTGGGGAGGCTCACGCTGGAACGTGTGCGCTACGGCGCCAACGTTGCGCGTCTCACGGGCCTGCCGGTGATGGTGACGGGAGGCTCGGTGCTCGGCGGCGAGCCCGAAGCGCGACTGATGCGGGAGGCGCTGCAGAGGGAATTCGCGATCCCAGTACGCTGGGTCGAGGACCGCTCACGCACGACCCATGAGAACGCTATGCGCTCCGCGGAAATTCTGCGCGCTGAGAACGTTCACAAGATCGTCATCGTGGCGCACAGCTTCGATATGCCGCGGGTGCTGGCGGAATTCAAAGCGGCGGGAGTCGACTGCGTGCCGGCACCGACGGGAATGCCTACGCGCCGGCCCGCGACTGCGATGGATTTCCTGCCCACGATCGACGGGCTGCTGGGCAGCTACTACGCGCTCTACGAGTTGCTGGCGAATCTCGTCCTGCGGGTCACCCCGCGGGATTGACGACAAGCCCTGCGTCAGGCCGTGGGCGCGCCGCTCTTGAGGGCGTCGCGGCGATGGACCATCGCGCGCGCATGCGCTTCGGCGCTATGCCGCGCCATCGCAACCATCGCGAACAACATGAAGCCCGTGAATCCGCCTGCCAAGAACGACCATGCCAGCCACCACGTCGAAACCATTTTGAGTGCTCCCGTGTACGCCCGTCGCTGCTTAGGGGCATCCCGTTGCGAAGGGTTGTTAAGCACTCAGCAAGTGGTGTGCCAGTCGCGCTCCATCGGGGCGACTATTGAGGCACTATGGCCCAGGCGGAGCGGACATCGGGGGAAGGGTTCGAAATTGTAAGAATTACGTGAAGATGCTCCGTCGGCTGCAGTCGGACGATTTTCAACTGGTTTACCAACCGATGCCTGCGCTTTATTCACCGACGCGCGGTTGGCCGACGTGGCTGCGAACCCGAATTCTTTACATGCGCTGTCGCGATTTTTTACACTCTGGCCCGACCTTCGGTGGGGTCTAGATATAACTCGATGATCGTATAAGCTTATTCGGTCGTTGGCACAGCCTGTGCTGCACTGAACAATTCGCGGCTTGATTTTCGATGGGCTGCCGCGATTGAGCCCGCTTGGCCGACTTCGAGGACTCCGTTCGGCGGGTGGTCCAGACAGGCGTGAGCATGCGGCGGAAGATGCAATGAAAACGGCATATAAATGTGCTTCGCGGTCGGTTTGTGCGTTGGTCAGGGCCCCGCGACCGGAGGTATGATCGCTTGCATCGCCGAATCCGAGGAGCAGGCATGAATCCGAATTCGGAACGCTTCGGGACGCAGTGTCGTCCCGGTCTTCGCGGGGTGTGCCTGACCGCCGCGCTCGCGGTACTCATCCTGGTTGCCGGTTGTACCACCTACCCGCCGGCGCCGCGCGAGGCGGTGACCGCGGATTATGCCTACCAGATCGGGCCGCTGGACACCCTCAATGTCATCGTGTTCGGCAACCCGGAACTCTCGATGCAGGTTCCCGTCCGGCCCGACGGGAAGCTGAGCTCGCCGCTGGTGCAAGACGTCCAGGCGAGCGGGAAGACGCCGACCGAGCTTTCGAAGGACATCGAGACGGCGCTCGGCAAATTCATCCGCGACCCGAAAGTCACTATCGTGGTGACGACGTTCGTCGGGCCGGCCAATGAGCAGATCCGGGTCATCGGCGAGGCAGCCAAGCCACAGATCCTCCCGTTTCGCACGAACATGACGCTGCTCGACGTGATGATCGCCGTCGGGGGCCTGACCGATTTCGCCGACGGCAACCGCGCGAGCATCTATCGCGCTGCCGACGGCGGCAAGTCGTACAGCGTGCGACTGCAGGATCTCGTGAAGCGGGGCGACGTTACAGCGAACGTGGATATGCGGCCCGGCGACATCCTGATCATTCCGCAGAGCTGGTTCTAAGCGTTCGGTTCTCGAGATCCCTTGCGTATGTCCCGCATCGAAGCTTGCGACGCCGACGCAAAAGCAGCCGGAAGGGCCACCGGTGCGGCGCAGTACGCGACGCGCCGGGCAGCGAACGGCGTGAATCCTCGCCAGCGCTGCGACATCGTTGTCTGTTGTTTCTCGTCCGCTCTGGCGCGAGGTAGCTCCGGAGTGGAACACTAGTGCGGGGTCGCGTCGGCCTTTCGCTGCCGCTTCGATCCCGGAGCGATTGCCTCGGCGGCACCATCCGCCGTCAACGACTTCATTTCCAAGTCGGACATTTGCATGGACGAGTTGATTGAGCACTTGATGCGCCGCCTTCGCGGCATGTGGCGTCGCCGGTGGATCGGGCTCGGCGTTGCGTGGATCGTCGCCATCATCGGCGTCGTCGTCGTCTATCGCATCCCCGAGCGCTACGAGGCAAGTGCGCGCGTCTACGTCGACACGCAATCCCTGCTGCGGCCGCTGCTGGCGGGGCTCGCGATCCAGCCGAACCTCGATGAGCAGGTCGCGCTGATCAGCCGAACGCTCGTCAGCCGTCCGAACGTGGAAAAGCTCGTGCGCATGGCCGACCTCGATCTCGGCGTCGCGTCCAGTCCCGCGAACGACGATCTGATCGACAACGTGATGAAATCGGTGAAGCTCACTGGCGACGCCAAGAGCAACCTCTACGTCATCTCGTATCGCGACTCGAATCCCGCACAGGCGAGAAAGGTGGTCCAGTCGCTGTTGTCGATCTTCATGGAGTCGAGCCTCGGGGACAAGCGGCAGGACACCCGCGCCGCGGTCAAATTCGTCGACGAGCAACTGCGCCAGTACGAAGCGAACCTGAAAAGGTCGGAAGACCGCCTCAAGAATTTCCGGCTGAAATACCTGGGCGTCGCGGGCCAAGGAAGCAACGCGGACTACTTCGACCGCTTGTCGAAGATGAGTCAGGACATCGAGAACGCGCGGCTCGAGCTCCGCGCCGCCGAGGAGTCGCGCGATTCCTACCGGCGCGACCTCGCGGGAGAAGCGCCCGTTCTGCAGCCGGAGCGCGCACCGCCGCCGGGTTCGGTGACGGTACCCGATATCGACGCGCGGATTGCCTCGCAGAAGAAGCGACTGGACGACTTGTTGCAGCGGTACACGGACGATCACCCCGACGTGGTCGGTACCAAACGGGTCATCGCGGACCTCGAAGCCCAGCGCACCAAGGAAGTTGCCGAGCTGCAGAAGCGGGCCGCCGCCGACGCGGCCAGCGCACCGCCGGTCGCGGCGCAGGAGAGCCCGGTGTACCAGCAGATGAAGGTGTCGCTCGCCAATGCCGAGGCCAATGTCGCATCGCTTCGCGCGAAGCTCTCGTCCTATGAGCGCCAGTACGCCGTATTGAAGAGCTCGGCGCGACTCGTGCCGGAGGTCGAGGCGGAACTCGCGCAGCTCAACCGCGACTACGAGGTCCAGCGGAAGACCTACGAGACGCTGCTCGCGCGGCGGGAATCCGCAGCGATTGGCGAGGGTGTGCAGGATGCGGGAGGCACGGTGTTTCGCGTCATCGATCCTCCGCGCGTTTCGTCAACGCCCGTGCCGCCGAGCCGGGTAATGCTGCTTGCGATTGCCGTGCTCACCGCGATCGCCGCCGGGCTGCTCGCGAGTTTCGCCGCGAACGAAGCGATGCCAATGTTCCAGGACGCGCGCGCGCTTCGCGACGCGACGCAGCGACCGGTGCTCGGCATGGTGACAATGCTCCAAAGTAGCGCAGCAAGCCGAAAACGACGCGTCGAGGCGTTCCTGTTCGCCGGCGGGGTGAGCTGCCTGGCGGTGTCGTTCGCGGCCGTGTTTGCGCTGGTTCTGCTCTTTCCACGTATTGCATGAGTGATCGCTGATGAGCCTGATCGAACAAGCGGCCAAGCGCCTCGAGGAACTGCGCCGGGCAGGCGCGATCACGGGCGAAGGTCTGCCCGCCAAATCCGACAAGACGGCGGCCGGCCACCTGCCGACGCCGGAAGCCGCGATGCGCGGACTCGATGCGCGGGGAGCTGTGACCGCCTTCGTCGCCAGTCCCGCAGGTGCCCGCGCCGACGGCGGAGCGCGCCCTCGGGAAGTTGCAGTGCCAAGCGAACCCCGTCCGCACTTCGAGCTCGATCTCGAGGGTCTCAAGGCGCGCGGCTTCTTGACGCCCGACGCCCGGAAATCCCAGATCGCCGAGGAGTTCCGCATCATCAAGCGCCCGATCCTGCGCAATGCGCGCGGCGCATCCGGCGCGAAGGTTCCGAACGGAAACCTCATCATGGTCACGAGCGCGCTGCCGCGCGAGGGAAAGACCTTCACCTCGATCAACTTGGCGATGAGCATCGCCATGGAGTTGGACACGACGGTGCTCCTCGTCGACGGCGATGTCGCGCATCCGGATCTGCCCAACGTCCTCGGCGTGCCGTCGTCGCCGGGCCTGCTCGAGCTCCTGACGCGCGACGATCTCGGCATCGGCGACGTCCTGGTGCGGACGAACATCGAGAACCTGATGATCCTCCCCTGCGGTACGCGTCAAGGGCGCGCGACCGAGTTCCTGGCGAGCGAGCAAATGGCGGGCATCCTGCGGGAACTCGCGACCCGCTACTCGGACCGGATCGTCATCTTCGATTCTCCGCCGCTGCTCGCGACGACCGAGGCTCGCGTCCTCGCCGCACACATGGGACAGGTCGTCATGGTCGTCGCCGCCGGGAGCACCGGGCAACGCCAAGTCAATCTCGCGTTGTCAACGCTCGAAGGTTGCGAAACCGTAATGATGGTCTTGAACAAGGCGAGTCAGACCGACGTTGGAGCCTATTATGGCTACTACGCGGAAGACGACGCCCGATGAGCACGCTGGCCGGCGCTTCGAACGCGTGCTGAGCGCCGTTCTTCGGCGACCGGATGGCCATGCTACGTGGGGCTTGCGCCGACCGACGGCGGTCTTAAGCGCTTGCGCGTTTGCGCTCGGTAGCGCGACCGCGGCGGGTGAGGCGTCGCAGGAGCCGCCGAGCACACGCAAAACCACCGCTACGCCGGCTCCGACCGCAACGCGGTCCGATTCGCCGAGATCTTCGCAGGCCGACGCGGCCTTGCCGAAAGCCGACGTGATACTCGTGGCGCAGGCGTCTCCTTACCCTCTCCCGGGCGCGACGCCAGGCAGTACGAGCGCTTATTTCCCGGGAATCCCCAGCACAAGCACGTTTCCCGGTTCGACGGTCCCGAGTCAGCAACCCGAAAACCGTCCCGCGCCATTGACCGCCTCGCTGTTAGTACAGGAGACGTTGACCAACAATGTCAATCTGAGGCCGACGGATGAGCGACAGAGCGACCTGGTCTCGCAGATCACGCCGCAGTTCAACCTTGACCTTAGAGGGGCGCACTCGAGATTGAGCGGTTACCTCTCGGCACCGGCGCTCCTCTATGTGCGGACCGGCAACGAGAACAACCACGTCTATCCGTCAATCGGCGTGCTCGGAGACCTCGAGGCGCTCAACCGCTTCTTTTTCGTCGAAGGCCAGATTACCGTCGCCCAGGAGTACTTCACTCCGTTCGGCGCGCAGCCCCCCGATCTCGCCAACGTGACCAACAATCGCTACACGTCCGCTGTCTATCGTGTAAGCCCTTTCATTCAGGGAACCGGATCGACCGGCATTCAGTACCTGGTGCGCAACAACAACGTCTGGACCAACCTGAGCGGTGCACCGATCGCGACCAGCAACGCATACTATGATCAGTGGCTTGGGCGCGTCGCGAGCCCGGTGAACCCGCTGGGATGGGGCGCCGACTACGAATGGGATTCGGTGAAATTCAAGGACCAGGGTCCGTTGATCACGCAGATCGCCCGTGGGCGCGTGGTGGCCCAGGCGGACCCGCAGTTGCAACTGTGGGGCATCGGCGGCTACGAGGACAACCATTACACGTTCACCGACTATCGCGGCCCGGTGTACGGCGGCGGCATTCGCTGGACACCGACGCCGCGCGCGAATCTGGTGGCGAACTGGGAACACCGGTTCTTCGGCTCGTCGTACTACGTGGCGTTCCAGAATCGCGGCCCGCTCTCGGGGATCGACGTGCGGATCTCACGCAACATCACGAGCTACCCACAGCAGTTCCTGAGCATCCCGGCCACCGGGGACGTTCCGCTGCTGCTGGACGCCATTTTCGCCTCGCGCATACCCGATCCGGTCGCGCGGCAGACGTTCATCAACACGCTGATTCAGGATCGCGGTTTGCCGACTTCGTTGACGAGTGCGGTGAATCTTTACAACCAGCAGATCAGCCTGGTCGAGGATGGCAGGGTCATCCTCGCGGCGCTCGGCGCCAAGAACAGCATCTTCCTGACGGCTCAGTACGTCAAAAGCGAACCCATCACGGCGGCGGGGACGCCGCTGCCGGGTTTGCTCGGCAACAACAACACGCAGAAGCTGGTCTCGCTCACGTGGACGCACAACCTCGCACCGCTGGTCACGTTAGGATTGACGGCCAGCGGAGTGCGAACGACGCTCAACCAGGCGCCGTACGGCACGACGACGCAGGGGTATGTGACGCTGAAGCTTGCCGCCCTCGTGTCGTCGACGACGACGGCCTTCGCCGGCGCGCGCTACCAGAAGTCCAATTCCGACTTCGGAACGAATTACAACGAGGCGGCCATCTTTGCCGGGCTGCTCTTGCTTTTCAGGTAACCCACGCGATGTACGAATCCTTCTTCGGCCTCACCGGCAAGCCGTTCCAGCTCAATCCCGATCCGTCGTTCTTCTTCGGGAGCCGCGGCCACAAGCGGGCGTATGCCTACCTCGAGTACGGCCTGTATCAGAGCGAGGGGTTCATTGTCATCACCGGCGAGATCGGCGCGGGTAAGACGACGGTGGTGCGGAGTCTGCTCGAGCAACTCGACCCCGCGAAGGTCGTGGCGGCGCAGATCGTGAGCACGCAGCTCGAAGCCGACGACATGCTGCGCGCAGTGGGCGTCGCCTTCGGGCTGCCGGCCTGCTCGGTCGACAAGGCGATGCTGCTCGCCTCACTCGAGGCGTTCCTCTGCCAGCTCGCGATGGAGAAGAAGCGCGCGCTCCTGGTCATCGACGAAGCGCAGAACCTGTCGCATCGCGCGATGGAAGAGCTCCGCATGCTGTCGAATTTTCAGCTGGGCGAGCAGGCGCTCCTGCAGAGTTTCCTGATCGGCCAGCCGGAGCTCCGTTCGATCATGCGGAGCGCCGACATGCAGCAGCTGCGGCAGCGCGTGATTGCCTCGTATCACTTGGGTCCGCTCGATCGCAGCGAGACGCAGGGCTATATCGAGCATCGGCTCCACCACGTGGGCTGGAACAACGATCCACGCTTCGAGGCGGGGTGCTTCGACCTTGTCCATGAGCTCACTGGTGGGGTTCCAAGACGCATCAACACGCTTTGCAACCGCGTGTTGCTCTCCGCGTTCCTGTCCGAGAAGCACGTTCTGGATGCGTCGCACGTGCAGGCGATCGCCAACGAGATCCGCGAAGAGCTGGGACCTGACACCGCCCTGAGCATGGTCCCCGGGAGTGGGAGCGAAGGCACTCCGACGATCGGCGGCCGTCCGTCGCTCAACGCCGCCGCGGTCTTGCAGGATCGACTCGATCAGATCGACCAGCGCATCGATCGGCTCGAGCGCACGGTCGGTGCGGCCGTCGACCTGCTGCAACGCCTGCTGCACCCGGACAAGGCAACGAAGCCGGGCAGCCCGGGGCGTTCATGAGCGAGCGCAGGCATCCTGCGGGGCCGCTGGCGTGCGTCGTCGGCGCGCGTCCCAATTACATGAAGATGGCGCCGCTGGTGCGGGCCTTCGGCGCGCGACACGAGCTTCCGCGCGTCGTCCTGATCCACACGGGTCAACACTACGACGACGCGATGAATGCACGGCTGTTCGAGGACCTCGCATTGCCGCGACCGGACATCAACCTGGATGCCGGGTCGGGGACGCAAGCTGTGCAGACCGCGGAGATCATGCGGCGCTTCGAGCCGGTGGTCGCGGAGCTCGCGCCGTCGTGCGTGATCGTGGTGGGCGACGTAAACTCAACCCTGGCGTGCAGCCTGGTTGCAGCCAAGCGGCAGATCGCCGTGGTCCACGTGGAAGCAGGGCTCCGGAGCTTCGACCGGACCATGCCCGAGGAGATCAACCGCCTTCTCACCGATCAGCTCGCAGACCTTTTATTCATCACGGAACGATCCGCTGCCGGGAATCTCGCGCGCGAAGGCATCGAGCCGGAGCGCATCCGCTTCGTCGGCAACGTCATGATCGACTCGCTGCTGCGCCATCGGGGGCACGCAGTTCCGCCGGCGGAAACGTTGGCACGCGCATCGGCGGATGCGAATTTTCTCGCTGGAGGTCCCGATTTCGGCGTGGTCACGCTTCATCGACCCTCCAACGTCGATGACGCACAGGCATTCAAGGAAGCCATCCTTCTGCTGCGCGATGTTTCACGGCGACTGCCGCTCATCTGGCCGATGCATCCGCGCGCACAGGGCAACCTTGAGCGCTTCGGCCTCACTCCTTTGCTCGCCGGTGCGCGAATCGTGCTGCTTCCGCCGCAGGGATATCTCGAGATGCTCGGGCTCCTGGCGCACGCGACCGTCGTGCTGACCGACTCCGGCGGCATCCAGGAGGAAACAACCGCGCTTGGTGTCGCCTGCTTGACGATGCGCGACAACACCGAGCGTCCGGTGACCGTGGAGCAGGGCACCAATACGCTTGTGGGTCGAGGCCGATCGCAGGCGCTCGACTGCGTCGATCAAATCCTGCGCGGTGGCGGCAAGCGCGGCCGCGTGCCGGAACTCTGGGATGGGCACGCCGCCGAGCGGATCGCGGACGACGTGTCCGCGTGGCTCGGCGTGTCGAGCGCTCGACGAGAAGTGATGCACGCATGAGCGCGACGGGGCAGCTCAAGGACGGCGATCCGTTCGCGGCCGGAACGGTCGGGGCCACGCTATCCGCCGAATGCGACGAGGCGACGCTGCGTCGGGACGCGCCGCCGCTCGTTGACGAGAACGATTCACCTTCCGACCGCCGCCTGGAGCCCATCCTCCGCGACAGCGCTGTTCACGATCTCGGTCATGAAGCAAAGGGTACGATCGTGAACGCCCTCACGATCGACGTCGAGGATTATTTCCAGGTCTCGGCGTTTGCGGGAACGATCGAGCGCTCCGCGTGGGAAAGCATGGCGTGCCGGGTGGAAAGGAATATCGATCGCATTCTGGCCATGCTCGCCGAACACGAGGTTCACGCGACGTTCTTCGCCCTCGGCTGGATCGCGGAGCGCTATCCCGAGATGATCCGCCGAATCGTCGATGCAGGACACGAGCTCGGGAGCCATGGGTACGATCACTCGCGTGCGAGCGAGCAGGGTTACGGTGCGTTCATGGCCGACATCCGCCTCGCGAAGGCCGTGCTCGAAGACGTCGCTGGGCACCGGGTCAGAGGCTATCGGGCGCCGAGCTTCTCGATCGGCAAGCGCAACGAGTGGGCCTTCGAGTGCATTGCCAATGCAGGATACCGCTACAGCTCGAGTGTCTATCCCATTCGCCACGACCATTATGGGATGCCGGACGCACCGCGTTTTGCGCACGAGATTTGCGCCGGGCTGCTCGAGATACCGGTGACCACGGTGCGCGTGTTCCAGTCGAACTGGCCCGCCGGCGGAGGCGGCTACTTCCGGCTGCTGCCGTACTGGGTCTCGCAGTGGTCGATTCGCCGCGTGAACGCCGTCGATCGCCAGCCGGCGATGTTCTACTTTCACCCTTGGGAGATCGACGCCGAGCAGCCGCGCGTCGAAGGGCTTGCGGCGAAGAAGCGCTTTCGCCATTACGTCAACCTGCGCCGCATGGCACCGCGACTCAAACGTCTGTTGATCGATTTCCGGTGGGATCGAGCGGATCGCGTGTTTGTGGATGCCAGCCGCTGATGGAAGTCGACGTGTCGCCATGCGCGTCTGCTGCCCGGACGAAACCGCGCACGCGGATACGGCCGTTCGAGCGCGAGGACGCCGAGCGCTGGGAGGCGTTCGTCGCCCGTTCCGGGCAGGCGACGTTCTTTCATCGGATCGGATGGCGCGAGGTCATCCAGGACATCTTTCGCCATCGGGCCTGTCACCTCCTGGCCGAGCGCGAAGGCGAGATTGTCGGCGTGCTTCCGCTCTTCGAGATGAAGAGCCTGCTGTTCGGCCGCGCGCTCGTCTCTTCACCGTTCTGCGTCTATGGCGGTCCCGTGGCCGACGACATCGAGACGGAGCGCCTGCTGATCGATGCTGCGGTCGAAGTGGCGCGATCGCGCGAGGTCGATCATCTCGAGTTGCGCAATCGGAGCCCGAAGCGGGACGACTGGCCGCGTCAGGACCTGTATGTGACGTTCACGACGGAGCTTGAGTCCGACCCCGAGGCGAACCTCCTCGCCGTTCCCCGCAAGCAGCGGGCGATGGTGCGCAAGGGGATCAAGCACGGGCTCAAGAGCGAGCTCGACGCCTCGGTGGACCGTTTCTTCCGGCTGTATGCGGACAACGTTCACCGCCACGGCACGCCGCCGTTGCCGAAGCGCTACTTCGCGCGGCTTAAGGCCGTCTTCGGCGATTGCTGCGAGGTACTGACGGTACTCGACCCGCGGGGCGAGCCGGTGAGTGGTGTGCTGAGCTTCTACTTCAAGAACCAGGTGCTTCCGTACTATGCGGGCGACACGCCGCAGGCGCGCGACTTCGCCGCCAACGATTTCAAGTACTGGGAGCTCATGCGGCGCGCATGCGAGCGTGGCATCCGGATATTCGACTACGGCCGCAGCAAACGCGACACGGGATCGTTCGCATTCAAGAAGAACTGGGGATTCGAGCCCTCGCCGCTGTTCTACGAGTTCCACCTGCTCAAGGGCGGAGCGGTTCCCGCGAACAACCCGCTCAACCCGAAGTACCGCACGCTGATCGCGGTGTGGCGGCGCCTGCCGCTTCGCGTGGCCAACGCGCTCGGACCGCACATCGTGCGCGGGCTCGGCTAGATCCTGACGGGGCGGCATGCGTCGAATCGACTTGCGAGACGTGATCGACGACCGGGAAGCGAGCGTGACGCCCGGCGCCGGGACGATGTCTCATCCGCGCTCCGCGCACGTCGCGGTTCGAAGCGCTCCGATCGTGGCGGTGGCGCTCGCGACCTGTGGGCTCCTTGCGATCTACTGGCAGACCGTGGTCTCGATCGTAGCCATCTGGTGGCGCTCGGAGACTTTTGCGCACGGCTTCATCGTCGTACCCATCTGCCTGTGGCTCGCGTGGCGAAAGCGGGAAACGCTTGCACGTACCCCGGCGAAGCCCTGGTGGCCGGGACTCGCGGCGGTCTTTACCTTCGGCGCGATGTGGTTCGTCATGACGAAGGCCGACGTGCTCGGCTTGAGGCAGTTCGCGCTCGCCTTCATGCTCCAGTCGGCGATCGTCACGGTGGTGGGGCTTCGTGTTTCGCGCGCGCTGCTGTTTCCGCTCGCGTTCTTCCTCTTCGCGATTCCCGTAGGCGAATTCCTGGTGCCCGTGCTGATGGACCGGACGGCCGACTTCACCGTGGCCGCCATCCGCCTGTCGGGCGTGCCGGTGTATCGGGAAGCTAATCATTTCATGCTCCCGAGCGGCAGCTGGTCGATCGTGGAGGCCTGCAGCGGCGTTCGCTACCTGATCGCCTCGGTGATGGTCGGAACCATCTACGCAGCCCTCGCCTATCGCAGCGCGGGCCGCCGCGCGGCCTTCGTAGCGGCATCGATCGTGGTGCCGATCGTCGCCAACTGGCTGCGGGCATACGGAATCGTGATGCTCGGCCATCTGTCGAACAACCAGCTCGCGGTGGGCGTCGATCATCTGATCTATGGATGGCTCTTTTTCGGCCTCGTCATGCTGATCCTGTTCTGGGTCGGATCGTTCTGGCGGGAGGATTCGTCGCCGCCTCCGACGCCTCACGCGACAACTACCGCTGCCGTGGCCACTGCCCCCGCGCCGCGCACGGTGCTCTACACCGCAGCGCTCGCGACGATTATCGTGGGCGGTGTCTGGAAGCCAATCGAAGTCGTCGTCGAACCCGCATTGGCGGTCGGGGCCCCGGTTCTGCCGCCGATCGCGGCCGCGCCCGGGTGGACCAACGAAGCCCGCCCGTTCACCGATTTCCGGCCGCGCTATCTCGGTGCCGCGTCACAGCGCCAGCAGAGTTTTGCGAACGACGGACAGAAAGTCGGTCTGTTCCTCGCGTTCTATCGCGGCCAGCGCAAGGGGCAGGAGCTCGTGACTTCGAGTAACGTGCTGGTGACCCCGGAGAATGCACGATGGGTGCAGCTCGCATCTGGTACGGACACCGTTGAGTGGGCCGGAGTGCCGCAGACGGTGTACCGAGCGCAGATCTCGGCGCCTGACGTCAGGCTCGACGTGTTTCGTCTCTACTGGGTGCACGGCCGTCTGACGTCCAGTGACTACGTCGCGAAAGCGCTGCTCGCGTGGTCGAGAATCATGGGCCGGGGCGACGACTCCGCTTTGATCGTCGTCTATGCGCCGGAGACGGCACGTAGCGGCAGCACTGCGGACGCGCTGAAGGCCTTCGTCGCTGCGCACGGCGCGGCGATCGAGCAGTCCCTCGAGGCTGCCAGCCTTACCGGCCGATGAAGTTCATGGACGCGCCACTTATTATCCACGTCGTCTACGGTTTTTCTGTGGGGGGGCTGGAGAACGGTGTGGTCAATCTGATCAATCGGCTGCCAGCGCGGGCGTGGCGGCACGCGGTCGTTTCGCTCACCGAAGTCGACCAGGCTTTTGCCGCACGCGTGACGCGTACCGACGTGGGACTGATTGCGCTGCGCAAGGCGCGCGGTCATGCGCTGCCCCTGTATCCAAGGCTGGTCCAACTCTTCCGCAGGCTCAAGCCGGCGATCGTTCATACGCGCAACCTCGCAGCGCTGGAGGCATCGGTCCCCGCGTGGCTCGCGCGCGTTCCGGTGCGCGTGCACGGCGAGCATGGCCGCGACGTGAACGATCTGGACCTCACGCGCACACGCTATCAGCGCGTACGGAAGATGTTCAGTCCGTTCGTCACGCGCTACGTCGCGTTGTCGCCGGACCTCGCCCAATACCTGCAAGTTCGTGTCGGCATCGGAGCGGCTCGAATCACGCAGATCTACAACGGCGTCGACACCGAGCGCTTTCGTCCGTCGCGCGAGGAGCGCGTTCCCGTCGAGGGTTGCCCTTTCAACGCTCCGGGCGACTGGCTCATCGGAACCGTCGGGCGCATGGAACCGGTCAAGGACCAGCTCAATCTCGCCCGTGCATTCGTCGCGGCCGTTTCGATGCATCGCGACGCGCGCTCGCGCATGCGACTCGTGCTTATCGGTGACGGGTCGTTGCGCCCACAGGTGGAGACGATCCTGAACGAGGCAGGCCTCCGCGACCTGGCGTGGCTTCCCGGTGAGCGCGCCGACGTGCCGTCGATCCTGCGCGGCCTCGATTGCTTCGTTCTGCCTTCGCTCGGTGAGGGCGTTTCGAATACCGTGCTGGAGGCGATGGCTTCGGGCCTGCCCGTCGTCGCCACGCATGTTGGGGCAAACAGCGAGCTTGTCGAAGACGGTGCGACCGGCCACATCGTTCCGGCGGCGGACAGCGACGCGCTGGCGAAAAGCATCGTCGGATATTTCAGCGATCCGGCGACGGCGCGAAGCCATGGGCGTGCAGGCCGCGACCGCGCAGCACGCCAGTTCAGCCTCGAGCGCATGGTCGAGCAATACCACGCTCTGTACACCGAACTTCTCCATCACCATCCTCTCCCCGAAGCTGATGCGGCGCGTGCCGACGCGCACGGCGGGCACGGCGGAGTCTGACTCTCGAAGGCGCGCCATGTGCGGCATCGTCGGAATTCTCGATACCCGCGGAACCCGTGAAGTGAGCCGGGAGCTTCTGTCCCGGATGAACGAGTCGCAACACCATCGCGGACCCGATGCGGGCGCTATGCACGTCGAGCCGGGCCTTGGATTCGGCCACCGCAGGCTGTCGATCATCGACCTTGCGACCGGCCAGCAACCGATGTTCAACGAAGACGGCAGCGTCGTCGTCATCTACAACGGCGAGATTTACAACTATCAATCGCTGATCACCGAGCTCACGCAGCTCGGGCACACCTTTAGGACGCGCAGCGACACCGAGGTGATCATTCACGGCTGGGAGGCGTGGGGCGCGCGCTGCGTCGAGCGCTTTCGTGGAATGTTCGCCTTTGCGTTATGGGATCGCAATCGTGCGACGCTGTTCCTGGCGCGCGACCGGCTTGGCGTCAAGCCGTTGCACTATGCGCTGCTGCCGGATGGGACGTTCGTGTTCGGGTCGGAGCTGAAATCGCTGCTTGCGCATCCTGGTCTGCCGCGAAACGTCGACCCATGCGCGGTGGAGGAATACTTCGCGCTCGGCTACGTTCCCGAACCGCGCACGATCTTCACCGGCGCGAAGAAGCTGCCGCCCGGACATACGCTGACCGTCCGCCGCGGTGCCGCGGTCTCCGAGCCGGTGGAATACTGGAATCCGCAGTTCACGCTGGAGCGCAAGATCGGAGTCGAGGAGGCGACGTCCGAATTGTCGCACCGCCTCGAGGAGTCGGTCCGGCTGCGTCTGATTTCAGAAGTTCCGCTGGGCGCGTTCCTGTCTGGCGGCGTCGATTCGAGCGCCGTCGTGACCGCGATGGCGAGCGCCTCGGTCGAGCCCGTCAACACGTGCTCGATCGCGTTCGCCGATCCGGCGTTCGACGAGTCGCGCTACGCGGCACAAGTCGCCGAGCGTTACCGGACGCGGCATTTTGTCGATCGGGTCGAGAGCGAGGATTTCGACCTCGTCGACGCGCTTGCGCGTGTGTACGACGAGCCCTTCGCCGACAGCTCCGCGATTCCCACCTACCGCGTCTGCCAGCTCGCGCGCCGGCACGTGACGGTTGCGCTTTCCGGCGACGGCGGCGACGAGAACTTCGGCGGGTACCGGCGCTACCGGCTTCATCTTGCCGAGGAGCGGATGCGCCGCGCCCTGCCGCTCGCGCTGCGCCGGCCGCTGTTCGGAACGCTCGGCCGCCTCTACCCGAAGGCGGACTGGGCACCGCGGATGTTTCGCGCCAAATCGACGTTCGAGGCGCTGTCGCGCGATTCGGTCGCGGCGTACTTCCACGGCATGTCGATCCTGCGCGATCCGATGCGCGATCGGCTGTATACCGACGCCTTCAAGGCGAAGCTCGACGGCTACAAGGCGATCGAGGTCTTCCGGCGCCACGCGCGCAGCGCGACGGTCGACGATCCGGTCGCGCTCGCCCAGTACCTCGATCTCAAGACGTATCTCGTGGGAGACATCAACACCAAGGTCGATCGTGCCAGCATGGCGCATTCGCTCGAAGTGCGCGAGCCGCTGATGGACCACCCGCTCGTCGAGTGGCTCGCGAGCCTCCCGTCGTCGCTGAAGGTGCGCGAAGGGGAAGGGAAGTGGCTGCTCAAGAAGGCGATGGAGCCGCGCCTGTCGCACGAGCTGTTGTATCGGCCGAAGATGGGTTTCGCCGTCCCGCTCGCGCGGTGGTTCCGCGGGCCGCTAAGACGCCGCGTGCACGACGCGCTTCTGGGAGAACGCCTGGCGGACACCGGTTTCTTCAACCGCGACGTCCTCGAGGAGCTCGTGGCGCAGCATCAGTCGGGGCGTCGCGATTACAGCGCGCCGCTGTGGACGCTGCTGATGTTCGACGCGTTCCTGCGCAACGTCGCCGACCGGCCGATCGAGGTCCAGTCGCTCACCCAGGCCGCCTAGGACGATGCGCATTCTGCACGTTCTCGATCACTCGCTTCCCTTGCACAGCGGCTACGCGTTTCGCACGCTCGGCATCCTGCGCGGCCAGCGTGACCGCGGCTGGCAAACGCTGCAGGTCACGACACCGCGACACGGCAATGCTACCGCTGAGGTAGAAGAAGCCGAAGGCTGGCAGTTTTACCGGACCGCGCCGCCACGCGCACCGCTCGCCGGCGTTCCGGGCGCAGTATTCGTGCAGGAAATGCTGGCGACCGCCCAGCGCGTCGATGAACTTGCGCAAACGTTCCGACCCGACATCCTCCACGCGCATTCGCCGGTGCTGAATGCACTGCCGGCGCTATGGGTGGGACGCAAGCGCGCCATTCCGGTCGTCTACGAGGTGCGCGCGTTGTGGGAGGATGCGGCCGTCGATCACGGCACCACGACGGAAGGAAGCCTGCGCTATCGGACGTCGCGTGCGCTCGAGACATTCGCGCTGCGCCATGCCGACCACGTGACGACGATCTGCGAGGGCCTGCGCAAGGAAATCGGCGCTCGCGGCGTCGCCCCGGAACGCATCACCGTCGTCGCCAACGCGGTCGATCCGCAGGAGATTCCATTCGGAACTACGCCCGATCCCGAGTTGCGAGCGCGCCTCGGTCTTGCCGGCAAGACCGTGATCGGCTTCGTGGGCTCGTTCTACGCGTACGAAGGACTGGATCTTCTGCTCGAGGCGACGGCGTCGCTCGCGTCCCGGCATCACGACCTTGCGGTGCTGCTCGTCGGCGGCGGGCCGCAGGAGCAGGCACTGAAGACGCTCGCGACCGAGCGCGGGATTGCGGAGCGTGTGATCTTTGCTGGTCGCGTGCCGCATGCCGAAGTGCCGCGCTACTACGAGCTTGTCGATGTGCTCGCGTATCCTCGCCGGCGGATGCGGCTCACCGAGATCGTCACGCCGCTCAAGCCGCTCGAGGCGATGGCTTACGGACGGATGCTCGTCGCCTCGGATGTCGGTGGGCATCGCGAGCTGATCCGCGACGGCGAGACCGGGGTCCTGTTCCCAGCGGGCGATGCGCGCGCGTTGAGCGACGCGATCGAAGCAGTGCTCGCACAACGTGCCGAATGGCCGCAGCGCCTCGCACGGGCACGGCGTTTTGTCGAGAACGAACGCACCTGGGATCGCAGCGTGGCGTGCTGCGAAAACGTGTACGCGTCGTTGTGCCGGCAACGCGACAGCGCACGCGCAACCCGCGGACACTAGGCTCATGTGCGGCATTTACGGAATCATCGAACTCGACGGCAGCACTGCGCCAGCCGAGGCACTGCCGCGCATGGGCGAGATCACCCACCATCGCGGACCCGACGACGAAGGTGTCTACTCCGACGGGCCGCTGGCCTTCGGCATGCGGCGGCTGTCGATCATCGATCTCGCAGGAGGCCACCAGCCGCTGACCAACGAGGACGGCTCGCTCTGGCTGGTCGCGAACGGCGAGATCTACAACTATCGCGAGCTGCGGCAGGAGCTTTTGGCCCAGGGTCACCGCTTTCGGACCGAATCGGACTGCGAAACGCTGCTGCATCTGTACGAAGCGTACGGCGACGATTTCGTTTCGCGGCTCAACGGAATGTTCGCGTTCGCGTTGTGGGACGCGCGGCGCCGGCGGCTGCTCCTCGCGCGTGACCGTCTGGGGGTCAAGCCCCTCTACCTCAGGCGGGACGCCCGACGCGTCGCATTCGCGAGCGAAGCCAAGGCCCTGCTCGCATTGCCGGGCGTTCGCGCCGAAGTCGATCCGAATGCGCTCTCCGCGTATCTCGCGCTCGGGTACGTGCCAGCACCCTGGTCGATATTTCGCGGCATTGACAAGCTGCCGCCCGCGACGCTGCTGGTCGTCGAAGGCAATCGCGTCGAACAGCACCGTTACTGGCGGATGCCGACCCAGGTCGACGAGACGCTGGCGGAGGCTGACTGGACGGAGCGCCTGCGCGCGGGACTCGAGGCTTCGGTTCACTCGCAGATGGTGAGCGACGTGCCGATCGGCGCGTTCCTGTCGGGCGGTATCGATTCGGCTTGCGTTGTTGCGTTCATGTCGAAGCACAGCGCGAAACCCGTGAAGACTTACGCCATCGGCTTCGACGGCGGCGAGGCCGAGGCCTACTACAACGAGCTGCCGCACGCTCGCGAGGTGGCGGCACGCTTCGGCACCGAGCACCACGAGATCATCGTAAAACCGGACGTCGTAGCACTGCTGCCCCATCTGTTGTGGCACATGGACGAACCGATTGCGGATACGGCGTTCGTCACGACGTACCTGGTGTCGCAATTCGCGCGGCGCGACGTCACCGTCATCCTCTCGGGCGTCGGCGGCGACGAGCTCTTCGGCGGCTACCGGAGATATCTGGGAAGTTACTATCAGGCGCGCTTCGAGCGGCTGCCCGAGAGGGTGCGGCGCATCGCCTCTGCGCTCGGGACGGCGCTGCCGAGCGATCGGCATTCCCGCGTGCTCGATGCGATGCGCCTGACCAAGGGATTTCTTGCGACCGCGGGCTTGCCGCTCGAAGAGCGCTACCGATCCTACGTCGAGGTCTTCGGCGAGGACGACATCGTGGAGCTGCTGCGCGAGCCGGTCTCCTGCGAGATCGACCCGCTCGCGACGGCCTTTGGTGAGGCCTCTGGCACAGACGATTTGAACCGGTTGTTCACGGTCGACGCCGCGACGCAGCTTCCCGACGACCTGCTAATGCTCACCGACAAGATGAGCATGGCGGTATCGCTCGAGTGCCGGGTTCCGCTGCTCGACCACGAGCTGGTCGAGCTTGCCGCCCGCATGCCCGAGGGCGTGAAGATCCGCGGCGGCCGCCTCAAGCATGCGATGAAGACAGCGCTCAAGGATGTGCTGCCACCTGCCGTGCTCTCGCGGCGCAAGCGCGGCTTCGGCGCTCCCATGGGGGCGTGGCTCAAGCGCGAGCTCATTCCGCTGATGCGCGAGCTCCTGTCGGAGGAATCGGTCGAAAGCCGCGGCCTGTTCCGCCACGATCGCATCGCTGCGCTGATCGCCGCGCACGAGTCGAACCGCATCGACGGCACGGATTGCTTGCTTGCACTGCTTCATTTCGAGATCTGGGCGCGCCTCTACCTCGACGCCCGCCCGGCCGCCGATCTGGCCGATGAGCTCAAGGTGCTCGCCGGGTGAAGATCCTTTATGTCTGCCATCGCTTTCCCTTCCCTCCCAATCGCGGCGGGAAGATTCGTCCGTTCAATCAGATTCGTCATCTTTCGCAGCAGCACGAAGTGATCGTCGCCTCGCTGGCGCGATCGTCGGGCGAGGCGCGCGATGGCGAGGGCATTGCACCCTACTGCGCAGGCTATGAAATGAGGCGCGTCCGCGATTCGATCCAGGCACTGCGGATGGTTGCGCGGCTGCCAACGCCGACCCCGTCGTCGATGGGCTATTTCTACTCGCGGAAGCTCGCACAGCGCGTGCGCCAGCTGCTTGATACCGAGCGGTTCGATCTGATCATCGTCCACGCATCGTCGGTCGCACAATACGTCGAGCACGTCCGCGGCGTTCCCAAGATTCTCGACTTCGGCGACATGGATTCGCAGAAGTGGCTCGAATACGCGCGGTACAAGCCGTTCCCGCTGTCCTTCGGCTATCGCATCGAGGGCATCAAGCTCGAGCGCGCCGAGCGGCGTCTCGCGAGTAGGTTCGATCTGTGCACGGCAACGACGCGGGCCGAGTGGCAGACGCTCGAGAGCTACCGGACGGGCGTGCCTTCCGACTGGTTTCCCAACGGCGTCGACAGCGACTATTTCTCGCCGAGCGACGAGCCGTACGATCCGGACACCATCGCGTTCGTCGGTCGCATGGATTACTACCCCAACCAGCAGTGCATGTTCGAATTCTGCGAAACGACACTGCCACGACTGCGGGAGAGGCGTCCCGGGCTGAAGCTGGTGATCGTGGGTGCCAATCCATCGGCGGCGGTGCGTCGACTTGGCGCGATCGCGGGCGTGAGCGTCACGGGATCGGTCCCGGACGTCCGGCCGTACCTCAAGCGTGCGGCGGCGATGGTCGCGCCACTGGCGATCGCGCGCGGCACGCAGAACAAGATCCTCGAAGCGATGGCGAGCGGGGTACCGGTCGTCACGAGCAGGATTGCAGCCGGTGGCGTGGACGCCTCGTCCCCGGAGCACTTCATCGCGTGCTCGACCCCGGAGGAATACGTGCGTGCCGTGCTCGACATCATCGAGCACCCGCAAGAGCGCCGACGACTGGCAGCGGCCGGACGCGGGCGTGTGTTGTCGCACCATGCGTGGGCGAAGTCGATGGAACGCTTCGATGGCATCATCGAGCGACTCATGGCAAGCGGGCGCCGATCGAACGAGGCGCGGGTCAAGGTCACGGCGGAGTAATCGGTGGACATCAGCATCTTCGGCCTGGGTTATGTCGGTGCGGTCTCGCTTGCATGCCTTGCGCGCGACGGTCATCGTGTCGTCGGCGTGGACGTCGATCAGGCGAAGCTCGACTTGATCGCCAGCGGAAGGACGCCCGTGGTGGAGGAGGGCATGGTGGAGCTGATGCGCGAGGTCGTCGCCAGTGGCGCGGTCCGGGTGACCCGCGACGAAGCCGATGCGGTCAGGACGACCGAGCTCTCCTTCATCTGCGTCGGTACCCCATCATCGCCCAATGGCAGCCAGGACCAGTCGGCGATGCTGCGCGTCGCCGCGGATCTGGGCCGCGCGCTCAAGGAGAAGGCGGCGCCGCACGTCTTCGTATTCCGCTCGACGCTCGTTCCCGGCACCGTCGAGGATGTGCTCACGCCGATCCTCGAGCGGGAGTCGGGGTGCAAGGAGGGTACCGATTTCCATGTGTGCTACCAGCCGGAATTCCTGCGCGAAGGCTCGTCGATCAAAGACTACGGGCAGCCGCCATTCACCATCGTTGGCGGGCATGACGAGGCGGCGGTCGGAAAGCTCAAGAGCCTTTTCGGTGCGTTGCCGTGCGAGTTCCATTCGACGTCGGTTCGCACCGCGGAGATGGTCAAGTACTGCTGCAACAACTTCCATGCGCTCAAGATCACGTTCGCCAATGAGACCGCAAGGCTCTGCGAGGCGCTTCGCGTCGATCCGTTCGAGGTGATGGACCTCGTGTGCAGGGACCGTCAGCTCAACATCTCTCCGGCGTACCTGAAGCCGGGCTTCGCCTTCGGCGGATCGTGCCTGCCCAAGGATCTCCGAGCTACGACGTATCTCGCGAAAATGCACGACGTCGAGCTGCCGGTGCTCGGCGCGGTGATCGGGTCCAACCGCACGCATATCGAGCACGCCATTGCGAAAGTGCTGGCGACGGGCAAGCGACGTATCGGCATGATCGGCCTCTCGTTCAAGAGCGGCACTGACGATCTTCGGGAGAGCCCGTTCGTGGCCCTCGCCGAGCACCTGATCGGAAAGGGCTTGAGGCTGTTGGTGTACGACGCCGAGGTCCAGTTCTCGCGACTGCTCGGCGCGAACCGCCGCTTCATCGAGGAGCGCGTCCCCCACATCGGTTCGCTGATCCGCAGCGATCTCGCCGCCGTGATCGCAGAATCGGAGGTTCTGGTCGTTGGTTTGACGGATGCGCAGATCGCGAAGGCGCTCGAAACGAAAACGCGTCCCGACCAGGTCGTGATCGATCTCGCGCGGCTGCCGAATGGCGATCGGCTGCCTGCGCGCTACGAGGGTCTGTGCTGGCAATGAGCCGTCCGTGGATACTGGCCAGCGCGCTCGCACTCGCGGTAGTCGTGGCTTGTCTTGCCGCACTGGCGTTGCCGACGCAGGCGGCGGTGCGCGCGAGAAACGCGTTTCTGCTGCGGCGCGGGCGATCCGGCGATTTCGCGTGGACACCCGAGACGGCGCCGCCGGACTTCCGCATCGAGCGGGACGAGGCCCCTCGCGCGATCGCGGAGGCAGCGCGCGCAAGCGGGGCCGCAGAGGTGACGGATGACTGGCACCGCGCGCTCGCGCTCGTGGGGATGCTGATCGGCGGCCAAGCGAACGAAGGCGCAATCCACGCGGACCTCGTCACGACGTTTCACGGGATCCGGGCCGGGCGCGGCTATTGCACCGATTACGTCCGTGTCTACATGGCCGCTGCCCGCACCGCCGGCCTCTTCTGCAGGCAATGGGCGTTCTCGTTCGACGGCTTCGGCGGTCACGGCCACACGTTCGTGGAGGTCTACGACCAGCAGCGCGCAGCCTGGGCGTTCATCGACGTGCAGAATAATGTCTACGCCGTGTTCGCCGGCGACGACGCGCCGCTCTCGGCACTCGTATTGCGCGAAGCGCTGCTCGCATCGCCGTCGCGCATCGAGTTTCGCCGCGCCGCTCCGGGACGGCTGGGCTTTCCACATCCCGAAAAGCTGCTCGACTACTACCGGCGGGGCGCGGCAGAGTGGTACCTGTGGTGGGGCAATGATGTGATCACCCGCGAGCGAACCGGGATCGCGGGGATCCTTCGCACGCTTTCCGGGCGGCTCGCCCACCGGGTCAGCGCCCTCGGAGGATTGCCTCCATTCAAGGTGCTGGCGACGCCGGACAACGAGAGCGCAATCGAACGGATGGAACGGTTGCGCCGGTGGGCCACCGCGCTCGGTCTCATCGGCCTTGGCCTCGGGCTGGCGCTCGCGCTGCAATGGGGCTGGCCGCTGATCGCGCGTCGTCTTGGGTGAGTGTCGCCATGGATGACCGCATCGACGCCGGTGTGCGCGCCGATTCTGCGGACCAATCGAAGGTTGCAGCGTGGCTGAAGCCGGTGCTCGGCACGCTTTCGCCCGCAGGTGCGCGCGGCCGCCTGACGATCCTCATGTTCCATCACGTCCACCCGGCGTGCGATCCGCTGTTTCCCGGCGATATGCACGCCGGCGTTTTCCGCGAGCGGCTCGAGTGGATCCGCGATTGGTTCAATGTTCTGCCGCTCGAGGACGCGGTCGCGGCGCTGCGACGGCGAACGCTCCCGGCGCGTGCCCTCGCCATCACGTTCGATGACGGCTACGCGGACAACTGCACGGTGGCGCTGCCCATCCTGCTCGAGATGAAGCTCCATGCGACGTTCTTCATCGCGAGCGCTTTCTTGGACGGCGGTCGGATGTGGAATGACACGGTGATCGAGACGATACGTGGCGCGAGTGGAAGTGAGTTCGATCTCTCCGCGCTCGGGCTCGGACGCCATGCGATTGGATCGCTGGAGACGCGACGGCGCGCGATCCAAGTCGTGCTTTCGCGTCTCAAGTACCTGAATCCTGTCGAGCGCCAGGCACGGGCGGACGCAGCTGCAGCGCAAGCTCCGACGCCGCTACCCAACGATCTCATGCTGACGCGCACGCAGCTCCGCGACATTGCGGCGGCCGGAATGGGCATTGGCGCGCATACGGCGCATCACCCAATCCTCGCTGCACTGAGCGATGTGGAAGCGCGGCGCGAAATCGTCGATGGACGCGAAGCCCTCGTGGAGATCGTGCGGCAGCCGGTCAACCTCTTCGCGTATCCCAACGGCAGGCCGAACACCGACTATACGACGGCGCATGCGCGACTTGCCGAAGAACTGGGATTCATTGCCGCCGTGTCGACGGCGCCAGGGGCGGCGCGCGCGTCAAGCACTTGCTACCAACTGCCGCGCTTCACGCCATGGGATCGAACGCCGGGACGCTACGGCCTGCGGCTCGCGCGCAACCTGTTCACGCGCGTCCAGACGGCGGCACCGTGAGTTCGACGGATGCGACTGCGGAACTCGGGACGCCAAGAGCGCCAGCCGCGCCGCGTGCGGTCGTCCTCGTGGGTCCACTGCCACCTCCGAGTGGTGGCATGGCGAACCAGACGCGGCAACTCGCGCAACTCTTGTCCGAAGATGGCTGCGATGTGACGTTGGTGCAGACCAACGTGCCGTACCGGCCGGCGGCGATTGAACGCCTACCCGGCGTTCGTGCGATCTTCCGCCTGCTCCCCTACCTGCGGCGACTGTGGGTCGCCATCGGCGGGTCCGAGCTCGTGCACGTGATGGCGAACTCGGGCTGGGCTTGGCATCTATTTGCCGCGCCCGCCGTCTGGATCGCACGGATGCGTGGCGTGCCTGCGGTCGTCAATTACCGAGGCGGCGACGCGGATCGCTTCCTGACCCGGGAGATGGGCCTGGTACGTCCCACGCTGTTACGCGCCGCCGCGATTGCGGTGCCGTCCGGATTCCTGCAAACCGTATTCGCAAAACACGGCGTTGCGACGACGATCGTGCCCAATATCGTAAGACTCGACGCGTTTCGGCCGGCGGCGTCGCTCGAAGCGCACACCAATCTGCTCGTCGCACGAAACCTGGAGGCGATCTACGACATCGCCACCGCGATCCGCGCCTTCGCGATCGTCGCGGCCCGGTGTCCGGACGCGTCGTTTACCGTCGCGGGCTCGGGGCCGGAACGCGCGACGCTCGAAGCGTTGGCGGAAAGCCTCGGCGTCGCGGCGAAGGTCCGATTCACCGGACAGCTCGACAACGCTGAACTGCCAAAACTCTATCGTTCCTCGGCGATCGTGCTGAACCCGTCGCAAGTCGACAATCTGCCGATCTCGCTGCTGGAGGCGCTCGCCTGCGGCGTGCCGATTGTCAGCACCAACGTCGGCGGCGTCCCCTACATGGTCGAGCACGAGACGAACGCCCTGCTCGTGCCTCCGGGAAGTCCCGAAGCCATGGCAGCCGCAGTACTGCGCTTAATCGACGATCGACTGCTCGCCGAGCGGCTGCGCCTCGCAGGGATGACCGCCGCGCGACGGTACTCCTGGTCCGCGGTGCGCAGCGAGCTCTACGCCTTATATGCGCGCGTGCTCGGCGACGCCTCGGCGCACCGCGACGCGAACGCCGCGCCGGTGCGATGAATCGTGTCGACCTCTCGGCGCGCGGTTGGGTGCATTCGAGTGGGTCGCACGTGCGCGGCGAAGCCCACCTCGACGATCGCTTCCTCGATGCCCGAGAGCTCGCCCGCGCGCTCGATGCGTGCACGACGGATGCGGACTGGATCGGGACCGTCCGCCGTCTGAATGGCTGCTTCGCCGCCGTCAGCGCGCGCGAGGATCGTCTCCTTGCGGTCGTCGATCGAACCCGCAGCATTCCGTTGTTCTACACGAACGAAGAGGGGGGTGGGCACGTTAGCGACAACGCCTCCCGTCTCGTCCCGAAAGAAGATGCCGCGACGCTCGATGCCACCGTCGATCAGGAATTTCGCCTGACGGGCTATGTCACGGGCGCACAGACACTGCACCCGCGCGTGTTCCAGGTCGAGGCCGGGCAAGCAGTCGTCTTCGATCCATCGCACCCGCGCGCGCAGGAGCGCGTGCGCTATCACGAGTTCAGGCACCGGGATTTCTTTGCGAAGAGCTCGGACTTGGTATCTCAGCTGGAAGCCGTGCATGAAAATGTGTTTCGGCGGCTGCAACGATCGACGGAGGGCCGCACGCTGGCGCTGCCGTTGAGCGGCGGTTACGACTCTCGGCTGATCGCCGTTGCGCTGCGCGACCTCGGCGCCCGCGACGTCGTTTGCTACAGCTACGGTGTTCCCGGCAACTGGGAGTCGCGGATCTCGAGCGAAGTCGCGCATTACCTGGGATTCCGCTGGGAGTTCGTGGCGTATTCGGCGGAGCGCTGGCGCGCCTGGGCGGCGACCGATCGCTTCGATGCGTATTTCCGCACGGCCGGCAACCTCGCGTCGGCGCCGCACATCCAGGACTGGCCCGCCGTGCTCGAGTTGCAGCGCGAGTGGCGCGTTCCGCCGGATACGGTCTTCGTACCCGGCCATTCCGGCGATTTTCTTGCGGGAAGCCACATCCCGAAGACTTTCGCCGGGCGGTCGGCGCTCGCGCGCCGCGAGGTCCTCGATGCCCTGCTCAATGCGCACTATTCGCTTTGGGATTGGCCGTCCGGAATGCGCACGGAACTCCGAAGCGAATTCGACCGGAGGATCGAAGCCGTGATCGGACCGATCGTCGATGGCACGGCCGAGCAGGCCGCGGATGCTTTCGAACGCTGGGATCTTCAGGAACGCCAGGCCAAGTTCATCTGCAATTCGGTTCGTGTCTACGAGGATTTCGGGTTCGAGTGGCGGCTGCCGCTTTTCGACCACCAGCTCATGGATTTCTGGGCGCGCGTACCCCTCGAGCTCCGCATCGGCCGGCAGCTCTACTTCGAATTCGTCCGGTTGCGCCAGGCGCTGCCGGTAACAGCACCGAACACGGATCGGGGCGCGCTCGCGCAGGCTCTCGTCGGGGCGATCGACCGCTTCGGATTGCGGTCGGCGGCGAAGGAGGTGCAGCGCGTCGTGCGGCGTCGGCGCTGGCGCCATGTCTACGCACACTCGTCTCTCGCGTGGCCCGCGCTCGTGGATCGCGACGCGTTTCGCTCGAGTTACACCGGGCGCGAGCTGATGCACTCGTACCTGGCGCTCAAGTATCGCGACGAGGTCGTCCGCGCGATCGGGATGGCAAATCGGAAGCCTCTGACGCGCTAGAACGTGGCTCTGATCGCGTCGCCGTCGATTCCGAAGGTCGGCCTCGGGTTCTCATCGTGGGTCGCGAGGCCGGCGATCTGCGGATGCATCGGGAGGCGAACGGCTATACTCGGCAGCCGGAATTGCCGGGACATGTCGACCCGGTCGCGACGACCGCCGGCGTCGTCGTAACGGGCTTTTCGCCGATGCAGCATTACTTGTCTCCGCTCGTGAAGCCTGCCTCGGTGGCGCTCGTCGGTGCTTCGGAGCGCAAGGGCTCGCTCGGCCGCACGGTCTACGAGAACCTCCTCGGCGGCAACTTCCAGGGCGAGCTCTATGCGGTCAATCCCCGGCATTCGACGCTGCTCGAGCGTCCGGCATTCGCATCGCTCGCAGCGATCGGCAAGCCGATCGACCTCGCGATCATCGCCACGCCGGCCGACCGCGTGGCACAAGTGCTCGACTCGGCAGCGGCCGCGAAGCTCAAGGCGGCGGTGGTGATGAGCGCGCCGACCGCGATCGATCGCGCGGCCGCGCGGGCGTGGACACGCGAAGTCGCGACGCTCGCCAAAAAAACGAGCGTGCGCCTGGTCGGGCCCGGTGCGCTTGGCGTCATTCGCACCGACATCGGCTTGAACGCGACCTTCTGCGCGCCCGCGGCGCTGCCTGGTCGTCTCGCGCTAGTCGCGCAATCCGGTGCCGTCGCCACTGCGCTCCTCGACTTCGCGTCGCCGCTGGGGCTGGGATTCTCGACCGTGATCTCGCTTGGCAGCAACATCGATGTCGACTTCGGCGAGCTGCTCGATTTTCTGCTGAACGACACCGCGACGGACGGCATTCTGCTGTTCGTCGAGGACGTGCGTGACGCGCGCGGCTTCATGTCGGCCCTGCGTGCAGCCGCGCGCACGAAGCCCGTCGTCGTACTGAAGGCGGGAAGCTCGCTCGATCCGCCGCTTCCGCTCGCGCCGAATGACGTGTTCAGTGCAGCCTTTCGCCGCGCCGGGACCGTGCGCGTCGACACCGCCGCACATCTTTTCGCCGCGATGCGCATCCTCGCGCATGGACGTTTTCCACGCGGCGATCGGCTGGCGATCGTCTCGAACGGTCGCGGGCCGGCACTCATGGCAGCCGACAGCACGACCGGCCGCGGCGTGACGCTGGCGAAGCTCTCGCCCGCCACCGTCGCCGCGCTCGACCGCATCCTGCCCGAGCAAAGCCTTCGCGAGAATCCGATCAACGTGCGCGGGAACGCGCCGCCCGGGCGCATTGCCGACGCCGCGACGACCGCGCTTGCCGACGCGAATGTCGATGCCGTGCTCGTTCTGCATGTGCCGCGGCCGATGAGCGGCGCGCTCGAAACGGCCCGCACACTTGCGGATGCGGTTCGCGGAGCCTCGAAGCCAGTGATCGCCGCGTGGCTCGGCGCCATCGATCTCGCCGACGTGAACGCCGCGCTTGCCCACGGGGGCGTCCCGAATTTCTACACGCCCGAGACCGCAGTCGACGCGTTTTCATTTCTTACCGCCTACCGGCGCAATCAGGGGCTCTTGCTGGAGGTGCCGGCGCCGCAGCCGGAGCCAATGCCAATCGACTTGACGGAAGTCGAGGCGATCCGCGTACGCGCCGCGGATGCGGAAGCCCATGCACTTTCATTCGCGGATGCGCACGCGCTGCTGCGCGCGTTCGGCATCGATGCGCCGCAGGCGGTGGCGTTGCGCTCGCTTGCCGACGCGGCGGCGGTCGCCGAGCATCTCCGGTTTCCGATCCTGCTCGTCGACGAATCTCGGAGCGGGGAGCTGTCGCGCCACCGCGTGGTCCGCACGCGCAAAGCGCTCGAGCGCGCGTTCGGCGTTGCGCAGACCTGGCGTCGCGCCGCGCCGTTCGGTGGCAAGGTTGCGCGCATCGCGACCAAGCCCGTGACCGGCGACGCCGTGACGGCGGTGGCCGTGGGCGTCGGCAACGATCCCACGTTCGGACGTGTCATCACGCTCGGGGCCGGGAGCGTTCCCGCGCTTCGCAAGGCACCGCGCGCCATCGCGCTGCCGCCGCTCAACGAGCGCCTCGCCGACGACTTGATTGCGCAAGCGACTGCGATGTTGCCGGCCGCCGTCGACGAGCCGGAGAACCACGCTGCGCTCAAGCGCCTGCTCGTACAGGTCTCCACGCTCGTCTGCGCGTTGCCGTGGGTCACCGGTCTGACGCTCGACCCCGTGTACGTGAGCGACGGTCGCGCGCGCGTGGCTTCAGCCCGGTTCGCGATCGATCCCAGGCGCAGGCTGCAGGTCGGCTATCGTCACCTCGCGATCCATCCCTATCCCGTCGAGATGATCGAGGACGTCGTGCTTGCCGACGGAACGCGCCTGCACGTACGCCCCATCCGTCCCGAGGACGGCGAGATCGAGCGCGCCTTCGTCAACGGGCTGTCCGAGCAGACGCGCTACTTCCGTTTTTTCTATCAGCTGAACGAGCTGACGCCGCAGATGCTCGCGCGCTTCACGCAGGTCGACTACGATCGCGAGATGGCGCTGTGCGCGCTCGCGCCCGACCCCGCGAGTCCGGGCGGTTACGCGATCGTCGCGGTCGCGCGCTATATCAGCAACCCGGACCACGAGAGCGCGGAATTCGCGGTCGTGACGGGCGACGCGTGGCAGAGGAAGGGCGTCGCGCGCGTGCTGATGCAGCGGCTGATCGCGTGCGCCAGGCGGCGGGGACTGAAGCGCCTCGAGGGCGACGTGCTGCGCGAGAACGCAAAGATGCTGAACTTCGTCGCCGGGCTCGGGTTCACGACGAGCAACGATGTCGAGGATGCGACGCAGGTGAGAGTCGAACTGGCGCTGGCGTAACGGCGCTAGCGCCTCAGGGGACCGCTTCGACATCGTCCGTGTCGCCGGCGCCACGCGGTCGAACGCGAACGACATGCACGCTGCACGACGCCCCTGCGGTTACGTCGGAGGCAACCGAGCGCCACCACGCGAGTGTGCGCTCGCCGGGCGCGGGCGCGCCGAGGATGATGAGATCGACGTGATTCGCGTTCGCGAGCGCGAGGATCGTCGCCGCCGGGCCCGCAGACTCGATCACATGCAGTGACGTGCGTGCGGTCGGCAGCTTGAGCGGCGCGATCCAGGCACGCAACCGGTTGCGGTGCTCGAGATGCTTGCCGGAGGCCGTGTCCTCGAGGCGCTCGCCTTCGCCGAGCGGTGCAGCGCGAATGGCCGACACGAGCAGCAGCCGATACTCGGCGTACATCGCGACGATAGCAGCGGCCGCGCGTTGCATCGCCGGGTGCCGCTCGTCATCGGGGTGTTCAGTGTCGACTGCGATCAGGATCACAGGCGCCGTCGCGATGTTGCGCACCGGAGGGATCTGCGTCGCGCGCTGCGAGCGCCACCAGCTTCGCAATTGACGCGCGAAACCAGCGCTCGTCGTCCACGTCGAGCGACGCGTGAGCGCGACCTCGCCGGGGTGGCGAAGATCGAATGCCACGTGCGCTGCGGTTGGCGGGCGCCGGTCGGCTTGCGCCTCGAGGCAGTGCAGGATCACTTCCTGCAGCCACGGCGGAATCGCCGGTTGCAGCTGCCGCGGTGGCAGCGGGAGGCGCCACAAACGGTCGCGCATTCCGGCGTAGGTCGTCGGCTCACCGAAGGGCGGTTCGCCGGTCGCGAGCTCGTAGAGAATCGCACCGAGCGCGAAGACGTCGCTTCGCGGATCGCCGCGATGGCCCCGCAATTGCTCGGGCGAGACGTACGCGGCCGAACCCGCCGCAAACCATTGCTCCTCGGCGAGCAGATCCGGATAGCGTGCATGGTGCGAGAAGCCGAAGTCGAGCAGCACCGCATCCCCGTTCGGACGCAACATCACGTTCTCGGGCTTGAGATCCAGATGCACGACGTGCTGGCGATGGATCTCGTGCAGCGCATCGGCGATCGCAGCACCGATCTCCGCGACCGCCTCCGGCACGAGCGGCGCACGTTGGACGAGCGCCGCGAGCCCCTCGCCGACGATCGCCTCCATGACGAGGTACGGCTGCAGCGGATCGTCACCCACGGCGATCACCTTGGGAACGTGGAGACCGTTGAGCTGCGGCAGGATGGCCTGCTCGATCTCGAAGCTCACCACGCCGAGCGTAGGTTCGCCGCGCCCGACGCCGGGGACTTTCATCAGCACCGGGAAGCCGGGATCACGCTCCCGCGGCGGCTTCACACGGTAGAGATAGCCGTTGCCGCCGGCGTGGAGCAGCCCGTCGATCGTGAAGCCGTCGATGGTATCGCCGGGTCTGATGCGCGCGGACATTCGCGTTCAGATCCCTTGCTCGACGCGGTAGGCCAGCGCTTCCGGGAGTCCCGCTCGGCGGATCGTCGCCGCTGCGCTGTGGTGATCGTAGGGCACGCGAAAAAACGTGATCTCGCGCTTCGCATCGTCGAAGATCGCGTACGCCGCTGCCGGATTGCGATCGCGCGGCTGACCCACCGATCCGACGAGCCCCAGCCACTGTCGCGGACCGCGCACCGGCACCGGCGTCCCTGCGACCGGCGTGAACGGACTCATGCGACCACGTGCGGTGGCGAAGTAAAGCTGCTGGTCGTGGACGTGGCCGCAGAACGTGTACGTTGAACCCGACGCCTGCACACAGCGCAGCGCCGCCGAAGCGCTGTCGATGTACTCCCAACGTTCGGGCGAGGCCGCGGACGCGTGGACGTACCGGACCGGCGCGCGCTCGACGGTGAGCGGAAGTGCGGCGAGAAACCGCTTCTGCTCATCCGTGAGCGTCCGCCGTGCCCAGTCGAGCGCCGCGCGCGCATCGTCGTTGAAGTAGCTGTCGACGCGCTCGATCGCCGCGTCGTGGTTGCCTTTGAGCGCTACGGCACCTTCACTCGCTAGCCGCCGGACGATATCGACGACCGCAACGGCATCTGCGCCGTAGCCGACGAAGTCGCCGAGTAGCGCATAGCCGTCCGCGCTGCGCTCGCGCGCGTGTGCCAGGCAAGCCTCGAGCGCCTCGAGATTGGCGTGGATGTCGGAGAGCAGAGCGATGCGCATGGAACGATGCCGCCAGCCACGGCCGTCAGGGCTTGGGGGATATTAGCAGCGCTGGCGCCCCTTGACGCTTGCGTGCGATCAACTGCAGCTTCAAGTAACGAAACGCCCCGGGATCGCCGGGGCGTCGTGCGCGCATGACGTCGCGCACTCTCGTGCCGTTACGGAAGCGCCTGAGCCTCTCGCTTAGCCACGGATGCCGCAACTTGCGCAGTGCTTTCGCCTCGATCTGCCGCACGCTTGTCGTTCGCGATCAGCCAGGCCAGTGCCTCGGCGCCGGCGACCGCGTCGGGAAGCGCGGCCCCGGCTTCGTATGCGGCCTGATACTCGGCCTTGGGTAGCGCTTCGCGCATGCGCGCCGTCCAGGGTTCGAGGAAAGCCTCGTCGTTCCGCTCGCGGCGGTACTTGAGGCACCGGACGCGCGCTTCGGCGGCCCCGCGCATGCGCGCGGCGAACCGCCAGTCCGAGTCGATGGCCGCGAGCGCCGACGTGATGTCGAGCGCGCAGAGGCCGATCCATCGGGACTGGGCGTCGTTCGAAATCACGAGCACGTCGCGAACGAGCTCGCGCGCAGTCGCCACCATTCCGCACGAGATCAGGAGACGCGCGAGGTTGTCGCTGATGTGAGCGATCATCACGATGTTGTGATGCTTCCGGGCCAGCGCGAGCGCCTCCTCGTACAGCGGCTGCGCCGCGGGCGCGTTCCCATTGCCCCGATGCAGTTCGGCAATCGCGTTGAGGGCTCGTATGAGCAATGTCTCGTCACCCATGCTGCGGATGGACAGAAGCTTGTCGTCGATCAATCGCAACGCCGATTCCCAGTCGCCTTCCTCGTCGATCACAAAGGCGAGAAGGAGCGCGACCTTGACCATCGCGATTTCGTCGTGAGTGCCCCGGGCGATCGAAAGCGCTTCCTCCGCGTGCGCCTTGGCGTCGCGATATCGATCGATGGCCATTGCGAGGGAGGTCGCGACGAGCAGTACCTCGATCCTGCCCGCGTCGGGAGCCCCGCCACGCTTGATGGCGGCCAGCGTCGCGTCGTAGCCGACATGCAGAAGTCCCGAATGGAACCAGAAACGCTGCAGCGCGCTGGCCATTGCGAGTCCCTTCTGCGCGCCGTTTTCCGCGAGTCCCGACCAGGCCAACGCCTGCAGGAGGTTCTCAAGTTCGCGGCGCAGGCGTGCCTCCCAGAGCGCGTGCTGGCGGCCCGAATGCACGGGTTCCGGCTGCTTCGCGAACGCTAGGTAATAGTCGAGGTGCCGATCGCGCGCATCGACGCCTTTCCCCGAAGAGTCGAGCTGTTCCTGCGCGTACTGGCGTACGGTCTCGAGCATCGCGTAGCGGCTCGTTCCGTCGGGCAGCCGGTGGATCGAAACCAGCGACCGGTCGACGAGCCGGGTCAGCGCGTCGAGAACGACGTACTCGTCTTCCGCATCGATCACGTGCACTGCCGCCGCGAGCGTCCAGCCGCCTGCGAACACCGAAAGCAGCCGCAGCAACCGCTGCTCGTCGGCCGCGAGATGGTCGTAGCTCCAGCGGATTACGGCCAGCAGCGTTTGCTGGCGCGGCAGCGCTGCGGCACGGCCGCTGGTCAGGAGCCGGAAGCGATCGTTCAATCGACTGCGGATCTCCTCGACCGAAAGCACCTTCACGCGCGCGGCCGCGAGCTCGATCGCGAGCGGGATGCCGTCGAGACGCCGGCAGATCTCGGCAATTGCGTCTGAGGAGGTTGCCTCCACCGTGAACGTCCGGTCGACCGAGCGCGCTCGTTCGACGAAGAGTCGAACTGCCTCCGACCCTTGTAGGACGTCGAGATCAGTCTCCCGTTCGGCCGGAGGCGTGCGCAGCGAGCGAACGGTCACCGTCCTCTCACCCGGCACGTTCAGGCCTTCCCGACTCGTGGCCAGAATCCGCAGCTTCCGCGCCGATTCCAGAAGCCGTGTCGCCAGATCTGCACAGGCGCCGGTCAGATGCTCGCAATTGTCGAGCACGAGCAGCGCTTGCCGCGAGCCGAGGTGATTGCAGAGGGTATCGACGGTCGGGGCGTCGACTTGCTTTCGGATCTCCAGTGCCGCGGCGACCGTGAGCGGCAGGCGTTCCGCATCCGCGACCGCCGCGAGGTCCACCAGCCACACGCCGTCCGGGAAAGCGGGCAGCACGGCCTGTGCAAGCTCGAGCGCGAGGCGGGTCTTGCCGCAGCCTCCGATGCCGTTGAGGGTGAGCAATGGCGTCTGCTCGAGAAGGGCGGCGTATTCGCGCAGGTCCTCCTCGTGCCCGATGAAGCTGGTCAGGTTCGACGGCAGGTTATGCCGGCGCGTACGCGGAAGATCGGGGGCACCCGCTTGCTGCGTGACCTCTGCGGTGAAGCGATAGCCGAGGCCTGGGACGGTCGCGATGAGATCGGAGCCCAGTGCCTTTCGCAACGAGGACACCTGGACCGCGAGGTTGTTTTCTTCGACGACCAGGCCCGGCCAGACCTGCTCCAGCAACTCGTCCTTGCGTACGATCTCGCCCGGTCGCTCGACCAGCACCCGCAGCGCGTCGAGCGCCCGCTGGCCAAGCAAAACCGGCCGCCCCTCGCACAGCAGCTGCTGGCGGCTCGGGTGCAGCTCGAAGGCTCCGAAACGGTAGGCGGTGCTCATCGCCGGAAGGGGGAATCGCCTTCAATGTAGCCCCGAACGAGCGGCCGGAGGAATGCTTTTAGAACATTTAATAACGACAGGGGCGGGGAAGGGCGTGAACCGGGCGATGCTTGGCGGGCAGAATCCCGCATTTCGTTGCCCCAAGGCGTTGAAGAAGACGGGCATCCCCCGCCGGAGGACGCCCGCCACAACCCTTCCGCCGCCACGCTTATCTTTCGCGCGTGGCCACCCGGGTTTTAGCGATGAAAAAGCCCGCGGCGAGCTTGCGCTCGACGCGGGCACGAATTTGCCGACCTTTGGATTTCAGCGCTCGGCAGGTGCGAAGTCCCAGTAGTACAGGTTGTAGATGCCGCGTGTGCGCTCGATGAAGTGGCGCAGCGCGTCGGGCCCGGAGGCGGCCATCGCGCAGGCACGTTGTTCGACCGAGCCCACGGGATTCGCGCACTTCGAATTTGCGGCGAAGCCGGGGGCCGACAGGATCGCCGCGAGCAGCGTCGCCGTCGTGACGAGAGTCCAGCGCTTCATGGGATGCTCCTTTCGTTACGCCGCGGCGCTTATCGTCGCGGCCGGAATCGCTGCCTGTTGCCTGACGCCGGCAGCCTCGCGTCTCAAGAATCTGTGCCTTCAGATCTGCGCGATGACGACCGACGTCGTGTACGTGGTGGGCGCGCCGACGCCGCCGTCGGCCAGCGCATCGATGAAGGCGCCGGTCGACACGGTCGCCGCGATGGCAACGGCGGCGAAGAGGGTGCGGAGCATCGGGGACACGGGTTCGTAGCGGGGTTTCGATCCGGGGTTCATTTGCGGCTCCTTCGCGAGTAGGTGGAACACGGCGCCAATGTGCGCCGCGAGCCGCAATTAAGTACTTGAGGGTTGTGAAACTGCGCCTTAAACGTTTTGAATTCGGTGCGCCGATGGCCCTCGGATGTCGTCCACGGGTTTATCCTTCTGCCGTCGAGTCATTCCGGAGCAAGCCATGGCGGAGCACTATCGATTCGGCAGCAGCGAAGTTCGCACCGGAGAGCGCCAACTCCTGATCGGTGGAGACGCGGCCGCCGTGGGCGCGCGCGCGTTTGATCTGCTGGTTGCGCTCATCGAGCGAAGGGATCGCGTCGTCGACAAGGCGGAGCTGTTCGATGCGGTCTGGCCGGGACTGGTGGTCGAAGAAAACAACCTGCACGTGCAAGTCAGCAGCTTGCGCAAGCTGCTCGGACCCAACGCCATTGCCACGATTCCGGGACGGGGATACCAGTTCGTTGCACCGCTTGCCGGAGAAGGTTTGACCGAATACAGCGTCGCCGATGATCACGAGGTGCATCCGAACAACCTGCCGCTTGCCCGCACGCGATTCATCGGTCGCGAACAGGCGCTCGAGGATTGCGCCGGGTTGTTGCGCGACACGCGGCTCCTTACGCTCTCCGGCATCGGCGGCTGCGGCAAGACGCGTCTCGCGCAGGAGCTCGCACACCGCCAGCTCAATGCGTTTCCCGACGGCGTATGGTTCGTCGACCTCGGACCGCTGCAGGAGGCGCAGCGCGTCTCGGCGACGGTCGCCGCGACGCTAGGCCTGCAGCCCGGCCAGCTCGCCGACCACCTGAAGACACGGAAGGCGATGGTCGTGCTCGACAACTGCGAGCACGTCGTCGGCGCCGCGGTGAGCTCGATCGAAACGTTGCTCGGAAACTGCGCGGCGCTGAAGATCGTCGTCACCAGCCGCGAAGTGCTCGGAATGGCGGGCGAGCAGGTCTTTGCGGTGCGCTCGCTCTCGCTGCCCGCGACCATGGACTTAGACGAGATCCGCGCCTCGGAAGCCGTTCGCCTGTTCGTCGATCACGCACGCTTGGTCGTCCCCGAGTTCGACGTGACCGAGAGCAACGCGGCGGCGATCGCGGATATCTGCCGGCGGCTCGACGGCATCGCGCTCGCCATCGAGCTCGCGGCTTCGCGCGTCCGCGTATTGTCGATCGAGGACATCCGTGCGCGGCTCGGCGACCGCTTCCGTCTGCTGACCGGCGGGAATCGTGCGCTGCCCAGGCACCAGACTTTGCACGCGACGATGCAGTGGAGCCACGACCTTCTGACGCCCGACCAACAGCGACTGTTTCGCCGGCTCGCTGTGTTCGCGGGCGGTTGCGCGCTCGGGGCCGCCACACGCGTGGCGGGCGAAGATGCGGACGAGTACGCCGTTCTCGAGCAGCTGACCGCGCTGCACGACAAGTCGCTACTGGTCGTCGACCGCGACACGCAGGCGCAGCCGCGCTACCGGATGCTGGAAACGGTGCGCCAATACGCGGAGGAGCGCCTGACCGAGGCCGGCGAAGGCGACGAGGTGCGCAACGGGCATCTCACGCACTATGTCGCGCTCGCCGAGGAAGCCGGACCGCAGATGCTCGGTTCGCAGCAGGGCAGTTGGTTCGCAAGATTGCGCCACGAACAGGAGAACCTGCTCGCCGCGCACGCGTGGTGCGCACATGCGCCCAATGGCGACGAACTCGCGCCGCGGCTCGCCGGCTCGTTGTGGCGCTATTGGATGAATTCGTCGCAGTACGACCGTGGCTATCGGCTGGGATCGGAGGCGCTGGAGCTCGCCGGGACGGAATCCGACAGCGCCGAGCGTTGCCGCGTCTTGTCTGGTATGGCGTATTGCACATTGAAGCTGGGCAGGTACGACGAAATGTTGTTTTTGGCGGAGCGCTGCCTGGCGATGGCGCGCCGGATCGGCGATCCCGCATTGATCGCGGACGGCTTGAGGGTTGCCGCGTGCGCTCTCGACACGAACGGTCGGCTTTCTGAATCCGTCCCATATTTCGAAGAGGCGCGCCGGATCGCGCACACGATCGGCGATGAGGTCCGTTTGGATTATGTGCTCAATTCCCTTGCGGAGCGCCACCGTGCCGCCGGCGATCTCAAGGCAGCCGAGGCGATCTATAACGAATCGCTGGGCGCAAAAGTTTCACACGAGAACCCACGCGGCAGGGCGGCCACGCTTTGCAACTTCGCGTGCGTGCTCATCGACACCGACCGGTCGGCGGAAGCGCGTGCAGCACTCGCCGAGACCCGGGCGCTGGCGCGAGTGATCGGATACAAGGGAATGATCGAATGCGCGACCGACGTGGCCGCGGCGCTCGCGTCGTCGCTCGGCGAGCACCCGATGGCTGCACGGCTCCACGGTGCGATGCTTCGCCAGATGGAAGAGGCGCACATCCAACACGAGCCCGTCGACGAGGTGTTCGTCGCGCCATGGCTCGCGCGCTCGCGTGCCGCGATGGGCGATGCAGCATTCGATGCTGCGCAGGCCGAAGGCTGGGCATTGAGCTACGCCGCGGCGACGGCGGAGCTGGATCAATGGCTCGCCACCGGCGCGCCTGCATGAGGCGATCTGTCGTACGTCTTCACCAGCCGCGTTGCATTCGCGAGCAGAATCTGGAGTTCCTCTCGTAACGCTTCGCGGAATCCAAAACAGAACGCCCCGGACATACCGGGGCGTTTTCGTTTTCGAAAGGCCACGATGGAGGGTCGTTCTTCTTCGAGATAGCTCCTCAGGCTCTCGATTTGCGACGCATGCCGTAGCTTGCGCGTGCGTGCGTTAGCCTCGACCTGCCAGCCCGGATCGAACCCACCGGGCCCGAACCCGGGTTTCAATCGTAGCCCGGCTTTACCCGTCACGTAATTCGCGTGAAATCGCTCGCGCTCGTAATGACGCTGTCGCGACACATGTTTCCGCGGCACTTTCATCCACATCACATAGGAGTGAAATCATGAACAAGGGTTACCGGCTTATCGGCATTTCCATCGTTGCTTCAACGCTGTTCACCACCATGCTTGCCGATGCGCACGTGTCGAGCAGCAAGGCGTCGATGTTCAAAGAAGCCGAAGCAACGTTGCAAAGCGAAGCGTCCGATCGGCCCGTGATCGCACCGCTCGATCGTGCGGCACCCGCGTCCGATCCGATTCAGAAGGCGACGACGAAGCAACAGAAGCAGGCGCGCTTCAACGCAGAGGAAGGTGCGTTCCAGGAAGCATCCAGGAATGTCCCCGCTTACCATCCCGTCGACAAGACGGCCCAGGCCGCGGATCCGTATCCGAAGGCAACGACCAAGGCCGACAAGAAGGCTCTGTTCGCCTACGAGGAAAAGGAAATGCAGAAGGAAGCCACGCCGTAGTGCTCTCGGCATCTGCCGCTTGAACCAGACGAGATGGAAAGCGCGCCTCGTCTGGCGATCCCTTTCTGCCGGTCATCGCCCGGACTGGCTACTGACGCTTCGGACGAGAAATCGGAAAGAGCTGACGGAGCTGACGGGATTTACTGAGCCCTGCGCGTCGCAAACGCCGAGGCGTGCAGAGCGACCGAGGCGTGCGGAACGAATGCGAGCCTTTCGCTGATCGGTCCGATCGTGCCGCATGACTGCGCGGGCAACTCGACACATCGGCACGCAACGTCGACGGCGCTGTGCGTTGACGGTCTGCGCTCAGTGTGATTCGTGGTGATGCGGCGGAGCTTGCTCGAGTGGCTGCTCGCCCGCGTTTGTGTTCGGCGACGGTACTGACGGCGACGGAGTTTGGCCAAGCGCCAGCCGCATCGCCGCGATCTCTTGCTGCTGGGTCACGATGATCTCCTGAGCGAGCCGCTTCAGCTGCTCGTTTCGACCGTGGCGCAACAGCGCCTGTGCCATCTCGATTGCCCCCTGGTGATGGGGCACCATCATCGCGACAAAATCCCGATCGACGTCGCCCGAAGGCTTGACGGCCATGTCGGCCATCATTCTGGTCATCGCGGCGTCGTTCTCTGCCAGAAACGGCGCCTCGTCGGGGGTGGCGCCGAGCGAGATCGAGCCCACGGCAAGCGGGATGGAAAGCAACACCGCGGTGGGAAAAATCAGCGTACGAAGATCGAGTTTCACCGAACCTCCTGTGGGATGAATCCCCGTGGCATTCGCACCATGCCAAACGCCGACGGATGGAACGATGCTGATCGGCGTGGGTTAGAAGCGGATTACGCTCTCGAGGGCTTCCGTTACGCTTGAAACAAGCTGCGCGCCGTTGCCATCGCGCGACCGCCCGTGGCCGCAGCTTTCATGGTGAATCCACCGTCAGACGGGCACAAGTCTTTAGGTCGCGACAACGGACATCGGCGTGGGTGCGGACCGTGACGCGCCCGCCCGCGGCAGCGGCGACGAACGTCGCCATATTGCAGCTGGAATGCGCAAATCCCCGCTGGAAATGGTCGAGTAACCGCGGTGCGGCGAAATGGCTCCAGGCGAGTTCATTTAAGGAACCACGCCGGAAATTCGCTTTCGTTTCCATTTCAGGAGCCACCATGAAGCGTGAACTTTCAGTTATTCGAAATGCGGCGGTCGTTGCAATGCTCGTCGGTGTTTCCGGCCTCGCGAGGGCGGACGGCAGCAGTATGAATCCCTTCACCGGCGATTCGTACGCGTTCTTCAACGGCGGTTGCAACATCCAGCAGCGCTGCAAGCCGGCGTTCGACAATGCTCCGTCGGCGTTTCGTCAAACGAACCCGCACGGGCTTTCGGAGAGCCAGCTGCAGGCGATCGCAGTCGAGGGACCGACGCGTGATTTCACTCCCGCCGTCCTGGATCGCGATCCGTCGACCTGGCGGACGAGCCACCCCCACGGACTTTCGGAATCCGAGCTGCAGGCGATTTCGTCCGAGGGCCCGACCTATCAATATCGGATCGCCGCCGAAACGGCGGCTCAAGCAACGTCGGACAGCCGCCCGGTCATGAAGGCATCGGTACGCTAGCTCCGGGCAGCCGCCGCCGCACGTCGCATTCGTGAACTCCGGGGTGTGATCCGATCCCCTCTGGGTTCACGAATCGCTGTTGATTCCGATTCGTTCCCGCGCAGCAAAGGCCATCAGCGTCCGCGCGTCGCTCGAATCACATTCTCGAGCAGAAAGCCCGCCGTGCCCAGGACCAAGAGCGACATTGGAATCCAGGAAGCCGCCCCGAGCCTCGCAACCACTGCAACCAGGGCCAACAGGACGATAATCCAGAGCGCGAGTCTGCCGTCGTCGACGAACAGATTGAGCAGCGCTTTCAACAGCGTCATGGTCGCGTTCACGATCTCACCCGGGACGCCGCCGCCACCAGCGTTTTCGTGGCGCGGCACGCACGCACCGCGACCACGGAGATTGCGAACAGGACTGCCATCAGGACAGGAATCGCGCCGTCGTCGAACGGCCACTCGATGCCGACGCCCTCCCCGAACCAGAACAGGCCGAATGCGCTCATCATGACGCCGACGACGTACTTGAGCGTGTTCTCGGGCACGCGGGCAAGCGGACGACGGAGCAGCGCGGCGGCGGCTGCGACAATTGCACACGCCGCGAGAGCCCCGACGCTTGCCAGCATCAGCCGATTGCCTACGGCGCCCACCCCGATCACGATGACCACGACTTCGATGCCCTCGAGGACGACGGCCTTGTACGCAACCAGCATCGCGAGCGGATCCCATCGCGCGGCGGCGAGTTCCGATTCGCGCAACACGCGGCTCCTTTCGGCGTAGACCGCGCTCTCATCATGAAGCGCGAGGACCCCGGCGGAACGCAGGATCGCCTTCCGAAGCCAGCGAATGCCGAAGAGCAGCAGGAACGTGCCCACGACGATCTGAAGGTAGTCGACCGGAATCGCCGCGATCGCGGGACCGAATATCGCGACGATCGCCGCGAGCGTCGCGAGACCGGCCACAGCCCCGACCCAGGCGGGGCGCCAGCCCCGCGCGGCCCCGACGGCAAGGACGATCGTGGCTGCCTCGATCGCTTCGACCGAAGCGCCGAGAAAAGCGGCCATCAGCTGCGGTGCCCCTTGGATCCAGATCGACATGGCGTCAGTTCCAGGCTGCGGCGTTTCGCGGCGACGTCCACCAACTCACGGCACTCGCGCCGAACGCCACGCGCGAAAGATCGGCCGTGTGCGTCGCGCGGACCATGCCAGCGGGGATTACGAACACAGTTCCGGCCCAACGATCCATTGAGCCTCCATCAGCAAAGAGGCGAAGGCGCTAACTATACCGGCGCACGGTTACGCCAATGTTCGGTCATTCGTTACGGACGAAATTCATCTCCCTATGTCAGCCTTCCTCGTGGCTGACCAGCACGGCGCCCCGTGGACTTGAGCGCAATCCCATTGACCCGTTCGCCGCCGCGACGGTTACGGATGTAACGTAGAAAGGAGTGCGACGACACCGCCGCGCAAGCAAGCTACGTCACAGTGGAGTCTGCGGGCAGCTAACGGTACGAGGAGCAGTTTGAGCACTTCAACACGGTTACCACCGACATAGGTCCCAACATGCGATACAGGATTCCATTCATCACCGTCTTCGTGGCCGCTCTTGTTCACGCTTCGCTGGCTTTCGCAGGACAGGCGCCCGGTGCCGCCTCGGACCGAGACATCCCGATCAGCCATCGCGACCGGGTGTATGCGGCGGAGCAGTTCTCGAACACAGTCTCCGTGACGGATCCGGCGGACAACAAGCTGCTGGGGGTCATCCGGCTGGGTGATCCCGTTCCCACGAACCTGAGCCCGCTGTATCGCGGTCAAGTGCTCGTCCACGGCATGGGGTTCTCTCCGGATCACCGGACGATTGCCGTGGTTTCGATCGGCTCGAATTCGGTGACGTTCATCGATACCGAGACCAATGCGGTGAAGCACACGACCTACGTCGGTCGTTCCCCCCACGAGACGTTCTTCACGCCGGACGGCAAGGAGGTCTGGGTCACCGTGCGGGGCGAGAACTATGTAGCGGTGCTCGACGCGACCACCTATGAAGAAAAGACGCGGATCGTCGTGCCGAACGGGCCGGGGATGCAGATCTTCTCCCCCGACGGCAAGTACGGCTACGTTTGCTCGTCCTTCACTCCGGAAACCGTGGTGGTCTCGGTCGCCGATCACCGTATCGTCGGGCGGGTCAAGCAGGACAGCCCGTTCTGCCCGAATATCGCAGCCACTCCCGATGGGAAGCAGGTCTGGCTGACCCTGAAGGATGTCGGCAGGGTCATGGTCTTCGACGCGCGGCCGCCATTCGCGGTGCTGCGAAGCATCGACACCGGACCGATCACCAATCACGTCAACTTCGCGACGAACGCCAATGGGTCGTTCGCGTACGTCACCGTCGGTGGCCAGAACGAGGTGCAGGTCTTCCGCACGGAAGACTTTTCCAAGGTGGCGACGATCCCCGTGGGCAAGCTTCCACACGGCATCTGGCCATCCGGGGACGGCTCGCGGGTCTACGTCGGTCTTGAAAACGATGACCGACTTGCCGCGATCGACACGCTCGCCAACAAAGTGATCGCGACCCTGCCGATCGGTCAGGCACCGCAGGCGGTCAACTACGTTCCGAATGCCGTGCCGCAGGGCGACGGCACGCAGGGCCTGCAGACGCTGGGGGTCGCCGGGCAGGCGGCACACCTTTCGTTGGTGGCCGCGGACCCGATCCTGCGAGCGAAATCGCAGAGCGCACCGACGAGCGTTTCGCTGTTCGACCAGGGGCTGGTTCAAGTGCTGCAGGCCGCGGTGACCGGCCTCGACCCGAAAGCCCCTTATGTGCTTGCGCTCTCGGAAAGGCCCGATGGCGGTGGAGTTCTGGAACCCCTGGCGGCATTCACGACCAATCCGGCCGGCTCCGCCATCGTCAATGCGCTCGGGCCGATTCGTCAGGTGGTCACCGGCGATACGAATGTGCCGCGTCGCTATCTCGTGATCGTCGCCGGCACGGCGAGCGATCATGGGGCACCCGTTCAGGTCCAGGCGCAGTGACCGCAATCGCATGAGCCGCGCGTCGAACTTGCGAACGCAAATGCTTCGGGTGAAGCCCGGGTCGACGAGACCTTGGCCGCGTCGCTTCCGGCCAGCGACTCGTTCTCGTGTGAGCTGCGCCACGTCTGCGAGTCGCGCACAGCGGGCAGTGCAGATGTGCTCAAGAGTCGCGATATCGGCGAAGCCCTCGCTCGCGTGTTGTCCGGGTCATCGGTGGACACCCGCGAGAGTCGCTGACGCGGCAGTCGTCCCCCGCACTCCAGCCCTCCAAACTCTTCGGGGCACTCTCGGCCGAGAGATCCTTGGCCGCAAAGCGTCCGCGTCGGTGCGGGTTCGCAGAAGTTACGCCTGCAATCGAACGCCGCCGTTGCGAAACCTGTGAGAAACGCCGGCTGCGCAAACTTGAGCCCGTACCAGCTAACTGGCAAGGAGCTTCAGGATGCGACCGACAGTTTCGATTCTCGATCCCTCGTTCCGCTACGTACCCTCATTTGCGACCTCGGTAGCGGATACGTGGCGGCGTGCCGGCTGGCACCCGACTATCGAGGAAAAGCGCGCGCCGCGCGGCCGGTACACGGCCCGCAAGGATCGGGTCAACGCCGTTCTCCTGACGTTCGCCCAGCAAGCAAGCATCCGGCGCTGACAAAACAAAACGCCCCGGGGGGAAACCGGGGCGTTTTCATTTCGAAACTTCGCGATGGAGGAGGGTCATTCCCCTTCCAGGAAGCTCCTCAGCTTCTCGCTTCGCGACGGATGCCGCAGCTTCCGTAGCGCCTTCGCTTCGATCTGTCGGATGCGTTCGCGCGTGACGTCGAACTGCTTGCCGACTTCCTCCAGCGTGTGGTCGGTGTTCATCTCGATGCCGAAGCGCATGCGCAGCACCTTCGCCTCGCGCGGCGTCAGCGTGTCGAGGATGTCCTTGCACACGTCGCGCAGGCTGGCGTTGACCGCCGCTTCGGAGGGCGCGACCGTCGACTGGTCTTCGATGAAGTCGCCCAGGTGCGAATCGTCGTCGTCGCCGATCGGCGTCTCCATCGAGATCGGCTCCTTGCTGATCTTCAGGATCTTCCGGATCTTGTCCTCCGGCATCTCCATCTTCTCGGCAAGCGTCGCCGGGTCGGGCTCCTGGCCCGTCTCCTGCAGGATCTGGCGACTGATCCGGTTCATCTTGTTGATCGTCTCGATCATGTGGACCGGGATGCGGATGGTACGCGCCTGGTCGGCGATCGAGCGCGTGATCGCCTGGCGGATCCACCACGTCGCGTACGTCGAGAACTTGTAGCCACGGCGGTATTCGAACTTGTCGACCGCCTTCATCAAACCGATGTTGCCTTCCTGGATCAGGTCCAGGAACTGCAGGCCGCGGTTCGTGTACTTCTTGGCGATCGAGATCACGAGGCGCAGATTTGCCTCGGTCATCTCGCGCTTGGCCTTGCGCGCCTTGGCTTCGCCCGTCGACATCTGCTTGTTGATCTCCTTCAGGTCCTTCAAGGGGATCATCACGCGCTGCTGGAGGTCGATGAGCTTCTGCTGCTGCTCGACGATCGCCTGCCGGTACTTGGCGAGCTGCTCGCTGTAGCTGTGCTCGGCCGCGATCTCGCGGTCGATCCAGCGCAAGCTCGTCTCGTGGTTCGGGAAGTTCTTGATGAACTCGGGCCGCGGCATGCCGCCCTTGTTGACGACGAGATCCTGAATCTTGCGCTCGTGCTGGCGGATGTTGTCGACCTCGCTCCGCACGCTGTCGCACAGCTTCTCGACCATGCGCGCCGAAAAGCGGATCTGCATCAGCTCGGCCGAGATCTTCTTCTGCAGGTCGAGGTACTTCGGCGCCTTGTGGCCGTCCTTCTGCAGCACGGCGAGCATGCGCGTGAAGAACTTGCGGATCGTATTGAAGCGCTCGAGCGCCGCGACCTTCAGGCGCTCCAGGTTCTCGCTCTCGATCGCGCCCGGATCGGTCTCGTCCTCTTCGTCTTCTTCGTCGCCGTTGCCGTTCTCTTCCTCGATCGCCGTCAACTCCTCGTTGAAGTCGAGGAGACCGTCGACCACGTCATCGATCTTCAGCTCGTCCTTCGCGATCTTGTCGGCGAGCTCGAGGATCTGCGCGACCGTCATCGGGCAGGCGGAGATCGCGAGGATCATGTGCTTCAGGCCGTCCTCGATCCGCTTGGCGATTTCGATTTCGCCCTCGCGCGTCAGGAGTTCCACCGAGCCCATCTCGCGCATGTACATGCGGACCGGATCGGTCGTGCGGCCGAATTCGGAGTCGAGCGTCGAGGCCGCCGCTTCGGCTTCCTCCTCGACGTCCTCCGCCGGCACCGTGGCCGGCGTTTCGGACATCAGCAGCGTCTCGGCGTCGGGGGCCTCGTCGTAGACCTGGATCCCCATGTCGCCGATCATCGAGATGATGCCCTCGATCTGCTCGGCGTCGAGGATGTCGTCCGGCAGGTGGTCGTTGATCTCGGCGTAGGTGAGGTAGCCGCGCTCCTTGCCGAGGACGATCAACGACTTCAACCTGCGCTTGCGCGCCTCGACGTCGGCAGGCGTGAGTTCGCGCGGCGCGATTTCGGCGTGCCGTCCGTTTTTGCCCTTCCGATGCGCCGCGTCCTCGGCGCGCTTGCCGGCGATCTTGGCCGCAATCTCGCCCGCGGACGGCTTGTGGCCGGGGACCGGCTTCCCAGCCGGCGCACCGGTCTTACCGGCGAGTTTGTCGGGCTTGGCCGGCGCCACCAGCTTCTGCGGCTTGCCGGCTTTCAGCAACGGCTTCTGGGGCGCGAGCTTGCCCTTGGTGGCGAGCGCGGACTTCCCCTGCGGCTTGTGGCCGGGCTTGGCCTTCGCAAGGGCCTTCCTCGCCGCGGGCTTGCGCGCGACAGGCCGCGACGGCTTCCGCGCGATCGCCTTCTTCGCGACGCTCTTCGCGGCCGGGCGCTTGTGGGCCGCCTTGCCGTGCAGCTTGCTCTTTGCTCTTGCCGACGCCTTGCGGACGGGCTTCGAGGGCTTTTTCGCCATGATGATCCTTGTTTGGACGCCGGTTTTGCTGATTCGATCTGTTCTCAGGCGTCTGATGCTGCACCGCCGATATCAACGTCGGCAATGCGGGAAAACCCTAAATTATAGCTCACTCCACGCATATTTGGGCCGGCAGTTCCAATTTCGACCCGCCTTACGTCGCTCCGGAGCGGCGCGCGACCTGCTCCGCGAGCGCGAGCTGGCGGAGCCGCTCGACTTCCTCGGCCGTCTGCGCCACGCCTTCGGGCACCACCGTTACACCTTGCCGCCGGGCGTTGGCCCACCAGCGGTCGATCGCCGCGCGGAGCTGGGCCTCGGCCTGCTCGGCCGAGAGAGCCTGGTCTTCCACGGTCGCGAGCACGTCGACCAGCGTCGCCTCGTGGGGTGAGCCGATGAACTGTTGGACCACCCCGGCCGTCGTCAGATCGCCGGCCGCGTGGGCACAGAACTCGACCAGCGCCAGGAGTGCCGCATCCTCCGGCGCGGTCGAGCCCGGACGCGGCATCGACTCGATCCGGGCGAGCTCCGGCTTGAGCAGGATGCCGGCGATCAGCTCCCGGGCCAGCGACGGCGCGCGGCGCGCGGGACGAAGCGGCGCCCGAGTGCCGGAGTCTCCGGCGTCGCGGCTCGCGGCACGACGTTCGGCGGCGGTCGGTTCGGTAAGCCGGCGCAGCTCGGATTCCGGGAGTCCGGAGAGCTCCGCGAGACGCTTCCGCAGGAGCGCGGAAAGCACCGGCGCACTGACCGCCGCGAGATGCGGTCGCGCTGCATTGACGAGCGCGGCCCGCCCCTCGGCGGTGGTCGGGGGATGGGCCTTCCGGAGCTCGCTCATCAGGTACTCAGAAAGCGGAATTGCGCTTGCGAACAACTCCTCGACCTGGGCTTTGCCGCGCTCGCGCACGATGTCATCGGGATCCTTCCCGTCCGGCAGGAACAGGAAGCGCGCGTCCTTGCCGTCCGCGAGCACGGGAAGCGTGTTCTCGAGCGCGCGCCACGCGGCCTTGCGACCCGCCGCATCGCCGTCGAAGCAGAAGACCACCGAGTCCGTCACGCGAAACAGCTTCTGGACGTGGGTCGGCGTCGTCGATGTGCCGAGGGTGGCGACGGCGTAATCGACGCCGTACTGCGCGAGCGCCACGACGTCCATGTAGCCTTCGACGACGACGGTCCTGCCCGCATCGCGAATCGCATTGCGCGCGAGATAAAGCCCGTACAGCTCGCGCCCTTTGGAGAACACCGGTGTCTCCGGCGAGTTCAGGTACTTGGGCTCGCCCGCGTCGATCACCCGCCCGCCGAAGCCGATCACCCGGCCGCGCGCGTCATGGATCGGGAACATGATGCGGTCGCGGAAACGGTCGTAGCGCTTGTCGTCGGCGCGGATCACGAGGCCGCATGCTTCGAGTGCGACGTCGTCGTAGTTCTTGAACGCAGACTCCAGGTTCTGCCATCCGTCCGGCGCATAGCCGATACCGAAGCGCGCGGCGACGGCGCCGGTGAGCCGGCGCGATTTCAGGTAATCGATCGCGCGCGGGGAATTCTTGAGCGCCGCGCGATAGAACTTGGCCGCCTCGAGCAGCAGCTCGGTCAGGTCGGCGGCTTCCTCGCGCCGCTCCTTCTCGCCCGGACGCTCGATACGCGGCACGGTGAGGCCGGCGTCGCGCGCGAGCTCCTCGACGGCGTCGGGAAACGAACGGCCCGCGTACTCCATCAGAAAGCCGATCGCGGTTCCATGCGCACCGCATCCGAAGCAGTGGTAGAACTGCTTCGTCGGGCTCACGGTGAACGACGGCGTCTTCTCGCTATGAAACGGGCAGCAGGCCTGGTAGTTGGCGCCCGCCTTCTTGAGCGGCACCAGGCGATCGACGACGTCGACGATGTCGACGCGCGACAACAGCGTCTGGATGAAATCGTTGGGGATCATCGAGGGTCGCTCGACGGGTCGCTTATCAAGGTCCCGTCGCGGCGACGGTTCATTCGATCGGCGAGCCAGCCAATCCAATTATAGGCAGCAGGTGGCCATAGTGAAGGATGCAAGGATCGTTCCGCGAAACCTGCCGCTCGTCTGAATGACCTGCGGCCGAGACTGCAGTCCGGTCGCGCGCCGATCGCCACGACCGCATGAAATCAAGTGGCGAGCTTCGCCTTGACGCGCCCCGAAACGGCGCTCATGTCGGCCCGGCCGGCAAGCTCCGACTTCAGCTCCGCCATGACCTTGCCCATGCCGGCCGGTCCGGCCGCGCCGGTTTTTGCGATCGCGGCCACTATTGCCGCATCGATCTCGCTCTCGGAAAGCCGCTTGGGGAGATACGTCTCGAGCACTGCGATCTCCGCACGCTCGAGATCGGCCAGGTCCTGGCGCTTGCCGGCCTCGAACTGCGCGATCGAGTCCTTGCGCTGCTTCAGCATCTTGTCCAGCACCGCCAGCACGTCGGCGTCCGTCTGCTCCTTCCGCTCGTCGACCTCGCGTTGCTTGATCGCGGCCAGGATGAGGCGCAGCGTGGAGAGCCGCGGCGCATCCTTCGCGCGCATCGCGGATTTCATGTCTTCGGTGATGCGGGATTTGAGGGTCATGGGATCGCGGGCAGCTCCAAGTGATTCTGGAAAGCAAAAGGGGCGACCTTATCGCCCCTTTTCGCGTGTGCCGCAGCGGTTGCCTAGTACAGCTTCGGCGGCAGTTGCTGGCTCCGCAGGCGCTTGTAGTGGCGCTTCACGGCAGCGGCCTTTTTGCGCTTGCGCTCCGAGGTCGGCTTTTCGTAGAACTCGCGGGCGCGAAGCTCCGTCAAGAGGCCGGTTTTTTCGATCGTGCGCTTGAAACGGCGCAGCGCGGCCTCGAAGGGCTCGTTCTCGCGAACTCTGACGCTCGGCATGGTGTCTGCGTATCCTCTCGAAATCAAAGACTTGATGGCTTGCGGTAATCAAAAATTATAGCATCGGCGGCCTGCTCCGGCAACCCCCGTATACTGTCCCGTTCTCGAGCCGTCGACGTGGGACGGGGGGCCGCGAGGCACCCGGTCCTTCTCCGATCCCTCGGCGAGTCACGAACCCCATGCGCGTACTCGGCATCGAAACGTCGTGCGATGAGACCGGCGTCGCCGTCTACGACAGCGATCGCGGGATCGTTGCCCAGGCGCTTCATTCACAGGTCGCCATGCATGCCGCATACGGCGGCGTCGTCCCCGAGCTTGCGTCGCGCGAGCATATCGAGCGTGTGCTGCCCTTGACGATTCGCGTGCTGCGCGAAGCGGGGATGGGACGCGGCGATATCGATGGCATCGCGTACACCGAGGGCCCCGGACTCGCCGGCGCGCTGCTCGTCGGCGCGAGCGTTGCCCATGCGCTCGGTTTTGCGCTCGATAAGCCGGTCGTCGGCATTCATCATCTCGAAGGCCACCTGCTGTCGCCGCTGCTCGCGAAGCCCGCACCGACGTTCCCGTTCGTCGCGCTGCTGGTCTCCGGCGGGCACACGCAGCTCTTCGACGTCGAGGGCGTCGGGCGCTATCGATTGCTAGGGGACACGCTCGACGACGCCGCCGGGGAAGCGTTCGACAAGACCGCGAAGCTCCTGGGTTTGCCTTACCCGGGCGGGCCGGCGCTGGCCCGGATTGCGGAGGGCGGGCGCTCGGGGGCGGTCGTCCTTCCGCGTCCGATGCTTGACTCGGGCGACCTCGATTTCAGCTTCTCGGGATTGAAAACCGCCGTGCTGACGCTCGCGCGCCGCGCGTCCGGCGACGCCCCGCCCGCGATGCTGCCCGATTCCCGCAAGGCGGACATCGCCCGCGAGTTTCAGGCCGCGGTCGTCGAGGTGCTGGTCCGGAAGGCGACCGACGCTCTGCGAGCGACGGGACGCGAACGGCTGGTCGTTGCCGGAGGCGTCGGCGCCAATCGCGAGCTTCGCGCGCGCCTCGCACACGCTGCCGAGCGCGACGAATGGGAAGTCTTCTTCCCGCCCGCCGACCTGTGCACCGACAACGGCGCGATGATCGCGCTTGCCGGAGCGCTCCGTTTGTCGGAGCGCGCAGGTGGCGAAATCGCGTTCAATGTGAAGCCACGGTGGCCGCTGGACGGGTTGCAGTGAACGAGCTTCCGGCGATCGCGAGCAGGGAGTAAACGATTCTCCAGGGGTCGCGAGGCCATTGCCCGCGACCCCTGCGGAAACATCACAACGCAGTACCACTCTCGAGAAGCTGGTTAGATGAAAAATGCCGGGCCAAGCCCGGCATTTTTCTTCGGCAACGGTACGAACAGTCGAGCGCGCTTTAGCCAGCTCAGCTGCTGCCGGAGCGCGGAATGATGCGTCACGTCTCGATCGCCCGCTCGTTATTATCTTACGGAGAAAATCGACGGGTTCATCCCGGCGATTTTCATCTATGTAGGCTTCTCGAATGCCCGTCTGCTATGTGACTTTTCCGCTCGGCTCGCGGCGGTCCGCTCGCGAGCCAGGAAGCTCGTCTACGCCCTACCGTCCTATGGATCGCTCCGATCCTGAGATGAGTTGCCGGATGTTCGTGCGATGGCGCCAGAACAAGAGGATCGCGATGACGATCGTCGTGTAGCTCATCGGCGTCGGGCCCTGGACCAAGAACATGCCGAGCGGAAGCAGTGCGGCGGTGACGAGCGCTGCAAGCGAGCTGATCTTGAACCCGAACGCCATCGTGAGCCAGACGACGAGGAGCACGAGGCCGAGCGGCCAGGTCACCGCGAATACGATGCCGGCCGCGGTTGCGACGCCCTTGCCGCCGCGGAAGCCGTGGAAGATCGGAAACAGATGGCCGATGAAGACCGCAAGCGCCACCGCCGGAAGGAACCACTCGCCTGCCCCGATTTCCGGCGCGAACACGCGGGCGACGAATACGGCGACGAACCCCTTGACACCATCACCGAGCAGCGTCAGCAGCGCGGCTGCTTTGTTGCCCGTGCGCAGCACGTTCGTGGCGCCGGGATTCCCGGAACCGTATTCGTGCGGATCGGGGAGCCCGAACGCCCTGCTCACAATCACCGCGAACGAGACCGAGCCCAGCAGATAGGCCGCGACAACGAAAAGCGCGCCGGCAATCACTTGCGTGAGGCTCCGGTAGAATCCGCCGGGGATTCTAGCGCAAGCGATTTCCTGCTTCGCGCACGTCTTCCATCCGGATCCCGCACGCTATCGATCGTCAACGCGCCGTGAACACGATCTTCATCCATGATCTGCGCATCGAGACGCGAATCGGTGTCTACGACTGGGAACGGCATCTGCCGCAGACGGTACGGCTCGATCTCGACATCGCCCTGCCGTCGGTGCGTCCGTTCGAGTCCGGCGCATTCACCGATGCAGTGGATTACGCGGCGATCGTAAGCCGCGTCAAGGCGTTTGCCGCGGATAACCCACATCCGTTGCTCGAGCGCTTCGCCGAAGCTATCGCGAGAATCCTGCTCGATGAATTCCACGCGCCTTCGGTCAAGGTGCGTGTCGCGAAGCTCGCCCCGATCACTGGCGTGCGGGAGATCGGCGTGATGATCGAGCGCAGCGCGGATAAGAGCTAGAGGCCGGAGCGGGCGACAATATCCCGCCTTACGCATCTCCCTGCGCCAGCAGCGCCGCGTTGCCGCCCGCCGCTGCGGTGTTGATCGACACCGTGCGCTCGACCGCGAATCGCGCGAGATAGTGCGGGCCCCCGGCTTTCGGCCCGGTGCCGGACAACCCTTCGCCGCCAAACGGCTGCACCCCGACGACCGCGCCGATCATGTTGCGGTTCACGTAGAGATTGCCCACGCGCGCGCGTTCGATCACACGCTCGACGACGCGATCGATGCGGCTATGAACGCCGAGCGTAAGCCCGTATCCGAGATCGTTGATGGAGTCGATGAGCGCATCGAGCTGGCCTGCACGCCAGGTGATCACATGGAGGACCGGGCCGAAGACTTCCTTGGTCAGCCGGTCGAGGCGGTCGAGCACGATCAGCGTCGGTGCGACGAAGGTTCCATGCGTGCACGCTTCCGGCAGCCGGGCGCGATGACGGACGAGCCCGAGCGATTGCATGGCCGAGATGTGTGCTTCGAGTGCGTCTCGTGCCGCGGCGTCGATCACCGGGCCGACGTCGGTCGCCGCGTGCTGCGGGTCGCCGATCACGAGCTCGTTCATCGCGCCTTCGAGGAGCTCGAGCACGCGGGGCGCGATGTCCTCTTGCAGACACATCACCCGGAGTGCCGAGCACCGCTGACCGGCGCTGTCGAACGCGGACACGATCGCGTCGCCCACAACCTGCTCGGGCAACGCGGAGCTGTCGACGATGAGTGCATTCTGACCGCCGGTTTCCGCGATCAGCGGCACGATCGGCGTGCGCCTGGCGAGCGTCTGCGCGATGAGAGTTGCCACGTCGGTCGAGCCCGTGAAGGCAACACCGGCCGTCATGGACGACGTGGTGAGCGGCGCACCGACCGCCTCGCCGGTACCCGGCAGGAGCGCGAGCACGTCGCGCGGAACGCCGGCTTCCAACAGGCAGCGAACGGCGTGCGCGGCAACCAGTGGCGTCTGCTCGGCGGGCTTGGCGGCGACCGCGTTGCCCGCAGCGAGCGCAGCCGCGACCTGTCCCGTGAATATCGCGAGCGGGAAATTCCACGGCGAGATGCACACGAACACACCGCGGCCGTGCAATGCAAGCGAATTGCTCTCGCCGGTGGGCGAAGGCAGCGGGGCCGGTGTCGCGAAATACTCGCGCGCCTGCACCGCGTAGTAGCGGCAGAAGTCCACCGCTTCGCGCACTTCGGCGAGCGCGGCTGCACGCGTCTTGCCGGCTTCCCGCGTCAACAGCACGAACAGTGCGTCGCGCTCGCGCTCGAGAATGTCGGCGGCGCGCTCAAGAAAGGTTGCACGTGCGGTTCCACCGCGAGAATCCCACTTGGGCTGTGCGGCGCGCAACGTTGACAGGACATCGCTCAATCGCGATGCGTCGATGTCGATACCGCTGCCAAGCGACCGGCGGTGGTCGCTCGGATCGGGGAGCGGATGCTTCGGACCGTCGAGAGCGGCGCCACTGACGACGGGTGCCCCGTGCCAGGATTTAGATGCCGCAGCGGCGAGCGCAAGATCGAGCTCGGCCATCGCATGCTGATCGGCGAGCGACACGCCGGCCGAATTGCGGCGCTCCTTGCCGAACAGATCCACCGGCAGCGGGATCCTCGCGGCCGGCGCGAACTTCCACGCCCGCGCCCGTTCGACGGGGTCCGCGACGATGTCGTCGAGCGATACGCTCGGATCGGCGATGCGGTTGACGAAGGACGTATTGGAGCCGTTCTCGAGCAGTCGCCGGACGAGGTAGGGAAGGAGATCCTGATGGTTTCCGACGGGCGCATAGACGCGGCACGGGTGGTCGGGCGCGGCTGCGGTCACCTGGGCGTAGAGCGTGTCGCCCATGCCGTGGAGCCGCTGGAACTCGATCTCCTTCACACCGCGCGTGGCCGCGCAGGCGGAGACCCAGGCGATGGTGTGGGCGTTGTGGGTCGCGAACACCGGATACAGCGCGTCGCCGGCTTCGAGCATCGCGCGCGCGGACGCAAGATACGAAATATCGGAGTGCGCCTTGCGCGTAAACACCGGGTAACCCGCGAGGCCCTGCACCTGAGCGCGCTTGATTTCGGCATCCCAGTAAGCGCCCTTGACGAGCCGCAGCGGGACGCGCGTCCCGGTGTCGCGCGCGAGCCGGGCGACCCATTCCACGACGGCGCGCCCGCGCTTGAGGTACGCCTGCACGGCCAGGCCGAGGCCGTTCCATTGCGCGAGCGAGGCATCGCGACGCACCAACGCGAAGAGCTCGAGCGAGATCTCCAGGCGGTCGGATTCCTCGGCGTCGATCGTGAGGCCGATGCCCAGGCGTCGCGCGAGACGTGCGAGTTCGATCACCGAAGGCAGGAGCTCGCGGAAGACGCGCTCCCGCTGCGCGTACTCGTAGCGCGGATGGAGGGCCGAGAGCTTCACCGAGATCGAGGGCTGCGCGAAGATAGACGCCGAGCCCTGCGCGGTCGCACCGATCGCCGCGATCGCGTCGCGATAGGCCGCGTGATAGCGTTCCGCGTCGTGCGTAGTGATCGCCGACTCGCCGAGCATGTCGAACGAATAGCGGTAGCGCGCGCCGTCGCCTGCACGGCTTCGCGCGAGCGCTTCGGCGATCGTGCGTCCCATCACGAATTGCTCGGCCATCACCTTCATCGCCTGTCGCAGCGCGAGGCGCACGACGGGCTCGCCCGCGCGCGCGATCAGGCGCTCGTACCACGCCTTCGGATCGCGCGCATCCTCGACGTCGATCCGCGTCAGCTTGCCCGTGAGCATGAGACCCCAGGTCGAGGCGTTGACCAGCAGCGAGTCCGACGCGCCGAGGTAGCGCTCCCAATCGCCGCGCGCCAGCTTGTCGCGGATCAGCGCGTCCGCGGTGGCGGCATCGGGAATGCGCAGCAGCGCTTCGGCGACGCACATCAGGAGCACCCCCTCCTGCGTCGACAGGTCGTACTGCTGGAGCAGCGATTCGACGCCGGCGTGGGCCTGCGCTTTCGCACGAACGCCCTCGACCCATCCGCGTGCCTGGCGCGCAACGGCGTCGCGCGCCTCCTTGGAGGTCGTCGCGAAGGCCGCGAGCGACGCGACGGTTGCCGCTTCGTCGGCGAGGAACAATGCACGGATCGCCCCGCCGTCGGGGTCGCGCGGGAGCATGGTGGTGCCGATGGCTTCGGGTGCATTCATCGTTCAAGGCTCCGCCGCAATATCGGCGAGTGTGGGTACAAGCACGCGCACGAGCTCGGATGGCGGCATGCCGACGAGATAACCGCGGCGTCCGCCATTGATGTAGAGGTAAGGAAGCTCGGCGAGCGTGCGCTGCATATACACAGGCATCTCGCGCCGGGTTCCGAATGGGCTCGTCCCGCCCACTTGATAGCCGGAGTGGCGATCGGCGGTCGCCGGGGCGCAGGGCGTGATCGCTTTGACGCCGACGAGCCGCGCCAGGTTCTTGGTGGACACTTCGCGATCGCCGTGCATCAGTACGACGAGCGGCCGTTTCGCGTCATCCTCCATCACGAGCGTCTTGACGACGGCGTGCTCGTCGACCTTGAGCTCGCGCGCGGACACGGCGGTGCCGCCGCGTTCCTCGTACGCGTAGGGATGATGCGTGAACGCGACGCCGCGCTCGCGCAGGACGCGCACTGCTGCCGTGACCGGAGGTTTGTCGTGCGACACGAGCTTAAGGCGCACCGCAGGAACGCGGTGCGCAGCCGTTGCCATTTGCGCGCCAGAGCACATTCGCTTTCCGCGTCGACTCGATCAGACGCATGCGGGCCATGCGATCAGGTGTACGCGACGATCGGCACCGACCAGGGCTCCGGCCAGTAGATGCCGAACGGAAGATACGGCTCGTCGGCGATGCGGATGCGCGAGAAGCCCGCATCGGCGAACTCGCGTTCGAGGCCCGCGCGTGAAAAAAGCCGCATCTCGAGCGTCGAACCATCGCCACCGTGAAACACGAGCTGGTCGAAGACCTGGTCGCGGCCGTCTCTCGTCCGGTTGTAGAGCGTGAACCGGCCATTGCTCTGTTCGAGTCGCCACTCGTGGAGCTCGGGAAAGTGCTCGACCGTCATCGGATCGAGTGAGAAGGGAACCGTGAACACGAAGATGCCACCCGGTTTGAGAAGACGGCGCGCGTTGGCAAAGGCGCGCGAGACGGGCGGTGCGACATGCTCGAAGACATCGCTCGCAATGATGAAGTCGTACTGACCGAAGCGCTCCCGCGGCACGTCCATGATGTCGAGCTTGGGCTCGGTGTGGTAGAACGTGTTCTGATAGTCGAAGTGCTCCGCGAGCGGTGTCGCATACGGATGCGCGTCGGTGAGCCCCAGGCCGCGCAGATCGCGTCGCATCGGTGCATCGGACAGTGCGAGATCGGAGCGCAGCAACTCGCGCACGACGATGTGTGCGATGGCCCGAAAGCGCACCGTCGATCCGCATTTGGCGCACGATGCGATCTCCCGCGAAAGCGCCGAGAGCAGGGCGGCGTCGTGCGCGCCGCATAGATTGCAGCGGAAGCGCAACCGCCGGTGCGGAGAGAGCGAGCGCGGATCGGTCGTCGCCTTCACCGGGCGCGCGGTCCAGGCCAGGAGATTGCGGCCGAGGCGCGTGGCGAGAGGTTGAGCGGCGGCCATCGTGTGTGGGACGTGCGGAGCGGCGTCATTTTACGCCACGGATGTAAGTCAGCCCCGCGGGTGATGCGTCGCGTGCAGCTGCTTCAAGCGTTCCCTTGCCACGTGCGTATAGATGGTGGTGGTCGTGATGTCGGCGTGCCCGAGGAGCAGCTGCACGACGCGCAGATCGGCACCGTGATTCAGGAGATGGGTCGCGAACGCGTGCCTAAGCACGTGCGGTGAAAGCGCGTTGGCGCGGATCTCGGCCTTGACGGCGTAACGTTTGATCAGCGCCCAGAACGCCTGCCGCGTGAGCCGCGCCTGGCGGGTGGTGAGAAACAGGTGCTGCGTCTTGGCGTTACCTGCGAGGCGAGGCCGCCCTTCTCGAAGATAGCGCTTGATCCAGTCGATGGCCTCGTCGCCCAGCGGCACGAGCCGCTCCTTGTTGCCCTTTCCGACCACGCGCAACACGCCGGCATCGAGCGCGACTTCACCGAGCTTGAGATTCACGAGCTCGGACACGCGGAGCCCGGTGGCATAGAGCGTCTCGAGCATTGCGCGGTCGCGCAAGCCAAGGACGTCGTCGACCCGTGGCGCGGCCAGCAGTGCCTCGACCTGCGCTTCGGACAGATGCTTGGGAAGCCGGCGCGTTTTCTTCGGCGCACGGACGCGAAGCGTCGGGTCCTCCTTGATCCGACCGTCGCCAAGCTGCATCCGATAGAACCGACGCAGCGCGGACAGGCGCCGCGAGACCGTGCTGGCGCGTGCGCTCGCGCCGAATAGATCCGCGAGCCACCGCTCGAGGTCGCCGCGGTCGGCGTCGCGCAGGCGCTTGCCGCGTGTCGCAAGCCAGTCGTGCCAGGCCGAGAGATCCTGCCGATAGCTTGCGAGCGTTGCCGGCGAGAGGCCGTCCTGGAGCCAGAGACGATCGCAGAACGTATCGACGAGGGCAGCGTCGTCGAGGCGCCCGCGGGCTTTCGTCATGCGATGCGGACCTGCAGAAAGCGATCGTTGTCAGCGACCGAAACGGTAGCCCTCATGCGCGAGCAGCCACCGCTTGATCGCAATCGGGCCGCCGTCGTCGGCACCCATGAAGCCGCCGAGCGAACCGCCGCTGCCGACCACGCGGTGGCAGGGAATGACGAGCGCGATCGGATTCGCGCCGCACGCCTGCCCGATCGCACGCGGCGCAGTGCGCACTGCCCGCGCGATCTCGCCGTAGGTGCGCGACTCGCGGAGCGGGATGGCGCGGATCGCAGTCCATACGCGCTGCTGGAAATCAGTCCCACGGGGGGCGAGCGGAATCGTGAAGCGGAATTCTGCGTCTTCGAGATAGCGCTCGAGCTCGCGGACGACGCGCGCTGCCGTCGCGTTCGACGGCGCGACGAGCCGTTCGCCCTGCGGGAGATAGGACAGCGCGGCGAGCGCTTCGCCCTCAGTGCGGATGCCGAGCGTGGCAAACGGCGCTGCGAAGGTCGCCGACCACTTTGGCATTGGAATCGACGAGGGCGATCTCATTGCATGCCCATCTTCTGCGGCAGGAAGTTGACCAGGATCGGAAACATCCAGATGAGCGCGACGGCGATGCACATGAGGAAGAACATCGGCAACGCGTGGCGCGCAATCCAGGTGATCTGCTTGCGCGTCATCCCCTGCAGCACGAACAGGTTGAAGCCGACCGGCGGGGTGATCTGCGCCATTTCCACGACCAGCACGACGAAGATTCCGAACCAGAGAAGGTCGATGTGTGCGGCCTCGACCGTCGGCAGGATGACGCCCATTGTCAGCACGACCATCGAGATGCCGTCGATGAAGCATCCCAGGATGATATAGAAAATGGCAAGCGCGACGATGAGCGTCGCCGGCGACAGGTTGAGGGACGCGATCCAGGCGGCCAGGTCGCGCGGCAATCCGATGTAGCCCATCGCGAGCGTGAGAAACGCGGCGCCGGCGAGGATCAGCGCGATCATGCAGTAGAGGCGCGTCGCGCCGAGCAGGCTGGCGCTGAATGTCTGCCAGTTGAGCGAGCGCTGCACGGCAGAGATCGCAAGCGAACCCACGACGCCGAAGGCCGCTGCTTCGGTCGCGGTCGCGATGCCGGTGTAGATCGAGCCGAGGACGGCCGCGATCAGAAGCACCACCGGAATCAGATGCCGGGACGCGTAAACCTTCTGCGCGAAGGTCGTCCTCCCGCTCGCCGCCGGGATCTTCTCCGGATTGACGAGTGCCCAGCTGACGATATAACCCGAGAACATCACTGCCAGCACGATGCCCGGGATGACGCCGGCGATGAACAGCTGCGCGATCGACACATTGGCCATCACGCCGTAGACGATCATGATGATCGACGGCGGAATCAGAAGCCCCAGCGTGCCCGCGCCGGCGAGCGTGCCGATGGTGATGTCCTCCGGATAACCGCGAGCCTTCAATTCCGGCAAGGTCATTTTGCCGATGGTCGCGCAGGTCGCGGCGGACGATCCGGAGACGGCGGCGAAGATCGTGCAGCCGATGATGTTCGTATGGAGCAGCCGTCCCGGAACACGCTCGAGCCACGGCGCGAGTCCGCGGAACATGTCCTCGGACAGTCGGGTGCGAAAGAGAATCTCGCCCATCCACACGAAGAGCGGCAACGCGGTGAGTGTCCACGACGACGCGGACCCCCAGATCGTGACCGCCATCGCATCGCCCGCCGGACGGGTGCTGAAGAGCTCCATTCCAATCCAGGCCACGCCGGCGAGCGCAAGACCGATCCACACACCGCTCGCGAGCAGCGCGAACAGCGCGAAGATAAGAAGGGCAGTGATGAAGGAGCTCATGGGCAATCGCGAAGGGCGCGGTCGAAATGGGCGATTCGCCCTCCCCATCTATTCGTTATGCAATGCCTCTTCCGGGACCGCGTAGTCCCGCTTGCCAGTCCACTCGAGCACCCACTCATCGATAAACGCGATCAGCAGCACCAAGGTTCCGATGGCCATGGCGAGCTCGGGAATCCACAGCGGCGTCGCATCGTTGCCGGTCGATACGTCGTTGAAATCGAACGACTGATAGACCAGGCGGACGCTGTAGAACGCGAACGCGGCGGCGAGGAACGTCGCGACGGTGAGCGCAAAAAGCTCGACGCGATGCCGATGCCGGGGATTCAAGTGCTCGAGGACAAGCGACACGCGAATGTGCTCCCCACGTTTCAGCGTATGCGCGAGTGCCAGGAAGCCTGACGCCGCCATGCAATAGCCGGCGTAGGCGTCGGTTCCGGGGATGAACCAGTTGAAGAAACGTCCGGCAATGCCGAGCAGCACGAAGACGAGCGTGCCGATCATGCCGAGCGCGGCGAGCCATGCCGACGCGAGGTACAGCCGGTCGAGCGCCGCGCGCACGCTTCTACTGCAGCAAGCGATAGTTGTCGATCACCTTCTTGCCGGAATCGCCGGCCTTTCGCTGCCACTCCGCGAGCATGTAATTGCCGACCTTGCGCAGGTCTGCGGTCAACGATTCCGGAGGCTTCACGATGGTCATCCCTTTCTGCTGGAGCTGGTCGAGGTACCACGTGTTCTTCTCTTCGGAAAGCTTCCACCCGCGGACCTCCGCATCGGCCGCCGCCTTGAGCAGCGCCGCCTGCGTTGGCTTGTCGAGCGCGTCGAACGCGCTTTTGTTGACGATGACCGCGTTCTTCGGGATCCACGCCTGCGTGTCGTAGAACTTCTTGATCGTCTCGTAGGTCTTCGAGTCGTAGCCGGTGGCGCCCGAGGACATATACGAATCGATCACGCCGGTCGCGAGCGCCTGCGACACTTCGGCCGCCTGCACGGTGACCGGCTGTGCGCCGACGAGCTCCGCGATCTTGGACGTGGCGGGACTGTATGCGCGCCACTTCATGCCCTTCATGTCCGCGGTGTGATTGAGCGTTCGATTGGTGAAGATACCTTGCGGCGGCCACGGCACGGCGTAGAGGAGTAGCATCCCCTGCTTCGCGAGCTTGTCTTCCAGCGCCTTGCGCTCCGCCTTGTATAGCTTCATCGCTTCGGGATACGACGTCGCGAGGAAAGGCACGCCGTCGAGGCCGTAGAGCGGGTCCTCGTTTTCGTAGTTGACGAGGAGAATCTCGCCCGCCTGCGCCTGGTTGCCCTGAACCGCGCGCTTGATCTCCGGCGCCTTGAACAGCGATGCGTTCGGATGCAGCTGAATCTTGAGCTTCCCGCCCGATCCCTTTTCGGCGTCGGCCGCGAACTGCTGCAGGTTCTCGGTGTGGAAGTTGCCGGCCGGATAGGCGGTCGGCAGGTCCCATTTCGTCTGGGCCTGGACGTTGAGCGCAACAGCGAACGCCGCCGCGGCCGCGAAGGCGATGCGATTCATCGAAAATTCCCCCAATCGACGCATCGACCCATGGAAGATGCGCGAGTTCACATTATGACATTTGACGACGGACCGCGAACCTTCTGGTGGTCCGGCGCTGAGCGCAAATCCTCCGGGGCGCGTCCGGTCCGGCGATGTGATAGCTTGGGAATTCGCCCGCGGTCGCGGGCGCCCGCAGGTCTTAGCGCCGGCGATGCCCATCGATCCGTTACCTCCCGTCCACCGCTGGCAATTCTTCGTCGACCGCGGCGGCACGTTCACGGACATCGTCGCGCGACGACCGGACGGAGTGCTTGTCACCTACAAGCTGCTCTCCGAGAATCCCGAGCGCTACCCGGACGCTGCCGTGCACGGCATCCGCGAACTGCTCGGCCTCTCCGCGGAAGCGCCGATCCCGGTCGACTCGATCGACGTCGTGAAGATGGGCACGACGGTCGCAACCAACGCGCTACTCGAGCGCCAGGGTGAGCGCACGCTGCTCGCGATCACGCGCGGCTTCGGCGACGCGCTTCGCATCGCCTACCAGCACCGGCCGAAGCTCTTCGTGCGCCGGATCGAACTGCCCTCGCTCTTGTACGAACGCGTGCTGGAGATCGATGAGCGGATCGGTGCGACCGGCGATGTGGTTCGCGCGCTCGATCTCGAGGCAGCGGAACGCGGTCTCGCGGATGCGTTTGGCGATGGGATCCGCGCCGTCGCGATCGTGCTCATGCACGGCTATCGCTACCCGCAGCACGAGCGCGCCCTCGCGGACGCCGCGCGACGCATCGGCTTCACGCAGATCTCGGTGTCAAACGAAGTCTCGCCGCTCATGAAGCTTGTATCGCGCGGCGACACGACGGTGGTCGATGCCTACCTGTCGCCGATTCTGCGACGGTACGTCGATCGAATCGAGCGATCGCTGGGCGGCGAATCTCGTTCCGGTGAGGGGCGTGGCGGCGCGATTCGGCTGCAGTTCATGCAGTCATCGGGCGGCTTGACCGACGCGCACCTGTTTCAGGGCAAGGACGCGATTCTCTCGGGGCCCGCCGGCGGCATCGTCGGTGCGGTCGAGGTTTCGCGCCTCGCCGGCTTCGACAAGGTGATCGGCTTCGACATGGGCGGAACGTCGACCGACGTCACGCACTGGGCGGGCGAATACGAGCGCGCATTCGTGACCGAAGTTGCCGGCGTGCGGCTGCGCGCGCCGATGATGCGCATTCACACCGTTGCCGCAGGCGGCGGATCGATCTGCACGTTCGATGGCGCGCGCTTTCGGGTCGGACCGCAGTCGGCCGGCGCGAATCCGGGACCCGCGTCGTACCGGCGGGGCGGTCCGCTCGCCGTCACCGATTGCAACGTGATGGTTGGCAAGCTCGATCCGGAGCTCTTCCCGCACGTGTTCGGCGCGAGCGGAATGGAGCCGCTCGATGCGAACGTGGTGCGCGAGAAGTTCGCTGCACTTGCGGAGGAGGTTGCACACGCAACGGGCATCGAACGCAGCGCCGAAGCGATTGCCGACGGCTTTCTTCGGATCGCGGTCGAGAACATGGCAAACGCCATCAAGCACATCTCGGTCGAGCGCGGCTACGATGTGACCGAGTACACGCTGTGCTGCTTCGGCGGCGCGGGAGGGCAGCACGCGTGTCTCGTCGCGGACGCACTGGGGATGACGCGTGTTTTCGTTCATCCGCTGGCCGGCGTGTTGTCGGCCTACGGAATGGGACTCGCCGACGTGCGCGCGCTGCGGCAGCGTGCCGTCGAATCGCCGCTGGACGACCGATCGCTCGTTTCCGTCGCGCCGGTCTTCGAGGCCCTCGAAGCCGAAGCACGCCGTGAGCTCGAGAGCCAGGGCATTGCGTCGTCGCGGATCGACTGCGCGCGGACTCTGCATCTCAAGTACGACGGCACCGACACGACGCTCGAGATCCAGCTCGGCGACCTCGCATGGATCGTCGCGGAATTCGAGCGTCGCTACCGCCAGCAGTACGGATTCCTGATGCCGGATCGCCCGCTGGTCATCGAGGCGGTCGCGATCGAGGCGGTCGGCCGCTCGGCCAGCGCTGCCGAGGAGCGACCGCGCTTCTCGCCTCGCGCGCTACCGCTCGCACCGATCAAGACACGGCGTATCTACACCGCCGGAAGCTTCGTCGATGCACCGGTCTACGCTCGCGAGGATCTTCGTCCCGACGACGCTATCGCGGGACCGGCGATCATCCGCGAGCAAAACGCGACGACGGTGATCGAGCCGGGCTGGGGCGCACGACTGACCGCGCTCGATCACCTCGTGCTCGAGCGCATCACGGCGGCTGAACGCGAGCACGCGATCGGAACGACTGCGGATCCCGTGCTTCTCGAAGTCTTCAACAACCTGTTCATGGCGATCGCCGAGCAGATGGGAGTAACGCTTGCCAACACGTCGTATTCGGTGAACATCAAGGAGCGGCTCGATTTCTCGTGTGCGCTGTTCGACACCGACGGCAACCTGATCGCGAACGCGCCGCACATGCCCGTGCACCTGGGATCGATGGGCGAAAGCGTGAAGACGATCATCGACAAGCGAGGAGCGACGATGCGACCGGGCGACGTGTTCGTGCTGAACGCGCCGTACAACGGCGGCACGCATCTGCCGGACGTCACCGTGATCGCGCCGGTCTATCTTGCCGGCGAAGCGTCCCGCCCGGAGTTCTACGTCGCCTCGCGCGGCCATCATGCGGATATCGGTGGCATCACGCCGGGCTCGATGCCGCCCGATTCGACGCACGTCGACGAGGAAGGCGTGCTGCTCGACAACGTGCAGCTCGTCGCCGAAGGCAGATTCCTGGAACGCGAGATGCGCCGGATTCTCACGTCCGGACGCTATCCCGTGCGCAACGTCGACCAGAATCTCGCCGATCTTCGCGCACAGGTCGCCGCTTGTGCGAAGGGCGCCGAAGAACTTCGCCGCATGGTCGATCATTTCGGGCTCGCGGTCGTGCGTGCCTACATGCAGCACGTGCAGGACAACGCAGAAGAGGCCGTCTGCCGCGTGCTGGGCGCGCTTACCGACGGCGAGTTCCGGTACGAGATGGACAGCGGTGCCGTCGTGCATGTGGCGATTCGCGTGGATCGATCGGCGCGACGCGCGGCGATCGACTTCACCGGCACCAGCACCCAGCAGCCGACCAACTTCAATGCGCCGTCGGCGGTCTGCAAGGCGGCGGTGCTGTACGTGTTCCGCACGCTGGTCGACGACGAGATCCCGATGAACGCCGGCTGCCTGAAACCTCTGGAGGTCGTCATTCCGGAGGCGTCCATGCTCAGTCCGCGCTATCCGGCGGCGGTCGTCGCCGGCAACGTGGAGACGTCGCAGACGATCACCGACGCGATGTACGGGGCCCTGAAGGTCCTCGCGGCATCGCAAGGCACGATGAATAACTTCACGTTCGGCAACGAGCGCTATCAGTACTACGAGACGATCGCGGGCGGGAGCGGTGCCGGGCCGGACTTCGACGGCACGAGCGTCGTGCAAACGCACATGACGAACTCGCGGCTCACCGATCCCGAAGTCCTCGAGTGGCGTTTTCCTGTGCGCCTCGAATCGTTTGCGATCCGGCACGGCAGCGGCGGGGATGGGCGGCACCGCGGGGGCGACGGCGCCGTGCGGCGCGTGCGTTTTCTCGAGCCGATGACGGCGGTCATGCTTGCCAATCATCGGCGCATTGCGCCGTTTGGCGTGCGCGGCGGTGGCGCGGGCGCGCTCGGCCGCAACTGGGTGGAGCGGGCGGATGGCACGCGCGAGGAGTTCGGCGCGACCTGCGAAGTCGCGATGGCGGCAGGCGACGCGTTTGTCATCGAAACGCCAGGCGGCGGCGGGTTCGGGAGGCAGGAGGCATAGACACAAGGCAAAAGACTGGGGATCCATGCCCTGGAATGGGTCGAAGGGCAGGGGACCGAAGGGCGGAAACTGCCGAGCTTCAAAAAGGCCAGGCGCAAAACCCGACGCGCCGCGACGCTGCCATCTCCTGGTCTGACTTCTGTCTTCTGATGCGTGACTCCGGCACCAGGCTGGCATGCCGCTTGCACGCTGCTTCTTGCATGATCGTCGCTGACCCGCTCCGGGCGGATATCCCGGACTCCCTTGTCGCGCTCGATGCGCTGCTCGCGCAGGCACACGCGCACGCCGACCGAGGCGACCTCCGCGAGGCAGTCGAGGCCGCGGAACGGGCGCTCGCCATCGCGCGCGCCGAGCAGGACGCCGAGCGCGTCGCGCGCGCTTACTCGATCCTCGGGCAGGCGCGCCGGGCCAGTGCTGACTATCCGCGCTCGCTCGCCGCGAGTCAGGAAGCGCTCGAATGGCTGGAGCGCGCGGGCGTCGATCGGGGACGTGGGCAATGTGTGCTGTTGATCGGCCAGGTGTATCTCGATCTCGGCGACTACGCGAAAGCGCTCGAGTACATCGACCGTGCACGCACCTATGTCGGCGATCCGCCGGATCCCTATCTACTGTCGCAATGCCTGCACTGCGATGCGACGGTGCAGGCTCAGCTTGCCGACTACGACGCCGCGGCCCGTGGCTACGAGGAAGCGCTCGATTTGAGACGTGCGAGCGGCGACGAAGCCGGCGTCGCGAAGACGCTCAATAGCCTGGGCGCACTGTATTTGCGCATCGCCCATCCACCGGCTCCGGTGGGCGGAGACACGCGGACGCATTTCGAGGCCGCGCTCGCGCGGTTTGTCGAGGCGCGCAAGCTCGCCGAGCGTGTGGGCGACCGCCGCCAAGTGATGCTGATCGACGGCAACATTGCCGCCGCGCTCGGCGGTCTCGGGCGCGTGGACGAAGCGCTGGCACGTTTCGTCACCCAGCTCGACGCTGCACGCGGGATCGGCGACCGGCAGAGCGAAGCGCTGATCCTGCGCAACCTCGGCGAAAGCTATCGGATGCTCGGCGACTACGATCGCTCGCTCGCGAGCCTCTCGGAATCGCTGGCGATCGCGACGGAGGTCGGCGCCAAGACGCGCGCCCGGAACGCGCACGAAGAATTGGCGAAGACCTGCGAAGCGATGGGCGACATGGGTCGGGCGCTCACGCATTTCAAGGCCTTCCACGCACTCGATCGCGAAGTGCATGGTGTTGAAACCCGCCGCGCTGCTCAGGCCCATCTGATGAAAGTCGAGATCGAACGCGTGCAGCGCGAAGCGGAATTTCATCGCCGCCAGAACGCCGATCTGTCGCTCGCGAACGAGAAGCTTGCACGCGAAGCACGCCAGGACGAGCTCACCGGCCTTGCGAATCGCCGCGAATTCGACCGCGCGCTGGCCGTTGCTTTCGACGCCGCCGTCGCGGGCGACCGCTCGCTCGCGATCGTCCTGTTCGACGTCGATCACTTCAAGCGCACGAACGACCGACATACGCACGTCGTCGGCGATGCCGTGCTGCAGGAGATCGCGGCGACGTTGACGGCGGCATGTCGCGCGACCGACGGTGCGTTTCGCTACGGCGGCGAGGAGTTCGTGCTGCTGCTGCGCGATGCCGGACGGATCGAGGCTGTGACCATCGCCGAGCGTGTCCGCGGCGCCGTCGCCGCACGCGACTGGAACGGGTTGAGCACAGGGCTCCTGGTAACGATGAGCGCCGGTGTGGCCGCCGGGACTCGTTTTGCGTCCGCGGCGGAGATGTTGCGCACCGCGGACGAGCAGCTGTATCGCGCCAAACGCAACGGCCGGAATCGGGTCTGCGCGGCGTAGCGCCCGAGTGCTACGGCAGCGGAATAAACTCCGTCTCGCCAGGCACCTTCCCGAACCGCTGCTCCCGCCAATCGTCCTTCGCCTGCTCGATCCGCTCGCGCGAGCTCGCGACGTAGTTCCACCAGATGAATCGCGGCCCGTCCATGCGCGCGCCGCCGACCAGCATCGCACGGGCCGGACCGTCGGCGCGAAGCGTGACCGGCGTATCCGGTTTCAGCACGGCCATGTGCGCCTCGGGGATCGGCTGGTCGTCCAGCGCAAGCGGACCTTCGACCGCGTACAGCGCCCGCTCTTCGTGCTCCGCCTCGATGCGAAGGCTCGAAGGCCCGCTGAACTCGATCGCGGCGTAGAGCGTGTCGGAGCACACGGGCGTCGGCGCTCGCGATTCGAACGCGTGACCCGCGACGACGGTGATCCTCGCGTTGTCGCGTTCGAGTACTGGCAGCCGCGCGCTTTCGATGTGGGTGAACGACGGTGCCGCATCCTCATCGACTCGCGGCAGCGCGACCCACGTCTGCAAGCCGTGCATGCGCGCGCCGGTTGCTCGGTCTTCGGACGGCGAGCGCTCAGAGTGGACGATCCCACGACCGGCAGTCATCCAGTTGACGTCGCCCGCGGCGATGCGCTGCACGTTGCCGAGACTGTCGCGATGCAGGAGCGCACCCTCGAAGAGATAGGTCACCGTCGCGAGGCCGATATGCGGGTGGGGGCGTACGTCGACGCCCGCTCCCGGCGCAAACTGAACCGGCCCCATGTGGTCGAAGAAGATGAAGGGCCCGACGGTCTGGCGCGGCATTCCGGGAAGCACCCGCCGTACCTTGAAGCCGCCCAGATCACGGACGTGAGGCGCAAGCAGCTCGGCGATGGCGGTCATGGCGGGGATAAGCTGAGCGTAAGGCGTGCGGGGTACGCTATCGTACGCGCGAACGCTGTCGGGAAGGGGGCACCGGATTCCAAGCGCCGATCCCGTGCGAGCGATAATCTCACTTTTCTCCCCCGGAGAATTCCCATGACAACCGTTTACGACTACACCGTCGATGACATCGGCGGCAAGGCGGTTCCCTTGAGCCACTACAAGGGCAAGGTGCTCCTGATCGTCAACACCGCGAGCCAGTGCGGGTTTACGCCGCAATACAAGGGGCTCGAGGAACTGCACGAGAAGTACGGCAAGCGCGGGTTCGAAGTGCTCGGCTTCCCGTGCAATCAGTTCGGGGCCCAGGAGCCCGGCACTGAGAAGGAGATCGCGCAGTTCTGCGAAACGAGTTTCGGCGTCAAGTTTCCGATGTTCTCCAAGATCGACGTCAACGGCGCGAAGGCGGCGCCGCTCTACAAGCATCTCAAGTCGGCGAAGCCCGGCCTTCTCGGCTCCGAAGCGATCAAGTGGAACTTCACCAAGTTCCTGGTCGACCGCGGCGGCAAGGTCATTGCGCGGTTCGCCCCGAACGACACGCCGGAATCGATCGCACCGGACATCGAGAAGCTGCTGTGAGCCAGCGCGCAATAGCCGGCGCGCTGTGCGCAGCGCTCGCGTGCGCGGCCCTGCCGGCCGCTGCGCAACCGGTCGACAAGGTGATCCACGCCGAGTTTCCGATCGCGGAGACGGGGTTCGATCCGCAGGCGGCGGGTGACATCTACTCGACGTACGTCAACCGGATGATCTTTGACCCTCTCTATCGCTACAGCTATCTCGTGCGGCCGTTCAAGGTCGAGCCGAACACCGCGACCGCGCTGCCGCAGATCTCCGCCGACGGCAAGACGTGGACCATCAAGGTGAGGCCGGGCATCTATTTCATGGACGACCCGGTGTTCAAGGGCAAGAAACGCGAGTTGACCGCCGCGGACTACGTCTACTCGATCAAGCGCATCCTCGATCCCAAGATGCGCTCGAACTCGGTGATTCTCATCGAAGGCCGTTTCGTCGGCGCGGACGCGGTCGTCGCGAAAGCGAAGGAAACCGGCAAGTTCGATTACGACGCGCCGATGGAAGGCTTGAAGGCGCTCGACCGCTACACCTTGCAGTTCACGCTCAACTTCCCCGATTACGAGATGCTCGCGAATCTGACCAGCACGAGTCTCGGTGCGGTCGCGCGGGAAGTGATCGAAGCCTACGGCGACAACAACGGCTGGACGATGGCCAATCCGGTCGGCACCGGTCCGTACAAGCTGAAGGACTGGCGGCGGAGCCAGCGCATCGTGCTCGAAGCCAACCCTGGTTATCGCGACGATCGCTATCCGGACAGCGCGGACCCCGCCGACCGCGCAATCATCGAGAAGGTCCGCGGACGCAAGCTGCCGCTCGTCAAGACGGTCGAGATCACGATCATCGAGGAGGCGAATCCGCGGCTCCTCGCGTTCCAGCAGGGGCAGCTCGACTTCTTTTCGATGGGAACCGCGGACCTGACGCCGAAGGTCCTCGAGCCCAACAACACGCTCAAGCCGGAGCTCGTCAAGGCCGGCGTGCATCTGCAGCGGGGAATCCAGCCCGCGATTTCGTATTTCTATTTCAACATGGAGGATCCCGTCGTCGGCGGGATGTCCAAGGAACACATCGCGCTCAGGCGCGCGGTCGCGATGTCGTACAACGTCGAGGAGGACATTCGCGTCATCCGCAACGGCCAGGGCGAGCCGCCGACGCAGATCATCCCGCCGCAGATGAGCGGGCACGATCCGACGTTCAATGCGCGCATCAAGTACGACCCGGCTGCGGCACGCGCGCTGCTCGACAAATTCGGATACAAGGACCGTGACGGCGATGGTTTTCGCGAAACGCCGGACGGCAAGCCGCTGACGATCAGGATGGCGTCGCCGATCTCGGCGGTCGACAACGACCAGGACGACTTGTGGCAGAAGAACCTGAGGGCGATCGGCCTCCGCGTCGAGTTCATGAAGCAGAAATGGCCGGACCTTCTGAAGGCGGCGCGGCTCGGCCAGCTGCAGATGTGGCGCCTCGGCAACATCAATACCAATCCCGAAGGCTACGGCTTTCACGGATTGCTTTACGGGCCCTACGCCGGTTTTTCGAATCTCGCGCGCTTCGACTACCCCGAGTACAACAAGCTCTACGACGAGGGACGCGCGCTACCCGACAGCCCGGAGCGGACGAAGCTCGCGCGCCGCATGTCGGAGATCGTGAACGTCTATGCACCTTGGGTGCTCGGACCTTTCCGGTACGAGAACGTGCTGATTCAGCCCTGGGTGCTCGGCTACAAGTACAGCCCGACGTTCCAGTACCCGTTCCCGTACCTCGACATCGACACCGCGCAGCGCGTGGCGGCGGGCGCGAAGTAGATTCGCCCGTCCGGCGGCGGCGCCTACTTCGACGCTGCGGTTGGCGCCACACCGCGGCCTCCGCACGTCGCCGGCCAGCGCCGCAGCGTTGCGCCGACGACGGGTGTCGCGTACACTTCCCGCATCGAATCTCTCCCCGCCATGTCGCCGCTATGAACCGCACACGCCCCATCGTCACCGCGATCTCGATCGCGGCGCGTGCGCCGTGGCTCGGCATGCTGCCGCTGCTCACGCGCTTCACGCGTTAGCGCCTTGCCCGACGGTTTCCCGCCGGGTGGTGGCGGGAACCGAAGCACCGGGTTCATCACCTTCGTTGTAGTCCCGGCTCCGGCGCCCGCCGAGGGAATGCTGTGCTGTCGGCATCGCCCGCGATGCCGGAAGGCTTGAAGAAGAAATCATGAGTACGCTCGAACGCACGAAACGCCTGTTTCGCCGCCGGTTCCGCGGCCTCTGGCGCTCGGCCGATTTCCGCAAGCTCTGGATCTCGCTCACCATCACGTCGTTCGGCGCGCAGGTGACGAATCTCGCGCTGCCACTCACGGCGGCGCTGATGCTGCACGCCACGCCGTTCCAGATGGGCGTGCTGGTCGCGCTCGAGACGTTGCCGTTCGCGCTCGTCTCGCTGCAGGCGGGGGTGCTGCTCGACCGCGTGCGCAAGCTTCCGATCGTGATCGCGGCCGACTTGAGCCGTGGCGCGACGCTGCTCGCGATTCCGATCGCCGCGTATTTTGACGCGCTGTCGATCGAGATCCTGTTCGTCGTCGGATTTCTGTGCGGCGTGCAAAACGTCGTCGGCGGCGCGGCGTACCAGGTGCTGCTCGCCCAACTGGCGGGCCGCAAGCGGCTGGTCGAGGCGAACGCGAAGATCTCCCTGGGTGAAACGGGTTCGGCGCTCGTCGGTCCAGGCTTTGCCGGGCTCCTGATCCAGTGGCTCACGGCGCCGTTCGCGATCGTGCTCGACGCGTTCGCGTTCTTCTACTCCGCGCTGATCCTGCGCCGGGTGGAGGCACCCAACGACGTCGTGATGCCGCAGGCGGCGGGCTCGATCTGGTCGGAGATCCACGAGGGACTGCTGCTCGTCGTCCGCAATCGGACGCTGCTTGCACTCGCGGTCGTCGCGGGGTTGTGGCAAGTCCTGCACCACATGCAGATCGCGGTGCTGATCCTGTTCGCGACCCGCGAGCTCGAGCTGTCGGCGGGTGCGATTGGCGTCGTCTACATGTGCGGCGGACTGGGCTGCGTGCTAGCGGCAGCGTCTGCGGAGCGCCTCGTGCGACGCCTCGGCGTCGGGCCCGTGATCGTCTACGCGATTACCTTGACGGCAATCGCCTGGCAGTCGTTCGGGTTGATCAGCGGACCGCCCTCGCGGGCCCTGCTTGCGCTATGTGCGGCGATGCTCGTGTTCGATTTCGGCGCTGTGTTGTACGGCATCAACTATCTTGCGCTGCGCCAGGCGATCACGCCGGACCGCCTGCTCGGACGCATGACGGCGACGATGCGCTTTCTGACGGTCGCGGCCGCGCCGCTCGGCTCGCTCGCCGGCGGCTCGCTCGCGACCTTGATCGGCCTCCGCTCGACGCTGCTCGTGATCGGCGTCCTGGGACTTGCGCTTGCGGGCGCGGGATTCCTGTTCTCTCAGGTCCGCGCGCACCGCTCGCTGCCAGCGGTCGCGGCTGACTGACGGCGCACACCGGCACGCAATCGCGGGCACCAAAAAGAAAGGGCGGCCTTCCACGCCGCCCTTTTTTCACCTGTCTGGAAACGCGGGTTGTCGATCCGCTGTTAGCAGTCCTGCAGCATGCGCCCGGTAGTGCTGTTCAACCTGCCAAGCGGCGTTTGCAGCGACGGCGGCGGATTGGCGTTGACCTGCATCGTGCCATGCATGCCGTCGGTCTCCGCCATCGCGGTCTTCGGGACGCCGTTCGTACCAGGCACGCCGGTATCGAGCTGCGTGCGCAGCTCCTGCGGCGTCGAATACACCGCAATCATCTTGCAGCCCTGGGACCTGGTCGCTGCGGCGTTGGCGTACGCTTCGGGGCTGTTCATCGTCGCGCAGCTCGAGACGGCAAGCGCGCTTGCGATCAAACCACCCAATACCACGATCCTCATGCGAACCTCCTTCGAGAGTTTCCCCCCAGCGACAACGCCAGCATAGACCCTTGCGACGACAGCGTAAAGTAACCGTTTGTTAGGCGGGTGAACCCGATCAAGTCGCCTGGAACCAATAGACCGACGGCAGACGCAGAAGTTGCGTGAGTTCGTCGAGCGCGCGCCGCGATTCGTCGAGTAGCGACGGGTCGGCGAGGTCCTGCGGAGCGATGCGGTCGCGATAATGCCTTCGAATCCATGCCTCGAGCGCGGTCGCAAGCTCGGCATCGAGAAACACGTTGGCGCCGATTGCCGAACGCTCCTGCGCCGTGAGCTCGACGCGGAGCCGCAAGCAGGCGGGTCCCCCGCCGTTGCGCATGCTCTGCCGGAGATCGAACGTGAGCACTTCGGCGATCGGCGAGTTCCCGACCAGGCGATCGAGCAGTGCGCTCGTCGCAGCGTGCTCGTGGCATTCGGCAGGCGCGACCAGAAGGAAGCCACCTTCGCGCCGCGCGATGAGCTGGCTGTTGAAGAGGTAGGTCGATACGGCATCGGCGACGCTCAGCTCCGCCTCCGTCACGACGATCGCGCGAAACGAAGGTCCGACAGCACGCGCGACCGTCTCTAGCGTCTCGACCTGATCGACGAACGCCTGCGCGTGGCAGAAGAGCAGGTCCGCCGAGCCGACCGCGATGACATCGTTGTGGAACACGCCCGCATCGATCGCAGCAGGCCACTGTTGGGTAAACAGCGTACGGCGTCCATCGATTCCGTGCCGGCGTGCGATCGCTTCGGATGCTTCGCGCGTCTGGCGCGCGGGATAACGCGATGGCGCGGGACCCTCGCCGAACGCGCGGCGGCCGTAGACGAACCACTCGACGCCGGCTTCGCCCTCGTCGGCATGAAACCGCGTGTGGTTCGCGGCGCCCTCGTCGCCGAACTGCGACGCGGCCGGCAGTGGATCGTGCACGACGAACCGCTGGTCATTCGCGAAGATCGCGCGCAGTACGCGCGTCGTCGTCGGCGCTTCGAGCGAGCGATGAAAATGCGAACTGAGATTCGCGGGAGTGAAGTGCACACGTCCGTCGGCGGTATCCGCCGAGGGACTGACGGTCGCCGCATTGGCCACCCACATTGCAGCGGCCGACGAGCAGGCCGCGAGAAGCTGCGGTGCGTCGCGTGCGGCGCGCGCGATCACATCGGCGTCGGACCCCTCGAATCCCAGCGCGCGCAAAGCCGGCACAAACGGTCGCTCGTGCGGCGGAAGCACGGCTTCCGGATACCCGCGGTCGGCGAGCGCACGCATCTTACTGAGACCCTGCAGCGCCGCCTCGCGCGGGTTCGCGGTGAGACGCGCATTGCGTTCGGCCGCGAGGTTGCCGCGAGCGAGCCCCGCGTAGTTGTGCGTGGGTCCCGGAATGCCGTCGAAGTTGTATTCGGCCATGCGCTTGCGCGGTCGGCGCGTAAGCGACAGGCGCCGAACGAGTTTCTCGGGGTGGGTCTACACCGATCTGGACGGACTATGTCGGATCGCCCGGAGCCTCATGGCATCGGGACCGAGAGTGTAAGGCCAACGACCTCCGTCCCCGGATTGATGTCCTGGCCGAGCGCCTTGCCGTTCGACATGTGATGGTAAGCGACGCCCACCCGCAGGTCGTTGTCCAAGCGGTATTCGAGATCGATTCCGAAGCGGCCGATGACGGCCGGCGTGCCCAGGTTCTTCCCCTTTCCGCGATGGTACCCGCCGATCGCGAAGCTCGGGGTGGCGACCACGTGCTCGCCCCACCAGGTCGGAACCCGGATCCCCGCGTAACCATAGAAGCTCTGGTCCGTCGTGACGCCGATCCCGGCGAATGGCCGGAGCCTCCAGACGAGCGGATCCCCGAGGCGATACTCGAGATTGCCTGCCGCCGCCGGGTCGGCGTTGCGGACCGCATCGAATTGGCCCACCTCAAACGCGAGGTGGCTGTGCTCATCGCGTGGAGTGGCGTCGAGGTTCGCGAGAATAAGGGCCCCGCTCGCCGCCCAGAGCGCGATCACCTCCGAATCGGCTTCGGCGCGCGGCGCGGCCAACGCGAGCCATGCGAGAACGAAGCAGGAGCACGCGATTCGCGCGAGCCTCATCGCCATCACCGTGCCGCTGGGGAACGACATGCGGCCCCGCTGCCGCCTCGCGCCGGACCCGTGGCGCTGGATCGGCGGCCATCACGGCCTTGGACCGTCGGCCGCGCGCCGAATTGCATCGGCGCGTCGGGCTCGCCATCGTTTTAGCGGTCGGCGGGGCGCAGAGGGACCGCACGGACGAGGTCGCCTTCGACGACGCCGAGGGTCGTGGCGGCATAGGGGAGTAGCGGAAACCGATCGATGCGCGAGGGCGCGGTCGTCACGAGCGCGCGATGGCCCTCGAAGCGCCGGTTGGCGACGAGCCACAGCACGTCGTCCGTGAGGCTGTCCGGGACTGGATCTTCCTCGCCCAGCGTCGCCGGCAGCACCACGGAGCGGCGCACGGCATCGATGTTGTCGCGAAAGCATTCGACGGTCGGACCCGCGTCGAAGATGTCGACATAGCCCTCGTAGCGGAAGCCCTCCTGCTCGAGCATCGTCCGTGCGGGCGCCGTGTCGGTGTGCACGGCACCGATCGCTTCGCGCGCGGCTTCCGGCAGAAGATTCACGTACACGGGGTGTTTCGGCATCAGCTCGGCGATGAACGACTTCTGCCCGATGCCCGTCAGGTAGTCGGCGGTGGTGTATTCCATCGCGAAGAAATGGCGCCCGAGACCTTCCCAGAAGGCACTCTTGCCGTCGGTGCCGAGGCGTCCCCGCAACTCGGCGATGACCTTGGGCGCGAAGCGGTCGGCGAACTCGGCGATGAACAGGAGCCGGGACTTCGCGATCAGCGCGCCGTTGTGGCCATGGCGATACGCGGCATCGAGAAACAGCGAGCAGAGCTCCGTGTTCCCGGTGTGGTCGTTGGCGAGGAACAGCGTGGGCGCCACTGTATAGACGCCGAGCGTCCGTGACGCATGCACCAGCGTGCCGACGTGATAGTTGTACCAGGGCTCGCGCAATCCGACGGCGGCCTCGATCGCGCTGATCCCGACGACACGCCCGTTGCCGGCCGGCCCGGCATCGATCAGGACGAACATGTAGTACGCGTCGGCGCGCTCGGCGGTGCCCGCGAATGACGCGAGCGAGCGGTCGATGCGCGAGGCGAGCCGCTCCTGATTGGCAGGAAGCGTCGTGAGCCCGGCCCCGGTGTGCTCGGAAAGCGCGAGCACCGCCGGCAAATCGTCGCGCTCGATCGGGCGAACGAAGAACATCGGCTAACGGGACGGATCACGATTTCGCGCGGACGCCGCGGAAATCGTGTACGTGAAATCGTCGTCTGTCCCCGAATTCATCGGCCGGCGCTACGATCGAACGCGGCAGTAAACAGAAATCGTGGTCTCCGGTCAGACGAGCGCGCGCTGCAGCGCGACTTCGAGGCGCGCAAGGCCCTCGAGGATCTCGTCGAGCGAAATGACGAGCGAGGGTGCCAGTCGCACGACGTCGGGCCCTGCCATCAGCACGAGCAGTCCCTGGTCTCCCGCTGCACGCAGGACGTCCGCGGACCTGCCGCGCCAAGGCGTATCGAGCTCGCAGCCGATCCACACGCCCTCGCCGCGCAAGTCGCCGAACACGCGGCGCCGGGCGTTGATGGCCTTGAGCCCTTCCATGAACAGCGCGTGCCGCGCCTTGACGCCATCGAGCACTTCGGTGGTGTTGATGACGTCGAACACCGCGCCGGCGACGGCGCATGCAAGCGGATTGCCGCCATAAGTCGTGCCATGCACGCCGACCGAAAACGCGGAGGCGACTTTCTCCGTCGTCAGCATCGCGCCGATCGGGAATCCGCCGCCCAGGCCCTTCGCGCTCGTGAGGATGTCGGGCACGATGCCCTTTTGCATGTACGAGAACAGCGCTCCCGTGCGCCCCATCCCGCTTTGGATCTCGTCGAGGATCAGCAGTGCATCGTGCTCATCGCACAGCCGGCGAGCGGCTTGCAGGAATTCCGGCGTTCCCGGCGTCATGCCGCCTTCGCCCTGCATTGGCTCGAGGATGACCGCGCAGATCTCGTCGCCGAACTGCGCGAACTCGGCTTCGAGCGCCGCGACGTCGTTGTACGGAAGGTGCGTGATGCCGGCCGGGCTCGGCCCGAAGCCCGAGGCGTACTTTGCCTGGCCGCCGGCCGTGACGGTAAAGAGCGTCCGGCCATGAAACGCGTTGAGCGTCGACACGATGCGATTTTTTGCTGCACCGAAGTGATCGTTCGCATAACGCCGAGCGAGCTTCAAAGCCGCCTCGTTGGCTTCGGCCCCCGAGTTGCAGAAGAATACGCGCTCGGCGAACGTCGCATCGACGAGACGCTTGGCGAGTCGCAACGCAGGCTCGTTCGTGAACCAGTTCGAGACGTGCCAGATCGTCCGCGCCTGGGATTCGAGCGCACGAATCATCGCGGGATGGCAGTGGCCGAGCGCAGTGACCGCCACGCCGCTCGCAAAGTCGATGTACATCCGGCCCTGCTGGTCCCACACGCGCGAGCCTTCGCCGCGGACCGGGATGAAGTCCGCCGGTGCGAAGCATGGCACCATCCACTGGTCGAACATCGTGCGCGTGATCAGCAGCGTCGCCGCATGGCTCGCGGGCTTGACCTCGCGCGCCTTCGCGTCGTTTTCCGGGGCCACGGGTTTGAGTGCCGCAGGGCTCGTCATTGCATCGATCCTTTGCATCAGCCGCCGGCAGCAACGACCTGAATCTCGATCCGGTACTTGGGATTCGCGAGCTTCGCCTCGACGGTCGCGCGCGCCGGCGTTTCGCCTTGCGGAACCCACGCGTCCCACACGGCGTTCATCGCCTGGTAATCGTCCATGTCGGGGAGATAGATCGTGGCTGAAAGAAGGCGTGTCTTGTGGCTCCCCGCTTCGGCGAGCAGGCGATCGATTTGGCGCAGCACCGAGCGCGTCTGCTCGGTGATGTCGGCATCCTTGTCTTCGGCGACCTGACCCGCGAGGTAAATGAGCCGGCCGCCCGGCGGGGGCTGATAGATGACGAGGTCGGAGAGCCGCTCGCCGACGTTCCGGCGTTCGATGGTCATTCTGTTATGCTCCCCGAGCGTTTCAAGCGGTGACATCAGAGGCGGAGATTGTAGACGATTGGGTGCTCGTATTGCGCTGACACTGGGTGCGCTGCTCGGGTTCCTGATGGTCGTTACCGGGGGCTATGGCGCTCATGTGCTGCGATCGAGCCTCGCGCCCGGTGCTTACGCGACGTGGCAGACCGCGTTCCAGTTCCATGCCTGGCACGCGCTTGCGTTGATCGCGGTCGGGACCCTGCTGCTCAAGTGGCCCGCGAGCCGCACGCTTCGACTGTCGGCGCTGCTGTTTGTCGCGGGGATTGTCTGTTTTTCGGGAAGCCTCTACGTGCTGGCGCTTGGTGCGGACCGCCTGGTGGCCTGGGTGACGCCGATCGGCGGCGTCACGCTGATGCTCGGATGGCTTCTGTTCGCCTGGAGTGTCTGGCGTGTGCGGGATGCTTGAGTCGCCCCCTCGCGCGATTGTCGCTGAACTCGGCGCGCCGGTTGGTCATTAGGGTGAAGCGGGCCGCGGTAGCCGCGGCTGCGCTATCGCTGTAGTCCGGGTTGCTCGATGGGCCAGGCCAGCGCGTTCCGGCAGGCTTGCAGTGTCGTGTTCACCGCGCGTTGTCACGAGCTCCCGCAGTGCCGTCAGCCGCTGCGCAGGGTATGAAACGGGTGCGCGTCGGTACATGTGCAACGTTCGTGTTTACCCCTCGTTGTCACGAGTCCCCACGATGCAGTCACTACCGCGCGACGTACGAAACAAGTTGAGCGTCGGCGCCCCGCCGTTTGCCATGAATGAGCGCATTCCCCGACGACGCTAAAACTGTTTCGAGCGTCGCGGAAAGCCCTCACTAATCCACTTTGGCGCCGGATGCCTTCACCACCTTCGCCCATTTCGCCGTCTCGGCGGCGATGTGGTTCGCGAAGTCCTCGGGCGTGCCGCCGGCAGCGATCGCCCCCTGCTGGGCAAGCTTTTCCTTCGCCTCCGGTGAGGAGAGCCACTTGTTCACGTCGGCGTTCACCTTGTTCACGATCTCGCGCGGCGTTCCGGCGGGCGCAAGCATGCCGAACCACGACGAGGCTTCGAATCCGGGGACACCGGCTTCAACCATCGTGGGAACGTCGGGCAGCGCAGTTGCGCGAGTCGCGCTCGTCACCGCCAGGGCTTTCAGCTTGCCCGCCTTGATGAACGCGAGCGACGAGGGCAGGTTGTCGAACATGATCTGCACCTGCCCGCCCATCAGGTCCGTGAGTGCCGGCGCGCTGCCCTTGTAAGGCACGTGTGTGATGTCGACGCCCGTGATCGTTCGAAACATCTCGCCCGAAAGGTGAATCGAAGTCCCGCTTCCCGACGATGCGAAGTTGATCTTGCCCGGATTTGCCTTGGCGTACGCGATCAGCTCCTGCACCGAGTTGACGGGCAACGAGGGATTGACGACCAGCACGTTCGGGACGCCGGCGACCAACACGATCGGCACGAAATCCCTGACGTGGTCGTACGGCATTTTCGCGTACAGGCTGGGGTTGATCGCGTGCGTTCCGACCGTGCCCATCTCGAGCGTGTAGCCATCGGGTGCCGCTTTCGAGACGAGCTCGGAGCCGATGTTGCCGGCCGCGCCGGGTCGGTTGTCGACGACGACCTGCTGTCCCCACGCTTCGGAGAGCTTTTGCGCGGCGGCGCGCGCGATGATGTCGGTCGTGCCCGCGGGCGGGAACGGCACGACAAGCCGCACCGGCTTCGTGGGATACGCGGTGCCCTGCGCGAGGACCGCGCCACAGGAAAGCGCGATGAGCGCGAGCGCGATGCGCGCGAACCGAACGGGCATGACGATCTCCTCCTCAAACCTCTCGCGTTCGAAAAAATGGCGCGGGCTCTAGTCGACCTTGGCGCCGGAAATCCGGACGATCTTCTGGTAGCGCTCGAGCTCGCGTGCGATGAAGGCGGCGAATTCCGCCGGTGTGTCGGGCGCCGCTTCCGCACCCTGCGTCGCAAGACGCTCCTTCATGTCGGGCGATTTCAGGATCCGCACGACGTCCTCGTTCCATTTCATGATGATCTCGCGCGGGGTGCCGGCCGGCGCGAGCAGTCCGAACCACGTCGAAATATCGAACCCGGCGAGGCCCGCCTCCGTCATCGTCGGCAGATCGGGAACGAGCGACGATCGCCGCCCGGTCGTGACGGCGAGCGCCTTGAGCTTGCCGGCCTTCACCTGCGGCATCGAGTTCGCGAGGTTGTCGAACATGAGCTGCGTGTCGCCCGCGAGCAGGGCTTGCATCGCCGGCGCGCCGCCCTTGTAGGGCACGTGCACGATATCGGTCCCCGTTTCGGCCTTGAACAGCTCGCCGGCGAGATGTCCCGCGCTGCCATTGCTGCCCGACCCGAACGACAACTTGCCCGGATTCGCCTTCGCGTACGCCGCGAGTTCGTTGACCGACTTGACCGGCAGCGACGGATTCACGACCAGGACATTGGGCGTAACCGCGACCAGCGTGATGGGCGCGAAGTCGCGGAGCGCGTCGTACGGCATCTTGGGATAGAGGCTCGGGTTGACCGCGTGCGTCGACAGCGCACCCATCACGACGGTGTAGCCGTCGGGCGGCGATTTCGCGACGTAATCGGCGCCGATGTTGCCGCCGGCGCCCGGCTTGTTCTCGACGATGACGCTCTGGCCCCACGCTTCCGTGAGCCTTTGCGCGATCGCGCGCCCGATCGCATCGAGCGGGCCGCCCGGCGGGAACGGCACGACGATTTTCGCGGGATGACTCGGAAACGTGTCGCCCCACGCGGTCGCGACGTGGAGCATCGAGAGGGCCGCAGCGAGCGCGACGCACACGCGAATCAGCCGCGAACACGGGCGAAACATCGAACGTGGGAATGATCGAAACTCGGGACGCGGACAGTGTAGCAGGCGTGCGAGCGACGCATCCGTGGGTCAACGCCGGTTTGCCGCCCCTGCGGCGCACAGCGCATAATTCGCATTTCGCCCCGACGCATGCATAAGTTCATTCTTGCCGCGATCGCGGTGGTGCTCGTCGCGATCGCCGCCGTCGGGGGCTATTGGTTCGGCGCCCAGCGCTCGGCCCCCGTCGCAGCCGGCGGCACAGTCGCCGGGGCTCCCGGTGCGGACAAGGGTGGCGGCGGCGTCCCGCCCGTCACCGTCGAAGCGACATCCGTGGCGGTGGAGGGGATGCCGGAACTCATCACCGCCGTTGGGTCGCTTCGCTCCGACGAATCGATCACCGTGCGACCGGAAGTCGCCGGTCGCATCAGCGAAATCGCCTTCAATGAGGGACAGCGCGTCGCGAAAGGGGCAACCCTCGTGCGTCTCGATCCCGCGATCAACGCGGCCGAGGTGCAGCAAGCGCACGCGAACCTGAAGCTGGCGCAGAGCAAGTACGATCGCGCCGTTGATCTTGCGAAAAGCAATTTCATCTCGAGCCAGGCGAAGGACGAAGCGGAGAACAACCTGCGCGTCGCCGAAGCCGCGGTCAGTCTGGCCGACGCGCGTCTCGCGAAGACGGAGATCAGGGCGCCGTTTTCCGGCATCATCGGGCTCCGCGTGGTGTCGGTCGGCGACTACGTGAAAGAGGGCGCCGACGTCGTCAATCTGGAGTCGATCGATCCGTTGAAGGTCGATTTCCGCGTGCCGGAGATCCACCTGAAGCAAGTGCAGGTTGGACAGTCGCTTAACCTCGTGCTCGACGCGCTGCCGGGCAAGACGTACGAGGGCAAGGTCTACGCAATCAATCCGCTGGTCGACGCCGCCGGGCGCTCGATCGTGATCCGCGCGCTCGTGCGCAATTCCGACACGACGCTGCGGCCCGGCATGTTCGCGCGTGTCCGGCTCATCACGCGCGACGAGAGACAGGCGATCCTCGTCCCCGAGCAGGCCATCGTGCCCCAGGGCGATGATCAATTCGTCTACCGCGTCGTCGACGGGAAGGCGACGCGCGTGAAGGTGGATCTCGGGCAGCGACGCGACGGTCGGGTCGAAGTGCGCTCCGGTCTCGCCGCCAAGGACGTCGTCGTGACGGCCGGCCAGATCAAGCTGCGCGAGGGTCAGCCGGTGACGATCGTGAGTACGCACGCCGGCAAATCGACGGCCGCCGCCGCGCCCGCGAGCGGCCAACCGTCAGCCACGCCGCCCAAGGCCGAAAGCACGACGCCGCCGCCGCCCGGTCGCAGTTAGCGGGCTTCGAAACGCCATGCAGCTTCCGGAAATCTGCATCCGTCGGCCGGTGTTCGCGACCGTGCTGTCGCTCATCGTGCTTCTGGTCGGCGCAATTTCGTACACGCGCCTCCCGGTGCGCGAATATCCGCGGATCGACGAGCCGGTCGTCAGCGTGACGACGACGTATCGCGGCGCGTCCGCGGAAGTCGTCGAGTCTCAGGTCACGAAGCCGCTCGAGGATTCGCTCGCCGGTATCGAAGGCGTCGAGGTGATGACGTCGCAGTCGCGCGCGGAAACCAGTCAGATCAACGTGCGCTTCACGCTGAAGCGCGACGCCGACTCGGCTGCTGCGGATGTGCGCGACAAGGTCTCGCGCGTTCGCGGCAAGCTGCCCGACACGATCGACGAGCCGATCATCGCCAAGGTCGAGGCCGACTCGAATCCCGTCATCTACATCGCCGTGCAGGCGGGCTCGCTGACGCCGCTCGAGGCGTCGGACTACGTCAAGCGCTACATTCAGCCCCGGCTCTCCGTGCTCCCGGGCGCGTCGGACGTGCGCATCTTCGGCGAGCGGCAAGTGTCGATGCGGGTCAATCTCGATCGCACGCGGCTTGCCGGCTACAAGCTCACCGTGCAGGACGTCGAGGACGCGATTCGCCGCCAGAATGCGGAGATCCCCGCGGGTCGCATCGAATCACAGGCGCGCGAGTTCACGGTGGTGGCGGAAACCGACCTGCAGACGCCGGTGCAGTTCGGCAACATCATCGTCGCGAATGTCGGCGGCTACCCGGTGCGCATCCGCGACCTGGGCACGACCGAGATCGGCGCGGTCGATGAGCGCACGATCTCGCGCTTCAACGGCAAGCCGTCGCTCAACATCGGCGTCGTCAAGCAGGCGGTCGCGAATCCGCTCGAGCTCTCGCGCGCGGTCACCGCCGAAGTGCGGCAGATCAACGAGACGCTGCCGCCGGGAATGAAGCTCGTCGTCGGCTTCGACACGTCGATGTTCATCGAGCGCTCGATCGCGTCGGTGCGCGAGACGATCGGCGAGGCGATCCTGCTCGTCGTGCTCGTCATCTTCCTGTTCCTGCGCAGCCTGCGTGCCACGCTGATACCGTTGGTGACGATCCCGGTATCGCTGATCGGCGCCTTCGCGCTGATGTACCTGTTCGGCTTCACGGTCAATACGCTGACGCTGCTTGCGATGGTGCTGGCGATCGGCCTGGTCGTCGACGACGCGATCGTAATGCTCGAGAACATCTTCCGGCATGTCGAGGAGGGCATCCCGCGCAAGGAGGCGGCGATTCTCGGCGCGCGCGAGATCGGTTTCGCGATCGTGGCGATGACGCTCACACTCACATCGGTGTACGCGCCGCTCGCATTCGCGCAGGGTCGTATCGGCCGCCTGTTCATCGAGTTCGCACTGACGCTCGCCGGCGCGGTGCTCGTGTCGGGATTTGTCGCGCTGACCCTCTCGCCGATGATGTGCTCGCTTCTCCTCAAGCATCAGACGCGCCACTCGAAGCTCTACAACTGGAGCGAGCGCGGCCTGAATGCGATGACCGAGGGCTATCGGCGCGCCCTGACGTTCACGCTCCACCACCGGCCGTACATCGTCGCGCTGTGGGTGATCGTGCTCGCGCTCGGGGCGTTCTTCTTCATGCAGCTCAAGTCGGAACTCGCGCCCCTCGAGGATCGGGGCATCGTGCTCGGCATCGCGATTGCGCCGCAGGGAGCGACGCCGCAGTACACGGCGGAACAGCTCAAACCGATCGAGGCCTTCTACGCGCAGGTGCCCGAGGCATTCGCCTACGGCGCGATCGCGGGCTTTCCCACCGTCGTCGACGCCTTCGCGTTCCTGCGGCTCAAGGACTGGGAGCAGCGAAAGCGCAAGCAGCAGCAGATCGCCGACGAGCTGCGGCCCAAGATGATGTCGATTCCGGGTGCGCTCGCGTTCCCCGTCAATCCGCCTTCGCTCGGGCAGCCGTTTCGCTCGACGCCGATCGAATTCGTGGTGATGGCGCAAGTGCCGTATCCGGAGCTGCAGCGCATCGTCGATCGCTTCCTCGACGAGGTTCGCAAGTATCCAGGTGTCCAGAATCTGCAGACCGACTTGCGGCTCAACACCCCTGAGCTTCGTGTCACCATCAATCGCGACAAGCTCTCCGACATCGGGATCGCCGTCGACACCGTCGGGCGCACGCTGGAGACGATGCTGGGCGGGCGGCAGGTAACGCGTTTCAAGAAGGATGGTGAGCAATACGACGTGATCGTGCAGGTGGCGCCGCTCGACCGGTCCACCCCCACCGATATCAGCGAGGCGTACCTCCGCGCGCGCGACGGCGGCATGGTCCAGCTCGCGAACCTGGTGGACGTGCGCGAGAAGGTGGCGCCGCAATCCCTCAACCACTTCAACCGGCTACGCGCCGTCAAGGTCACCGGCACGCTGGCGCCGGGCTATGCGGTCGGCGACGGGCTGAAGGCATTCAGCGACGCCGCGAGGCGCGCGCTGCCGCCGATCGCACAGACCGACGTCGACGGCCAGTCGCGCGAATTCAGGAAGTCGAGCGGCGAGATCTACTTCACGTTCGTGCTCGCGTTGATCTTCATCTACCTCGTGCTCTCGGCGCAGTTCGAGAGCTTCGTGCATCCGTTCGTGATCATGCTGTCGGTGCCCTTGTCGATGACCGGGGCACTGGCGACGTTGTGGATGTTCGGGGCGACGCTCAACATCTACAGCCAGGTGGGGCTCGTGACGCTCGTCGGCCTGATCACCAAGCACGGGATTCTGATCGTCGAGTTCTCGAACCAGCTCCGCGCGAAGGGCGAGGCGATGCTGCCCGCCGTGATCGACGCCGCCACGCTGCGGTTGCGGCCCATCCTGATGACCACCGGCGCGATGATTCTGGGCGCCCTGCCGCTGGCGCATGCCTTCGGCGCCGGCGCCGAGTCGCGGATCCCGATCGGGCTCGTCATCGTCGGGGGCCTCGCCTTCGGCACGATCCTGACGCTGTTTGTCGTGCCGACCGCGTATACGTTGCTTGCAGGGCATGCCGAGCGGCCGCGCGAGCTTGCCCCCGTTCCCGGGGTGGTGCCCGCCGCCCAACCCGGCCACGACGATTGATCGTGGCTTAACGTTCGCGGCTAAAGCGGCGCCGCGTCCGTGCGCCCCCGACGCGCACCGACTGTCACATTTGCAATAGAATCGCAACCCGATGGCGGCATCCTGACCGCTTCCAGTCGCATCATTCCACGAGGAGGGAATATGGCTCTTGCCCTAAGCCGCGCGCTGCGCATCGTCGGCGCGATCGCGCTCGCCGCCGCGACGACGTCGGCGTACGCGGTCACCGAGATCCAGTGGTGGCATTCGATGACCGGCAAGTTGAACGACAAGGTGAACGAGATCGCCGACAAGTTCAACGCGTCGCAGAAGGACTACAAGGTCGTGCCGGTCTACAAGGGCCAGTATGACGAATCGATGACCGCCGCGATTGCCGCCTATCGCGCCGGCAACCCGCCGCAGATCGTCCAGGTATTCGAGGTCGGGACCGCGACGATGATGGCGGCGAAGGGCGCGGTGAAGCCGGTCTACCAGCTGATGGCGGAATCCGGCGAGAAGTTCGATCCCAAGGCGTATCTCGGCGCGGTCTACGGCTACTACGCCGACACCAAGGGCAACTTGATCTCGATGCCGTTCAACAGCTCGACGCAGGTGCTCTACGTCAACAAGGACGCCTTCAAGAAGGCCGGGCTCGATCCCGCGAATCCGCCGAAGACGTGGCCCGAAGTCGAGGCGGCCGCAAAGAAGCTCAAGGCCGCCGGCGTCGCCTGTCCGTTCACCACCGGCTGGCAATCGTGGGTACAGGTCGAAAGCTTCAGTGCGTGGCACAACGTGCCGCTCGGTACCAAGGAGAACGGTTTTGGCGGGCTCGACACGCGGCTGGAGCTCAACGGGCCGGTGCAGGTGAAGCACATCCAGAACCTCGGCAACTGGGCGAAGGACGGGTTGTTCGTCTACAAGGGCCGCAAGGACGAGCCGCTCGCGTCGTTCACGAGTGGCGACTGCGCGATGATCACGACCTCGAGCGGCTCGTACGCGAACATCAAGGCGAACGCCAAGTTCGACTGGGAAGTCGCCACGCTGCCGTACTACCCCGACGTCGCCGGCGCACCGCAGAACACGATCATCGGCGGCGCGACCCTGTGGGTGCTGAACCAGAAGGATCCCGCGGTCTACAAGGGCATCGCCAAGTTCTTCGAATTCCTTTCCTCGCCCGAGGTCCAGGCCGACTGGCATCAGACGACGGGCTACGTGCCGATCACGCTCGCCGCGTACGACCTCACCAAGAAGCAAGGCTTCTACGACAAGAATCCGGGCACGGACATCGCGATCAAGGAGCTCACCAACAAGCCGCCGACGGCGAATTCGAAGGGGCTCCGCTTCGGCAACTTCGTCCAGATCCGCAACATCATCGACGAGGAGCTGGAATCGGTGTGGAGCGGGCAGAAGACCGCGAAGGTCGCGCTCGACGACGCCGTGAAGCGCGGCAACGAGCAGATCGAGAAGTTCCAGAAGGCGAACCAGTAGCCTGATCCGTCGCGGGCGCGGGGCGAAACGTCCTTGCGCCCGCCGTCGGCAACGGACCAGCGATCCCCGCCCGCGACGTCTCGAGGGGAAGATGGAAAAGCGCGTCGTCTTTGCCTCGCCGTGGCTCCCGTACGCGCTCGTCGCGCCGCAGATCGCCATCACGCTCGTCTTCTTCTTCTGGCCGGCGAGTCAGGCGCTATGGCAGTCGATGCTCGTGCAGGACGCGTTTGCCGCGAAGACGCAGTTCGTCTTCCTGGATAATTTCAAGGACCTGTTCCAGGACCCGCACTACCTCGCGTCGTTCAGGGTCACCGCCGTGTTCTCCGCGCTCGTGACCGTGATCGGCTTGTCGGTGTCGCTCTTGCTCGCGGTATTCGCCGACCGGGTGATCCGTGGTGCGACGGTTTACAAGACGCTGCTCATCTGGCCGTACGCGGTCGCGGCGGCCGTCGCCGCCATTTTGTGGGTGTTTCTGTTGAACCCGAGCCTCGGCATCCTGACCCTTCTTCTGCGCAGAATGGGCGTCGCATGGGATTTCCTGCTCAATCCCACGCACGCGCTGATCTTGATCGTTGTGGCAGCAGTGTGGAAGCAGATCAGCTACAACTTCCTGTTCTTCCTGGCCGGCCTTCAGTCGATTCCGAAATCGCTGATCGAAGCGGCCGCGATCGATGGCGCGGGTCCGGGGCGGCGCTTCTGGACCGTCGTGTTCCCGCTGCTGTCGCCGACGGCGTTCTTCCTGCTCGTCGTCAACGTCGTCTATGCCTTCTTCGACACGTTCGCGATCGTCGACGCGTCTACGCACGGTGGCCCGGTCCAGGCGACGACGATCCTGGTGCTGAAGGTCTATCAGGACGGCCAGCAGTCGCTCGATCTCGGCAGCTCGGCTGCACAGTCGGTGATCCTGATGCTGATCGTGATCGCGCTGACGCTGATCCAGTTCCGCTTCATCGAGCGCAAGGTCCAGTATTGAAATGGTCGAGCGCCGCCCGCTGCTGACGGTTGCGAGTCACCTGATCCTGATCGCGGGGGTGGCGATCGTGGCGTTGCCGCTCTACGTCGCCTTCGTCGCATCGACGCTGACGTTCGACCAGGTGACCACCGTGCCAATGCCGATGCTTCCCGGCACGAATGCGGCCGAGAACTACGGTCACGTGCTCGCGGCGGGCAGCACGTTGGGCTCGAAGGCGCCGGTTGCGCCGATGATGTGGAACAGCCTCGTCATGGCGCTCGGCGTCGCCATCGGCAAGATCGCGATCTCGATGCTCTCCGCGTTCGCGATCGTCTATTTCAAGTTTCCCCTGCGCAAGACCTGTTTCTGGCTGATCTTCGTGACGCTGATGCTGCCCGTCGAGGTGCGGATCTTTCCGACGTACAAGGTCGTCTCCGACCTGCACATGGTGGATACGTATCCGGGGTTGATCCTGCCGCTCATCGCCTCGGCAACCGCGACGTTCCTCTTCCGACAGTTCTTTCTCACGATCCCCGACGAGCTCGCCGAGGCCGCGCGCATCGACGGCGCGGGTCCGCTGCGCTTCTTCCGGGATGTCGTGGTGCCGCTGTCGCGCACCAACATTGCGGCGCTGTTCGTGATCATGTTCATCTTCGGCTGGAACCAGTACCTGTGGCCGCTGCTCATCACGACGCGCGAGGACATGTACACCGTCGTGATCGGCATCAAGCGCATGGTGGCGGGCGGCGACGCTGCGACGGAATGGCAGTACGTGATGGCGACCGCGATGCTCGCGCTCGTGCCGCCGGCGGCGGTCGTGCTGCTGATGCAGCGCTGGTTCGTGAAGGGACTCGTGGACACCGAGAACTAAGACGATGGCCAAAGTCGATTTCCACGCGGTCAAGAAGAGCTACGGCGGGCTCGAGGTCATCCACGGGGTCGACATGAACGTCGCCGATGGCGAGTTCATCGTGATCCTCGGGCCTTCGGGATGCGGGAAGTCCACGCTCCTGCGCATGGTGGCGGGGCTCGAGACCATTACCTCCGGCGAGATCGCGATCGGCGAGCGCGTCGTGAACGCGCTCGAGCCCAAGGATCGGGACATCGCGATGGTGTTCCAGAATTACGCTTTGTATCCGCACATGAGCGTGTTCGACAACATGGCGTACGGGTTGCGCATTCGCGGCATGGGCCGCGACGAGATCGCGTCGCGGGTGAAGCGTGCCGCCGAGATCCTCGAGCTCGGTCCGCTGCTCGAGCGCAAGCCGCGCCAGCTCTCCGGCGGGCAGCGGCAGCGCGTCGCCATGGGACGCGCGATCGTGCGTGAGCCCAAGGTATTCCTGTTCGACGAGCCGCTGTCGAATCTCGATGCGAAGCTCCGTGTGCAGATGCGCTTCGAGATCCAGAACCTCCATCGCCGGTTGCGTACGACCAGCCTTTACGTCACGCATGATCAGGTCGAAGCGATGACACTCGCGCATCGGATGGTCGTGATGAACGCGGGTCGCGCTGAGCAGATCGGGACGCCGATGGAGGTGTACGAGAATCCGCAGACGGTGTTTGTCGCGGGTTTCATCGGTTCGCCCGCGATGAATTTTCTGCCAGGCAAGGTGACAGGCGCGGGCGAGATCACGCTCGACAGCGGCGGCGTCGCGCGAGGCGTTCGCGTGGCGGCCGAGATCGAACGTGCCGTCACCGTGGGCATTCGTCCCGAACATTTGCGTGTATCGGATGCGACGCAGGCGTTCGTTTCCGGACCCGTCGAGATGGTCGAACAGCTCGGCGCCGATGCGCTTGTGCACATTGGCCAGCAAGGCGCCGCCGTCGTTGCGCGTGTCCCGCATGGCATGCATCCCGATGCTGGCACACGATTCTCTGCGGCCGTGACGCCCGATCGGGTGTTCGTCTTCGATTCGCAGACGGGACGACGCCTCTAGCATGGCCACCATCGAACTGCCGCCCTGGCCGTACCCGCGACGCGTGGCGCATCGCGGTGCGGGCAAGCTCGCACCCGAGAACACGCTCGCCGCGCTGCGGATCGGCTACGCGCACGGCTATCGGATGGCCGAGTTCGACGTCAAGCTGTCGGCGGACGGCGTCGCGTTTCTGTTGCACGACGACACGCTCGACCGCACGACCAATGCCCGCGGCCGTGCCGATGGGTATTCGTGGCGCGAACTCTCGCGGCTCGACGCGGGGACGTGGCACTCTGCGCCCTATGCCGGAGAGACCTTGCCGACACTCGCCGCGGTCGCGAGCTTCGCGCGTGCGCACAAGTTCGCGGTGAATGTCGAGATCAAGCCGATGCCCGGGCGCGAGCGTGAGACGGGCGCCGCCGTGGCGCTCGACGCGAAGTCGCTGTGGTCCGGTGTCGCCACCCCGCCGCTCCTTTCCTCGTTCTCCGAAGTCGCCCTCGAGGCCGCACGCGACGCGGCGCCCGAGCTGCCGCGCGCCTATCTGCTCGACGAATTGCCCGGTGACTGGCGCGAGCGCGCGCTCGGTCTCGAGTGCGTCGCGCTCGATTTTAGGCACACCCTGCTCACGGGGGCGCTTGTGCGTGACGTGCGCGCAGCCGGGTTTCGCGTGCTTGCGTGGACGGTGAACGATCCGCGCCGTGTCGACGCGCTGGATGAGTTCGGGGTCGACAGCGTTATCACCGACGCCATCGACATCGTCTCACCGGACGTCGCGGACGACGAAACGGCATAGTCGCGCGTGCGCCGCGCGAGCCGAAAGGCGATCGCGCTCGCTGCGCCGTGACGTCAGCCCGCGGCGGGTGCGGGCACGCCGCGCTTCAACTCCCGCTCGTCGATCGGCAGGTTGATGAGGCCGGCGATGACGCCAAGTGCGATGGCCAGGTACCACACGACGTCGTAGCTGCCCGTCGCGTCGTAGAGCCGTCCCCCGAGCCATGCCCCCAGGAAGCTGCCGATCTGGTGCGAGAAGAACGCGAAACCGGAGAGCATTGCGAGGTAGCGCACGCCGAAGATCTGCGCCACGATGCCATTGGTCGGGGGCACGGTCGACAGCCACAACAGCCCGAGAGCGACCGCGAAGGCATAGACCGTGACCGACGAGAGCGGCAACAGAATGAACGCCGTGATGACCACGGCGCGCGCGATGTAGATGAAGCTCAGGATGTACCGCTTCGGCATCCTCGCGCCGAGAAGCCCGGCGGTATACGTGCCGACGATGTTGAACAACCCGATCAAGGCGAGCGCGGTCACGGCCACGTGCGGTGCAAGACCGTGGTCCGCGAGATACGCCGGCAGATGTACCCCGATGAATACGACCTGGAAACCGCAGACGAAGTACCCCAGCGTCAGCAGCACGAAGCCGCGGTGATGCAGCGCCTCGGACATGGCCTGTCCCGCCGACTGCTGAAGCGCATGCGTGTGCGCGATCCGCCGTTCGACCATCAGCGCAGCGAGGGGTGCCATCAGCATCGCCACCGCCCCCAGGGCGACGAGTGCGCCGTACCAGCCGAAATGCGACAGCAGGAACTGTGTGAAGGGAATCAGTGCAAACTGCCCGAACGAGCCGGCCGCCGCGGAAACGCCGAGCGCCATGCTGCGCTTCTCGGGCGGGAACGCGCGGCCGAGCACGCCGGTGATCACGCTGAAAGTCACCCCAGAGAGCCCGAGGCCGATCAGGACACCGGCGGAAAACACGAAATGCCATGGTGCACTTGGATGCGCCATCAGGAAGAATCCGAGCGCGTAGAGCAGCGCACCGGCAAGGACCACGCGTCCGGAGCCGTATTTGTCGGCGAGCATGCCGGCGATGGGAGAGGTCACGCCCCAGACCAGATTCTGGACCGCGATCGCCAGCGCGAACGTCTCCCGGCTCCAGTGCAGATCGCCTGTGATCGGCTGCAGGAACAACCCGAACCCGTGGCGCAGCCCCATTCCGAGCGTGAGGATCAGCCCGCCACCGACGAGAACGACCGTCGGCGTGCGCCAATCGGAAGCGGCGGACGAAGTCATGCCGTTCTCCGCGAATGCGACGCGATGGCTTGCGGCTGCTGTGCAACGGCGATGGCGGGGTGCAGCGCTTCGAGCTCGCCCAGCGTTTCGATCAGCGTTGCAAGCCGCTTTTCGCCGATGCGCGCGGCGACCTCGGCTTGCGCCCGGCGCCAATGCACTTCGGCGGCGCGCAACGCCGCGCGGCCGCTCGCTGCGATCGCAACCTCCCGCGTGCGGGCATCCTGGCCCGGGCGGACAACGACAAACCCGCGTGCGATCAGCGGATCGAGATTGCGCGAGAGTGCCGTGCGGTCGAGAAGCTGTCGCTCCGCAAGCTCCGTGATCCGCATGTTGCCCTCGCGCGCGAGCGTACGCAGCAGCGAGAACTGCGTCACCCGCAGGCCCGCGGGCGCCATCACGTCGTCATAGAGCTGGGTGAGCGCGCGCGCCGCGCGCCGCATGCAGCCGCAGGCACACGCGGTCGACGGCGAAATCTCCGGCTTCGGGCCGCGACCGGGGCGTCGTGAAGTCATGGCGATGATTGAATCGGCGGATGGGAACGCATCGCGCGCACTCCGGCAGGAGCACTCGGCGTGGGCATATGCACGGATTTAGGAGTATATGCACACATTTGCCCGGCGCGCAAGCCGTGGTGCGAGCGTCCGCGGGATTCGCGGGCCGGGCTTGCGGCTCGGAACGCCGGGCCTGCTCCCTTACTCCGCCCAGTGCTTCGCGCGCTCCACTGCCCGCGACCACTGGCCACGGAACTCCGCCACGCGCTCGCGCGGCATCGCGGGCTCGAAGCGTCGGTCCACCTGCCAGCGCTCGCCGATCGTGTCCGCGCTCTTCCAGACGCCGGTGGCAAGCCCGGCCAAGTACGCGGCGCCGAGCGCCGTCGTCTCGAAGACCTTCGGCCGCACCACGGGCACACCGAGCACGTCCGCCTGGAACTGCATCATCAGGTCGTTCGCCGCCGCGCCCCCGTCGACGCGAAGCTCGTTCAGCGTAATCCCGGCATCCTTTTGCATCGCGTCGAGTACATCGGCGCTTTGATAGGCGATCGACTCGAGCGCAGCGCGTGCGAGATGCGCCGCTGTAACGCCGCGCGTGAGCCCGAACACCGCGCCGCGCGCGTACGCGTCCCAGTGCGGCGCGCCGAGCCCCGCGAACGCCGGCACGAAGTACACACCGCCGTTGTCCGCGACGGAAACGGCAAGCGATTCGATCTCGGCCGCGGAGCGCACCAGTCCCAGCCCGTCGCGTATCCACTGCACGACCGCACCGCCGATGAAGACGCTGCCCTCGAGTGCGTACTCGAGCGGAGCCTTGGCATCCCGCCGCCATGCGACGGTCGTCAGCAGATTGTTCTGTGACGCGACCGCGCGGGTTCCCGTGTTGAGCAGGAGAAAGCATCCCGTGCCGTACGTGTTCTTTGCAAGCCCCGGCGACAAGCACGCCTGTCCGAACAGCGCAGCCTGCTGATCGCCTGCAATGCCCGCAATGGGCACTTCGGCACCGTCGAGCGCCGTCGTCGCCACGACGCCCGACGATGGCAAGACCTGCGGCAGGATCGCGCGCGGAATATCGAGGATCGCGAGCAACTCGTCATCCCACTCGCCACGGTGAATGTCGAAAAGCAGCGTGCGGCTGGCATTCGAGGGATCGGTCGCGTGGACGCGTCCGCCGGTCAGATGCCAGATGAGCCACGTATCGATGGTCCCGAAAGCAAGCTCGCCGCGCGCGGCGCGATCGCGGGCGCCCGGCACGTGATCGAGCAGCCACTTGGCCTTCGTGCCGGCAAAATAAGCATCCAGCACGAGACCGGTCTTGCGCGCAAACAATGCTGCTCGGCCTTCCGCACGCAGGCGATCGCAGGTCTCCGCCGTCCGCCGATCCTGCCAGACGATCGCGTTGGCGATGGGCCGACCGGTCGCGCGCTCCCACACGACGGTCGTCTCGCGCTGGTTCGTGATGCCGATGGCCGCGATATCGCGCGCATCGAGACCGGCCTTCGCCAGCGCTTCGTGCATGACGCCCGATTGCGTCGCCCAGATGTCGCCGGGGTCGTGCTCGACCCATCCCGGCTGCGGAAAGATCTGCCGGAATTCCTTCTGCGCCACCGCCACGACACGCGCGCTTTCGTCGAACACGATCGCCCGTGAGCTCGTCGTTCCCTGGTCCAGGGCGAGCACGCACCGCATGGCATCCTCCTCGTGTAACCGCAAGTTGCGGCGCTTCGGCCGCGACCCGTAGAATGCACCGTTCAGGGTCCCCGTATTGTCGCGTGAAACGGCGGACTGCGCCGCACCCGGAGGGGTAGCGGCATGAGTCGCCCACGCGAAGCCTCTCGATCCCGTTTTTCACTCTCGTTTTTTCGTCCTGGGCATGCCACTTTCCACCAAGCTCGGCCGCCGTCTGCTGCACAGCCGCCGCGTGACCTACGAAGGTTACGCGCGCGACGACGGCCTGTTCGACATCGACGCCAGCCTGACCGACACCAAGGATCACGATTACGCGCTATTGACGGGGGTGCGGCCGGCCGGCGAACCGATCCATGACATGCACGTGCGTGTGACGATCGATCGCGCGTTCAACGTGAAAGCGGTCGAGGCGACGACGGATCGGATGCCGTATCCGGGAACCTGTGATCACATCGGCCCGGATTATTCGAAGCTCGTCGGCGCGAATCTCGTCGACGGCTTCCGCAAGCACCTGCACGACACCATGGGTGGCATTCGCGGGTGCACGCATCTGACCGAGCTGCTCGGCTATCTGCCGACCGCCGCAGTGCAGACCTTCGCGGGCCTGCAACGCGAGGACGATGGCGCGCGCAAGCCCTTCCAGCTGGATCGCTGCCACGCGCTCGTGACCACCGGCGAGGCGGTGCGCCGGTATTATCCGAAGTGGTATCGCGAAGCGGGGCCGTCGAGCATCGGAACGAAGATCGAAGAAAGAGGACGCACGTGAAGATCCACGAATACCAGGGCAAGGAGATCTTTCGCAAATTCGGCGTGCCGGTGCCGCGGGGCATTCCCGCGTTCAACGTCAACGAGGCGATGCGTGCCGCGAAGTCGCTCAACTCGCCAGTGACGGTCGTCAAAGCGCAGATCCACGCCGGCGGCCGCGGCAAGGGAGGCGGCGTCAAGGTGGCGAAGTCGCTCGACGACGTGCGCGCCCTGGCGGAAAAGATCCTCGGCATGCAACTCGTCACGCATCAGACCGGTCCCTCCGGTCAGAAAGTCCGGCGCCTTTTGATCGAAGAGGGCGCTGATATCAAGAAGGAGCTCTACGTCGGTATGGTCGTCGACCGCGCGACGCAGCGCGTGGTGCTGATGGCGAGTTCCGAGGGCGGCATGGACATCGAAGAAGTCGCCGCGAAAACGCCCGAGAAGATTCACAAGGTGTTCATCGATCCCGGCACCGGGTTGACCGACGCGCAAGGCGACGACGTCGCGCGAAAGATCGGCATTCTGGAAGTATCGATCCCGCAAGCCCGCGCAGTGTTCGAAGCGCTCTACAAGGCGTTCGACGAGTCCGACGCGTCGCTCGCCGAGATCAACCCGCTGATCCTGACTGGCGACGGCAAGGTGGTCGCCCTCGATGCGAAGCTCAACTTCGACGACAACGCACTGTTCCGCCATCCCGACGTCGTGGCGATGCGTGATCTCGACGAGGAAGACCCGGCGGAAGTCCAGGCCTCGAAGTTCGATCTGTCGTACATCTCGCTCGACGGCGACATCGGTTGTCTCGTCAACGGCGCCGGGCTCGCGATGGCGACGATGGACACGATCAAGCTCTACGGCGGCAGCCCCGCGAACTTTCTCGACGTCGGCGGCGGCGCGACCACCGAAAAGGTGACCGAAGCGTTCAAGATCATGCTGCAGAACCCGCATCTCAAAGCGATCCTCGTCAACATCTTCGGCGGCATCATGAAGTGCGACACGATCGCCGAAGGGATCGTCGCGGCGTCGAAGGCGGTGTCGCTCAAGGTCCCGCTCGTGGTCCGCATGAAAGGCACGAACGAGGACTTGGGCAAGAAGATCCTGGCGGAGTCGGGACTGCCGATCATCACGGCCAACAACATGGCCGAGGCGGCAGAGAAGGTCGTAAAAGCGGCGAAGGACGCATGACCATGTCGATCCTCGTCAACCAGGACACGAAGGTCATCACGCAGGGCATCACCGGCAAGACCGGGCAGTTCCACACGCGCGCGTGTCGCGAGTACGCGAACGGACGCAACTGCTTCGTCGCGGGCGTCCATCCGACGAAAGCCGGCGAGAATTTCGAAGGCATTCCGATCTTCGCCACGGTGAAGGCCGCGAAGGCCGCCACCGGTGCGAACGTCTCCGTGATCTACGTGCCACCGCCGTTCGCCGCATCCGCGATCGACGAGGCGGTCAACGCCGACCTCGATCTCGTGATCTGCATCACGGAGGGCATTCCGGTGCGCGACATGATCCGCACTCGCTACAAGATGCAGGGCAGGAAGACGCTGCTCCTCGGCCCCAACTGCCCCGGCGTGATCACGCCCGACGAGATCAAGATCGGCATCATGCCGGGCCACATTCACCGCAAGGGACGGATCGGCGTCGTGTCGCGCTCCGGCACGCTCACCTACGAAGCGGTGGCGCAATTGACCGAGCTCGATCTCGGGCAGTCGACGGCCGTGGGCATCGGCGGCGATCCCGTCAACGGCTTGAAGCACATCGACGTCTTGAAGCTGTTCAACGACGATCCCGGGACCGATGCCGTGGTCATGATCGGCGAGATCGGCGGCACCGACGAGGAGACGGCGGCGCTGTGGGCGAAGGACAACATGAAGAAGCCCATCGTCGGCTTCATCGCGGGCATTACGGCGCCGCCGGGCAAGCGCATGGGTCACGCCGGCGCGATCATCTCCGGCGGCAAGGGCACCGCCGAGGAGAAGCTCGCCGTGATGGAAGCGAGCGGGATCAAGGTCACGCGGAATCCGGCCGAAATGGGCAAGCTCCTGAAGTCGGTACTGTGATCGCGTCGCGGTCCTCGCGCGGCTGCACACGTTTTCCCGGCCATTTGTCACCCATCGGGGGTTCGCGCGCCGCGCACCGACCTCGCAGTCGAGGGCAACCGCGCGATGATTGACTTCACGACGGCGGAATTCTGGCTCGCCGCGCTCGAGATCATCGCCGTCAATATCCTGCTGTCAGGCGATAACGCCGTCGTAATCGCCCTCGCCTGCCGCAAGCTGCCGCGGCGGCAGCGCACGCTCGGCGTGATCTGGGGTGCCTTGGGCGCGATCGTGCTGCGTATCGCCATCACGTTCTTCGCCGTGCGGATGCTCGAACTGCCGTTTCTGAAGCTCGTCGGCGGGGCGCTGCTGCTGTGGATCGGCATCAAGCTCATCGTCGACGACGCGGGCACCGCGACCGAAACCAGCGTAAGGGCGAGCGACCGGCTCGTCGCGGCCGTGTGGACGATCATCGTCGCCGACCTAGTGATGAGCCTCGATAACGTCGTCGCCGTCGCGGCTGCGGCGAGAGGGAGCCTGTGGCTGCTGGTCTTCGGTCTCGTCGTCAGCATCCCGCTCGTGATCGTCGGCGCGCAGCTCTTCATGCGCATCACCGACCGTTATCCGCTCGTCGTGATCGCGGGCGGGGCGCTGCTCGGCTTCATCGCCGGACAGCTCATGGTCGACGACCGGGTGCTCGACGGGTGGGTCGGCGCCAATGCGCCATGGCTCGAGTGGACATCGCCGATCGCCGGGATTCTGCTGGTCATTGCGGGCGCCAAGTGGCTGCCGCGGCGCACGCGACGCGCGCGGTGAGCACTGGCGCCACAGAACGCGCGTCAGACGGTGGCCGTCCGTGGCGCGCCCCTCGCCGGATCGGCGCGACCCCGCTACACTGACAAACCGCCCGTCTTCGCCCCGCCATGCCCCAAACGCCGCACTCCGGACGCACGCCGCTCGACGCGGCCAGCCTGTCCCATCCCGGGATGGTGAGGACGCACAACGAGGATTCAGTCTTCGTCGACAGCGAGGCAGGGCTCGCGGTGCTTGCGGACGGGATGGGCGGATACAACGCCGGCGAGGTCGCGAGCGGCATCGCGGTCAACGTGCTGTCCAGCGGCCTCCTTCCCGAGCTCGGGTCCGGCCGGGAGCTGTGGAAGGTCGACGTGCAAAGCGGCCTCACGCATGCCGCGTTGCTGCTGCAACAACAGATCGCCGCCGCGAACAAGGGCATCTACGAGGCGGCACAGGCACGGCCCGAATGCGCCGGCATGGGGACGACCATCGTGGCCACCGTCTTCCACGGCAACCGCGTGTCGATCGGCCACATCGGCGATTCGCGCTGCTATCGCCTGCGCGGAGAGAAGTTCGAGCAGCTCACGCACGACCATTCGCTCCTGCAGGAGCAGATCGACAGCGGTCAGTTGACGACCGAGCAGGCGAAGTACTCGCTCAACAAGAACCTGGTCACGCGCGCGCTCGGCATCGAGGCGATCGTTCCGGCGGACATTGCGGAATATCGCGTCGAGGCGAACGACGTCTATCTGCTTTGCTCCGACGGCCTCACCGACATGGTGGATCCCGATGTGGTGCACGACGTCGTCGACGAAAAGCGCAGCGACCTGGCGCTCGCCGCCGCGGACTTAATCGAGCTCGCGAACCAGAACGGCGGGCGCGACAACGTCTCGGTGATCTTGGTGCGCGTGCCTCCCGACTTCCTGCCGACCGCCGGCTGGGCACAGCGCTTTCTCGCGAAGAAGAAAGCGAAGTAGCGGCAGAGTCGAAGGTGGGCAAGCTCGTCCTTTACCTGGCGGATGGTTCCACCCATCAGGTCGTCCTGGAGAAAGAGCGCATCACCATCGGGCGGCGGGCCGACAACGACCTGTGCCTTCCGCATCCCGCCGTATCCGGCGAGCACGCGACGGTCACGACGATCCTCACCGACTCGTTTCTAGAAGATCAGGGCAGCACCAACGGAACGCTGGTGAACGGCCGGCCGATCGGCAAGCACTTTCTCCGCGACCACGACGTGATCGACATCGGCAAGCAGCGCATCGTCTACCTCGCGGATAACGACGCTGTCGTCGAGCCGCTGAGCGAGACCGCACTGCACCGGGAGATTCCGGGCCTGACCGAACGCGTCCCGCGTGCTGCGCCGCGCGTGCCGTCAGCCCCACGCGACGAGGGCAGGACGACGGGCGCGTCGGGTGGGAGCGGCGCCACTCCGAGGAGTCACCGGCGGCGGTCCGAGCCCTCGCCCGCGAGCACCGACACGTCGCGGTACGACGAGTTTCTGCAGGGTGCGGACGCGCCGCACGCATCCCCCGTCGATGCGCAAGCCGCCTCCGCAGGCCCCATGCTGCCCGCGGAAGATCTGGCGGCGGTGATCAGGTCGGCGCGCTCGACGGCGAAGCCTGCGACGTTGCAGGAACGGACTGGGATGCACCCGGTCGCCGCTACCCCATCGGTCGAAGCGGCACCGCCCGACGAGGCCGACAGTGGTTGGTCCGTCAGCGTCCTCACGGGTCCGAGCAAGGGCCGCCGGCTCCCGATCAACAAGCCCGAGGTCATCCTCGGACGGGTCGGCGTCCAGGTTGCGGCGATCCGCCAAAGCGACGGCGAGTTGCGCCTCGTTCGGGTCGAGGGAACCCAACCGATCGTGCTCAACGGCCGGGATGTCCCTCGAGAAGGCGCCCTGTTGCGGCCGGGGGACGTTTTCGACGTGGCCGGCGCACGGCTCGAACTCGTCCGCAAGTAGGCTACACGCCGGGCCGCGCGCCGTCGCGATGAGTGACGTTATGCGTCAGTCGGCCGTCGCAGCGCGTTAGCCTCTTGGGCGAGCTCGAGCGATCGCAAGCACCGTTTCGGGGCAAGAACTGCCGCCGTCTGTCCGTCCGTCGGAAATATGCACTCGCAAAACAAATGCTTATGTCATACGTCGCCGAAACCCGACGCCGTTCGGGTCCATGGCATGCCCATTGCTGCCCGTCTCTCAGCATCGCTGGATGCCGATGTAGTTGTGCCTTTTCGAAAAGGAGACGGATCAATGAAACGTTTACAGCAAGGCTTCACGCTCATCGAATTGATGATCGTGGTGGCGATCATCGGCATCCTGGCCGCGATCGCGATTCCGCAGTATCAGTCGTACACCGGCCGCGCCCAGTTGACGGATGCCATCGAGATTGCGTCGGGGCTGAAGACGGCGGTCGCCGAGGTGTACCAGAACCAGGGCTCGTACACCAACGCCATTAGCAACACGTTGGGGATTCCGGACCTGGTCGCTGCCAATGCGGGCAAGTATGCCGACTCGGTCAGCGTCAATGCCGGCGTTATCACCTCCGTCATGAAGACGACCGGTGTGGCGTCGTGCGTGAGCGGTGTGAACGTCGTTCTGACGCCGAGCACCCCCGCAACGCAGGATGCGCCGATCCAGTGGACGTGCTCGTCGACGGCATCGCCGGGTTGCTACCCGACGTCCTGCGCCGGCTAGAGACGTAGTTCACAAGCAAGACAAAAGGGGCCGATCCGGCCCCTTTTTCTTTGCCACTCTCCGATGCGCGGCCCTTGCCTGAGCCCGCTTCTTGCTAAATGCTCTACAGTTCGAGTTCGCGTTGCCGAGAGGTTGTCCAATGCGTGTCCTCAACCGGCTTCATCGCGGGTTTACCTTGATCGAGCTGATGATCGTCGTGGCGGTCATCGGCATCCTCGCCATCGTCGCGATCCCCCAATATCAGATCTACACCGGTCGGGCGCAGCTCTCCGAAGCCATGGAGGTGGGATCGAAGCTCGAGCCGGCGGTCGCCGAAGCAATCGAGAACAGCATCCCGCTCGCCTCGATCAACGGCGGCGCGGCCGGGGTTCCGGCCGACATCGGGCCGGCGGTCGGCAGGTACGCGGATTCAGTATCGGTCGTTGCTGGAACGATCATCGTGACGATGAAGACCATCGCGGTTTCATCATGCGCGACCGGCAAGGTGGTGACGCTGACCCCTTCGGTCCCGGCTTCGGACCAGCCCGTGCAGTGGACCTGCTCAACCAACGCCTCCTGCGCGCCGGTCTCGTGTTCTGGCTGAGGAGCTGGACACTGCACCACGGCTAAGATGTCCGCGTTCGGGCGATTGTTGAACGTACAATCTGCCGGCGGCTGCCGCCCCTAGAGGGCGCGGTTTTTGGCGATCCGGCTGCTTCGCGGGCCGACGCCGCATCGCCCCTTGGCTGCGCCGCGGTTCGACTGTGCGCTTGGACGATCCCTTCAGCTGAATCGAGGTCCATAAGTGGGGTTTCTGCACGATCGAGTGGTCACCACTTTCGCAACTGCGTCTCGCGCTCGTGTGGACGAGACCACGTCGCCGGTGACTCCGGAATCCCCGCAGCTCCAAACGATCGTCGCGGAGGCCACGGCGCCGTCTGCGCAGCAGCGGCTCCCGGAAGCGCTCGCTGACATCAATCGCGCGCTCGAGGCCGATCCTGCGCGGTTCGAGCTTTTGTGCGCGAAAGCGACCGTGCTCACATCCTGGGGGCGTCTTCGCGAGGCGTTGACCGCCTTGTCGGAGGCGGCGTCGAGCGACCAGGCGGGTGCACCGGTTTTCGCAAAGCTTGCATTCGCGAACCTGGCCGCGCAGAGGAACGACCAAGCGCTGGCCTCGATGAAGCGAGCGCTCGACCTCGAGCCGCGCAACGCGCAGTGGCATGTAGGCATGGGCGTCGTGCTGCAGTCCGCACAGCGAACGGACGAAGCCATCGCGTGCTTCGAGACGGCGTTGGTCCTGGATCCGCGCAACGTCAGTGCGATGGTCGAGATCGCGAAGTGCCACATGGGGCGCCTGGGCTGGCCGCAGTGCGAGACCGCCGCGCGGCGCGCGCTTGCAGTGGACCCGACGTCACCCGAAGCGTGGGAAATGCTTGCCGTGGCCGAATTGCAGCAAGGTCGTCAGGCGGAAGGATTCGAGGCCCTGAGGCAAGCTGAAAAATGCGGTCCCCGGAAGAGCGACCTCGAAGCGTTCGCGAACGACGCTGTCGGTTTGGCGGATCTCGGTCAGACTCGCGAGGCGATCGCGCTTCTGGAGCGGAACCTGCCTACCCATCCGAACCTCATCGGGCACCTCGCGTACGCGCCAGCGCTCTTGACCGAGGGTCGTTTCATCGACGGCTGGACTCAATTCGAGTTTCGCTGGTTCTGCGAGCCGCTCGCGAGTTTGCGGCCTTACTACGGAAGGCCCGTCTGGCGAGGCCAGGACCTTCACGGAAAGACAATTCTTCTGCGGGCGGAGCAGGGGTTCGGCGACATCTTCAACATGATCCGTTACGCGCCTCTGCTGAAAGCGCGTGGCGCAACGGTGTTGCTGGTCCCGATTCCGCCCATGGCGCCGCTGTACGCGTACTTTCCCGGCGTCGATCGCGTCGTCGAGGAGAACGAGGTTCTCGATTTCGACTATTACATTCATCTGATGAGCCTGCCGCATGCGTTCGGGACGACGCAGGAGACAATCCCTGCCGAGGTGCCGTATCTGAGGGCGAACCCGGAATGCGCGCGCCGCTGGGCGCAGCACATCCCGCAAGACGGCAAGCTGAACGTCGGTCTCGTATGGGCGGGAAACCCTAAACAGCGCGACGACCAGCGTCGGTCGCTTCACATGTCCCGGCTTGAGCCGATTCTCGGCGTCGGCGGCGTACGCTTCTTCTCGCTGCAAAAGGGACCCGCGACCGAGCAGATCGAACCTCGACAACCTGATGTCGATCTGGTGAATCTCGGCCCCGATCTCGCCGACTTCGGCGACACCGCGGCCGTTCTGAGCCAGTTAGATCTCCTCATCTCGACGTGCACGTCAGTCCCCCACCTGGCCGGCGCGCTGGGAAAACCCGTCTGGGTGATGCTATCCGAGCCTACCGACTATCGCTGGTTGAAGGGGCGCGATGACAGTCCGTGGTATCCGACGATGCGCCTATTCCGCCAACCGCAGCCGAAGGCATGGGACGACGTGATCGGGCGCGTGCGAGACGAGTTGCAACGGCTCGTCGCGGTCGGGGCGAGCGAAGCGAGGAGAACCCTCGCCGAGCGATCGGCGCTTGGAGCTTCGGGTGTGTCGCGTTCCGTCGCCAACGACGTTTCGCACCGCCCACCCGGAATGTCGATTGCGGCCGAGACTCGACAGGGTCTGATTCAATTCGTGCCCGAAGACAGCCCCGAAGGGCGATCGATCGACTACTACGGCGAATACCTGCAGCCTCAGCTCGAGCAATTGCTTCGACTGCTGCGTCCCGCCCAGACGCTGCTCGAAGTTGGCTCCGGATACGGCATGCACGCAATTGCGCTTGGAGCCTTCCTCAAGGACAACGGGCACCTGATCGTGCATGAGCCGAATGCGGCGAAACAACGAATGCTGGTTCACAATCTGGCGGCGAATGGCGTTGCGAACGTCACGTTGCTGCGGGGAGCACTGCGGGGCGCTACCCGCAGCGCAGATGGCGCTCGGCAGAATGCGGACCAATCCGGGCCGGCGAAGCAGTCGATGACCGGAGATTCGATCGACGAGCTTGGGCTCGAACGCCTGGATTGGTTGAAGATCAATTCGACAGCCGACGCAACCCAAGTCCTGTCCGGAGCGAGTGGCACACTCTGGAAGTTGCGTCCCTGTATGCTTATTGCAGGAATAGCGGCTGGGTCGGCCGAGCCATTGGCGGATTTCTGCAAGGGCCATGGCTATCGCGCGTGGCGGCTCGACACGAAATATTTCAACCCCGCGAACTTCAATTGCCGAGTCGACGACATCTTCGATGGGGCGCTGGCCGCCGCCATGCTGGCAGTTCCCGAAGAGGTCGATGTGACGCTGGTCAAGTCTCTGGACGAGTTGTGATTGCGGCTTGGTCGCTCGCGCAAGTCGGGTACCTCGAGTTCGAGGGGAGCGTGCCGCTTGGCGCGTCAGGCGTTCCGCGTGGTGCAAAGAAGGGAGCCTGCTCCAGATCTTGCTTGTCCTCGTCGAGGAAAGGACGCTGCGACGGCCGGCGCGGAAGGGTGCAACATTGTCGTTAGGAGTCGTTGCGACCACAGCGCCTCACGACAGGATTGCGCGTTCGGAATCCGAGAGGAGTTACATCGGACGTCTGCATGCCGCGAATGCCAGGCTGACCGCACTCCCGGGCGATCGTGACGCGTTGATCGAGCGGGCGAGGGCGCTTGTTGAGTGGAAGCGCTGGCGTGAGGCAAGCGACGCATACGATGTGGCGTTGAAGGATGCGCCCGATCAGGATCTCATCGGTGCTGCGCTCGCGTTCTCTGCGGCGGGACGGCTCGTCGATGCCGAACGATTGCTGCTGAGGGCTTTGGAGAGCGATCCCGGATCGTGGCGGCTGCAATTCGAACTCGGCCGCGTGTTCCAGTCCGCCGGGCAGCATGCTGCCGCGATCGAGCGGTACAAGGGCGCGCTCGCGCTGGCACCCGGCAATTTCAACTGCCTGACGAACTGTGGGATCTGCTGGATAAGCCTTGGGAACCCTGCCGAAGCGGTCCCGATACTGCGACGCTGCACGGAGCTCGAAGCCGACAATCCGAAAGCCTGGGTCAACTACAGCGTCGCGCTTTCTCTGTTCGGCAGGACCGTTGACGCGCTGGAGGCCATCGGTCGTGCCGAGATCCTGGATGCGAATCACGATCTCGAACTCTTTGTTCAGAAGGGCATCTACCTGAGTGAGCTGGGCCGGATGCCCGAGGCAATCTCCCTTCTCGAGCGAAATCTTCCGCAGAACCCTGACCCCAACGGCCATTATCTCTACGCGCACATGATCTTGCGCGAAGGCCGCTTCGCCGAGGGTTGGGAACAGAACGAGTTTCGCTGGCTGGTCGAACCCCTGGCTTCGTTGCGCGGCCGCCTCAAGGAGCCTGAGTGGCGAGGGCAGGACTTGCGGGGCCGCACGATTCTCCTTCGACCGGAACAGGGCTTGGGTGATGCGCTGCAATTCATCCGCTACGCCCCGATGGTCAAGGCACTGGGGGCGACAGTGCTGTTTCAATCGTGGCGCGGACTCGATGGTCTTTCCGGAGTGCTGCCCGGCGTCGACGGCGTCGTGCCGCAGGGGACTCCGCTGCCGCGGTGTGACTACTGGGCTCAGCTGATGTCGTTGCCGGCCGTGTTCGGCACCGAGGTTGATTCGATCCCTGCCGACGTTCCCTACTTGAGCGCGCCGCGAGATCGAGTGGAGGCCTGGCGCATCCGACTGGCCGCCACGAACGTCCTCAAGGTCGGGTTGGCGTGGGCGGGGAATCCCAAGCAGCCCAACGATGCACGGCGGTCAATGGTGCTATCGCGATTGAACGCGCTGTTCGAAGTCGATGGCGTCCAATTCTATGCGCTGCAAAAAGGTCCGCGTGAGGACGACGCCGCGGATCTTCCCTCCGGGAAGACGCTTGTCCGGCTGGGCCCGGAGTTCCGCGATCTCGGCGATGCAGCCGCCGCCGTTTTCGAGCTTGATCTCGTGATCTCGGTATGCACTGCGATGGCGCATCTCGCGGGTGCTCTCGGCAAGCCTGTGTGGGTCTTGTTGTCCGAGCCCGCCGACTGGCGCTGGCTGATCAATCGTAATGACAGCCCCTGGTATCCGACTGCACGGCTGTTCCGTCAGCGCGAGTCGGGCGATTGGCACGATGTCGTTGTGCGCGTGAGAGACGCGCTACGCGACCACGTGTCTCGCAGCGACCGCACTCAGCCAGCGCCGAAGCCCGCGAGCAGGGGTCCCATAGCGTTGCCGAATGTCGCGCACCCGGCGGTATCGAGCGCCCGCGCGTTATCCGCTGTCGCGCGGACTCGTTATGGCGTTCTGCAGTATTTTCCCGATGCCGACGCGTCCGCGCGCTCGGTCGCCTGGTACGGCGAATGGTTGCAGCCGCAGCTGGACTCGATGGCGCGCTGCGGCGTCGCAGGCGCGACGGTCCTCGAGGTTGGTGCAGGCGTCGGCGCACACTCGGTGGCCTTGGCGGAAGCCATTGGTGCGTCGGGGCACTTGATGCTCTACGAGAAGCGCCCGCAAATGCGGCGACTGCTGCGCCAGAACCTTGCTGCAAACCGTCATTCGAATATTACGGCGATGACTGGCGTGATTGGCGACCCGTTCGTGGCGAGCGGGGCCACGGAGAAACTCGATGATCTACAGCTCGATCGGCTTGAATGGCTCAAGATCAATGCGGGAGCAGAGGCGCAAGAGATCTTGCGCGGCGGGCAGGATACTCTGTGGCGACTGCGCCCACGTCTGCTCGTCTCCGCGCGCGACGATGCCGCCTTTGAATCGCTCGCTGAGGAGATCGAGTCTTTCGGTTACCGATGCTGGCGCATCGCGGTGCCGCTCTTCAGTCCCGCAAATTTCAATCGACGTGAGCACGACATCTTCGATGGAGGGTTCGAGCTGTCGCTGTGGGCGGCGCCGGAAGAGAGCGATGTCGGCGCGTTCGAAACGTGCATTGGCGGCCTGAATCACCCATGACTCGCCATGCAACATCCGCCGTGAAGCCGGCGCCATCGGTCGCACTGCTGGTACGTTGCACTTGGTGAGTCGCGCTCCCTGCGATCATATTCGATGGGCATGCTTCGGAACCTCACGCGACGATCGACCAAGGTCCGTCAGGGAAGCTCGACGTCCAGCGAGCCGACATCTCCTTCGGGCGGCGGCCGGGAGATTCGGGACTACATGAGTGCGGTCGCGGGAGATATCCAATCCGGCGCCTATGCGCAGGCGTTTGCATTGCTGAATGCCGAAACCAACGGATCGCGACCGGAACCGGCGCAACTGCATCGCGCTCGAGGACACGTACTTTATCGGTGGGGGCGTGAACGGGAAGCGTTCGACGAGCTGATTGCGGCCGAGCGCCTCGGATTGCGTGACGTCGGGCTCCTCCTCGACCTGGGGCGCACGGCCATGGCGCTTGGTCGTGGATCGAACGCGATCGAATGGCTGTCGAGGGCGATCGAGCTCGACCCGGGGAATCGGCAATTGCTCTTCGAGCTTGGAACGGCGTTTCAGATGTCTGGCCGTTTGGACGACGCGGTCACGACGTACGGCCGCGTATTGGCAATTGACCCGCACGACGTTCCGAGCCTCGGCAACATTGGCGTGTGTTGCATTACCCGCGACGACCCGAAGGGTGCAGAACAGGTCTTTCGCGAAGTGGTTGCCTTGGCACCGGACGATGCGAAGGCGTGGATCAACTTGGCCGTCGCCTGTTTTCGCCAGGAACGAGTCGCGGAGGCGTTGCAGGCAGTTGCCCGAGCGCAGGCACTCGCAACTGATGACGATGCAACGCGGGCAGCGCTGGCAAACGTCGGAATCTACCTCGTCAACGCCGGAGAGCTCGACGCCGCGATACGGGTGTACGAGGAAGCGCTGCCGACAAACCCGAGTCCGAATCTGCATTTCGCTTATGCGCTTGCGTTGTTGCGGGCCGGCAGGCTGGTCGAGGGCTGGCGGCAATACGAGTTCCGCTGGCTCAAGACTCCACTCTCGAGTCCGCGCGCGAATTTCGACCGCCCGGCCTGGGTCGGACAGGACGTTCACGACAAGACCGTCCTCATGCGCGCCGAGCACGGTCTCGGCGATGCCGTGCAGTTTGCACGTTACGCCCCCTTCATCGGCCGCATGGGCGGCAAGGCCATCATGCAGGTGCCGATGGATCTGGCGAAGCTCGCTCGTGGCTTCCATGGCGTCGAGCGAGTCGTTGGCGTGGACGAAACCTGCCCGGAGTTCGACTACTACGTCGATCTGATGAGTCTGCCGCACGTCTTCGACACGGACCTGGAGAGCATCCCCGCAAATGTCCCTTATCTCGAGCCGCCTGCGGAATTCGTCGGGAGGTGGCGGGAGCGAATGCGAGAAAGCGACTGTCGGAACGTCGGTCTTGCCTGGGCGGGAAGTCCGACCAATCTGGACGATCGCCGACGATCGATGCAGTCGTCGCAGCTGTCGCCGCTGTTCGAGCTTGGCGATATCCGGTTCTGGTCGTTGCAGCGCGATGAGGCGGAACGGCTGTGCCCTGAGAATTCGCTGGTGCGGACCAGTGCGGACATCGAGGACCTGAGCGACCGCGCGGCTCTGATTTCGCAACTCGATCTGGTGATTACGGTCGACACCTCGGTGGCGCATCTTGCAGGCGCACTGGGAAAACCTGTCTGGATCCTGCTGTCGGCGGTGCCCGACTGCCGGTGGCTGCTCGATCGCGACGACAGTCCATGGTATCCGACGGCGACACTCTTCCGACAGCGCCACGCGGGCGATTGGGCGGATGTGGTTCAACGGGTAAAGGCCAAATTACGGGATTGGGTCGAAACCCGTGCGCCCGATGCGGATCGACGCCGCATCGCCTCGAAGCTTCCCCTGGTTCCATCGCTGCAGGCGATTCGATCGTCGCGCCAGGTTCGCGGATTGTCGGAAACCATCCAGGCTCGCGCGGGGCTTCTGCAGTATTTCCCCGGCGACGATTCCGAGAGCCGGTCCCTGGAATGGTACGGCGAGTGGGTGCAACCACTGCTGGAATCGATCCTGCAATGGATTCCGGCAACGGAAGTTGGCATCGAGATCGGAGCGGGTATCGGCGTGCATACGATTCCATTGGCGAGGGCACTCGGGCCAGGCGCTTGCTTTTATGCCTACGAGGGGCGTCCGATCAGACGCCGGGTGCTGGCGCAGAACCTCGCCGCCAACGGAGTTGCGAGCGTCACGCTGATGACGAATCCGCTGGACGGTGCGCCACGCGACGATAAGGTCCGCGGAGCATCGGAGACGATCGACGATCTGCAGCTGGATCGCTCGGACTGGATCAAGGCAAGCGCGGGCTGCGATCTGACGGCGATTATCTCAGGCGCCCGCGACACACTATGGCGCCTTCGACCACGATTGTTCCTGTCTCTCGACGAAAGCTCGCCTCACTTGCAGGTGGCGGAGCTGATCAAGACATTTGGATACCGCTGCTGGCAGCTCGTCACGCCCTGCTTCAATCGGGCAAATCTGTTCGGGAGAGCAGACGATATTTTCGACGGCGCATCCGCGGTGACTTTGATAGCGTTTCCCGAGGAGGCCGTCGACTCGGGGCCCGATCGTGCGGGCCTGTCCGAGCTGTGATGGTGCCAGGCATGAAAATTGAATACACTTTCCTGGATCAATCAACCAACGCAGGATCCCGATGGCACTGTTCAAGGCACTGGATACGAAGGATCTCGAGGACTTCGCGACCTCGCTAGCGCTCGATATGGGACGACGTTTCCCGCCGGCCGCCGAAGCGCGGACCGACGCCGGCGCCAAACATCAATTGAAGGTGGTTCTCGATGGCCTATGCGCGCGCGCGGTGCGCTACCGCAACGAGCACAAGCTCGGCGTCTACAAGAAGGCGAAGCTCGGCAACGTCTTCAAATGGAAGTTGACGGATCTCGGCTACAGTGCCGAATTCGTCGAGCGCTCCACCAGGGAACTGGTGACCCGACTGGCCGTGAAATGACCTGTTGGCGGTCCGCGGCGTGACGAAGCGATGCCGCGCGGTGCGATTTCCGCGGAAATCAGCCGGACGCCCGGGACGCGCTCTTCCTCGGGACCATGACTATCCGGTATTCCACGAAGATGTTGTTCAGTTCGCGCCCCATCGCGTTGACGACCTCGTCGGTCAGCTCGCCCTTGCCGTATTGGGTGGCGTAGGGTTCGTTGAGAACCGCGAAATAGCTCTTGATCTTGAAATCGACGTCCAGATAATAGGCGAGCGGCGTGTTCGCCGCACCCATCTTCTTCCACTCGTCGTTGGCGTTCCGATCGAAAAGCGTCAGCAGTTGCGGCGTGATGATGCGGACGTGCGTCGGATCCCCGATGAAGTTGTCATGCCGCGGGTGGGGAACGTTGATCGAGATCTCCGCACCATCCTTGCACACACGGTAAAGCTCCTTCATGATCCCCAGGAATGTGCGTGAATCCTCGCCGAGGTGTTCGAGCGAATGGTTGAACATTACGGCATCGACGGAGTCGTCATCCCACGGCCACGGCAGCGATTCGAGGTTCCAGACGAAGTCGGGGCCGCAGACCTCCGATTGATCGACGTTGACGTAGCCGGCGAGCTTGTTGTTGCCACAGCCCATGTTCAGTTTCATTGGCTCACCCTGGCATGACCACTGTAGTCCTTGAGCATCCCCGGTAATTCAAAATTCCGTGAAAACGGTCTTCAGCGAAATCTACGCGCGCAACGTGTGGGGACACGGATCCGGGGAAGGGTCGCTCGTCGAACACACGAAGGGCTACCGGAGGTTCCTCGAGCACTTCATGCGAAGGCGCGGAGTCCGGAGCGTCGTCGACTACGGCTGCGGCGATTGGCAGTTCTCGCGCTTGATCAACTGGAACGGCATCCGCTACCTCGGTCTGGACGTCGTCGATTCCCTGATCGACCATCATACCAAAACGTATCGAACGGAAAATATCCGGTTCTCGTCGCTGAACGACGAAATGGCCGAACTGCCGGAAGCCGACCTGATCATCATCAAGGACGTGCTTCAGCATTGGTCGTATCGCTCCATTGTTTCGTTCCTGCCCAAAATCGCAAAGTACCGGTTCGCTCTCATCACGAATTGCGTAAATCCCTTCGGCCCGACGCAATTCTTTGACATCCCGGACGGCGCCTATCGCCCGCTCGACCTGACTTTGCAGCCGTTCTCATTGCCGATGACTCGCGTCTACGAGTTTACCAATCGCAGGCGACTGCTGGCGCTCAACGAGAAGCCGCGCTGGAAGAAAAGCGTGTTGCTGCAGGAGCGAACGTCGAGCTGATCCGCCAAACGTCAGCGCGCGGAAATGCGGGCGCCCGACGCGTCGGATTCGCCGAACGCGGCCAGGTTCGAACAACCCGGTATGTGGTCGATGGAAGGCGCGGTCTCGATGGGAATCGCAAGCAGCGCCGTGTCGGCCTGGCCCTGGAAGATGTCGTCTTCCCGACGGTTGAAGTTGCCTGCGTTGAAATAAGGTACTGTCAAGCGCCAGCAGCGATATCCGAGGTCGCGGACACGACGGGCTAGCGCTTCGACGTCGACGACTTGCATTTCGCTGACGAGAAGTGACGGACGGAGGCGGCGCAGTGTCGAACCGCTCCCTTCGATGATGCCGGCGAGACGATCTGCGTGATGGATCCATAGCCAGTCGATGCGCCGGAGCCGGAGCCCGTCGAGGGTATCGCGGTTGCAGAAGCCCGTCACCGCGGAGTCGCTCGATGTTGCGCGAAGCTGCGCCGCGGTGTCTCCCAGTTCGCGGCCGAGGATCGACACGTTCGCCACGCCGTTCACGGCGACGTTTTGTTGCAGCACCCGGCGGAACCGCGAGCGGGGCTCATAGGCGAGGACCAGTCCGTGTTCATCGAGCTCCCGCGCCATGCCGATCGAGTGCACGCCAATTCCAGCGCCCACTTCGACGACGACTGCTCTCCGCGGGAGATTCCTCAGAACGATGGCCAGCTCGGCCTGCAACCACTCGCCGTAATAGTCGAGCGAAGCACCTGATGTGCCGTCATCGGGAAAGTACTGGAGCAACCCGAATCGTGTCTGAGCGATCTCGGCAATGTGACGTCGCGCTGGCGATGCAGGCGGGACGGGAGCGACGAGGGAGGCTGAGATCGCGCCGTCCGGCGCAGGCACGGAGTGCGTTTGCAGCGCCTCCGTTCGCGATCTCTCCGCAGCGCGTGCGGCGAGGGCATCATGAACTTGGGCGATGACACTGCTCCAGTCGCCCGGACGCGGTTGCCGGAACAGTCGCATCGTCGGGTACCATCGGCTGCCCTCTCCCGCGAGCAGCCATCGCCAGTCGGCCGGATTCGACAGCAACGTCCACACCGGCGAACCCAGCGCTCCTGCGAGATGCGCCACGGAAGTACACACTGAAATCACCAAATCCAGCTGCGAAACCACTGCCGCCATGTCGGCGAAATCGAGCTCCGGACCGATGTTGACTGTCGTTGTTGTGGGTAGCGCCGCGATTTCCTCGGGGCGCACGTCCTTCGGGAGCACGAAGAAAGTCGTGTTCGGCACCTGGAACAGCGGCAACAGTGCGGATAGCGGAATCGAGCGATTGCGCTCGTTGACGTTCGCCGGGTTCCCGGTCCACGCGATCCCGACCCGGAGCCCGGACCTGCTCGCGAGCTTCTCGCGCCACAGTTCGATCCGGCGAGCGTCGGGGCGCAGGTACGGGCCGCGCCAGGGAATCGTCGTGACTTCGGTGCCGAAGACTCGCGGCAAGCTCATCAGGTAGGCGAAGAAATCGAACTCCGGCAGGATTTCTCCCGGACGAATGACTCGGTCGATTCCCGCGGCGCTTTCGGCGAGCGTGACGAGTCCGTCCGGCGCGGCAAAGATCACGCGGGCACCAAGCGCCTTGACGTCAGCCGCGTAGCGGATGAACTGAATCGAATCACCGAAACCGTACTCGGCGCAAAGCAGGACGGTCCGCCCGGCAAGCTCCTGACTCGACCAGGCCGGCCGCCGAAATTGCGGGCGGCCCAACCGATGCTGGTCCGTGATCCAGCGGTATTCGTACTGCGCGAACCCTTCGCGGAGGCGTCCCGTGGTCAAAAGCGCGAGGGCATAACTGAATTGCGCGTTCACGCTCGGCCACTGCGGAAGCGAGCGTTCGTACTCGAGGATTGCTTCGTCGTGCATGCCCTGTTTCCAAAGCACGGCGGGAAGGTTGACCAGGCCCTCGCCATAGTCGTCCGTCTCCGTCGCGAGGCTCGCTGCCTGCCGCGCCGCACTAAGCGCTTCATCGTCGCGCCCCTCGCGCTCAAGCGCCGCGCTCAACGCAGTCCACGCGCGAACGTTCCCCGGCGATGCTTTGAGCGCGCGTTGCAATAACGCCTCGGCCCGCTCCAGATCACTGCGCTTGATGCAGCAGACCGCGAGGCCGGTCAGGCACTCGACATCGTGTGGCCGCAACGCCAGCGCCTGCTCGTACGTCTTGATGGCCTCGTCCGTTTTGCCCGCCCGGTCGAGCGCGACCGCTCGGGCGGCTGCTGCGTCAGGACTTCTCGCGTCTGTGGTGACGGCGGCAGCCGACAGCGCGAGCGCTCGTTCGATGTCCCGGCAACCAAGAGACGCGCGCGCCATCGCGACGCGAATATCCGTGGTGGAACGCAGGGGATCCGGGAGATCTTCGAGGAAGTGCAAGGCTTCCACGAATCGCTCCCAGCGGAGCAGCTGATGGGCCTTCGCGAGCACGAAACCGGCGTTGAAGGGATCGTGCTGAAGATGCTCTTCGAGCAACGTCAGCGCGTCGCCGAAATAACCATGGTCGGAGAGCCGCGCGGCCTCTTCTCGCGTGCCGTTGATCAAGTCACGCGAGCTGCCGTCGAACGAGGCAAAACGGCGCGCCGCGTGTCGCATGCGCTCGCGCAAACGCGCGCCGTGTCCGAGCAGGCGGCCGAACGGTCCCACGATCGACGACCCTCGACGGTGACGCGGTGACACAACGTCAACGGCGTTTGCGCAACGTCATTGTGAACGATCGATTCGCGATCTCCGGACTGGTAGCGCCTTCGGGAATGCGTCCCGCGCCGAGCTTCTCGAAACGCTCGGTCAGCAGGGTCTCGACATCGATTCCGTCGGAACGCCAGCCTTGATCGGTCGGAATGCAGCGATCGTGCAGGTTGACCACAAAGAGAAGTCCGCCTGGCGCGAGCGCCGCGTCGATGCGCTTCAGGTCATCCTCCGGCGAGATGCAATGCTGCAGCACCCAACAGGCGTACGCGTGCGTGGCTCGAAACCCGCGCGAAACGAGTGCGTCCAGTATTTCCGGCGCACAAGCGGCAAAATCGCTCGACTGCACGTATCCCGGCGCGAGCTGGCGCATGCTGACGCTGATGTCTACTCCGACCACCTGACATCCGAAGCGCTCGATCAGGCCCTTGGCAACGCGACCGACGCCGCAGCCGTAGTCCACCACGCAGGCGCTTCCGTCGAGCTTGAGCGACCTGCCGATTTCACCGACGAGGTACGGGGTTTCCTTTTCCCAGCGCTCCGCGGTGGTCGTCCCGGCTTCCGGAGTGAGGATGATTTCCTGCGCGTGCCTGAGGTCGGTTACCTCGAACACGTCCGGGAAGTAGATCGCAGGCGTCTTCCCTTCAGTATCGCTCATGATGGCTCCGAATTGTCATGACCGGGAAAGTGACCGGCGTCAACGGTCTCGATCACCGGCCGGTGCTTCCGAATCCTCCGTTGGCGCGCGACGTCGCGTCGAACTCATCGACGACCCTGAACCGCGGTCGCACGACTGGCGTGAAGATGATCTGTGCGAGTCGATCGAGTGGCTGGATCGTAAAGGCTTCGCTCCCCCGGTTCCAGCAGCTCACCATCAGAGGTCCCTGGTAGTCAGAATCGATCAATCCGACCAGGTTGCCGAGGACGATGCCGTGCTTGTGACCGAGACCCGAACGCGGCAGGATCATCGCTGCGATGCCGGGATCGTCGATATGAATCGCAATGCCGGTCGGGATGAGGGCAGCATCCCCCGGCGCGAGCGTACGGGGTTGATCGATGCAGGCGCGCAGATCCATTCCGGCGGACCCTGGCGTTGCGAACGCCGGCAGATGGCTGCGAATGCGCTCGTCCAGGATCATGACGTCGATGGTGAAGCCGTTCTGGTTCATCGTCGTGTCACCGCCTCACTGCTCCTCTTTAGCGCCTCGCAATCCGCGCGGCGATTTCCGCGATCAATCGCCGCGCGAGCGAGAGCTTGTCCATCTTGGGCAGCGGATGCGCGCCGGCGTCGTCGAGCAGGGTCACCTCGCTCTCATCCGACCCCAGCGTATCCTGGACGCGGTTGGCAACAATGAGCGGGACCCTCTTCCGGCGCCGCTTGGCTTCGGCATTTTCGGCGACGTCGTGACTCTCGGCCGCGAAGCCTACGCAGTACGGCGGGTCCTCCCTCGAGGCGACGCTTGCCAGAATGTCGATCGTCGGCTTGAGCAAGACAGTGAGCGCTGCATCCGATTTCTTAATCTTCTTCTCGGCCGAGCGCTCCGGAGCGTAGTCGGCGACGGCGGCCACGGCGACGAATACATCGCAGTCGTTGACGCGCGACATGACCGCATCGGCCATTTGCGCGGCGCTCACGACGTCGATCCGCGTGACTTTCGCCGGCGTGGGAAGTACGGCCGGTCCGGCGACGAGCGTCACGTGCGCGCCTGCTTCCTCTGCGGCCCGCGCGATCGCAAAGCCCATCTTGCCGGAGCTCAGGTTGCTGATGCCGCGCACAGGGTCGATTGCCTCGAATGTCGGACCAGCAGTCACCAAAGCGCGCTTGCCCGCCAGGACCTTTGACTGGCGCGATGCGACGAGCGCGTCGTAAAGCTCATCCGGCTCCAGCATGCGGCCCTCGCCAATCTCGTTGCACGCAAGCTCGCCTTCTCCAGGCCCGAGCATCGTTACCCCCTCGCTTGCGAGCAGTGCCACGTTGCGTTGCGTGGCGGGATTCGACCACATCTGCCGGTTCATTGCCGGCGCGACGAAGAGCGGGCATTCGCGCGCGAGACACAGCGTCGAAAGGAGATCGTCGGCGCGGCCGTGCGCGAGCTTGGCGAGGAAGTCGGCAGTCGCGGGCGCGACAACGATGGCATCTGCGCCGCGCGAAACCGCGATGTGGCCCATCGCGTTGTCCGCGCCCGACGCCCAGAGATCGGTCAACACCGGTCGTCCCGATAGCGCCTGGAAGGTCATCGCCCCGACAAACCGCTCGCCCGCCGGGGTCATGACCACGTCGACCCGGACGCCATCCTTGACCAGCAGGCGCACGAACTCGGCCGTCTTGTAGGCGGCGATACCGCCGGTGACGCCGACGACGACGTGCGCCAGCGGCCTGGCGTGATCCAATTTGGCTCCCAATCCGGAGGTCATCCTTGCGGCCGATCCTTGATCGCTGGCGGCGAAGTTTACACTGCCCGCTTGGGTCCTCCGAGAGAGCGGGCTTCAACGTCACAACGTCTCCTGACGCGAACGCTCGATACGCAAGCTCCAGATGCGCGAATCGTCGTCTCCCGGCTTTCCGATTGATCGTTGGCCGATGCACGAGCGCCCGCGCGAGCGGCTGCTCGCAGTCGGCGTCGATGCGCTTTCCGACGGCGAGGTGCTTGCGATCGTGCTGCGAACCGGCATCCGCGGAGCCAGCGCGCTCGACATTGCGCGCGACCTCCTGGCATATCACGGCGGCATAGCTGCGTTGTTAGCCACCTCCGACGTCGAGCTCGCGCGCCGCCGTGGGCTTGGCCTGACGAAGGTTGCCCAGATTCGCGCCGGTGTCGAGCTCGCGCGGCGCGCATTGCGGGAGGAGGTGAAGAAGCACACCGCGTTTGCCGCTCCGCAGGCCGTGCGCGATTACCTGCGCCTTTCTCTCGGTGGACTTCCCCATGAGGTCTTCGTCGTGCTCTTTCTCGACAACCAGCATCGGCTGCTCGTGGCTGAAGAGATGTTCCGCGGAACGCTCGCCCAGACGAGCGTTCACCCACGCGAGGTTGTGAAGGCGGCGCTTTCACGAAACGCTGCCGCCGTGATCTTCGCCCACAACCATCCCTCGGGCGTCGCCGAACCGTCCAGGGCGGACGAGCTCTTGACGCAAGCGCTCAAGCAAGCGCTGGCGCTCGTTGACATCCGCGCGCTCGATCACTTCGTCGTCGCCGGGCGCGAGATCGTTTCCTTCGCCGAACGCGGGCTGATCTGAAGTCAGGCTCGCCGCAATTCCGTTCGTGGCTGCGCGCTCGAATGAGACTCGAAGCCTTCTTGATGGCCGGGCTTGACCCGGGCGGCGTTGGCGCTTCGCACTGCCGTCGCGTCTTTGGTGGAGAGCGGGATGAGCGTTGCGTTTGGGCGTCGAATGGTCCGAGGGGATCGGGGCGCGCGTCATGCATCAGACTTCGACCCGGCGCGTTGCACGCGTGACGGCGTTTTCTTCAGCAGCCGAGGCGCTGCAGCATGTCCTCGAACGCTGACTGGATCCGAAATACATATTCGTTCTTGTGACCCAGGATTCCGGCGACCGGCTCCGGATGCACGAACATCATGGGATTCGCCTCGAAAACCACTATTCGGCCGTCGGCTGCGATCGAAAAGTCGATTCCGGCATAGGCGAGGTCCAATCTTTTTCCAATCGATGACAGTGCGTGCATGCCCGCACTCCCGAATACGGCTTCGGGACTTCGTAGAAACGTCTTCTCTTCCTCCAGTTTCCACGGGTGGGACTCCATCTCGGCCGTGTAGTAATGGACTATCCAGTTGCGCGATATCGCAAGGTGGTAGGGGTACGGCTTGCCGTCGATGAAGATCACCCGATACTTGCGGTAGAAGGAATCGGTGGAAACGAAATCGACGAAACGACTGAGATAAACCGGTCCGGGCCGTGATGTTCGAATCCGCGCGAGCTCGTCCCTGGTCCTTGCGACCTCCAGACCTTCTCCCCCATGCGCGTCCACGGGGCGAACGGTAAGCGGCAATTCATTCAGAATTGAATCGTCCCATTCTTTACTGCTCGGAAATCTCCAGACGGGGGGCAAGATAATGTTGTCTATCCCCTTAAGCAGGTCCGGCAGCTCATTGCGCGCGGTCCGCGCGACCTTGTCGGGAGGATTGAGCAGTGGCTTTGCGCACGATTTTGCAAATCTGGTGAGTGGCCCGATGGACTGCCCGATCAGATCGGGGTCGCCCATCGCGTTGAAAACCAGGTCATGATCCGGCAGATCACTCGTCTTGTCGTCGTACTCGGACTCGATCGTCCAGCTAACACGCGAATTGACGGTCGCTGGGAAGAGGAATTCGACCGTAGGCACATTGCCGACCTTCGTCGTGTATAGCAACAGCACCGTCCTTCTGGGCCGGGCGGCGTAAACGATCTGGATCGACTGTCCGCGATGCATGCGGTCAAGGCATTCTTTGGCTTCGTCCCGCCGCCCCGCTTCAAGCAGCATGCCGGCCAGATTCTGATTGGCTTCCATCTGGTGCGGCTCGATCGCGAGCGCCGACCGGCTCCACTTCGCTGACTGTTCCAGATCGGGCTTCGCAAGATACGCCGTGCCGAGATCCGCCATCGCCCCTGCGAAATCCGGGCTGATGGAGATTGCGCGGTGCATAGCTGCGATCGCGTCGTCGACGCGTCCCTGCTGTAGCAAAGCCGTCCCCAGACGAAGATGCGCAGGGGCATTCTCCGGCTCGAGTGACGTTGCATATCTCAGACTGCGCTCAGCTTCAGCCCATTTTCCGAGCGCGGCCAGTGTCATACCCAGCTTGTAGTGGGCGGCCGCGCCGGCCGATGGTGCCTCGACTGTGCGACGACAGGCCGCCTCGGTTTCGGAGAGATGCGTGATCACCTCGAGCACCGAATCCAGGTTTCTGCGAGCAGCCTCGTGATCCGGTTTCAGTTTCACGACGCGGCGAAAGGCCGCTTCCGCCTCGGGCAGACGCTTCGCGCGCTGGAGCAGAACGCCCAAGTTGTTGTGTGCCTCGACATGATCGGCGTGCAAGGCGATTGCGCCACGGTAAGCCTTCTCCGCCGCCGATGGAAGGTTGACTTCAGCGAGTACGACGCCGAAGTTGTAAACAGCATCGATGAACGTGGGTTGCAACTCGAGCACATTTCGGAATACCGCTTCCGCGTCCCATGGACGGCCCGTCTCCGCGAGGACGACACCGAGGTTGTAGAGGGCCGCCACGTTGTCGCGGCGCAGTTCAATGGCGCGCCGGAATGCCGCCTCGGCTTCGGACAAGCGTCCGGCGTCCTTGAGAGCGACACCCAGGCTGTTGTGAGCGTCCGCGGACTCCGGCATCAGTTCGAGCGCGCGACGGCAGCCGGCCTCGACTCGGGCCAGGCGCTCGATTCCCGCCACAACAGTTCGCAGCTGTTCCTTCGCATCGCCGAAATTGGGCCTGAGTTCAAGCACACGCCGGAACATGGTTTCGGCCTCAGCCAGACGCTTCGTATCTTTGAGAACGACGCCAAGGTTGAAGAGGGCTTCGACGAAATCGGGTTGCGATTCGAGCGCGCTTCGAAATGCTGCTTCAGCTTCTCCTGGACGACCCGTTTCGACCAGCACGACGCCCAGATTGCATTGGGCGAATGCGTTGTCCGCCTGGAGAATAATAGCGTGACGGAATTCCGCCTCGGCCTCCTTCAGTCGCCGGCCGTCCTTGAGAACGACTCCCAGCTTGTTATGGGCGTCAGCAGAATTGGGCATCGCCGCGACCTTGCGTCGGCATTCCGCTTCCTGCTCGGATATCGCCGGAGCCGCGCTCGGAGGTGGCCCGGATGCGGATCGCCGCGCGGCCGCCCTCGTCGAGCCGGCGCCTTTTAGTAGATCCTTCAATACGTCCAGTAGCATGGCCTGATCTTAGAGCACGAACACGAAATCGTCCCGTCTGCCTGAAGATACGAAGCGTGGTTCGCTCGATGTCTCGCGCAACTCGAGACTCCGGTACGAAGATGGCGCGATGCGATCGGCGTATTTACGCTGAGCCAGGCGCGGTGGTCAAGTCAAGCAGTCAGACGGGATCATTCGCGATTGCCGCACGGCTCGTTGCATGGGTGAATTCCGCTGCGAAAACGTCCCAGCGCCTTGTCCGCCAGCTGCCCGAATGAGGTCATCGCGCGGGCGCACTATGCGCTTCGATCGGCGCTGTGCTCGACCACGGCCTCCGCGGGTTTGCGGGTCCGGTCGGGAGCCGACTGTATGACCACCTTTCGTCGCAGAAAGCGCTGAGCCGGGAGTTCGAAGAAGTGGTAGCTGGCGAGCGACAGGAAGATCAGGACGACGATGAAAATCACGAGCAGCGCGGGTGAGCCCAGGATCCACTGTGGAAGACGCAACTTGAGCGCTACGCCCATGACGACCATTTGCAAAGGAAAGTGCAGCAGGTACGACGAGTATGAGATGTCGCCAAGGAAAGAGAGCCTTCGCCATATTCTTTCGAATGGATGCTCCAAGAGCACGACAGCCAAGATGGTGAGCGAGAACAGCGCGACGGGCCAGTAGGTACCGGCTCCTTCCAGGAAGCGTGCCACACTTGGCATCCCGCCCGGTGGCTCGGCCCAGATCCCATAATGGTACTGGTTCGAGTGAACGCCAAGTATGGTGATCAGCCATGCTGCGGCGGTAACCGCCCAAATCCGGTGGGACGCCCTGCCTGGGCCGGCGCGCGCGCCAAGGTGGTGATATACGAAGTAGACGCACGCGCCGGCGAAAAAGTGCGCAACGCCGAAGCCGATCAGCTCGTTGTAGATGGAGATGAGAAATCCGATAAGCGACAACAGAAGGAAGAACCATAATCGCACGGGCAGAAACCGGCAGCAGAAGAAGAAGGCCGCGTACAACAGAATCTCGACGGAGACCGACCAGACCGGACCGTTGAACGAGAAGCCATATTGAAGTCCCCACGACGAGGCGAATGCGAGATTGAGGAGGAAATGCCTCGCGTCATTGAGCCGATAGACGAAGTAGCTTCCGAAATTGGTTCGAAACCAGTGCTGGCCGATCGCGACGAAGATCAACGTCGCGAAATGCAGCGGGTAGAGCCTCGAGAAGCGAAGCAGCGCGAAATCGCCGGCGGAGATCCGCTTCGATTCGATGGTGGAGGCATATAGCCAGCAAAATACGAAACCGGATATCGTGAAGAACAGCTCGACGGCGAGGTCACCCTTGGTATAGAACAGGAAGAAAGCGTCGAACCACGGGAGCTGATCCGAAGTGAGTTGGCGTTCCTGGGTACCGACGTAATAGAAGTGCCTCCAGTGCCAGAAGACCACCACGAGAGCGGCCACACCTCGCAACACATCAAGAGAGTAGATTCGCCGTCGCGATCCGCGTTCCATGCTCAACGGTGCTCGCGTACAGGTCGATGGCGTGCAAGTAGCGTTCTCATGCTTCCTGCTAGGAGGTTGATCAGTTCAGGCTCGTGGCGGCGGGTGGCGACCCTTCGCCTCGAACGCCGCACGACAGCTTTCGATGGGCTCTTTCGAGTGGGGATTGGCTCCGGCATGTCGCAGGAATTCCGGTCGGCCCAGGTGGATTCGTCCTCGAGCCGCCGCGCGTACTGCGAGCTGGAAAGCGCATGCATCAACGAAAGACTTCCTACTCCGCTGCCCGTCGTACCCCTTTCACTTTTTCGCCCCTGTTTCGGCATCCGCCCTGCAGGACGCCGCCAAATTCGCGGCCGACTCTCCGCACACACCTCGGGTGCGCTTAAGCTTATATGGAAAATGCGGATATGCGGCAGCGCGGCCGGTGCGCATCCGATCAGCGGCAAACGCCGGCGCAACAGTCCGGCATTAAGCCGCGCACTACGCGGTCGCGGTAAACTCGCGGCCGTTCCATCCGTCGGGGCTCCCGCATGAGGTCGGTCCGCAGCGTGGTCACGCTGTGCTTCGTCGTTTTCGTCGTCTCCGGGTTCGCCGGCCTCGTCTACGAATCCGTCTGGGCGCAATACCTGAAGCTGTTTCTCGGCCACGCCGCGTACGCGCAAACGGTCGTCCTCGTGGTGTTCATGGGTGGCATGGCGATCGGGGCGGCCTTGATCGGACAGTTCACGAATCGGCTCTCGCAGCCGCTCGTCGTCTACGCAGCCGTCGAACTGGCGCTCGGCGTCGCGGGCGTCGTCTTTCACGACGTGTACCGGAGCGCGACCGACTGGGGCTATGCGTGGCTGATGCCGCGAGCCTGCAGCCCCGACGGTCCATGCGCCGCGGGCTTCGTGCTGGGTTCGCTGCTGCTTCTGCCGCAGTCCGTGCTCCTTGGCGCAACGTTTCCTCTGATGGTTGCGGGCGTGCTGCGACGCGAACCCCAAGCACCGGGACGCACGGTCGCGATGCTGTATTTCTGCAACAGCATCGGCGCCGTCATCGGGGTCCTCGCCTCGACGTTCTGGCTGATTCCGGCCGTGGGCCTGCCGGGGACGAGCCGCGCCGCAGGCGTTTGCAACCTTGCAATCGGCGTGGTGATCCTCGCGGTTTCGGTCAAGGCATCCACGCGCGCCGCCATTTCCGGCCCGGGCGCCGCGGCATCCGCATTCGATCGCGGCGTGACCTTGCTGCTGGTCGTTTCCGCACTCACGGGGCTCTCGTCGTTCATCTACGAGATCGTGTGGATCCGCATGCTCTCGCTGGTGCTCGGTGCCTCGACGCACGCGTTCGAGCTGATGCTCGCGAGCTTCATCCTCGGGCTCGCGCTCGGCGGGCTGTGGATTCGCTCGCGCATCGAGCGGGTGCCGGACGCCTGGACATGGCTTGCGCAGGTCCAGATCTGCATGGGCGTCCTTGCGCTCGCGACGCTGCCGCTTTACAACCAGCTGTTCGATCTCGCCGGCTACGTGATCTCGTCGCTCAAACGCAGCGCGGACACCTACCCAATCTATCACGCATGGAGCGCGGCGGCGAGCATGCTGGTGATGCTGCCCGCGACGTTCTGTGCCGGCATGACGCTGCCGTTAATCACGTTGCTCCTGATCCGCTCGCGCGTCGGTGAGCGCGGCGTCGGTTTCTGTTACGCCGCGAACACCGTCGGCGCAATCGTCGGGGTGATTCTTTGTGTCCACTTGCTGATGCCACTCTCCGGACTGCGGGTCTCGCTGCTCGTCGGCTGCGCCATCGACATCGCGCTCGGGGTTTGGCTGCTCGTTCGTACTCCACACGCGCATGCGCGTCCTTGGCGCGGGAGAATGCTCGCGATGGCCGCCGTCGTCACGCTCGCGGCAGTCGCGCTCGGGAGCTCGTTCGACCCAGCGCGCACGTCCTCCGGTGTCTTTCGCGACGGCTCATCGCGCATAGCCGATGTCTTCAAGGTCATCTACCACCGCGACGGCAAGACGTCGACGGTCGATGTGCTGCAGTCATCCTGGGGCTACACCGCGATCAAGACCAACGGCAAGACGGATGCCAGCATCCAGACGCAGGACCCAGATCCGACCTACGACGAGCACACGATGATCATGAGCGGCGCGCTGCCGCTCGCGTATCGGCCGGATGCGCGCAATGTGGCGGTGATTGGCTTCGGTTCGGGGCTCACGACGACGACGCTGCTGGAATCGAAGGCGCTCGCGAGCGTCGAGACGATCGAGATCGAGCCCTCGATGGTCGAGGGCGCGAAGGCGTTCCGGCCGGTGGTCGAGCTTGCCTATACCGACCCGCGGAGTCACCTGATCTTCGACGATGCAAAGGCGCATTTCGCGCGGGCGGGTCGGACCTATGACGTCGTCGTCGCCGAGCCTTCGAATCCGTGGGTGTCGGGCGTCGCTTCGCTATTCACCGAGGAGTTCTACCATCGCGTTCGCGACTACCTCACGCCGCGCGGCATCCTCGTGCAATGGGTGCAGATGTATGAGTTCAATCCGAAGCTTCTGGGGTCCGTGTTGCAGGCGGTGGGGAGCGGGTTCGAGCACTACACGGTTTATCGCACCAAGGGCAACGACTTGATCATCGTCGCGGCAAAGACCGGCCGCCTTCCCGAGCCTTCGGATCACATGTTCGCGGAGCCGGGAGTCGCGAAGCGACTCGCGCGAATCGGCATCCACGATCTCGCGGATCTGGAGGCGCGGCGCGTCGGCGGGCGCGCGCTCCTGGAGCCGGTACTTGCGGCTCAGGGCGTTCCGGTGAACTCCGATTTCTATCCGTACGTCGACTTGAACGCGCCACGCGCGCGCTTCGCCGGCAGCACGGCCGGTGCAATCGCAGAAATCATCGACGGACCGACGCCGCTCGCCGAAATGCTCGAGCGGCGCCGGCCGATCGATTCGAAGCGGGTGTCCGACGTCGATTGGCCCGACTCGCGGCAGCAGCGGATCGTGCTGTCCGAATACTGGGCCGACTATCTGATCAAGGCCGCGGCGCTATCCTCCGAGCGATCGTCGACGGACACCGAGAAGCTGCCGCACTGGATCGCTGCCACGCGCTCCGTGCTGATCGACTGCGCGCCGGACAACGTCGCAGCCACCTTCTGGGACCAGATCGTCAAGGTTGCTGGATTCGTGAACCCATCCCTGCCTCCGGAACGCGCCGAGGAACTGTGGACGACGCTCGCAGGAACGCGTTGCGCCGCGCTCCTTCCCGCCCGCAACCGCCAATGGCTCGATCTCTTCAAGGCCGTTGCCCGCCGTGACGCGCCGCAGATGGCGGAGGGCGCGAAGCAGCTGCTGCGGGCCAGCGGCCTTTCCGAGGCGCAGCGGGATTACGTCTATAACGTCGCCCTCGCCGGGCTGATCGCCGACGGGCGTTACGGCGAGGCGAAAGTGGTCCTGGAGGACGCACGGTCGAAGCTCGACGAGGACGACTTCTCCGAGGCATGGATGGTGATGGCGCAAGCGTGGGTCGGCCAGCATGAACCGGGGCGGCAGCTCAACGCCCGCCGATGACCCGCAGCCACGAAATTGACTAACAGCTTGATTCCGAGGCCGTTTCGAGCGATAATCAAAGACTTTTCGCCACTCGCCCACGGAAGGGGGCGCAGTCGGCCCAAGATCATCCAGGTTAAGGAGCGAGCGATGGCTCGAGTCTGTCCAGTCACCGGCAAGGCCCCGATGGGGGGCCACCACGTTTCGCACGCGAACAACAAGACCAAGCGGCGCTTCATGCCGAACCTGCAACGGCGGCGTTTCTGGGTCGAGAGTGAGAGCCGCTGGGTCAGCCTGCGCGTCAGCAACGCCGCGCTGCGCACCATCGACAAGAAGGGCATCGACGTCGTGCTCGACGAACTGCGCGCGCAGGGCGTGCACGTCTGACGCGTGCGGACGCGGAGATAACCCATGCGTGAAAAGATCAAGCTCGAATCGTCGGCCGGCACCGGCCACTTCTACACGACGATGAAGAACAAGAAGAACACGCCGGACAAGCTCGAGTTCAAGAAATTCGACCCGGTAGCGCGGAAGCACGTGCTTTACAAGGAGACGAAGCTCAAATAGGTCGACGTCTTCAGTGGGATTGAAATGAAAAAAGCCCGCGACCGCGGGCTTTTTCTTGTGCCGATCTCCGCCTGCGATCAGTTGTATCGCTTCAGCTTGAGCGAGAACTGTGCAAGCGGCGCGATCCCCGACGCTTCGGCGCGCATGCACCAGTCTTGCAAGCGGGCGAGGAGCTGCTCGGAGGAGTCGGTCGAGCGCTCCCACAGCGCCGCGAGCTCCTGGCGCATCGCGTAGACCTTCTGCAGCACCTGGCTGTTCTCGAGCGCGCTCGCGAGGCGCGTACGCTCGGTTTCGGGCAACGCCGCGGGATCAGACGACAGCCAGCGCTTGATGCGGCGTAAGCTCGGCATCTCGACGCGGCCGCGATGGCGCTCGCGCAGCGCGGCGAATTCCGCGTTGCAAGCCGCCTTGAGCGACCGCGCGTAGCTCGTCGCAACGGCGTAGCGATGCGTGAGCACGGCCTGCAGCGTCGCGAGGTCTGCGACCGCCTTGTCGCGATCGAAACGGATCTGCGGCGCGATCTTGCGGACCTTGGCGAGCTTCAGCGCCGAGAGCGCGCGGATGTAGAGCCAGCCGACGTCGAATTCGTACCACTGCGACGAGAGTTTTGCTGACGATCCGTACGCGTGGTGATTGTTGTGGAGCTCCTCGCCGCCGATCAGGATGCCCCACGGCACGATGTTCGTCGACGTGTCGTTGCAGGCGAAGTTGCGATAGCCCCAGTAGTGCCCGGCGCCGTTGATGATCCCCGCCGCCATGAACGGGATCCACATCATCTGCACCGCCCAGATCGTCGCGCCGACACCGCCGAACAGGATCAGATCGACGGCAAGCATGAGCCCTACGCCCTGCCAGAGATAGCGCGAATAGAGGTTGCGTTCGATCCAGTCGTCGGGCGTCCCGCGGCCATATTTCTCGAGCGTTTCCTGGTTGCGCGACTCGTCACGGTAGAGTTCCGCGCCTTGGAACAGCACCTTCTCGATGCCGCGCGTTTGCGGGCTGTGCGGATCGTCTTCGGTTTCGACTTTCGCATGATGCTTGCGATGAATCGCGACCCACTCGCGCGTGATCATCCCGGTCGTGAGCCACAGCCAGAAGCGGAAGAAATGCGCGACCGCCGGATGCAGGTCAAGCCCGCGATGCGCCTGGCAGCGATGCAGATAGATCGTGACCGCCGCGATCGTGATGTGCGTCATCACCAGCGTGAAGACGACATAACCCCACCACGGGAGCGGCGCGAGGCCGTGGGCCAAAAGGTCCAGAAATTCGTAAATCATTGAATTTGTTTGGTAATTATTTAGTGGCGCGCCGCACCGGCAAGAGCCGCGACGCTGTTGCCGGCATTTTACGCGAGCCAGGCGCCCGCGACCATGATTTTGGTCAGCCCGAAGCGCCGACGGACGGCGGTATGGTGGGCTTGGGCGTCCCCGGCTCGGCGGGCAGAACACGCACGTCCCGCTGCGGATAGGAAATACGGATCCCGTTCTCGCCGAAGCGCGCCAGGATCTTCCGGTTGAGGGCGCTCCTGAGGTTGAGCTGCCCGTTCTCCGGATCGTTGATCCAGACGCCGAGCTCGAGGTTCATGCCGCTATCGCCGAAGCCCGCGAGAAACGCCATCGGCGGAAGCACTTTGAGATCGACGCGCGGCTCCGTTCTGGCGATCTCCTCGAGCAGCTTGAGCGCGAGATCGACGTCGTTGTCGTAGCCGATCGTGACCTGCACGGCGACGCGCACTTCGCGCGTCGTGAAGGAATGGTTGAGGACCGTCGTGGTGACGAGCGTCTCGTTCGGGATGATCGCCTCGATGCCGTCGAAGCTGCGCAGCACACAGTAGCGTCCGGCCACTTCGGTCACGACCCCGGTGCGGTTGTCGACGGTGATCACGTCGCCGAGCCTGATCGAGCGGTCGAGCAGGATCGTGAAACCGGCGATGTAGCTCGACGCGAGCTTCTGGAGGCCGAGACCGATACCGACACCGAGCGCGCCTCCGAACACGGTTAGCAGCGTCAAATCGAAACCGATCCACTGCAGCGCGATCATGACCCCGATGACGAGCAGGATGGCGCGAATGAAACGCGAGAGCACAGCGCGCAGATTGACGTCGACCGCGGTCGCGCTCGAGATGCGCTGCTCGATCAGGCCGGAGATCCACAGCGTGACGACGAGGGTAAGCACGACCACCGCGATCGCTTGGAAGATCAGCAACACGGTCGTTTTGCTTTTGCCGATCGGGATCTCGACGGCGTCGAGTGCGGCGGCGATTTCCGGCAGCACGCCCAGGAAATAGAGGGCGACCAGCACCCAGATCACGAGGCTGATCGCGAACTCCGACGTCGGCAGCCATTGCTGCGAGGGGAACAGCCGACGCAGCCCGTAGACCAGCATGCGGATGAAGGCTAGCGCAATCAGCAGCGCGATCGCGATGGCGAGAAACAAGGGCCGCCCCGCGAACTCCCGATAGACGAGCGCTGAGACGGCGGTCAGGATCAGCGCTATGACCGGAAAAGCGACCCGCACAATGCCGCCCAGCACGCGCAGCGTTTCCGCGCGCGCTGCGCGCTCGCGCTCGAACCCTCGGTCGATCATCCACGCGATCGCGACGCACACCGCGACGAGCCCGAGGTCGACCCATCCGAGCGGCGTGTCGAGCGCCGTCGAAAGACGCGAGAAATCGATTTGTCCTATGGGTCCCGCCACGACAGCTGCCGTCTGATCGCGTTGATCGCGAGCGAGCCTCAAGCTTACCGGAACCTTGTTGGCAGCTCCGTATCGGGATGTCGCTAATTTTCGTCTCGGAACAACGCCAGGCCGAGTCCAACAACGCCCCGGCCGAGTCGATTCCGGCGGCTTTCGGTCTACTCAGGATCTCGAATGCCATGCTGCGTTGTGAATGCGGCGGTCCGCGTGCGAGCCCTGGAATCTCGTCTACTTTCTGCTGCGTTCGAAAAGTGCCGCAAAGAATCCATCACACCCGTCGCGATGCGGCGCCAGCCGTAACGTCGGTCCCGTGCCGAGCTTCACGCCTGCGGCGGCGAGCGCAGTGCTTGCGTCGACCGGAACGAACTGCGGGTGGGTGGCGGCGAAGTCGGCGACGATCGCCTCGTTTTCCTCGGGCAACAGGCTGCAGGTCGCGTAGACAAGTCGCCCACCGGGTTTCACGAGCGTCGCCGCGGCGGCAAGAATCCGCTTCTGTTTCTGCGCAAGCTCCGTCACATCGTCGGGACCGGTGCGCCACTTGAGATCAGGATTGCGGCGCAGTGTTCCGAGGCCGGTGCAGGGGGCATCCACCAGCACGCGATCGATCTTTCCGGCAAGCCGCTTCACTTTCGGGTCGCGCTCGCTCGTGATGAGCTGCGGATGGACATTCGACAATCCGGAACGCCTGAGGCGCGGCGTCAGTCGCGCGAGGCGCGTGGGATCCACGTCGAATGCATAGAGCCGTCCCTGCGAACGCATCAGCGCGCCGAGCAGAAGCGTCTTGCCGCCTGCGCCTGCGCAGAAATCGACGACCATCTCGCCGCGTCGCGGCGCGACCAGATGCGCGAGAAGCTGGCTGCCTTCGTCTTGCACCTCAAGGCTGCCGTCGAGAAACAACGGGTGGCGCTGGAGGGCCGGCCGACCGCGCACGCGCAAGCCGAGAGACGCGTGCGGCGTCGGTGCGACGTCCAATCCGTCCCCGCGCAAGCGCACGAGGGCCTCGTCGCGCGTAAGCTTCATTGGATTCACGCGCAGATCCATCGGGGCGGGCGCATTCAGCGCACGCACGAGCGCCGTGCGCTCCTCCTCGCCGTAGAGCTCACCAAGGCGCGTCCATAGCCAATCCGGCAGATCCGCTGCCGCCGCGGGCGGGAGCCGCTCCGGACGTCGCGCCTTCGACTCCGCGAGCCACGCCACATCCTGGCGCTTGAGCGCCGGCTCGACGTCGCGCAACGAATGTCCGAGCGCGTGCACGATGACCGCAATTGCCAGCCTGCGCGGCTCGGTCGATTGCGCGTAAGCCTCGAGCGATCGCTTGTGGCGCAAGTACGCGTAGGCGCCTTCCGCGATCAGCGACCGGTCGCGCTGTCCGCTTTCGGGGTGATTGCGGAAGTACGCGGAAAGAACGGCATCGGCCGGTGCCGCGAAAGTCTGCAGGCGCTCGATCGCGGAAGCGAGCGCCGCGATCTGGTTGGCGCGCAGCGTCATTGGCCGTGGGCGTCCGCGCCGAACTCGAATCGATTCTCGACTTTGGTGGTGGCGTTTGCGCTGCGACTGCCGGCATTCGCGCCGTCGCCGCCGAAGGCCGGTTCACCATCGACATGAATGCCGTCCAGCACGATCAGCAAGGTGCCGCGCAGCGTTTGTGTGATCTGCGCCCGGACCGGCACGTAGCGCATCGAGGGCGCGAGCCAGACGTAGGCATCGGTGCGCCCGTCGTCGCTCACGCGGTGCCACTTCTCGGCTTCCACCTCGCCGCCGGACCACTCGACGCGCTCGCGTCCTTCACGGATCACCGTGTAACGTGCGACGCGGCGCGTCGTGGCGACGCTGAAAGTCTCCTGATCGCGCGTCGGCGGCGAGAAATACGGCTGCCACATGAGGGTCAGCGGATCGTAGGCCGGCGCGTCGAGCCCCGCGGTCTTGTCTTCATGCAGCGTGACGACGCCGTTCTCCCAGTCGAAATGCGCCACTTCGCGACGATCGGCGCTGCCGCGCTCGATCGCGAACTCGAGGGGCTGCAAGCCGGTCGGCGTGATGATCCCGTGGCTTTCGACCTTGCCGCGGCCGCGCACGATCAGCGCTGCGAGGCCGCGCGCCTGTGCGATGGTTGCAATCGAGTACTGGTTGCCTTCGTGCTCGAAGCGATACGTGGCGCTGCCGATCCAGAAGTCCTCGTTGCCGATGTAGACCTTGTACTGAAGATCGAGGCGGGGCGGCATCGTCGGTGCCATCGGCGTCGCGAGGGGCGGTTCGGACACCGCGGGCGTCTCGGCGGTGGCGCCGTCGCGCGATTCATGTCGTCCCTCTTGCGTTGTGGATTGCGGCGGTGCCGAGTCCGGTAGCGCATCCACGACCGGCGCACTCGCGGTCGCCTGGGGCGCCAGTCGCCGCGCTGCCTTGCGCGCCGCCGGCTTCGACGCCGGGATCGGCGGTGCCGGCATTTCAGTCAGCGTCGCCGACAGCACGCTCGAGTCTGGCGTTTCGGCGGGCGATACCGGCCACAGCGACCACGCGATATGCACGGCAATCGACAGCACGAACGCAACCGCGAGTCCACGGCGCAGCTGCCGCCGCTCGCGCGGGCCAGGCAAGCGCAACGGGGTCGCGGGCAGCGTCAGAGTCGGGAGGGTGGCCACGAACGTGATGACCGGTACTTCGCCTCAGAAGTTCGCCGGTGTCGCGCGCGGCGTAAGGGAACCAGAAGATGGCGTAACGCGGACCCGGCCCTCCTCGATGACGATGCGTCCGGCGCACCATGCGCCGACGACCTCCGGCAGGAGCCGATGTTCGGCGTCGAGCACGCGCTTCGCGAGCGTCTCCGTATCGTCGTTGTCGAGCACCGGCACCTCGGCTTGCGCGATCACCGGCCCGCCGTCGACGTCGAGCGTCACCAGATGCACACTGCAGCCATGGACTTTCGCGCGATCCGCGAGCGCGCGCCGGTGCGTGTCGAGTCCCGGGTACCGCGGCAGCAGCGACGGATGAATATTGATCATGCGCCCCGCGAATCGCCGCACGAAAGCATCGCCCAGAATACGCATGAAGCCGGCGAGCACGATCAGATCCGGCGCTCCCGCTTCGATCGCGTCGCCAAGCGCGGCATCGAAGGCGTCGCGCGAAGCAAACGAACGGTGGTCCACCACGGTCGTCGCGATGCCATGCGAGCGCGCGATTGAAAGGCCCGCGGCCTCCGGACGATTGCTGATGACGTGCGTTATCGCGCCGTCGATGCGGCCGTCCTCGGTCGCCGCGACCAGTTGCGCGAGATTCGATCCGCGACCCGAGATCAGGACCGTGATGCGCGAGGACGCCATGAACTCGAAGCGGCTCGACGGCGGAGGCGGCCAGGCGCCTAGACGACCACGGTCGCCGCCGCGCCTTCCGAAAGTACGACCACTTCGCCGATGCGACGCGCGTCCTCACCGGCAGCGTTGAGGAAGTCGCACGCGCGTGCGGCGTCCTCCGCCGCGACGATCACCGCCATCCCGATGCCGCAATTGAAGACGCGGTGCACCTCGGTGTCGCTGATGCGGCCTTCGCGCTGCAGCCAGTCGAAGATCGCCTGCCGCCGCCAGCTCCCGCGTGTCAGCCGCGCCTGCAACCCATCCGGCAGCACGCGCGGAATGTTCTCGACGAGCCCGCCGCCGGTGATATGCGCAATGCCCTTGACCGGCACGACCTTCATCAGCGCGAGCAGCGGTTTGACGTAGATCCGCGTCGGCGCGAGCAACGCGTCTCCAAGAGTCGCGTCGCCGAACTTCGAAGCGAGATCGGCGCCGTTCGCCTCGAGAACCTTGCGAATCAGCGAGAAGCCGTTGGAGTGCGGTCCGCTGGACCCGAGCCCGAGCACCGCGTCACCGGGGACGATCGCGCGGCCGTCGATGATCGCGTCCTTCTCGACGACACCCACTGCGAAGCCGGCGAGGTCGTATTCGCCCGGCGCGTACATGCCGGGCATCTCTGCAGTTTCGCCGCCGATCAGCGCGCATCCCGCCATTTCGCATCCCGCCGCGATCCCCTGAATCACTTTGGCAGCGACGTCGATGTCGAGGCGGCCGCAGGCGTAGTAGTCGAGAAAGAACAGCGGCTCTGCGCCCTGCACGAGGATGTCGTTCACGCTCATCGCGACGAGATCGATGCCGACCGTATCGTGGCGCCCCAGCGCGAACGCGAGCTTGAGCTTGGTGCCGACGCCGTCGGTCCCGGCAACCAGCACCGGTTCGCGATACCGCTTGCCGATCTCGATTAGCGCGCCGAAGCCGCCGATGCCGGCCAGGACTTCCGGCCGGAGCGTGCGCTTCGCGAACGGCTTGATGCGTTCGACCAGCGCATCTCCGGCATCGATGTCGACGCCGGCATCGCGGTAGGACAGCGGGCCTTTCGGGGTCGCCTCGGTTCGGGCCATCGATCGACTTCAGGTGCGCCGGCGCGACAAGCGACTCCTGTTGCGAAGCGCGCCCGGCACGGTAAAGTGCGCACTCTTGAACGAGGCGCGATTTTACTTGATATGACCGCAGACCGGCCGTCGTCCGCAGAGCTTCCACCGTTGCCCGTGGACGGCGACGCCGTCGACGCACCGCCGCGACCGCGACGGATGCTGAGCGTGCGCCACTACGTGTGGGTGGCGGTCACGCTGATCGTGCTGTTCGTGCTCCTGCGCGCGCTCTCCCCGGTGCTTACGCCGTTCCTGTTCGGCGCGATCTTCGCGTACCTCGGGACGCCGCTCGTCGCGCTCGCCGAGCGCCGCGGCATCTCCCGGACGCTTGGCACGGTGCTGTTCGTGTTGCTCGTCGCCCTGGCGCTGTTGGCTCTATTCGTGGTGCTGATCCCCTTGATTCGCGCGGAGGTGACGCTCGCCGCGCAGCGCCTCCCCGATCTCGTCAACAATCTGACGGCGCAAGCCGCGCCGTGGGTAGAGGCGCACTTCGGCATCCGCCTCGCCTTCGATATCGACACGATCCGCGACTTCGTCAGCGAGAACATGCAAAGCGCGCAGGACCTTTCGCTCAAGGTGCTTTCGGGCGTCACGACCGGCGGTCGCATTCTCGTCTCGCTCCTCATCAATCTCGCGCTGATCCCGGTGGTGATGTTCTACGTGCTTCGCGACTGGAACATGCTCATCGCGCGCATCGACGGCCTCGTTCCCCCGCGCTGGCAGACGAAGACGCGGACCATGGCGCGCGAGATCGACGATGTGCTGGGCGAGTTCCTGCACGGGCAGCTCCTCGTGATGGTCGTGCTGGCGATCTACTACGCGATTGCGCTCAAGCTCGCCGGCCTCGAGCGCGGGCTGTCGATCGGCGTTCTCACGGGCCTGCTGGTGTTCATCCCCTACGTCGGCTTCGGCCTCGGCCTCATCCTCGGGATCATCGCCGCGTTGCTGGAATGGAACGGGTGGCCAGGCTTCGTCGCCGTCCTGTCGGTCTACGGCATCGGGCAGCTGCTCGAGAACTACGTGCTGATCCCGTATCTCGTCGGCGATCGCATCGGGCTTCATCCGCTCGCCGTCATCTTCGCGCTGCTCGCCTTCGGCCAGCTGTTCGGCTTCGCGGGGGTGCTGCTCGCGCTTCCCGTTTCGGCGGCTTTGCTCGTCGGGCTGCGGCAGATGCGTGCGGTGTACGTCGAGTCGCCCGTCTACCAGGACGAATAGCGGGATGGCCGAGCAGCTCGTGTTCGAGCTCGGGCGCGAGGAGCCGCCGAGCTTCGACAATTTCGTGGCGGGCCCGAACGTGGAGGTTGTCGCTGCGCTGCGGCAGTTCGTGCGCGAGCCGGCCGACACCGGTCTCATGCTTTGGGGTGCGCCTTCTACCGGGAAGACGCATCTGTTGCGTGCTTGCGTCACCGAAGCGCAGGCGAGCGGGCGGGCCGCCGCATTTTTCGAGTCGCCGGCCATGCTGGCGAGCCCGCCGCCTGCGCCGGGTGCGGTGATTGCGGTGGACGCGGTTGACGCCGCCAACGCCACCGAGCAGGGTCTGCTCTTCACGCTCTACAACAGCGTCGTCGCGCACGGCGGCCAGCTGTTGTGGGGATCGCCGCTTCCGCCGGCGCGACTCGCGCTGCGCGACGATCTGCGAACCCGCATCGGCCACGGGCTGGTGTTCGAGGTCCTTCCCCTGCGGGATGGCGACCTCCCGCACGCGTTACGGGTCTACGCCGAGGAACGTGGGTTTCCCCTGGGACCGGACGTGATCGACTACCTCTTGCGCTACCGGCGGCGCGACCTGCGCAGCCTGACGCGCCTCCTCGCCGCACTCGACCGCTATTCGCTCGCGACGCATCGGGCGATCACCGTGCCGCTGGTCAAGGCCTGGCTGGGCGGCGCCGACCCGATGGGGATCTCCTCGCAGGCGGAAGGTGGTTGAGGCCGCGCCCGAGACTCGCCGCTGGGCGCTCTGCTGGCGAATTCGTCGCCGACGCGGGGGACGGGTGCGCCACATAGCAGTGCGGCTTAAGCCAAGCTTCATCATTCGCGGCAACCTGGGCACCGGCTGTCGAGACAAGTTCGAGCCGCTAACTCACTGACTTGCCGGGCGAAACCGACGCCTCTCCCGCGGCGATCACGTCCACGGCTGTCAACCGCCTGACGATTTGCGACGTTATGGGACCGGACGCAGGTAAACACCGGCGTTTTTCCAACTTTTCAACTCCAGGACCCCACTCAAGATGAACAAGCTTCTCGTTGCGCTGATCGCGGCCGGTTTCGCCGCGACCGCGTTTGCCCAAGGCAACACCCCGGCTGCCACCACCGCGGCTCCAGCCGCCGCACCGGCGGCCCCGAAGGCGGCCGATGCCGCGAAGATGGACTCGGCGAAGGCGGACTCCGCCTCGACGACCACGGCCAAGCCGACCCCGCACAAGAGCAAGAAGAAGTCGAAGAAGTCGTCGACGACGGCAACGCCCGCGTCCACTGGCTCGACGCCGGCTGCGCCGGCGACGACGACCGCGTCGGCGCCCGCCAAGGCCCCGGCCGCCGCCACGAAGTAACTTTGCACTAGAACCGGCGGCGACTGCGTGTCGCCGCCGGGACTAAACCCGGCATCGCGCCATTTCAATGCACACCAACAACAACATGCGCGGTAAAACATGCGCCGCGCCGCAGAATTCTTGCGATCCGCCGATAACCCGGCTACATTCAACAGGTTGTATGACTTTGGACGGATCGGCAAATCCGCGCTGCGCTGCATCGGACAGGCGGCTAACAAATTACACCAATCCACTTGAGGGATTATTCATGAACAAGCTATTGGCAACATTGATCGCCGGCATCTTCGCGGCGTCGGCGACGCTTGCGATCGCCCAAACGACCGCCCAGACCGACGCCGACAAGGCAAAGGCGAAGGCGGAGAAGGAAGCGAAGTTCAAGGCGCAGGAACAATCGCTGCAGAAGCAGTCCGACCAGATGCCGGCGGCGAACGTTGGCGGTTCGACGGCGAAGGACACCAAGGCGCAGGACCCCGGGAAGCTGGGCAAGGCGACCAAGGAGCAGAAGGCCGCGGCGTACCAGCAAATGCAGAAGGAGTCGAGCACCTCGGCGGCGCAGAACGTCGGCGGCTCCACGGCGAAGACGACGACGGCTTCCGATCCCGGAAAGCTTGGCAAGGCCACCAAGGAGCAGAAGGCCGCGTACGAGAAGTCGCTGGAGAAGGAATCGAAGGGCGGCGGCGGTCAGTAACCGCGATCCCAGTCGTTTCGAACCGAAAGGCAGGGGTGACCCCCCTGCCTTTTGTTTTTCCGTCACCGGTTGCGGCGGAACTCGGGCTTCGGGACCGAATTGCCGGAACTCGTCACGCTGCCTTCATGCAGTCATCGCTCGCCTTCAAAAATTGGCGGCGGCGCCATCGAAGCGTTGGCACGAACGCCGCTGGCGGTCAATCGTTGGTGTCTCCGGATGGATCGTAGGAGCGGGCGTAGCGCCTGTGTCGTTGCGGTGCGCGCAAAGTCCGGCTATATTCATTCGTTGACCGGCCTTGGAGTAGATCGCCAATCCGCGCTACGCGGCGATGCACCGCCGGGCAAGATACCGCATCAACCACCTGAGGATCATTCATGAACAAGCTCTTGGCAGCATTGATCGCTGGCGCGATCGCGGTGTCGGCGACGCTTGCGTTCGCCCAAACGACGCCGCAGACGGCGGACGAGAAAGCGAAGGCGAAGGCAGAGAAGGAAGCGAAGTTCAAGGCGACCGAGCAGACGCTGCAGAAGGAGTCGAGCACCTCGGCGGCGCAAAACGTCGGCGGATCGACGGCAAAGACTGCACCGGGGGACCGGACCAAGCTCCAGACGAAGGAACAGAAGGCAGCGGCGTACCAGAGCATGCAGAAGGAGTCGGATCAGATGCCGGCGCAGAACGTGGGTGGCTCGACCTCCAAAACCGCAGCAGGGGACCGGTACAAACTCATGACCAAGGAAGAGAAGGCTGCATACGAGAAATCGCTGCAGAAGGAATCGAAGGGCGGCGGCGGTCAGTAACGCCCGCTCCGTTTCCGTACCGAAAAGGCAGGGCTTGGCCCTGCCTTTTTTGTTGCCCGGTCCCGCAATGAGGGCAACCCACGTGAATGCGACGGTCGGCCTCGGTCGTTGTGATCCGGGGGTAACGGGGCTATATTTCAGCAAGACGACAGGCTTGAAGACGGATTGCGAAATCCGCGCCGCATACGCCGGACCGGCCTGGCGTTCGCACCCAACCACATAGGAACCTAAATGAACAAACTCTTGGCAGCTCTGATCGCAGGCACCTTTGCCACCTCGGCCACGCTCGCGATCGCGCAGACGACCCCGCAGACGGACGCGGAGAAGGCGAAGGCCGCGAAGGAAGCGAAGTTCAAGGAAACCGAGGCGACGATGCAGAAGCAGTCGAGCAGCATGGGCGCCGGGAACGTCGGTGCATCGACCGCGAAGACGTCGACTGCATCCGACAAGATCGGCATCCAGAAGATGACCAAGGAAGAGAAGGCCGCGGCATACCAGAACCTACAGAAGGAGTCGGGCGGCAGCGCGGCGCGGTACACGACGGGATCGACGGCGAAGACGACGACGGCCTCCGACCCGATGAAGATGAGCAAGATGACCAAGGAGCAGAAGACCGCGGTCGAGCAGTCGATGCAAAAGGAATCGAAGGGCGGCGGCGGTCAGTAAACGCCAGTCCGTTTGTCTTCATTGGAAGGCAGGGCGTTGCGCCCTGCCTTCTTGTTTTCGCCCCGGCATGAAGCGTCCCGCCGGTCGCCGGGAACGCGTAGCGCACAATGGGCGCGGCGGCCCCACCTCCGGGCTTGGGTCCCGCTGACCGCATCTCACCATTCGATCAAATGACGACCTAGACGCCTCGTGAATGAAGCAGTCTCCCTGCCGGTGGTCACCGTCGCGACGATCGTCGAGCGCGCGGGACGCTATCTGATCGTCGAAGAAGAGACGAGCGACGGCGTTCGCCTGAATCAGCCGGCCGGCCACCTCGAATGCGGTGAATCGCTCGTCGCTGCCGCCGCGCGCGAGACGCTCGAAGAGGCGGCATGGCGCGTCGTCCCCACAGCGTTGATCGGCATTTACCGCTGGCAGACGCGATCGGAAAGCACGACATTCGTGCGCTTCGCGTTCGCCGCCGAGGCGACGGAGGCCGTCGCGGGACGGACACTCGATACCGGGATTCTGCGCGCGTTGTGGCTGTCGTATGACGAGCTCGCGCGCCGGCGCCACGAGCATCGAAGCCCGCTCGTCCTCCGTTGTGTCGACGACTATCGCGCGGGACGCCGTCACTCGCTTGACGTCGTCGTGGAGCTTTGACGGTGAGCCGACCTTCGCGCGTGGTCGTTGGCCTGTCGGGTGGGGTCGATTCGGCCGTCGCGGCCTGGCTGCTGAAGCGGCAGGGCTTCGACGTCGTCGGCGTGTTCATGAAGAACTGGGATGACGACGACACCGACGAATACTGCACGTCGCGCGAGGACCTCGTCGACGCGGCGGCCGTCGCCGACGTCGTCGGCATCGACCTCGAAGTCGTCAACTTCGTTCACGAGTATCGCGATCGCGTGTTCGCACATTTTCTGCGCGAGTACGAGGCCGGCCGCACGCCCAATCCGGATGTGCTGTGCAACAGCGAGATCAAATTCGCGGCTTTCCTCGATTACGCGCGGACGCTCGGCGCCGACCGGATTGCGACCGGTCATTACGCGCGCGTGCGAAGCTCGCGCGACGGCGCCGTCGAGCTCCTCAAGGCTTGCGATCGCACAAAGGACCAGAGCTATTTCCTGCATCGCCTGACGCAGGCACAGCTCGCGCCGGTCGCGTTTCCGCTCGGCGAGATGCTGAAGCGCGACGTGCGGGCGCTCGCGAGACGCGAAGGCATACCCACGTACGCTAAAAAGGACTCCACCGGGATCTGCTTCATCGGCGAGCGACCGTTTCGTGACTTCCTCGCGCGCTATCTGCAGCGAACTCCCGGCCCGGTGGTGACGATCGACGGGCTCGAGGTGGGACGGCACCAGGGGCTCGCGTATTACACGCTCGGCCAGCGGCAGGGACTGCGCATCGGTGGCGTGCGCGACGGCGATGGCGCGCCGTGGTTCGTCGCGCGCAAGGACTTCGCGCGCAATGCGCTGGTAGTCGTTCAGGGACGTGACGATCCGAGTCTGTATCGGCGCGACATCGAAGCGACCGAGATGCACTGGATCGCCGGCAGATCGCCGGCGTTGCCGGCACGCTTTGCGGCGAAGACAAGGTACCGGATGTCCGACGCGCGCTGCGAGGTTCGCGCCGACGGCGATGCGCTTTGCGCTCACTTCGATGTCCCGCAGTGGGCGCCTACGCCCGGGCAGTATCTCGTGCTCTACTACGAAGATGTATGCCTCGGCGGCGGCGTGATCGTCGGTCAAGAGCGCGCTGCAACCGCGACTGTCCCGGCCGAGGCCCTCGGTTAACCGGTAACGCATGCCACTTCCTTCCGCGCGCCGCTCACCGTTCGCGTGGTTTTTCGTCTCCTTGAATCAAGCTCGCGGCCGTGCGTGAGGTTCTCGTTCGATTTTTCCAATCGTTCGGATTTGTTTTTCCGATCATGCGATCGATACAGATCGATACGATTTCGCGTGTAAATGCACCTATTTCGGCGAACCGATTCGCACACCCATTCTCTAAGCGATTGCGCGTTCGCCGATCACGATTCGGCAACACGTACCTGTCATGAATCTGAAAGGATGCACGATGAAATGGTATTCGAGCACGATGTCTGGTGTCGCCGCGGCTGTACTGATGAATGCGGCGGCGATGGCGCAAACGCCGTACACATCCCCCGATTCGAATCGCATGGCCTCGATCGCGCAGCGGTTCGACTCGACCGAGCGCGGGTGGCAGGATGAATCGAAGTCGTCCGCATCGCGCGTCGAGCCGACCAACCGCTATGCGGAGCCGAGTGATACTCGCGCCGATGCGCAGCAGATGTGGCGCGGCAAGTTCGTGGCGCACGCGATGGAAACGGGCGCCGTGGCGAACGCTGCCGTGAACACGCCGCGCATGGATGCTCGTCAGCCGCCCGCCGATGCGACGGTACCGCTCGCGAGCTTGAGCCCGGCGCAGCAAAACGCGTACTACGAGTCGATCGCGCGCGACGCGAAGCCGTAACGTACGGCGTGCGGGCGTCGGCAGGCCGCGACGCTCGCACGTGTGCGATCATCAACACAGGCAGCCGCACGCGAGCGGTATGATTCCACTCGCGCGGTCGCCATTGGCGACGATGCCTTCGCGCAGTAACCGCGGCAGCAAAATTCACGCCCGGTCGGGATTGCGACCGACGGATGCGGTTACGATGCTCGCCGGTCACGAAGGCCGGCGCCACGAGGGACTGAAACGACCTTAGAAAGGAATATCGTCGTCGAAGTCGTCGACGTTCTTTTTCGACGCGCCGCCGCCCTTCGACGGGCCGCCACCCTCGCGCTTCGTTCCGCCACCCGCCGTGGCGCTGGCGAATTCGGCGTCGCTGCCGCCCCCCGCGTCGCGTGCGCCGCCGATCAGCTGCATGCGATCCGCGACGATCTCGGTCGAGTAGCGCTCGACGCCGTCCTTGTCGGTGTACTTGCGCGTCTGCAGGCGGCCTTCGATGTAGACCGAGCGTCCCTTTTTCAGGTATTCGCCGGCGACCTCGGCCTGGCGGCCGAAGAGCACGACGCGGTGCCACTCGGTGCGTTCCTGCTTCTCGCCGCTCTTGTCCTTCCACTGCTCGCTGGTCGCGATGCTCAGGTTCGTCACCGCGTCTCCGCCGGTCGTGTAACGCGTCTCCGGGTCCCGGCCCAGATTGCCCAGCAAAATCACCTTGTTGACCGACGCCATGCGCTTCTCCTGTTGCTTCCGATTCCGAAAACGGCCGCTCGCGGCCGCGGGCCGATTGTTGCGCTTGAATGACCCTTTAGAACGGGTGCGCGAAACGCAATATACTAGCAGGTTGGCCCACCCTTCCTCGTCCTTTCGGACGATCCTTTGAAGCGTGCCGGCCGTGAATAGCAGCGATCGAATCGGCATGGACTACATCCGCATCCGCGGCGCACGGACCCATAACCTCAAGAATCTCAATCTCGACCTGCCGCGGCAGCGGCTGATCGTGATCACCGGGCTCTCGGGCTCGGGCAAGAGCTCGCTCGCGTTCGACACGCTGTACGCGGAGGGCCAGCGGCGGTACGTCGAATCGCTCTCCGCGTACGCACGCCAGTTCCTCCAGCTCATGGAGAAGCCGGATGTCGACCTGATCGAAGGACTCTCGCCCGCGATCTCGATCGAGCAGAAGGCGACCTCGCATAACCCGCGCTCGACGGTCGGCACGGTGACCGAGATCCACGACTACCTGCGGCTTCTGTTCGCGCGCGTGGGCGACCCGTACTGCCCGAACCACCCGGAGCAGAAGCTCGCGGCGATGACGATTTCGCAGATGGTCGACGCGACGCTCGCGCTTCCGGAGGACACGAAGCTGATGATCGTTGCGCCGATCGTCGTCAACCGGAAAGGCGAGCAGGCCGAGCTCTTCATCGAATTGCGCGCCAAGGGATTCGTGCGCGTGCGCGTCGACGGGACGGTATACGAGATCGACGCGGTGCCGCGGCTCAACAAGAACACGAAGCACACGATCGAGGTCGTCGTCGACCGGCTCAAGGTGCGCGGCGAATTCAAGCAGCGGCTCGCCGAGTCGTACGAGACGGCGCTCCGCCACGGCGACGGGCGTGCGATCGCGGTCGAGATGGACAAGCCAAGTGAGCGAGCGCAAGAGCACCTGTTCTCGGCGAAATTCGCCTGCCCGATCTGCAACTACTCGCTCGCCGAGCTCGAGCCGCGGCTGTTCTCGTTCAACAATCCGGTCGGCGCGTGCCCGCGCTGTGACGGGCTGGGCTCGATCAGCTTCTTCGATCCCAAGCGCGTGGTGGCGTTTCCGCACCTTTCGCTGGCGTCGGGTGCGATCAAGGGCTGGGACCGGCGCAACCAGTTCTACTTCCAGATGCTGCAAAGCCTCGCGAAGCACGTGGGCTTCGACGTCGACCGCCCGTTCGACAAGCTGCCGGAACGTGTGCAGAACGCGATCCTCTACGGCTCGGGCGACGAGAAGATCCCGTTCACCTATCTGTCCGAGCGCGGGCGGCCGTTGGTGCGCGAGCATGCGTTCGAAGGGATCATTCCGAATCTCGAGCGTCGCTACCGCGAGACCGACAGCGTGATGGTGCGGGAAGAACTCGCGAAGTACCTGAACCACAAGCCGTGCCCCGAATGCCACGGCACGCGGTTGAAGCGCGAGGCGCGGCACGTGAAGGTCGGCAGCGACGACGACGCGCGCGCGATCTACGAGATCTCCGCCTGGCCGCTCAAGGAGACGATGTCCTTTTTCGCGCGGATCAAACTCGACGGGCAGAAGGCCGCGATCGCCGAGAAGATCGTCAAGGAGATCGTTTCCCGGCTCAACTTCCTGAACAACGTCGGCCTCGACTACCTGTCGCTCGACCGCTCGGCGGAGACGCTTTCCGGCGGCGAAGCGCAGCGGATCCGGCTCGCGTCGCAGATCGGATCGGGCCTAACCGGCGTCATGTACGTCCTGGACGAGCCGTCGATCGGGCTGCATCAGCGCGACAACGACCGGCTTCTCGCAACGCTCAAGCATCTGCGTGACCTCGGCAACAGCGTGATCGTCGTCGAGCACGACCAGGAGGCGATCCTCGCCGCGGATCATGTCGTCGACATGGGACCCGGTGCGGGCGAGCACGGCGGGCAAGTGGTCGCGCAAGGGACGCCCGACGACATTCGGCACGCGCCGCATTCGCTCACGGGCCAGTATCTTGCCGGGCACCGGCAGATTCCGATGCCGGAGCGACGGCACCGGATCGACGAGAAGCGCGAGCTCAAGATCAGTGGCGCGTCGGGCAACAACTTGCAGGGTGTCGAGCTCGCGCTGCCGGTGGGGCTGTTCGTTTGCGTCACCGGGGTTTCCGGCTCGGGCAAGTCGACCCTCATCAACGACACGCTGTACCACGCGGTCGCACGGCATCTCTACGATTCGGCCGAAGAGCCTGCGCCTTACGGGGAGATCGAAGGGCTGGAGCATTTCGACAAAGTCATCAGCGTCGACCAGAGCCCGATCGGCCGCACGCCACGCAGCAATCCGGCGACGTACACCGGCTTGTTCACGCCGATCCGCGAGCTCTTCGCGCAAGTGAAGGAGGCGCGCGAGCGCGGCTACGGTCCGGGACGATTTTCGTTCAACGTGAAGGGCGGGCGGTGCGAGGCCTGCCAGGGCGACGGCCTGATCAAGGTCGAGATGCATTTCCTGCCCGACATCTACGTTCCCTGCGATGTCTGTCATGGCCAGCGCTACAACCGCGAGACGCTCGAGATCCGCTACAAGGAGAAGAACATCCACGAAGTGCTCGCGATGACCGTCGAGCAGGCCTATGCGTTCTTCGAGCCCGTGCCCGCCGTCGCGCGCAAGCTGCAGACGCTGCTCGACGTGGGTCTCGGCTACATCACGCTGGGCCAGTCAGCGACGACGCTCTCCGGCGGCGAGGCGCAGCGCGTCAAGCTCGCGCTCGAACTGTCGAAGCGCGACACCGGCCGCACGCTCTACATCCTTGACGAGCCGACGACCGGGCTGCACTTCCACGACATCGAGCTGCTCCTCACTGTCCTGCACCGCCTGCGCGATCACTGCAACACGGTGGTCGTGATCGAGCACAACCTCGACGTGATCAAGACCGCGGACTGGATCATCGATCTGGGGCCCGAGGGTGGTGCGGGCGGCGGGCGCATCATCGCCGAAGGACCGCCGGAGGTCGTCGCGCGCAATCCCGCGAGCTTCACCGGTCGCTATCTGAAGCACGCGCTCGAGGCCGCCAGTGTGCGCGGGGGGAAGGGCAAGCCGGAAGCCAAGGCTTCCGCGCGCGCGCGCGATCGCAAGGTCTCGTCGGGCGATCTACTCGGGTAGTCGGCGCGAACTTCGCGCCACGTGGGCGAGACGACCGACGCTACGACTCTCGGTCGGCTCCAGGCAGTTCGTCGTTCGAGTTGGAAGCGAGCGTCGGTTCGACGGGCGCGACCGGCTCGGATGCTGCTTGCGGAAGCGCCGCGCGTAGCGCCGCCAGGATGCCTTCGAGCAGGGCGGTCGGCGTCGGCGGACAACCCGGCACCGCGACATCCACCGGAATCACGTTCGCCACGCGACCGCAGCTCGCGTAGCTCTCGCCGAAGATTCCGCCCGTGCAGCCGCAGTCGCCGACCGCGACGACGAGCTTCGGATCCGGCGTCGCATCGTACGTCCGCTTGAGCGCGATCGCCATGTGCTTCGACACCGGGCCGGTCACGAGCAGCATGTCCGCGTGACGCGGGCTGGCGACGAATTTGATCCCGAGTCCTTCGATGTTGTAGTAGGGATTGCCGAGCGCATGAATCTCGAGCTCGCAACCGTTGCACGAGCCGGCGTCGACCTGGCGGATCGTCAGCGCGCGGCCGAGGGTCTTCAGGATCGATTCCCGCAAGCGGCGCTCGACGATCCGCGCCTCGTCGGGATTGGGCGGCGCTTCCGACTTGACGCCGGTCTTCGCGATCTTGATGAGGATGTCGAGCATCGTCGAGCCTACAGATCGTGTCCGCTGTAACTCAGGTTGAACGACTTGTTGATCAGTGGAAAGTCGGGGACGATGTTGCCGATCACCGCGTGCTCGAGCACCGGCCAGTTCTGCCAGGACGGATCGTGAGGATGGCAGCGACGGATCACGTTGCCGGAACCCGTCTCGAGCGCGAGTAACACGGGGCCGCGCCAGCCCTCGACGAAGCCGATGCCGACCCGCTGCGCGGGAAGGTCCGCTAACGTGGTCCGTGTGTCGCCTTCCGGAAGCGAGACGAGCATCTCGCGGATAAGCCGCAGCGACTCGAAGATCTCGTCGAATCGGACGTTCACACGCGCGGCAACGTCCCCTTCGAGACCGTGCTGCATGCGAACGCCCAGGCGTTCGTACGGCGGCGACGGAAACTCGCAGCGCACGTCCTGACGCGCGCCGCTTGCGCGGCCCGCGAAGCCAACGATGCCGAACTGATCTGCGAGCTCGGGAAGCACTTGGCCGCAGGAGCGGAAGCGATCCTGCAGACCCGCATGCTCGTCGTAGATGTCCCGCAGCGCCGCGACTTCGCGTCCGATTGCCTCGCATTGATCGATCAATTCTGTTCCGCCATCGGGCGAGAGGTCTCGGGCCAGGCCGCCGGGCAGCACGGCATCCATCAGCAGGCGGTGGCCGAATAGGCGCAGGTTCAGGCGGAGCATGTCCTCGCGCAGCCGCGAGAACTGCGCAAGCCCGAAGGCGAAGCCGCCGTCGTTGCCGAGATAGCCCAGGTCGCCGAGATGATTCGCGATCCGTTCACGCTCGAGGCACAGCGCGCGGAGCCACACCGCGCGGTGCGGGACTTCGATCCCTGCGAGCGCTTCCACGGCGTGCGCAAACGCGAGCCCGTAGGCGACGGTGCTGTCGCCGGAGACGCGTCCCGCCAGACGGCAGCCGTCCTCGATCGACAGCGACTGGAACCGCTTCTCGATGCCCTTGTGCACATACGCGAGGCGCTCCTCGAGCCGCAGCACTTTTTCGCCGACGACCTGGAAACGAAAGTGGCCGGGCTCGATGATCCCCGCGTGCACCGGCCCGACGGGGATCTCGTGGACGCCGTCGCCTTCGACGCGGACAAACGCATAGTCCTCCTCGCCGGGTTCCCAGTTCGAGGACGGATCGAAGTCACGTCGCAACGGAAAACGGTCGATCGGCCACGCCGCCTGCCACAGCCACGGTCGGGTGTCGTCCGCATCAGCCGCCACGCCGAGGAGATCGAATGCCGCGCGCTGCATGCGGTTGGCGGCCGGAAAGAACGGCGAGAGGTCCGGATAGCGTGCACGCTCGTCGGGCAGCGTGTGCTCGAGGATCGTGAGCCCCGTCGCATCACGGAGCGCGACGCGCAGTGTGTAGCCTCGGTCGCGATCCCGGTCATCGCTCGCCCAGAGCGCAGCCAGCTTCGCGCCTCGCTCGTAGGCGACGCGGCACGCGGTCAGCAGGAGCGTCGCGTTGACGTCGGTACGCTGCGCCGGAACGTTCGCAGGCACGTTCGCAAACGCGAGTCCGAGTCCGGCGAGGAGGGTCATCGCGTCATCCGATCAGCCGCGCCGCGTCGCGGTACCACGCCGCGAGGAACGGGGGAATCCACAGGCCGAGCATCAGCACCAGCGCGAGGTGCGCGAATACCGGCAGCATGGCAGGGCGCACCGGCAGCCGTTTGGCGGTCGTGTCGCCGAAGACCATCGGCTGCACCTTGGAAAAGATCGCGGCGAAGGCAATGCCGAGCGCGGCGAGGAGCACCGGCGTTGCCCATGGATGCTCGCTCATCGCCGTCGTGAGGATCAGGAACTCGCTTGCGAAAACGCCGAACGGCGGCATCCCGAGGATCGCGAGCGCGCCAAGTGCCAATCCCCAGCCCACGAGCGGGCTCTGCGTGATCAGTCCGCGGATCTCATCAATCGCCTGCGTGCCGGTCTTCTGCGCAGCATGACCGGCGGCGAAGAAGATCGCGGACTTGGTGAGCGAGTGTACGGTCATGTGGAGCAGGCCGGCGAAGCTCGCGATCGGGCCGCCCATCCCGAACGCGAAGGTTGCGATGCCCATGTGCTCGATCGACGAGTACGCGAACAGGCGCTTGATGTCGCGCTGTCGCAGCAGGAGCAGCGCCGCCACGATCGCGGACACGATGCCGAAACCCATCATCAGCGAGCGCGCGAAGCTGGTCGGCACCGCTCCTTCGACCAGAACCTTGCAACGGATGACGGCGTAAAGGGCGACGTTGAGCAGCAATCCGGACAGGACCGCGGACACGGGCGTCGGTCCCTCGGCGTGCGCATCGGGAAGCCAGTTGTGCAGCGGGACCAGGCCGACCTTCGTGCCGTAGCCGATGAGCAGGAACACGAACGCGAGCGAGAGCACCGTCGGCTCGAGATCGGTCTTGACGGCGTTCAACGACGTCCACAGCAGCGCGCCGCCCTCCGCACCAAGCAGCCGCTCCGATGCGAAGTACAGGAGGATCGTGCCGAACAGCGCCTGCGCGATGCCGACGCCGCACAGGATGAAGTACTTCCACGCGGCTTCGAGGCTCGCCGGCGTGCGGTAGAGGGAGACGAGGAGAACCGTCGTCAGCGTTGCCGCTTCCATCGCCACCCAGAGGATCCCCATGTTGTTGGTGAGCAGTGCGATCAGCATCGTCGCCATGAAGAACTGGAACATGCTGTGATAGAGCCTGAGGCGCGCTGGCGAGAGCCGGCCGTGCTGCTCCTCGATCTGCATGTACGGGCGCGAGAACAGCGCGGTCGTCAACCCGACGAACGCCGTGAGCGCTACGAATACCACGTTGAACGGGTCGACGAAGAACAGTTGGCCGAACGCCGAGTACGGGCCATCGATCGCGACGCGGAAGGTCAGGGCGAGCGCAGCGATGAGCGTCACCAGGCTCGCGCCGACGTTGATCACCGGCGCGCCAGCGCGCTCTCCGAAGACCGCGAGCAGCAACGCGGCGACGACCGGGGTACCGATGACCGCGGCGATCTCGATCATGTCGATTCGCCTTCTTCGTCGATGCCGCCTTCGCGCAGGCGTTCCAGGTGGCGCAGGTCGAGGCTGTCGAATTGCTCGCGGATTTGAAAGAAGAACACGCCGAGGATCAGCACGCCGACCAGGACATCGAGCGCAATCCCGAGCTCGACCACCATCGGCATGCCGTAGGTGGCAGAAGTCGCGGCGAAGAACAGCCCATTCTCCATCGACAGGAACGCGATGACCTGCGGGACCGCCTTGCGCCGCGTGATCATCATGAGGAATGACAGCAGTACGCTGGCAAGCGCAATCCCAAGCGTGCTCCGTGTGACGGTGCTTGCCAGCTGCGAGATCGGCACCGCGAGGTTGAAGGCGAACACGACGAGCACGATGCCGATCAGCATCGTCGCGGGGATGTTGATCAGCTGCTCGAACTCCCAGCGCACGTCGAGCCTGCGAATCAGGCGATGCAGGATCAGCGGCAGGGCGATGACCTTCAAAACCAGCGTGAGCGCCGCCGACGCGTACAGATGAGGCTGCCGCGTGCCGTACGCCACGATTGCGGTCGAGCAGGCGAGGGCGAAGCCCTGCGCTGCAAACAGATCGATGAGGGTGAGAATACGTCGTTGCGCCAGCATCGCGAAGGCGAGCAGCAGCAGCACGGCGGCGAACAGGTTGATGAGCTGCGCGTAGAGCGGGAGCGTTGCCACGACGTCAGCTCCCCAGCAGCTGGTTGACGAGCATCGCCAGCACCGCGAGCAGGAACGCTGTGCCGAGAAATTCAGGCGCGCGGAAGATCCTGAGCTTCGCCGACAGCGTCTCGATGACCGCCAGCGCAGCTCCTCCGACCACAAGCTTGACGACGAGCGCCGGCGCCGACCAGGCGATCGCGCGCCAGTCGTCGCTGACCTCGGCGATCCCGAACGGCAGGAACAGCGCGATGCCGATGCACGAGTAATTGAAGAGCTTGAGCGCGGATGCCCATTCGATCAGGGCCAGGTGCCGTCCCGAGTACTCGAGGATCATCGCCTCGTGGACCATCGTGAGCTCGAGATGCGTCGCCGGGTTGTCGATCGGGATGCGTGCGTTCTCGGCGAGCGACACCATCGTGAACGCGACACCGGCGAATGCGAGGCTCGGGTAGATCGCGATATCGCGGTGCGCAAGGGACTCGACGATCGCCGGCAGGGACGTGCTGCCGGAGATCAGCGACGCGGTGAACAGCACCATCAGCAGCGCCGGCTCGGCCAGGAATCCGATGAACATCTCGCGGCGCGCACCGAGCGAGCCGAAGGCGGTCCCGACGTCCATCGCGGCAAGACTGATGAAGACGCGCGCGAGTGCAAACAATCCGACCAGCGCGATCGCATCGGCCGCCGTCGCGAACGGCAGGTCGGTGACCAGGGATGGAACGATCGCGGCTGCGCAGCACATCGCGCCGAATACGATGTACGGCGTGAGCCGGAAAATCGCTGACGCATTAGCGGCGACGATCACGTCCTTCCAGAAGAGCTTGCGGATCGTGAAGTACGGCTGCAACAGCGGCGGCGCACGTTTACCTTGCAGCCAGGCGCGACATTGATTGACCCAGCCGAGGAGCATTGGCGCCAGCGCGAGCGCCACGGCGAGCTGCAGCAGCTGCGACACGATGCCGGTGGCACTCATTGCGTGAAGAACAGCAACGCGAGCAGGGTCACGAAGCTGAACATCAGGTACACCGCGATGCGTCCCTGCTGCAGGAGCCCGGAGAGGCGAGCGAGCCGCTCGATGCCCGCCACGATCGGCAGATAGATCCAGTGCCAGAATGGATCCTCGACACGCACCCGGTAACGCGGTGCGCTGTCGGATGGCGAGGGCAGCAGGCGCTCGACGCGCAACAGGCCCTCGAAGACTTGCCGGATCGGCTGCCCGAAGCCTTCGGCCGTGTCCTGCATGCGTGGCGTCTGTGCCGGGAATCCGCAGTCCCAGGCCGGGCCCCGGCGCACACGACCATGGTACTGCCGATGCACGATCCGTAGCGTCAGCAGCACGACCGCGGCAATGACCGCGAGCACGATCAACGGGCTGTAGCTCGCGCGATCCACGCCGATCGGCGCGAGCAGGATCCAGCTGCCGCCGCGATTGCCGACCGCGGTGCCCACGAGCACGACGTTGACGTGGTCGATCGCTGCGATGATTGGGACCGCGAGCAGTCCGAGCGCGATGCAGCCGCCCGCGAAGTAGACGAGGGCGCCACGCTCGAGGCGTCCGGGGTCGTGCGCGTGCACGAGGTTCGGCTCGCGGCTCCTGCCGAGGAAGACGATGCCGTAGAACTTCACCATGACGTACGCGGCGAGCGCGAGGGCGAGCACGAGGGCCGCCGCAGCGACCGGCACCAGCATGTTGATGAACGACTGCGGCAGGCTCGGCGTGAACAGGAACGCCTGCAGCAGCAGCCACTCCGACACGAAGCCGTTGAGCGGCGGAAGCCCGGCGATCGCCAGGGACCCCACCAGCGCGGCACCCGCGACCCACGGCATCCGGTGGATCAAGCCGCCCAGCTTGCCGAGGCTGCGTTCCTTCGTCGCGTGCAACACCGAGCCTGTCGCGAGGAACAGGAGGCTCTTGAAGAATGCATGGTTGAGCGCGTGATACAGCACTGCCGTCAGCGTGACCGCGGCGAGCAGCGGCTTCGCATAGGCGCTGAACAGGATCGTGAGCCCGATACCGGTCACGAGGATGCCGATGTTCTCGATCGACGAGAACGCGAGCAGCCGCTTCATGTCGGTCTGGATCGCGGCGAAGATCACGCCGAAAAGCGCGGTTATGAGGCCGAGCACGAGGGCAACGACGCCCCACCACCAGATCTGCATGTGCAGCAGATCGAAGCCGACCCGGAGCAGACCGTAGATCGCGGTTTTGAGCATGACGCCGCTCATCAACGCCGACACGGGCGACGGCGCCGCGGGATGCGCTTCCGGCAGCCACACGTGCAGCGGCACGATGCCCGCCTTCGCGCCGAATCCGAAGAGCGCGAGGAAGAACGCAATGCTTGCCCACCATGCGGTACGGTCGAGTGCGCGGATTGCGTCGAACGTGTAGTCGGCGGCGCCAGCGTGCAGGACGCCGAAGCACAACAGGATCCCCAACGCGCCGATGTGAGCGATCAGCAGGTACAGAAAACCGGCCCGCCGGATCTCCGCGATCCGGTGATCGGTCGTGACGAGGAAGAACGACGCGATTGCCATCGTCTCCCACGCGAGCATGAACACGTACGCATCGTCCGCCAGCATCACGAGCGCCATCGCCGCCAGGAACGCGTGGTATTGCACGCACATCAAGCCGGGCGTCGTGCCTTCACCCGCGCGAAAGTAGCCTGCCGAGAAGATCGAAATGCCGGCCGATGCGAGGCTCAGGAGGAGCAGGAAGAACGCGGACAGAGCATCGACGCGCAGATGGAACGGCAGCCCGGGAAGTCCGAGCGGCAGGACGGCGACCTCGGGCGGCCCGAAGAGCGCGAACGCGCTCGCGGCCGCAAGCACCACGCCAACCACAGCGCCGATCGGAAACAGGATGCGCGCGATATAGACGACGTCGCGCGGCCGCGCGAGCCCGGCCGCGCCGATCGCCATCCACGCGACGACGGCGACGAGGGCGACGTCGAGAGCGGACGACGGCATCGGCGCGAGTCCTGCTTAACCGCGAGTCGCCAAGCGAAGCCTCATTTCACACGCATGCCGGGCTCGGCTCCGCTGTCGGGCGACAACAGGAAGATGCCCGGTCCATCGCCGGACGCCGCGAGCACCATGCCTTCGGACACGCCGAACTTCATCTTCCGCGGCGCGAGGTTGGCGACCATCGCGGTGAGGCGTCCGTTGAGCGCTTCCGCTTGATACGCCGACTTGATGCCCGCGAACACCGTGCGCTGCCGCGACGTGCCGTCGGGGTTGCGCTCGCCGGCGTCGAGCGTGAGCTTCAGGAGCTTGTCGGCACCGGCCACCTGCTCAGCGGTGACGATCCGCGCAATGCGCAGATCGATCTTGCCGAAGTCGTCGATCGTAATCTCGGCAGATTGAAGTGCCACCGGGGAGTCACCTTTCGCGTTGGCGCGCGTCGGCGCGCTGCTCGTCGGGGCCGCCGGCGCAGCGCGCCCTTCGAGCAAGGCGTCGACGAGCTTCGGATCGATCCGTTGCATCAGATGCTCGTAGGGCCGGATCGACGTGGCAACGCGCGCGACGTCGCCCCAGCGGAGCGGACGAGGCAGATCGAACATGTGGGCGGCGCGATCCGCAAGGGCCGGCAGTACCGGCGCAAGGTAGTAGGTCAGCGCGCGGAATGCATTCAACGCATCGGTGCAAACGTCTTGCAGCTCGTCACGCCGCGCCGGATCTTTCGCAAGCTCCCAGGGCTTGGCCTGATCGAACCGCTCGTTGACGCGATCGGCGATCCGCATGGTCTCCCGGAGCACCTTGCCGAACTCGCGGGCTTCGTACGCGGCGGCGATCTCGTCGGACGATCCCCAGGCGATCTTCATCGAGGGATCGCGGCCCTCACGCAGCGACAGCTTGCCGTCGAAGTGTCGCGTAATGAACGTCGCCGCGCGACTCGCGATGTTGACGTACTTGCCGATGAGATCGCTGTTGACCCGGGCGATGAAGTCGTCGGGATTGAAGTCGATGTCCTCGACCTTGTCGTTCAATTTCGCGGCGATGTAGTAGCGCAGCCACTCCGGATCGAGGCCGAGGTCGAGGTAGACGTCCGGGCTGATGCCGGTGCCGCGCGACTTGGACATCTTCTCGCTGGCGAGCGTAATGAAGCCGTGCACGTAGACGTTGTTCGGCGTCTTGTACGGCTTGCCCGCGAACTGGAGCATCGCCGGCCAGAACAACGTGTGGAAATAGATGATGTCCTTCCCGATGAAGTGGAACTGCTCGACCTCGGGGTCCGACAGGAAATCCGCAAAATCGATGCCGCGCATCGCGAGATGCGCCTTGAGGCTCGCGAGGTAGCCGACCGGCGCATCGAGCCACACGTAGAAGTATTTCCCCGGCACATCCGGAATCGCGATGCCGAAATACGGCGGGTCGCGCGAGATGTCCCAGTCGGCGAGCTTGTTCGCACCTTCTTCGCCCAGCCACTCGCGAATCTTGTTGAGCACTTCGGGCTGCAGCGTTTGCCCCGGCGACGGGTGCACGGTCCATTCCCTCAAATACTGCACGACCTCGGGCGCCGAGAGCTGGAAAAAAAGATGGTCGGACTTCTTGAGTTCCGGCCGCACGCCCGAGAGCGTCGAATACGGATCGATCAGGTCGGTGGGCGCGTATGTCGAACTGCAGTTCTCGCACGCATCGCCGTACTGATCCTTGGTACCGCAGACCGGGCACGTGCCACGGATGTAGCGGTCGGGAAGGAACATCGCCTTCACCGGATCGTAGAACTGCTCGATCTCCTTGGAATAGACGAGCCCGCGCGCCTTCAATCGCCGGTAGATGTCCTGCGAGAGCTCGACGTTCTCGGCTGAATCGGTCGAGTGCCAGTGATCGAAGCTCAGGTGGAAGCCGGCAAGATGCTTTGGCCGGGTCGCGGCGATGCGCGCAATCAGCGTCTGCGGTGTCACGCCCTCGCTCTCGGCCTTGAGCATGATCGCCGCGCCGTGCGCATCGTCGGCGCACACGAAATGCATCTCGTGTCCTTGCATCCGCTGGAAGCGCACCCAGATATCGGCCTGGATGTACTCCATGATGTGGCCGATGTGAAACGGACCGTTCGCGTACGGCAGCGCCGTGGTCACGAACAGCTTGCGCCGGTGAGCCATTTGCAAGAAACCTTGCCAGAAGCAGGGGAACGACGAATTCTAGCAAACGACGCACGCGCACCTGAGGGCTGCATCCCACCGATCGGCTAGAATTCACGTTTGCTCGCGGTTTTTGGAACGCGCCCTTTCGGGCGCCCAGCGCAAGCGACTTCGACGCCATGCCCCTTTCCGAATCCGATGTGCTCGGCGCGCTCAAGCGCATCGTCGATCCCAACACGCAGAAGGACTTCGTGACGGAGAAGGCCGTGAAGCGTGTTCACGTCGACGCCACCGGCGTGACGATCGACCTTCAGATCGGCTACCCCGCGAAGAGCCAGCATCCGGTATTGAAGAAGCTGATCCAGGACGCGATCGCCGCGCTGCCGGGCGCGGGGCGCGTCAACGTCAACCTCGCGCAGAAGATCACCACGCACTCGGTGCAGCGCGGCGTGAAGCTCGTCCCGGGTGTCAAGAACATCATCGCGGTCGCGAGCGGCAAAGGCGGCGTCGGGAAATCGACGACCGCGGTGAATCTCGCGCTGGCGCTCGCCGCGGAGGGCGCGAGCGTGGGGGTTCTCGATGCCGACATCTACGGTCCGTCGCAGCCGATGATGCTGGGGCTCGCCGGCCGGCCCGAATCGAAGGACGGCAAAACGCTGGAGCCGCTCGAAGCATACGGCGTGCAGGCGATGTCGATCGGTTTCCTGATCGACGTCGACACGCCGATGGTCTGGCGCGGCCCGATGGTGACGCAGGCGCTCGAGCAGCTCCTGAAGGACACGAACTGGCGCGAGATCGATTACCTGATCGTCGACATGCCGCCCGGCACCGGTGACATCCAGCTGACCCTCGCGCAGAAGGTGCCGGTCACGGGCGCGGTCATCGTCACTACGCCGCAGGACATCGCGCTGATCGACGCGCGCAAGGGGCTCAAGATGTTCGAAAAGGTCGGCGTGCCGATCGTCGGCGTCGTCGAGAACATGTCGATTCACATGTGCAGCAACTGCGGGCACGCCGAGCACATCTTCGGCGAAGGCGGGGCCGAGCGGATGTGCAAGGACTACGACGTGCCGTTCCTGGGTGCGCTGCCGCTCGATATCCGCATTCGCGAGCAGGCGGATTCGGGGCGACCGAGTGTCATCGCGGACCCGGACGGACCGGTGGCGCAGGCGTACAAGGCGATTGCCAGGTTGGTGGCGATCTTCGTTGCGAAGAGGGCTGAGGACTTTTCCTCGAAGTTCCCGAATATCGTGGTTCAAAATACGTAGTTGCTGTGGATCGGCAGTCGGTGGTTCGCGCTGGGTCGGTGGTCCGATGTGCAGGCAGGTTGGACCGCTCGTCCAATGGGATAACCGGGCCTCGACGTGGTAGCGGCGCGTCGACGGTCAACCTGCCTGCACGTCGTTTCAATCGCCTGAGTTTGGCTTTCAGCTACACCTCGAGTGCCGGCCTGATCGCTGCCTGCGCAGAACAAAATCCAGGGGAGTAGTCCTTGATCAAATCCGACAAATGGATCCGCCGCATGGCGCTCGAGCACCGGATGATCGAGCCGTTCGAACCGGGGCAGATCCGCGCCGTCAACGGTCACAAGATCGTATCGTACGGAACGTCGAGCTACGGCTACGACATCCGCTGCTCCGACGACTTCAAGATCTTCACCAACATCAATTCGACGATCGTCGATCCGAAGGCGTTCGACGAGAAATCGTTCGTCGACTTCAAGGGGGACATCTGCATCATTCCCCCCAATTCCTTCGCACTCGCGCGGACCGTAGAGTACTTCCGTATCCCGCGGAATGTGCTCACGATCTGCCTCGGCAAGTCGACGTATGCGCGCTGCGGCATCATCGTCAACGTGACGCCGTTCGAGCCCGAATGGGAGGGTTACGTCACGCTCGAGTTCTCGAACACGACGCCGCTGCCCGCGAAGATCTACGCGAACGAAGGCGTCGCGCAGGTGATCTTCTTCGAGTCGGACGAGGTGTGCGAGACGTCGTACAAGGATCGCGGCGGCAAGTACCAGGGACAGAAGGGCGTGACGCTGCCCAAGATCTAGCGCAGCGGGCGCGCCCTCCGCGCCTCCGACATCGGCCTCGGGCGCGTGTCCTTCTCCTCGCGACTTTAGTCGATCCAGTCGACCGACTCGACGGGATGACCCTTGAGAAAAGCTCTCACCGCCTCGCCTAGCGTCGGGTAGAACGCGTCCGCCCCGAAGCGGGCGAACAGTCCGAAGCGTTTCAGCTTGTCCTTGACCGGATCCTTCATTTCCGCGAACGCGAGCTCGATGCCCGGGGCCTGAAGGGCGTCGTCGAGCTCGGCGAGGACATCGGCCGCCGTGACGTCGACGCTCGTCACGGGCTCGGCCGCGACCACGACCCACTTGACCGGCGTCGGCGAACTCGCCACCGCGGCCAGCACGCGGTCGCGGAAGAACTCGGCATTCGCAAAGAACAGCGGTGCGTCCCAGCGGAACAGCACGAGACCGTCGATGCGCTTCGCGTTCGGGTAGCGCGTGATGTCGTGGTAGCCCTTGATGTGGTCGACGCGACCCAGCACGGCCGAGTGCGGCCGCCAGCCGTCCCAGAGAAACTCGATCACCGCAATCACGACGGCGATCCCGATCCCCGGAACTGCGCCGAAAACAGCCACGCCGGCGAAGCAGACCATCGACAACCAGAATTCCCAACGCTGGATCCGATAGATGCGACGAAGATCGGCGAGTTCGATCAGGCCGATGGCCGCGGCGATGACCACAGCGGCGAGCGCGCTGTTCGGCAGGTCGTGCAACAGGTTCGGCGCCACGACGAGCAGGACCACGATCGCGAGCGCGCCGACCACGCCCGTAAGCTGCGTGCGCGCGCCGGCGGCTTCGGCGACCGGCGTGCGCGAGGCGCTGCTGCTGATCGGGATCCCCTGGAACAGACCCGACGCAACGTTCGCAATGCCCAGGCCGACCATCTCCTGGTTCGGGTCGACCGGCGTATGCAAGCGCGCCGCGTATGCCCGTGACAGCACGCTCGTATCCGCAAACGACACCATCGCCACGGCGAGCCCGCCGATCAGCACCGAGGGCACGTCCGCCACGCCAATGACGGGTAGTGCGAAGGATGGCAAGCCTTGCGGAAGCGCGCCCAGCACCGACACGCCGGCGCGCGTCGCAAGATCGAATCCGTCCACAGCGAGGATCGCGGCCACGACCGCGATCAGGATCGCCGGGACGCGCGGAACGCGCTGCAGAAGCAAGATCGCCAGCAATACGCCCGCACCGACCGCGAGTGCCGCGAGATTCGTCTTCCCGGAGACCACGGCGTCCGCGAAGCCGTAGATCTGCCGCAGCGGGCCCTCCGCCTTGACCGAGAAGCCGAAGAGCTTGGGCAGCTGGCTCAACAGCACGGTAAGGGCGATACCGTTCATATAGCCGTAGCGGATCGGCTTCGAGAGAAGCTCGGTCACGAAGCCGAGCTTCGACAGGCCTGCGGCGACGCAGACGACACCCGAGACCAGCGCCATCGCGCTCGCGAGCACGATCGCCCGCTCCGGCGAGCCGGCGGAGAGCGGCAAAACCACCGCAAGGATCACTGCGGCAAGTGCGGAATCCGGTCCGAGCACCAGGATTCGACTCGGCCCGAACACCGCGTATGCCAGCAGGGGCACGATCGTCGCGTAAAGACCGTAGATCCCGGGCACGCCCGACGCTGCGGCGTAGGCGACACCGACCGGCACGAGCATCGTAGTGAGCACGAGGCCCGCGACAATGTCGTGGCGCAACCAGCCGCGCTCGTAGGAGCGCAGGATGCGCAAGCCCGGAAGCCAGCGCAGCCAGCCGTTCCCGGAGATTCCGTCGTCAGTGCTCATGAAGGACCCGCGGACCCGATCATCGCATTTCCGAAACCCGACACGGCCGTCGACTGCGGCAGGCCGGCCTCTGCCCATGGCTGCCCGCTTACGTCATGATTCGCCGTCCGCACTTCCCGTCGGCGCCCGAATGGCCTTCGCCAACTCCAAAGCCACCTCGATCACCATCATCGCGCTGTGCCAGGTTGCCGCGATGGCGCTCTGGTTCTCGGCGTCGGCGATCCTGCCCGCGTTGATCGCCGAATTCCATCTGTCGAATTTCGCACAGGCGGCGCTGACGAGCGGTGTCCAGGCGGGATTTGTCGTCGGCTGCGTCGTGAGCGCAGTGCTCGGTCTCCCCGACCGGCTCGATCCGCGCCGATTGTTTGCGATCTCCGCTGTGGTCGGCGCCGCTGCGAATGCGTTGTTGCTGTGGGTCGGCCCGGCGTCGGTCGCAGCGCCCGTGCTTCGCTTCGTCACCGGCGCCGCAATGGCGGGCGTCTACCCCGTGGGCATGAAGCTCGCGTCGACGTGGGCGAAAGGCGACATGGGCTTGATGGTCGGGATCCTCGTCGGCGCGCTCACGCTGGGCTCCGCGTCGCCGCACCTGTTCAACGCGCTCGGGGGCGTCCAGTGGCGGATCCCGCTCATCGCATCGACCGTCAGCGCTGCGGTGGCGGCGGTCCTGATCGGCTTTGCCGGCATCGGACCGAACCGCGCCACGACGCCGCGCTTCGATTCGCATTATCTGCTCGCCGCGTGGCGCGATGTGCCCCTGCGCCTCGCGAACCTGGGCTACCTCGGCCACATGTGGGAGCTCTACGCGATGTGGGCGTGGATCGGCGTGTTCCTCAACGCGAGCTTCGCCGTCACGCTGCCGGCCGGGACCGCGGCGACCGCCGCCAAGTTCGCGGCTTTCGCGACGGTTGGCGCCGGCGCGGTCGGGTGCGTCGCCGCCGGCTATCTCGCGGATCGTCTGGGCCGCACGACGCTCACGATCATCGCGATGGCGATCAGCGGAAGCTGCGCCGCTGCGATCGGCGTGCTGTTCGGCGGGCCGATCGTCCCGCTGCTGGCCGTGTGCATCATATGGGGCATCTCGATCGTTGCCGACTCGGCGCAATTCTCCGCGTCGATCGCGGAATTGAGCGACAAGGCCTACGTCGGCACGATGCTCACGCTGCAGACGGCGATGGGCTTCACGCTCACGCTGGTCACGATCCACCTGATGCCGCACTGGGTGGAGACGCTCGGCTGGCGTTACGCCTTTGTCCCCCTGGCGGTCGGCCCGGCGGTCGGCGTGTGGGCGATGGCGCGGCTCCGTGCGGACCCGCGGTCGGTGAGGCTCGCCGGCGGCCGGCGCTAGACGCGGAAACGGCGGAATATTCCCGTGGAATCCGTCTGGCCACGTTGCCGCCTCGCGCGTAGGATGTTCCACCGCCGCCGATCCGCGATCGGAAGGGCGGCTCGTTCCGCTTGACCTCTTTGGGAGGAGACCCATGGCTTACAACCTCACCGGACGTCTGCTCGAAGTCTGCAACTGTCGTGTCCTCTGTCCGTGCTGGATTGGCGAAGACCCCGACTTCGGGACCTGCGACACGATCGTCGCATGGCATTTCGACAAGGGCACGGTCAACGGCGTCGACGTCTCGGGCCATACCATCGCCCTCGTCGCGCACGTGCCCGGCAACATCCTGCAGGGCAACTGGCGCGCTGCGGTCTATCTCGACGACAAGGTGTCGCCACAGCAGGAGCAGGCGCTGCTGAACGTCTACACGGGCAAGGAGGGCGGGCCGGTCGCCGAGCTCGTCAAGCTCGTCGGCGAAGTCGTGTCGGTCGAGAAGGTGCCGATCCAGTTCGACGTGCAGGGCGGCAAGGGCACGCTCAAGATCGGCAACGTCGGTTACGCCGAGCTCGAGCCGTACAAGAACGCGACCGGCGCCACGACGACGCTCGCTGACACGGTATTCTCGACCGTGCCTGGCGCGCCGGTCTTCGTCGGCAAGAGTCCGCGCTACAAATCGAAGAACGACAAGCTCGGCATCAATCTCGACATCCAGGGGCACAACGCGCTGCAGAGCACGTTCTCGTTCCAGGCCTGAAAAGGCGAACTCGATCGATGCGCCCGCCGGCGTGACGTCGCCGGCGGCGATCGTGTGACGCAATGGCGACGATTGACGTTGCCCGCAGCGCAGCGTCGGTGAGCACGCGGCGCACCTGGACGCTCGCCCTGGTCGGCATGCTCGCCCTTGCGGCGTGGGCAGTGCTCGCCGCATGGAGCGCGAGTCCGTACGCCCGATTCCTCGCTCATGACGGCTGGAGCGATCTCGGACCCCTTGCCGAGCTCTGCCGAACGATTCCCGAAGCAAGCGTCGTCGTGCCGGCGCTCCTGCAAGCGATCGTGTGGCTGTTGATGATCACGGCCATGATGCTGCCGACGACCCTGCCGCTGTTGGGTACGTTCTCGCGGATTACCGCAAGCCGGCCCGACGCGGGCGCGCTGCACGCGCGCGCGATTGCGGGCTACGTGCTCGCGTGGATGGGCTTCGGCCTCGTCGCGTACGCGCTCGATCTCGGCGTGCACGCCGCGTTTCGCTCCTCCGGCTGGCTCGTTGCCCACGGCTGGGTCGTGGGCGCGGCTGTTCTCGCCGGCGCCGGCGCGTTCCAGTTCAGCGCGCTCAAGTATCGGTGCCTCGAACGCTGCAGCACGCCGTTCGGATTCGTGAACGCGCGCTGGCGAGGGCTCCACCCGGCGCGCGAGGCGTTTCGCCTCGGCTTCGATCACGGCGCATTCTGCGTGGGCTGCTGCTGGGCGCTGATGCTGGTGACGTTCGTGGTCGGCATGGGGAATTTCGGCGCCATGCTCGCGCTGGCCGCGCTGATGGCGGCCGAGAAGAACCTGCCATGGGGACGTCGGCTGGCGGCACCGATCGGCATCGGCTTCCTCGCGTGGGCAGCGGTGGTGGTGTCGATGCACGTTTGAGCATCGTCCGCAGCGCCTCGCGCCAGCGTACGTGGCGGCCGCTACATCTGCCGGAAGCGGTGGCGGTACGTTTCGCTTACCGGCAGCATCGAGCCCGTCTGCCTGATGCGCACCTCCATGCGCCCGTCGTCGTCGCCGCGCACGACCGTGTCGATCGCATCGATGTTGACGATCGTGCCGCGGTGGATCTGCCAGAAGCGCTGGGGGTCGAGCTCGGAGGCAAGCTCGCGTATCGGCTTGCGGATCGTCGCCTCGCCCTTGACGGTGACCACGCGGACGTACTTCGAGTCGGCCTCGAAATACAGCACCTCGTCCACGGTGATGAAGCGCAGCTTGTTGCCGACGGACGCCTGGATCCAGCGCAGGGTTCCCGCGGCCTCGCGCGCATTGAGCTTTTGCAGGAGCTCGCGCAGATCGGCCGGCGGAGCGGCGAGCCGTTCGCGCAGACGGCGCACCGTCTCGATCAGGCGCGGAGCCTCGAGCGGCTTCAGCAAGTAGTCGACTGCGCCGCGCTCGAACGCCTCGATCGCGTACTCGTCGTAGGCGGTGATGAACACGACATGCGCCTGCCCGGCCGCGGCGCGCGCGACGTCGATCCCCGAAAGGCCGGGCATGCGGATGTCGAGGAACAGCACGTCCGGCGCATGCTGGTTCATGGCGGCGAGCGCCTGCGGCCCGTCCTCGCACTCGGCGACGATGCTGAGATCGGGCCAGAGCTGGCCCAGCAGTTCGATCAACCGCGCGCGGAGCCGCGGCTCGTCCTCAGCGACCAGCGCGGTCGGCATCGGCCATCTCCAGCGGAATCGTGACGGTGGCGACGACGCCGGAAGGCTCGTTCGGGGAGAGTTCCAGGCTGGCCGCGTCGCCATAGAGTGCCGCGAGACGCGCCCGGGTGTTCGCGAGACCGACACCGTGACCGCTTTCGGCAACAGGCGAAAAGCCGACGCCGTCGTCGCGCACTTCGACCACGAGCCGATCTCTTTCGCGCCGGGCCTCGATGTCGATGTGACCGCCCCCGCGCTTCGGCTCGAGCCCATGCCGAATTGCGTTCTCGATCAGCGTCGCCATAACGAGGGGCGGAAACGGGACGGCAAGCACGTCTTCGCCCGCGCGGATCGAGTATCGCAGGCGCTCGCTCATGCGAATGCGCATGATGTCGAGGTATGCACGCGCGAATTCCAGCTGGTGGCCGAGCGTCGTGCGCTCGCCGCGATGGTGCGGGATCGACTGGCGCAGGTAGCGCGCGAGCGCCGCGGTCATCTGCTGCGCGGCGGCCGGATCCTCGGCGATCAGGAGCTGGAGATTGGACAGCGCGTTGAACAGGAAGTGGGGCTCGATCTGGGCCTGCAGAACATGGAGCCGCGCCTCGACGAGCGCACGCGCATTCGCCTCCTGTTCCGCACGCTCGGCCGCCAGGCGCTCGCGAGCCTCGGCGAGCTGCTGGAGCTTGATCGCATGCTCGCGTGCCAGGAAGAAGACCACCATCGTCATCGCGACCGTGCCGACGCCGAAGGCACTCCAGAGTTTCGCGCTGGGTTGCCCGACCGTGAGGTCCCACACGACGTAAGCGGCAAGCAGAGCCAGCGCGGAGAGCGCCGCTGCGGCGATGCCGGCGCGCGCCACCTCCCTCGATGAGCGCTCGGGCCGGCCCCTGCCCCACGCTGCGAGGGTGTACATCCAGATCATGAGCACCGCGCAGGTCCCGAACACGACCTCGTTGCCCTTCGATCCCAGCAGGACCGTTTGGAGCACGCACAGGGCGACAAGCAGCAATGCGTTGGCCGTCGCGGTTTTCCACGTGAAGGTCTCGAAGACAGAGAGCCCCCAGTCCTTGCGCCGGTCCCAGCCGACGATCCAGCCGTTCTCCTGCAGCCAGCAGCAGGCGCGCGCCAGTGGATTGCGCGACTCGAGCGTCGGGGCCACAGAGGGTCGGTCGGAGGACATGCGCTCTAAGTATCGGCGGCCCGCCCGCGTGAGAACAGCCCCGCGCGGCAAAACCCTGCCCGGCGCCGCCGGAACCCCGCAAAATCGCGGCGGCCCGAGGCTTCCCGCTGTTGCGTGGATGCCATACCGTCCGCACTTTGCGGGCATCCGCCGGTCCAATTCCCTCGCGCCCTGCCCGGGACTTAGCGCACAATGCGGTCCCAATAAAGGGGCGCGACGGGGAAGGCCGGGCGCCCCGTTTTCCTTTTGGCCAGGGTGCGGCCTCTTGAGCCGCAGGAGTGCTGAATGAAATTCCGCTTTCCCATCGTCATCATCGACGAGGATTTCCGGAGCGAGAACGCCTCCGGGCTCGGTATACGTGCGCTCGCCAAGGCGATCGAGGACGAGGGCATGGAGGTTCTGGGCGTCACGAGCTACGGCGACCTTTCCCAGTTCGCGCAGCAGCAGTCGCGCGCCTCGGCCTTCATCCTGTCGATCGACGACGAGGAGTTCACGCCGGGTCCCGAACTCGATCCGGCGGTGCTCAACCTCCGCAAGTTCATCACCGAGATCCGCTTCAAGAACGCCGAGATACCGATCTACCTCTACGGCGAGACGCGCACCTCCTCGCATATCCCGAACGACATCCTGCGCGAGCTGCATGGCTTCATCCACATGTTCGAGGACACGCCGGAGTTCGTCGCGCGGCACATCATCCGCGAGGCGAAGAGCTACCTCGACAGCCTGGCGCCGCCGTTCTTCCGCGCGCTCGTCCATTACGCGAGCGATGGCTCCTATTCCTGGCACTGCCCGGGGCACTCGGGCGGCGTCGCGTTCCTCAAGAGCCCGGTCGGCCAGATGTTCCACCAGTTCTTCGGCGAGAACCTGCTCCGTGCCGACGTTTGCAACTCCGTCGACGAGCTGGGCCAGCTGCTCGACCACTCGGGCCCGGTCGCGGCGTCCGAGCGCAACGCGGCGCGCATCTTCAATGCCGACGATCTTTTCTTCGTCACCAACGGCACGTCGACGTCGAACAAGATGGTCTGGCACGCGACGGTCGCTCCCGGCGACGTGGTGGTGGTCGATCGCAACTGCCACGTCTCGATCCTGCACGCGATCACGATGACCGGCGCGATTCCCGTGTTCCTGACGCCCACGCGCAATCACATGGGCATCATCGGGCCGATCCCGATGGAGGAATTCCGCTGGGAGAACATCGAGAAAAAGATCCGCGCGCATCCGTTCGCGCGCAACGTGAAGACCAAGCCGCGGATCCTGACGTTGACGCAAAGCACGTACGACGGCGTCGTGTACAACGTCGACACGATCAAGGAGCTGCTCGGCACGCGCATCGATACGCTGCATTTCGACGAGGCGTGGCTGCCGCACGCCGCGTTCCATGACTTCTACCGCGGGATGCACGCGATCGGACGCGACCGGCCGCGCTCGAAGGACGCGCTCGTCTTCGCGACCCAGTCCACGCACAAGCTGCTTGCCGGCCTTTCGCAGGCGTCGCAGATCCTGGTGCAGGACTCGGAGACGCGCCAGCTTGACCGGCCGCGCTTCAACGAAGCGTACCTGATGCACACGTCGACCTCGCCGCAATACGCGATCATCGCGTCGTGCGACGTCGCGGCCGCGATGATGGAGCCGCCCGGCGGCTCGGCGCTGGTCGAGGAGTCGATCATGGAGGCGCTCGACTTCCGCCGCGCGATGCGCAAGGTCGACGACGAATACGGGGACTCGTGGTGGTTCAAGGTGTGGGGCCCGGACAACCTCGCGCGCGACGGCATCGGCGATCGCGAGGACTGGATGATCCGTGCCGAGGACAAGTGGCATGGCTTCGGCAACATCGCGCCCGGCTTCAACATGCTCGACCCGATCAAGGCGACGGTGCTGACGCCGGGCCTCGACGTGACGGGTGAATTCGCCGAGCAGGGGATTCCGGCAGCGATCGTCACCAAGTATCTGGCCGAGCACGGCGTCATCGTCGAAAAGACCGGGCTGTACTCGTTCTTCATCATGTTCACCATCGGCATCACCAAGGGCCGGTGGAACACGCTGCTCACCGCGCTGCAGCAGTTCAAGTCGGACTACGACCAGAACCAGCTCCTGTGGCGCGTGCTGCCCGAATTCGTCCAGCAGCATCCGCGCTACGAGAAGATCGGCCTGCGCGACCTGTGCGACAGCATCCACGGGATCTATCGCGCCAACGACATCGGCCGGCTTACGACCGAGATGTATCTGTCCAACCTTGAGCCGGCGATGAAGCCGGCCGATGCTTTTGCGCGCATGGCGCACCGGGAGATCGAGCGGGTCGAGATCGACGACCTTGAGGGCCGTGTGACCAGCATGCTGCTGACACCGTATCCGCCGGGCATTCCGCTGCTGATCCCAGGCGAGCGCTTCAACAAGCAGATCGTCAAGTACCTGCAGTTCGCACGCGACTTCAACGACAAGTTTCCGGGATTCGACACCGACATCCACGGCCTGGTCGAGGAGGAAGTCGCCGGGCGGCGGCGGTATTTCGTCGACTGCGTCGCGGGGGCCAAGGTGATTGCGGCGATGCCGGCGCCGATGCGCGTGCGGAGCGTCAAGAAGTCATAGTGGGGAGGGAGGGAGCCCGGGGCTTCGGTGGCGCGAGCCAGCAAGTCGTTGGACCGGCGCTCTCGGCGCGCCCGTCGACGGCTCATGGCCTCGCGAGTTGGGTTCGTGGGTCTGGCATCCGACAATTAGTGGACTGACCACGAAGCGCGGGCGCGCGAATTGCTTCACCGGGGCAGGGAGCTGACGCCGACCTCACAAAGAGGCGGCTTCGAGGGATGACTGAGGGCAGGCGGGCGTTTCGAAAATTCGGGCTCGCATTCGCGATCGCGGCATTCGTCGCGATGCCGCCGCATCCCCGGGCCGCCGATCCTTCTCCGCCGTCCGCCTCCCGACCAACGATCGGGCTCGTGCTCTCCGGGGGCGGTGCGCGCGGCTATGCGCACCTCGGCGTGCTGCGCGTCTTCGAGCAGAACCGGATCCCGGTCGACCGGATCGCCGGGACGAGCATGGGCGCCGTCGTCGGCGGCTTGTATGCGACCGGCCAGACCGCCGATCGCATCATCGAGCGCATGCAGGGCGTCAATCTCGCGAACGTCGCGTTCGATCGCAGCGACCGGCCGAATATGACGCAGGGAGAGCGCGAGGACGACGAGCAGTACCCGATCGGACTGTCGGCAGGCTACGCCGATGGCAAGGTCAAGCTGCCCGCGGGATTCGTGCAGGGGAACCAGTTCCTGCGCCTGCTCGAGGACTGGACTTCGGGCGTGCAGGGGAACGTCTCGTTCGACCAGCTGCCGATTCCTTACCGCGCGATCGCGACCGATCTCGAGACCGGCGGTGAGGTCGTGCTTTCGAGTGGCTCGTTGCCGCGCGCCATCCGCGCGAGCATGGCGGTGCCCGGCATCTACACGCCGATCGAAATCGACGGACGCCTGCTGGTCGACGGCGGCCTGGTCGAAAACCTGCCGGTCGACGTCGCACGCCAGATGGGCGCCGAGGTGATCATCGCGGTCGATATCGGCACGCCGCTGCGCAAGCGCGACGATATCAACTCGGTGCTCGACGTCTCGAACCAGATGCTCGGGATCCTGATCGGGCAGAACATGCGCACGTCGAAGTCGCTCCTGCGAGACCAGGACGTGCTCATCAGTCCGGCGCTCGGCAACATCACGTTCACCCAATTCTCACGCGCGGAAGAGGCAATCGCCGCGGGCGAGGAAGCAGCGAAGGCCGCTATGCCGCGTCTGCAGCAGTACGCGCTCAGTCCCGAGCAGTACGCCGCGTGGCGCGAGGAACGCGTGACGCGGCTCGCGCTCGATCGTCCGCAGATCGACAAGATCACGATCGTGACGCGCGGCAGGATTCCGGCCGACTTCATCCGCCGCCATCTCACGGTGAAGGAAGGCGACGTCTACGACCCGGTGCAAGTGAAGACTGATATCGAGGCGATGCAGAGCATCGGCGCGTACGACAACTTCAACCACGAGCTGATCACGGACGAAAAGGGAGTTCACACGCTCAGGGTCGAGGCGTCCGAGCCCTCGTGGGGGCCGAACATCTTCATCTTCGGCCTGAGCCTCGACACCAATTTCAACGGTCAGGGCGCGTTCCGCCTTTCGGTTGGCCACCGACTGCCGTGGATCACCGAGTCGGGACTGGAATGGCGCAACGATATCGTCCTAGGCACCGACCTCAACCGCTTCTACACGGAGCTGCGACAGCCGATCCCCTGGATCGCCAACGGCAACTACTACCTCGCGCCGTACGCGGAATACCAGCAGCAGGACCACGACTTCACCATCAACGACATCCTGCCAGGGCAGCCGACCAACACCCTGCCCTTCGCGCAATACCAGCTGACCACCCTGCGGGCGGGGCTCGACCTGGGGATTCCGATCGGGCATATCGGAGAGCTTCGCGCGGGGCTCACGTACGTCGACTATATCGATCGCCCGAAGTCGTTCATTCCGGAGATCCTCCTCAATCCGGGGTCGCTGAACCTTACCGACAACGCCCTGGAGACCACGCGCTCGCGACTCTTCGGTCCGCGCGTGCGCTTGACCCTCGACCAGCTCGATGATCCGATCTTTCCACGCCGCGGCTATTACCTGTACGCGAGCAGCGAGACCTCACTGCTGCACGACGGCAACAACTACACGGAGGCCTACGCCGACGCGCTGTGGGCGGCCACGTGGGGTCGCCACAGCTTCAACTTCGAGCTCGAGGTAGGTGGTGACTTGAACATCGGCAACCAGGCGCAACCGCCGGGCTTCTTCCTGGGAGGCTTCCAGAATCTGTCCGCGTATCCGCCCAATCAGTTCAGCGGCAATTACCTGCTCTTTGGCCGCGCGACGTATTTGACGCCGATCGCGACGTTCGACAGTGCGTTCTTCCGGAACCTGTTCCTCGGCGCGTCGGTCGAGGCGGGTCAGGTCTGGGTCCAGGAAAACAAGAACCGCTTCGGACAGGGACCGTATCAGACGAGCTACAGCCTGTTCTCGGGGTTGACGACGGGCGTCGGCCCGGTCTACTTCGGGTTCGCGTTTGCGCCTGCCGGGCAGTTCAACGTTTATTTCCAACTCGGCAGGCCCTTCTACTGATGTTTCTTTGCGGCAGCCCTGGGCTTCGGTGGCGCGAGCCCGCACCCGGTTGAAGCGTCACGCAACGACCACGTGACGCTCAATCGGCCACGGCCTCGCGTCACACATCGATGCGCTGGCATCCGACGTCTGATTCCGGGTTTATCCTGACTGCGGCGGCGTCAGCTCCAGCTCGGGCCGCGCGGGCTCGCGGGATTTCCCGTCCGGCAGCACGACCTGGCATTCGTTGAAGATGCGTGCGCGGCACGCCGCGCATACGGCGGAATCGAGCGTCGCGTAGATCGTCGCAATCGCCGCCTCTTTGGTTCCGCACACGTGATCGCGGCCGATCGTGTCGATGACGCCGCTGCGTTCCAGGACGTCGCGGACCTCAGGTTTCAGCTTGGCGAGCCACAGCGTGATGCCCGCCTCGCGCAGCCCGCGCGCCTCGTGGCCGAGCAGCTCGGCACCGGCGGCATCGACGAAGTTGATGCCGCTGCCGATCAAGAGCATGTGCCGGATGGCGGGCCGGTGTCCGCGGGCGGTGTCGAGCTCCTCGCGCACGTGATCGACGGCGCCGAAGAACAGCGAGCCGTCGACGCGCAGGATCTCGAGCTGCGGGCACAGCGGCGTCGTCTCGCCGGCCGGCAGGAAGCGGCCGCCGCGCGGCTGCGGTGCGACACGCGTCAGCCGTGGATGCGTCGTGCGGTTCAGGTACATGAACAGCGAGATAAGCACGCCGACGAAGATCGCGGCCTCGAGACGAATGGTGAGCGTCGCGACGAACGTCATCGCGAGCGTGAACGTTTCGCCGCGACTCGTGCGGAGGATGCGCCGGATCGCGTCGATATCGACCAGGCCCCAGGCCACGAGAAAGAGCACCGCCGCCATTGACGCGATCGGCAGATAGGCTGCAAGCGGCGCGACCAGCAAGACGATGAAAAACAGCATGAACGCGGAGAACACCGCGGCGAGCGGCGTGCGCGCACCCGATTCGTAATTCGCGCCGGTCCGGTTGAACGATCCCGATGTCGGATAGCTGGACGTGAATGCACCGGCGATATTCGCGAGGCCCTGGCCGATGAATTCCTGGTTACCGTCGATCCGCTGGCCCGACTTGACGGCGACGGCGCGGCCGGACGAGATCGCTTCGGTGAGCCCGATCACGGTGAGCGCAAGCGCCACCGGCACGAGCTCGTGCCAGGTCTGCGGCGCGAGGTCCGGCACGCTGAACGGCGGAATGGCGGAAGGCAGGGGTCCCAGCGTCGCGACCTGGGCGAGGCCCAGTTTCGCGAGCACGAAAGCGAAGATCGCGCCGACGACGATTCCGCTCAGCAGATGAGGCACTTTCGGCAGATAGTGCTTGCCGACGAGCGCGGCAACGAGCGTGACGACCCCGACGGCGGTGACCCACGGCTCGATTTCGCGGACGTGGTCGACGAACGTCGTCAGCGCCGCAATGAAGTTGACCTGCTGCGGAACGACCAGCCCGAAGAAGTTCTTGAGCTGTGCTCCGATGATCAACAGCGCCGCCCCGGCAGTGAAGCCAACGATGACCGTCGTCGATATGAAATTGACGAGCGCGCCGAGTCGCGCCAGCCCGAGCGAGAGCTTGATCAGTCCCACCATCAGGTTGAGCGTCAGCACCAGCGCGACGTAGTGCGGCGAAAACGGCGTCGCGATCGCGCCGAGCGTCGCGAACACCATCAGCGACGTGGCGTTGGTCGGTCCCGAAACGAGGTGCCACGACGAGCCCCACAGGGCGCCGACGATGGCCGGGACCATCGCGCCGTAGAGGCCGTATTCCGGCGGCAGGCCGGCGAGCGTCGCGAACGCGACGCCTTGCGGCAGCACGATGATTGCGGACACGAGACCCGCGAAGAGATCCGCGCGCAGCGATTGGCGGTTGATCCGCGCCTTCCACGCAAGGAAAGGCAGCGCGCGTCGAATGAAGGAATCCACTGAGGCGACCGGAAACGCAAAGCCGAATGATGCGGTCTTCGCACCAGTCGCCGCAAATTATCCGGAAGCGCGGGGCCTGCGACGCGCAGCAAGCGGCCGACCGGCGGTCGGGCGTGAAAGAAATCCTTGTGACTACGCCGCCACGCGCGCGGCGGTGTCGGTCGGGCGCGGCGCCGGGGCGGGCCGCTGCGGCGTGCGTATCTCCGACGCGCTCGCCGCGAGCGATGCAATGACGCACGACGCCATGCGCACTTCCATCGGATCCGAGCGCGCAGGCGCGATGATCGGCACTTTCGCGCCGAGCACGATCCCGGCGGCGAGACCATGCGTGACGCCGGTGAGTGTCCTCAGCACCATGATCGCGGCTTCCATCGTCGGCGCGATCAACACGTCGGCGCGTCCGGCAACTTCCGACTTCGTGCCGCTTGCGCGCGCCGATTCCGGATCGAGGGCAAGGTCCGGCGTCAGCGGCCCGTCGACGATCGCGGATCCGAACGCGCCTTGAAGCGCCATCTGCTTCAGCGCGACCGCGTCCGTCGTCGAAGGGAAGGCGGGCGAGGGCCCGTCCATCGCGGCGAGGATCGCGACGTTGGGCGATGCGACACCCAGTGCGACGGCAAGCATCGCCGTGCTCGCGACGATGTCGCGCTTCGCGGCAAGATTGGGATTGATGTTGAGTTGCGCGTCCGCGACCAGCAAGCCGCGGTTTTGCCCGGGCAGATCGACGAAGTACGCATGCGACAAGCGCCGCTCAGTGCGAAGCCCCGAATCGGCCAGCGCGACCGGCGCGAGGAAATCCTCGTTGCCGAGGCTGCCCTTGATCAGCGCCGCGACCTTGCCTTCGCGCGCGAGGGTGACGGCACGTTCGCTCGCGGCGCGCGGCTCGTCGGGTGTGTCGACCAGGGCGAGGCGCGAGATGTCGAGGCCGAAACGATTCGAGAGATCGCGGATGCGTGCCTCCGGCCCGACCAAGGTCGGCGCGATGTAGCCTGCAAACGCGCCCGAAAGCGCGAGCTGCAGGGCGTCGGCGTCGCACGGGAAGACGACGGCGGCGGAGAGCGGAGGCTTCATCCGCGTCCGTTCGACCAGCTTCTGCACGTGCATCCGGGTCGGCATGGACCTTAGGGTGGCAAAAGGCCTAGCGCATTGTCAACCGGTTGGGCCGATTGAGAAAAGCTCTGCTGCCCGCTGGCCGATGGACCGCAGGGACCTGCAGATAGACGGCGCGACCGGCCGCGCCGAAACGTGACAGCAATTTGTCAGGTTCGCCCTTTCCAGGGGACGAGCGCCCGCTCGACGCGCCGCATGAGGAGATCGAATACATACGCGACGGCCCCGATGACCACGATCCCCATGATCACGACATCGGTCCGCAGGAAGTTCGACGCGTTCAGCACCATCTGCCCGAGGCCCGCGGTTGCCGCCACCATTTCCGCGGCGACGAGCGTGGTCCAGCCGAAGCCGATCGCGATCCGCATGCCCGTCAGGATCTCCGGCATTGCCGCGGGGATGATCACGTACCGGATCACCTGCCACTTCGACGCGCCCATCGAATACGCGGCGTTGATCTGTTCGATGGTGACACCTCGTACCCCGGCGCGCGCTGCCATCGCGAGCGGCGCGAAGCACGCGAGGTAGATGAGCACGACCTTCGCCGTCTCCTCGATGCCGAACCAGATCACGATGAGGGGCAGATACGCGAGCGGCGGCAACGGCCGATAGAACTCGAGCGGCGGGTCGAAGATGCCGCGCGCGATGCGCGACACGCCCATCGCGATTCCGACCGGCACGGCGGTCACGACGGCGAGCAAGAACGCTGCGAAGACGCGGAACATGCTCCACCAGAAGTGCTCGGAGAGGGGCTTCCCACCCTGGATATCGCCTTTCCATGCGTCGGCAAAGCTCGTGACGATGCGCTCCGGCGTCGGGAGGAAGAGGTCCTTGATCCAGCCGTAATGCGTCGCGACCCACCACAGTGCGAACAGCGCGATCACCGTGATCACGCTGATCCACGTGCTCGCTCCTTCACCCGGCAGACGGTAGCCCTGGATTGCGGGCACCGGCCGGTGCGTGGCGCTCTCGCGCTCAGCCGTATCGGGGGTCGCAGCGTCGGGCGCCAGCGGCACCGGCGCCGCGTTTTGAACGAGGATGTTCCCCGGCGATGGATCGGAATCAGGCGGCATGCGCGAGTGTTGCGGGTGGGGATTGCACGATGCGCAACACGTCCTCGCGCAGGCGAATGAATTCCGGGTCGGACTTCACCGCCCGCGCGTCCTTACAGTCGATGAAGCGCCTTCCGAAGTCCAGCCGGTAACGGTGCGCGATGCGACCGGGGGACGGCGTCATCACGATCACCTCAGTCGCCAGGAACAGCGCTTCCTCGACGCTGTGGGTGATGAAGAAGAACATCTTCTTTGTCTGCCACCAGAGGGCGAGGATCAACTCCTGGAGTTGCTCGCGCGTGAGCGCATCCAGCGCGCCGAGCGGCTCGTCCATCAGCATCACTTCGGGATCGCTCGCAAGCGCCCGGGCAAGCCCGACGCGCTGCTGCATGCCGCCGGAGATCTGGTAGATCGGGTAACGCGCGAACTTCTCCAGGCCGACCTGCCGCAGCTTCTCCATGGCGATGTTCGTGCGCTCGGGCGACGGCACGCCGCGCATGCGGAGGCCGAATTCGACGTTGCGGATCACGTCGAGCCACGGCATCAGGGCGTGCTTCTGGAACACCACGCCGCGCTCCGCGCCCGGGCCGGTCACGCGTCGTCCGTCGAGGACCACTTCCCCTTCCGACGGCTGCAGGAAGCCCGCGATGCACGAGAGCAGCGTCGTCTTGCCGCAGCCGGACGCGCCGAGCGCGACGACGAAGTCGCCCGGATCGAGCGCGAGATTGATGTCGGAAAGCGCGAGCGTCGATGCGCCGGTGGTGCCGGCGTAGTTGACGCTCAAGTGGCGGACTTCGAGCTTGCTCAACGGCCTGAAGTTTCCATCAACGTCGACCGGCGCGTCGCCATCAGCACGAACCCCCGCGCGTTGAGCGTCGCTTGCGGCGACGCTCCAACGCGTCGAGTTATCCCGTCGCGCTCGCGACGGGAAAATCTACTTCGCCGCTTCCTGCGCGTAGCTCGGATTCACTCCCACCGAGTAGTCCGGCAGCGTCTTCTCGATCTGCTTTTGCGACAATTGAAAATCCGCTGTCGCCGTCAGCGCCTTCGCGGCGACGCTGTTCTTGCCGCCGCCCAGCCACACCGTGGTCTGCTCGGTCAGCGTCGGAAACTTGTAGAGCGCCATCCCGGCGGGCACGTCCTCGGGCTTCGCGCCGGACCATTTGGCGACCGCCTTGACCTCGGGCGAATCGGCGGTCCACTTGGCCTTGTTGGCACGGTAGTTCGCATCGGAGGCGGCAAGGATCTTGACGAACTTCACCATGAAATCGCGGTTGTTCTTCGCCCAGTCCTTGTTGACGATGTAGCCGTCGAACGTCGCCTTTCCGGTTTCCGCCGACAGCTTCCCGGACGAGAGGATCACCTTGCCGTCCTTCTTGACCTCGGCCAGCACCGGATCCCAGATCCACGTCGCCTGGATGTCGCCACGCTGCCACGCCGCGCGCACTTCCGGCGGACGCATGTTGAGGATCTGCACGTCGGCCGGATTCACGCCCGCCTGGGCCAGCGCGACCATCAGATGGAAATGCGTCGTGGAATTGAACGGCAGCGCGATCTTCTTGCCCTTCAAGTCCGCGACCGAGTTGATACCCGAGCCGTTCTTCGCGACGAGCGCCTCGGCGTCGCCGATGTCGTCGAGAATCCAGAACAGCTCGTAGGGCTCGCCGCGCGAAAGCGCCGCCGCGATGCCGGCCGAGCCGACTTCGCCCACCTGGACTGCGCCGGATGCCATCGCCTTGATGACCTCGCCACCGCCGCCGAACTGCTTCCAGTTGATCTTGTAGCCGGTGGCCTTCTCGATCTCCTTCGTCTCCTGCGCGTAACGATAGGGATCGACCATGTCCTGGTACCCGATCGTGACTTCCTTCTGCTGCGCGAACGCGACGCCGGAGATGATCGCCACGAGCGCAAATCCGCCAACCAGCTGTCTCAGTGAAGTTTGCATCGTGTCCCCCTGAAGCGTATGAGCCTTCCTTCGTGCGAGTGAGGCCGAGTATGGCGCGTCACTGATTCGCTGAACGACGCTCGCCACCGGCGAATTGCCGAGCCTCCATGCTAGAGCTCGTCCAGCGTGCGACGCAGAATGTCGCGCATGGTGTCGATATGCGCGCGCTCGGCGATGAGCGGTGGCGCGAGGAGCGCCGAATCGCCGGTCGTCTTCAAGTTGAGCCCGTTGTCGAACAGCTTCTTCTGGAACACGTAGCCGCGGCGCCCCGGGACGCCATCGGACGCGACGTCGACCGCGGCGAACATCCCATAGCCGCGAATGTCCGTGACGTTCCTGGCATCCTTGAGCGACATGATCGCTTCCTGAAAGTACGGCGCCAGCGCCTTTCCACGCTCGAACAGCCCTTCCTTCTTGTAGATGTCGAGCGTGGCGAGGCCCGCCGCACAAGCCGCGGGATGGGCGGAGCAGGTGTAACCGTGGAAAAGCTCGATTGCATTTTCCGGGGCGGCCGAGACGATGGTGTCGTGGACGCGTTCGGAGACTGCGACGGCACCCATCGGCTGCGCCGCATTGGTGAGCGCCTTCGCCATCGTCATCAGGTCCGGCGTTACGCCGAAGCTTTGCGCCGCGAACGGCTCGCCGGTACGGCCGAAGCCCGTGATCACTTCGTCGAACACAAGCAGGATGCCGTGCTGGTCGCAGATCTCGCGCAGCCGTTTCAAATACCCTTGTGGCGGCACGATGCAGCCGGTCGAGCCCGCGATCGGCTCCACGAAGCACGCCGCGATGTTCTCCGCGCCGTAGAGATTGATGAAGCGCGTCAGGTCCTCGGCCAGTTCCTTGCCGTGTGCGCCCTCGCCCCAGGTGAAGAAGTTTTCCTTGAGATGCGTGTGGCGCATGTGGACAACGCCCGGCACACCGGGTCCGAACTTGCGCCGGTTGCTGATGATGCCCGACAGCGCAACGCCGCCAAAGTTGACGCCGTGGTACGCGCGCTCCCGCGAGACGAACATCGTGCGGCCGGCCTGGCCGCGCGCGTTGTGGTAGGCGAGTGCGACCTTCATCGCCGTGTCGACGGCTTCCGACCCCGAGTTGGCGAAGAAGATCCGGTTCAGGTCCCCGGGCGTCAGCTCGGCGATGCGCGACGCGAACTCGAAGCTCTTCGGGTGCGCGCGCAGAAACGGCGCCACGTAGTCGAGCTCGAGCAGCTGCTGGTGGACCGCTTCGGCGATTTCCTTCCGCGAATGTCCTGCCGCGACGCAGAACATGCCGGACGAAGCGTCGATGATCTTCTCGCCGCGGTCGTTCCAGTAGAACATGCCTTCGGCGCGCACGGCGATCTTCGGATCGGACTTGAAGTCGCGATTCGGCGTGAACGGCATCCAGTATTCGTCGAGCGACAGCGGTGATGCCTTCGGGTGGTCGCGCAACTTGAATTCGGCATGGCCCATCGTCTTGGTCTCCGGTCGATACGCCGGCGGTCTGCCGCCGGACGTCTTATGTGTAATGATATGCCTTTGCAACACCGGCCGCGCGCCACGAGCGCAAGAAGAAGCCGCGACACGCAAAATAAGCCTCCGCGTCGGCGGGTCGTTTGTCCACGAGACTTTCATCCCGGAAGAAAACCATGCGCATCGGCGTCCCCAAGGAAATCAAGGTTCTCGAAAATCGCGTCGGCTTGACCCCGGAGTCGGTCCGCGAGGTCGTGCATCAAGGGCACGAGGTCGTCGTCGAGCGCGATGCGGGGCAGGGAATCGGCATGGTGGACGACGACTACGTACGCGCAGGCGCGAAGGTGGCCGCCACGGCGCGCGAGGTCTTCGGCGCAGCCGACATGATCGTCAAGGTGAAGGAGCCGCAGGCCGTGGAGCGCGCGATGCTCCGCAAAGGCCAGGTGCTCTTCACTTATCTCCATCTCGCGCCGGATCCGGAGCAGGCGCGCGACCTGATCAAGAGCGAGGCGATCTGCATCGCGTACGAGACGGTCACGTCGTCCTCCGGCGGATTGCCGCTGCTTGCACCGATGTCCGAGGTGGCCGGACGCATGGCGGTACAGGCCGGCGCGCATTTCCTCGAAAAGGCGCATGGCGGCAAAGGCGTGCTGCTCGGCGGCGTCCCGGGCGTCGATCCGGCGAAAGTGGTCGTGCTGGGCGGCGGCGTCGTCGGAACGCACTCGATCCACATCGCGCTCGGCATGGGCGCCGAGGTCTGGGTGCTCGATCGCAGCGTCGACGTGCTGCGGCGGCTGTGGGCGCAGTTCGGCCGCCCGCTCAATACCGTGTTCTCGACGCGCGACGCGATCGAGCGCCACGTGCTCAATGCCGATCTGGTGATCGGCGGCGTGCTCATTCCCGGTGCCTCCGCGCCGAAGCTCGTGACGGCGGCGATGGTGAAGAAGATGAAGCCGGGCTCGGTCGTCGTCGACGTCGCAATCGATCAGGGCGGATGCTTCGAGACCTCGCGTCCGACGACGCACGCCGAGCCGACGTACATCGTCGACGGGGTCGTGCACTACTGCGTCGCGAACATGCCGGGCGGCGTGCCGCGGACGTCGACGTTCGCGCTCAACAACGCGACGCTGCCCTTCGTGCTCGCGCTTGCGGAGAAGGGATGGAAGCGCGCACTCGCCGAGGACCCGCATCTGAAGAACGGCCTCAACATCGCCTTCGGCAAGGTCACCTGCGAGCCGGTCGCGGAGGCGCTCGGTTATCCCTTCGTTCCGCCGGAGACTCTATTGCAATGACCGCGCCGCGATAGCGCGGATACCCAGCGAACGGTTCGCAAGGATTCCCGAGCGAAAGACCCGCGATCGAGCCGGATCGATCGCGTCCTAGCTGTCGATGCATTTCACTTTGTCGCGGGTGGAAGCTTGCAGCCGGGAATGGATTCGACCTTGTCGACGACGGGCCGCCAATCCGGCGTGGTTGCGCTCGCGAATTGCGTATTGATGTAGTAGCGCTTGCAGGGCGCGAGCTCGAGCTCCATCACGATGCTCGAGGCCTGGAGGCCTTTGCGTGTCGCACCCTGAACGCCGATGTGGCGGATGCCCGGCTCCGTCTTGACAATGTGGTAAGGCGTCGCGCGCCCGTCGATCGACTTGATGATGGCCGGCGCGCGATTGAGCGGCGCTTTCGAGTACTGGATGCCGGTGACTTCGCTCCATGTCGGGCCGATCTTTTCGACGGCCGCTGCGCTGGACGCGACGATCACGGCGGCAAGGAACGCGACGGTTCTGCGCATACGGAGGTCCGAGTCGAGTGGGCGAGCGAGCATCATACTTGCCCCGCTTTCGCCTCGCCTATACCATCGGCCACATCCTCCGGAGGGTCGCGGCCGTGACCGTGACAAGACGGATGCCCGTCCCGCGCGAAACCCGCCCGCTGCCGACGCCTCGCGTCACCGATCGCCGCGTCGAGTACTCGACGTGCTACATGTGCGCGTGCCGCTGCGGCATCAAGGTGACGCTGGAAGACGGCGCCATCCGCTTCATTCAGGGCAATCCTGACCATCCGGTGAACCATGGCGTGCTGTGCGCCAAGGGTTCCGCCGGCATCATGAAGCAACTCTCGCCGGCGAAGCTTAAGAAGCCGTTGCTCCGCAAACCCGGAAGCGAGCGCGGCGCAGGCGAGTTCGTCGAGGTCGAATGGGACGAGGCGCTCGACCTCTTGACCGCGCGGCTGAAGAAAATCCGCTCGACGAATCCGGCAAAGCTCGCGTTCTTCACCGGCCGTGATCAGATGCAGGCGCTCTCCGGGATGTGGGCGCAGCAGTTCGGAACCCCGAACTGGGCGGCGCACGGCGGATTCTGCTCGGTCAACATGGCGGTCGCCGGTCTGTACACGATCGGCTTCTCGTTCTGGGAGTTCGGCGCGCCCGACTGGGATCAGGCGAAGTATTTCGTGATGTGGGGTGTCGCCGAGGACCATTCGTCGAATCCGATCAAGATCGGCCTCGAGAAGCTCAAGCGTCGGGACGCCAAGTTCGTGTCGATCAATCCGGTGCGGACCGGCTATTCGGCGATCGCCGACGAATGGATTGCAGTGCGGCCCGGCACCGACGGGCTCCTCGCTCTTGCGATCGTGCACGTCCTGCTGTCCGACGGTACGATCGACTTCGCCTATCTCGCGCGCTGCACGAACGCACCGTGGCTGGTGATCCAGGCGCCCGGGATGAGCAACGACGGTCTGTTTGCGCGCGATCAGGACGGCGCGGCGCTTGCCTTCGACGAGACGACGCGATCGTTTGTCGCGGCGACCTCGGCTGACATCAAACCCGCGCTGTTCGGCACGTACACGCTCCCCAACGGACACACGGCGAAGACGGTGCTGTCGCTCGCCGCCGAACGCTACCTCGATCCCGCGTATGCGCCCGAGGCTGTCGCTTCGCATTGTGGCGTTCCGGCGGAAACGATTCGCAGACTGGCGCGCGAGATGGCGCACGTTGCGTTTCAGGAAACCGTCGAGCTGCCGATTCGCTGGACCGACATGTGGGGGCGCACGCACGAGACGGTCGTGGGGCGTCCGGTGGCGATGTATGCGATGCGCGGGATCTCCGCGCATTCCAACGGCTTTCACACCTGCCGCGCACTGCACCTGATCCAGATGCTGCTGGGCGCACTCGAGGGGCCGGGCAATTTCCGCGCACGGACGCCTTATCCGCGGCGCATTCCGGTGCGCACGTTGCCCGAGAACGATCCCGCGGTGATCTTCGCGCCGGAGATGCCGCTCAAACGCATGCCCAACGGCAATCCGACGCAGCCGGAGGAGCTTGTCATCGACGCGAACGGACGGCCGCTTCGCATCGATCACGCTTATTCATGGGAGACGCCGCTGTCCGCGCACGGGATGATGCACATGGTCATCACGCACGCGGCGAATCGGGATCCGTATCCGATCGACACGCTGATCCTATTCATGGCGAACATGGCGTGGAACTCGACGATGAACACGCCGGGGATCCGTGAACTCCTCGCCAAGAAAGAAGCCGATGGCGCGTACTCGATTCCGTTCCTGGTGGTCGTCGACGCGTTTCAGTCCGAGACCGTGAGCTTCGCCGATCTCGTGCTGCCCGATACGACGTATCTCGAGCGTTACGACGCGATCTCGCTCCTCGACCGGCCGATCTCCGAGCCCGACGCCGCGTCGGACGCGATTCGCCATCCGATCGTCGCACCGGATCGGGATGTGCGCGCGTGGCAGGAGGTGCTGGTCGAGCTCGCTTCGCGCCTCAAGTTTCCCGCCTTCACCAAGCCGGACGGGGCGCGAAAGTTTTCAGGCTACAAGGATTTCATCGTCAACTACGAGAAGCTGCCAGGCATCGGATTTCTTGCGGGGTGGCGGGGGAAGGATGGCCGATCTCCGCTTCGCGGCGAGCCGAATCCAAGGCAGTGGGAAGCCTACCTCGAGCACCAGTCTTTCTTCACCTATCCGTGGCCGGAGCACATGCGCTATTACCGGCACATCAACCGCGACTATCTCGAGTTCGCGGAGCGGCATGCGCTGTTCGGGACGCCGCCCGTGCCGGTGATCATGCAGATCTATTCGGAGCCGCTGCAGAAGTTCCGCCTTGCCGGGCAGGGCATCTATCCCGGGCCCAAGCCGTCGAGCGCGGTCGATAAGGAGCGTCTTGCGCGCTATTTCGACCCGCTGCCATTCTGGTACGAGCCGCTCGAAGCGCAGCGAGTGGCAGCCGACGACTATCCGTTTCATGCGATCACGCAGCGTCCGATGATGATGTATCACTCGTGGGACTCGCAGAACGCGTGGCTGCGGCAGATCCTCGCCGCGAATCGCCTGTACATGAACCGTGGGAGCGCGCATAAGCTCGGCCTCGCGGACGACGACTGGGTCTGGGTCGAATCCCATCACGGGAGGATTCGCTGCCAGCTCCGCACGATGGAGGGCGTCGAGCCGCACACGGTGTGGACGTGGAATGCCGTCGGCAAGGCGCGCGGGGCGTGGGGGCTGCACGACCGTGCGTCCGAAGCGACGGCGGGATTCCTGCTCAATCATCTGATCTCCGAACTCTTGCCGAAGAGCACAGGCGATGCGCGTCGCCTCACGAATTCCGATCCCGTGACGGGGCAGGCGGCGTGGTTCGACCTGCGCGTGCGAATCACCAAAGCATCACCGCAGGAATCGGGGGTCGAGCCCAGATTCGAGTGCCGCTACCAACGCGACGGTGAAGCGCCAGCGCCGAGCGTGCTTTGCTGGCCGGAGCGGGAGAGCGACCGATGAAGCTCGGCCTCGTCATCGATCTCGACACCTGCGTCGGTTGCCACGCGTGCGCGACCGCGTGCAAGGAATGGAACGGCGCTTCCGCAATCAGCGGTCCGCTCGCCGACTATGATCCCTATGGCAAGGAACCATCGGGCGTGTGGTTCAACCGCATCCGCCATTACGAGGTCGGCGAGTTTCCGGCCACCAAGACGATCAATTTTCCGATGTCGTGTCTGCACTGCGAGGACGCGGCGTGCGTGACTGTATGTCCGACCGGCGCGTCGTACAAGCGCGACGACGGCATCGTGCTCGTCGACCAGGACCGGTGCATGGGCTGCAACCTCTGCGCCTGGGCGTGTCCTTACGGCGCCCGCGAGCTCGATCAGGTCTCGGGCACGATGAAGAAGTGCACGCTGTGCGTCGATCGCATCTTCGATCAAGCACTGCCCGATGCGGAGCGACAGCCGGCGTGCGTGCTCGCCTGTCCGGCGCACGCGCGCTTTTTCGGCGACTTCGACGATCCGCAATCCACTGTCTCCAGGATTTCGGAGGAACGCGGTGGCTTCGGTTTGCTGGAGGACCTGGGTTATCGACCGGTCAACCGCTATCTGCCGCCGCGCGCGCCGCCGCGTGTCGCGACCGAAGCGTCGGATTCCACGCCGAGCGTGTCCGATCCAGCGTCCGCGTTGCGACGCTTGATCGACGCCGCACGGCGCTGGTCGGCGTCGTAGAAGGCGCAACTCCGGATGAAACCCGCGCTGTCGGTGCTCCTGTTCACGGTGGCCTCGGGCGCCGGGCTCGGACTCCTTGCCTTGTTGGCGCTGTTCGATCTCGCGGGCATGGCGTCAGGCGCGCCCGCACTTTCTCCGCCGACGCCGTTCCGCGCACTGTTGACCGGAATCGCGCTGACCATTCTCGGGCTGTGTGCCTCCACACTGCACCTTGCCAACCCGCGCAACGCGTGGCGATCGTTCACGCGGTTTCGGACCTCGTGGCTGTCGCGCGAAGCGGTGTTCGCCTTGCTGTTGCTGGGCGTCGCGATGCCATACGGATGGACGATCGCGATCGGGGATCGCGGGGGCGCACGCGCAATCCTTGCGATCGCGACGTGTCTCCTCGCGTGGACGGTGCTCGTCTGCACCGCGATGATCTATGCGAGCCTGAAGCCGATCCCGCGCTGGCATACGGGGTGGACGCCGGCAACCTATCTCGCGCTCGGACACTGGACCGGCGCGCTCTGGCTCGTTGCGCTCGCGCATCTCGGAGCGACGATCGACACGTCAGTCGAGATCGCTGCGGGCGCCCTGGGGCTCGTCGCGCTCGTCGTGAAGATCGGATACTGGCAGCACGTTGCGCGCTCGCCGCCGGTCACGCTGGAGGATGCGATCGGCGTCGCGCGCGGTGTTCGACCCCCCGGCGCGCCCGGCGCCACGGTGATGCGGGCGCGGCTTCTCGACACCGGTCACACGCACGGCACGTTCCTCACTCAGGAGTTCGGCTACTCACTTCATCCGGCGCCGCGCCTGCTCGCGCGCGCGGCATTCGTGGTGCTCGGCGTGCTGTACCCGCTCGCGTGGATCGTCACGGGTGAAACGGGACTCGTGTCCGCGATCCTTGCCGTCGCAAGCGGCATGATCGGCGTCTTCGCGGAACGCTGGCTGTTCTTCGCCGAAGCGCGTCACACCGTTCGGCTGTATCACGGCGAGGCACGCACGTGATCGAATGGTTTTGTGTCGTGTGGGGCGACGGGATCGATCACCGTCGCGTTCCGCGGCACCACGCCAGCGCGTGATGCAAGGGATCGCGTGCACCGGCTGCGGTGCGAAGAATCGCACTGACCGGAAATTCTGCGGGGAATGTGGCGCTCCGCTGCCCAGACTCTGCTCGAAGTGCGGATTCGCGAACGACGCCGGGGATCGGTTCTGTGGCGGCTGCGGCGCGGCGCTGATCGTCGGCGCAGCCACACCGGCGCAGGCAGGTGCCGCGGATGCGCTCGAGGCCGAGCGCCGCCCGGTGACGGTGCTGTTCGCGGATCTCACCGGTTACACCCGGCTGTCGCAGGCGCTCGACGCCGAGGACGTGCATCGGCTGCTCGAGAAATTCTTCGCGGTGGTCGACGGCATCGTCGAGCGTTTCGACGGCACGGTCGACAAGCATATCGGCGACGCGGTGATGGCGGTGTTCGGTGCGCCGGTCGCACACGGCGATGACCCGCTGCGGGCGCTGCGTGCAGGCAGCGAAATCCTGCTGGCGCTGCCCGGCGCCGGCGCGGAGTTCGGTCACGACCTTGCGGCACACATCGGCATCGCGACCGGCGAGGTCGTCGCGAGCGGGCTGGGCAGCGATCGCCATCGTGCGTACACGGTCATCGGTCCTTCGGTGAATCTTGCCGCGCGTCTTGTCGAAGTCGCGGCCGCGGGCGAAATCGTCGTCGATGACGGCGTACACGACGCGGCTTCCGCCAACGCGCGCTTTACCCCGCTCGAAGCGATTCGGCTCAAGGGCATCGATCGACCGGTGACGGCGTGGCGGTTCGTCGGTCTGAACGATGATGTGCGCGACTTCGGTGAGCGGCCGTTCGTGGGTCGCGCCCGCGAGCGCGCCGAACTCGCGGGAGTGCTCGATGCTTGCGCGGGAGGGCGCGGCGGTAGCGCCGTGCTGGTCCGTGGCGAGCCCGGCATCGGCAAATCGCGTCTCATCGCCGAGCTGGCGCGAGCGGCGCAGCGCGCGGGGTTCACCTGCCACACGGGGCTGGTGCTCGACTTCGGGATGGCAAAAGGACGCGACGCGATACGGGAGATCGTCGCGAGCCTCGTCGGGTTGCCGCCCGGCGCGGACGCCGATCTGCGGCAGCAGGTTCTGGAAGACGCGCCGCGCCGCGGACTGATGACGGACGAGCGCCTGCCGTTTCTCGCCGATCTCCTTGACCTGCCGCAGCCCGCGCATTCGCGCGATCTGTTCGAGGCCATGGACAACGCGGCGCGGCAGCGCGGACGGGTCGACGCGCTCCTTCACCTATTACAAAAGGCTGCGGGCGAAGCGCCACGGCTCGTCACCATCGAGGATCTGCACTGGGCGGACGCGATCACGCTCGACTACATCACGGGAGTCATCCGGATGCTTCGCCGAATGCGCGTCGTGCTGGCCCTGACGACTCGCATCGAGGGCGATCCGTTGGAGGGACTGCGCCGCACCGTGATGGACCGTACCCCGCTCGTCCGGCTCGACCTCGGGCCGCTTGGGGAGGAAGAAGCGCTCGCGCTGGCCGGTGGGTTGATCCAGACATCCGAGCACTATGCGCGCCGGTGCATCGAGCGCGCCGGCGGCAACCCGCTGTTCCTGGAGCAGCTCTTGCACGCGGTGGACGAACACGAGCATCGACTGCCTGCCTCGCTGCACAGCCTCGTGCTGGCGCGCATGGATCGCTTGCCGGAACGCGAGCGGACGGCGCTTCGCGCCGCTTCCGTCGTCGGTCAACGCTTTCCGCTCACCCTGCTGCGCGAGCTGATGAATGCACCCGACTACGATTGCTCGACGCTCGTCGCCCATCACCTCGTACGCGTCGATGGCGACGATGTCCGGTTCGTGCACGCACTCATCCGCGATGGTGTCTACGCTTCGCTCACGCGGCCGCGCCGCATTGCGCTGCACGCCGCCGCGGCGAACTGGTACGGCGAGCGCGATCTTGGCTTGCGCGCCGAGCATCTGGAGCGCGCGGAGGCCGCCGAGGCGCCGCGGGCTTATCTCGCCGCGGCGGAAGCGCAGACTGCGGCGCTGCATGCTGAGCGCGCACTTGCGCTTGCTGACCGAGGATCAGCAGTGGCGCGCGAGCCGTGCGACCTGTTCGCGCTCAATCGACTCCGTTCGCAGCTCCTTCTCGACGCGGGAGATGGCAAGGCCGCCGTCGCGGCAGGCGAGATCGCGTTCAACGCCGCCTCCACGCCGCGGGAGCGTTGCCGCGCGCTGCTCGACATCGCGGCCGGGCATCGACTTACGGCGGATCTCGATGCGGCGCTGGCAACGCTCGCGAAGGCGGAGCGTCTCGCCGGCGACGGCGACTTGAGCGCCGAAGCGGTCGAGCTGCATTACCTGCGTGGCAGCATCGAGTTCGCCACGGGACGGATCGAGGCGTGCCGTGCCGAGCACCAGGTCGCGTACGAAGGCGCCCTCGCACTGTCCGATTCGGCGTGGGAAGCGCGAGCGGTGAGCGGGCTTGCCGACGCGGACTACGCGCAGGGTCTGATGCGCACTGCGCACCAGCGCTTCGCCCGATGTGTCGCGCTGTGCGAGGCGAACAGCCTTGCGCGGATCGTGATCGCAAATCGCGTGATGGTCGGCCACTGCCAGATCTACCTCAACGAATTCGACGCGGGACTTGCTGAGATGCGCAGCGGGATCGACGCTGCGGTTCGTATCGGCAACCGTCACACCGAGATGTTCGCCGTGCAATCGTGCGGGCTGTCGCTCGTCGCCTGCGGGCGTGTCGTGGACGCGGAGCCGTATCAGGTTCGAGCACGTGCACTTGCCGAGGACCTCAACGCGCGGCGCTACCTCGCGATCATCCTGGCGCACCAGGCCGAGGCGTGGTTCCGCCAGGGGCGCCTGGACGAAGCGCGGGCCAACCTCGACCAGGCGCTCGCGTGGGCACGCGAGACCGGCATGGGCTTTCACGGCCCGATCATCCTTGGGCTCCTGATGAGACTCGCCCCGGATGCGAAGACCCGCACGCAGTACGCGGCGGAAGCGGAAGACCTCCTCGCGGCGGGCAGCGTCTCCCACAGCCAGTTCTTCTTCCGCCGTTACGGGATTGAAGATTGCATCGTCCATCGCGACGCGAAGGGTGCGCTGAAGCACGCCAGCGCGCTCGAGGCCTACACCCGCCGCGAGCCGCTTCCTTACACCGACTTCCTGATCCGGCGCGCCCGCGCACTCGCCGCGACGATCGATTCGCCCGCCGATCCGGAGGTGCTTAAGACCGTCCGCGCGCTCGAGGCCAAGGCGGTGTCGATGGGTTGGGTGCTGGATTGGCCGAGCTGAAACTAAATCGACAGTAGTATTGCGGCAGCGCTTCGGCTTTTCGGCCGATGGCGTAGGCTTCTGTTTAGGAACATTTTTTCGCTGCATCGTTTGCGTCTGCACGCCGTCATATTCAGTCACCGCACTGTCATTTGGCTGTAATACGCCAGCCAGACAATGCCGGCACGCATAAAGGACGGGGGAAAACACCATGCGACGCATCCATCTCGGGGTGATGGCGGCTACGCTCGCCACTGCACTATCTATTCAAGCGCAGGCGGCCGACATCACGGGCGCCGGTGCAACGTTTCCGTATCCGATCTACGCGAAGTGGGCCGAAGCTTACAAAGCGAAGACAGGTGTGGGAATGAACTATCAGTCGATCGGCTCCGGCGGCGGCATCGCACAGATCAAGGCGAAGACCGTCGATTTCGGCGCGTCGGATATGCCGCTCAAGCCGGAGGATCTGCAAGCGGCCGGACTCACGCAATTCCCAGCGATCATCGGCGGAGTCGTCCCGGTAGTGAACATTGAAGGCGTCGGCCCCGGCGCGATGAAGCTTACGGGTCCGGTGCTCGCGGACATCTACCTGGGCAAGATCAAGACTTGGAACGACAAGGCGATCGCCGATCTCAATCCGACGCTCAAACTGGCGGCGGATCCGATCACGGTGGTGCGGCGCTCGGACGGCTCCGGCACGACGTTCATCTTCACCGATTACCTGTCGAAGGTGAACGACGAGTGGAAGACCAAGGTCGGCTCGAGCACGGCGGTCGCGTGGCCCGAGGGCGTGGGCGGAAAGGGCAATGAAGGCGTGTCTGCCTACGTGCAGCGGATCAAGGGGTCGATCGGCTACGTCGAATATGCGTACGCCAAGAAGAACAAGATGGCCTACACGTCGATACAGAACAAGGAGGGACAGTTCGTCCAGCCCGAGGACGCAAGCTTTCAGGCCGCAGCGGCGTATGCAGACTGGAAGAACGCGCCGGGGTTCTACCAGATCCTCACCAACCAGCCGGGGAAGACCACGTGGCCGATCAGCGGCGCGAGCTTCATCCTGATGCACACCAAGCAGGACAAGCCGCAGAACGCCGCGGAAGTCCTCAAGTTCTTCGACTGGTCGTTCAAGAACGGCCAGAAGATGGCCGAGGAACTCGACTACGTGCCGCTGCCGGCGGAGGTCACCAAGGTGATCGCCGACGCGTGGAAGGCGGAGATCAAGGACGCCTCCGGCAAGCCGGTGTGGTGAAAAGCGGCGCGATCGTCACCGGGAAATTCCATGAGTGACCGGCTGGCGGAGCGGCGGGATTCGCCGCCCGCCGGCCTCCGTGCGGGGCAGAGTCGCAGCCGGATTCCGATCCCCGGCGCCACCTGAAGAGGGCAGTATCATGTCAGCCTCGCTCGCTGATTCGACCTTTCCCCTGCCCGTGGAAGAAGACGAGCCGAAGCGCGCCGAGCGCGGCCCCGGCCCGCCGTCCGCGTCCGGCGCCGCCGCGCGCTGGCAGGACGCGCTGTTCGAGCACACGACGCGCTTCTTCGCGGTGTTCGTGCTCGTCATGCTGCTCGGCATCATCCTGGCGCTCGCCTACGCGGCGATCCCGGCGATGCAGGCGTTCGGCCCGGCGTTCTTCGTCACCAACGTCTGGAATCCGGTCACCAAGCAGTTCGGCGCGCTCGCGCCGATCTACGGCACGCTGGTCACCTCGGCGATCGCGCTCTTGATCGGCGTCCCCGTGAGCTTCGGCATCGCGCTGTTCTTGACCGAGATGTGCCCGGTGGTGCTGAAGCGTCCGCTCGGGACCGCGGTCGAGCTGCTGGCGGCTATCCCGTCGATCATTTACGGGATGTGGGGCCTGTTCGTATTCGCCCCCTTCTTTGCCGATTACATCCAGCCGCTGCTGACCAAGATCTTCGGCAATATCTGGCTGATCGGGCCGCTGTTCCAGGGAGCGCCGAACGGCATCGGCATCCTGTCCGCGGGGATCATCCTGTCGGTGATGGTGATCCCGTTCATCAGCTCGGTAATGCGCGACGTCTTCGAGATCGTCCCGCCGGTGCTCAAGGAATCGGCCTACGGCATCGGATGCACGACGTGGGAAGTGGTGTGGAACGTCGTGCTGCCGTACACCAAGGTCGGCGTCATCGGCGGGATCATGCTCGGGCTCGGCCGGGCGCTGGGCGAGACGATGGCGGTCACGTTCGTCATCGGCAACGCCTACCGGATCAGCCGGTCGCTCTACGAGCCCGGCAACTCGATCGCCTCCGCGCTCGCCAACGAATTCAACGAGGCGGCCGACCCGGTGCACCGCGCGTCGCTGATCGCGCTGGGCCTCGTGCTGTTCGTGCTGACGCTGATCGTGCTTGCCGCGTCGCGCTACCTGATTGCGCGCCTTGCACGCGGCGAAGGTGCCAAGACGTGAGGCGCGCATGAGGGATCGCTACCGCCGCCGGCTGTTCGTGAACCGGTTCAATCTGGTCATGTCGCTGGCCACAATGGCATTCGGCATGATCTTTCTCTTCTGGATTCTGTTCATCCTGTTCAGGGACGGGGTCTCGGCGCTGTCAGCGACCCTGTTCACCGAGATGACGCCGCCGCCGGGCTCCGCCGGCGGCCTAGCGAACGCGATCTTCGGCAGCGTCGCGATCGTTGGAGTGGCGACGGTGGTGAGCACGCCGATCGGGATCCTGGCGGGCATCTATCTTGCCGAGTTCGGCAAGACCGGCTGGCTCGCGAAGGTGACACGCTTCATCAACGACATCCTGCTTTCCGCGCCGTCGATCATCATCGGACTCTTTGTCTACACGATCTACGTGATGCAGGTCGGCCATTTCTCCGGCTGGGCGGGCTCGGCGGCGCTCGGCCTGATCGCGATTCCCGTCGTCGTGCGCACGACCGAGAACATGCTGGCGCTGGTTCCCAGCAGCCTGCGCGAGGCCGCCGTCGCGCTCGGCGCCCCCATGTGGAAGGTGATTCTCATGGTGACGCTGCGCGCGGTCCGCGGGGGCGTCATCACCGGGGTGCTGCTCGCGGTCGCGCGCATTTCCGGCGAGACCGCGCCGCTCCTGTTCACCGCGCTGAACAATCAGTTCTGGAGTGCGGACATGAACGGGCCGATGGCGAACCTGCCGGTCGTCATCTTCCAGTTCGCGATGAGCCCGTTCGAGGACTGGAAGACGCTCGCCTGGGCGGGCGCGCTCCTCATCACGCTCGCCGTCCTGTTGCTCAACATTCTGGCGCGCACGGTGTTTCGCCAGAGCGCCGTCCGTTGAACCTCGAGGTTGCACATGAACGAGCAAACCCTGGTGGCCCGACCCGAAGTGAAAGCTTCGGAGCAGCCACCTGCCGCGCCCAAGATGTCGGTCAAGAAGCTCAACTTCTTCTACGGAAAGTTCCAGGGGCTGAAGAACATCAACCTTGACATCGGCGAGCGCCGGGTTACCGCGTTCATCGGGCCGTCGGGATGCGGCAAGTCAACGCTGCTTCGCACGTTGAACCGGATGTATTCGCTGTATCCGGGACAGCGCGCCGAAGGGCAAATCCTCCTCAACGGGCGCAATATCCTGGACGCGGGGACGGACTTGAACCTGCTCCGCGCCAAAGTGGGCATGGTGTTCCAGAAGCCGACGCCGTTTCCGATGTCGATCTACGACAACATCGCCTTTGGCGTGCGGTTGTACGAAAATCTCTCCAATCGCGACATGGACGAGCGGGTCGAATGGGCGCTCACTAAGGCCGCCATGTGGGAAGAGGCCAAGGATAAGCTGAAGCAGAGCGGCATGGCCCTGTCGGGCGGGCAGCAGCAGCGCCTGTGCATCGCGCGGGCAGTCTCCGTGAAGCCCGAAGTGCTGCTGCTGGACGAGCCGACGTCGGCGCTCGACCCGATCTCGACGGCGAAGATCGAGGAGCTGATCTCGGAGCTCAAGCCGGAGTACACGATCGCGATCGTGACCCACAACATGCAGCAGGCCGCGCGCGTTTCCGACTTCACCGCGTACATGTATTTGGGCGAATTGATCGAGTTCGGCGAGACGGACCAGCTGTTCCTGAAGCCGCAGCGCAAGGAAACGGAAGACTACATCACGGGCCGGTTCGGCTGACCCGGCAGACGGAAGAGGTGCAAGCGATGAGCGACCACACGAACAAGCAATTCGACGCCGAGATGGAGGGCATCCGCTCGGGCGTGCTGTCGATGGGCGGCATGGTCGAGAAGCAGATGACGCGCGCGATCGAAGCGCTGGAGGAAGAGGAAGACGGCGAGTTGATCGACGCGGTCGGGGCGGATGAGCAAGCGATCAACCAGCTCCAGATCTCGATCGACCAGCAGTGCGCGCAGATCATCGCGCGGCGGCAACCCACCGCAGTCGACTTGAGGATGATCCTGACCGTCACCAAGATCGTCAACGACCTCGAGCGCATCGGCGACGAAGTGAAGAAGATTGCGTACAAGGCGACGGAGACGCATGGCAACGACCGCCTGATGCGCGTGCGCTACTACGACGTGTCCCGCTCCGCGAGTCACGCGCTCGCGATGCTGCGCCTTGCGCTCGACGCTTTCGCGCGGCTCGACGTGACCGCGGCGGCGGAAGTCATCGACCGCGACGAGGAGATCGACGCGACGTTCGCCTCGATTCTGCGCCAGTTGATCAGCTACATGATGGAGGACCCGCGCACGATCTCGCCCGCCCTCGAGATCGTCTTCATCGCCAAGTCGATCGAACGTGCTGGGGACCACGCCAAGAACATCGCCGAAGCGGTGGTGCAGGTCGTGAAGGGCAAGGACGTGCGGCACGCCAGCGCCGCGGAGATTCGGGCGGAGGTTGCGCAACCGTGATGCCGACGATACTGGTAGTCGAGGACGAACCGGCGATCCTCGAGCTGCTCAAGGTCAACCTCGCCGACGCCGGCTACGACGTGCGCGCGGCGCCGGACGCGGAAACGGCACAGGCGGTGGTCAACGCAACGTTGCCGGATCTCGTGCTGCTCGACTGGATGCTGCCGGGCCAGTCGGGCCTCGCATTTGCGAAGCAGCTCCGTGCCGACACGCGGACGCGCGAGCTGCCGATCATCATGGTGACTGCGCGCTCCGACGAGTCGGACAAGGTCGCCGGCCTCGAGGCGTGGGTCGACGACTACGTGACCAAGCCGTTCTCGCCACGCGAGTTGAAGGCGCGCATCAAGTCTGTCCTGCGCCGACGGGCGCCCGAGGCGGCGCAGGAGGTGCTCGTTGCGGGCCCGCTGCAGCTCGATCCCGCGACGCATCGCGCCACCGCGCACGGACAGCAAGTGCATCTGGGACCGACCGAATTCCGCTTGCTGCGCTTCCTGCTCGCGCGTCCGGAGCGCGTGCACTCGCGCACGCAACTGCTCGACCAGGTGTGGGGCGATCAGGTGTACATCGAGGAGCGCACGGTCGATGTGCACATCCGGCGGCTGCGGGTTGCGCTCGAGCCGTTCGGCGTCGATTCGATGATCGAGACCGTGCGCGGGAGCGGCTATCGCCTCGCGGTGCCGCGCCCGACTTGAGGCTTCAAGTCCGCCGATGAAGGCGGAGTTTCGTCAGGGCATCATCGCTCCGTGCATCGTCGCGGGGCTCACGCTGTTGACCTGGATCGTCGTAGGACCGGCGTGGGCGCTCGGCGTGCTTGCGCTCGGCGCTGCGGGCATCATCGCCTTTCATCTCTACCATCTGCACCTTCTCGCAGAGTGGGCCAGGGATTCCTCGCACGCCGCGGTCCCGGAGGGCCGTGGAACCTGGACCGATGTCTTTGCGGCGATCTACAAGCACGTGCGCGTGCGACTCGCCTACGAGCGCGACTTGCGCCACATCATCGAGCGCTTCCGCCTGGCAGCCGAAGCGCTGCCGGACGGGATCGTCGTCCTCGACCGGAACAATCGCATCGAATGGGCCAACGCACGCGCCGTTGCGCAGCTCGGCCTCGACCCCAAGCAGGACATCGCGCAGCCGGTCGTCAATCTCGTGCGTCAGCCGGAGTTCCTGCGCTACCTCGAGGCTGGCGACTGGGGCGAGTCGGTCGTCGTGCCGTCGAGCCGCGCGGCCGGCCGGTCCCTCGCGTTGCAGCTCGTGCCGTACGCGGTCGACAAGAAGCTTCTCATGTCGCGTGACGTCACCGAGGTCGAGGCCGTCGCGCGGATGCGCCGCGATTTCATCGCAAACGTCTCGCACGAATTGAAGACGCCGCTTACGGTCATCAGCGGATTCGTCGAAACGCTGCAGGATCTGGACGTCGACGGCAGGCAGCGCTCGCGCTTCCTGCAGCTCATGCAGGAGCAGGCGCGAAACATGCAACGGTTGATTGCCGATCTCATCACGCTTTCGGCGCTCGAGAGCGAGCAGAATCCGCTGACCGACGAGCGCTTTGCCGTCGTGCCGTTGATGCTCGAGCTGTCGAACGACGCAAAGGCGCTCTCCAAGGGCGAGCACGAGGTGGAGCTCGATATCGGCGAGGCGGCGACGATCGTCGGCAGCCGCGAGGAGCTTGCGAGCGCGTTCGGCAATCTCGTGAGCAACGCGATCCGCTATACGCCGCCTGGGGGCAAGGTTACGCTCAGCTGGCGCGTCGACGCGGACGGCAGCGGCGAGTTCTCGGTAAGCGACACGGGCATCGGCATCGCGCCGGAGCACGTGCCGCGACTGACGGAGCGGTTTTATCGCGTGGATCGCAGCCGCTCGCGCGCGACCGGCGGCACGGGGCTCGGGCTTGCGATCGTCAAGCACGTGCTGATGCGCCACCAGGCCCAGCTCGACATCGAAAGCGAGATCGGTCGCGGCAGTACGTTTCGCGTTCGCCTTCCCAGGGAGCGCGTCGAACGGCTGGGGGTCGACGAGCCGGTGGTCAACGAGCTTCCGGGGATCGCGACGTAACGGGAGTAGACAAGATTCCAGGGTCGCGAGCCAACGGTTCGCTCGCGATCGCCGGAAGCTCGTTACAGAATCCCGGCCACCGCGCGACGACGTCTTTGGCGTCGTTCCCCTCGCGCAGGCGGCCGGGACCCCGACGCGGTCTTCTCGCCGCTTGTTCGACGCCGTCCTGAAGCGTCGTCCCCCTCGCGCAGGCGGCCCGGGACCCGGTCGCGGTCTTCTCGCCGCTCTTTCTGGCCGCTGTCTTAGCGCCGTCCCCGCCGCATAGGTGGCCGGGACCCAGCTTCGTCGCATTCGGAACCCGCGCGCTGGGCGCGAAGCTCCGCAAGCAAATCCCGCAGCGTGCTGCCGATCTTCCGCCGGCTTGCTGCAGGCGGTTCACCGGACTCGCGCGTTTTCGCGCCCGAATCGATGGACTGTTTGTCTTTGATGTCGTCCATGGCGGCTACTGTAGCGAGCGCGCACGACCGATTCGTCCCCTGACCGGGTGGGAACGCGGCGCGATCACACATGCGAATTTTCCGCACGTGCAAGCGAGCGCCGCATCGCGAAGGGACGAGCGGGGCGTTAGGGAAGCCATCGTTCAGCGGCGCCGTCACGCGTCAGGATCGATGTCGACGACTTTCCTGCCTGAGCAATGGTGATCGCCACCACCAGTGTGTCGCTGAAGACAGCGCCGTCGAGGGTACACGTCAGGGGCTGCGTGAGGCCGTCGACTGGGTACAATCGGGACCAGCCTGTCTTCGCTACGCGGGCGGTCGGACAGCCAGCGCGGTGGCGACGTCGGCGAACGATCAAGTGCAGGGGCACGAGGGGAGCTCGAGCGTGGACGGCGGAGCGCGGGCCAGCGAGGGAAGCGTCCTGGTCGTCGATGACCAGGAAGCAAACGTCACCCTCCTCGCGGATCTTCTTCATGTCCACGGCTTCGCCGTGGAGCGGGCGGCAAGCGGTGAAGAGGCACTCGCGACGATCGAGCGCCACGCGCCCGATATCGTTCTGTTGGACGTCATGATGCCGGGCCTCTCTGGCCTCGACGTCTGTCAGCGCCTGCGCGCGGATCCGCGCCATCGCGCGCTGCCGATCATCCTCGTCACGTCCCTCGACCCGGAGAAGGAGCGGATCCGCGGGCTCGAAGCGGGCGCGGACGATTTTCTTGCGAAGCCGGTCAACGTCCCCGAGCTCCTGGCGCGCGTGCGATCGCAAATGCGCGTGAAGCGCCTCCTCGACCAGACGCAGGCGCAGGCCGCCGAGCTCGCGTTGCTGAACGCGGAGCTGCAGCGGCGCGTCGACGAAAAGGTCAATGAGATCACGCGCCTTTCGCGCCTGCGGCGATTTTTGACGCCGCACCTTGCGGAGCGGATCGTGGCGGGCGGTCCCGACGATCCGTTGCAGTCCCATCGACGCGATATCGTGGTCGTGTTCTTCGACGTGCGCGGGTTTACTGCCTTCTCCGAGCGGAACGCGCCCGAAGACGTGATGTCCGTGCTGCACGAGCTGCATCAGGTTGTGGGGACGCAAACGCACCGCTTTCATGGCACGATCGAGCGTTTTGTCGGCGACGGCGTCATGGTGTTCTTCAACGATCCTGAGCCCATCGAGGCGCCGTGCGCGGTGGCGGTCCGCTATGCGGCCGAGGTCATGCGCGCGTGCGACGAGCCAATCGAGCGCTGGCGCCGCAACGACTTCGGGATTTCGCTGGGCTCCGGCATCGCGTACGGCTTTGCGACGCTTGGCGCGATCGGGTTCGCGGATCGCATGGACTATGGCGCGATCGGATCGGTATCGAACCTCGCTGCACGTCTGTGTTCCGAAGCGAAAGGCGGGGAGATCCTGATGAGCAAGCGCGTCGCCGCGGCGCTCCCCGCCAATTTCCGCACGGCGTTGACGGGGCCCTGGACGTTGAAGGGCTTCCGCGATCCGGTCGACGCGTTTCGCCTGGTCGCGATCGAGCCCGACCCGCTGGCGTCGAGTCCGAACGCGGCCTGATGCGCACGCGGGACGCGGCGTTCATCCGCAAGCTGTGCAGCCTGCCGCTGTCGGCGCAGGGGATCGCGCAGTGCGTGCTGCCCGCGCTGCGCGGCCTGATTCCCGCGCATTCCGCTGCCGTCTTCTGGGTCGACGACAAGTTCGAGATCACGAATCTGTATGCGGAGCGCATGCTCTCGCGGGAATCGATGTCGGCGTATTACGAGCGACATTACCGTGCGGCGCGGCGCGGGTTCGCGACGGCATTCCGGCAGCGCGCTGCCCGGGCCGATCCCGTATCGTTCGCAACATTCTCGGCGGCGGAGCGCGACACCGAGTACTTCCGCGACGTCATGCACCCGCTCGATGCGTACCACGTGCTCTATGGAATCCTCGCCGATCGACAACGGGCGTTTGCACAGCTGAGCCTTTATCGCGGGCGCGACGATGGAGCTTTCGACCGCGACGACGCGGCGACCCTGCGCGAATTATTGCGCTACCTCGCCGCCGGGCTGTCGACGAAGCGCTCGGCACAGAATGTCGACACGGTCTCGATCACGGTCGAGGAGCAGCTTGGCATCGTGGCTGCCGACGGCACGATCGTCAGCGCGCCGGAAGGCTTCATGCGACTGCTTCGGCTCGCGGCGCTGTCCGAGGTTTCACCGCGGGGCGCGGTCGAGGAAGCGCCGGCGATCCGCGCGTTCGTTCAAAAGCTCAACGACCTGTGGAACGATCGGAAGCGCGAGCCGCTGCCACCGCACAGCGCGCATGAGACGCCATGGGGCCGCTTCTCCATCCACGGGTTCGCGCTCGCCGACGCGCACGGGACGCCAGACGGCCGCACCGCGCTCCTCATTCGTCGCGAGGAGCCGCGAACCGTCGCGCTCGTGCGCGGAACCGGCAATTCAACGCTGTCGCCGCAGCAGCGCGAAGTCGCGCTGCTGGTCGCGGAAGGCCGCAGCAATCCGGAGATCGCGACCGAGCTCGGCCTGAGCCTCAATACCGCGAGCTACCACGTCAAGGAAGTGTTTCGGCGGCTCGGCATCCGCGAGCGCGCGGCAGTCGTGGAGCGGCTGCTCGAGCTCGCTCGGTCGCGCAGGTAGCCGGCGTGCGGCGTGGCGGATGCTAGCGCAAAGGCGGGCCGTGCATCCACGCCACGAGGGCGTGGCGGGTTCCGCGCCGCAGCGGTGTGACGCGATGACCTAGGAACGAAGGAAAGGCGACGGCAAACCCGCGGGCACGCTGCCAGACGCAGGGCGCCTCGCCGACCACCTCCAGATCCCCGCCCTCGTATTCGACCGCTGGCGTGAGCTGAACGCTGAGCGTGACCTTCCGCTCGCTCGATCCGGCGTACATGAGATCGGTATGCCAGCGGAACTCCGCTTCCTCGGAGTATTCGGTGTATTGCAGCGGCTGAACGATCGCGCTGACTTCGAGCCCGACGTCCACCGCGTATGAACGCATGAACGCATCCACTCGCGAGTAAAGCCACTCGCTTCGCCGCGTGCGTCGTATCGATGCGACGTACCCGCCGCGGTAATCGCTGATTCCGTACTGGGTTTCCGCTCGCTCCATTCGCTCCGTCCGGCCGAGCTCGTGCGCCCGATCGCACTCGGCCGGGGAGAGGAACCGAAAGCAGTGTCGCGTGTGCACGCGCGGCAGGGGCTACGCTATTGCAGCGAGCCGGGCGACGTCAATCGATCCCGTACAGCACGCAGTTCGCGCATCTCCGGCGGAAGAACGCTCCTCGTTCTGTGTCGATGAACGCCACCGCCTCCTCCTGAGTCGGGAAGAATTGGCTCATGATGAAGAACAGCTCGGAGTCCATGACTTTGGGCGACAGACCGGGTGGATCTGCGATTAGGATCGCCGTGGGTCCCGGGTTGTTCGGCGGAGAGTGTGGGGCTTCGTACTGGAGTTCTTCTGGCGTGTTGTGGTGCGGCGGCCCGATACGTGGTGTTCCGCCGGATGCCACCTCCCACCAGACCGGTCCGACGTCCGCCCCGAACGCGAACATCCAGAAGTAACGGGGTCCGCTGTCCGCTGCCGCGCCGGCGCGCGTGGACCCGGGTGCCGGTTTGCTGCGCCTGACCGACTTGATCGGCTTTTTTGGCGGTGCCGGTTTCGGACGTTTCTGTGAGACCTTTGCGACTTTCTTGACGGCCGTCTTGCGCTTCTTCGACGTTGCCATTGCGACCCTCCCCGTGGGTTAACTGCGATCAGAGTGTGACGGGGCCGACGCGCTCATGCAAGCGGATATCGGGCGTTTCCCACCGGAGCAGGTTGGAGTTCGATGGCCGAGGCCACGCCACCCGCTTGTTCCCTTGACGCGCCTGATGGCCGATCGTAGGGTGAGTCCGTGATGACAGAAATATTGACGCCTGGGCTGTTCCGGCGAGTCGATCCGTTCCGATCCTGCACCGGTTTCGCCGGCGCGGCCTTGATCGGCATCATGATCGCCGCATGCGAACGGGCTGGAGCGCCCCCCTCGGATTTACCGCATGCAGCCGGGACCCGACCGGTCGTCCTCTACGTCGAGGAGCCACGCTTCGCCGAGTCGGCGCAGCACGCGCTCGACAAGATGATCCAGCACTTCAACGCGCTTGCCCCGGACGAGCATCCCGACTGGCGCCTGATCACGAGCGATCCGGGGTACGACGACAAGCTCAAGCTTGCGGTCGCCGACATGCATCCGAGCCTGGTGGTGTTGGCGAACGACGGGCTGCTCGATGGCATCGGCGATTGGGCGAACGACACGAACTTTCTCATTCCTTCCGAGCTCTCGCCGGCCGGCGTGCAGGCGCAGCTCGACGTCACGCGCAGCCATAGGCGCATGGCGTTCGTCTCGTGGAATTCGGGAGCTTACGAACGGACCGTCGATCACCTGCGCACTCCGTGTGGCGCGCCGGTGCGCGACGTCGCGGCGTTCTTTCCGTCAGTCGTGATCGATGCCGGCGATCGTGAGGCGTTCCTCACGGCGGCGAAGCGAAGCGGTCTGCGGGTTACGCCGGTGCTGTACGACAGCTTCGACGACTTTCAGCGTCGGTTCGACGACATTGTCCACCGGCAAAAGCCAGACGCGCTCTACCTGCCGATCTCGCCCGACCTCTATCAGTTTCCCGAAAAGGTCGCGGACCTCGTCGCCGCCGCGAGGATCCCGGCGGTCTATTCGCGCCGCGATCAAGTGTGGAACGGCGGGCTCATTGCCACCGACGGTGCCGACGAGGAGGTCGAGCAGAACCTCGCCAGGTACGCGCTGCTGATTCTGCACGGCGCGGATCCTTCGACGCTTCAGGTCTCGCGGCCGTCGCAGCTCGAGACGACCGTCAATCTCCGGGCGGCTGCGGCCATCGGCTGCGTGGTGCCCTACGAAGTGCTGGTCGAGTCCCAGCGGATTGTGGGTCGATGATGCGCCTCTCGCTCTTCGGACGCTATTGGCTCGCACTCGCCGCGTGCGCGACGATCCCGATTGTGGTGGCGGCGCTGGTCGCGGGCTGGGTCGCGTACGGCGCGAGCCGCCGCGACGTGATGGCGCGCCAGACGCTCGAGGCGCGACAGGCCGCGTTCCTGATCGAGCGGTCGGTACTTCCTCCCGTCGATAGGTTGCGGCTGATCGCGAATCTGCCGTGGCAATACCCAGCGGCAACGCCTGACGAATGGCTCGCGGAGATGCGTCGGGTCATCCGCCAGTTCCCGCTGGTCGAACGCATCCAGCGCGTGAACCGGACCGAGGGCGTGATCGCGTTCGCGAGCCGCGATGGTCGCGGGCGTTCGCTGCGACCCGCAGAATTTGAAAGGCTGGCGAACGAGAGCGCCGCCGCTCACGAGGCTGCGCCGCTCGTCACCGACCCGTCCGCCGAGGGCATCACGTCGTTGGCGTTCCGGGAAAACGAGACCGGGAACTGGATCGTCGCCGACTTGAAGACGGATGTCGTCAACGCGCTCGTCCACGCCCCGTTTTCGAGCCGCCAGGGTCTGGTCTTCGTCACCGATGTGAACGGGGTTTTGCTCGCACACCCGGACGTTTCGCTGGTGCTGTCGCGCGTGCGTTTGAGCGACCTCGACGGGTGGATGGCGGTCGTGCAGCGGCAGCACGTCTTCGATCGTCGCGGCGATAAGGAAGGTAGCCTGGGCGAAATCTTCGCCACGTCCTCGATCGATCCACAGCTCACCAACGACTGGGTCGGTGCCTATCGCCGCATTCCAGACCTCGATTGGGTGGTGTTCGCGCTTTCACCGGCGTCGGAGGCCTTCGCCCAGATTCGCTCGGCGGTCTGGCCGCTCGCGCTCGTGCTGCTGACAGCGAACCTGATGGCGCTGCTGCTCGCGTTGTGGCTCGCAAGCCGAATGTCGCGGCCGCTTGCCCGTCTGGCTCACGCGAGCGAACGCGTGGCTCAGGGTGATCTGACCGCTCGCGTCGCAGCGACTTCCAACGACGATGTGGGACGCCTGAGCCGCCAATTCAACGCCATGGTCGACCAGCTCAACCAGTCGTATGCGGAGCTCGAGCGGAAGGTCGCCGAAAAAACGGCGGCGCTGGAGCTCGCAAATCGCCACAAGTCGGAATTTCTCGCGCAGATGTCGCACGAGCTCAGAACTCCGCTCAACGCGATCATCGGCTTTTCCGACGCCCTCAAGGCCCAGTACTTCGGCCCCCTCAACGACAAGCAGCGCGACTACGCGCAGTTCATTCATTCGTCGGGCCAGCACCTGCTGCTCCTGATCAACGATCTCCTCGACCTCGCGAAGATCGAAGCGGGGCGGATGGAGCTCTCGCTCGGCCGCGTGAACGTGCGCGATCTCGCCCAGGCCGCAACCGGTCTGGTTCGCGTCCGCGCGAGCGAGCAGGCGATCACGCTGCGTACCCGCATCGACGACACTGCGGGCGAGTGGGTTGCCGACGAGCGCAAGCTGAAGCAGGTCCTTGTCAATCTGCTCTCGAATGCCGTGAAGTTCACGCCCGCAGGCGGGACGGTCACGCTCGACGTGTCCCGCACGTCGGCGGGACTGCGCTTCAGCGTGTCCGACACCGGAATCGGGATTCCTGGGGATCAGGTCTCCCGTCTATTCACCGATTTCGGGCAGTTGCAGCACGGGGACCAGAAGATCCGTGAAGGCACCGGGCTCGGGCTCGCGCTCAGCCAGCGGATGGTGCAGCTCCATGGCGGGGAGATTCGCGTCGACAGCGAAGTCGGGCGCGGGTCGAATTTCTATTTCACGATTCCGGAACGCAAATGGCCGGTGAGCGAATCCTCATCGTCGATGACGACCCACTGAACACCCGCCTGCTCGAGGACGTTCTCCGTCATCACGGCTACACCGTGCAAAGCGTCGGCGACGGCCAGGCTTGTATCGACGTCGCGCCGACCTTCCGCCCGGCCGTCGTCCTGATGGACATCCACATGCCCGGACTGGGCGGGATCGAGACGATCAAGAGAATGCGTAAGCGTGCGGAATTCTCCGGCATCCGGTTCGTCGCGCTCACGGCGTCGGTGATGCCGCACGAGATCGAATCGTTTCGTGCGGTCGGCTTCGATGCGTTCCACGCGAAGCCGATCAACATCATCGCGCTCCTGAAAGAGATCGAGGGTCTGATCGGAGCGCCCGCGACGTAGCTTTCGCAGGGATTCCCGCTACCAGTACTTGAGCGCGGCGCGAAAGAGCCCCTTCAGCTCGTCGCGACCGATATCGACGGGCGCATTCTTGATGACGCGATACTGCGGCTCGGCGCCGGTCGCGAGCGCGTCGACCTGATCTTCGCCGAAGCCGAGCGCATCGAGACCGTTCGGCATGTTGGTCGCGCGCATCATCTCGATTACCCGACCGGCCAGCGCATCACCCGCATCCGCGTCGGCCGCGTCGCGGATATCGGCGCCGAGGCACGCCGCACAGTGGAGATGTCGCTTCGGATGGGACGGCGCGGTATGCCGCCACACCGAAGGATTGTTGAGCACGACCGCCATGCCGTGCGGCACCAGCGTTTTCCCTTCCGGGTAACCGGGAACGTGCCAGTCCTTGGTGAGGCCGGACACCGCGTACGAAAGGCCGTGGGGTAGATGGCAGCCCGCAGCATTGAAGGCGATGCCCGCGAGCATGGCGGCGTACATCATCTCGGTTCGCGCCTCCGTGTCCGAGGCATCGCGTACGGCGCGCACGAGGAAATGACCGACGAGTAGCAGGGATTTCTCGGCGAGCGCGTCCGAAAACGGATTTGCCCCTTGGGATACCGGCCGCGTGATGCCCTTCGCGGGATTGAGCCGCCGCGGGTACGCGCGCGCGGTGATCGATTCGAGCGCATGGCTCATGCAATCGAATCCGGTCGCTGCGACGATGTTGCCAGGCAGCGATCGCGTGACGTCGGGATCGACGAGCGCGACGGTCGGAATCAGGCGCCGCGAGATGATGCCGGTCTTCGCGTTGAGCGAGTTGAGCGTGAAGATCGCGATCCCGGTGGTTTCCGAGCCGGTGCCCGACGTCGTCGGACAGGCGATGTGCGGCATGACCGCGGCCGGTACGCGCTGTCCCGCGCCGATCGGCGCATTCACGTAGGTCATGAACTCAGCCGGATGCGTCGCGTACAGGTTCGCTGCCTTGCACGTATCTATCACCGAGCCGCCGCCGACCGACACGTAGCCGTCGACCTTCGCATCGCGCGCGAACCGCGCGGCCTCCTGGAACGAAGTATCGGTTGGCTCGATCGAAACCTCGGCATAGACGATCGCTTCGATGTTCGCGGCAGCGAGCGACGCCTTGACCTTGGCGACGTACTCACCGTCTGCGAGGTGGCGATCCGTAAACAGCGCCACCCGCTTGAGCCCGAGTTCGCGGGCGTTGTCTCCGGCTTCGGCAAGCACGCCGGCGCCGAAGGTGAACGTGGGCATCCCCAGCGTGAAGCCGCGGTCGCTCGTCTCGGTCATCGAGAAATCGGCGTGGCAGCAGCGCATGAAGTTTCCTCCGGCGTTGTCGTGGATCGGCGGCGGCTTCGGCAACCGGCACTCCCGGACCGAGCCCGCCGTCTTCGAGAAGCGATACCGTGAAAAAGGGCGCCGGGGCGGGCGGAGCTATTGCGGATTTTGGCGCAAAATCAGGTGGTTTGACAGTAAACCTGCTGGATTGTTATACTTATCTGTTCCGCCGGAGGGGTTCCCGAGCGGTCAAAGGGAGCAGACTGTAAATCTGCCGGCTCTGCCTTCGAAGGTTCGAATCCTTCCCCCTCCACCATTCAGGAGTCAGGAGACAAAGGACAGGAATCAGACCCTCCGGCGTGTTCGGTACCGGCGCGTACGCGCCGTTGTGGAAGTGTCTTGACGCGCAAAAGGAGAAGGACATCGGTGCTTCGATGCGCCGCGTCCGGTGACGGCGACGTGTCTGATCCCTGTCATCTGTCTCCTGAAAGCGCGGGTGTAGCTCAATGGTAGAGCAGAAGCCTTCCAAGCTTACGACGAGGGTTCGATTCCCTTCACCCGCTCCATCGAAAGGCAAACGGCAGTCGGCTTCTGATTGAACGAGAGAACGCTGGCGTTCGAGCGACCAGCTTTGCACGCGGCCCATGTAGCTCAGTGGTAGAGCACTCCCTTGGTAAGGGAGAGGTCGAGCGTTCAATCCGCTCCATGGGCACCAAAGCATTAGCGCGCGCAAAAGTACACCCCTACTTTTGCGCGATCTAGAGCAAGACTCGAATTGCCGGCAAAGCCGGTCAATTCGAGTAGCAAGATCAACGAAGGAATAGTCGGAGACTCCGATGGCCAAGGGCAAATTCGAGCGCACCAAGCCGCACGTGAACGTGGGGACGATTGGGCACGTGGACCACGGGAAGACGACGCTGACGGCGGCGATGACGCTGGTGCTGTCGCGGAAGTACGGTGGGG